>ERZ838225.25-NODE-25-length-234109-cov-22.777295_pt1 | contig 234109 bp, 241 predicted proteins | sample MGYA00519684_ERZ838225 | MGnify/ENA primary metagenome ERZ838225 (study PRJEB31850, sample SAMEA3708829) | human gut metagenome | biome: human gut; feature: human-associated habitat; material: faeces | place: China | collected 2014 ... | reverse complement strand
GCTGCTTAGAATCATCTATCATCTTTTAAAAACAAATCAACAGTTTGATCCTCAACTGTTAAGATAGCACTTGAAAATTTTAAAAATGGCCTTTCGAGGTCTTTTTCAGCATGTCCAAAATTACAAATCACTATTCACTTTTCAATGTTCTCTTTCATTTCTAACTGAAAATTCAAATTTTTAAATATTTTCAAACTTTTTCATAAAATCACTTGAATTTTATATAGTTAGCTCCTCAATATAATAATCAACAGTTATAAATTATTATTTTTTATTTTTTTGACATAAAAAAATAAAGTAATGTCGTTGAGTAAAAAATACTGCTGGTTAGTAATGATATAAATAAAAAGTTTTGTTTTTTTACCTATTATCGAATATCGATAATAGGTAAATGAGCTAATTGTATGATGCAGAAAAAAGACAAAATAAATATGTTGGAAAACTTACATACTTATTTTGTCTTTTTCATATTTTGAAGTACTTAAAAAGTATAAGTCACTATTTTATAGTTCTAAAATTAAATATTTTTAATCATTTAAACCTAATAACCAGTCTCTTGCATTAATACGTCTAATACCATCATATTGAATTTTTGAATCTTCATCCATTGTTAAAATAACTTTAGGATAATGATCACGAATAGCTTGGAGTGGTCTTAATTCTCTTTGAAGTGTTTTTTCATCTCTTACAGTAAGAGCTACCTGATAATAAATTGTACCTTTATGATTTTGCGCAACAAAATCAACTTCATAATTATCAATTTTACCAACATATACATCATATCCTCTTCTCAATAATTCTAAATAAACAACATTTTCTAAAATATGTCCTGTATCCATCATTTTAGAGCCCAATAGCATATACATCATCCCAATATCCACAATATAATATTTTTCTAGTGATTTTAAATACTTTTTTACGGTCCTTGAATTTATTTTTCTTCCCAATGATGTCATTGTATCTGTTATATTTTTTCTATGGGCAATGTCTTTTACAACAATTGTATTATAAATACCTTCAAGATAATCACGTATTTCATCAGGTTGATTCTTTAACTGAAGAGCATATGGAAATGAACTATTTTGTAAATACTCTGTATATTTTATTCCTCTATCATTCATATTTCCTGTACTTTCCATATATTCCTTAAAAGATAACGGCAACATTTCTATTTGAATATATCTTTCTGAAATCATTGTCGCTATTTCACTTGATAACATATAAGCACATAAATATCTACATTATCTTTAATATAAAGACTATCTAATACTTTTGGAAATTGATCTACATTTTGAATTTCGTCCAAAAAGATATACGTCATTTTATTTGGTATAAGTTTTTCTTTTAAATAATTATATAATTTTTTATAATTTGTTAATTCTTCATAATCCAAATCTTCAAAGTTAATAGTTACAATTTGACTTTCTTTAACTCCGTTATTTTTTAAATAATCTTGATACATTTTTAAAAGTACTGATTTTCCACATCGTCTTACCCCTGTTACAATTTTAATCAATTGTTTACCTTTCCATGTTATTAACTTGTTTAGATACTCTTTTCTTTCGATAATCATAAATGCATCATCTCTTTATCACATTGTAATACAATAAATATTTAAAATTAAAAAGTTTTTGTACTGTGATACAAAAACTTTCAAAAATATACATTCTATTACATTATTATCTATTAACCTATTTCATTAGCAGCATGATAAGCTGTTCTAATAGCACTTGCTATATCAGCAGTTCTTTCACCAGAACAATCTCCTACACATACATGAGGAATTGTAATAGATGAATCATCAAAGATATTTTTCTTTGATCCTAAAGCATTGATAATTGTATCTGCTTTGATTTGATCATTTGCTGTATAGACAATATTGTTTTCAATATGATCTACTTTTGTATTTACTAATTGCTTAACATTATGATCTGCAAAGTCTTTCATCATTAATGGTAAAACAGTTGTAGATTCACCAGCAGCAATTTTATCCATCATTTCTACAATTGTCACTTGATGACCTTTATTTGCTAGATATTCAGCAGTTTCAGCACCTACTAAACCTCCACCAATAACCACACAATCACCAGTAACTTCTTGTCCGTTTAAAACATCCCAACTTGAAACAATATTGCTGTTATCATGAGGAATTGGCATTTCCATATTATGTGCCCCTACAGCAATAATAGCATAATCATAACTATTGATATCTTTTGCTTCTTCATTTAAATGAATATCTACATTTAATGTAGGTAATACTTTTTGATAATATTCAACACTTCTTAAGATTTCATTTTTTCTTGGTGGAACAGAGGCAATATTGATTTGTCCTCCTAAATGATCTGATTTTTCAAATAAAGTCACTGTATGTCCTTTAACAGCAGCAACTCTTGCTGCTTCTAAACCAGCAATTCCTCCACCAATAACAACTACTTTTTGAGGATTATTTGTTGGTTTAATTGAAACAGTAGCTTCATTTCCATTTTCAGCATTTAAAACGCATGAAATGTATTGTCTATTTTGAATTGCATCAACGCACCCTTTATTACAGTTTAAACATTCTCTAATGCATTCTCCTTTTTTCACTTTTAAAGCAATATCAGGATCAGTTAATAAAGAACGTCCATAACCAATCATATCAGCGTCTCCATCATTTAAGATTTTTTCACCAGCTTCTACACTTACCACTCTACCTACTGTTGCTACTGGAATAGAAACAACTTCTTTAACTTTTCTAGCAACTGGTAATGTCCAATTATATGGCACATCTCCCATTGGTGGAATCGTATCACCCATATTTCCTGTATGGTTGGCTTGAGCTACTTGAATCATGTCAACGCCTGCTTCTTCTAGTTTTTTCGCAAAAGCAATTCCTTCAGCTTCTTTTAAACCACCTTTACCTCTTAAACTTCCATCTTTATTTAAAGTAATAATTGGAAGTTTATATTCAATTGTCAAATCAGGTGCGGCTTCTTTAATTGCTTTAACAACTTCTAAAGCATAACGAATTCTATTTTCAAAAGAACCACCATATACATCACTTCGATGATTTAATACTTCAGAACATAAAGAACCTAACAAACGATCGCCATGAACTTCAATCGCATCAATTCCTGCAATCATTGCTTTATGAGCACAACTTGCTATACTTTCTTTAATTTGATTTAATTGTTCAACAGTTGCTTCTGAAACAAAATGTTGCATATCATGATGTAATTTAGCATAAGCATCTTTTGTAAGCTTTTGTGCTAATTCTGTTTGTTTTAAAGCTTCTTCTTCATTTCCTTCAGCTTTTGCTTTAGCCGCATTTTGACGAGCTATTCCTGCTTCCATAATCATTTTTCCAACACCAGGAACATCATATTCTGGATGGAAGATTTGTAAAGCCACTTTACAATCATATTGATGTAATGTATCCGCAAGTTTTTTAAAGGCTGGTATTTGTTCTTCACTATAAAGTTTTGGTGTTGGTGATGCTGTACGTACAGGAGCTACGTCACCAATAACAACATAAGAAGCTCCACCTTTCGCTAATCTTTCATAAAAACTTAAACTTTTTTGACCAATAGATCCATCTCTTTCTTCATACCCTGTTGTAAGAGGTGGAAACATAATTCTGTTTTTTAATGTCATTTTCCCTACTTGGATTGGTTCTAATAGTTTCATATTATTATATCTCCTTTGTTATTTGATATGCATTTGTAATAGCATCTTTTAATGTTCCTACTTTTTGACAATCACCAATTAAATGAGCATTTTCAATTGGTGAAGCAACTGGATTATAGCCAACTGCAAAAACTAATGTATCAACATCATCTAAAACATATTCTTGATGATTCTTTTCATATTTAATAGTATTTTCATCAACATAAGTGATCTTTGAATTTAATTCAATCTTCACACCTTTTTCCATCATACGTCTTGTAAGCAATGATTTCGTTGCTCCAGATTCCCCTGTCATTAATCCTTTAGTCATTTCAATTAAAGTAATATCTCTATTTGTAGGGAATAAATCATTAATCAATGGTGCTAAATAATCTGCTGTTTCACAACCAACAGAACCACCACCAATAATTACGATCTTTCTACCTGGAAATTTTTTACCAGATAAAATATCATCAGCCGTCATTGTTTGTTTAAAGACTTTATAAGGTTCGATTTCTTTAGGTGTTGCACCTACTGTTGTAATAATTTCATAATCTTTAAATTCATTTTCAATCATTTCTTTAGTCACTGTTGTATTTAAACGAACATCAACACCTGTTAATTGGCTCTTCATATATTTAACTACTTTAGTAATTTCTTGTTTACCAATAGGCACACAAGCAATATTTAATTGACCACCTAAACGATCACTTTGTTCACATAAAACAACTTCATGTCCACGTTTTTTAGCGACATAAGCAGCTTCCATTCCTGCTGGTCCACCACCAACAACAAGTACTTTTTTCTTAACAGGAGCTTCATCAATTTCTTCTTTTTCAACAGCTGGATTGACTGTACAACTAATTGGTTTACCAAACATAATTCCTGTTAAACATCTTCCACAACCAATACATGGTCTAATTTCATCTATTTTTCCTGCTTTTGCTTTGTTCGCAAATTCACTATCACATAAATTAGGACGACCAATCATACACGCATCACAAACACCATTAGCGATTAACTCATCTGCTACCCAAGGTTCGTTGATACGCGAAACTGTTGCCACTGGAATAGATACATGTTTTTTAATTTCTTCACTTGCATGTTTATGTGGTGCCGGAGCTGTTCCACTTGCTGGCATTGAACTTCCTTTTTTAATGGTATTTCCTCCAGAAACATGAATAAAGTCAACGGTTGCTTTTTCTAATTGTTTAGAAACATAGATCATATCATTAAGTGTTAAACCACCATCACTGTATTCATCTCCTGAAATACGCACATCAATGATAAAATCTCTACCACATTGTTTTCTTACTTCTTCAATAACTTCTAAAGTTAAACGTAATCTTCCATGAATATCTCCACCATATTCATCTGTTCTTTTATTATATAAAGGCGTTAAAAATCCTCCTAATAAACCATGTGCATGGGCTGCTTGGATTTCAACTCCATCTCCCCCTGCTTTTTTAAAACGTAAAGCAGCTTCACCAAATTGTTTAACAATTACTTTTAATTCTTCTTTTGTTACTTCTCGAGGGGCACTTTTAGCATAATATGGTCCTACATTAGAAGGAGCAATCAATTGTGGTGTCCCAGGAATTGGAAAAGCCATATAAGCTGGATGAAAGAGTTGTGATAAGATTTTAGTATCATATTGATGTACTGCATCTACAAGTTTTTTCCATCCAGGAATATAAGAATCATCATAGATTGACATATCTCCTGGTAAATATGTATATGTAGGTTCTACAGTTGTAACTTCAGTTACAATAAGTCCTACTCCACCTTTTGCTCTAGCTGCATAGTGCTTTACTAAGGCATCTGTTACATAACCTTTATCTGCAAGATTAGTTGATAAAGGTGGCATAAAAATACGATTTTTTACTGTTGTATTTCCTATTTTAATAGGTGTAAATAAATGTTCATAAGTATTCATAATAAGTCTCCTTTTTCCTCATGTTTATTTTATCACAAGCATTTCCTAAAAACGTTATCATTTCTAGCTATTTACATCTATTTTTTGTCATCAAAAATAAAAGCAAGGACAAAATATCGTCCTTGCCAGCAAATACCATTAAGCTTCAAAATATTTTTTTATTTCTAAAACTTCATCTTCAGAAACTTTTAACAATTCAACTGCTTTTGAAAACGAAATACTTAAGCTATTCATCAAATTTGTTATTAATTCAATATTTTTCTTTCTTCTTTCCAATTTTTGTCCTTGTTCAAGCCCCATAGAATGTCCTTTTTCTATATTTTCTCTGGTTATCATTTCTCCTAAATTACACATCTTTTTAACCTCCTTCTCTATTTCTTCAAATCCATATTCTTTCATAACTTCTTTCTTTATCAAAAGATCATATGTATTATTTAAAAAGATGACTAACGGTGTCTTGATCCAATCACTACCCTCATACTTCTCTTTGATATCATGATCTGTTCGCTTTTATCATAACTTTCTAACCTTTCAATAGTACTTCCACTGATATTTTCTAATTTAGAACTTATTCGATTGACATGTCCATCTCTTTTTTTAGCTGCCTGTGGCAGTATCCATATCACATAGGCTTTTTTCATCCCATCATAATTTCGATAATCATATTCTTTACCATTTTGACTGGTAATTATTCTTGAAAGATAATCATTTCCTCTTGTAAGCAAAACATAGCTAGGATTCTCTACATTTTGTATTTCTACATCTAGTTAGATTCTTTTCATTGTTCCATCAACTTGTGACAGATTGATATAACAGAAATAATCAAATTCTACTTTTCCATGATGAGGTATATCAATAACATTATTGAGTTGTTGAAAATAATAATTTCCTTCCTGATCTTTCTTTCCTTTAATAATTTCAATGATTTCTTCTAAAGAGACATCCTTAGCTTCTTTAACAAAGCCTTTGGTGATTCTTCCTAAAGTTTCTGGATGTCCTAATATTCTTTTACAGAGTTTATCGATCATGATAATATGATCATTTGATGTAATTTCTAGTACTTGGTCCATTTAATTTATCCCTCCTACTATTATATAGACATTTTTTTGACGTTTTTCTTTAAAAAAGAAAAACTTTCAAAGCTTTTACTTTGAAAGTTAAATCAAATCTAAATCTTTTAAAATATGAAGTCCTTCTTGAATAGCACCATTTCCACCTGTTTTAGTAAGTGTATAGGTTGCTGCTTCTTTAGCCTCCTTACATCCATTAGCTGGTGTAAAACTATAAGGGAATCCTTTTAACATACACACATCATTTAAACCATCTCCAAAAGTTGCCACTTCATCAAGATTCAATCCTTTTAATCTTAAAACTTCTTTTAACATGATTCCTTTATCATAATCATCACAAGTAATTTCAATATTATCTTCATATGATGAAGAAATGTTTAAATGAGGTATACAATCTAAACGTTCTCTTACGTCCTTTGCTTCTTCAGGATTTAAATGTCTAGCATCTACTTTTAAAGGCAAAGCTCCTTGGTTATAAATATCATCAATTGATTTTACCGAGGTACAATCATTTAAATAACCCCATCTTCTAAAAAATGTCGTATTTGGAAGGTCTTCTAAAGTAACGCCCTCACGACCTTTCATTAATAATTTAACATGTAGATCCCAATAGCTTTCAAAATCTGTTAAAATATATTTTCCTTTTGTTGTATGAATAGAAATATGATAATTATATTTTTGTAAAATAGGAATCATCTTTCTAAAAGCATCTTCATCCATTGGATGCGCAATATTTTTAGTTCCTTCAATATTTCGATATTGTGTCCCATTATTAATAATCAAATCACCATCTACATGAGACTTTTCAATCATATCAAGCATCATATTCATATCTCTACCTGAAGCAAACATAAATTCAATGCCCTTTTTTTTATAAAAATCAATCTCTTTAATATCATCATCATAAAATTGATTATCTCTATCAATGCTTGTTCCATCCACATCTAAAACAACTAATTTAATCATACTCTACCCTCTATCTTCCAAACTTATCCTTTAATTTATCAAATAAACTTTGTGAAATACCAAATTTTTTACACATATCTTGAACATATTGATTGACTTCTTCATTAGACATATTCTTAAGTCTTTCTTCATCAATACCTAAACTTTCCATCGTTGATTTCATTTGATCATACATTCCTGTATCACCATTTTGATAATTACTCATCATTTCATCGACCCAACGTTTAGCTCCCTCTAATTGTTGGTTTTCTTGACTATCTTGTTGATCAAAGAAACTTTGTGCTTCATTTAAAGCATCAATTTCATCACTATCCAATCCTAAACTTTCAAAGAAATCTAAACAATAACGACATAAAGAACGACATTCATCTTGATAATCTAAACCTTTAAGTTCTTTTGCCATTTCTAATTCATGTTCAATATCTTTAATTTGTTGGAAGTGTTGTTCGTTAAGTTCTAAATCTTCATAAACATCTTCTTTTAAATCATTTAAAACAATTGGTACAAAGTATCCTACTTTTTCATAAGCTGACATTTCATAATGAACAGGCATTTCTAAAATTTCACTTAAACATTCAATAAATCCTTTTAAATTTAAATATTTATTTTTAAAAACAAAAGTATTTGCTTTTGTTTTGATTTTCGCATAAAAATCAAAACCTTCTTCTTTTTTAATAAGTACTACTTCTTCTATATCTTCATATAAAAATGAATGTGGTTCTTTAAAACAAAAATAAATTCCTTGATCCGTAAAAATCATTCCTTTACTTCCATCACCACTTGCATCAATAAATCCTAATACTTGATAATCTGTTGTACTTCCATATAAATAAAGTGCTTGTGATATCTGTGAAGGAATATTTTGTTGACTATAAAAGGTTGCCTCATTAACAATACTTTCATCTAAATTTTCTAATATGATTTCTTTTTCCATTTTTATCACCTTATAATACTTTACTATATTTTTAAAAGAATGCAAAGAAAAAATCCTTAATTGCTTAAGGATTTTGAATACATTTTTTTACTTGTAAAAAATGCGATTACTAATATAACAAAAGTGATATCAAAAGGACTGTTATAAAACACAATTGAAATCAATAATGAAATCACAATACTTGATATTTCAAGTACAAAAGGTTGAATTGATACTTGATATCTTTTAATCAATTTTCTTTGATTAAGAAGTTGTTTAATACTTATACAAAGCATTATTACAGCAACAAGTAAATCAATATAGTAATTGATTAAATAATGATTTCCAATCAATTCTTTAACAAAAAGAAGTACAATATAGATACACATTGTAAGTAAAATACCAGACATTTCATATTTATTTAAGTCTTTTTGTTTTAACTGATTGATTTTTTCTTTATAATTTATTTTTCGATTAATTTGATCAACAAATGATTGACTACTTTGTCCAATCATTTGTTTAACTGTTTGTCCTTTTTCCTGACAAATAAGCATACAATCTAAAATCTCAGATATTAAAATATTTGTTTTTAAAACATTTTTTTGCTTTTTAAACAATGTTTTTTCAATTTCTTGATAACATTTAAAATAATCATCATTTAAACTTTTTACTTTAACACTATTTTCAAAATAAATATCGTACTTCTTTTCTTTCATTCTAATCTACCTTTAATGAATGACTGTTAACTTCACTAATATGACAATTAAAGAATTCAGTCATTACTTGAATCATATAATAAGTATCTTTAATACCCGCAGTTTCATAAGTTGAATGCATTGCTAGTTGTGGTAAACCAATATCAACACTATTCATAGAAACTTGAGCCATTGCAATATTACCTAAAGTACTTCCTCCAGCTTCATCCGAACGATTAGCAAAGAATTGTACAGGCACATTAGCTTTTTTGCATAAGTCTTTAAATACCGCAACACTTACCGCATCACTTGTATATTTTTGACCAGCATGTGATTTAACAACAATTCCTTCATTCATATAAACACAGTTTGTTGCATCTGTTTTTTGTGGAATATGTGGATGAACAGCATGAGCGTTATCCGCTGAAAGCATAAAACTTGAAGCAATCGCACAATAGAATTGTTCTTCTGTTTTTCCAAGAGCACTGTTTGTACGTTTTAATACATCATATAAAAGTGTTGAAGCAGCCCCTTGTTTTGTTCCAGAACCAACTTCTTCATTATCAAAGCAAGCTAAAACATTGATTGATTGATCATTTCCACCTGCTAAGAAACCTTTTAATGAAGTAAATGCACATTGTAAATCATCTAAATGTTGACTTGAAATAAATTCATCGTTAGCTCCCCAGATAGATGGCGCTGTACGATTATAAAGATATAAATCACTACCATAAATATCTTCAACACTTACACCTGCTTCTTTAGCAACTAATTTCTTAAAGTCACCAGGTTTACAATCAGCACCACCAAATAATGGTAACATATCAATTTGTTTATTATATGCATAACCATCATTAACAGCTCTATTCATATGGATAGCTACATTAGGAATTAATACTAAATCACGATCAATATTAATTAATTGTGTTTTTAATTCATTTCCATCTTTAATTAATAAACGTCCAGCAATAGATAATGGTTTATCAAACCAAGTTGAACAAATCATTCCTCCATAACCTTCAGTATTTAATTGTGTGTATTTACCCTTAACTTCTAATTCAGCATTTTCTTTTAATTTAAAAGTTGGGCAATCACTATGTGAAGCAGCAACATTAAAACTATAATTTTCTAAATTGCTTCCGACCTTTAAAGCAATAATACTTGAATTATTACGAGTCACATAATATTTACCACCTGGAACCATTTTCCAAGGTTGACCTTCTAATAATTCAACAAAACCTTGTTTATTTAATTCTTCTTTAATGTTTTCAACAGCATGGAATGCTGTAGGACTTTTTTGTAAAAAGTCTAATAATTCTTTTGAAATTCCCCTATACATTTTCTAACACCTCTTCTATATTTTATCACAATTATTCTGTAATAGCGTTAGCTTTTTCTCTTTTAGCAATAGCTGGTAAAATTATTCCTAATGCAGTTAAAACAACAGGAGTAATAATATTTAAAGCCATTGTAAATAAGTCAGTTGAGTAAACACCCATGATACAACATGCAGCTGTTACAAAAAGACACCATCCACCAAAGAATAAAGCAACTGGTTGACTCTTAACAAAACGATAATCAGCTGGGATCTTATCATAAGCTTTTCTTAAACCAATATAAGCTAAGAATACCCAAACATAACGCATTGGCATACATACTGAATTTAATTTATTTAATTGGGCTAATACTCCAGCAGCTCCTTGTCCACCAATGATTTGAATTAAAATAATACTTCCAGATAAAGCCACAACCATTTTAATTCCATTAACATAAGCACCATATTTGTTTTGTTTTAATAATTTAGATGGAATAAATTGTCTAGCATCTTCATTATCTAATAACATTCTAAGTGGTGCATCAATACTTAATACTAATGTTGAGAATTGTCCAATCATATTACATAATGCGTAAATAATTAGTAATGCATCTCCCATATGATAGTATTGACCTAATTTTTGGAATGACCAGTAAGCACCATTTGATACATATGAATTGAATGATTCTGGTGATGCATTGATTACTGATGGATCAAACATCATACCCATAGCAAATGTACCTAAAATAGCACATACCATAACCATGATTGCAAGTGCAATCATCCCTTTTGGGAATCCTTTTGAAGGATTTTCTACTTTATTTACATAAGGTGAAATTTTTTCACACCCACCAACTGCAAATACTAAAATAGAAAGTGACGTAAAATAATTAACATTAAATTGTGGAACAATTTTGTCAAAACTAAAGTCTAATGATAAATATCCCCCATTTGGATTAATTGCTGGTGCAGCAAACATCATTAAGATATATAAGATTGACATAACGAACATACTTGTTCCTGCAACTGTTGTTAATTGTTTAAGTGGGTTTAACCCTCTACTAGCAAACCAACAGAAAAATAAGAATACTGCAAGTGTAGCAAGTTGCACATACAATGTTGGAAGTGAGTCATAAAATTCAGCATTTCTAAAAATTGCCCAGCTTAATGCTTTTAAACCACCACTACCTTTACTTGCAATATAAGTAACGTGACATGCCCAATATGTCCATCCAGCATAGTATGCAAGTTTAGGACCAAATGTTTCATGTACCCAAGAACTTACTCCTCCACCAGAATTTTTAAACGCAGACCCTAGTTCTCCTACCATTAAAGCGTAAGGAACAAAATAAAGTGCGAACATTAATACCCAACTAAAAACTACTTGGATACCATTGAAGTAGATAAAGCCATTTAAAACGTTTCCAAATCCCCAAACAGTAGAAAACGCCATGAAAGCTAAACCATACCACTTGATTTTTTTTGAATCTTCCATGATTTTACCTCCATATTTTTTGAATAACTTAGGTCGTTTATTCTTAAATAAAATACAAATATTGTACTTCACGATACACTATTATATCGTATTATGTCGATAAATGCTATATATTTTATTTCATTGTACTCTTTTTTAGACATTTATCCGCAAATTGTCTAAAAAACCACACAATTCAATTCAAAAACAATATTCTATTTTTATCATCAATAAACTTTTATTATCATTTTATTTGATTTAACACCAAATATTTACCGTTTAAGTATTCCTTTATTTATCAAAAAAATAAGTGAATTGTTACAATAAAAACAAGAGGTGAACGATATGGAAAATACATTATATTTTAAAGATATGAATCATTGTGATCAAAATAATTATCCTAAAAAAGTCTACAAAGTAGAATATTCTAAAATGTTGATAGAAATTTTAGATACCGATCATATTCAAGGTAGACCTTTCTATTTTAGTAGTCCTCATTCTAGAGACGATTTCATCAAACAAATTAAAGATCATATTTTAAGAATCAATCATGAAGAATTAGAAGATATCCAACTTTATTGGAAAAAAAGCAGATCTTACTAAAAAGAGCATCCGCTCTTTTTAGTATTTTATAATTCCATTGATATCTTAACAATCTTATTAAAATAAGTATCAAATGAATCATCTTTTTTTAATAAATGATCTTTTATTTTACCATTTTCAATATAATACATTTGAGATGAATAAGCTGCATCTAAAGGGTCATGCGTAACCATAATAACTGTAATATTCTTTTCTCTATTGACCTTTTCCAAATATTGCATCAATTGTTTAGAACGTACACCATCTAAATTACCTGTAGGTTCATCAGCAAAAATAATCTTTGGATGCATCACAAGTGTTCTTGCCACGGCCACTCTTTGACTTTGTCCTCCAGAACATTCAAATGGATATTTATCTAAAAGATCATCAATTTCTAAATCTTTGATTATTTGTTTAAAATCTTCTTCATCTATTATTTTACCTGCAAGTTTTAAAGGTAAAATAATATTTTCTTTAACCGTTAAAGTATCTAATAAATTAAAGTTTTGAAAAATAAAACCAATATTTTCTTTTCGAAAATGAGCTCTTTCAGTTTCAGACATTTCATAAATATTTTTACCATAAATAAAAAGTTTACCTTTTGTTAAATCATCAATTGTTGATAAAATATTTAACAATGTTGTTTTCCCTGAACCGCTTTTCCCCATGATCGCAATAAATTCTCCTTCTTTAACATCTAAAGAAACTTGATCTAATGCTAATTTAGGATTTAAACTTAAAGGATTATAGATTTTTGTAAGTGATTCTGTTTTTATAATTGTTTTCATATGACTACACTTCTCCCTTCTTTATATCGAGCAATTAAATACATCATCAACATTGGGATGATATAAACAAAACAGATAAATAATGCATTTGTTGATAAAACACATTTAATGATCAATGAAATTGTCAATGTTAAAATATACAAACTAACACAAATAAAAAGTGTTATATAAAAGAGTGAAATTTCTTTTTGCGAATACTTTTTAATTGTTTGCATGTCATATCCTAAGGTATATAACTTCTTATAAGTGTGTTTATTTTCTAAACGTTTGATATTCAATCTTTGATAAATAATATAATTTAAAATCATACTTGTAAAAATATACATGAATAGAAATTCTATAAAGAAACCTACTTGATCAAGATAAATATAAATCATTAAAGGCATCATGAGATTGATCAAGATACTTAATAAAATCAACATACCCATTTGATTAACAATAAAGATATAGTTTTTTAACATGACCAATGTTTCTCCTTTAACATCTTTTCTTAAAAGTATGACTTGAATCATTCTAGGTAATGTATATTTAATAATTCCATTGATTCCAAAAGTACAAAGTGAAAGTGGAACGATTAGATTTATCTTTAAAGTAGAGGTTAAGATAATATATAAACCATATAAAAATAAAGCAACATACAAAAATTCTTTAAACAAACTTTTTGTTTTTATTTTATAAGAAATCGTTTCATCCCCCTTTATTAAATGAGTTGTCGGTGTTTGAATAATATATCTAAACTCTACAAAAACAATAACTAAAATCGTTAAAAAGAAAAAAGCAAGTGTATCTAAATAACTTTTTTCAAAGAAAACAAAAACCATTTTTTCTTGTAAATAAAATGAAATAAATTTAAATAAGAGTGGTGTAACAAGCATACTTAATAATGTAAATAGAATAAAAGAAATACTTAAAATTATAGTGATTTGTATCATAAAAAATAAAACAATTTCTTTGGTCGTATATCCAAAAATCTTTAATAGACCTAATATCTTAGAATGGATCTTATTATAATAATTCGTAGAATAAACAACCACATAGATACAAATCAACATAAAAATTAAAATCACTGTCAATCTAAAAAGTTCCATAAAAAAGGCTGCTAAATCATCTGTCTTTAAAGGTGGATTAAGCGTCGTATTATAAAACATACTTAAAATCAAACTCAGTAATAACATTGCTCCTGTTATCACTCCAATCATACTGATATTCTTTTTGATTTCTTTAAAAAAGTATTTAAGTGTAAAATCAAACATATTTTTATCTCCTTTCCTTGATTTTCTTCTCTTTACACCTTCAAGATAAACTATAGAGTCCCTCTATACTCAAGTGTTTATTATAAAAAAAAGCTGAGATTTTTCTCAGCTTAACTGTTTTATTGTTCTTTTCTTTTAATAAACCATAATAATATAATTCCTACGAATAAGCTAATCGCTATACCAATTGCCATCAATTGGTAATTAAAATAAGAATATACTGATTGATCAATAATCTTTGTAACAGGATTCATACTTGCTATTAGCCAACTAAATACACATCCTATTAATACAACAAACACTGGAACCTTTTTCATAATAATCACTCCTCACTTGTTTTTAACATATTTCCTTCATTGTTTATTTTCATTAAAATACTAAATGTAAAACATGGTACAAAAAGAATAATTAAATTTATAATTATTAAAACACTTAATGCTCTTTCTATGATTATACTTGTCAAGACATGATATTGTAAGTAGAAAACACTCATCACTGAAACTTGTGCTAAAACAATAGATAGTAAACAATAATTAACCCTTTCTTTTAAAATAAGTTTTAAACATTGCTTTTTATTGAATCCGTTGACAAGCAACAATGCGTATTGATAACGTCTTATGACAACATCAAATATTCCGATGATAAAACATGAAAGTATAAAGAGTATAAAGATAATCTTTGAAAAATTGTAAATCATTTCAAAACCAAATGATGTTGTTTGATTTAGAATCGTAGAAGATACTGGATTATAAACTTTAATTTGTTGATCGTGTTTTTTTATAAAATCTGTGACTGCCTGTGTATTCTTATAAGAATTTATTTTTAAGATATAGACATTTGATTGATACGAGTCATCAGGAATACATTGATTGATGATTTTTTGATAGAGATTTTGTGAAATATAAATAATATTTTCAGTTGATTTCGTATAACGATTACCAATATCCTTATCAACAGTATCTGCATTTGAAAGTTCAAAAGGAATTTCAACAAATTCAAATTCATTGTTTTTTAGCACCTGCATTGTTCCTGTCAAATGAATATGACCTTTTATTTTTTGATAAAGTGAATAAGAAATATAAATCTTGTCTGTATTTATTTTTTGTTTATCAATTGAAAATACAGGATTGCTGTTTTTTTTGACTGTTTTCATTTTCTTATAATAGGGTTGTATGACCACTGTTTCTTTAAAAGATGAATCATTGACTGTCATATGAGCCACATTCCATTCAAAAAAGGGAGAAATATTTTGAATCATATTATTTTGTGATAAATCTTGTACAAGTGTTCTAGAAACAGGCGTTCCAGCCATATCATAAGTATTTCCACCATCCTTATAAGAAATCCTTAATTCATTATCGATTGCTTTATTAATCATTCTTTCTGTTTCTTTTTGATAATAGGCTTGAAAACACATCATATAGGTCATAATGATCATCAAAAAGGAAATGATGATATTTCTTTTATAATGTATTTTATTTGATTTTTGTGCATGTAAATAATAATTAAGTGGAAATGTTAGAATTGTTTTTCTTGCAATCAAATTCTTATTTTCTTTAATGATATTTTTCTTTAATAAAATTTGTTGATTTTCAATATGATAGTGTTTATCTGCAATCTCTAACATACCTAAATCATGAGAAGCAATGACAACTGTTTTATGATATTTATAGCATAAATCATAAATGATTTTTCTCATACGTCTTCTGTTTTCATCATCTAAATACGCTGTCGGTTCATCTAAAAAAATGATTTCAGGTTCTTTCATCATACAGCATAAAATCAACAGCCTTTGTTTTTGCCCTCCTGATAACACTTTTACTTCTCCATTTAAATCAATATTTAAATCAAGTTCATCTAACAAATTCATCATTTTATCTTTTTTAAATTCAACCTGACCAAGTTGACTAAAGAATTCAATATTTTGAATGACTGATAGATCGTTAAAAAGTCGACAGTCCTGAAAAACAAAAGCAATTTTTCTTCTAAAAGATTCTTCATCTAAATCAGACATTTTTTCATTTTCATAAATATATTCCTTATTTGCATAATCTGTAAGTCCTGCAAGTTCAAATAATAGAGTTGATTTCCCCGAGCCACTCTCTCCTGTAATCAATGTAATTTTCCCTGAATCAATTTTAATTTCTTGATCAGTAAATAAATCTTTATTCCTAAAAGATAAATTGATATGTTTCATTTCAATCATAGTTTCACCTTCTTAACAAAATACTTACTGTAGAATAAATACAAGATGTAAATAATGATAGAAACAGCTATTTGAATACTAAAGAAAAGTAATAAACTGATGATTAAACTTTGATCATTGACTGCAAAAAATCCCATCTTTCTTGCAATAAAGAAGCCCGGTATACCAAATATTATTGTCAATAATAATTGAACAAAGCCATTTTCATTAATCAATGAATGAACATTCTTATCTTTTAGTCCATAAAGTTTTAATAGTTTTACTTCATTTTTACGATCATCAAGCGCATTGATTTGTACCATTGCATAAAGTACAATGACGACAAGAACCACCATCAGCACGTAAATATATCTACCTTTTCTTTCTTCTTTATAGATATCTGTCATATCAATAACTGAATTATATTGATCATATGTTACAAGATTTTTAGAAATCTTTGTTATTTCTTTCTCTACTGTTTTCAAATTACTTATACGCTCTACTTCTATAACATAGTTCTTACTACGATAAGGTGTAATTGTTGCGTTATATTCTTTTGCATATAACAGACTATCAGGTGTCTGATTATTGTATTGATTCAATAAACTATAAAATGATTTTTCTGGCATTAAAACAATATAGCCTTCACTTAAAAACTCATTATAGTAATCATCGACAGAAATGATATGGTCTACTTCTAAATCAAGTTTTACTTTTTTAGTAAGGACTTGCGACATCTCTTCCTTTAGCCCTGATTCATTCATTTCTCCTTGATAACTGTATTGTTGGACAGGTATATAGACCTCTACAGAAATCTTAAAGTTCTTTTCATTTTTATCTATACCTAGCTTATTAGCTAATGACTGACTGATGGCATTTCCTTTAAGCTTTTTACCATTTACTTTGATATTTTGAAAAGAATAATAAGGAGCTACAAGTGGACTACCATCTTTAAAATAATCAAAATTTACCTTATTTCCTTTACAATAGACACTCGTCGTTGTTACATTTTGCATCTGATTGATCGTATCAAAAACATCAAAAGGATAAACACCTTTAACATGCTTGATTGCTTTCATTTGTGCGAGTTCATCATCACTAATATCAAGATTATTTATCTGATCCCCTATAAAATAACCATCATTTCCAAAAAAAGCATCATTCATTTTTCCTGTATAGACTTCTGCTTTATTAGCTCTTTCTATACCGTCTGCAAGCTGATTTTCCTGTAAAATACTGTCACTTATATTGATAGAAATAGAGACTGTCATAATAAATCCTAGTAACATCACCAATAGAAATTGAAACCATTGTCTTTGATTTTTATAGAAAAAATATTTTTTGATTCTTTGATGTTTTGTCTTTTCTATTTTTAAAACCTGTTGAACTTCTTTTATTTCCTGATGACAACAAAACTGCTTATTTTCTATTTCATAAACAATATCCAAATGTTCAATAAGGAAATCATCATGTGTCGTAATAATAATATATTTATTGTCTTTCTTTAACTTTTGTAGCAGATTTAAAATAATTTCTTTATTTTCTTGATCTAAAGATGCTGTTGGTTCATCAATGATAATGATGGAAGCATCTTTAAACATTGCAAGTGCTATTAAAAATCTTTTTCTTTGCCCTATAGATAAAGACGAAGGATAATTTTTTAAATCAATGGCATCTAATCCTACTAAATACAAGGTTTCTAACATTTTGTTTTGATTAAAATTCTGTTTTTTTAATTGACTTATAAATTCAAAATGTTCAATTATTTTCATATTTTCAAAGAATGTTCCAAATTGATCAATATAACTGACACAATGCAATAAGTAATCTTCCTTATTTTTCTCAGTGATTACATGCTTATCAATAGAAAGTATTTGATTCTTGTATTGATAAATCAATGCTTTTAAAAACGTCGTCTTTCCACAACCACTTTTTCCTATAATTCCTGTTATTTTCCCTGGACATGTTTTAAAATTAGCATTTTTAAAAATCACTTGTTGCTTAAATTGAATATCTAAATGTTTTATTTCAATCATAAGTCTCACCTCTTTTCTAATTTCATTCTAACAAGCTTTAAAAAAAAGATAAGAGGTTGAGGACGTTTGACTTATTTTAAAGGATAATTAACAAAAAAATACCCATTATTGCATGGGTATAAGAAGTGAAATAATTAAATTTTGATTTTCATGAATGATTTTGATACTGCCTTGATATTTTTTTAGTAGTAATTTGAGAGTATCATATTTTACTGGATCAATATTTTCAATTCCTAAATGCATGGTCATTGTTATTTCAAAAACACATGTATCTTGAATAATTTTAACTTGTAACTCTTGATGATTGACACATAGAGCTGCTAAATCAAAAAGATAATTAATAATGATATTTAAATGATCATCTTGGATAAAGGAAATATCTTGAATAGAAATAATCATCGTAGGAATGATTTTTTTTAATTGTAATTGTTCAAGTTTCATATTAATAAATGAATCCAGCAACTTATTTCCTGATGTAATCAACATATCTTCTTGATCAAGTAAGGCTATTTTTTGATCAACGATTTGATTTATTGTTTCAAACTCTTTTTCTTTGATTGCCTGTTTCATTTGCAGATAATCATATTTTAAATCATGTTTTAATTTATAAAGTTCATTATTCTTTTTTTCAAGATAAGCATAATTTTGTTGATCATTTTTAAAATAAGTAATAGCTTGATTCAATAATTGTTGTTCATGATTTAATTTTGTATATTTAAAAAACATATAATAAGAAATCATCATTGTAATCACTAGTGTTGTAAGAATAATCAAATGTCGATTAACTCCTAAAATCTCAAGAAAATCATAATAAAGAATATGGTAAATACAAAGTGTACTTAAAGAAATCATCATTAATAAACTCCAATAAATATTTTGATTATCTATTGGATAACGTTGTTTTATATAAACAAGTAAAGCCATAACTGTCATATAAATTATGAATGATATAAGTGTATAAAATGGAAAAATAATAATAATATCTTTAACAACCAATAGAAAAGAAAGATAAAATAAAATTTCTGTTATCCTTCTTTTCAATGAATAAAACAAGAAAAAACATAAACTCTCTAGAAACAAAATATCCTGTAATAATAAAGAAGAACTGATCATCATCACTACACCATTAACAAATAATGACATACCAATATATCTTTTAAACAGTTCTTTAGGAATATTTAACAGGTAAATTAAAGCAATTTCTATACAACTTAAATATAAAAAAGTCATTATTGAATATACCTCCTATAGGTATGATATTTTTCGATGAGATCTTTTGCTTTTCTAGAGACATTAAATGTTTGTTGATTTAAAAGAGTTACTGATTGATAATTAATTTTAGTCACATATTTAAAATTAATAATCGTATAGGAATTGATTTTATAGAAAGCAATATTTGAACAAAAATATTCCGTACATTTTTTTAAAGTCGTATATTGTTGAAATTCTTGATCTTTAGTATAAAATGTACAAACATTTCTATGAGATTGAATATAATAAATATCAACGCAGCGAATATATTGATGATTTTTTTCATCAAGCAAATACTGTTTATTACTTTCTGCCTCATCTTTTTCTATCTTCAAAAGCAATCTCTTAAAATCTTCTTCATAAAAAGCTTTTCTAATAAAAAAATAAAGATGAATATCAAAACAATCATAAACTAACGCCTCATTAGCAGATACAAAAATGATCTTTGTCTGTTTATTTTTAACTTTTTTAGCAAGTTCAATCCCACTTGCTTGTAATAACATAATATCTATAAATAAATATTCATAATCCATCAAATCTAATGTTTCAAATTTTTCATTAAAAACAACAATCTCTGCATCTTCAAAATATAAACTTGTTTTTATCTTATTTTTTAATTGTGTGCTAAAACTAGCATCATCATCTATAATTCCTATTTTCATATGTAACCTCTTTTCATTTATTATATAATAATTAGATTTATTTTTAAAAGAAAAAGATAAGAGAAACCTCTTATCCTAACTTTACTGGATATAATTTAAATAATCCCTCACCAATAAAATCATTGATATCAAAATAGCCACAAAAATAATAGAAAGATTTATTTCACTAAAATGATAGTTAATTTCTATTGATGCAAACAGCCTTTAAACAACATCCCATTAACTTGTACCTTTTAACAATTGTTTAAAAAAGGCACCTTCATCTACTAATTGTTGATAACTTCCTGCTTCTTTTAAAGAACCATCTTTTAAAACGAGAATTTCATCAAATTTACTTAAGAGTTCCTTATCTAATTTATGAGTAATCATAAAGCATGTTTTATCTATATTTAAAAGAATACTTTCAATTTCTTTTGCAGTTGTATGATCTAAATTAGATGTAGGTTCATCATAAATCAACAAATCTGCATCTTTAAGTAAAGCTCTAGCAATACTGATTCTTTGTTTTTCACCACCTGAAATATTATTTCCATTTTCATTAATAACTGTATTTAAATCCTCAGGTAAGGCATTGACAAAATCTTTTAAGCCTGCTTTTTCTATGACTTCTGTGATTTGATTATCTGAATACTCTTTAAAGTATGTGATATTATTTTTTAAAGTATCATTTAATATTGGCGCATTTTGATGAACGATTGATATATGTTGATAAATATTTTCAATATTTATTGTGTTGATATCTATATCATTAATATATAAAGTCCCTTTACTTACTTCATAATTGTTTAAAAGTAACTTGATGATCGTTGATTTACCAGAACCGCTGTTTCCAACAAGAACGTATTTTTTATTTTTATAAAAAACATGATTAAAATCATGAATAATTTCTTTACTTTGATCATAACTAAATGAAACATCTTTAAATGAGATATTTTCTATAGAATCAATTGAATTTATTCGATGTTCGTGGCTATTTTCAAAATATGTTTCTATTTTATTTTCAATTGGTTTTATACTTTTTAATAAAGGAATTTCATTTGATAATCTTCCTAAAGGATTAGCAATATTATTGACTAATTGTGTAATTGCCAGCATTTCACCTATAGTAATCCTATTTATAATTACAAAATAGAGAGAAATAAGTGTTGTCATTACACTTACTCCTAAAGAAGATAATGTTGAAAAACCTGAAATAATTCCTTCATCGTAGCGATAATTTTGCATACTTGTTTCATATTCATTTTCTACATAATCAAATTGATGAATGACATGATGTGTAATTTGAAAACATTTGATAAGTTCAAAAGAATTGAAGAAATCTTTGATTTTGATATTTAATTGACTATATTTTTGCGTTGAAATCATTTGTTTTTTAGATAAAACTTTTCCAAATAAAATAGGAACAAATATGGCAATAACATTAATCACAATAACAATAATAGCTAAAGAAAATTGAAATGAAAAAACAGCTACTAAACAAATAATAAATTGTGAGAGATCTGCACTAATCGTTAATAAATTATCAAAATAGTTTCTTTCAATAATTTTTAAATCATTATTAAAAATACTTAAATAGGCTGATGAGTTTTCTTGATTGAACTCTTTGACTGTTTTAAAAAGGATTCCTTTAAATAAATCATGATTCAATGAAAACATCACATTTTTTAAATATTTAGCTCTAAAAAAACCTCTTAAAACATAGATTAAAAAATTAATGATAATAAACAAAACTGCTAAGATCATAACATGATAAAATTGGATGATATTTTTATCAACAGATGTATCTACCATTTTTTGAACAATGCTTGCTAAAAAAACAGACATGATTCCTGCTGTTGAAAATAAAAGAACACATATCATAAAATAAAATTTATTTCTTTTTAAATATTTTTTCATATTCATCTCACCCTTTTATCTATTGTAACATTTTTCATAAATAAAAAGCTATTGGTTGTCCAATAACTTAAAGTATCTTTTTAAAATACAAAACATCATCCATCGGATTATGATAATACGCCTCACGTTCAACAAATCCTACCTTTTTATAAAGATGAATTGCTGATTGTAAAGGAATAATCGTGTCCAACACCATTTCCTTATATCCTGCTTTTTTAGCATACTCTAAAATTTCTAAAACAAGCTTTTTACCTAATTTATTTTCTCTATATTTTGGTTTTACATACAAGCGTTTCATTTCACAGCGACTCTTTGAATGGCGATGATAGGCAACCATTCCTATCACCTTTTTCTTTTCTACAGCCACTAAAAGTTCTCCTTCAGGAGCTGTATATTTTTTTGCTGGATTTCCTAATTCCTCATCAATATTTTGAAAAGATAAATCACGTCCCAAACGCTTTGTATATTCTATAATTAATTCTTTTACTTGATCTAAATAATCAACACCATTACATATTTCCATAAAATCCTCTATGTACGAACCTATTTTTTTACATATATATTTTCTATAACCTTTGTATCGTCCCATCCATTTGAACTTTCAAAAGCGATTACTTTTTCTTTTCCTTTTAAAATAAAATCATGTTTTTGGATATCTACAAGGTCTTTATTTTGATAAAAGAAAACAATAACTTCCCCATAACATTTCTTTTTATCATTTTTTGTTTTCTTAATGCATTCATTTAATTGTTGTAAAGAAATATCAGTTATTCGATCAACATCAAAATTATTATACTCTTGATATTGGGTACTTTCTTTTGCTTCTATTTCGTCATAATAAGTATCTTTAAATTCATTTTTCTTAAAAATGAAAACACTTTGTTTACTTGCAGGTAAACATTTAATTTTTTGAACTTTTAATGATAGATCAATTGGTTCTTTTGAAATGTTTTTTTAAATCAAAATAACTTGATCATCTATTTTCTTTGTTTCAAATGAATATAGTTTATTTTGTTGATGACATCTTGTAAAAAGTGTTATCAAAATAATGAATGCACACATTTTTATAATCAATTTTTTCATAACTTTTCTTCCTTTTTATATAATCTACGTCAAAGTAAAACTTCTAAAATAAGATCAATAAATACTGTTACAAGATATATTGAATAATAATTCCAATATTTATCTTTTACTCTATTCATTTCATGAATTGGATTTTGTATAAAAGCTAATGCAATCAACAGTATTCCTAAAACATTAGAAATTCTAATAATGATCAATCCATAGTTATTTTCCTTATTCAGCAATTGTATAATTTGTCCTACAATACGTATAAGAAAAATAATTTCTATCGCTATCCAATAAAACATAAAATTTCATCCTTTCCTTTACATGCAGGCAAGTGAAAGCCAAATCATCGCAAGACAAAATACAACTACTGCTATTAAAAATAAGGTAACCCATAAAGCATATTTTCCAATATTTCTTTTCAAATTTTTCTCCTTATTATAATTTTTAAAAGGTTTTATTATATATTTACTTACTTTTCAACAATACAATGGTTATTAAAATATTATTTTTCTATCAAAAAGTTTATTGCTTCTTTGGCGTTTGAAATAGGATAATAGGGCGTGCTTTTCTTTGTATTATCTTTATATTCTATTTCTAAACCTTTTTTATTTCCTTTTTTTGGTAAACTTCGATAATAATATCCTGAATAATCTTTTGCATTTTGATCATTAAACTCTAAAAACACTCCTTTTACATAATAAAATACATAGCCTTCAAATTCTGGAGATACATATCGAAACCCCTCTAATTGTCCGTCTTTTAAAAAACGTACTGCTACAAATTCTTGACAAGCTTTTTTATTGTCATCTTTTGATAAAAATATGTGATATTCAAAATAATCACCTAAACTACTTCTGCCTCCTATCAATCGATGATCTCCCATATATTTTTTAACATCTTCTTCTGTAAAATTGCTATTCAAATCCATAAACATTTTTTGATAAGGGCTATATTTTATGATTGTTTTAGTATCATCTAATAAAATATCCTTATTAGATTTTACACTACATCCACCTAATATTACTCCCATAACAAACAGTAATAAAATCATTTTTGCTTTCATTTTATTTCACCCTTCCTTGTTAAAACCACTCAAACATTTAATTATTAATTAAATACGTACGATATTTTAAATATAAAACCATATTAATAATCAAACCAACGCACATAAAAGTTATGGCACTTGAATAATGAAACATTGTCATAATTGAAAAATGATACATAACCAAATCAATTACAAGTAATCCAAATAAAAGAAAAGTATTTCTTTTAAGATCAATACATTCTTTAGAAACAACCTTTTTAATCATCATAAAAAAATAAACAAATATTATAAAATAAAACAAATAATGTATGACAACTGATAAATTATAAAGCAAGCCTACTTCCCCATAAATGGGATTTCCGTCCGTTCCTATTGTAATCCAATGGGTAGAAATGAAATTATCAAAGTATTTAAACGCTAATAAACCTATTATTTCAAAAACATAGCTTAAATAAATAAGACAAACATCATATTGTTTCTTCATTTTCTTTTCCTCCATCCATAATATTATGAATCAAGGAAGCGCTTTCCTTACTTTCATTATACGTCTTTCTACCATTATGTCAATTATACTTTTATTATAATAGTATCTTGTTTATAATAATTCATATGTTATAATCAATTTGGGTGATAAAAGATGGCAAAATCTAACAGTTTCTTTAATATTGATATGCTTGTTTTAAGTTTGTTGAAAGTAAAGGATTGTTATGGATATGAATTAGTAAAATTAATTAAAGAAATTTCCAATGGCTCATTAGATATTAAAGAAGGTACTCTTTATCCTGTTGTACATAATTTATTAAAAAAAGAATATATTTCAAGTCGAGATGAGATCGTTAATAAAAAAATCAGAGTTTATTATCATATTGAGCCAATTGGAAAAGAATATTTAGAACAAACAATTATTGAATTTAGAAAGAATATGCAAGGTGTATTTGAAATCATTGCATATGGTGAAGGCAAAAAAGATGAGTAACGATATTAAAAAATATATAAAATACGTTAAAAAAATTATTTCAATCCATTCAAAAGATAAAAAAGAATTTATACAGTTATTAACACAAAAAATCATTGAATTTTCTAATGAACATGACTCCTGTAGTTATCAAGATATCGTAGATGAATTTGGGAGTCCTAATGAAGTTGCTGGTTCTTATATTGAAACTTTAGATAGTGACGAAATTATAAAGAAACTTAATAAAAAGAAAATTATAAATATTTTTATTTCTGTCATAATTATTTTATGCATAAGTGTTTGGGGATTTGAAAGATATCGAATCAATCAATTGATTGATGAAGCAAAACATACAAAGATGAAAACATATACAGCTGAAGAATATAAAGAAAAAATAGCAAAAGAAAAACAAGAAAAATAAGTATTTAAATTAGGAGTAAAAAATGAATAAAGAAATCAAAAAATATATAAAATATGTTAAAAAAATTATTCCTTTTTATTCTAAAGATAAAAAAGAATTTCTAAAGTTACTAACACAAAAAATTATTGAATTTTCAAATACTCATCCTAATTGTACTTATCAAAATATCATAGATGAATTTGGTAGTCCTAATGAAGTTGCTGGATCATATATTGAAAGTTTAGAAAACGATGACATAATAAAGCAACTTAATAAAAAATATATTTTTAAAACATTAGTAACCATTATTATATTTATATCTATTGGTATTTGGTGTTTAGAAATTTATCATTTCAACAAACTCTACCAAGATGCAAGAGACAGTATTCATGGATATTGGGTAGAAGAAATCACTGAAGATAGTCGCATAGAAAATGAATAAGGCTCCTTTTAGAGCCTTATTTTTTTATTCAACATTCTTCAACGCTTCATCCATTGGGATTTTCTTGATTTTTCTCATTTGAATCATCATGACAAACAAATAAGAAATAACTGTCATAATAAACATCTTGATATAAACACTACCTTCTACATAGAAAGGAAGCCATCCTGCATATTCTTCAAAAACAATTTTGAAAGCATAAGATAAGATCCATGTTGTTATTCCAAAAGAAAGTAACGTTGAAATCATAATAACAATTGTTGTGGCATGAACATACATCTTTTGTATTTCTTTTGATGTATAACCAAGAATTTTAACCATGGAGATCGATACTTTATTATTTTCAATAATCATCTTTGTAAGAAGATAAATAAGCATAATAAACATCACAATTGCAAATCCTTCAACTAAATAGAACATTTCTCCCATTGAAACATTTAATTGTCTTGATACTTTTGTTAAATCATCTTGAGTAATGGTTGAGGCGATATAGTCATCTTTTAAATCTGTTATTTTTCTATTTGAAAAATAACCATTGAAGTATCCATCTTGACAGTTGAAAACTTCATTAAAATAAGATTTAGACATATAAAGTGCCATACTACCAGGTGCATCATAAATGCCTTTAATTTCAAAAGTATAACGTAAATCTTTATAGCTTTCTTTTAAAGAAATACGATCGCCTTTTTTTAAATTATATTTATCAGCAACATCTTTTGAAATATAAACACCTTTTTTGGGTAATGATTTTATATGAATATATTGACTATTATTTTGTAAACCATAGAGGCTAATATCTTCTTCTATTGTACTTTCTGGAAGTGTTTTTAATGAGTAAAGAGAAAAAGCTTCTGCCCCTGTGGTTTTAGTTTTATAGTTATCATACATTTCATCATATTGATCATCAATCAAACTTAAGAAACTATCCCTAAATTCTTGAGGAATCGTTTGGAAAGCTTGTTCAATGGCTGTGGTATCAATTGATTCTGGAGTATTTAAAATATATTGATATTTAGCAGTCATATTATTAACAACAACATCTTGATAATGATCGAGAACAGGATGCATATCCATTCCAAACATTAATAAGATAATTGCAAATAAAACACCGACAAATAATGTAACATACCCTGATAAGTTATTTAAAATAACACTTAATCTAAATTGAGAAAAGAAACCTAAACGATGTAAGACGAGTGTTTTCTTATTCTTTTTAGCTTTTTTAATATCTCTTTTCATAAATTTAAGAGGTGATAATTTTAAAGATTTCATTAAAATACCATAGTTAATTAAAACCATCATAATAAATGGAATGATCGTTGTCTTAATAAACGCATCTCCAGACCAAATAGTAACATAAGTTGGTAAACTATAACTTCCATAATACATACCGGCCATGACATCTTTAAAATATGTATAACCTAAAATATTTCCGACAATACAAGCCCCTAAAGAAACAAGAATAGGTAATGTCATGTATTGAACTAACATTTCTTTTTTTGTATATCCCATAGCGCGAAGAGTTCCAATCATTGGTGCTTCGCTTTCAATGGTATTTTTAGTAGTGATTGCAAAGACAAAAGCAAGGATTCCAATAATGATATAAAGTAAAACTGTCATCATTGCTTCATCTCCACCCATATCATCACCTGTAAAATGGATGGCTTGGTTGGCGTATTGAGGAATATAATCATCAATTCCTGAAACGTTTTTAACAAGTACGTTTAAAAAATCATTGCTGGCATTAACTTCATTATCAACCTTTTCATTATATGTCCACGCATAGTTATAGTAGATTTTAGCATCTTTAAAGCTTTCAAACCCTTCATCAGAAACAATGCCAACACCAAATTTAACAGCATCAAACATTAGATCACTATTTTTTGAAAAAAGAGCACTATAATCTGATAAAGCCACAAGTCCAGTAATTTTTAATTTCTTTTTACCAACTTTGATGGTTTGGCCTACTTGATAATTATTATTATCGGCATACATACGATCAATCGCTATTTCATTTTTACTTTGAGGAAGTTTTCCATCCATAATACAGACTTGATTGACTTTGTTTCTTGGTTTAAAGAGACGAATTGTACTTGAAGATTCTACTTTTTCTTCAATGTAATTAAGATTATAAATTGTGACACCTTCTTTTTCTAAAGCCTTTTTATTTTCTTTTGAAAGAGAATCATTTAAACGAAAATGTCCATCTTCAATATTGTATTTATCAAAACTGTCATTATAAGCTTTGATCATTGAGCCATCAGCTACTAAAAATCCTGAAATAAGACCAATAGATCCTGCCATAAACAAAAATATAATTAAATATTTTGCAATTTCATCTTTTAAAATATATGGTAATCTTTTAAATAATGGATTCTTCATTTTACCAATTCAAATCCTTTGCTGGAATTTTATGCGTATTTTTAATATTTTCACGAATACGTCCATCATGCAAATAAATCACACGATCAGCCATGTCTTTAATCGCATCATTATGCGTTACAATAATAATTGTATTACCATATTTTTTATTAACATCTTCAATCAATTGTAAAATATCTTTTGATGTATGATAATCTAAAGCTCCTGTTGGTTCATCACAAAGTAATAAATCTGGATTTTTGATGATTGCACGTCCTATTGATGTTCTTTGTTGTTGACCACCAGATAATTGATTTGGTTGTTTATAACGATGTTCTTTTAACCCAAGTGTTTGTAAGAGTTCTTCTTTATTTAATGGATTTTTACTTAAATATTTTCCTACATCAATATTTTGTTCAACATTTAAATGTGAAATCAAATTATACATTTGAAAAACATATCCCAAATGATTACGACGATAATTTGTTAGATCTTTTTCTTTTAATGTTGAAATTGTTTTTCCTTGAATCGTAATTGTCCCACTATCTGGTTGATCAATTCCTCCAATAATATTTAGAAGTGTTGATTTACCAGAACCTGAAGGCCCAAGTAAAACACAAATTTCACCTTTTTCTATTTCAAAATCAATACCTTTTAAAACTTCTGTCTTATATTCATCTTCACCAAAGCTTTTTTTAAGATCCTTGATTGATAAAAACATAATATTTCCTCCCATGGTTAGCCTTACCTAACCACATATAGAATACTATCACTTTTCTCTTTTTTCAAGTATCTCAAAGAAAAAAAACGGATTTCTCCGTTTTTATAACTCAATATGTTTCATAATAGCTTTAGCAATACCATCATTATTATTTGTATCTGTAATTTCATTAGCTACTGCTTTTAATTCATCTGAAGCATTTCCCATAGCCACACCTAAGCCAACATATTCCACCATTGATTTATCATTTTGAGCATCCCCAAAAGCCATCATTTCTTCTTTTTTATAACCCATAGGAATTAAAACACTATCTAAAGCTTTGGCTTTATCAACACCTTTTGCAGTAAATTCAAAATAGAAATCAGATGTAAACATACAATTTAGACGATCTTTAAATGGTTCCATCATTTCCTTATAATGTGCTTGTAAATAGTCTGGATCACCAAATGTAAGAATTTTATTGATTTCAAAATCAACAAAGGCTGCTAAATCTCTTTTTTCACATAAGATGTAGTTATTTCCTCTTGATTCATATTGCATAACATTAAATGGTTTTCCTTTATAAGTAATTGTATTATCAAAAACATCATTGACATACATATATTCATCTTTATCAAACATTGGTCTTGCTTTAAAATTCTTTAGATGTTCTAAGATTGCTTTACTATCTTCTACAGAAATTGCATGGTTATAAAGTGTTTCATGACTTTGACAATCAACTACTTTTGAACCATTGAAACATACAAACAAACCATGATGATTTTCCATATCTAATTCTTCAGCAAGTTTTAATAAACCACTTGTTGGTCTTCCTGAAGCTAAAACCAAACGTACCCCTTTATCTTGTGCTTTTAATAAGGTTTCTTTAGTAAGAGGAGTAATGACTTTTTCATCATTGACTAAAGTCCCATCAATATCCATAATTATTACTTTAATTGCCATAATCTATCTCCTTTTCTATTAGTATAATAAAGCGCTTTTACAACTTCAACATACTTTCATAAAAAGAAAAAGAAACAGAAAATATCTGTTTCTAATGTAATAATGAACGTGTTGAACCTGAAGCAATTAAGAATGTACTTCCATTATGAAGCATGGCGAGCATTTGTGGTGTAAGTAAACCTAATGCTCCTAAAACAATAAAGGATGTATTTAAACCAACAATCAAACGATATTGACTATGAATACGTTTAAATAAGCCTTCTGAAATCATTCTTAAAGCAACAATATCATTTAACGAATTTGATACAAGTGTAATATCTGCAAGTTCACGCGCAATATCTGAGCTATCTTGAAGTGAAATCGAAACATCTGCCATGGATAAGGCTGGTGTATCATTAATACCATCTCCTACCATCACAACGGTATTTCCTTCTTTCTTTAAACTTTCAATATAACTTGCTTTATCTTCTGGTAAAACTCCTGCTCTAAAATCATCTAAATTTAATTGTTTCGCAATTGCTTTTGCACAATTAGGACTATCCCCTGTAAGCATAATGACTTTATCAAAACCAATATCACGAAGTTCTTGAACAACTTCTTTAGCTTCTGGTTTTAAAGGATCATAAATACTAATAATACCTGCAAGCTTTTTAGCAATGGCTAGATAAATAAGTGAACTTGAACCTTTACTTTCAAGTGAAGAAATCAAATCTTTAATTTCTTGTGTCATTTCTACACCTTCATCTTCAAAGACAAAATGACTGCTTCCAATAATAACATCTTCACCATTTAAGCTTGTCGAAATACCATGAGCAATCACATATTTTACTTCCGCATGTTCTTCACGATGTTTTAAGTTTTCAACTTCTGCTTGATGAACGATGGCATTAGCCACACTATGTGGGAAATGTTCTTCTAGACAAGCCGCAATTTTTAAAACTTCTTCTCTTGTATAATCTTGTAAAGGAACGACATCTAGTACAACAGGTTTGGCATGTGTTAAAGTTCCTGTTTTATCAAAAACAATCACATTTGCATCCTTCATGCTTTCTAAATGTTTTCCACCTTTAACTAAAACATTATGCATTGAAGCTTCTTGCATTGCTGAAATCACTGAAATTGATGTTGATAAACGAATCGCACAAGAATAATCCACCAATAAAAGAGCAGTAGCTCTTGTGAGATTTCTTGTCAATGCCCAAACACCAAAGAATCCTAAGAAACTATAGGGAACAATGGCATCAGCCATATGTTCTGCTTTTGATTGAATAGATGCTTTTAATGATTCATTGGTATCAATCATATCAATAATTTTAGCAATACGGCTATCATCTTGTAAGTTTCTGACCTTAACAAAAATCTTTCCTTCTTCAATCAATGTTCCTGCATAAACCGTATCATTTAATGTCACACGTTTGCTTAACGGTTCACCTGTAAAGCTTGATTCATTGACCATCGCTTCACCATCAACGATTTCTCCATCAATAGGAACCATACTTCCTGTTTGAACAATAACAACTTGCCCTTGTTTTAAATCAGACATCGCAATTTCTTGTTCTTGTCCATCTTCATAAATCCAAACTTTATCAAACTTACTCATCAAACTATCACCTAATTGTAAAGTAACTTTTTGACGTGTATAGTCTTCTAATAATTCAGATATTTTAAGCATCAACATAATATTGCTTGCTGTATTGAACTCTTTACGCAATAAAGAAACACCTATACTTGTTGCATCTAAAACAGGTACATCAATACGTCTATTTCCAAGTGAAGAAAGTCCTGCTTTAAAATAAGCTAATGCTTTATAAATAGCAATTCCTTTACCAACAACATTTGGTAAAAAGAGCTTAACAGCATATCTTCTAGCAAAAATTTTAATTAATTCATGCTTAAAACTTTGATCAAGTACTTGTAAATTTTGAGAACAATTCTCAGGGATTTCTCTGTTTTGTAAATCACTTAAATCATAATTATTTAAATAATCAAATACTTCATTTTTATAATTTTCATCAAAAACCAATAAAAGACTTCCATTTTTATAATGAGCTTCTACATATCTTACATACTCAAGATTTAAAAAATCGCTTTTTAAAATAGTTGCTTGTCCACTTGTAAAAGCATATTGTCCAAAACGAACACGTAATCTTCCATCAATTTCATGAACTATTTTAAAATTATTCATCATTATTGTGCCTTACTTTTTTCTACAGCTTCAGCATAGACGTCTTGAGCATCTTCTTTAATAGAAGTAACAGTTGCTTCTACGTTATCTTTTACTTGCATTCCACTAGCTAATCCTTTAACAGCTAATTCTCTTGCTTTATTACTTTTAGCGAACTTTGAAGTGACAACAGCAGTTACTGCTCCTCCTACAAATGTCCATAATTCTTTACTTTTGAAAAATTCTTTCATCTTAAAATCCTCCTATCATTTGTCATTATACGACATTTTCTTAAAAAATAAATAATTTTTTATCTCATCTTTAAGTTTTTATTATACCTTGTTCTATTTCAATAATTTCATCACATAAAGCAAGAGATGACTTTCGATGACTAACAATAATAATCAATTTTTCATCTTTAATTCGTTTTAAACTTTCTAACAGGGCTGCTTCATTTAAACTATCAATACGACTTGTTGGTTCATCTAATAAAAGAATCGGTGTTTTTCTTAAGAAAGCACGTGCAAGACCAATTCTTTGTTTTTGACCACCCGAAATATTTTCATCATAAATTGTTTGATATCCTTGTGGTAAAGACATAATAAAATCATGAATTTGTGCTTGTTTACAAGCTTCTATTACATCTTCTTGAATATAAGCAGGATTTAATAAAGTAATATTATGATATAACGTATCTTTAAATAAAAATGTTTCTTGATCAACATAGCTGATATTTTCTTTTAAAGTGTGGCTATTGATTTTTTCAATGGATTCATGATCAAATAAAATTTCACCTTCACCTTGATAAATACGCATCAATAATTTCAATAAAGTTGATTTACCACAGCCACTTTTACCAAGAAGACCATAGGTTTTACCAAATTCAAATGTATAATTGATTTGATGTAAAATTTCAGTAGACGTATTTGGATAATGAAATGAAAGATTTTTTATTTCAATTGGTAAATTTAAAATTGTATTTTTATTTGTAATTTCTTTAAGTAATGGTTCTTCATCTAATAGATTTAAAATACGTCTTGCACAAGGAAATACTTGATTGAGATTGTTGGCTAGATTTGCTAGAGCAATCGTTGGGCCAAAGGATGAAGAAAGTGCCATCATTGGAATCAACAATTCCTTAGAAACATGATTCTTGATCAACAAAATAGAAATAACAATCGATAAAATAATCAGCCCATCTGAAAGTATTTGTTGAAAACTTTGATGCTTGATTAATTTTTGATGTGTTTGGGTTAAATTATTTTGATGATCCATCATCTGTTCAAAGCGTTTTTCTTGTTGACTAAATTGTAAAATTTCTCTTTTACCTAAAACTGTCTCTAAAACAAAAGTATTAAAATTAGCAAGTAAAAAACGATAATTACTTCCCTCTTTTTGACTCACTTTATAAGTAATATATGGAATCAATATACCCATGATACCATAACAAACAAAAGCAAGTATCCCAAAAACAAAATGATAAGAACCTATAAAACAAATCATAATTATACTATAAATAAAGGCAATCATCACCGGCGAAATAGTATGAGCAAAGAAAACTTCTAAGAGTTCAACATCACTTGTCAACATTGCAATAATATTTCCTTTATCTTCATTTTCTAATTTAGCTGGTGCCAATTCTCTTAATTTTTCAAAGGCTAAATGACGAATATGAGCCAATACTTTAAAGGCAATATAATGATTACATGCTTGTTCTATGTATCGTAAGATTCCTCTTGAAAATGCACAAAGAATAATTAATTTAACAGCAAGTGAAAAGGAAATTACTTTACAAAAAGCAAGAATGATAAAAACGGTAATAAAGGTTGCTGTTAAATGCCCTAACACACCTAAAATAATTGCCAATAACATAATCATTAAAAAAGGACGTACTAATTTTAATAAAGAAATAATTAATTTTATCTTATCTTTCATTTTCAATAATCCTTTCTAAATTCTTTTGATTTTCCACAAGCTCTCTAAATAAATTAGCTTGATTGAATAATTCATCATAACTTCCTTGTTGAATCAATCTTCCCTCTTTCATCACAAAAGTAAGTTGACTTTCTTTACAATGAGCCATGCGATGTGTAATAAAAATAACAATTTTATCTTTAGCTAAACGTTTCATAATTTTTAAAATAATCTCTTCACTTTCACGATCAACATTATTCGTTGCTTCATCAAAAATACAAACATCACTTTCACGCAATAACGCTCTTGCAAGAGCTAATCTTTGTCTTTGTCCACCTGATATATTTTTAGCTCCTTCATTGAGTTGAAACTTTAATCCTCCTTGATTTTCAAAGACCTCAAATAGTTTTACTTCTTTTAAAACAGCCATCATTTTTTCTTCATCAATACATCCTGACATTGCAAGATGATCAAAGACTGTCCCTTTTAAAATATATGTTTCATCTTTGATCAACGTTATTTTTTGATAAAGTGTCATTGTTTCTGGTATTGTTTCTTGATTATAAAGAATTTTACCTTTTTGAATTGGATATAAATTCATTAGCAGTGAAGCAATTGTACTTTTCCCCGAACCTGATTCTCCTACAATCGTTAAAAATGTTCCTTTGGATAAAGAAAATGAAACATCTTTTAAAATAATTTTTTCATCATAGCCAAAAGTTACATGTTCAAAAGATAAAGATGAAATCGATTCTTGATAACTTTCTTGAATATCATCCAAGCTATCCAATAGTTTAAAAATTTTATCTGCTGCCGCGTTTCCATTTTGTCCAATATGAAAATAACTTCCTAACATTCTTAAAGGTAAAAAGAATTCAATAGAAATCATTACAATAAAAACAAACATCATAAAAGTAATATGTTGATTTAAATATTCTTGTAAACCCAAAACAACTCCTAAACCAAAACCACCATAAGCCACTAGATCCATCACACTAATCGAATTCAGTTGCATAATTAAAACACGCATGGTTTTCTTTCTAAAGTCTTCTGCTTCCCTATCCATTTTATCTTGATAATATAAATCAGTTTGATAATATTTTAAAGTTGTAAGTCCTTGTAAATTTTCTAAAAAAGAATCCGCTAATCCTGTATAACTATTCCAATACTTCGCTAACAATTTTTTAGCTATTTTTTGTACAACAACAATAGAAACAGGAATAAGTGGTACACATAAAAGTAAGATAAGCGCTACTTTTAAAGACATAAAACCAACAACGATAAATAAAGTAAGTGGTGCCAACATGGCATAAAAGAATTGTGGTATATATTTAGAAAAATAAATTTCTAATTGATCAATACCTTCACTTGTAAGTTGAGTAAGCGTCGATTCTTTAAAAACTGTTGTTTGTTTTTGATGATATATCTTATCAAAAACACTTTTTCTTAACTTTGTCTTAATCATTTCACTTAAAGATAATGCTTGTTTATTTTGTGTTGTTTGTAAAAAACATTTTAAAGCAAATAAACAAATCACACTTAATAAATAAAAAACAAGTGAAAAAGAGTGTTTTAGATAAAGACAAGATAAAACATAACTATGTAAAAATGTCAGTAGAATATGACAAACTAAAACCAACCATTGAATCAAAACTAACCCATAAACATTTTTCATTTCCGCTTTAAAAGTTTTTAATAATCTTTTATTAAACATTTTTTCTTCTCCTTTCTTTAAGTGAAAGCCATCCATGTTTGATTGTTAGAAGTGGATGGTAAAAAAGCATATATTTTCCAGAAAAGCGCATCACTTTTTTAACTTGGCTTCGATATTCTTTTTGATAACAATGAACTTTACATCCACTACAAAAAGTTTTAGTTTCCATAAAAGGACATTTATCAATACGCAAACAAGCGTACTTATAAAGATCTTCACACATCTTACTTTCTTGAGGATGTTTTCTTTGATAAATATCAATCATTACCTTTAATATTCTTTTTTCATTTTCTCTTTTTTGATTTATTTTATTCATTAATAATCTCTACTTTCTTTAACATAATAAAATGATGAATACTCATTACCATCAGTAAACATATCTTTCCAATCCATACAGGTGTAATCATTACAGCAATCAAAAAAATAAGTGTTACTGTAAATAATGACTGATTCCTTTTCTTTCTCGTTGTCTTTCTTTCAATGACCATTTCATTGATATATTTTTGATAAAGTTTTGTTTGAATTAAATATTCATGAAATCTATCTGAACTTTTTGAAAATAAAAAAGCACTTAAAAGTAAAAATGGGGTCGTTGGCAATATTGGTAAAACCACACCAATCGCTCCTAAAATAAATGATATAATTCCAAATATAATAAATAATATTTTCATGTTTCCTCCTGTAGTTAGTTATACCTAACTACTATCATCATATCTATTTAAAATAAAAAAACAAGCATTTGATTTGTTTCACCCATGAAACAAAATGCTGTTTTTTTCATGTTTTATAATACTTTTTCGTGTTTCATCAATGAAACAGTATTTTTAAAAGGGCAAGATTTTCTGGCATATGTCCTTTTAATAAATTAACCTTTAATTTAACCGTAAGCGATGTTTGCATCAATCTTTCTTCTTTTGTATAAAAGAAATTTAAATCTGTAATAGGTATATAGAAACAATCATTTTTTTCAAAACAATCATATTCCTTATCCTGAATAAGATATTTCATCGATTTTAATTTAGAAGAAATCGTAATTCTTTCTTTTAATAATTCTTTTTTCATTTCAATTGGTTGAAATACAAGAAATCCTTGATGGTGCTCAATTAAAAGATAGGCAGGATGCTCAAAGCCTCGATTAGCCATTGAATGAACATTTGCATCTTTATAATGAAATAATGTAAAAGAAAAATTATATTTGCCTGGTTCTAAATGATGTTCTAAATAATGTCCTGAAAATTCTACAAGGTCTCCTAGTTGATCAAAAACTTTATTAAAATGAATACGACTACAAATGCGTTCAATGGTTTCATCATTAAGTGTCGTATAGAGTTTGATAGCTTCTTGACGAGCCTCTTCTTCATTTAGGTGACTTGTTTCTTGTAGCCAATAGGTTAGATTCTTTATTTTTCCTTGAATTTTTTCAATATATTCTTGTCCTTTTTTTGAAAACTGACATTTACCTTTATCTAAAGTTAATCCTTGTTCATAAAAAGTATTGATCATTCTTGACATTGTTGCTTTTGAAACATTCATTTTTTTAGCTAGTAATGTGACTGTTATTTTTTTATTTTCATTCATTAATAATAAGCTTTTTATTTTTTCTGTTGTCATTTTAATCCCTCATATTGTAAATTAGCACAAGCTAACTAATATGTCAATGTTAATGATATTAACATTTAAAGCTCTTACATTTTTGGGAATTTGTTAATGGAATTCAAAGTGATATCTAAATGCTTTATCTTTTTTATCATTCATTCTATGATATACCTGCATTAAGAAAGAGGGAATAAAATATGAGTATCAATGGAATCAATGAACAAGCAAAACAATCTTTAAAAAAATATTTTAAGGACAGTCAAGACATCCAACATGATGATGACACTAAAAAACAATTAACAATCGAAGAAATGTATCAATCAGTTGATGATGAAATTAAAGAACAAGAAAAGAAATTAGAAGAATTACATCAAATGCGTCATGCATTACAACATAACGCTAAAGAAGCTTATGAAGCGGTTTATGGGAAAACTGATGAAGCAGCAGAAGTAAAACATACGACTGTCGAAGAAATGGAAAAAGAACTTCATGAAAATGCTGAACATCAAATGGAATATGTCAATGAATTAAAAAATAAATCTTTAAAAAAATAGGTCAACTCGACCTATTTTTCATTTATATATTCATCTTCACTTTGACGATCATCAACATATGAAGCAACTACAATTTTCGTTTCTAGATTCTTTTTATAATCATACGAAAAGACACCTGCATATAAAATATCAAATAAATATTTTAAAGAGGTTGTTGAAGCAAAATCACCTATTTTAATATGTAACATTTCTCTTGAAGAAAGATACAAATGAACATCCGCCAATCTTGAAATAGAATTTTCTGCCATACAAGTAATTGAAATAAATGGAATATTTCTTTTATGATAAATTTCTGCAACTTCCACCATTTCTCTTGTTTGTCCTGAATAAGAAATAATGATTGCACAATGACTCTCATCGGCAAGACAGGCACTTCTTTTTTGACCCGTTACTTGATCAATGACTTGAACATCTTTACCAATATACATCATTAATGTTTTAAAATGTTTCGCTAGTAAAACATGATTGAGAACACCATAAACATCAATAACTTGTGCTTTTTGTAATAAGCGAACCGCTTCTTGTAGATCATCATGATGATTAAGTTGCTGTGTATCTTGAATAGTTTCTTTTTCTAATAAAGCAAGATTTTTTGTAATTGTCATCAAATCATCACTTAATAAAAAAGGAATAGAAGCATCTACATCTGTTTCTTCTAACATATAAGAAAGTTCTTTTAAATAAGCACTTTTAAATTCATTAAAACCACTATATCCTAACTTCTTAGCAATTCTTACAAGCAAAGGTGCACTTGTAAAAGTATTTCTAGCGATTTCATTAGCCGACATTTTTTCAATATTCATCCCTTGATCAATAATATAATCAACAATTTCTCTTTCTGTTTTTGAAAAATGCGTATTTTCTATTTGATTGACAATGAGCATAAAAATCTCCTTCCTATAATTCTATTGTTTCTAAATCATTAGGAACATAAATCTTCCCACTAAAATAAGCTTTTCCTTCTTTTGTATAAAGTTCTTTGCGATTTTCAATATTTTGATCTTCGCTGTGATATAAAACCACATTTTTTACTTTTAATTTTTCAGCAAGCTGACACGCATCTTTAACTGTTGAATGATGTTTTTCATAAGGATGAAAAATATCTGCTTGATTATATAAACAAAAAGCTTCATGTAATAAATAATCACTCTTTAAAGCATATTTTTCATTTGCTTCGTTATAAGTTTCATCCCCACAACAAGTAAGTTTTCTATTTTCATCTAATTCCATCATATAACCAAATTGTTTAGCTTTGGTTGAATGAATATCAAAGAAAGTGACTTTTTTACCAATGATTTCTTTTGTTTCTCCATCATTTACAGCAACTAAATGTAAACGATCATTGATATACTTTGTTTGTTTACTTTGTAAAAGCATCTTACAAATTGTCTCTAACATCTCAATGACTTCCTCATGACCATAAATATAAGCTTCTCCCTCATATTTTCCAGCTGCCATATTTTGACAAATCAGTCTTATCATCCAAATCATTCCAAGTAAATGATCAATATGTTTATGTGTTACAAAAATATGTTTTACATCTTTCCAATTGATTCCTACTTTTTCAAGTTGATTTAAAACTGTATTACCCCCACCAGCATCAACCATAAAATAATCATTTTCATTTTCAAAAATATAACAAGTATTATAGCACTTTGTTACTAGGGCATTCCCTGTTCCAAGCATTGTTAGTTTCAAATTTAATCCCCCTCATCCTCTTTTATTTTAGCGAAAGTCTTTTCCTTTGTAAAATAAAAAAATAGAGACTAAGCTCTATTTTCATTAAAGATTTTACCAAATACAAAACGTACGATTGGTCCTGCAAAACATAATTGTAAGAAAAATGCCATAGGGAAATTCATAACTGTTGTTTGTAACCAAACTGCAATCATTTGACTTCCAGCATTTTTAAATAAAAGTGTTGCTGCAAATGACATACATGGACACATTAAAATAATAGATACCACTGAAATCGCAATTACTAAATGAAATGGATGATCATTTTCTAAATCAACAATTTGAAACGCTTTCTTTTTAGCAAGATGTCCTACAATAAAGAAATCTAAAATGAAAGCAACAGGTGCCATAATAACTAATTCTTGAAAAGCCATTAAGAACACTTGATTTGTCATTCCTCCAATATTTAATGAAATATTATAACAAATCATAAAATAAACCATCATGAATACCATCATAATTGTAAAAATAATTTCTTGAAATTTTGTTTTTGGCATAAAAAACCTCCTTGAATAATAATGAATCTGTGTTGTTCGTTATCACTCAAAGAGTGTGCGTTTCCAATATAAACCAAATATTTAAGCCGAGTGTTATTTTATTAAATAATGTTAACTAAGTCAACTATTATTTAATAAAAGATTGACTAGGGAAACGAGTATGTCTATTATCAATTCATAGTCATTTAGTATGATTAAGGAGGTTTTTATGTTAAATCAATTTTCAAGAACTCAATTATTATATGGAAAAGAAGCCATGGATAAATTAAAAAACAGTAGAGTTGCTATCTTGGGTTTAGGTGGTGTCGGCGGTTATGTAGGCGAAGCGCTTGTAAGAAGTGGAATTGGCTCTTTTGATTTAATTGATGATGATAAAATTTGTCTAACAAATCTCAATCGTCAAATCATCGCTACATTTGATACAGTTGTCAATATAAAACAGATGTCATGAAAGAAAGAATGTTAAAAATCAACCCAAAAGTCAACATTCAAACACATCAATGTTTCTTTTTACCAGAAAATGCATCTGATTTTTCATTTGAAGATTATGATTATATTATAGATGCAGTTGATTCAGTTTCTGCAAAAATCGAACTTGTTTTAAAAGCACAAGAATATAATATTCCTATTATTTCAAGTATGGGAGCTGGAAATAAAGTTGATCCTACCCAATTTAAAATCACAGATATTTATAAAACAAAAGTATGTCCTCTAGCAAAAGTCATGCGTAGAGAACTTAAAAAAAGACATGTTAAAAAATTAAAAGTTGTTTATTCTGAAGAAAAACCAATTCGCCCAATTGATGATTTATCCGTCAGTTGCCGAACACATTGTATATGCCCTCCTGGTACAAAACGTAAATGTACAATTAGAAGAGATATTCCTGGAAGTAACGCCTTTGTTCCTTCCACTGTAGGATTAATTATTGCAAGTGAAGTTGTTAAAGATTTAACAACTATTTAAAATGGAAGATACTTAATCTATCTTCCTTTTCTTTTACGTTTATTTTCATACATCTTATAATCTGCAATCTCGATCATTCTTTGTAAATCAGTACTTTCTGTTCCATAACAAACACCATATGAAAATGCTAAATTTACACTATGATCATCTGCTAATAAAACGATTTGATCTCTTATTTCATTTAATTGATTAATATCATTATTTAATTTTTCCATTGAATCATAATGATGAAAAAAAGCAATAAATTCATCTCCACCCAAGCGTCCTACCAAACATTTTTCTCCCGAAATAGTTTTTAAAACATTTGTCATTTGTTTTAAATAAAGATCTCCACAATAATGTCCATAGACATCATTTACTTGTTTTAAGTCATCTAAATCTATAAATATCAAAGCATATTGAGCTATATTTTTATCTTCTAATAACTTATTGATTTTTATTTTTAAACCATTTCGATTATATATTTGTGTTAATTCATCGACATCTCTTTCTATTTCTATTTTCTTTCTTTTTATATAAGAGGTTGTGATATCTATCATAACGCCTAATGTAATATCTTGATCTTTTCGATCATTTATTTGTATATAACGTTTCATTTGGGGAAGATAATAAATATCTTTTTCAACTTGATGTGTATTTATTTTATTTAAAAAATCAATAAAATCATTAATATCTTCTTTAAATTGTGTGCATTGTTGTGAATTTAAAGAAAATATTTCTTTAAACCCATCTGATAAATACAATGTATTTAATTTTTGATTATATTCATAGAACCCGATAAGTTGATTTGTTTGAGTTAAAATATAATCCATTTTTTTATTATTAACTAATAAGCTTTGTTTCATTTCATTAATATAATGACTTAATTTTTGAAATTCTAAACTATTATTAATCGATACTTCCTCATCTAATTGACCTTTAGAAATTTTAGATAATTGATGATTAATTTGATTTATACTATCAATCACATAAACACGAATATACTTAATAATAAGTAATCTAAATAAAATAGATATAATAATTAAACAAACGATCATTTCTAAACAATTTTTAGGTACTTCCTTAAAAAGAACTCTTACAGGAATAATACAATAAATATAATTATTTTTTATTTTCTTTGAAACACAATAGGATAATTGTCCATCAATTTCAGTAAAAAAACCATTTTTTGCTTCTTTAATTTGTGTATCTTTCAATCCAATACTAGAAGCTACATCTCCTATATGATGATGTGTTGTACCAACAATCTTATGATTTTTAGAATTGATTGCATAATATTGTGCTTCATTATTTACTCTAAATAATTTAAATAAATACGATAATTGATTCTTTTTAGTTGCTTTAGAGGCATTTTCATGATTCATGCCTACTTGTACAATAAATTCTTTATTCTCACTCCATAAAGCAGAATATTGCATTTTTATATGAGAAGCAGTATTTTCCATAATTTTTTGAGTCAGTTGTAAATTTTGATTAGAAAGTAATGGTTTAAAAAAGCTTAGTTGTTTACCTGAATCAAATGAATAACCATAATATTCAGGATGTGTCCCAGAAATAATAACACCTTGCTTATTAAAAATATGAATTTCATCAACTTCAACATACTGTGCTATTTTCTTTAATTCATCAATATTATATAAAGCATCTGGATTTTCTTGAAGACTATATGCAACAGCTTGAGCATTATCAATACAGGTTTGTCGATATTCTTTCTTTTGTTTATTTAAATCATTTTGATTTTCATTTAAAATTTGTTCAATATGATAAAAAGTCGTTTGTGCTGTATAATTTGCTTCTTTTTTAGCTGTTATACAGTTAAAAAAAGTAACAATAATCACTAAAAAAAAGATAATAAGTAATGTGATTTTTTTACTTTCCTTTTGAATCAATTCCTTTAAACTTTGCATATTCATGACTTCCTTTAACTATTAAAAAGTATAGCACAACTCATTCTTTTTTACAAAATCAACTCTATAAGCAAAAAAGAGAATTGCTTTTACAACTCTCTTTATAATTTTTTTCCATTAGACTTACATACTTTTTGATCCTCATAGAATGAATCTTAAGGAGGAAGTATGTTAAATCAATTTTCAAGAACACAATTATTATATGGAAAAGAAGCCATGGATAAATTAAAAAATAGTCGAGTTGCTATCTTTGGTTTAGGTGGTGTTGGCAGATATGTTGGCGAAGCTTTAGTAAGAAGCAGAATTGGCTCATTTGATCTAATTGACGATGATAAAATCTGTTTAACTAATCCAAATCGTCAAATTATTGCTACTTATGATACTGTTGGAAAATATAAAACTGATGTAATGAAAGATGGAGTATTGTTAAATTAATACTCCATTTTGATTATTATTCATGAATCATCATCTTTATAATTTCTTTATTCGTTTCCCTCATTCCTTCTCTACCTAATCGTCCAACACTTTGAATTGTTGCTTCAACATTTTCCATCACTAGTCCGTCCCCTGATTTAAATTCCTGTCCATTTTTGTACATATGATAACCTAAAATAGCCGCATCAACACTAGAAGCAATTTTTGCTGCACAAGAAGCTTTTGCTCCATCACAAACAATACCTGAAACATTGGCAAGTGTATTAACAATTGTATGAATGACAGCTTGATAATCTTCATCGTATAAATAAGCAATTCCTGCACCAGCTCCAGTAGCGGCACTTACTGCCCCACAGTAAGCTGATAAAGTTCCAATACTACTTTTTTCATGAATAGCTACCAGATTAGATAGTGCTAAGGCTCTAAGCATTTTTTCTTTTGAAACCTTTAATTCTTGAGCATAGATAATAACAGGTAAAGAACATGTCATCCCTTGATTACCACTACCCGAATTAATAACAACGGGCAATTCACATCCATTCATTCTTGCATCGCTACCGGCTGCAGCATAAGCCTTTGCTTTGTTTTTGACATCATTACCGAAAGATTTTAAAAGAACTTTTCCAATATTAGCTCCATAATTATCTTTTAAACCAGCACAAGCAATTGCGTAATTATAATCTATTTGTCTTTCTAAAATTTCTTGAATATCTGTCAGTTCAACAGTCTTTATAAAATCATAAATATCTTTTATATCTAATAATGAACGATCTGCTTTTTCTTTTTTTATAACACTTTTTTCTTCTTGAAGAATTTGTCCATTTTTTTCTATACAAACAACATGCATATGAGAATCACTTATTCTTACTTTTACATAGTCCTTTTTATTCCAAACCGTTATTATGTAATCAAATACTTTTGAACTATCCAAAAAATGTTCTTCAAAATCTACTTTTTCTATATATTGATCAATTTCTTTCTTTGTTTTTTCATCAATTTGACTTAATACTTCTAAATATTTATCATCATTGCCTCCTATGATTCCAGCACAAACAGCTGCTTTAATTCCTTTTAAATGATGTGTATGAGGAACAATGACACTCTTTACATTTTTTATAATACTCCCACTTGCTTCTACAACAATTTTTGTAGGTAGATGATTTAACACTTTTCTAGCAATACTTGCTCCATACGCTAATGAAATCGGTTCTGTACATCCCATAGCAGGTATTAATTCTTCTTTTAATATTTGAACAAATGCTTGATATTTTTGCTCTGTCTTTTTCATATGAATACTCCTTGATTAATTGATAACTCTAGTTTAATATGAATATGTTATCAAGTAAATTAAACGTTTTTAATAAAGCTGTTTAATTTTTTTAATAGGAGACTCTTATGGAAATACAAGAACTTATTTCATTTACAACTATTGTTCAACAAGGAAGTTTTTCAAAAGCTTCTAAAAAATTAGATTATTGTCAAGGATCTATCACCATTCATATCAAAAATCTTGAAAGAGAACTTGGTGTACAATTATTTGATCGCTTAGGTAAAAAAGTAACTCTTACAAATCATGGTAAAACATTTTATCAGCACTGTTTGAAGATACTTGATGATATTTCATGTGCGAAAGAAGCCATCAATCCTTCATTAGAACTTAATGGTCATCTTACAATTGGAACTATTGATTCATTATGTTCTTCCATAGTTCCTCAGCTTATTTGTAAATATCATCAATACCATCCTCATGTATCCGTTTCAATTACAACAGATACAATCGAAGGTCTATTAAAAATGCTTAAAAATAATGATATTGATTTTGCATATTTAGTTGATAAACAACTTTTAGATACAGATTGGCTAAAAATATATCAATCTAAAGAAGAAGTTACTTTTGTAGCATCATGTCATCACCCAATCTGTAAAATCAAACAGCCAACAATTCAAGATATCCTAACTTATCCCATTATTTTAACAGAAAAAAATGCCAGTTATCGTCGCCTTCTCGAAGAAAAGCTTCATGAAGACAATTTAGAAATTAAGCCTTTTATCCAATCTAAAAATACAGATTTACTTTTAGAACTATTGAAACTTGATCAATATATCAGTTTTTTACCAAAATATATTTTAGAAAATGATTTAAAAAATAAAACAATCACTCAAATCAATCTTCCTGATTACCAAATTGATGTCTATCGTCAACTTCTTTGTCATAAAGATAAGTGGCTTTCTCATGAAATGAAAGCATTCTTTCAATTAATAAAAGAAAAATGTTAAAAAAGAATTGCATTTTGCAATTCTTTTATAATTCTTCTCCATTAGACTTACATACTTTTTGATACCAGTAGAAAGAATCTTTACGTGCACGATGTAAATCACCGTTGCCATCATCATCCATATCAACATAGATAAATCCATAACGTTTTCTCATTTCACCAGTTCCTGCTGAAACAACATCGATGCATCCCCAAGGCATATATCCCATTAAATCAACACCATCTTCATCGACTGCTTTTTTCATTTCAATGATATGTTGTTTCATATAATCAATACGATAAGGATCATGAATTGAACCATCTTCTTCCACTGTATCGATAGCTCCTAAACCATTTTCAACGATCCATAGTGGTTTATGATAACGATCCCATAATTCATTTAATACAATACGAAGACCAACTGGATCAATTTGCCATCCCCAATCATTTGCTTTTAAATAAGGGTTTTTAACAGCACTTTCTAAGTTAGAAGCTGTTTTTTTAGCATCCGCTTTAACAGTTGCAACACTTGTTGAATAGTAAGAAAATCCAATATAATCTACTGTACCAGCTTTTAATGTTTCTAAATCTCCATCTTCCATTTTTAATTCAATACCAGCATTTTTATATTCAATAAGTTTCCATTCTGGATAGAATCCTTTATTTTGAACATCTGTATAGAATGTACGTAATCTTTTTTCTGTAATACGTTTCCACATATTTTCTGGATTACAATCTTCTGGATAAATTTCTGAATAATTGATCATCATCCCAATTTGAAATTCTGGATTGATTTCATGACCACGAATTACTGTTTTTGCTGCAGCAACAAGCATATGATGAACAGCTTGTGCAACTTTATCTGGTCTAGATAAAGCTTCTGTAATTCCTAAGTTTGTGTAATCTTTACAGAAATTGATTTCATTAAATGTTAACCAATATTTAACTTTATTTTTATAACGATTGAAAATTGTTTCTACATAATTCATATAGAAATCAATTGTTTTTCTATTATACCAACCATCATATTCTGTTGCTAGATGAAGTGGTAAATCAAAATGTACAATTGTTACTTGTGGTTCAATACCATATTTTAACATTTCATCAAAAACATCATCATAGAATTGTAATCCTTCTTCATTAGGTTCTTTTTCATCCCCATTTGGGAAAATTCTTGTCCAGTTAATAGACATACGGAATGATTTAAATCCCATTTGGGCAAATAATGCAATATCTTCTTTATAATGATGATAGAAATCAGTTGCCACATGGCTTGGATAATATGTATCTTCATCCACATATGGTACAGCACCATCAGGTACTTCAGTTCCACGACGATCAATAAATTTTGTTGATCCATCAGCAAGTTTTAATGCCATACGTCTAGGAATATTATTTCTTCCGTCTCCTCCAGTAATCACATCTTGAATAGCTAATCCTTTGCCACCACTTATATATCCACCTTCATATTGGTTTGCAGCTGTTGCTCCTCCCCAAAAAAATCCTTCTTTAAATCCCATTGATACTTCCTCCTTGTTTTCTTATAATATTATATTCATTTTTATGTATTCGGTTTCATTTTTTCACTTTATGAAAATCTCATTTTCATAATAATACAGAATTCGTTATAATAAATATATATTCGGAGGGATAATATGAAATTACATCAATTACGTTATTTTCAATGTCTATCTCATTATTTACATTATCGTAAAGCAAGTGAAGCTCTTTATATTTCGCAACCTACACTTTCATTTGCAATCAAAGAATTAGAAAAAGAACTAGTTGTTGCTTTATTTAAAAAAGAAGGAAGAACTATTCAACTTTCTCAAGAAGGAAAAATATTCTTAGATTATGTATCAAAAAGTTTACAAATTTTAGATGAAGGAATTCATGCTATTCAACCAAAAAAAGATATTAAAATTTCATCTATTCCTACTGTCATTAATAGTTTTCTTGTACCTTTTATCATTCATTTACAAAAAGAACAACCTCAAATCAACATACAATTTCGTAGTGAAAAGACAGAAACAATTACTCAAAAAATATTAGAAAATCAAAGACAATCATTTACAATATATTCCTCTTATTAAAAGAAAACTTGTCATTGTACTTTCAAAAGAAAATCCTTCATCAAAAAAAGAAAAAGTAGAATTAAAAGATCTATTAGATTATCCTTTCTATACTTATCAAAAAAATATGACACTTTATAGTACAATTAAAGATTTATTTATAAGTCAACATTTACCCTTTAAACCTACTAACTATTTTGATGATGAAAATTCGATGATTGGTTTAGTAAATGCTAATTTAGCTGTTTCTATTATGGAAGATAATGATACGCTTCTTTCTTATCAAAATATTATAAAAAAAGAAATTTCTCTTCCTTATAAAGAAAGAGAAATCTATATTGTATATGATCCTTTAAATATTTCTAAATTATCTTTAGATATTATTCAAGAAATGTTAAATTTTAAAAATGTTTGATAGATTTTATCTATCAAACCATAGAAATTATGATATTGTTTATAATTATCTTTTTATTTTAAAATTCTTATATAAAAATGAGAATTTTTTATGGAAAGAAGTCAAATAATTGATATAAAACAATTTAATACCTTTTATGATATTAACTATCATTCAATTTGGTCAAATTAAACATATCAAGAAAAATACACTCATTATTGAAGAAAAACAAAAAAATGAAAATATATTTTTCTTACTTCAAGGTATTGCTTATAATTATTGCCTTTTTGAAAATGATAGTAAAAGAATACTCAATATTGAAAATCAAGAACATTTTTTAAACGAAGACGCTATCTATCAAGAATACGCTTCTTCAAATATTAAAGTCTTAAAAAATTCTACTATTTTAGTAATTCCTATTTCTATCATTAAAGAGTTAATCCATGATAATTTTCTATTTTCACAAAAAATACAATCATCGTTAGCTTCTAAATATATAGAAAATCAAAATCTTTTAAAATTTAATTCTTATCAAAATAGTCAAGCGCGTTTAACTATATATCTTTGTTATTTAGCTCATAAACTTGGTATTCCTTATCAAGATGACATTGAAATTCCTTTTGATTTTTCAGTTGTTTTTCTTTCTCAATTAATTGGTGCAAAAAGAGAAACAACTTCTAGAATTTTAAATCAACTTATTGATCAAGATTTTATTTACTATCATCAAAAACATTTAGTCATTAAAAATTTAAATTTATTTAACCATTTAAAAAGTATCGCTTTTTCGTGATACTTTTTTAAAAATCTAAATTTAAAATATCTTTGATATGTTCAACTGGCATTTCTTTTCCAGTCCATAATTTAAAAGTTTCTGCTCCTTGATAAAGCATCATACCTTCGCCATTAATAGCTTTTTTAACCCCAAATTTTCTAGCAACTCTTAATAATTCAGTTTCTTTAGGAGTATAAACAGTATCTGCTACATAAAAATCTTTTCTTAAATAAGTTTCATTCCTACTCCTGTTGCATTAACAAATAAGTAAGATTCATTCATTTCTTTTCTTAATGCTTCATGATCTGCTCAATCAAAAACTTTAGCTTTTGATTGAGTATTTTCATTAATATTTTTACAATTAATTAAAGCTTGATTATAAAATTCATCTTTTCTATTAAAAATAGAAATCTCTGCGACACCATCTAAAGCTGCTTGTATTTCAATAGCTGTAACTGCTCCACCAGCTCCAACAATCGTTATTTTTTTACCAATAGGATCAAGATTGCTTTCTTTTAACACTTTTATAAAACCAACGCCATCAGTCGTAGTACCAGTTAAAACACCATCATCATTAATAACAGTATTAACTGCTTGGCCCATCTTAGCAACAGGTGTTAAGTGATCTAAATACTTTACAATTGTTGTTTTATTAGGCATAGAGACATTCCATCCTCTTGCTTTCATTGCCTTTAAACCTTCTACAGTTTTCTCTAAATTTTCATGATCAACTTTATAACACATATAACAATAATCTAATCCTAACTTAGCAAATACTTCATTATGCATTGTTGGACTTTTAGAATGTCTAATAGGATTAGCAATAAGTCCTATTAATTCTGTATTCCAGTCACTCTTTCAGTAATTTCTGCCATTTTTATTTTCCCCTCTACAATAATTCTTTTTGTTTTAATAAATGAATAATATTTCTTCCCTCTTGTGTTCCCTCAATAATACGTCTAGCTCTTTTACAGTCTCCAATTTCTAAAACATCACCATTTTTATCTTGATAATAATCTTTAAGTTGTAAATAAAGTGGATTATAAGCTTTCATTCCTAAACATACAAAGCCATAATCAAATGGAACTTTTATTTCTTGATTTTCTTTTTCTACAATAAAATAGCTTTCATGTACTTCTTTTAATTTTGTTTGTGTCATTTGTTTTACATGATGTTTTTCCATCATTTCTTTTGTTTGTGATTTTGTAACAGGATCAAGATCTCTTCCAATTTGATTCATCATTTCAATAATAGTAGGTGATGCCCTCTATTAGCAAAATATTCAGCAACATCTAATCCTACTGCTCCTCCACCAACAATAACAATCTCTTTATTGGTTGTATCATCTGGATAAAGATCTAGATGATTCATAAATTTATCAATACTACTTACCTTATGATTATCTAAATCAATATTTTCCTTTAATCCACTAATTGGTGGAAGGATTGGTTTTGAACCAGTTGCAACAACAATATCAAGTTTAAAATTATCAACAAAATTAACGTTTGCTTCTACTCCTTTTAAAATAAATCGTGTAACTTTTCTGCTCTTTTTTCTAAATACTTAGGAAAATGAGCTATTCTTGTTTTTTCAGGTATTTGACTAATTTGTCTAGCTAAGCCACCTAAAGTTTTTTCTTTTTCTATTAAAAATGTTGTACATCCTACTTCACTTGCTGTACAAGCTGCTTCAAGTCCTGCTGTTCCCCCACCAATAACTACTACATTCGTTTTCTTATTTACTTTTTGTTTTTTATAAAAATCATCATAGAAAACATCTGGATTAACTGTACAACGGATTGGTCTATTTAATCCAATACGATGCCCTGCACATCCAATATTACAAGAAATACATTGACGAATTTCATCTATTTTTCCTGTTTTGACTTTATGAGACCAACTTGGATTTGCAATTGTTTGACGACCCATTCCAATTAAATCAGCATCTTGGTTTTCAAGAATTTCACAAGCACTTTGAGGATTGCGAATATTTCCTGATGTCATGACTATTTTATCAGGAAAAGCTTCTTTAATAGCACGTGCCATATAACGACGCCATCCATCAGGATAATATGAAGCATCTATTTGTTTATGAATTGAATCACTTAATCCTGCAGAAACATCAATCATATCAACTTCTTTTACAAAGTATTTAAGTCATTCAATGCTATCTTCTAATGTATTACCACCATCTAAAAATTCATCTGCAGAAATTCTTATAATAACAGGAAAACGTGGACCGACTACTTTTCTTACTTTTTCTACAATATTTTAGCAAAACGTGCACGATTTTCTATATTTCCACCAAATTCATCCGTTCTATCATTCGTAAGTGGTAATAAAAATCGTAAAATTAGATATGAATGTCCTGCATGTATTTCAATGGCATCAAAACCTATTGTTTGAGCTCTTTTAGCTGAGGTTGCATAATCATCAGCGATACTATAAATTTCCTCAACTGATAATTTTCTTGGAATAGCACCGCATTCTTTATTTGGTAAATTACTTGCAGAAACAGGTTGCATACCAATACGACTTTCCAAGGCACTTGCTCCTGCATGATTTAATTGGATAGCAATTTTAGCTCCATATTGATGAATTGTCTCACATAATTTATAAAGTCTTGGTATATAATTATCAGCATCTATTCTAAGTTGTGTAGTTCCATTACTTCCCTCTGGATATTTCACACAAGCATTTTCAACAATCAGAAGCCTATAACCTCCTTGTGCTCTTCTTTCATAATAGTCCATATGTAGAAAACTCATTTTTCCATTTTGTTCACCAAAATTAGTTCCCATAGGTGTCATGACTAATCTATTTTCTAATGTTAATCCATTAATTTCTATTGGTTCAAATAAGTTTTTATATTGGTTCATCGATATCTCTCCACATATTATTCAAACAAATGGAAAAATAATAAAAAATAACAAAACCGATATATATATCACAAAAAAAGAATATGTCCTTAAAACATATTCTTAATACTTAATATCTAACAATTCTTTAAAACAATTTAAATGATAATCTGCAAAAGTGCAATGATAAGCACTTGATAAAGCTGCTACATTCATAGAAGCGCTTTTAGCAGCAAAACATCCTGAAATTGCATCTTCTACAACTAAACATTCTTTATAAGGAATATTAAGCAAGTCTGCAGCTTTCATGAAAACCTCTGGATGTGGTTTTGAATACTGAATAGAATTTCCATCGCTAATTGCATCAAAGAAAGTATCTAAACCTAGTTGTTTTAAAATAAGCATTGTATTTTTACTTGAAGATCCAATAGCAAGTTTTAATCCTTTTTTTCTTAATTGTTCTAGTGTTTCTTTGACTTCTTTAGATAAATCTTTTGTAGACATTTTTAATAAATATTGTTGATAAAGCTTATTTTTTCTATCAGCAAATTGTTCTTTTTCTTTTAATGAATAGTTTTCTTTTGATTTTTCTAAAATAATATCTAAACTTTCCATTCTAGAAACACCTCTTAAACGTTCATTATCTTTTTCATCAAAAGGAATATTTAAATCATCTGCTAAAGATTTCCAAGCTAAATAATGATAATGATCTGTTGAACAAATAACACCATCTAAATCAAAAATAATGGCTTTCATCTTTTTGTATCCCACCTTCCACAATAGACATCAACTGGACTTTTTCCAACAAATTTTTCTTTTCCAAGAAGCTTATCCACTAAAACTTGTAATGTTTGATCATTGTTTGTATAACAATTAATATAGGTTTTTATCATTGGTACATCAAAAAGATGATATGGATTAGCAAGAGAGACAAAAATAGTTGGCACATCTTGCATAAACCATGGCGCATTTGCTGCCATTAATTTTATCCATTCTACTCTTCTTGTCGTTTGATTACTCGCTGTATCATAATTAGCTACATAAATGACTAGATCACATTTTTCTTTGATATCTTTTATACCACCTTCAAATACCTCTTGAAAATCTAAACGTTTTGTATCAAATTCATAAACATTGAATCCCTCTTTTTGTAATAAATTGGTTAGTGATAGTTGTGTTCCTTCTTCTTTAAAACCACCATTATCTTGATCAGTTAGATTATATATTCTAATTTTTTTGTATTTATCACTTGTTAATGGTAAAACACCTTTTTGTTCTTTAACTAAAGTAATAGCTTGTTTAGCGCATTCTTTTGCTAAGCTTTGATGTTCGATACAACCTACAATCTTTTCAGATTCTTCTACCTCACTATGATCAAACAAGCCATTTGCCATCTTTGTACCAATAATTCTTAAAACAGCTTCATCTAATCTTTTTTGAGATAAAAGCCCTTCTTTTAAACCATTTTTTATAAACATGTAGTCTTCAGCGATATTTTTATTAAATAAAATCATATCACAACCTCTTTCAATACATAGAGGTAATGCTTTTGATCTAGACATAGCTACATTAAACCCAATCATTGCTGTAGCATCTGTTACAACTAATCCATTAAATCCTAATTTGTTTCTTAATAACACTGTTAAAATCTCTTTTGATAAACTTGCTGGCATATAGTCTTCTTCATTGCATTCAGGATTTATTTCTTTAATATAATGAGGTAATAAGATATGCCCAACCATGATTGAACCTATTCCATTATTAATAAAATGTTGATATATTTTTCCATAACTATTATTCCACTTATCAACGGTTAAATCATTTACACTACTTAATAGATGCTGATCTCTCATATCCACACCATCTCCTGGGAAGTGTTTAATACAAGGTAAAATATGGTTTTCTTTAAGTGCTTCAATTTGACAATCAGCAAATTTAATAATTGTTTCTTGATTTGAACCATAAGTTCTAATATTTGTAATAGGATTCAAAAAATTATAATCAATATCAACAATAGGAGCAAATGACCAGTTACATCCTACTGCGTGTGCCTCTTTACCTGCAATCATTCCTAAATCATAAGCAAATTTTTCTTGATTAGTAGCAGCAACAGACATTTGTCTAGCAAAATATGTACCATCAAGGCAAATGCCATTTCCCCCACTTTCTAAATTAGCAGCCAATAATAATGGTATTTTACTTTGGCTTTGAAGTCTATGATGAATTCTTTTTATCTCTTTTGAAGGAAGTGGGCGATACATCATTGCTCCTGGTTTATATTTTTGAATGAATTCGTCTATTTCTTTTTCATCTTGAACATTACCTATAGGACAAAAGATTTGTCCTATTTTTTCATCTAATGTCATATCACTACATATCTTAGTAACTTTTTGAATTTGTTCATCATTTAAATTAAATGGATTTGTTGATAAATCTATCATATATTTTCTCCATTTCTTTCAATAATTTCTTTATACCAATAAAAAGAATCTTTCTTATAACGTTTACAATCCATAATATCTTGATCTGTGCGATTGACATAAACTAGACCATATCTTTTTGAAAAACCTTGGTGTGAACTAACAACATCAATAAACGACCATGGACAATATCCAAAAACAGGATATCCTTCTTCTTTTGCACGTAATACTTCTTTAATATGGGCTGAAAGATATTCAATACGATAAGTATCATGAACTCTATTATTTTCTAATACATCACTATAAGCCATACCATTTTCAGTAATAATAATAGGTAAAGCATAACGATTATAAATTTTATAGATAATACTTCTAATTCCTAATGGATCTATTCCATTAGACATCCATTTTGTTTTCTTTAAATGTTCATTAGGACAAACTTCAAACATAGAACTTCTAAAAAATGGCGGTAATTGATAATTAATACGATGTTCTTTGTTTTCTTTTACACAAATAGATGAATAATAGTTTATTCCTATAAAATCTGGTTTAGAAGATTTGAGAATTTCATCATCCCCTTTTTCTTGAACTGGATAACAATCCATATTCTTTAAAATACTTTTTACTCTAAATGAATAACTTCCTTTAACAGACATATCTAAAAGCATATACATCATTAATTCCTCAGCATCCATTGCTGCTAAAACATCTTCAGGAGATGAACTATATGGATAAACATTTTGAACAGCATTTACGACACCAATTTTTGCATTTACATCAATTTCTTTAAGTAATTTCATTACTTTCTTTTCTGCTAATGAAGCATGATATGACATTTGATACATATTTTTTGTTTGTAATACTTTATCATTTTCATGATTTCCATTTAGATCACTTGCTGCCATAGCAATCAATTGTTCATTGATTGTCACCCAATGCTTGATCGTACCTTGCCATTTTTGAAAGCAGATTTTAGCATATTCAACAAAAGCATCGATACATTTTCTACTTTTCCAACCACCAAATTCGTCAACTAATGCTTGAGGCATTTCAAAATGATAAAGTGTTGGAATCGGTTCAATATCATTTTCTAAACATAATTGAATAATTTGATCATAAAATTCAAGACCCTCTTGATTGACATGATGTCCATCTGGCATAATTCTTGCCCAACAAAAAGAGAAACGATATGCTTTTAATCCCAATTCTTTCATCAAAAGAATATCTTCTTTAAAATGATGATAATGATCACTTGCTACTTTTGTATCAGCAATACCTTCTTTAACATGACGTACATCTGTTGTTGAAAGTCCCTTACCACCTAAATTGTAGCCTCCTTCTACTTGAAAGCCACTGGTTGAAGCACCCCATAAAAATTTATTCATGTTGATCCCCTTTTTCATTCATTAATGCTTGATTATCAAGTGTTTTAAAGAATGGATAATAAATAATAATCGAAATAACAACAGCAACTAATTGGAAAATACCCCAAGATAAACTACCTTGCATAATACCTGAAATAAGTGGTGGCATTGAACCTAATCCTAAAATTCCAATTGGAGCGGTCACAATTCCAAATTGAATTAATGCATATCCTAAACAAACCAAAACAATTGGACAAAGAATAAAAGGAATAAGCATAATTGGATTTAAAATAACTGGTAATCCAAAAATAACAGGTTCATTAACACTAAAGATTCCACATGGTAATGTTAGTTTTCCAAATGATTTATATTGTTCACTTTTAGCTTTAAAGAACATTAAAATAACAAGACCAATTGTAGCACCTGAACCACCTAAATTAGCTAAATCCCATAATCCAATATTTAATACATGAGGAATTGCTTTCCCTGCAGCCATGGCTGCTGTGTTATCTCCAATATAACTAAGCCAAATTGGAAATAAAATAGGTAATACTGTCATTGATCCATGAATTCCAAAGAACCATAATAATTGTGCAATTAAAATAATAATGATAAATGCTGGTAAATTTCCTGTTAATGATTGAAGTGGTGTTTGAATAATTGTATAAATGCAATCAGTTGCATTTCCATAAGCTGTCATTGCAAATAACGCTCTTAATACTAAAAATACAATGGTAATGATAACTCCTGCTAATAAAGATGATAAAGATTCACTGACCATTTCTGGTACAGAATCAGGTAATTTAATAACAATATTTTTTTCAGTAATTAAAGCTAATAATCTAGAAACCACTAGTCCTGCAAGCAATGCTACGAAAACTCCTTTTGTTCCTAAATAAGCTGTATTAAAGAAACTAATTCCACCATCTGCTAAAGTTGTACTATCTAATGGAATAAGTAACATATAAGCAAATAAAGATAAAAAACCTGATGTTAAAGTATATTTTTTATTTCCAAATACAGTTGCTCCACGATATCCTACTGCAAAAGCCATATAAACAGCTAATAAATTTGTAGTAACATTTTGAACTCCTGTAAATAACTGATCTAACCCTGTTTTAGCAAGTAAATCTGTATAAGGTTGCCATGAAATATTCGTTAAAATTGTAAAAACTGCACCTAACATGATTATTCCAAGAGTAGACATACATCCACCACTAATTGCATTTAAATATTTGTTTTGTGATAATTTATTAGCAACTGGAACAAGTGTTTTTTCTATAATAGATATTAATTTTTCCATTTCCTATTCTCCTTTATGTATCTGACATTGGCCTTTGTCTACATTGAGTATAACAAGAAAAAGAAAAAAATAAGTCATCAAAAAACCAGTGCTATTTTCAAAAATAAACACTGGTTTTCATAATCTGAAAATTTTATTAATAAGTAAAATAAATACAATAATACATGATGATTATTTCTAGTGTATAAAGTAATGATATGCGAGATTCAGTATTTGTATTATCTTGACTGCATAAAATAACTTCTCGATCAATAAATTCATTTATCATTTTTTGATGTTCATTCATTGTTAAAACAACAAGTTTAACTTTCTTTTCAAGAAGAATTTGTATAACTTCATTATGACGATAAAAATAGCCACCTTCAACACTTAAAATAATAACAGTACTACCTTCTTTTAAAGCATGTGCACTTTCTAACTGTTCTTCATTAGAAATAGCTACAGAAATATACTTATTCATTAAAGCAAAACGATTTTGTACATGTTGAGCTAGTAAAGTTGAAAACTCTAATCCAAGAATTAAAACGTCATCACTATCGTGTATATAAGAACAAATACGATCTAATTGTTCAAAATCAAGATGATCATAAGAAAATTGAATATTATTTATTACACGATTTGTATAATGCTGAAGAATTTCCTTAACATCATTTTTATTTGCTTTTATCACTTTAGGAGAATAATCAGTTTTTGAAATATCCAACGTATTCAAACAGGCGTTTTTAAATTCTTGAAAAGAATGAAATCCAATAAGTTTAACAAAACGTGAAATTGATGCTGGTGAAACATAGCATAAATCTGATATTTCATTAATTGTTTTTTTAGGAATCTCACTATAATGTGTTAAAAGAGCTAGTGCTATATCATAATTTGTATCTTTTTTATATTGACCATTAACATATCTTAATAATATTGATAATACTGAATTTGTATCCATAACTACTCCTCTATATCATATGATGATATTATTTTAACATATTTTTTTATTTTTATAAATTTTCTGCTAATAATTCTACTAAATGAATCGTTCTATACCACCTATTTTAAGTCCTTTTTCACAACCATTACAATAAACTAATATATTATTTTTATAATGTTTGACCCATTCTTTCATTTTCTTTTCTTGAATATTTTGTGGTAAAAGTTCAATATAGTGTTCTTTTAATCTTTGTATTGTTTGAGGTGCAATTTTGAACAAGTATATCTCCTTCCTTTAAAAAATCATCTTTACTTCGACAACACTTATCAATAATAGCGCCTTGTTCTTGCATATATTTTGTAATTTTATGAATAGCTTGTTCATGATTTTTTCTTACATCATAACCTCCTTCATATTGATTAGCAGCACTTGTTCCACCCCATAAAAAATCTTTATTCATCTTTTAACTTCCTCGTTTTTTTATTTTATATATTACTTTAATATATTAAAAGAACGGTTATAAACTATGGTATAAGATTTCGGTTTTTATTTAAAATAACAAAAAAAAGCGAAATTTAAGTTCGCTTTTAATCCAATTCATTAATAATGAAAGAGTTTCTTCATACATCCTTTGCTTCATACATAGACTTATCTCCTAAACGAATTAATTCTGTATAATCTGCATCCTTACCTTTCATAATAGCAATACATATACTGCAAGATACTGAGATAGTTTGTTGACTATTATTATCATAAAAACCACTTTTTAATAATTGAAGAAGTCTATTCATCTCTTTTTACCAACAAAACAAAAAATAAATTCATCTCCACCAACACGCCCTATTTTACCTTTAAGTTGTTCTTTTAAAACAGCCGATACAAATTGAAGTACCTTATCTCCAACTTGATGTCCAAAATAAGTATTAAAATCTTTAAAATGATCAATATCTAAAAACCCTAAAGTAATTTGTCCATCTTTTTCTGCTTGAGCTTGCAATATTTTTTGTTTTTCTTGATCTCGATTTTTTTCTTTTTCTATGTAATCTAATAATTCATTAATACTTATAGCAAGTTTACTAAATTCATCTTTTTGATTGGTTTCTAATCTAATTGAATAATCTTGTGTACGTTTGATTTGTTCAAAAGCTTGTATTTCTTTTTGAAAAGGAAAAGTTATCTGTTGAGCAAAGAAACTTTGAATCAATATTGCTCCTATAACTAATAAAATAAAGACCAATAAATAATATATTCTAAAAGATTGAATACTTTCTTTTTGTCTTGTATCACCTTCTTATCAAGTATAAAGTTTGCTACTTCCTTTTGGGAAGTTAATAAATGTGTTGTTTCTAATTTTTGAATAATTGACATGATTTTCACCCCATTTTGGTAATTCTTTGACCTATTTTTAAGTAGATTAGTTCACCTATCATTCCTATACCTATCCCTGATAAAATACCAAATAACATTAAATAGGGTAAATAATAAATAAATACAGAAGAATTAAAGAAACACATAGCAACGAGTAGTTGTCCAATATTATGAAATACACCACCCATAATTGAAATAATAAGATGTGAAAATAGTTTTGTTTTATTAAATATAAACATTATGAATAATGATAAAATACCACCTGCTAAACTATAAAGAAACATATAAAGATTTGTAAAAGCCATAGCTACAATCATAATTCTAAGTAATAAAACAATTAAAGCTTCTTTAAAACCAAAACATAAAAGCAACGTAAGGGTAACAACATTAGCAAGACCTATCTTAGCTCCTGGAATTCCTAGATAAAAAGGAAATAGTGTTTCAATATAACTTAAAACAATTGCAATTGCACAAAACAAAGAAAGATAGCATAATTTTCTAATAGACTTTTCCATCTTGTACTTCCTCTTTTCCTTCTTTTATTTCTATTATTAAATGATGTGGTAAACAAACAATTGTTGATCCTTTTTTATCAATTGTTCCTTGTTTAATACATAAATGATCTGGACAAGTAGCTTGTATCATTTTTACTTTTTGATTTTTTATTTGAATCGTATTTTTTTGATCTATTTTTATGATTTGATCTTCATTTAAAGAATAATAACCATATATTTGATTATCTTTTGTTATTTCTATTAATTGACCTTGTTTTCTTGATTTAAAGAAAAATAATCCTCCAATGATTAAAAATAAAATAACAATAACAACCAAATCATTTCTTAATGTTTTATTTTTCATTTTTTCACTCCATGATATAATAAGATAAAGGTGGTCTATATGAAAAAAATACTTATTTCTATCATTATTTTTTCATTTTTATTATGTGGTTGTCAAAAAACAACACCGCTATCTCATAAAGAATTTTGTTTAGATACAATTGTACAAATTACTTTGTATGATTCATCCTCTAAAAATATTTTAAATAACTGTTTCAATTTATGCAAGAAGTATGAACTTGTCTTTTCAGCGAATAATAAAGAAAGTGAACTCTATAAAATCAATCATGCTCATCACAAATTAGATGAACAACCTCTTTCTAAAGAACTTTTTAAAGTCATTAAAGAAGGTCTTTATTATAGTCAACTTTCTCAAGGTGCTTTTGATATAACCATTGGTTCTGTTTCTTCATTATGGAACTTTAAAGAAAATAAACTTCCTGATGATCAACAAATTAAAACTCATTTAAATGATATATCTTATCAAAATATTATATTAGATAATCAAAAAATACGCTTTTTAAATGAACAAACAATGATAGATTTAGGTGCGATAGCTAAAGGATATATCGCTGATCAAATTAAAAGTTATCTATTAAAAAATAAGGTTAACAGTGCTTTAATTAATTTAGGTGGTAATATTTTATGTGTTGGTCAAAAAAATAATAATCCATTTTCTATAGGCATTACTGATCCTCAAAATACAAATCATTCAATACTTAGTTTAAATATTAATAATTTATCGATTGTAACAAGTGGTACGTATCAAAGATATATTGAAATTAATTCAAAAAAATATCATCATATTTTAAATCCCTCAACTGGATATTGTTATGATAATGATTTATCTTCTGTTACTATTGTATCTAAAAGTTCTTTACAAGGAGATGCTTTAAGTACGGTTTGTTTTGCTTTAGGTAAAGAAAAAGGATTAGCATTACTCAATTCAATAAAAAACGTTTCAGGATGTTTTATTGATGATCATAATCAAATAAGCTATAGTAAAAATTTTAAAAAATATCTTTCAAATTAAAAACTCCTTTTGGGAGTTTTTATTCAATAATCTTTCTAGGACATTTTTCTTTACATTTTCCACAATGAATACATTTTGTATAATCGATATGTGCTAAAAAATCATCTACTGTAATTGCTTGAGTTGGACATACCTTTGTACATAGCATGCATCCAAGACATCCTGCTTTACAATTTTTATTAACAATAGCTCCTTTATCATGACTATTGCATCTAACATGACTATTTGCTTCATAAGGTACCATTTCAATAAGATGTTGTGGGCAAACATCCATACATTTTTGACATGATTTACATTTATCCTGATCTACTTGAGCAATACCATCAATAATATGAATAGCATCAAAAGCACAAGCTTTAACACAACTTCCATACCCAATACAACTAAAACGACACTTTTTATCACCACTACCAGGAACAATGGCGGCACTTAAACAATCATGAATACCATCATATTGATATTGTGTTTGAATTTGATCACAAGTCCCTTTACATTTTACATAAGCTACTAAATGTACATGGTTTTCTACTTCTAGATGCATGATTTCACCTATTTTTTTAGCAACTTCTTCGCCCCCAACAGGACATTGATTGATGGGTGCTTCTTTTTTAGCAATGGCACAAGCAAGTCCATCACATCCTGGATAGCCACAAGCCCCACAATTATTACCTGGAAGAATTGCCCTTATTTTTTCTTCATTTTCATCTACTTTCACTTCAAATTTTATACTTGCTAGCGAAAGTAAAATTCCAATCAGTAAACCTATTATTCCTACAACAAGAATTGAAATAATCATATGCATTCCTCCTAAATTAATCCTGAAAAGCCAATAAATGCAATTGCCATAAGACCGGCAGTAATTAAAACAATGGGTGAACCTTGAAGTACATGAGGAATATCATTATCAGCAATTCTTTCTCTTATACCAGCTAATATTGTAATAGAAATTGTAAATCCTAAAGCTGTTCCAAATCCAGCAACAACGCTTGTAATAAAATTATAATGATTTTGTACATTTGTTAAAGCAACACCTAAAACTGCACAATTCGTTGTAATCAATGGTAAGTAAACACCTAATGCATTATATAAAGCTGTCGAGTATTTTTTTAAAAACAATTCAACAAGTTGTACTAAAGCAGCAATAATAAGAATAAAAGTTACTGTTTCTAAGTATTCTACATGTAATAAAACAAGTAAACGATATAAAACGTGAGTAACTGCAGAAGCAATCGTAATAACAAAAATAACTGCACCACCCATCGAAAGAGCTGTTTTTGTTTGTTTAGAAACGCCTAAAAATGGACATAATCCTAAAAATTGTGATAAGACAACATTATTAACTAAAGATACACTAATGAGTGTTAGTATAAGTGTTTTCATTTTTCAGGATCCTCCTTTAACAAGGATTTATTAATTTGGCATTGACTACCATGACAATGTAAACAATCCCCTCCACATTTTAAAGATGAATTTTGTACATTTGTTGCACTAGGTAGCTTTAATTTATTTTGAATAGCTGTTAATAAAGCTAAGATAAAGAATGCTCCTGGTGCCATTACAAAAATAGTAATTGGTTCAAAGGAAATAGGTAAAGTCATTGAAAATGCTGTTCCAGAACCTAAAATTTCTCTTACTAAACCTATTGAGGTTAATGCGAGAGTAAAACCTAACCCCATTCCTAATCCATCCATTATAGAAAGAAGCGGATTATTTTTAGAAGCAAAAGCTTCTGCTCTTCCTAAAATAATGCAATTAACAACAATTAAAGGAATATAAATACCTAATGTATCATATAATGAAGGAATATATGCTTGAAGTAGTAATTGAACAACTGTTACAAGTGATGCTACAATCACTATATAAGCAGGTATTCTCATACGACTAGGAATTATTTTTCTAAGTGCTGAAATAACAAAATTCGACATAATTAAAACCACCATCGTCGTAAGTCCCATTCCCATTCCATTCATTGCTGAGGTTGTAACCGCAAGAGTTGGGCACATACCAAGCATTAAAACAAAAGTAGGATTTTCTTTAATGATTCCATTATATAAAGGTTTTAAATACTTCTTCATATTTTCATCTTCCTTTCAATAAATCATAAAAATCTAAGGCTCCATTGATTCCATTTGTCATTGCTTTTGAAGTAATTGTCGCTCCTGATAAAGAATCTACTTCATCTTCATTTTGTTTACCATTTTTAACGACTTGGAAATGATCTACTTTTTTCCCTACATACTGATTTCTAAACTCTTCATTTTTAGCATTCATTCCAAGTCCTACTGTTTCATCAATTGATAAAATTTCAACTCCTGTAATTTCTTTTTGAAGGTTGATACCAACAATGATTTCAATATCTCCACCAAAACCATCATGATCAACAACTTGAATAATATAGCCTATACCCTCTTTTTGTTTAAAAGATTTTAAAGCTTTTTCAATTGTTATCCCATTTTTACCATACTTATTTTTTAATTGTTTAGCTAATCTATTGATTTCTTTTGAATTAATTTCTTTAAATGATGTTGCTTCTTTCATGACTTCTAAATAAGCTTCTTGTTGACTTTGTTGAGCTTGTTTTTCAATAGGGCTTAGAGTAATTTGGTAAACATAACCTAAAACACCACCACATATAACTGTAATAATACATAAAATAAGAATATCTTTTATTATTTTCTTCATTGATAAACACCGCCTTTTAAAGTGAATTTATCAATTAAAGGTACTAATAAATTAGAAAGAATAATGGCATAAGAAACACCTTCTGTACTAGTTCCAAAAAAACGAAATAATCCTGTTAATACACCTAATAAAATACCATAAATAAGTTGTCCTTTTTGATCCATTGGACTTGTTACATAATCAGTAGCCATAAAGAATGCCCCTAAAATAAGTCCTCCTCCACAAAGCTCACAAGCTAAATAGTAAAAATCAAAAGAACAAGGTGAAAATAATAATGTAAAAATAGAAAAAGTTATGATATAAGTCATTGGAATTGTTAATTTAATAACTCCTTTAATAAGTAAATAAACAACTCCTATAAGCAAAGCAACCGTAGAAGTTTCCCCTATTGTTCCAGCAGTATTTCCAATAAACATCCTTATTAAATCAAAGCTTTCTCCATTTTTTAAAATTGCAAGTGGCGTTGATGAAGTCATCCCGTCAAATGCAAAATTTGTCATTCTTCCAGTAAAGGAAATCAATAAAAAACATCTTGCTGCTAAAGCTGGATTCATAAAATTTTGTCCTAAGCCTCCATAAAATTGTTTAACCACAATAATAGCAAAGAGACCACCAATAACAGGAAGCCATAAAGGAACTGTTGATGGTAAATTTAAAGCAAGAATAAGTCCTGTGACAACTGCTGATAGATCTTTGATGGTAATTGTTTTTTTCATAAAACACTCATATAAATATTCTGCTAAAACACATGTTGTTATCGTTGTTACAATAATCAATAAAGCATTTATTTTAAATTGAATAATTCCAAATAAAGTAGCTGGTATTAAAGCAATAATGACATCTAACATAATAGAAGATGTTGTAACACGATCTTTAATATGCGGTGAAGCAGAAACATGTAGTAATTGATTCATGAATAACACCTACTTTCTTTTATTAATAGAGACTAAATATTTCATCTTCTTAAATGCCTGTGTCATATTTCTTTTTGCTGGACATGTATAGCTACAACAACCACATTCTATACATTCCATTCCACCATTTAAAATAAAGGCCTCTGTATCATTTTTTGTTGCTATTTGATAAAGTTTTTGAGGGACTAATAAACTCGGACACACGTCTTTACATCGACCACAACGAATACATGCAGAAGGTTCAAAAAGGGATACTTCATCTTGTACAAGTGCAAGTAAAGAACTTGATGTCTTAGTTACAGGTATATCTAAATGAATAAGGGCACTTCCCATCATTGGACCTCCACAAATAAGTTTTTGAACTTCAGATTTGAAACCTCCTAATTGTTCAACGATCCATTTAAAACTCGTTCCTATAGGAACTTCAATATTGCTAGGTGTTATTCCATCACCCGAAATCGTCATTACTTTAGAAATTAAAGGTTGATTATAACGAACCGCTTGATTAATAGCAATCACTGTTGCTACATTATCAACAATACATCCTACATCTAAAGGAAGCATTTTAGAATTTAATGTCTTTCCTGTTAAAACCTTAACAAGCATTCTTTCTCCACCTTGAGGATATTTTGTTTTTAGTTCTTTCACAGCAATTCTTTTTTCATCTTTACACTTTTCTTTTAATAAATGAATAGCCTCTTTTTTATTATCTTCAATGGCAATATAACAAAGAGCTTTTGGAAACATTTCTAATAGAACATGAATTCCTGCTATTAGTTCATCTGTTTTTTCAAGCATCAAACGATAATCACTTGTAAGATAGGGTTCACATTCCGCACCATTAACAATATAATATTGAACTTGATTTGAATCTTTAACAGATAATTTTACATGTGTAGGAAACCCTGCTCCTCCTAGACCAACTATACCTGCTGCCTTAATTCTTTCAATTTTTTCTTCATAAGTTAATTCTTGTTTATTATTATTATTTTCAACTTTTTGATATAATCCATCATTAGCAATAACAATTGATTCTTGAATTTTCCCACTGACATCCATTCTTTCTTCTATTTTTTTTACTACACCTGAAACTGAAGAAATAATAGGACTTGAAACAAAAGCATCACTACAAGCAATAACTTGCCCAACTTTTATCTCATCTTTTACTTTAACAATTGGTTGACAAGGTGCACCAATATGTTGTTTTAAAGGAAATACAACTTCATCACTTGCTTTTATTTTAATAATAGGTAAATCCTTTGTATATTGTTTTTGATCTTTTGGATGTATACCTCCAATAAATGATTTTAAACTCATAACTTCCATCCCCTTTAACCCTATTTTAGTCCTATTATTTTCAAATTGAAAGCGTTTACAACAAGTTAAAAAATTAACTTGTTTTCTTTGAAATATATGAAAATTATGTGATTTTAATCACATTTAAATATAAAAAAAAGATAGCTTTCGCTATCTTAAAAATACTAATTTTGTTCATAAAATTCTTCATCATCTAACATTGCATAACTTACAAGTTGTTGTGCATCTAAATTTACTTTATGCATATTAACTGCTGTAATTTGTCTTCTATTATAAGTTGTGTAATAATAGACTCCTTTTTGACTATTCCAACATGAAGTATAAATTGTAATTTCATATTTACCATCTGCTACTTCACAACATCCTCTTTGTTGTTCAACTGAACCTAAAATATGAAAAAATTGATTAACACTTTCTCTTTCATTATCCCTTGATTGTCCGTTCATTTTAGTAAATGCAACACGTACAAAACGTGACATTGAAGATAAATCACCAGGTAAACCAAGTGCTCCCATACCTCTTGAATATGTTTGTAAATCTAATTCTTTAGAAAAAAGATTTTGCGGTTGTTTTGGAGAAAGCGACATGTAATTATTTAAGTTGAATAATTGTTTATCAAATGAAGGATTATTTGCAAGAACTCCTACAGGATTTTCATAGATTTTTAATCCTTCTTCGACTGATTCAACAGTTATACATCCACTTTGATCTGCAATAATCCAATGTAATGAAGCTACAGGTAATTGTTCATTATAAGGAGTATTCACTAAATTCATTGTTTGAATAAGTTGTTTAGCTTCTTTAAGCGTTGCACATTGACTTAAAACCCAAGGAATGAATTCATATTGAGCAACGTTGACTGCTCCTTCTTTAACCTCTTGATAACAAGCATTTCCGACAAAATTTAATCCTGCCATTCCTAAACCTTTTTCATTAACAGCATCATAGTATAATGGATAATCTTCAACTACATGAGCCATACCAATCATGGCATAATGTTCAATATTTTTTAATCCATGTCTATATTGTAAAGGATAGTTTCTCGGCATAATAGCTATTTTTTCACCATAGGAAAATTCATAATCCAAAGTTCTACCCATATAAAAATCTTTTGTTTGATAAGTTGCTGCTGTACACATATAAAATCTCTCCTTCTTTTCATTGTTTTGCTATTATATAGTATAACCCATTTATTTCATCTTTATGAATTAGAAAAGAAAAACACTCCTAAGAGTGTATTTCGAATATTATTTAACTTCAACAAGTTCTAAATAGCTTGTTGCACCTTTAACTCCTGGTGTTCCACCAGTAACTAAGATTTTTTGACCAGGTTTTACACCATTTTCTCTAGCAATAATACTTGCATAATCAATCATTGAAATACGTGAATTTAATGGTTTACAAGGAACAGCTTTAACACCCCAGTTTAAAGCTAATGCTTTTACTGTTTTTATAGATGGAGTTGCTGCTATAATACGAGATTTTGTACGATAACGCGCCATTTTACGAGCAGTAAATCCTGATTCTGTAAAGGCTATAATCGCTGCTACATTAAATTTATAAGCAATTTCAGCAACTGACATACAAATAGCTTCACTTGTATCATCTGGTGCTGTACGAATAGCTTGTCTTTGTAAGCTTTGATAATCCAAAGTTCCTTCTGTTTTTAAAGCAATTTTAGACATCATCATGACTGCTTCTTGAGGATATAATCCACTTGCAGATTCACCAGATAACATAATTGCATCTGTACCATCATAAATCGCATTAGCCACGTCAGATACTTCCGCACGTGTTGGTCTTGGATTTTGTTGCATACTTTCTAACATTTGAGTGGCAGTAATAACGATTTTACCACGTTGTTTACATTTTTTAATAATTGATTTTTGAATAAGTGGGACATCTTCAGCAGGAACTTCTACACCTAAGTCACCACGAGCAACCATGATACCATCAGCAATATCAAGAATTTCATCAACATTTTCAACACCTTCTTGATTTTCAATCTTAGCTAAAATTTGAATATCATTTCTACCATTTTCAATTAATAATTTTTTGATATCAATAATATCTTGTGCTCTTCGACAGAATGAAGCAGCTACATAATCAAAAGGTTGACCTGCTCCAAATGTTAAATCTGAAATATCTTTAGGTGATAAATAATCAAATCCTAATTTAATTCCTGGAACATTGATTCCACGTTTATTTTTTACTTCTCCATCATTTGCTGCAACACAAACAATATCAGTTCCTTCAATATGATCAACTAATAATTCTACTTGACCATCGTTTACTAAGATATAACCACCAGGTTTAACATCTTTATATAAATCTTTATAAGTGATTGTAAATCTTTCACTTGTACCTTCGATATCTTCTACACAAATAATAGAAGTTTGCCCTTTTTTAAAAGTAGTTTTACCACCAACAAAATCACCTGTACGAATTTCAGGTCCTTTTGTATCTAATAAAATAGCAACATTTGTAGATAATTCTTTATTAATTTCTAATAATGTAGTAATTTTTTCTGCATGTTCTTCATGTGTTCCATGTGAGAAATTTAATCTCATGACATTCATTCCAGCTTTTACTAATTTTGTAAGCATTTCTTTGCTTTCAGATGCTGGTCCTACAGTACATACAATTTTTGTTTTTGACATAATCTCGTTTTTCTTCATAACTTTTGCCTTCCTTTACTCTCTACAATTTTAAGTATAAACCTATTTTTTTACTTTAACAATGGTCAAAAGTAATGTAAGCACATCCACTTGAAAATATTTACTTTAATGTAAATTTGTTACATCTATTTATATGATTTATCAAAAACAAGAAAATATTTTTCTATTAAAAAAACCTTTTAAAGTAAGCTCTAAAAGGTTTAAATATTATTGGTATTCAAAATAATCTTTACTATGATGTACTGCAATTTCTAGAGGTAAAGTTTCTAATAATTCTGGTAATTTTTCTTCAATGATCACTTCTAAATGATGCCCTGGATCTATTAATAAACAATCATGATCTATCGCATATTTAGCATGACGATATTTAGTATCACCTGTAATATAACAATCTACTTGATCAGCAAGAATTTCTAAGTCGTCTGCTGCACTTCCCCCGCAAATAGCAATTGTATGTATCATTTTATTTGTATTTTTACTATATTTTAAATGTTCTATATGAAAAATGTCTTTTACTTTTTCAATGAAATCTTTTCCATTTATAGCTTCATTTAAAATAGCTTTCTTTCCAACTTCATAATGATCATAACAAGTAACATCATGAACACCTAACTTTTGAATCAACCAATCATTCATTGAAATACCATTTTGTCCTCGATCTAAACATGTGTGTAAACTATAAACAACAATATCATGTTTCATGGCTGTTGAAATAAATTTTCCTTGATGTAAAGAAGTATCTAAATTTTTAATCTTTTCTAATAAAAAAGGATGATGTGTAATTAACATTTGACAATTATTTTCAATACAGGCTTGTAATGTTTCATTATCAGCGTTTAAAGCAATATAAACTTTTTTAACTTCCTTTTCTCTACTTCCAATTTGTAGACCACAGCAATCAAAATCCATTTGAAGATTTAAAGGAAAATATTTCTCCAAATGATTCATAATTTCATAAGCTTTCATTAAGTTCACCTTCAATTAATTGTTTTTGTTTTTCTAATTCTAAATATCTTGGATGATTTGATGGCAAATCTTTCATAATCTTTAAATATGTTTGATATTGTTTTTGCCAATAACGAATAAATAATTCATCTTTATTTTTTCTTAAAACTGGACCAAACATCATATCTTCTTGATTATATTGAATATCTTGATTTGTATTTTCTACAACCATCATTTCATAAATATGATGACCATCTTTAATCATCTTTTCATCAACAATTTTAAAATGATTTTTAAATAAATATTTTCTTAGATGATCCGTATTAGCGTTAGGTTGTAAATAGAATTGTTTAACTTTGTTTAAATACGCTTTATTTTTTTCTAATATTTCTACAATTAGAAATGATCCCATTCCAGCAATCGTTACCATATCAACTTCTTTATCAAGAATAGGATCTAATCCATCTCCTAATAATGCTTCTACATTTTCTTCAAAATGATATTGCTTAATAGTAGAAAGTGACGCCGCAAAAGGACCTTTTGCGACATCACAGGCATAAGCTTTATCTATAATATTTTTTTCAACTAAATAACATGGCAAATAAGCATGATCTGTTCCAATATCTGCCAAGATATTTCCTTTTTTATGTTTTTCTACCAAATAAGCAAGTAATTCTAATCTTTTTGATAGTTTCATTAACGATCTAAGAAATCCTTTAATCTTTTAGAACGAGATGGATGTTTTAATTTTCTTAATGCTTTTGCTTCAATTTGACGAATACGTTCACGTGTAACGTTAAATTCACGACCTACTTCTTCAAGAGTTCTTGTTCTACCATCATCTAATCCAAAACGAAGTCTTAAAACTTTTTCTTCACGATCAGTAAGTTCTAATAAAACATCATTTAATTCATCTTTTAATAATTCATTTGCTGCATAATCATTTGGTGACATAGCGCCTTCATCTTCAATAAAATCACCTAAATGAGAATCATCTTCTTCACCAATTGGTGTTTCTAATGAAACGGGTTCTAAAGAGATTTTTTGAATTTCACGTACTTTTTCTGGTGTCATACCATCCATTTTTTCAGCAATTTCTTCAGCAGATGGTTCTCTTCCTAATTCTTGAATTAATTGTCTTTGAATACGTGTTAATTTATTGATTGTTTCTACCATGTGTACTGGAATACGAATTGTACGGGCTTGATCGGCAATTGCACGTGTAATTGCTTGTCTAATCCACCAAGTCGCATAAGTAGAAAATTTAAATCCTTTTGTATAATCAAATTTTTCTACTGCCTTAATTAACCCCATGTTTCCTTCTTGGATTAAATCTAAGAATAACATTCCACGCCCAACATATCTTTTAGCGATAGAAACAACTAATCTTAAGTTTGCTGCAGCAAGTTCTTTTTTAGCTTGTTCATCTCCTTCAAGAATTCTTTTAGCTAATTCAATTTCTTGATCATGATTTAATAATTCAACTCGCCCAATTTCTTTAAGATACATTTTTACAGGATCATTAATTTTAACATTACTTCCAAGTTGAGTGCTTTCGCTTTCTTTATCATCATCATGTTCTTGATACATATGTAATGTATCCCCTGTCATCATATCGAAATCACCATCAAAATCTAAATCAGGAGTATCGTCTGCATCATCTATATCAAGGTCTAAATCATCATCCATTGTAGGAACGTCTGCAAGTAACATATCATCATCTACATCTAATGAATCTAAATCATCATCAGAAATGGTAATTTGATTTTGTTGAATATATTCAAGTAATTCTTCTGCGAGTTCATCACTTAAATCATAATTCATTAAATATTCATCAATTTGTTCTTGGGTTAATACATTGTTATTGTTTTTTGCTTCATTTACAACTAATTTTTTTAAATCATCAAATGAAACTGCTTGTACTTTTTTCTTTGCCATAGTTTACTCCTTATCTTTTGATTCTATAATTTCTTGAAGAATTTTTGCTTGTTGACGAGGATCATATGTTTGTGATAGCTCCTGTTCAAGTTGTTTAATTCGTTCAATTTTAAGTTTTTCTTGTATTATTTTGATATAATCATCAATTGCTTGATTTGATTCTAATTGAGGTAAATGTAAAGATGATATTTCTAAAATTCTTTTAACAATATCTTGATCATCAATCATATTAATCAAATCAGCAACTTCTAAAATGACGTACTGACGATAATAATCAATAATATAGGAAGCAATTAAGCGATTAACTTTATCATACATATAGCCTGCTTTTGCTTCATATTCCATCGCATACTTTTTATCCTGCATCATATAATATAACAAATCTCTTTCAGCCTTTTGATACTTATCAATCAATCTTGAAACATGATCATAAGTCACTGGTCTAAAAGGTATTGGTTTTTTTACAAGAGTTTGTTGACTCATTAAATGATGAATTGTTTCTTTAGAAAATCCTGATTTTTTTTCAAGTTGACCAATATAATAATCTTGATCAACAATATCATCCAATTGCATGATGACTTTAACCATGGATTCTAAATAATTTTTTCGATCTTCATAATTATCAACATTGATACGTTCATAATAATAATTTAATTTAAACTCAACAGCACTTATTGGATTTTTAAAGAGTGCTATTAATTCATCTTTTCCTTTAGCTTCTAGAAATTCATCTGGATCCATTGCATCAGGAATAACCACGATTGATGTATGAAATCCTTCATTATTTAAAGCATCCACACATTTTATCATCGCATTTTTTCCAGCTTGATCACCATCAAGACATAAAACAATATCATTTGATAATCGTTTTAACATTTTTAAATGTTGTGAAGTTAAAGCTGTCCCCATAATTGCGACAGTATTTTTAATACCCGCTTTATATAATGCTATTACATCCATAAAACCTTCTAGAATAATAACTTTACCTTCATTTCTAACATCATTTTTTATACGATGGTAATTGTATAAGGTCTCTCCTTTAATAAAAATTTTAGATTCAGGAGAGTTCATATACTTGGATTCTTTTTGATTTTTTTGATAGATACGACCACTAAAGCCAACAACACGTCCTTCACTATTATGTAAAGGAAACATAATACGATTGGAATAGCGATCATATCCCACTTCAGATTCTATAACAAGTCCTGATTCATAAGCTTGCATTCTTGAAAAACCAGATTTTTCAAAAGCTTTTAATAAAATATTTTGTTCCGGTGCATAACCAATTTCAAAATAGTCAATAATATCTTTAGATAAATGTCTTTGACTTAAATAACTATTTGCTTCTAAAGCAAGCTTCGTCGTTAAATAATGTTTATAAATACGATTAGCTTCTTCATGCATTAAATAGTATGGTTCTAATTCTTGATTTACATGTGGTTTTTCTTCATAAAATGTAAAATCACCTAAATCAACATTTCCCATTTGAGCCACCATTTTGACAGCTTCCATAAAGGAAATTTTTAAGTAATCTTGTAAGAAAGTAAACACATTTCCACCGTGTGAACATACAAAACATCTATAGATCTGCTTTTCAGGTGAAACAGACATTGATGGATGATCATCATTGTGAAATGGGCACCTTGCTAAATAATTACGTCCTCTTCTTTCTAAAGGAAGATAATTGCCAATAACATCAACGATATCAACGCTTTGTCTTATTTCATTGATTTTTTCATTTGAAAGTCTTGGCATAATAATCTCCTTTATTAGAATGTAATTTTATCTTGAATATAACCTACTAATTGATCAATTGGTAAACGTACTTGTTCCATGGTATCTCTATCACGAACAGTAACAGCATTGTCTTCCATTGTATCAAAATCAACAGTCACACAATATGGTGTTCCAATAGCATCTTGACGACGATATCTTTTACCAATTTGACCTGCAACATCAAATTCAACAGAGAAATGTTTAGCAAGTGTTGCATAAACTTCTTCAGCTTTTTCACTTTGTTTTTTAGTAAGTGGTAAAACTGCTACTTTATATGGAGCAATGGCAGGATGTAATTTCATCACTGTTCTTGTATCTCCATTTTCTAATGTTTCTTCTTGATAACTATCACAGAAAATAGATAAGAATAAACGGTCTGCCCCTACAGATGGTTCAATAACATATGGAATATATTTTTCATTTGTTTGAGGATCTAAATATTCTAAAGATTTTTTAGAATGTTCCATATGACGAGATAAATCATAATCTGTACGGTCTGCAATACCCCATAATTCACCCCATCCAAATGGGAATTTATATTCAACATCACATGTAGCCTTAGAATAGAAAGATAATTCTTCTTTTTCATGATCTCTGAATTTTAAATTTTCTTCTTTTAATCCTAAGTCTAATAAGAATTTTTTACAATAAGCTTTCCAATAATCAAACCATTCTAAATCAGTATCTGGTTTACAAAAGAATTCTAATTCCATTTGTTCAAATTCTCTTGTTCTAAAAATAAAGTTACCTGGTGTAATTTCATTTCTGAATGATTTACCAATTTGACCAATACCAAATGGTACTTTTTTACGAGAAGTTCTTTGAATATTTTTAAAGTTTACAAAGATTCCTTGTGCAGTTTCTGGACGTAAATAAACAACAGATTTATCATCTTCAACAACACCCATATGTGTTTCAAACATTAATTTAAATTGTCTAACATCAGTGAAATTACTTTTTCCACAGTTAGGACAAACAATATTATGTTCTTTAATATAAGACATTGTTTGTTCATTAGACCAACCTTCACTATGTACAGAAGGATCATATGCTTCAATTAATTTATCTGCACGATGTCTTGTTTTACATTCTTTACAGTCAATTAATGGATCAGAGAAACCACCAACATGTCCTGAAGCTTCCCATACCTTTGGATTCATGAAAATAGCTGAATCTAAACCAACGTTATAAGGAGATTCTTGAATGAATCTTTTCCACCATAAACGTTTAATATTGTTTTTCATTTCAACCCCTAATGGTCCATAATCCCAAGTATTTGCTAGTCCATCATAGATTTCTGAACCTTGATATACAAAACCAGTTGATTTTGCATGATTTACTAATTTATCCATATCTTTAGTTGCCATAATTTTCTCCTTTTTTACGATATAAATGAATAAAGACTTGGCTTTCCAAGTCTTCTATCTTCTTTTCGCGTACAAATAAAATACCCTTATAGTGGATATTTGTCAACCAACTATAAGGGTACTATATATAGGTTCTTTCGTCTAACCAATGCATAATATCATGATAGACATCTCGATAATTATTATCATGTAAAATATCTTGTCTTTTATTATCATAAATCTTATATTGGAGATTTTTTAGACCATTTCCTTTTAATATTTGATAAAGTTTTATAGTATCTTTTCCATTTTTAGTAAGATTATCAAAACCACCTGATAATAAATAAACAGGTAAATAATCAGGTATATGTTTTAGATGATCTTCATCACTTACATATTTTATGTATTCCAATATATCATGATAGGCTTGATTTGTATAAACAAAATCACTTAAAGGATCTTCTTGATAAAGCTGTACTTCTTTTTGATTACTCATTTTATAACAACCATTTAAATTTTTTTGTAAAAATAAATCAACTGCTTTTTTTATTACTCTTGAACGATTCATTTGTCCATGTAGTAAAATATTTAAATCAACAATCGTTTTCATACGATAATAAAAATTATTTTTCATACATGTTCCAAGCATAATCATTCCATTAATATAATCTCCATACGTCATGGCATATTTAAGTAATACGAGCGAACCAAAATCAACACCAATCATAAAATAAGGAAGGTCTTCATATCTTTTAGCGATAATATGTCTTAAACGTTGCATATCTTCAATCAAAGTATCAAGCGCATTTCCGCTTCCAAAATAGCCTTGTTCAAAATGATAAAGTGATGTACCATGCCCAGGAAAATCAGGCACGACTACAATAAAACCTTCATGACTTAAATATTCCGCAAATTTTTGATAACGGTCTGAATGTTCACATAATCCATGATGAAGTTGAATGATTCCCTTATATCTTAATATCACATTTGGTTGATAAATATCAAATTTAATATGTGTTTGTGTTAAGGAGGTATACGTTTCTGTAAGTTTCATCATTTATGCCCCCTTGTATAAGACTTGTTATAGTTTTGCCTTTTTGTACGTGGTTTAATCAGGCATTTTTTACCAAATCCAATCAAATCTTTTCGATTAGCTTTGATCAAGGCTTCATATACAAGGTCATAGTTTTTAGGATTCTTATATTGAATCAAGGCTCTTTGCATCGCTTTTTCTTTAGGATCTTTTGGCACATAAACAGGTGTCATATCACGAGGATCCAACCCTGTATAATACATCGTTGTTGAAAGTGTTCCTGGTGTTGGATAAAAATCTTGTACTTGTTCTGGTTGATGATGAATATCTCTTAAATATTCCGCCAGTTCGATAGCATCTTCTAAACGGCATCCTGGATGAGAGGACATTAAATAAGGCACTAAGAATTGTTTTTTATTATATTTTTCATTAATACGATAATATTTATCAACAAATTTTTCGTAAAGCCCACGTCTTGGTTTGCCCATCTTATCTAAAGCATGATTACTGATATGTTCAGGAGCAACTTTTAATTGTCCTGAAATATGATGTTGAACAAGCTCTTCAAAGAAATGATCATTTTTATCATACATGAGATAATCGTAACGAATTCCTGAACGTACGAAAACTTTTTTAACGTTTGGAAGCTGTCTTAATTTTGTAAGTAATGATAAATAATCTTCATGATCAACTTTTAAATTTTTACAAGGTTCTGGCCATAAGCATTGTTTTGTAGGACAAGCCCCTTTGGTTTTTTGTTTATCACAAGCAGTATCTCTAAAGTTAGCTGTTGGTCCACCAACATCATGAATGTATCCTTTAAAATCAGGATCCCAAACCATTTTATTTGCTTCTGCAATAATTGATTCATGACTTCTTGCTTGAATAATTCTTCCTTGATGGAACGCTAAAGCACAGAAATTACATGATCCAAAACACCCTCTATTTGAAATAAGTGAGAATTTAACTTCATCAATAGCTGGAACGTGTTGATAACTTGGATGATAATCACGATTGTAATCATAACCATAAGCTCTATCGAATTCTCTTTGGGTAAGTGGTCTATTCGGTTTATTTTGAACCACATACCATCCTTGATAAGGTTCAACTAAGATTTTAGCATTATAATGATCGGTATTTAAATATTGTTTTTGGAAAGATTCAGCATATTTTCTTTTAGATGTTGTAATTTCTTCGTAACTAGGAAGCATTATATAATCAGCTTCATTTAAATCATCGATATTTTTTGTTTTATAAACTGTTCCATCTAAATACGTTAAATATTTAATATCTAACCCACTATCTAATGCTTCTGCAACTTCAATAATACTGTTTTCTCCCATTCCAAACATTAATAAATCTGCATTGGCATCAATAATAATCGATTTTCTAACCTTATCACTCCAATAATCATAATGAGCTAAACGTCTAAGAGAAGCTTCAATTCCTCCAATTAAAATATTAGCATCAGGAAATGCTTGTCTTGCCATTTGACTATAAACAATCACTGCTCTATCAGGTCTTTTAAAACCTTCGCCACCTGATGTATAAGAATCTTTATGTCTTCTTTTTTTAGAAACAGTATAGTGATTGACCATTGAATCAATATTTCCTGAAGAAATTAAAAAACCTAAACGAGGTTTCCCAAATTGCCTAAATTCTTCTACCTTATGCCAATCTGGTTGCGATAAAAAAGCAACCTTAAAACCATTTGCCTCTAATGTACGACAAATAATAGCTGCTCCAAATGAAGGGTGATCTACATAAGCATCACCACAAATATAGACAAAATCTACCTCTTGCCATCCTCTTTCTTCCATTTCTTTTCTATTTATCGGTAAAAATTGTCCCATCTATAAATCCTCCCCTTACTTTTGTTTCTATTATAGTCAAAATATGTTTATAAAAAAAGACAAAAGTGTCTACTTTTGTCATATTTTTGAAAGACTTTGAATCATTTTCTTTGTTTTAAATAAAATCCCCGTCATCTCATCAACATAATAATCCATAATTTCCATTAATAAATCAATAGATTCATCCGGTACTTTAAGTTGATCAATAGAATCAATCGTTAATTTATTAATATGACGAAAAGCCTTTAATGTTACCTTATCTAATTGTTTATCATGAAGTGATAAACAATCATGACAGACAAAGCCCCCATCTTCTAAACTGATTCCTGCTATATGATCTTGTCTTAAACATCTTACACAGCCATCAACTTGTAAAGCCATCCCGCATCTTTTTAAAATAAATGCATTATATAATAGATAAACCAATGGATAGGGATAACCATGATTTAGAGCATCTAATGATTTTTTTAAAGTATCAAAGATTTCTAAATCCGGTTGATTATCCTCTTCATTCTTTAAAACAAATTCCATAAAATAACTTGCATACGCTTCTAATTCAAGATTTTCTTTAATATAGCGATAAAAATCAACCGAACTTGCTTTAATCATCGTTGATAAACCATTTCTAGGTATAAAAGTAAACTCTGAAAGTGTAAGACTTTGACAAGCCGAAGCATTTTTACTTTTTAATTTTTTTACACCCCGAGCAATCAAAGTCATTTTTCCATAATCTTTAAAATACACAGTGACTAAAGAATCACTTTCTTTATAAGGATGCGTCTTTAAAACAATACCTAAAGAAACAACTTCTTCTTTTTTAATAGTCATCTTCGTTATAACCAAATTCTTTTAAATATTTTTGTTTATTACGCCAATTATTTTCAACTTTAACAAATAATTCCAAATGCACTGTTGTTTGTAAAAAACGTTTCATTTCTCTTTGTGCATTTTGACGAATTTTTTTGATCATACTTCCTTGTTTACCAATCAAAATACCCTTTTGAGATTTACGATCAACAACAATTGTCGCAATAACTTCTACACTGCCATCCTCTAATTCTGCCATTCTTTCAACAACGATTGCAACACTATGAGGAACTTCTTCTCTTGTAAAATAAAGGATCTTTTCTCTAATAAATTCAGCCATCACAAATCTTTCTGGATGATCTGTCATTTGATCTTTTGGATAATACATCATTCCTTCATTTAAATATGTTTTAATTGTAGAAATCAATGTATCCACATTTTGATCTTCTAAAGCTGAAATAGGAATGATTTCTTTAAAATCAAAAAGTTCTTTCCATTCTGTTAATTTTTTAATAACTTCATCTTTAGAAACAAGATCACATTTATTAAGTAAAAGGAAAACCGGTCCATCCGCTTCTTTTAATCTTTCAATAATAAAACGGTCTCCTCTACCAATCGTTTCATTTGCTGGTGCAATAAATAAAACCATATCCACTCCATAAATACTATTTAAAGCCGTCGTATTCATAAAGTTTCCTAAACCATCTTGAGGTTTATGGATTCCTGGTGTATCCATAAAAATGATTTGTGCTTCATCATCTGTATAAATACCTTGAATTGTATTACGTGTTGTTTGAGCAACATCTGACATGATTGCAAGCTTTGTTTTTAATATTTGATTTAATAAGGTAGACTTTCCAACATTTGGACGTCCTACAATACTGACAAATCCTGATTTAAAACTCATAAACTCTCTCCTATAAATACCATTGGTAATAATTCACCAATTGTATGTTTTTCTACTTTTTCTTTATTTGCTAGAAAGATGGGCATCTCTAAATCAACAAGTTCTGATAATACTTGGCGACATGCCCCACATGGAGAAGCAATCGGACTACAATCAGCAACAATTGCTAGTCCAATAATATCTTCTTTGCGATAACCTTTACAATAAGCGCCAAAGACAGCATTTCTTTCTGCACACATTGTTGACCCATAAGCAGCATTTTCAATATTACATCCTTGAACAAATGTTCCATCTTTTAAAGCAATACAAGCTCCTACTTTAAAATGACTATAAGGAACATACGCATTTTCTCTTGCTTTCCAAGCTAAATCGATTAATTTATTTTGGTCCATATTATTTCCTTTCAATATTTAAAGCATTCAATATTTCTTTTTGTCTTGAAAACATCACTTTTTCATCCTCTTCATTCATATGATCAAATCCAAGCAAATGTAATAAACCATGTGTAAATAAAAAACACATTTCTCGATAAAATGAATGACCATATTCTTCTGCTTGCATTTTAGCATGATCAATTGAAATAAAAATATCTCCTATTTCTCTTGGCATACCTTCAATATAATATTGTTCACTATCTTCTAAAGCAAAACTAATAACATCTGTACTACGATCAATTTTACGATATTCCTTATTGATTTCATGAATACGCTGATCATCTACAAAAATAACTGATAATTCTAAATCATCATGAATACCTAATTGTTTACATGCTTCTTGAATAATTTCTAAATAAATACTTTCATAATCTTCTTTAAAATCTTCTACTTCATTATTAAGTGCTAAATCTATTTCCATAATCTTCCTCACCCACTATTTTTCCTGAATCAATTATAACACAGTCAAACTGGCAGTTCATCATATTTATTTGATGAGAAACAATAATCACGATGATCTTTTGAAAACTTAGATAATTGATCAATAATTGTAATCTTTCTTGATCTATATTACTAAATGCTTCATCTAAAATCAAAACATCGGGTTCACTTAATAGTGCACGAATAATCATCACGAGCTGTCCTTGTCCCGATGATAAAAAGCCACCCTGTTCATCAAGCTTTAAATCTAAACCATTTACTAAATCATCCAACATAAAATAATGCAATAATTCTATCATTTTATTCTCTAAAAACAAACGATCAAAAATCATATTCGTTCTTAATGATTCTTTATAAAAAACGGGAGTTTTATTTAAATATTTAATATGACTATAATAACTATTTAAATCAAGTTCTTGTAGATTGATTCCATTAATAACAATTTCTCCTTTTGTTGGTTGTAATTGATTCATGATCAGTTTTAAAAGTGTTGATTTACCACTTCCTGTTTTTCCTTGAATAAACACTGATTTTTCTATTTTCAGTTGAAAATGATCAAAAAGAGGTCGTGTATAACCATAACTAAAACTTACATGTTTTAATTCAATGCTTTTTATCTTTTTGATTTTCTTTTTCCTCTCTCTTTTTTCAGGTAACATTTCTTTATATCTTTCAAAAATAATTTGTAATTCATCATGCATCGCAATAAAGACTGATATTTTCATTAAAGGATCAATCATATAAGAAAGTAATAAATAAACAAGCATCACTGTTCCAAGAGTCATCTGCTGTTTTTTATAAATGAAAATAGAAAATAATAAAACAACCATGATCATGATTTGAATCAATGCTTCTAATTGAATTTGATGCCTATTTGTTATTTCATCATGATGATAAACATCCATAAAATAGTTATCATAGAGATATCCCAATTTATTTTTCATCATTTTTTTAACTTTAAACTGGATTGTTTGAAAATAGTTTTCTTGAAATTCTAACAAACCATCATTTAAATGTTCTTTTTGTTCTAATATTTTTTTATTTTCAATATGTAACTTTTTACTATAAAAATAAAATACTAAAAAAATGAGGACCATCATCAATAAAACAATAAAAAACAAAGATAACTGAATCGATAAAATAAAAAACAATATAAAGAGTATTAAAATACTATCTATAAAGATTACATGATAAAATTCTATAAAATATTGACTTAATTCAAATAAGTTTTGTGATCTAGATAATAAAGTTCCTTTTTCTAAACCATCAATATAATCATAATCTTGATAAATCAGATTTTGCATTGTTTTTAAAGCATATTCTTGATTAAGTTCTTTACTTAATTCTAAAATTTGTTGTCTTCTTAAATAATCTAATAAAAGTTTAAAAGCATAGAGTATTGTAAAACAAAGAGAAATGAGAATAATTTGATAAATTTGATATTTTGAAAAAGAATCAATCAATAATTGATAATAATAAGAAAAAAGCATTGTCAATAGAGAAATAATAATGGTTTTGATGACCATTTTAATAATTGTTTGATAATGTTGTTTAAAATGATCTTTTAGAAAATTTTGAAAAGTATAGTTATTTCTTTTAGTAAGCGGCATTCCTACGTGATTGACCATTATGATTACCCCTGTAAACTGTTTTGAAAAAATTTCATAAGACATTTTTATGAGTCCTTTGGCTGGATCTCCCACTAAAAAATATTCATCTTTGATTTTATACAAAACAACATAATGATAGAGATCATCTTGTTTTAAATGAATGATTACTGGGCAATTGACCTCTTCAAATAAATGTTTAAACTCACATTGATACGCTTTTGCTTCTAGATGATATTTCTTTAAAACTTGTATCAATCCATAAACCGTAACGCCTTCTTTTGTAAGACGACAACACTTTTTAATATTTTTAATTTCATCATCTCTTTTATAAAAGCTTAAGAGCATTTTAATACAGTATGCCCCACAACTGTTTTCATTATCTTGTAAAAAAATAGGATATTTCAACATATATTTATCACCTCATCATTATATATGTCAAAAACATCCTATTTTTCTTTTAATTTTTTAAAATTTTTAAATATTTTTTTCAATTGCTTGATCTAAAATAGCAATTGCTTGATCAACATCTTTTTCAGTTGTAATAAATGGTGGTAACATTCTTATAACATTCGCTCCTGCCATGACAACAATAAGTCCATTATCTAAACAAGTTTGAACAATATCTTTAACTGGTCGATCAAATTCTAAACCAATCATCAATCCTAAACCACGTCTTTCTTTAATACAAGAATATTTATCTTTTAAATCATCTAATTTTTCAATTAAATATTCACTGATATCTTGAACATGATCAAGCATTTTTGTTTCTTCTAAGATTTTAAAGACTGTTCGACATGCTTGTCCAGCCATTGGATTTCCACCATAAGTAGAACCATGATCTCCAGGTTCCATCGCTGCAGCAAATTTTTTATTTGCGACAAAAGCTCCCATTGGAAAACCAGCCCCAATTCCTTTAGCTAAACATAAAATATCAGGTAAGATATCGTATTGGAAATAAGTCATGATTGTTCCTGTACGACCCATACCACATTGAACTTCATCTAAAATCAAAGCAATACCTTTTTCATCACAAAGAATTCTTAAACCTGTTAAGAATTCTTTTGTACAAACGTAAACGCCACCTTCACCTTGAACAGGTTCAACGATGATTGCTGCTGTTTTTTCACTTATTAATGCTTTTACGCTTTCTAAATCATTGATATTTGCATATTTTACACCTTCAATTAAAGGTCCAAACGCTTCTTGATAATGTGCATTTCCTGTAAGTTTAACAGATCCTGTTGTTCTTCCATGGAAAGAATGATTTAAAGAAATAATTTCACTATCCGCTTTTCCATGTTTTTGATAATAATATTTACGTGCAAGTTTTAAAGCACCTTCTGTTGATTCAGCTCCTGAATTTGTAAAGAATACTTTATCTAATTTTGTAGCTTTTTTAACACATTCAGCTGCTTCAATTGTTTCAACCGTATTAAAGTAGTTAGAAATATGCATTAATCTATGTAATTGTTTTTCCATGGCTTCTACATAAGCTGGATAATTATAGCCAAAAGAATTAACACCAATTCCTGAAAAGAAATCAATATATTCTTTTTGATTTACATCATATAAATGAATGCCATCTCCATGATCAAATGTGACATTATATCTTCCATAGGCATGCATTAAAGCATCCAATGATCTATCATAATAATTCATTTTTAGTCCCCCAATTGTACATTTCTTGCAAGTTTTTCATAAAGTTCAACAGCTTGTACTAAAACTTCTTCATGAAAATTGAAAGTTGGTGTATGTAGACCTGAAGTATATTCTTTACATCTTGTCCCCACATAAAAGAAAACACCAGGAATCACTTTTTGATAATGAGCAAAGTCTTCTGCTAACATCACAGGCTCTTCAAGTTCTTCGAAGTTTGCGCCAACATTCTTTTTAAGTTCTTCATATAAATGTGCATCATTTAAAACAGGTGGGTTAAAAGGTTGACAGGCAAAATCAATTTGACAATGATATGCTTGTTCCATTCCTTGATTAAACCCTTTCATTGCTTCTACAATACGTGAAAAGACTTCTTCACTATAAGTTCTAAGTGTTCCATGGAAACTTGTTTGACTAGCCACAATATTTCTGACCGTTCCCCCATGTATTTCACCTATATTTAAAACACAAGGTTGCATTGGCGAAATCATTCGTGAAATGATACTTTGATAATTACTAATCAAAAAACTCGCAATCACAATCGAATCAATTCCTTCATGATACTTACCTGCATGTGCACTTTTACCATGAACCGTTACATCCAATTCACCACTTTCAGCCATTAAAGGACCTTTACGACAAGCAATTTTTCCTTCATCAACATCTGGGAACATATGTAAACCATAAATTCCTTTAACATGATATTTTTCAAAAATACCTGTATTAATAATTGATGGTGCCCCATTGACCACTTCTTCTCCTGGTTGAAAAATAAGCAAAACATTATGTGGTAGATCTTGAACATCTTTTAGCTTATAAGCAAGTCCAAGAAGTGCTGTCATATGTCCATCATGACCACAGGCATGCATTTTTCCTTGATGTGTACTTTTAAATGATACACCTGTTTGTTCTTCAATTTCTAAAGCATCGATATCACTTCTAAAAGCAAGTGTTTTTTCTTTATGAAAATCAAGATAAACAGCGATTCCCGTCTCTGTTATTTTTAAAGGCTGATACCCCATTTTTTTTAATTCTTCATAAAGATACTTTGATGTTTTATATTCTTGAAAACCGATTTCAGGAATGGCGTGTAAATGACGACGCCATGTCCTTATTTGATCTAATAATTGTTCCATAATCGTATCCTAGATTTTACGTAAATCATCCATTAATTGTGTTTTACCTTCAGTTTTTTCATCTTTTTGTTCCTTGATGATTCTTGCTGGATTTCCAACAACAACCGCACCAGCAGGTACATCTTGAGTAACAATACTTCCTGCCCCTACAACTGCACCTTTACCAATATGAACACCTTCGATAACAACCGCATTTGCACCAATTAAAACATCATCTTCTAGAATAACAGGTGAAGCACTAGGTGGTTCAATAACACCAGCTAACACTGCTCCAGCTCCAACGTGACAATGTTTTCCAACTTCAGCACGTCCTCCTAAAACAGCACCCATATCGATCATTGATCCTTCACCAATTTTAGCACCGATATTGATAACAGCACCCATCATGATAACGGCATTATCTCCAATAGAAACATTTTCACGAATGAAGCATCCTGGTTCAATACGAGCGTTGATATTTCTCATATCTAACATTGGAATCGCACTATTACGACGATCTTGTTCAATAAATGAATCTTTGATTAAATCTTTATTTTCTTCAACGTAAGCATTAATAGCATCTAAATCTCCAATAGCAATTTTAAAATGACTATCTCCAAATAAATGGAATGCATCTGTATCAGGTAAATTTTCACCTTTTAAATACATTTTAATTGGTGTTTGTTTCTTTGCATCACCAATATACTTAATAATTTCTTCTGCTGTTTGTAACATAAATTTCCTCCTTATATTTTTATTTTTCCTTCAAACACAGTTGTTGCTGGACCTGTCATAAAAATATGTCCCTCTTGAAGTTCAATTTCTAACTTTCCTCCAAGAAGCTCAACTGTTGCTTTTTCTTTACAATAACCATTCAAATAACTTGCATACATAACGGCACAAGCACCTGTTCCACAAGCCATTGTTTCACCGCTGCCTCTTTCCCATACACGCATTTTTAAATAATGATCATTGATTACTTCAACAAATTCAGTATTGACAGATTCTGGAAACATAGCATGTTTTTCAAATTGTTTTCCTATTTTTTCAATATCAAAATCTAATGAATCAACATACGTAATGACATGGGGATTCCCCATAGAAACAGTTGTTAAAGCATATTCTTGATCTCCAATCATCACTTTTTCATTAATCATTTTTTCTTGATCAAAAATAACAGGAATGTCTTTACAATTTAAAATCGGTTCTTGCATATCCACTTTTGCGCCAACAACTTCATCCCCATCAAAAATAAGTTCTACAATACGTAAACCTGCCTTTGTTTCAATATTTAAAACCTTTTTATCTGTTAAATGATGGTCATAACAAAATTTAGCAAAACAACGAATTCCATTTCCACACATCATTCCTTCACTACCATCTAGATTGAACATACGCATTTTAAAATCATATTGATCAGACTTTAAAATAACGATCATCCCATCTCCACCAATACCAAAATGGCGATTAGAAATACGACTAATAAATTCAGCATCCATCGGTACTTCTTGATGGATCCCATCAACATAAATATAGTCATTTCCAATACCTTCCATTTTTGTAAAATGTAATTCCACTTTATCACCTCACATTGTTTAAAACAATTTTACCAAAATGATAATTTTTTTCAATCTTCTTTATCATTTAATTTTATGACATCACATAAAAACACATGATTGAACCATTGTTCTATTATAGTTTTCATCTATATTATAACCATGAAAGATCAATCATCTTTCGTTAAATAATAAATTCATATTCCCTTCCCAATTATTATTTAAACAAAAAAGTCTTTAAAAAAGGCTTTTTTTGTTTAATAAGAAATATTCAGTTCACAATTGTTTATTATGATAATAACAAGAAAGATAAATAATATTTAAACATCTTTCTTAGAAAAAAATTTTTTTCAAATTTCCTTCCCTTATAAAACATTATATATCGTAAACGAATAAAGGATCCTTCTTGGATCCTTTATTTTGTTTCTAATTCTTCTTTATATTCTAAATATTCATCGTATGTTGATAAACGATCAATCATACCATCTTTATTAAATTCAATAATTCTATTAGCAATTGTTTGTACAAATTGATGGTCATGACATGTAAATAAAATATTTTCTTTAAATTGAATAAGACCTTGGTTTAAAGCTTGAATTGATTCAAGATCCAAATGGTTTGTTGGTTCATCAAAAACAAGAACATTTGCATCTTCCATCATCATTTTAGCCAGCATACATCTTACCTTTTCTCCTCCAGATAAAACATTTGCTTTCTTTAAAGCTTCTTCTCCAGAGAATAACACTCTTCCTAACCATCCTCTTAAATCTTGTTCATAAACCGTTCCATCTGTAAATTGTCTTAACCAATCAACAAGTGATAATTCACAGTCATTAAAATATTTTGAGTTATCTTTAGGAAAATAAGATTGGCTTGTTGTCACACCCCATTTAAATTCTCCTTCATAATCTTCATCTTCACCCATAATAATTTTAAAGAACGCTTCTGTTGCTTTATCATCTCCTACAAAAGCAACTTTTTCATTTGGTTGAATAGAGAATGAAACATTATTAATAAGTTTTTCTCCATCAACTACTTTAGTAAGACCTTCAACATTTAAAACGATATTTCCTACTTCTCTTCCTGGTTTAAAACCAATAAATGGATATCTTCTAAGAGATGGTTTAATATCGACCATTTCTAAGTTATCTAATAATTTCTTTCTAGAAGTTGCTTGTTTGGCTTTTGAAGCATTGGCACTGAATCTTGCAATAAATTCTTCCAATTCTTTTTTCTTTGCTTCAGCTTTTTTATTTTGATCTTTCGCTTGTTGAATTTGCATTTGACTATATTCATACCAGAAATCATAGTTTCCAACGTATAATTGAATACGGCTATAGTCAATATCAGCAATATGTGTACAAACTTTATTTAAAAAATGGCGGTCATGAGAAACAACAATAACAGTATTTTTGAAATTTAACAAGAAGTTTTCTAACCAATTAATACTTTTTAAATCCAAGTGGTTTGTTGGTTCGTCTAATAATAAAATATCTGGATCACCAAATAAGGCTTGCGCTAATAAAACTTTTACTTTTTGATTTCCATCTAAATCTTTCATATACATATCATGAAACTCAGAAGTAATTCCTAAACCATTAAGCATTGTTTCAGCATCAGCTTCAGCGTTCCAACCATCCATATCCGCAAATTCACCTTCTAATTCACCAAGTAAAATACCATCTTCATCATTAAAATCTTCTTTTGCGTATAATCTTTCTTTTTCTTGCATGATTTCATAAAGTCTTTTATTACCCATAATTACAGTTTCAACAACTTTATTTTCATCATAAGCAAAATGATCTTGTTTTAAAACAGATAATCTTTTATGAGGTTCAATAATAACTTCCCCTTTATTAGGTTCAATTTCTCCTGCTAAGATTTTTAAAAATGTAGATTTACCAGCACCATTGGCACCAATAATTCCATAACAGTTACCTTCTGTAAATTTAACAGAAACATTTTCAAATAATGCTCTATCTCCATATCTTAATGAGACATTTTGTGTTGATATCATATCGTCATTCCTTTCTTTTAAGTAGCTTTGGTATTATGACATAAAACACAAAAAATGTCTATTAAAAGTAGATAAAATGGATTTTCAATATATTTATTTAATTACAAATGACAATCTTGAAATATTTTTCTATGACTTTCCATATCATCAAAGATGGGTTTTCTTTATAAAATTGATATCCTCTATAATTTAGCGTATCCACTTCTTTCTTTCATCTCTCATAATATTTTTCCTGCTTGTCTTTCATTAATTAATAAAAGTTTCCTATTTGAACTTTCAAGTCATTTTCTAACAACAATCTAACCCTTTCTATAAATGAAGGAACACTTTCATTTATGCTATATTGCCCCGTTTTTCTAAATTATGACATTAAAATAAAACATCCATTATTTATATATAGAAATTTATTTTTTGAACATAATAAAAGTGAATCCTTCATCGATTCACTTTTATTAGATATCTTATTTATCTTGAGAATGTCTTTCACCAATTTGGAATTCTTCTTGATGATCAAACATATATCTTACTGAAATAGGTGTATCTCCTGTAAGTATTGTAAAGTCTTTTGTATGAATATCCATTTTACCTTCTCTGATTGCTTGAGCAAATGTAACCATTCCATCTGATGAAAATGGTGCTTCTGAATCTTTTTGGAATACACCATCTGTTGTTCTAGGAACACCCATAGTATCCCAAATTTGATAGTTTTCTTCATCAGTCACATTCACAAATGGAACATGATTTCCTGTACTGACATCTCCAATAGCACAGAATGTTGAAATTGTCATTAATTCTAAACCATTAATGTTCCATACTTTTTGATGGAATTCATTTGATCTATGCAAAGCATAAGCTAATGCTTTCGCACAGTCTTTACGTGAAATGTAAGCCATTAAACCATCACCTTGTGAATTTGTAAGTGGTGCATTCATATGTGCATAAGTAAAGTAGTTTGTGACCATTGCTTCAGCATATTGAGAATTTCTCATAAATTGATAATCTAAACCAACTTCTTGAATATATTTTTCAGTATAAATATGATCTTTCTTTTCTACTGATGGATTTGTTTCATCATCCGCATTGACTAAAGATGTATAAATAATTTGTTTAACACCTGCAGCTTTAGCAGCATCTACTGCATTTTTATGCGCATTTTGTCTTTTAGCACCAACAAATGGCATAGAAATCAATGCTAGAGCATCTGCTCCTTTAAAAGCTTCAGCTAATCCATCAGGATTATTAAAGTTTGTGATATGTGTTTCAATTCCTTTTTCAGCATATTTCTTTAGTGATTCTTCACTATATCCACAAAAAATTAAGTTTTCTACTGGTTCTAGTGTTAATAAAACATCAGCAGTTAATTGACCTAAGTTACCATCAACACCAGTTAATAATAATTTACCCATGATTCTTCCTCCTATTTTACAGTAATATGATAACATTTTCACAAGATAATTATAGTCCTTATTTATTAATAAAGACTATAAGTTTTACTTATGGTCTTTAACCAATACTTTTACAATTTCTCCATAATATTGACTATGAACCCCTTCTTCTTGGTACCATTCATAAACATTTTCATCAACACTCTTTTGATCAAAATCACTTTTACCCATAACCTTACATAAAATAACGACTGAACTCTCTTCAAAATAAGGAGCAACATCTTGATTATTAACAGTCATTCCACACTTTTCCATTTTATTTTCATCTCTACCAGAAACACGTCCAAAATAACCTAATTGATTTTTATGTTCTTGATCCATAAAACAAATCGAATAATATTTAGCATGATCGAAAATATGTTTTGAATAACGTGTTTTATGTACATAAACTGTAGCCATTGGCTTTCTCCATAAAACACCAAATCCAGCCCAACCAATTGTAAGCCCATTGGTTTCTTTTCCATCACTAGCAATAGCTGGTTTTAAAAGGATTAATATATTTGATTAAATCTTTTACTTCTATTTCTTTCATCCAACTCATCTCCTTAAACACCTTTATTAATACTTATAATAAACAAAAATAGGCAATGGATTTTTCAGGTATATTAAATTATCCGGTACGCTATAAATTATCGTGGGGAATGTTACGAAATAATTTAAAATCGTAACATCCGTTTTTTATAAAATCTAACTAAAAAATAGGATATTGATATCTTATCAGTAATATTTATTTCTTACCAATTAATTCCTCAAACGTTATGTTTGAGGAATTATTGTAATTAGAAACAATTGCTTCTTATAGTAGTATAATTTTATTATATAGATATTTAAAATTCCTATTTTTATTTTACAAAAGAAAAGACTGTATGAAATTAATTATTTAATTTCGTAACAGCTCCTTTTTAAATTGAATTATTCTTAAATTATAATCATTTAACACTAACAAATAATAATGTTATAAAGACATTTGAACATTGGAAAGAAGAGATACCCAACTTTTTTACATGGATAAATGACGGACGTATATCCAATGGACCATGTAAAGGTAAAAATAATTATTAAAAAAAATCTTATCCAATGCCAATGGCATGTCCTATTTTCAACGCGCAAGAAAAAGAATCTTATATTCTCAAAATAAATTGGATTGTCAACACATTTATACTTAATGAGTCATCAAAGCATCCTAAACTTACGCTCAAAGCCTCTTCAACTTCCTCCATCTCATACTCGTCTAACCGATCTAAACATCTAATTAATCTTGATTTATCAATCGTTCTTATTTGCTCGCACATTATTATAGAATCATGTTCAAGATCTTCTCGGCTGTTAATAAAGACATGTGTTGGTAAATTTTCTTTTTTCCCTACGTGAGATGTCAGTGATGCAACTATAGTAGTGCTACTAAAATAATTTCCTGCATCATTTTGTAAAATAACTACAGGTCTTATCCCACCTTGTTCAAAACCTTGATACGGATTTAAGTCGGCTACATATATTTCACCTCTACTGATTTTTTTATCATTGCATACTCCTTTCATATAATTCCAATACTATTTAGTGTTCAACTCGCATAAATATGTTAAAAAAATCTCCTTAAATATAAGGAGATTCAATAAAGCATTTTTAAGTTATGATCTTTGAATTAATCATTAATGTTATAACTATTTTTAATAACAATTATAAACAAATAAAAAAGATCATTTAAGGGGAATGATCTTCTTTATTTTTATAGGGAATTCGTGTAATAAAAAAATTAATATCTTGGGAAACTATTACTTAAAATGTAAATATATGAGATATAAATATATATGGGTTATCTCATTCTTTTACATGTTAATTTTTATTACAATTTCATTATAATGAAATATAACAAATTGAGTAGAGACAAGCATCCTAAATTAATCATTAGTATTTGTGCAATGTGCACAAATGATGTGAAGCGTTAAGAGCTTGTTTTTATTAATAAAATAATTTAAAAAAGACTGTTAACTTCATATTTGTCAACAGTCTTAAATCTCCTTAAAATAATGAGATTTATAAAACATTTTTAAGTTACGATATTTAAATTAATCATTAATGTCATAACCGTTTTTAATTAGAACTTCTTTAATTTTTTCCAGTATTATTTTAATAGAATAGTAAACCGCAGGCATACTACAGTTTTCTTCAATAGCAATTGATTCTAGAGTCTTACATTGAACATATTTTTTTAAAATACGTTCTTTTTCTTTGACTGGTAAATCTTTAATTGTTAACTCAATAAAACTTATTAATTCTTGATGTATCAATTCTTTCAACAATAAGTTTTCGTTAACATCAAAGCCTTCTTTTTCTAATTCTAAAAATGGACTTCGATCTAACGAAAAATATCCCTTATGATAATCTACTTTTCTTTTATATGCTGCATCAATATGATCATATTTATTCATTGTCTCATAAACATCCTGATCAACTTCAACAAAGCAATCTTGATTATAATATTTAGGATACATTTCTCTCAGGTTTACCCTAACTTTAGTTGACATATTATCCCTCCCTTCTTCATAAACTGAGAGAAACAACTGTCGAACTTTAAGTTTTATAAAAAAAAGCTCTAATGATTTTGGGGTCTCATTAGAGCATACTTAAGTTATTCAATTTTTTAAAGATTTATGTGTGAGTTTATCTTCTTTTTTTAATTTGTTTGTACTGAATTTTCTTCTTCTAATTTTTGTTTTTCTAATAATTTAAAGAATGGATAGTATAAAACCATGTCTAAAATAATTAAACCAATAACCATGATTGCTGCTTTGAAATCCATACATCCAAGTGCGGCTCCAAGTGGCGCTGGTGTTGTCCATGGTGTTTCAATAATTCCTTTTCCTACAATATGGAAGGCCATTAAACCATAAGCAATAATTGAATTGATTACTGGTACAAAGATAAATGGAATCATCATTAATGGATTTAAAACCATTGGTAAACCAAAGATAATCGGTTCATTGATATTAAAGATTGCAGGTCCAATTGATAATTTTCCTAATGTCTTTAATTCTACTGATTTAGATCTCAACAACAAGATACAAAGTCCCATTGTAGCTCCACCACCACCAAGTGTAATAACATATGACCAGAATGGTTGAGTAAAGTAATGTACGATTGGTTGTCCAGCAGAGAATGCTGAAAGATTAGCAATCAAATACATTTGCATAAATGGTAAACGGATTGGTTGAGTAATACTTGCTCCATGTAATCCAAAGAACCAGAATACTTGAGCAATCATGGTAATTAAACAAATACCAACTAATGAATCAAGTCCTGAAATTGCAGGTGCTAAAACTGTCATGATCATACTTGGTAAAAGTTGTCCGCTAAAGTTTTGTACAACTAAAGAAAGACCATAAAAAATGATTACACAAATAAATAATGGTAAGATTGCATCAAAAGATGAACTGATTGCTGGTGGAACACCTTCAGGCATTTTAATACGAATGTCTTTTTTAAACATAAAATGCATAATTTCCACACAACCTATAGCAACCAAAATTGCTGTAAAGATACCTTTGGCATCCAAATAGGTCGTTGGTATGTAATTACCAGCTAAAGCTAATAAGTCTGTGGCACTTTTTCCATCAACAATAAGATTTGATGCTACTGCTGAAGTTGTTGGTGCAGATACAATTAAAAATACGGCAGTTGATACGATTGCTGAATTTAATTTTGGCATTTCGTATTCATCTGCTAAATGATAAGCAATTGCAAATGCAATAAATAACCCCATTAATGCCATTGTCATATTATAAGGTAATTGCAACATTGCTTTGTTAGCTTGCGCCCAATTATACCAACCATTTAACATATCAGAGACAAATCCCCAATTTGGCAACGTTTCTGGTTTAAAAGGTGGTGTGGAAATAATTAAACATACCCCTCCTAAAATAGATAACGGAATTGCTACTACCATTCCATCACGAATAGCTGCTAAATGTCTTTGATTCCCTAATTTGTTAGCAATTGGTACAAGTGTACGATTTGCAAGTTCATTAAATTTTTCCATGAAATTCATGAAAGTTCCCTCCCTTCTCTTGCTACAGTGAAATTATATAACTGTAACCGCTTAAAATTCTTTTGATTTCCACAACAAAAAACATCTTTCCAATTACTTGAAATCTTTTCCAAATCATGGAAATAAATTGTTTTATTTTTTTTATTGGCATTTATTTTTTTATGTTGACACTCCCTTTTTATTTTTTATAATGAAATTGTGTGTGAGTTATATCTTCTTATAAAATAGGAGGATATATTTATGAAATTAATCATTGAAGAAAATGAACAAAAAATGAGCGAAAGTGCAATGCACATTTTACTTGGAGCAATGATGCAAGATAAAAGAGTTAATATCTCTTTAACTGCTGGGCGTTCTCCAATCAATCTTTATAAGATGATGGTTCCTTATGTTAAAGACCAAGAAAAATTCAAAGACATTCAATACTATCTTTTTGATGAAGCACCTTATCAAGATAAACCATATGGCCCAAACTGGGAAGAAATGCAAGAACTATTCTTTAAAGATGCAAATATCCCTGATGAAAGAATCCATACAACAACTATGGAAAATTGGGAAACTTATGATCAAGAAATCAGAGATGCTGGTGGTATTGATGTTATGTTGATTGGACTAGGTTGGGATGGACATTTCTGCAGCAACTGTCCAAGATGTACACCTATGGATAGTTATACTTATCCAATGGATCGTAAAACAAAAAATGCAGCTAATCCAACATATCCAGCAAGAGATCATCTACCAATCACTTTATCAATGGGACCAAAAAGTCTAATGAGAGTGAAACATCTTGTAATGATTGTTACTGGTAAAGAAAAAGCTCAAATTTTAAAACAAGTGTTAGATTCACCTATTTCAGATGAACTACCAGCAACTGTTTTAAAATTACATCCTAACTTCACTGTTATCTGTGATAAAGATGCTGCATCTTTATTAAATATGGATGATTATAAAAGATTATAAAATCTTTATAGAAAGCTTCGGCTTTCTTTTTTTATTTCCAATGTTTGGAAATAATTTCTACCTTTTGGAAAAGAAAAAGTAAATAAAGCGTTCATTTGTTATAATTTTTCTATCCTGGAGGACTACTTATGAGAAAAAATAAAACAAAAAATAAAAAAAGCAATAAAAACAGAAATAATATGGATATTATCGAAACACGTGTTAGAAGATTTGTAGCTATGATCATCGATTGGTATCTTACTAACATGCTGGCTGTTATCCCTATTACCTTCTATTTAAGAGGAAATGACTACTTAAAACCTTATATGTTTGATTTAACACACTATGATTTTTCTATAGGTCTTGCTTTAGGTCTTTATGGTGTTTTGATTGGTATTATTTACTATGTATTTATTCCAACATATCTTTTTAAAGGACAAACACTTGGTAAAAAAATATGTAAGATCAAAATCATTAAAGAAAATAATGAATCAATCAATTTAAAAGATATGATGTTAAGAGAACTTCTTGGAGCATCCTTACTTGAAGGTGGGATGATTATCATCCCAACCTATATAAGAAAGCTACTTCCATTATTTAAACTTACAATGATTGTTGATCCTTTAAAATATATTGCCTATGCTTTAACTATCGGTTCAATTATCTATGCTTATTTCCAAGCAAATACACAATCTTTTCATGATAAAGTAGCTAAAACTATTGTTGTTAAACAATAATTAACTATGGTATAATTATGCAAAATATACATAAAGGAGATTCTTCATGTTTAACCTAATAATTATACTTTTATCAACACTTAATGATGAACCAAAAGGTTCAAATAACTATAAAATAGCTAAATATATGATAGAAAATATGCGCGATTTAGAAGAATATTCTCTCACAGATCTAGCTCAGGCTTGCTATGTGTCAAATTCTAGTATTTCGCGCTTTTGTCGTGATATTGGACTTAAAGATTTCAATGCATTGAAAAATCAAATCGCAAAGTTTTCTGTTGAGTCTGCTCGCTTAAAAAGAAAGTTTGACTATGAAAAACATGAATCCTCATCAATGTTTCAATCATATGTAAAAAATGTTATTTCCAATTTAAATTACTTCTTAGAAAATGATATTGAAAAACAAATCAATACACTTGTTCAAGAAATCAGTTCTTATCAGAAAATAGCCGCTTTTGGCTATATGCAATCTGAAAGTGTTGCCTGCAATTTACAGTTCGATCTGCAAACAAGTGGTAAACTTATCTTTTCTTGTTTTAATATCAAAGATCAGGCAGACTATATTACTGACGCTGATGAAAATAATCTCATTATTATTTTTTCAGAATCAGGAACCTATTTTGATCGTATTTTTCCAAGAGCCAAGCCATTCAAAAGTAACAAAAAGAAACCAAAGATATGCATGATTACTTCTGACCAGTCAATAGAATATCCATTTATCGATTTCTACATCCGTTATAACAGTAAAGGTGGCTACGCAAGTCATCCCTATCCGTTACAGCTTATTTCTGATCTAATCAGTATCAGATATTCTGAAACTTTATAAATAATAAACAGGTTTACCATCGCAAACCTGTTTATTTTTATATAATAGGGTCTAAAATTTGTTCGAGTTTGAAATTTCCATTTGAATAATCAACAATCATTGCTGAAGCATTATTAGGAAATTTAAAAGATTGTTGAGGTAATAATGATTTGATAAATCCATATAACAAACAGCCGTGCCCTACGATTAAAACGGTATCCTTTTCATTACAATCCTCTATGATTTCTTGAAGTGCATCATGATGTTTTGAAATAACATCATGAATGTCTTCTCCTTCATAAGGTCTGTAATCCATATCCAAATCTTCTAACCAGTTTGGTGATTCAATATTGAGTTTTCTTACAAGTTCTGTGGATATTCCTTCAAGTATTCCAAAATTAACTTCTTTAAAACGTTCTTCATAAATCGGTTCGACTTCTTTTTTACTTAGAATAATATTTGACGTTTGTACTTCCCTACCCAATGGAGATGTGTATGCCTTATCTATTTGGTATTGTTCTAGTTGCTTTGAAATACTTTCAACTTGTCTGATTCCCACTTTTGACAAAGGAGAATCACACCAACCCTGTGTCAGATTGATTTCATTAAAATGTGTCTTTCCGTGTCTTACAAATATAAATCTCATTATAACTTACCTTTAAAACTAAAACGTAAATGATGTTTTTCTTTATCTAATAAGAATTCATCATGTGTCTTAGCACCCCATGTATCATCACCAGCAACACCCATTTGTTTTTCATTGATACATAAAACCGTTTGATAAACATTTGGAAGTTCATCTTTGTGACGCGCATTTTCTAATTCATAAGGTGTATAGTGTAAAGCTGTAAATTCAAAGTCTTCACCTTTGATTGTTAATTTTGTATTTTCACCTGCAACTGATAATTCTCTGACATGCGTTCTGTTACCACATTCTTGTGGATATAAATAAGGTGTTAAATTGTCTGTTACTTGATAAGTATATTTTCCAAGAAGTGCCCCTTTGTTTCGATCAATATAGTTTTCTTCTGGACCAAATCCATAATAATTTACTTCTTCCATATCTTTATATAATTGGAAGATAAGTCCAAATACAGGCATTTCAATTTCAAAAACAACCGGTTGATAAGACATATCTACAATGATTTTACCATCACCATAGACTTCATAAACTAAATGAACCTTTTCATCTTGTAAATTTGGCAAATCATAAGCATATTCAATCTTGCAGGAACAGTCTCCTTTTGAAATACCAACAAACTCACATTTTGCATATAGACTGGCAGTTAACCATTTACCATAGCGATAACCATATTTATTTTCAACATCATTATTTGTAGCGGCTCTAAAGAAATTTGGTCTGACAGGTACTCTAATATATTCTTGTTGATGATATCTATAAGAAACCAAACCTTTTTGTTTTGAGAAAATCGCATTGAAATCTTTTCCTACAACGCCTACATTCAAGTAGTCTTCAACGATATCTACGTGTTTTGTTGTATGAATGTTATGTGTTTTATTTTTTACTTCATAGATATATTGTTGTTGAGCGTATATTTCATGATTCTTTTTCAAATAGACTGTTACAGTATATTCTTGGTCTTGATCATTTATTTTAAATGGATTTTCAACAACAACTGATGATAATGGTTTACAATCTACTGTCATTGTTTTGGTTTGAACAACATTACCATTGCATAACAGATCCATTTGTAATTGATATTCATTTAAATTTGTAAACAGATAATTATTGTTGATATGAATATCATTTTCATCTATTCTAAAATCTACATATTGATAACAGTATTTGACTTCTTGCATCTTTGGTGTATTTGTACGATCTGCAAAAACAATTCCATTTCCACAGAAATCATAGTCACTTGGTCTTTCGCCAAAGTCCCCACCATAACATAATTTTCCATCATGGTATAATGCTTGATCGATGTAATCCCAGATGAATCCACCTTGATACAAGGAATATTTCTTTTCTAAATCAATATATTTGAATAATGCTCCATTACTGTTTCCCATAGAATGGGCGTATTCACATAAAATAAATGGTTTATCTTGATGTTCCTTTAAGTATTTTTCAACATCAACTGCAAAAGTATACATTTGACTTTCAATGTCACTTGTTTCATTGTAGCGACGATCATGTGAAAGTCCTTCATAATGAATCAAACGAGAAGTATCTTTTTGTTTCATAAACTTAGACATTTCATAAAGATTTTTACCACCATAAGATTCATTTCCTAATGACCAAATAATAATCGAAGGATGGTTTTTATCTCTTTCATACATGGAATTGGCACGATCTAAAATAATATCTAGCCATTCAGATTTATCATCTGGTATGATATGTGTTTTATCAAAAAGTTCACTCCAAGTTCCATGTGTTTCAAGATTGACTTCATCAATGACATAAAGACCATATTCATCGCATAAATCATAAACAAATGTTTGATTTGGATAATGACATGTACGTAAGGCATTGATATTATTAGCTTTCATATTCAAGATATCTTTTTTAGTATCTTCATAAGAAACCGTTCTTCCCGTCTTAGCAGAAAATTCATGTCGGTTGACACCATGAAAAACAATTCTTTTGCCATTGATACACATGATACCATCAATAAGTTTAAATTCTCTGACACCCACATTGTATTGACTACATTCAACTAAACCCTTTTCATCCATGATTTCTACATATAATTGGTAAAGGTTTGGTTTTTCTGCTGACCATAAATGAGGATCATCGAATTCAAAATTGATTGGACTGCAACAATCTTTGCTTTCTTTTTGTCCAATAATTTCATCTTTATACTTTAAAGTATAGACTGCCTTAAATTTAGCCTCTTTTCTTACAATCATTGGCGTTACTTCAACAGTTGCATGATCATAATTTTCATTTAAATGTGTCAAAATCTTGATATCTTTTAAATGAACGTGTGATACCATTTGAAGTTCAACATCTCTGAAAATACCTGAAAAACGCCAGAAATCTTGATCTTCTAACCAGCTTCCACTGCTGAAACGATAAACGTTAACAGCAATTTTGTTTTCTCCATTAACAATCAAATCTGTAATATTAAAACTTGAAGGTGTAAATGTGTCTTCACTGTAACCAACAAATGTTCCATTGACCCATAGAGCCATGGCTGATTCAACACCATGGAAAGTAATATAAGTATCGACATTATCTTTGATTACTGAGCTGTCAAAATAAGTGACATAACTTCCAATTGGATTTTTATCAGGGAGTTCTCCAGGAATGATTTGTTGTGTTCCTGACCAAGGATAGATTTGATTGACATACATTGGTTTTCCATATCCTTGTAATTGAATATGACCAGGTACTTTGATTTCATCCCAGTGATCTACACAATAATCTTTATTAGAAAACTCCGGTATTAATTGATTAAATCCTGTTGCATAATGAAACTTCCAGCTCCCATTTAATGAATAATTGAAACTGCTTTGTTTTTCTTTTAATTCTTTAATACTTGCATATCTATGAATCGATGCTGTTGCTCTTAAACGATTGACATTAAAAATCTTTGGATCTTTGACCCATTCATTTTTCATTTCCATTTTTCTTTCCTCCTGACTATATTATAAATTAACCCTTAAAAATAGAAATGGAACAAAGTATAATATAGAGTAAAAAAGTATAAATATGTTTTTTATTCATTATATTTCTACCTATTTATGATATAAAAAGAAAGAAGTATAATAATTATAAGCTTATATTATATAAAGTATGGAGAATATTATGAATGAATTAGAAAAATTATTAAAAGATTTATATAAAATATCAGGTTTGAATATGTCTATATTTGATTTGAACCAAAATTTATTAGCTTCTTATCCTCATAAGAAATCAAAATTTTGTAATGAATTAGAAAAAAACAACAATGCTTTTCAACATTGTATTGATTGTGATTATAAAGCTATGGAACATGTCAAAAAAACGGGTGAACTTTATATTTATAAATGCCACTTTGGTTTAAATGAAGCAATTATGCCTCTTTATTCTTATGGAAGTTTAACTGGTTATTTAATGATGGGACAGGCCGTTATAGGAACATATAGAAATTATTCTGAAATCATTGAAAAATCTAAAGAATATTTTCAAGATAAAGAAATATTAAAAAAATATATCACAGAAATTACAATTTTAAACGAGGAACAAGTTTATGCTTTTGCGAATATTTGTGATGTATGTGCAAAATACATTTCACTTACAAACCGTATCCAAGCAAAACATGATCATCTTGCCCAAGAAGTTAAACACTATATCATTGCAAACTACAATAAACAAATTACAATTGAAGAATTATGTTCTTATTTTTTCTGTAGTCGTGGAACTCTACTTAATCATTTTAAATCAAAATACAATACAACAATCCATCAATATCTTTTGGATTATCGTTTAAAAAAAGCCACAGAACTTCTTATAAATGATGAGTTAAACGTTAAAGAAATTGCCTTTTTTTGTGGTTTTGAAGATCCTAATTATTTTTCTAAAGTATTTAAAAAAAGATATGGTCGATCCCCTCTAGAATTTAAAAACAATATAAACCAGTAAAAAAAGCCCTTAGATTTCTCTAAGGACCTTTTTTTCTTTATAATAATTTTATTCGACACCAGTTATGTCACCTTTTATCAGTCCTGTACTAATCATAAGTATACTTCTTTTTTATTGAAATAACTGTATAATACGTTATCATTACTTTTAAATCTTTATTTTAATTCATATATTTATAACCAATTTATTATTTTTTAAACGATGAATAAACCCTTTTTATAAAAAATTTTTTCAATAAATATGTATATTAACGTTTTCTAATTAAAGATATTAAAATTTGAATGTTACTGACGATTATGTAAATGCAGCATCTTTTATATAGACTGTTTTATTACTATCATCAATAATATATAAAATACTAACATTTATCTTATCTAAGTTGACTACACTCATAATATCTATATCATTGTATTTCTTATACCTTCTAGGATATATTTCAATAATCTTTTTTATTTCTTTTAAAGAGTTAAGCACTTTTAAATTATTTTCCTTAAAAAATAGAAACACACTTTCATCAACAATTACATTATACAATAGTTATAATCCTTCTTTTTGCATCATTTGTTCAAATTCATCAAATGAATAGCTTTTTCTAGTACCCGCTTTAATTTCCTCTACTTCTTTCATTTGTTTATTTATATATGTAAATTTTATTTTACTTAGCAAATGATCAGGTAAGTGATTATCATTCAATGAATAGAAACTACTAATATTAATCTTCTTTAGCATAATATCAACTCCTTCATTTGTTTTCTATTTCTTTAATTCTACTGTTTTAAATCTAAAAGTCAATTGCTCTAAATCATAATAATACAAACCTTCTTTTCATATAAATATTCTTATATCCTAAAAACATGAAAAGAGTATAGAAGAATTATTTTTACAATTCTCTATACTCTTTTTAACTAGGATACTGGTTCATTCCATAAAATATCATTGATTGGTGAATTATACAAATGTTCCATGGTTTTTGGATAATTGATATAAATACGTCTTCCTAATTTAAAATAATACACCTTATTCTCCTTAACTAGTTTCCTTACAGTATTTTCTTTTAATCCAGATTTTTTTACAAATTCATTAATTGTAATAACATCATTATTTTTTCCATTTTAGTTCATCCTTTTCTATATAATATTTTGATTACATTATTAATTATAGAAGATAATGAAAATTATTTTAAATGTACAAATATCTATTTATTTTTCTTCTTAGTTGAAATAGTGATTGATCTATTGATTTTCTTATTGCGCCTTCACTAACACCTTCTTTTTTTGCAATATCAACTTTCTTCATATTATTAAAATAATAATCATAAAGTCTTCTTTGTTGAATAATAGTTAATGAAGTTATACAAGAATATAAATAATCTTTAAATTCTTGCTGAATCATCATTAACAATGCATCATTATAATCAATCAATTCAATTTCATCTAACAGGTATATATTACTTCTTATCATTTCATAATAAATCATTTTTTCATTCCCTTTTATATAATTTATGTTAGTCGTTATGATTATAATATCAGTTACTGTTATATACCCAAAACAGTTCACTTGTTTAATAACAAATAGGTTTCATTTTGTTTTATCCTATATGATTTCTTTACGTGCGACGCTTTTAACGCTCAAGTTAAGACTAATCATGAGTATCACTATATTATCCGCTATCATATGCGCAACTAGGCTTGTCCTAATATTACCTTTATATGATTGTCAAAATTCTCATAAAGGTGAAAAAAACACCCTTCAATATATAAGAAAATATCTTTCTCATTTGTATTGGTTCTGGTAAAAAATTGTCATCTTAACTTAATGACATTGCATTGAACGCCTGTTTAATAGTGCCCAAATAAAAAAGTGTTTAAAATAGTCTATGAAACATACAAAAAGCATAAAAAAATTATTTCGTTATGGATTCGTTATATTCTTTAAGAATATATTGATACAATTTCTTCGTATTGGTTTCTTGTGACAAATATTCAATATTTTTATCATTTGATAAAAAAAATTGTAATCCCTCTAACAATTTTTCACTTTCTAACCCTAAATTTAATAGAAAAACAGTTTTCACTAATTTTGTATCCCATATAATTGGTTTTTTTAATAAATATACAGACATTGAACTTTTTTTATTATATAAAGGGACATAATAAATAGCTATCTGTTGATTTGTTTCAAATCCTAACAAAGGAGATGTATGATAAAAATCATCATATTTTATTTTTTCTTCTTTATACATTATATCGATGAATTCTATTTTTGAAGTTGCATCTTTGAGATAAATATGATTATGTTCGATATAATTTTTTAAATCAATAAAATGACTACGATTAAAGTATTTCTTCAATGTTTCAAAATTCTTATTCGTAATAATAGGATCAATACGAATCACAGGTATAGGAAGTTCTTGGTAAATTGGAACAGTCGTAATAATATAATCATAATTTTCTAATTTATAATTACTTAATTCACCTGCTGCAATTGTTTTTTCAATAATTAAAGAATCTTTATATTTCTTTAAAATAGAAAAATTTAACAACTCACTTAAAGCCACACTATACTCATTAACAAGCAATACTTTTTTCTTAGATATACGTCTTTTTCTTCTTTCTAAGGCATATTGAAAATGAATAGCAATATAGCCTATCTCATCTTCAATTTTTATATAATCTGTATAATTGGCAATAACTTTCCATGATTCCATCGCAAGAATATATGCAAATGTATATTTTTCTTTAATATGATTTAATAAAGGATTACGTAAATAAGTATTAAACTTCAAACGATTTTCCATCGGATAAATGTGTAACCCTAATGCTTTCTTTAAATAAACATCTCCTCTAAAATCAATTTTAAATATATTAAAAAGATGTTTAAAAATATAATCAATGATAACTGCAATTTCTTCCTTTAATTGATTATTCACACAACTTTCTATTGCACTTGTAGAATTACTTTTTTTACCCAATATATGAATAGCTAAGTAGCATTGTTCATTAACTGATAAATCAATTTGAAAATGTTTCTTAATTGCCATAGAAACATCCTTAGCAACCAAAAATTCATATTCATTAATAATATTTTTAATTTCTTCATCTTCAAAAGATATATATTTTCCTCTTTGAATACGATTTAACTGCACTTGCATATGAATGACGAAATTCGAAAAAACACGTTGTGGCATTGTAATACCATCATTAAAGATTATCTGTTTTAAATCATGTATAAAATCATCATTCTTCCCTATTTCAGTCACTAGCATTTCTGGCTTATGATAAATATATTCAGCCATACATAATCTATATCTAAATTCATTGCCTTCAATCATTAATCCCTTGCCTGTTTTTTGAATCATTTCTAATCCAAAATTATCTAAACATTCCCTAATATTCTTTAAACTTCGGCTCACAGAAGTTCTATCAATATAAAGCATATCTGAAATATCATCAATTTTAATAAAATCTTGCTTTTCCAACATTAATCCTAAAATATAGTATACTCTTTCTAACGGATTGGCAGGAACAAATTGACTCCATTCATTATTAAAAGCACAAATCCATTTTTCAAATTCATCATTTTCTAAGATTTTTAATTGATATCCCCTTGAAGGAATAGATATAATTACAGCAAAATCTTTCATTGTATCATTTAAAACCTTAATTTCATTTCTTACTGTTTTAGAGCTCACATGAAGTATTTGTGATATTTTTAAACCTGTTAAATGTTCATTAGAATTAACAAATAATTTTAAGATACTCTGTTGTCTTTTGGTAATTCCATTCATTCTATCCCTCCTTAAAAATCATAAAAATATTATAACATAGATCTTAATTTCTTTGTAAAATAATATAAGCAAAAGAAATCAGCTAATTAAACTGATTTCACTATGCAATACGTGTTCCAACAGTTGTAGCAAATTCTCCATAAACAGGATCCGAAGAATTCACACCATTAACTTGAGGAAAATATGTACACATGACTTGAAAAGGTATGACAGCATTTAACCAGGATGATGTTAATGGATAATTTCCAATATGAATTGTATGTTCATCTTGCGGTTTAAGTGTTGAAACAATGAAATAATTATCTGTTTTCGTTTTAGAAAATTCTATCAGATTATTCATTAATGTTTTTCCATACCCATCTGTATCAATAACTGCCAAATACGAATCTTTAACAATTGTTCTATGCGGACCATGCATAAACTCTTCCATATCAAAATTCATTACTGATATTTGCATTGTTTCCAAAACCTTTAAGCTTCCTTCTCTTGCAGTTGGGTAATTCACTCCAAATCCAACAATGCTCATTGCTTTTGCTTTTGACCAATTTTCATGTTCTTGACACCAGGCTTTCGCATCTTTAATATTTTGAGGGAGCTCATTTATACTTTCTCTATATTCTTTGATAACGTCTTGATATAAAGGAGAATGTATTATTTTCATGATAAAAAGATGTAAAGTCATAACTGTTGCACTAAATCCTTTTGTCTTTGGTCCTACAGGCTCATCACCACATCTCATGTTAATATGATAATCTGCTTCTTTCGCGATAGGACTATCGTTATACGCTGTGATTGCTATGGTTGGTATATGATTTGTTTTTGCAATCTTGAGACATTCTAATGTTCCTACACTTTTTCCAGTTTGTGACAAAACAATGAGAATAGCTTTTTTTTCTTGTTTTAAAAGTGGTGAATAATAACGTAATTGAAATGGATTTTCTATTATTATTCTTTTATCACTTTCTTTTTCACACATTGCTTTCACTAACATTGCTGCATTTAATGAAGATCCTGACGCTGTAATTATAATTTCTTCAATATCGAAAACATCCTTATCATAAGGAGAAAACATCTCCTTATGATAATCTAGAATGTTTGTAAGAACATCTTTTTGTTCATTGATATAATCCCACATCTTATTTTCCATTTTTATAAAACTGTGGAAGATAGTCTTTATGTGCTTCCAACATCTCCTCTAATAATGGTTTAGCAATATCATAGTCCCTAACTAATGGATGTGCAACAAGGGCTTGTAATGCTAAATCCTTATCTCCAGTGATTGCTGCTTCTACTGCCAATGATTCATAATTCTTAACAGCACTTACTAATCCTACAATTGCTTTTGGATAATCGGCAATTGTAAGTGGCTTCATACCATTTTTACTGACATAACAAGCTGTTTCAATTACAGCATCATCATCTAAGAAACGAACTGTTCCGTTGTTGGCAACATTGATAACCATCCATTTTCCTGTATCATTATAGATTGCATCCATAACACCAATGGCAACTTTTGAATAACCACCACCTCCACGTTTAGCAAGTGTTTTTGGTTTTTGATCGTTAGTTTCATCAGCATATTCTCTAAAGATTTGTTTCTCTAATTCAAGAATTGATTCTCCTCTTGTTTTATCTTGTTCCTTTAATTGTTGAACTCTTTCCTTTGTATGGAAATAATATTGTGTATATTGACTAGGAATTAAATGTAAAGTTTCCATCCAATCTTGAGAAACCGTTGTACATTTTTTAATAATATTACTAAATTCTTCATCTGTAACTGGTCTTCCATCAATTGTCATATTATAAGAGAAATTCATGTGATTTAATCCTAAATAGTCATAATAAATCTTTTCTTCAGGAACATTAAGCGCTTCTGCAGCCCACCATCTTGGACGCATTCCCCCTGCACATAATCCTGCAATTTTGACATTGCATACTTTATTTAATGCTTCTGTAACCAATCCTGTTGGATTTGAATAGTTAATAATCCATGCATTTGGACAATATTTTTCAACATCTTTAGCAATTTCAATCATGACTGGAATAACACGGAAAGCATTAAACATTCCACCAACTCCAGTTGTTTCTTGTCCAATCAATCCATATTTTAATGGAATTTTTTCATCAAAGATTCTTGCTTTATTACCACCGACACGAATTTGTGTAGAAACAAAATCTGCCCCTGTAAATGCCTCTTCTCTTGATGTCGTTGACCATACTTTCACATCATAATTTAAATGCTTTATATATCTTTTTACAAAGCCTTCCATAATAGAAAGTCTTTCTTCATTAATATCTAACAAAACAATTTCTTTTACTGGTAAAGTCTCTCTATGTTCAGACAATCCTTCAATTAATTCTGGTGTATAAGAGCTCCCAGCTCCTACAATCGCAATTTTTAATTCTTTATTCATTTTTTTGTCCTCCTTTTACTCAATTTCATTTCCTTCTAAACGTTGTTTTTCCATAGCTTTAAAAAATGGATAGTAAATAGCTCCTGCAATAAATAATTCAGCAATACCCCATATAACTGCTGGAATATTTCCACCAGTCACAAGATAATGAGAAAATAATGGTGGTATAGTCCATGGTATATTTGCAACTGGTCTACCAATAATATTAAACAACATCAATAAATATGTTCCAGCTGACAATGTTAAAGTTGATAATGTATAAGGAATCATCATATATGGATTCATGACTAATGGAACACCAAAGACAACAGGTTCATTAATTTCAAATAAACTTGCTGGTAAACATAATTTTCCAAGTGTACTAAACCCTTTTTCTTTAGAGCGAATCATCATCAGTACAAGTGGTAAAGTTGCTCCTCCCCCACCGAGGAAAACAAACATTGTAAATCCGCTTGCTGTAATATATGGTGGTAAAGTTCCAGCCGCAAATGCTGCAACATTTTCACCAAACATAGTCAAGAAGAATGGGTCAGCAACTGCTAAAACAGCACCTCCATGAATACCAACGCTCCATAACATAGAACGAATAAACATAAACACTAAGAATCCTGGTAATGTATTTAAGGCAAATATGAATGGTGAAAAACAATCCATCAATACTTGATTAACATTAATTCCAAGCACAACACGAATGATCCACACAAGTGTTAATACAACAAATGCAGGAATAAGTGACATAAATGACTTAGATACAAGTGGTGGTACAGTATCAGGGAATCGTATAACTAAGTTTTTCTTTTGGAAAAAATGAGTAATTGTTCCTGTTAATAAGGCAACTAAAATTCCTGTAAATAAACCTCTTGTTCCAAATAAACCTGTATCAATTGTAAATTCATCTGTTAATGTTGCAAGTAAGAATGCCACAACAGATACAAAAGCTGTAATTAATGGATCAATCTTTATATCAGTATATTCTAATGCAAAATAATATGCCACACTAGCTGCTCCAACTAAACCAACACTACCGATAGTCACTGTGTTCACAGTGGTGATCATATTCGCATAGGGTTCAAAAAAATTCTTTATAGCCGCAATTGGAATATTGGGAATCAATAGGAAAATACTTCCAATAATTGTAAGAGGCACAGTAACAATCATACCATTTTTAACAGCAGATAAGTGATGTTGTGATGCCATCTTATTTAAAGGTGGTGCTAATTTTGTTTCTACAAAATTTAATATCTTATTCATATTATCTCTCCTTTTTTTATTTTTTGTGAGCGCTCCGTTTGTACATTTTTATTTTATAATTTATACATTTCATTTTGAATGGTTAAAATGACTACTTCTTTGTGGAAATTTTTGCAAACTTATAAATATTGTTCGTTATATTTTACTACATATTTCTTAAGGGGAAAACAATTCTTTCGTATGTTTAAATCACAATAAGTTATAAACTTAACCAAAATTTTAGAATAAATAAAAAGAGAATTCTCTACTACTTGTAATTGGTTAGAAAGTAATTTCCCTTGAAAATCCGATTTAAGTTTCATTGTACTTAAACGTATATAATTTTTATAATAGCTTTTTTTACATTTTAGGCAGTAACATTAGTTAGGTCGCTTCTGATCATTGCTGATTTGATCAAATTGTGGTGGAGTATAATTCAGTATATTTCGATATAATAGAATCTTTATCTTTTAGTTAATGTTTGACATAATGCTATAATGTCGAATCTTGATGAAACAGATGGCAGTATGTGTTGCACAAATCTTCTTATGAATTTGCAAGCATCAAAAGTCATCTCTTTTTGTTTAGAATATTCCTCATAGTCTTTGTATTTGAATATAACTATATGGTAAGCGCCAAATTATGTTGATATGAACATAATTTGAAGCTTACCTTCTTTTTGTTTACTTGTAGAACTATTTTAAAAACAGACCCACAAACTAAGTTTTTATTCCTCCTATGGGTCTGTACTTTATTTGATAACACGAAACTTAAATGGAACTTATAATTTCTATCCGAAGAAGTTTCCTAATCCAGAATAAAGGTTGATTTATGATGATTGTCTAACATAATTCGTTTTTTAACACCTTTTCTTACTTTTACAAAATGGTGTTCTATTAATCCATCACAAATTGCTTCCTCAAATTCGTTAGTTATTTCTGGATATTTGTTTCCCCAAACTGTAGCAATATTTTTAATTTCTTCTACAAGAGTAATGTATGTAATCAATTCAGGAGCTGGAGAATTGTTATGAATTTTCGTAATTATCCATTGAACTTTTGCATCAGTAGAGAAATTACTTGTCAACAAATAGCCTAAAACTTCATCATTTAAGCAATTTGAATTTAAGGTCATTAGTTTTCCTGAATCATTCAACAATTCTACAAATTCTTTTTTGTACTTAAATTCAGCAAAAGATTCACAAATAAATTCAATATTTTCTTTAGACAGATTATCCTTCATCACTTTTTTAATAACAACATCTTTCTCCATGCTAATGTGTTTCAAAGAGACTCTTTTCCCTAAAGTTTCTAACAGTTTGAAAGCATTAGAATCTGATATGTTTGAATTTATCATCTCATACAATAAGTTTTCATTTAGTTCGTGTTCTAATAACATTTCTACAATAACAAATTACGAATATATTACTGTTCACTTCCTAAGACATGCAAATGCAACCTTATTGTTAAACAGTGGTATTGACTTAAAGATGGTATCTGCACATCTAGGGCATAATGACATCCAGACAACTGCTAATATTTATGCAGATGTACTTAGTTCACAGAAGCATAAAATAGCACAAATTATAGAAATAAACCTTGAAAATGAGTAAAATAAACTATTTTAAGCGGAGAATAAGCGATTTTTATAGGTGTTAACAAAAAAAACGTTGATATAATCAACGCTTTTTGGATTATTATTTTATTCGACACCCAAGATAAATGAGTAGACCGGTTGCTTACCTTCAATAACATCTACTTCTGCATCAAAGTTATCTTCGATATAACTTTCAACTTCTTCAACTTCTTCATCAACAACATCTTCACCTACAAGTAAGGTAATCAATTCAGAATCTTCATCTACTAATTTATCTAAACATACTTTAACCGCATCTAATTTATTTGGTTTACATGCAACGATATCTTTTTCGACTAAAGCCATGTAGTCATTTGCTTTAATTTCAACACCATCGATGTTTGTATCTTTGATTGCAAATGTTACTTGTCCAGTTTTAACATGAGATACTGCATCTTCCATTTCAGCAATATTATCTTCCAATGAAACTTCTGGATTATACATAACACATGCTGATAATCCTTGAGGAATTGTTTTTGTTGAAATAACAATAACATTGACTTCTCCTTCTAAGATTGTAGCTGTTTGTTGAGCAGTCATTACAATATTAGAGTTATTTGGTAAGATAATAACATTTTTAGCATTTACTTCTTTAACAGCTGCAACCATATCTTCAGTAGATGGATTCATTGTTTGTCCACCACTTACAACATAATCACAATGTAATTCTAAGAATGCATCTTCTACACCTTGTCCAGCACAAACAGAAATAATAGCTGTTTCTTTAGCTTCACGTTTTTGAGGTTTGCTATCATCAACACCTACAATACTTCCTTGATTTGCTGCAGCATTTTGTAAGTTATTTGCTTGTTCTTGCATATTTTCAATTTTTAACTTCACAAATTCACCAAATCTTTGTGCTAAGTTTAAAGCTTCACCTGGTTTTAATGTATGTACGTGTACTTTAACGATATCTTCATCTTGTACAACGACGATACTGTTTCCTGGAATTCTTTCTAATTCTTTCTTTAATTGGTTTTCTGAGAATTTATCAATTAATGAAGGTTCAAGACGAACAATAAATTCTGTACAGTATCCATATCCTTCTTCCCCAGATTCTAATTCAGTTCCAGCATTGACTTGACCTTCTGATTTAATATCAACAAAATCAACACGATCACCTGATAAAGCAGCCATAAATCCAGTTAAAACCAACAATAAACCTGCTCCACCACTATCAACAACACCAACTTCTTTTAATACTGGAAGTAATTCAGGTGTTCTTTCTAATGAATTTTCTGCTTCTTTAACAAAATAAGAGAAAACATCTTCAATTTCCATACCTGGTTGAGTATATTCAACGATCTTTTCACTTGATTCTCTAATAACAGTTAAAATTGTTCCTTCAACAGGTCTCATAACAGCTTTATAAGCAACTTCTGCCCCACTTTTCCAAGCATTGGCAAAAGCAACAGCATCAACACTTTCATGACCTTCTAAGCCCATTGCAAATCCTCTAAAGATTTGTGATAAGATAACACCTGAGTTACCACGTGCTCCCATTAATAAACCTTTAGATAATTTTTTAGCAATATCATAAATATTGTCACTATCCATATCTTTGATTTCTGCTGCTCCAGCATTAAAAGTCATAGACATGTTTGTTCCAGTATCCCCATCAGGTACAGGGAATACATTTAAAGCATCTATTTCAGGATGATTATTATGAAGAGTATTCGCACCACATAAAACCATCTCTTTAAATAGCTTTCCTGTAAGTATTTGCATATTTTTCCTCCACTAATCGATATTACGAAGTCCTTGAACATAAACATTAACTGCCTCAACTTTGACATCTAATGTTGATTCAACAACGTATTTCACTTTCTTTTGAACTTCAACTAAAATTTCATTAATTTTAATTCCATACCCTAAAATGATATATAAATCTAAAATTAAACCAGTTTCTCCATCACTCGCAATAATTCCTTTAGAATAATTTTCTTTCTTTAATAATTCATAAAATCCATCTTTTAATTTCTTTTGGCTAGCCATACCTACTACACCATAACATTCAGTAGCAGCTCCACCAGCTACAGTAGAAACTACATCTAAAGAAATATTTACTGATCCTAAATTTGTATTTTTTTCAATCATCAAGTTATCCTCCTTAAAATGATTTCATGTTCAAACATTATTATACCTTAAAAATATAATATTTACAAATTATAATCACTCTTTTAGTATCTTTCCAACCGCAAGCCATCATATCACATATTATTAAAAAAAAATACAAATTAACTCATTTTTATCATCATATAAAGTATTTATAATCACAAATATTGATAAAAACAGCTTTTTTGTAAAAAAATGTTTGCATTATACTATAAATAATGTTAATATAACACAGTACGTAGAACAACTACTAAAGGAGGGAAAGAACATGTCAAGAAAATGCCAAATCAGTGGTAGAGGTCCATTATCAGGAAACACTCGTTCTCATGCGTTAAACTCAAGTAGAAGAAAATGGAATGTTAACTTACAAAAAGCTACTATTTTAGTAGATGGTAAACCTACAAAAGTTAGAATTTCTGCTAAAGAGTTAAGAACATTAAGAAAAGCTGGATAATAGATGAAGACAGTACATAGTACTGTTTTTTTGTTTATAAACAACTTATTAAAAAACAAAACACCTGTAGAAAGTATAAACAATACAACGAAAGCAAAATCTTATTTTCAAAAAAAAGACATCGATCATTACCTTAAAAGCAATAAATCCGATGCCTTTTATCTTTAACTCCAAATTGACTATAAAAGTCTATAACACATTTTATTAAATCATAAATCACTATATAGCCATACATTTATATGTGTTATATAGCTTTTATTATTTAATCTTCTTTATTTCTTCTTTGAAGTGCAATATAACCCCCAGCTGTTGCCATAAGTAAAATATATGGTACAACTGACATATCATCACCAGTTTTTATATGAGAGTTATTTTTTGTTGATGATGTTTTATTGTCATCTTCTTTTTTAATACTTGTTTGTATTTGATCATTTGGTTTTTGATTTGGTTGATCATTATTTCCAGTTTGAGAAACTGTTTTTAAATTCTTAATGGCATCTTGTAGAGATGCTAAAGCTTGATCAACTTCATCTTGAGTTGTATTTTCATTTTGTAAAACATCTTTTGCATGATCTAATGCTTCTTTAAATGCTTTCCATGAATCTACCGTATAATCTTTTTCAACAAAATCATTAGTTGTTTCAATAACATTTGATAATTCTTTTTTATCTACTATTACAGGAGCATCAATTAATCCTTTAATAGCCTTATCTAAATCATCATAAGCCTTATCAACTTGTTCTTGAGTGGCAGTTTTATTTTCTAAAACTTTTAATGCCTTATTATAAGAAGTTTTTAAATCATTCCATGAATCTACTGTATAATCAGCTTCGTTTAATTTTTGTACTTCTTCTATTAATCTTGATAAATCAGTAGTATCAGCTGCATTTTTTAATGCATCGATAGCATTTCTTAAATTTGTTTCTACAGTTGTAGTATCAGTAGTACCTTTAACATATTCCTTTTGACCAGCGATTAAAGCATCAACCATATTAGACACTAAAACGGAAGACTTACCGCTTATATCTAATTCTTCAGCTTCATTAATCATATCTCTTAAAGTGTTATCTTCTTGTGGTTGTTCATAAGCAAATTTTACTTCAGAAACTTGATACCAATAACCTGGTTTAGCTACAGTTAAACGGACTCTGACATATTTTACTGCTGTTTTTTCAAATGTTGCTGTGTAATCTAAATCATTTTCCGTAATTGATCCAACTTTAGTCCATGTTTCACCATCTAATGAAACTTCAATATCTGCACCTTTTAAAGCATCAGCACCTACATTAGAAGGTTGAATAACTTGAACACTTGTCATGTTGACAGCTGTAGGAAAAGTAAATTTAAATTCTTTATCCGCTGCTTGTTCTTGTCCAAACCAGCACTTAGTATTCAAATCGTTATCTAACATTTTTTCATAACTATATTCTTTAGTTGGATACCATTGATTCTTTTCGTAATAGTTATCTGTAGCGGTAATTGTTGGAATGTTTCCATCAGGTTTTACTAAGTTTGATTTAGCAGTTTTAATTGCTTCATAAGCTCCTTTAGCAGTCTCAGCATTTAAAGTATCGCTAGATAATAATGCTTTACCAGCATCTACAGCTTGTTTATATGCTTCATATCCACCAACATAATCATCTTGTTTTAGTGGATATGTACTTTGTACATATAATGAATAATATTCTATTTTAACTGCTTTTGCTTTAGCTTCGATAAGTTCATCATATACTTCATCAACTTCTGCTTGTGTTGCATCAGTTTTATCATTAATAGCTTTAGCAGCTATTAATGCTGTTTTATATTCACTAAATGTTTCATTGATATAATCTTTTTCTTTTAATGCATTTGTTACTTCATTATTTAAAGCTGCTTTATCTGTATATAATTCATAAGTAAATACATAAACAGCACCTTCTTTAGTATAAGTACCAGTAATTGGTTTATTATCAATTACACGATATCCATAAATAGGATCTGCACTAAATTCAAATTCTTCACCAACTGTTCCATATTTAGTTACTTCATGTTTTAATTCTTGATTGTTTTCATCTACGAAACGAATAGTAATTTTACCTAAATCACCCGCTGTTAAGAATTCCCCAACATCTGGTAATGTAGATCCTTTTTCAAATCCAGCAACATTACCTAATTTAGTATAATTTTCTTGGAAACTATCAAAATCAGTAATTGAATTACTACTTGTATTCCATGATTTAGAAGCTAATGCACGTAACTCATCAGCAATATCTTCAGTAATTACATCTTCACTACATAAATTTGGATTATCACACCAAATTGCCAATGAAGCACCCTTGATAAAATCAGAACCATCATTTACAGCTGGATTTCCTTGGAATTTTCCAGGTGACCATTCATTATAGATTTTACGATCTGCATTTAAGTTATCAAATGAATGTTGTTCTCTGCCATCTGTAGGTTTACTATTACGTAATACATAATAGAAAAAGCTTGCATTGATATTGTAAATTGTATCATGGCCTTTATTAATGAATGTTTGTAAATTTGCAATACTTGAATTCCATGACATTTGTGACCAGAAATCAATTCCAATATAGTCATGCATTTTTATTTTTTGTGCACCTTCATAAGAATTTTCACCATAATAAACACCATCATTCCAAATTCTTGGTGTAAATCCACGATTATGTACATATTCTGCTAAATCATTGATATATCCAGTAATTACATCTTTCCAAATATATCCTTGACCATATTTTTTAACTGCATATGAATTTAATACACTCTTATATTCTGTAGTAAATGGTGCACGGTCAAACTCCATATACTCATCGCCACCAATATGGAAATCAGTACATCCTTCAAATAGATCCATATATTCATCATATAAACTACGAATATATGCAATAGCTTCAGGATTAGTTACATCTAAACCAGATTTATAATGATTTCCACTAGTATTAACTTGCCCATATTCTGGATGAGCTTTTAAAATTTGATCAACATGACCTGGACTATCAAATGATGGAATAACATTAATACCATATTTTTTAGCTTCTGCTAATATTTCTCTCACTTCTGTCTTTGTTAAATATTGATCAGAAACGATAGATGGATCTGTTTCACATTCAATTCTAAATCCCATATTTTCAGAAAAATGAATTTGAAGAGCATTCATTTTCATATATGACATTTCTCTAATTTGACGAATAAACCAATCTTTAGAAATATATTTTCTAGCACAATCGACATGTACTCTGCGTTCTGCAACATTTGGATAATCTACGATTTCACCGTAAACTAATCCATCGTTAGTAATAATCAAATTTTGGATTGTTCTTAATCCGTGCATAATAGCATTTTCACTAGCACCAGTTAAACGAACTCCATTTTCTCCAATAGTGATTTTATATGCTTCTTTACTATTAGAGCTACTAGTAATTGAACTTGTTTGATCAATATCAATCAAAATATCTCCATAACTCACATCTTTTTCTTGAGCATAAACCATTGCTAACGGAGATGAAATAATTTCTTTTTCAACAAATTCTGAATTTACTAATTTTACCACTTCTTGTAATCTTGCATTTTCGATATTAGTTTGATTTGCTAAAACAGCTAATCGACTATCGTTAGTCATTTTCCAAACTTTATGGCTACTATCTGCTTTGTAAGATTGAAGAATAGGATTTGTTAATGCTTGTAATTGTTGATCTGTAAGGTTTGAAATACTGTCGCTAGATGTTGTTGCAACATTGCCTTTAGCTAAAACTGCCTGAAAACCGACTGCTTGACAAATAATAGCAACTACCAAAAGTGCCGGTAAAACTACTTTAAGAAACTTATTCTTCGATACTTTTCCTTTCATTTTCTACTCACTTTAAATTAATAAATTAATACATATACTAGTTTTTATTAATGATGTAAATTAGGTATATAAAACCAAAAACCTTATCTAAAACTTTAATTTATGCTAATTATTATCAATTGTTTTATCAATAATAGAATATTAGTAAATTATTATAATAGAATAGTAATTCTGCTATATTTGTGAATGCCTATTTAAGCGAGTCATAAAACTATAAATAATACCCCTTAACATCAACATTAATCATTCACCAGTATTTTACGTATTATTTAAGTACTAATTTAACCCCTTTCCTAATTTTCTTTTTAAACTGCGAACATCCGTTTAAGCGCTTACATTTCTCGCTAAAAAAAGTGGTTAGGTTTAAATAAAATGACCGTATTTTTTTATAAAAACCTAACATCACATTCACTTCTATAAGAATCATATCACGATATAAATATATATTCAATAATATTTAACATATTATCCCGCTTTTTGTGATTTTTTTAACAATTAATAAAAAACATAACAAACTACTACAATTACAAAAAATTTTTTATCCATTAATAAACGCTTAAAAACTGTATTCATCCCAAAAATCCAGTTATCAATACAACTATAAAAGCCAAAAAAGTGAGATGAAACTGAACTCACCCCACTATATTTACTCGCTATTCTATCTTTTAAATCCTTTCTTAAATGATTCAAAGATAGATTCTTTTTTACTTAATTTTTGTAATTGTTCATACAATGATTTTTCTTTACTAGAAAGTTTTGTAGGAATTTTAACTTCAACCTTAACCATTTGATCTCCGTATCCGTTTCCTCTTAAATCTTTGACCCCTTTACCTTTTAATCTTAAAGTTGTTCCAGATTGTGTTCCTGCAGGAATTTTAACTTTCACGTCACCTTGTACTGTTGGTACATCTACCTCACATCCTAAAGTTGCATCAACTGAACTAATAGGAATTGTAACATAAATATTACGTCCTTCACGAATAAAGTGTGTATTGTTTCTTACACGGATTTCTACAAATAAGTCACCATTAGATCCACCATTAGATCCTCTTCCACCTTTACCAGCAACACGTAATTGTTGGCCATCATTAATACCAGCTGGAATATCTAATTGAACAGTAACTGTTTTAGTAATATATCCTTTACCATGACAGTCAGGACATTTAACTTTAATTTCTTTACCAGTACCATTACAATGTGGACATGTTGTTTGTGTTACAAATGTACCAAATGGAGATTGTTGTTGTTTAGAAACAGTTCCTGTACCATTACAATGCGAACATGTTTGTACATCGTTTGGTGTTTTTGCACCACTACCATGACAATGTGGACATTCTGCATCATAAGTTACTTTAATATCTTTTTTAACACCATTGATTGCATCCATGAAATCAATTTCTAGACGCATTAAGTGATCATCACCACGACGTGGTCCATTTTGTCTTTGACGACGACTTCCCCCGCCACCAAAGAATGATCCAAAAATATCTCCTAAATCGACATCTTCAAAACCAAATCCACCAAAGCCACCGGCTCCAGCACCACCTGCACCTTGTTCAAAGGCTGCATGTCCATAACGATCATAAGCCGCTCTTTTATTATCATCAGATAAAACTTCATAAGCTTCTTGAACTTCTTTAAATTTTTCTTCTGCATCAGGTTCTTTACAGATATCGGGATGATATTGTTTTGCTTTTTTACGGTATGCACGTTTTATTTCATCAGCGTTTGCTGTTTTTGAAATCCCTAAGACTTCATAAAAATCTCTTTTACTTGCCATAAAATCATCCTTTCTATAATACTTTTAAAAAACCAAGGAAGAACCTTGGTTTTTTAAGTGATTAGTTCTTTTCTTCGAAATCAGCATCAACAACATTATCATCATTGTTATTTGATGTTGTTTGTCCAGCACCACCATTAGGGTTTGATTGTTGTTGTTGATAAGCATATGATGCCATTTGTTGAGCCATTTGTTCTAATTCTGACATTTTAGCTTCAAGAGTAGCCATATCATTGTTATCTAAAGCAGTTTTTAATTCAGTTTTTAATTGTTCTGCTTGTTGTTTTTGATTAGCATCAATCTTATCACCTTGTTCAGCTAAAGCTTTATCAATTTCATTGATCATTTGTTCAGCTTTATTTCTTGTTTCGATATCTTTACGTTTCTTTTCATCTTCAGCTTTATTAGCTTCAGCTTCTTTTACCATACGATCGATTTCTTCATCAGATAATCCTGTAGAGTTTTGAATAACGATTGATTGTTCTTTTTGAGTTTTTAAATCTTTAGCTTTAACATTTACGATACCGTTAACGTCAATTGAGAAAGTAACTTCGATTTGAGGTACTCCTCTTGGAGCTGGTTCGATACCATCTAATTTGAATAAACCTAATTGTTTATTATCTCTAGCCATTGATCTTTCACCTTGTAATACGTTGATATCAACAGCTGGTTGATTATCAGCAGCAGTAGAGAATACTTGTGATTTAGTAGTTGGAATTGTTGTATTTCTTTCAATCAATACTGTCATAACTCCACCCATTGTTTCGATACCTAATGAAAGTGGTGTAACATCTAATAATAAGACATCTTTAACGTCACCAGCGATAACTCCACCTTGGATAGCAGCACCCATAGATACAACTTCATCTGGGTTTACTGATTTGTTAGGTTCTTTTCCAAGTAAACGTTTAACAGATTCTTGAACAGCAGGGATACGAGTAGATCCACCAACTAATAATACTTGATCAATTTCACTTGGTTGCATTCCAGCATCACTTAATGCTTGTCTAACTGGTCCTTCAGTAGCTACAACTAAGTCTCTTGTAATTTCATCAAATTTAGCTCTTGTTAATGATAATTCTAAGTGTAATGGTCCAGCAGCACCAGCTGAGATGAATGGTAATGAAATTTGAGTTTGCATTACACCAGATAAGTCTTTTTTAGCTTTTTCTGCAGCTTCTTTAATACGTTGCATTGCCATTTTATCGTTAGATAAATCAATACCATTTTCTTTCTTGAATTCATCTACGATGTAGTCCATGATTTTCTTATCGAAATCATCCCCACCTAATTTATTGTTACCAGCAGTAGCTAATACTTCAAATGTACCATCAGCTAAGTCTAAGATAGATACGTCGAAAGTACCACCACCTAAGTCATAAACTAATACTTTTTGTTCTTGGTCTAATTTATCAAGACCGAATGCTAATGCTGCAGCAGTTGGTTCGTTGATGATACGTTCAACATCTAAACCAGCGATTTTACCAGCATCTTTTGTTGCTTGTCTTTGAGCATCATTAAAATATGCAGGTACAGTGATAACTGCTTTTGTTACTGTTTCACCTAAATAAGCTTCAGCAGTTGCTTTTAAGTTTTGTAAGATCATTGCTGAAATTTCTTGTGGTGTATAAGATTTACCATTTACGTTTTCTTTATGATCAGTACCCATATAACGTTTAACTGACATTACTGTATCAGGGTTTGTTACTGCTTGTCTTTTTGCAGCTTCCCCAACAATAATTTCACCATTTTTGAAAGATACAACTGAAGGTGTTGTACGATTTCCTTCTGGGTTTGCAATTACTTTTACTTCATTGTTTTCTAACACACTTACACATGAGTTTGTAGTTCCTAAGTCAATACCAATAATTTTTGCCATAATATAAATCCTCCTATTTTATTCACTTACTTTTACTAAAGATGCACGAATAACGCGATCTTTTAACATATAACCTTTTTGTAACTCTTCAACAACCATACCAGGTTTAAAGTTTTCATCACTTACAGTCATTACTGCTTGATGGAAGTTAGGATCAAATTCTTTACCTTCAGCTTCAATCACTTTAACTCCTTGGTTTTCTAATAATGTCATGATTTGTTTATAAATCATTTCATATCCTTTTAAGAAGTTTGCCACTTCTTCACTTGGATTTTCAATTGCTAATGATCTTTCAAAGTTATCAACGATTGGTAACATTTGTTCAATAAAACCTTGCATCATGAACTTTAAGTTATTTGCATGTTCATTTTGCATACGTCTTTTAATGTTTTCCATATCCGCAAACACTTTATAATAATCATTTTTCCATTTATCAACTTCACCTTGAAGAATTTTAATTTGATCTTCTTGATCAACTTTTTCCTCTTCAACAACTTCAGCCTCAGCTTCTTTGTTTTCTTCAACTTCTTCAGTTACTTCTTTTTCAACTTTAGTTTCCTCAGCCAATTTGTTCACCTCTATTTCTCATCTTGTTTATCTTCTAAACAAGCCTTTTCAATATTTTCTGATATATACTCTACTAATGCCACTACTTTTTCATAAGGCATTCTTGTTGGACCAATTACCGAAATAGAACCTTTTGATGTTTCCCCTGTTTTAAATGAAGCAGAGATTACTGAAACATCATTCATTTTTCCTAGAGGTGTTTCATTTCCAATATTGATTTGAATACCATCCTCACTCGATAACGGTAGAGTTTTCCACACTTTTGAATTTTCAAAAGCACTTACAAGTCTTCTTAATTTATCCACATCATTAAATTCTGGTTGATAGAGAATATTTTCTTTTCCAGAAAAATAAACACTATTTGAAGCAAATTTAACGAATGCTTCCAAAAACGCATTAAATAATTCTTCATGTTGCTTCACTTGCGTTGTAAGAATTGGTCGAACATCTCGTTCTAAACGAAATGCCACTTCACTGATAGGTGTTCCTATCAATAATTCATTCATCACATTAACACAACTTAATAAATCTTCCATTTCTACATCACTTGAAAATTGGAAAACTTTATTTTCAACATGACCTTGACTTGTAATGATAATTGCTGTTACACGTCCATCATCCAAAGGAACAACAGAGATGCGTTGCAACATATCATCTGAAGCATTTCCTAATGCAACACTTGTAAGATGAGTTAATTCACTCAACATGTTACAACTTTCATGCACCATCTCATTTAAATTTCGACGATGCTTATTAATAATTGTAGCAACTTGATTTTTTGTTCCTTCATCCAAATCAACTTTTCCTAAGTTATGAACATAGAAACGATATCCTTCTTTAGAAGGTACTCTTCCTGAAGAAATATGTGTTTTTTCTAGATAACCATAATTTTCTAGAAAGTTCATTTCATTACGAATCGTTGCACTTGAATACGGTAGTTGATATTTTACCATCAATGCCTTGGATCCAACCGGTTCAGCATTTTCGATAAATTCTTCAACTATACATTTGAATATCAGCATTTGTCTTGCTGTTAACATCAAGTTCACCACCTTTAGCACTCCTATTTCTCTTGTGCTAAATACATTATACATTTTATTTTAGCACTGTCAACAACTTGGTGCTAAAAAAATAAAAAAATAGCATTCCTGCTATTTCATAAAATCAATTAATATATCATTTAAAACATATTGCCCTTCTTGCGTTGCTTTTAAATAATCATTTTCAATCATCAATCTACCCTTTTCTATATTTCTAGTAACCGCTTCTTTATATAGAACACAAGCATCTTCTTGATATCTTTCTTTAAATTTTTTTAAATCTAAACCTTCTTTTAAACGAAGTGACATCATTATTTGATTAAACATCGTTTCTTCTTTTGTTTCATCAATTGTTGTTGTTTTAAAATCACCATTTAAATATTTAGTAAGTGATCGACTATGTTCTATAATTTGTCCATCAATTTTACTACATGCACCTAATCCTATTCCATAATAATTATCATAATACCAATAAGTTAAATTATGCTTTGATTGATAACCTTGTTTAGCATAATTAGAAATTTCATATTTTTCAAAACCTATTTTTTCTAATTCTTGATCAATGAATAATGTTAATTGATATTCGCTTTCTTCATCTAAAGGTTGATAATTTTTATATTTTAAAATCGTTCCTTCTTCTAAAATCAAAGAATAATAAGAAACATGTTGTAAATTTAAAGTTTGTAAAACTTCTATATCCTTTTGAATATCTTCTTTTGTTTGTTTTGGTAAACCATACATCAAATCAATTGAGATATTATCAAAACCTATTTCTTTAGCGTATTTAATAATATTTTTTACTTGTGTTGTATTATGATGACGATCTATTTCTTTTAATAAATGATCTTGAAATGTTTGTACACCAATACTTAAACGATTAATGCCACTTTTTTTTAAAATCTTTAACTTATAATAATCCATTGACTCTGGATTAACTTCCATACAATATTCTTCCACTTCTAAACTATAGGTTTTTAACATTGACATTAATTTTTCTAATTGTTCATCATTTAAAGCACTAGGGGTTCCCCCTCCAATATAAATCGTTTTTAAATGATGTTGCTCTATTTGTGATAATTCTTCATTTAATCTTTGTAAATAGAGATCACTTTGTTTTTGATCATAATAGACCTTGCAAAAATCACAATAACTACAAATAGATTCACAAAAAGGAATGTGTACATATAAACTTCTAGTCTCCATCTTTTAAACCAAATTCCTTTGCTAGTCCACCTAAAGAAGTTTCTTTATAAGCACTATTTAAATCTTTCCCTGTTTCTTTCATAACATTGACAATTGAATCAAAAGAAACTTTATTTTTTCTTAAATATCCTAATTGCTTCGCATAACTTGCTGCATCGATTGCACGTAAAGCTCCAAAACCATTTCTTTCAATACAAGGAATTTGAACATAGCCACCAACCGGATCACATGTTAGTCCTAAATTATGTTCAAGACCCATCTCGGCAGCATATTCGATTAAAGAATTGTTAAGTTCTAAAATCCAACCATACGCTGCCGCTGCCATCGCGCAGGCACTTCCTACCTCTGCTTGACATCCGCCATCAGCACCAGAAATTGTTGCATTATGTTTAATAACATTTCCAAATAATCCAGCAACGGCCAAAGCTTTGATCAATTCTTTACGAGGAATCTCTAATTGTTTATAACAATAAAATAACACTGCTGGTAAAATTCCACTTGCTCCACATGTTGGTGCAGTAACAATTTTATTACCACAAGCATTTTCCTCAGAAACTGCATAAGCATAGCTTGAAACAAGCAATCTTTCTCGATCACTTTCTCTTCGCGTATTGATAGCTTGTTGATACATACTTTTAGCAACTCTTTTTAGTTGTAACCTTCCAGGAATCACTCCTTCATGATGTAAGCCATTTTGTACACAGGTAAACATACTATCTAACACTTCAAATAAGTAGGCCTTAAAATGTTCATCTTCATAATTTAAAACATAATCATAGAAGGAAATACCATTGTCTTCAATATATTGAATAATTTCTTTAAGATTTTTATGAGGATAGATTTGTTTTGTTTGTTGCAACTTACTTCCTTCATATTCAACAGTTCCTCCACCTATAGAATAAGCAGTAATTGTATCAAGAATTTCTTCATCTTGGTACACATAAAATTTCATTCCATTTGGATGATAAGGTAAACGATCACTTTTAAAACGAACAATCGTTTGCTTGCCCAATGTTTGTTTAATAATATAATCTGTTAAATGACCTTTTCCAGTTAAGGCAAGCGACCCATATAATTCAACTTCAAAACGTGAAGCATTTGGATATTGTTCTTTTATTTTAGAAGCTGCTCTTTGCGGACCCATTGTATGTGAAGAGGATGGTCCAAATCCTATCTTAAATAATTCTCTTAATGATTCCATAATTTCTCCTATATTCTTAACATAAATAATTCTAAGCCTAATTTTTTATCTATTTGTCCCGTCTTAATTTTAACATCCAATAAAGATAATTCATTTAAACATCTAAGTAGTTCATCTATTTGAAAAAATTGACCTTCTTTTCTTACATATTTTAAACGAAAGGGATTAACTGCCAACATTTTAGCAATTTCTTGATCAGTATACCCTTTTCTATCTAATAATTTTACTTGATAAATCAACCGCATAGAATTAGCTACCAAAACAATCAATTTAACTGGTTCTTCATTAATTGTCATTAAATCTTTATAAATAGACATCATCTTTTGTTTATCTTTACTTAAAATAGCTGTTGTTAAATCAAAAACATTTTCATCCAAGGGACGACTGACAAGTTCTTCAACACAATGAATATCAATATGCTGTGTATATAAACAAAGCTTTTCTACTTCACTGGCAATATCCATTAAATTTGTTCCTTTTCTACTTAAAAGTAACTCTAAAGCATCATCATCAATAGTACAATTTCTTTTTTTAACAGCCTGTCTTGCTGTATCAGAAACTTTATAATAATTTAAAGGATTGATTTCATAAAACTGTGCTTCTTTTCTTAACATCTTGACAACTTTTTTTCTTTCATCAAAATTCTTTTCATCATTAAAAATAACAAGATGCACTGTTTTATCTAAATAAGGTAAACATTGCATAAAATAATCTATATCATGATTATCTTTTTTTATTTTTTTGGTTGTTAGAAAATCCGCTTTTTTAATAACAACCATTTTTTCATCACTTAAAAAAGGAGGTGTCATTACATCTTCTAAAACAACTTTCATTCCCTCTTTAGAAACATCATAAACTGTATAATTCATCTGTTCTTGATTACAATGATGATCTTTTTTTAACTTATCTAAACGTTGATCCATCAGTAATCTTTCTGTTCCATATAATACATATAACATATCATCACCATAGATATTATAAACTAAAAACCACTTGAAGTCATGACATAATTCTTACCTCCATAATAAACAATCTTAACCATTCCCTGAAGATCACTGCGATAAATTTTCACCCCATATGCTTCCAAACGATTTAATGTTAAATAAGATGGATGTCTATAACGATTATTCTTTCCTACAGAAATAAGTGCTACTTTAGGATCAATCATTTTAAACAAATCATCACTTGAAGAACTGCTACTTCCATGATGTGCCACTTTTAAAACGTCAACATCTAAATGATGATATGTCTGATATAAATCACTTTCCACCTCTTTAGAAATATCACCTGTAAATAAATAATTTAAATGGTTGATAGTCACGTAAATAATAGAAGAGCGATCATTTGAATTTGTATAATATTTATCTAAAGCTAAATTTTTAAAAACTAAATCACCTATGGTTTTTTTCTTAAAATCATAGATAACCTTTTTAACTTTAAAATGTTCTTTCAAAGACGTTAACGCTCCACAATGATCATAGTCTTCATGCGAAATAAAAACGGCATCCAAATAAAAAACACCCTGACTTTGTAAATAAGGAATCAACCGAGAAGTCGCAAGATCACTCTTTTGTAATCCCCCAGTATCAATCAATACATTTCCTCTGGCATAAGGCTGTTGAATAAAAAAACAATCCCCTTGACCCACATCAATCATCACAACTTGTCCTTTCATGTTGTAATAAGGATAAAAATAAAAAGCAAGTAACACACTTAATAATAGACATACTTCTTGGGTTACTTTTCTATTGACATTCAATTTATAAATTCCTTTTAAATAAAGATAATAATAAACACCTATAAAAAATAAAGTCGGTTGACTAAAAGGCAATGTAAAAGAAAAATCATAAATAAAAGCAATCATTTTTAATAACAATTCATATTCTAAAGATAAAAAAGGTAAAACATATTTTCCAAGTAATAAATAATAAAGCATACTTTTATAAATTATTTCTATATAAGGCATTAGAAGAATACCTATTAAAAAAGAAAACACCGGTAAAACATGTTGAATAGAAATAATAATGGGAATTGAACCTAAAAATAAATAATATTTCCCTGCTTTTTGATTTTGTAAAAGTAAAATAAAAAAATAAATCAAATAAGAAAAAATAAAAGATAAATTATAAACCAAATAAGGATTATACATTAACATACCAACTGTTAAAAAAGAAAAAATATCCAACTGATTTAACCATTTACCAAAAATCATTGGTAAAAAAAGCATTAGATACGCTCTTAAATAAGAAATATTATAAGGAATACTAAACATGTAAACCCCAATCAATATAAGAGATATACATTTTTGTCCTTTTTTTGAAAAAAAGAATTTTAAAAAATTCATCAACCATTTCTGTAAAATTGTAAGATGCATACCCGAAAGAGCAAATAAATGAACAATCGAGAGTTGCGTTAACTTTTGATAATATTCTTTCATTTGTTCATCTTTTGTTCCTAAAATAAATAAAGACAACAGACTTTTTACTTTGGAAGATGTCTTGATTCTTTTTTCTAAATAATGATATAGATGATCTTGATGTTGATTACTTTTTATTTTTTCAAGTTGTAAAGTATCAAAAATATTTAAACTATATAAATAATATTGATAATTAAACGCATAATCATTTTGTATTTGATGGAAGTTATAAGGTTTTCCTATCAAAGAAATGTTATCAAACAACGAAATATTTTTAAATTCTCCATAAACCTTTACTTTATGATACCCCCTCTTGACAACAATACTTTGATCATCCTTACTTACGACCTTTCCTGAAATTTCATTTTGATTTAAAGGTTGTGGTAAATAAAAAAAGAGAAATAAGAGAAATGATAATAGTAAACTTACACTCAATAGTATTTTAAAATGTTTTAAATACAGAAAAATAAAATAAAAAATAAGAAATACATATAAAATAGGATGTAACATTTTAGCTAAAACAACCACCAATAAAGGAAGTGCTAGATAAAAACCTTTTCCTTTTATAAACATAAATACTCTCTTAATCGAAGATATGTCTTTTCACCAATTCCTTGAATATTCATTAAATCTTCAATTGTTTGAAATGGTGTTTTTTGTCGATACTCATCAATCTTTATGGCTGTTTTTTCTCCTATTCCTTTTAATTTCATTAAATCATCAAGTGAAGCATGATTTAATGAAATCAGATTTTGACCATGAGGTAAATAAAGTTTACTTTCATTTGTAAGTTGATAATTTTCATTAAATTGATAATGGTTATCTGTTTGCAGTTTTGTTAAAACATCATTAATTGTTGGTTTTGTTTTAAAGGAGAGTTTTTTTTCAAACTCTCCTTCTACATAAATGACAATATTTTGTTTGGTTTGAATATTTTCAACAATAGCTGTTGGCTTTACATAACTATAAATGAGAGAAATAAAAAATAGGACAATAAGTCCTATCTTTTCAAAACTATTCATAATCTTGTTCAATATTTAAATGACGATAAGCCTCAGCTGTTGCTATACGTCCTCTTGGCGTTCTTTTAATCAAACCAATTTGTAATAAATAAGGTTCATTGACATCTTCTAAAGTTTGTGGTTCTTCCCCAATAGATGCAGCAATTGCTTCAAGTCCTACAGGTCCTCCTTTAAAACGATGAATGATTCCTAATAAATACTTATGATCAACATCATCTAATCCTAAATTGTCTACTTTTAATCTTTCTAATGCTTCAATTGTTCTATCTCTTGTAATTGTTGCATCGCCATAAAACTGCGAAAAGTCTCTGACTCTTCTAAATAATCTATTTGCAATACGTGGTGTCCCACGACTTCTTCTTGCAAGTTCCCCTTTAGCATCATCATCCATAACAATATTATACACACGACTTGTACGATCAATAATTTGAGTCAGTTCTTCTTCACTATAATATTCTAATTTTGAAACAATACCAAAACGGTCTCTTAATGGTGCTGATAAATCACCTGCTCTCGTTGTTGCCCCAACAAGGGTAAAAGGTGGTAAATCAATTCTTACCGATCTTGTAGATGCTTCTTTTCCGATGACAACATCAATACAAAAATCTTCCATCGCTGGATATAAAATTTCTTCTACCACTTTATTTAAACGATGAATTTCATCAATAAATAAAACATCACCTGGTTCAAGAGCTGTTAAAATAGCTACTAGATCCCCTGTTTTTTCAATACTTGGACCTGTTGTAATTTTAATATGCGTCCCCATTTCATGAGCAATGATCATTGACATAGTTGTTTTTCCTAAACCTGGTGGTCCATAAAGTAAAACGTGATCTAACGACTCATCACGAAGCTTTGCAGCACCTACAAACACTTTTAAATTTTCTTTAAGATTTGTTTGTCCAATATATTCATCAAAATCACTTGGACGAAGCGAACTTTCATCATCTTCTACAATTTCAGGATCTAAAACCTCGTTCATGTTTTCCCTCCTATTTAACAATTAAACTTAATGCTTTTTTGACATAACCATTTGTATCTAAATTTTCATCTGTCAATTTCTTAACAACTTTATCTACTTCACTTTGTTTATAACCTAATGCAATTAATACTTCCATAGCTTCTTCCAATTCTTGATTAACGACCGTTTGTTTTGTAGCAGTTACTTTTCCTTGTAAATCAAGAATAATTTGTCCTGCTGCTTTAGGTCCAATACCTGGTATTTTCTTTAAATAAGTCATATTGCCACTTTCAATAGCTTCACAAATTCCTTCAACATCTCCACTTGCTAGCATTGTACAAGCACTTTTACAACCAATTCCTTTAACTGAAATCAATTTTAAAAATAAATCTTTTTCTTCTTTTAAATTAAACCCATACAATAAAATACCATCTTCTTTTACTTGTTGATAAAGATAAACAACCACTTCTTTTCCTTTAGAAAAAGCATAAGGATTGCTCACATAAATCAAATAACCAATCCCATTATTTTCTAAAACAATATGATCACTTTGAATATCAACAATCAAACCTTTAATATAACTATACATACATTTCTCCTATTACTATTATATTATAAAAAACGAATCATTTCGTCTCAAATTTGTGTCAAATTTGTCTCAATTATATCATAGTATCTATTAACTGAAAATAAAAAATCAGGCATAAAGCCTGATTCATTAATCATAGAATTCGAATTCAAAATCAAGAATAGAAACAACATCTCCATCTTGACATCCTGCGTTTCTAAGAGCTTCATCAATTCCCATATTACGCATTTTAATAGATAAACGTTTAATTGCATCATCACTTACTAGAGAAGTCATGGATACAAGACGTTCAATCTTCTTACCAGTAATTGTCCACTGACCATTACCTAAATTATGAACAACAAATGGTGCCTCTTCTTCTTCATAATTATAAACAACTGTATTTTCTTCTACTTCTTCCATATCAAACTTAGGTGCAGTTTCTAAAGCATCTGCAACAGCATATAATACTTGATCAACACCTTCATGAATAATCGCTGAAATAGGGAATACTTTAACATCTTCTCCTACTTTTTCTTTGAAAGCTTTTAAATTTTCTTCAGCATTTTCTTCATCCATTTTATTAGCTACGACAATTTGTGGTCTTTCTAATAAACGATATTGATATTGTCCAAGTTCTTCATTAATTGTACAATAATCTTCATAAGGATCACGTCCTTCAATACCACCCATATCAATAATATGAACAATAACACGACATCTTTCAATATGTCTTAAAAATTGATGACCAAGTCCTTTACCTTGACTTGCCCCTTCAATTAATCCTGGAAGGTCAGCCATAACAAAGTTACGACCATCTTTTGCTTGAACGACTCCTAAATTAGGAACAATAGTCGTAAAATGGTAATCAGCAATTTCTGGTCTTGCACGTGAAACAACAGATAAGAATGTTGATTTACCTACTGAAGGGAACCCTACAAGTCCAACATCTGCTAATAATTTAAGCTCACAGCAAACATCAAATTTTTCTCCCGGTTCTCCTCTTTCACAAATTTGTGGTGCAGGATTTCGAGAAGTTGCAAAACGCGCATTTCCTCTTCCACCACGACCACCTTTAGCAAGAACGACACGTTGTCTGTCTTCTGTTAAATCAGCCATGATTTTTCCAGTTTCTTCATTCGTAATAACTGTCCCCACTGGTACCTTGATTACTAAATCACTTGCATCTGCACCATGCATTTTTTTAGCCATCCCATTACCACCAGGACGTGCCTTATAAACACGTTTATATTTTAAATCTAATAACGTTGATAAAGATGTTGTTGCTTCAAAAATAATGCTTCCACCTTTTCCACCGTCTCCACCGGCAGGTCCACCTTTTGGAACATGTGCTTCACGTCTAAAAGCCACTGTTCCATCTCCACCTTTACCAGCTTCAATATATATTTTAGCTTTATCGATAAATTGCATACTTCCACCTCTCTTTCAAAAAAAAATCCCTTTTCAGGGATTTCATTATGCAGCTGGGTAAACTGATACTTTTTTTCTATCTTTTCCCATTCTTTCGAATTTAACAATTCCATCACACATAGCGAATAAAGTGTCATCTCCACCTTTTCCTACGTTAGTACCTGGATGAATTTTAGTACCTCTTTGTCTATAAATAATAGAACCAGCAGTAGCGAATTGTCCGTCTGATAATTTAGCTCCTAATCTTTTTGATTTTGAGTCACGACCGTTTTTAGTTGATCCAACCCCTTTTTTAGAAGCGAATAATTGTAAATCTAATTTAAACATCATGATGTTATTCCTCCTCATAGGTTATCTTGATATATTGATGATAGTCTTCTGTAAATGATTCCAAACTAATCACAAGAGTCTCTAGTATCACTTGCATTACTTCATCATTTTCATACACATCTATCATTATATTACCATTTTTTAAAATAATTGCACACTTTTTTTCTTCTAGAAATCCCTTTTTAGCAAGAGTATTGCAAATACCTGTAGCCACAGCACTTACGCCAGCACACACAAGATCTTTGCCATATTCGCCAAACTGGGCATGTCCTTTTATTTTAATTTGCGTAATATATTTATTATTTCTTTTTATTTGAACTTTAATCATTATTTAACGTTGATTGCATCAACAATTAATTTTGTATAAGGTTGTCTATGACCTTGTTTTTTGTGGTAATGTTTTTTAGCGTTATATTTATAAATAGTTACTTTTCTTTCTTTACCTTGTTTTTCTACAGTAGCTTCTACAGTAGCACCTTCAACGTAAGGAGCACCAATAGTTACAGTTTCATCTCCGACTAATAATACTTTATCAAAAGTAACTTTTTCTCCTGCTTCAACTTCTAATTTTTCTACGAAAATTGCATCACCAGCTTCAACTTTTAATTGTTTTCCACCTGTTTCGATAATTGCGTACATACCGCACCTCCTATAAATTTTTTCTAAGACTCGCCAACCAAGGCAGCAAACGCATTTAATACCTCTTATGTGCGGTTGTAGTCTAGAGGTCTACAACAAGTGCATTATACTTAATATTCCAATTAAAGTCAATGCGATTTCTTAGATTTTATCAAATAAATTTTTATTGTGTCAAAATCATAAAATCGTTGATGAAAATGATAGATATTTTGATAAGGTCGAAAATATTCAAGATGTTTATTTATTTTCACTCTTTTTTTACTAAGATGATCACTCATTAATGTTTCCATATAAATCAAACGATAATTTTTAAGATATAAAATAACTTGATAAAATAAATATCCTAAAATAATTTTTCTCCCTATTTGTTTTGTAATAATCCATAAAATACAAATAAACAATAGTGAAACTTTTATTTGTATTTGCATGGCTTTTTGATAATCTATGAAATAAGATAAAAATAATAATAAAAGTTTTGAACCATCCAAAGGATAAACTGGAAGTAAGTTGAATATTAAAATATAAATATTGATTTTAGCTAACAATGGTTCTTTTATAAAAAGAAAAAAAATAAAACAAATAAGATTAATAAATGGACCACAAAGAAGCATCCCTATTTCTTCATAGACATAATGCTTTCCTAAATCTTTTAACAATAAAAAAGCCCCAAAAGGAAGTATCATGATTTTTTCAATTTCAAAAGAGAAATAAAGAGCAACGAGATAATGTCCTATTTCATGTAAAATAGAAAAAAGTAAAAAAGCTACATAATAAGAAGATCTTGATATAAAAGCTAAAAACAAATAAAGATAAGTAAGGGGATGTATTTTCATTTTACATCCCCAAATATTCTTGATAAGTGATTTGTTTTCCTAAATATTCAAATATCATTTTAAACTTTTGTTGATACAAAGCAATTGTATCCCCTTGTTTTATTTTCTGAAATGTTTTTACTTGAATATCTTTTAACTTAGAAAAAGTAATTTCCGTACCGTTTTCATCTAAAATAGTTACTTGTTGTTTTTTTACATCAATCACTTTACCGTTATTCATTGCAAGAACCTGATTTCCTGTTCCTTTATAATAATCATCCTTGATCAAGGTATATTGTAATTCTTGACTTACTTTAACATCTTCTGGTAAAAAATCTAAAACACTTTGTGAAACAAAGGTAATCAATTGTTGTAAATATTTTTGATTAAATATTTTTTGTTCAAGTTCTGGATTTTTCAAAACAATCAACGAACCTAAAACAACAATCATCATGACCATCAAACGCACCATACCATTATAAAGCTTTTTGAAATTATGATCATTAAGTGGTCTTTTCCTTTTTTCAATGCGTTTTCTTACATCATCCAAATCTGACATATAATCACCTATTACATCATATGAAATCATCCCAAAAAGATACGACTTAATAAACCTCTCCTTTTACATTTAGCAAAAGCTCTTTTATGTCCTAACAAACGATGTGCGATATTATCAAAACAATCATGTAAAAGATGACCCTTCAACAAATAAACAGGGCGTCCTTTATTATTAGCTTCAATCATTTCATGATCTTCATAAACAATTCCTAAAAGTGGTAAGGACAAAATATCTAAAGCATCATCGATCGTTAATGATTTGCCATCTTCAATATCATCTAAATTCACTTTATTAATAATCAACTTTAAATCCTGTATTCCCTTTTTAAGCAATAGGCCAATCACTCGGTCATTATCTCTTAATGTTGCAAGATCAAGATTAACAACAATAATTGCTTCATCAGCAATTGATGAGGCATAAGTAAACCCTTGTTCAATTCCTGCTGGTGAATCTACAATAATAAAATCAAAATCATTTTTTAAATAATCAATCAGTGCCGCCATGATCGATGCGTCTAAATTTTGAAAAGACAACGTTTTACACGCTGGTAATAAATAAAGCGTTTGTTCTCTTTTATCTTTGACCAACACCTGATGAATTTCACATTTACCAGAAATCACATCATTTAAATCATAAACAACTCTATTTTCCAATCCCATCATAACATCTAAATTCTTTAAACCAAAATCTCCATCAATCAAACATACTTTTAAGTTTTGATGTGCCAAAGCAATTGCTAAATTAACACTGATACTACTTTTACCCACACCACCTTTTCCAGATGTCACAGTAATGATTCTAGACATGTATGTAATCCCCCTTTTCTACAACGATATCATTATCTTTATAATAAACAAGTGACATTTCGAAAGTTGTAAAATGGTGTATAGATTTTCCAAAAAAGCGAATTGTTGCATTCTTAAATCTTTGACTGGAAATACAAGCTTCTTCACTTTGGCCTTCTATAATCCCAAAAACACCTTGCATGACATATAATTTAGCATACACTTGAACAATGGCCCCTGGATTGATTTTACCTGTAATTAAAGTATCTTCATAAATTTCTATTTTTTCTCCTGCATGTATAGAAGCACCGATCATTCTTAATTCTTTTTTCTCCTCCGTTTTTTCTTCTATAAAACCACCAAACAAGAGACTTTTACATTCTACAAGAACACCAAAAAATTGTAATATCTCATCATTTTCCAAAATTCGACCCTTCAAATCAAAAAAGGCCTTTGGGTAATAATCCTTCTTTTTAAAGAAAGATTGCACCAAAAGACCTTTTAATTCATTTAATAAAACTTCAAAATCGACTTCATTATCCATTATAAAAATCAAACGTCCATTAAGATTCTTAACTAAAATATACATCAATATCACCTTCAAATTTTAATTTATCGTGGATAAAATACACTCCATTAAAAATAACAATATTGAATAGTAATGTTGGTAGTAGTCTCTTAATTAGAAATGTTGTTATCACTAATTGAGTTGTATTTGTTATCCACATTAAAGAATATAACACACTCTCCTGTACAAAAATTGTCAAAACAACGATGACAATTGCCTCAAAATAAGTCATAACAGCTTTTTTCATATAACGCTTTTCAAAAAAAGAATACATAAAGAACAATAAGACATATACAAAAATAGAATTTCCATAAATTACACTAAAATAAATTCCACAAATTCCTGCAAAAATATAACGATGATCTTCATCAATTGTATTCGTCAATAAATCAAACATCATCACACCAACATAAGGAACAATTGTCAAATTTAATTTCAAAATTGAAGATGGTAAATAAAAACGTAAAATACTGTCGATAACAAAGGAAATAAACATGATAATTAAATATCTAACAAGCTTATTCTTCATTACCATTGACCTTCTTTACTACACTTACATAAGATAAATCTTTAAACTGCGCAGCCATTTTAACAGTTAAAGTCATTGTTGTTCCATCACTTTGAGTTACCAGTTTTTTTGCTTTACCAATATAAATTCCTTTAGGACATTTTCCATCTCCACCTAAACCAGAAGTATAAACTTTCGCATTTTTTTCTAATTTATCAATTCCTGAAAGTAAAGTAATATTTAAAACTTTCTTATTAACATCATAATTTTTTAATAATCCATAAATCGTTTGATCACCATTAATAATCATTACTGGAATTTGATTTGATGGATTTTCACTTGTAAGTAACGAAACAGTAGAACTAATTTCCGTTACATGACTAACAACACCGATCATTCCTTTAGAATCACAAACTGCCATTCCTTCTTGCACATTATTTAAACTTCCAGCATCAATTGTAATTTCATCATTCCAATTTGTTTGATCACGTATTTGTACACTAGCTGCCTTCGTTTTATAATCATTTGGAAGGTAATCCATTTCTGTTAATTTCTTTAATTTTTTAATTTCCGATTGTAAAACTTCATTTTCAGATTCAACATTGACATAAGAATCTAACTTTTCTTTTAAAATCCTATTTTCATCATAAACATCCTTTAAATCATTATATTCATTAAAGATATCATTTACAAAAGAAATAGGTTTTTTAATAATATAGTATTCAATCATAGAAATAGAATTACTTAATGTCTTTTCTAAACGGGATTGTTTTCTCCCTACAAAAAAACCAATAACTGATACTAAAATAACAACGACAAAAACACCAATAATAATTCTTTTATTTCTTTTTTTTCTACGATTGTTCATATAATCACCTCTAGTATCATTCATTATATAGAGTTCACTAAAAAAAATCAATCTTCTTTATTTTGATAGATTTTTTTTGAAGCAAAACTATAAAAACAATGATTACCAACAATTAGATGATCTATGAACTCTATTTCTAAACAATCTGCCATTTCTTTAATCTTTTGCGTTATTAATTCATCTTCTACAGATGGTGCAGGATTTCCACTTGGATGATTATGTATCAAAATAATTCGATTAGCACCACATCTAAGTGTATGTTGAAACACCTCTTTTGTTTCTAACATAGAAGCGTCTCCACTTCCTATAAATAATAATTTCTCTTGAATGATTTCTAAACGGCTATTTAAACAAAGTAAAATGACTTTTTCCTGTTTTTCAAACATCAATTTATGTTTAATATATTCATAACCATCTTGAGGTTCTTTAATAACAAATCTTTTTGTATTTTCTTTTTGCATTCTTTTCGCAAGTTCTATACTTGCCATTAATTCAATTGCTTTTGCTTGTTTAATACCTTTGATCTTCGTTAATTGATAATAGTCTACATCTTTTAAAGCTTGAAACCCTCCTATTTCTTCTAATAATAAAGAAGCCAAATTTAAAACAGACATTTCTTTATTTCCTGTTCTTAAAATCACTGCAATTAATTCTTGATTCGATAAAGTTTCAATTCCATTACAAATTGCTTTTTCTCTTGGTCTTTCAAAGCGAGGACAATTCAACATCATTTAAAGCTTTACTTTTATTTTTTTACTTAAACAATAGGCTAATACTATTTTTATAAGATCTCCAGGTATAAAAGGAACAACACACATCATTAAAGAAGCACTTAAATTCATCTTCGTCACAAACATAAACCACAGTGTTCCAATAAAATAGCAGATCACACTTCCAATAATACATGCTAAACCAATAGGAACTCTTGTTTTTAATTTTGAAATAACATAGACCATTATTGGAAACGAAAAGATATATCCCCCACTATAACCTAAAAGTGATCCCATACCACCTTGAAATCCAGCAAAAACAGGTAAACCAACCGCACCCATCAACAAATAAACAACACATGCACTAACTGCTACTTTACAAGGAGCAATCAATGCAATTAAACAAACCATAAAGGTTTGTAATGTAATTGGTACATATCCCGGTAAATCAATTTTAATTTGCGAAAATATAGCCATCATACATGCCATAAGTGCGCAATAACACATTTCTTTTACTTTGAAGTTCAAAGCTTCCACCCCCTGAAAGCATATTATCAAAGAGTGACTTCCTTGTCAATTTGTTTTTAAAAATTGATAAATTGCATTATATTCTTTTTTTTCAATCTTCTTTTGATAACGATCATCTATAAAATATTCTTTAACCACACATGTATTTCCTTTTTCAGCAATCTCTTTTGCTTGTTGATGTGCCTCTTTTTGTTTTATAAAAATATCAGTAATAACAACATACTCTTGATCTTGATACATAAAACCCTTATACCCTAATTCTTCTATTTGTTTCATTGTATTTTCAGCATTTGCTTTTTCTTTATAGCGTCCTACTTGTACAACATAGATATTGATTTCTTGCTTAAGCGCTTGACTTACATAATACATAGTTAGTGTATTACATAAAAGCATCAAAAAAGTAAAAATAAGCATTCCTTTCTTTTTCATAGACTCACCTCTTTCTAGTCTATGAAAATTAATAAAGAATATGAAGGTACCAAAGTACCTTCATCTATTATCTCCATTCAATAGAAACAAGTCTTGGAATTGAAATACGACCACTAGAAGAATATAACATTTTATAAACGGCTGCTCCCACAACAACACAGACGATCCATGTTCCTACTCCTCCACCAATAATTTCCATTTGATTTGTTAATTGTAATTCTTGCATTTTCATTTCCTCCTTTTTTTATTTAAGGAACAGACACCCACTAACTTCCTCACTATTTATATAGACATTTTTTGAGTATTTTTCTTTTAAAAATTAAAAAAAATCAAGTTTTTTCAAACTTGATTTTACATAGCTGCTAATTTTTCTTTAACAGCATTATATTTAGATGTATAATCTTCTAATTTTTGACGCTCACTATCAACTTTTGCTTGAGGTGCTTTTGATACAAATTTTTCATTACTTAACATATTTGTACAACGTTTAATTTCCCCTTCAAGTTTTTGAAGTTCAGCTTGTAATTTTTGTTTTTCCGCTTCTTTATCAACATACGCACCAAGTTCAACGATCAATGTATTACCACCTTGAATCATAGCTGTCGCAATATCTTTAGAAGCTTTTTGATTATAGCCAACACAAGTTGCATTACATAATTTCTTTAAGTAAGGAACACATTGGTCTAATAAAGCTTGTAAGTTTTCATCTTTTGTTTCAATTGAGTATTCCACTTCGATTGCATTTTTAATTGTATAGTTTGCACGAATTTCACGAACACCTTTAACAATATCCATTAAATAAGTAAATTGTTTGTTGATGTTTTCATCATTGAAATCAGGATTTACTGTTGGATATTTAGAAATACAAATTGATTCTTCTAAATGTGGAATTGCTTGATAAATTTCTTCAGTTACAAATGGCATGAATGGATGTAACATTCTAACGATTGCATTTAATACATAAACAAGAGTATGGGCACTTGCTTGTTTTTCAACTTCATTATCACTATTTAAATGAACTTTTGTAAGTTCGATATACCATGAACAGAAATCATCCCAAATGAATTTATATAATTCGCTACCAACATTAACAAATTCAAATTTATCCATGTTCGCATCTACTTCTTCAATTACGTTATTTAAACGATTTAAGATCCATTTATCACATAAATTTAAATGATCAAATTTTAAATCTTTATATTCTAAATCTTCATCAATATTCATTAAAACAAATCTAGCTGAGTTCCAAATTTTATTAATAAAATTCCATGATGCTTCTAGTTTTTCAGGAATATATCTTAAATCCATACCTGGTGCTGAATTTGTAGTTAAGAAGAATCTTAATGTATCGGCACCATATTGATCGATAACATCCATTGGGTCAACCCCATTACCTAATGATTTAGACATTTTTCTTCCTTGTTCATCACGAATTAAACCATGAATCAAAACATGTTCAAATGGTCTTTGACCTGTAAATTCTAATGATTGGAAAATCATACGACTTACCCAGAAGAAAATAATATCATATCCTGTAACTAAAGTATTTGTTGGGAAGTATCTTTTAAATAAAGGATCTTCTGTATTAGGCCAACCTAATGTTGAAAATGGCCATAATGCACTAGAGAACCAAGTATCTAAGACATCTTCATCTTGTGTCCAGTTTTCGATATCTTCTGGTGCAGTTTTTCCAACATAAACTTCACCTGTTTCTTTATGATACCATGCTGGTACTTGATGTCCCCACCATAATTGACGTGAAATACACCAATCTTCGATATTTTCCATCCATTGTGTAAATGTTTTTTCAAATCTTTCTGGTACAAAGTTTACTTTAGAATCTTTCTTTTGATTAGCTAAAGCAGCTTCAGCCAATGGTTTCATCTTAACGAACCATTGTTTTGATAAATAAGGTTCAACAATAGCTCCTGATCTTTCTGAGTGACCTACTTGATGCAAATGTTTTTCAATATGATCAACAATACCCGCTGCTTCAAAATCAGCAACTAATTGTTTACGACATTCAAAACGATCCATACCTTGATATTTATGACAAAGTTCATTCATTGTTCCATCATCATTCATACAAATAGGCATGTCTAAGTTGTATTTTTTAGCTAAGGCAAAGTCATTTGGATCATGCGCAGGTGTACATTTCATAACAGCTGTCCCAAAATCCATATCGATATAACTATCAGCCATAATTGGTAATTTTTCACCATTAGCTGGGTTGATTGCATATTTACCAACTAAATCTTTATATCTTTCATCATCAGGGTGAACAAAGATAGCTTGATCGGCAAACATTGTTTCAGGACGTGTTGTCGCAATGACTAATTCTTGATCACTATCTACAATTTTATATTTGAAATAATACATTGCCCCTTCAATTTCTTTATGAATAACTTCGATATTACTTAAAGCTGTTCTTTGTACAGGATCCCAGTTAATAATTCTTTTACCTTGATAAATATATCCTTTTTCATATAAACGAACGAAAACTTCTTTAACCGCTTGAGATAATCCTTCATCTAAAGTAAATCTTTCTTTCGAATAATCTAAAGATAAACCTAATTTTTCCCATTGAGCACGAATAATAGAAGCATATTCTTCTTTCCAAGACCAAGCTTTTTCTAAGAAACCTTCTCTTCCTAAATCATAACGAGAAATTCCTTCTTCTCTCATTCTTGCTTCTACTTTAGCTTGTGTAGCAATTCCGGCATGGTCCATACCAGGAAGCCATAAAGCATCATAACCTTGCATTCTTTTATAACGAATAATCATATCTTGTAAAGTTGTATCCCAAGCATGTCCTAAATGAAGTTTACCTGTAACGTTTGGTGGTGGAATAACGATGGCATAAGGCTTTTTAGAAACATCTCCTGCTTTAAAATATTCTTTTTCTAACCAATGTTGATATTTACCTTTTTCAACACTTTTATGATCATATTTACTCGCTAATTCTTTTTTCATTTTCATCATCCTTTTCAATAAAGCTTTCTTTATGTTCTTTAATATATTCTCCTAATTTATCACCAATTCCTGAAGAACGTAATAAAGAAACAAATTCATTTGTAAAATCAGAGAAATTGTATGTAGCGTATTCACTTGTTTCATCAATTTCATCTTCTTGATCATTTTCAATTAAAATAGCTAATTTTTCAGCTTCTTCTAATAAATGAGCAATATCATAACATTTCATTGTTTCAAATGCTTCTTTATAATAAGGTCGATAATTACAATAAGGTTCTGTTATAAAAAACGAATGAATTGAACCTCTTCCCCCTTCTAAAGAACATTCTAATTGGTACATTGTATAAATCAATAATTCCTCATGTGTTAAATAAGGAATAATATTTCCATCATAGTTATCATCTTCATATAGACGATCTTCTTTCGCATTAATATGAAAAATAACAGCTCTTGTTAGATCAATTGGTTCAATCTTATCAAAAACATCACTTGTAAGATGAGAAAACATATCTTTTTCTTGAGCTAATTTTTCTTCATATTGCTTTCTTTTTTCTTTTACTTGTTTAAATTTTTTACCATAAAAACTAAACAAGAACACACACATGATAGCAAAAATAATCCATACATACCAATACTCTGTAAAATAATTCATCTTTTTCCTCCTTAAAATAAAAAAGCCATCCCTCTAAGGACGACTTATATCGCGATACCACCTTAGTTCTAAGTATAAAACTTAGCACCTTAAAACTTTAACGCAGTTCTACGTGTTAAACTACTTTATTTCATCTAACATGCTCCTTGGCTACCTTCACTCTTTTCATTTATCCCTTTCCAGCAAACGGGACTCTCTATCAAACAAAGAAGAACTACTCCTCCAAATCATTGCAGTTCTATTCTATCAAATAGACTATTTCTCGTCAATCATTAACTTTTTGAATATTTCTTGTAAGCCATCTAAATAACAAATTAATTTTGACATTTGATAAATATTAACTTCTTCTTGTAAATTTAATTGAACTTGCGGAACAATTGATAAAATACATTGTATTAAGATTTTTTCTTCTTTTAAAAGCTTTACTTCTTTTAAATAATATTCTAATAACGGTAAACTCTCATAGAGTTCATCATGATTTTGAAAAATATCTATCAAATCATAAATACAATAATTAATTTTCATTTGATCAATTGAAATAAGTGTTTCATCACTAACAAAAATATGTTCCTTATTAAAATGATTATACGTTAAAGAAAGTCTAATTTCATTTTTACCTTTCATTATTTCTTGATATTGACTTAAATAATAATATGCTTGATTTAAATAATGAACGATACGATAATAATTTAAAACAAGCATCCAACCTGCTGGAGATTTAAATTTTCTAAATTCAAATTCTCTCATTAATTCTTCATAATCATTTTTTCTTTGTTGAATCAAAGAAAAAAGATCATCATACTGCTTTTTAAAAAAAGCATCTTCTTCATGTTGCATAAAAAAAGAATGATTGTGTAAATACGCTAGGATTTGATAATATGTTTTTATTTTCATTTCTTTTTTTATATGATTATCTTCTTGTAAATAAGGCATAAGATAGATATATTGATCTTGAAAAGGTGTAAAATAGTGTTGTTCATTATTTAATATCAAATGAATAAAATGATGGAGATGTAAGGTATTAAGATGTTGATAAGCAACTTCTAGTTTCTTTTCATCAACAATCTTAACACAATAAAAATGATTAGCTGTTTTCACTTTATAGACACGCGGACTGATTTGAATCAGTCCAATTACGTCTAAATCATACTTTGTTTGAATGATCTTTTGGAGCATAAGGAATAATAAGAATTTGTCCTGCATCTAAATTTAGATCTTGATTATAGTCTCTAATCATTTTTTCATCTACCTGGTATTGTCTAGCTATTGAAGCATACGTATCATTTGGTAAAACGACATATAAATAATAAACACCTAGATCCTCGTCATCATCAACCTTTTCTTCTTTTTCTTTCGTTTCATAAATTTTTTCTTGTAACTTTTCAACATCATGAATTTCTTCGGGTGCCTCAGCAACGACTTGTTCATTTATCGTTTGAGTCTCAACATCCCTTGATAATTTTTCAATTTCATCAATAGGATCTTCATCAAGTTGAATATAACGATTTTCACCTTCTTCAACCCCATACACTCCAACTTCAATTTTAATTTTCAAATTACCATCAATAATATCATAATGAAAATCTTCAACCTTCAAATGAAAATCTTGATGATCTATAATCTTTTGATCATCCGCATAAACATCTAATTCCACATTTTCTAAAAAATGTCTTTTTTCTTGACTAATATATTCTCCTTTAATAGCAAGACTCCCCACCGCTCTAACACCATGATCTTCAATCTTATAGTCGATAGATTCATCAACCGTTAAAGAAACTAATTCCTTTAATTGATGTAGTAAATCAATTTCTTTTTCGTAAAATATTTTTTGCATAGTCATCCTCCTAACAAAGTCTATGCAACAAATCATCAAATATGAAAAAAAGTAGGTTTCCCTACTCAAAATCTAAATCACACAATTCATAAATTGCATTCCAAGCTTCTTGGATTCCTTTTTTCTTTAAACTTGAAAAACGAATAAATGTATCACTTGGATCAAAATGTAATGTATCTTTAATTAATTTTTCATTTTTCTTTAAATCATTACGTTTAAGCTTATCTTCTTTAGTCGCTACAACAATGACAGGTACACCATGATGTTTAACGAACTCATACATCATCACATCATCTTTTGTTGGTTTATGACGATAATCAACAAGTAAAATAAAACCTCTTAAAGTTTGTCTTTCACTAATATATTCATCCATCGTTTTACCAAATTGTTTTGTGACATTATTAGCAACTTTAGCATATCCATATCCAGGAACATCTACAAAATAAAGTGCATCATTGACATTAAAGAAATTCAAAGTTCTTGTTTTACCTGGCGTACTTGATACTTTTGCAAGACCATTTCTAGATAACATTGCATTAATAAAACTACTTTTTCCAACATTTGATCGTCCAGCTAAACACATTTCTGGAAAACTTTCTTTTGGCCATTGGCTTTTCCATGCGGCTGATAATATATATTCTGCTTTTTTAATTTTTACCATTTTTCATCACCTTTTGTATTGTACAAAAAAAATAACGAAAATTCAAGATTTCCGTTATCTAACAATTGCATGCTCTAAAACTGTATCGATATGATCAGCTAAAACAATTTCTAAATCATTTCTTACTGATTCTGGGATATCTTCGATATCCTTTTCATTTTCTTTAGGAATGATGATTTTTCTAATTCCAGAACGATGTGCTGAAATAGATTTTTCTTTCAATCCACCAATTGGTAAGACATTACCACGTAAAGTGATTTCTCCTGTCATGGCAACATCATCTCTTACAGGTTTATTTGTAAAAGCTGAATAGATTGCAGTTGTAAGGGTGACACCTGCTGATGGACCATCTTTTTTGATAGCTCCTTCAGGAACGTGAATATGAATATCTTGTTTATCAAAGGCATTATCATCTAAACCATATTTTTCTTTATTAGCTTTTAGGTAATCTAAAGCAATTGATGCTGATTCTTTCATAACATCACCTAATTGACCAGTAATAATAAATTTACCAGTACCATCAAAATGATTAACTTCGATTGGTAAAATATCTCCACCAAATTGAGTATATGCCATACCTGTAACAACCCCTACTTGAGGACGAGGAAGTTTCTTTGTATGATCAAATGGTGCTTTTCCTAAGAATTCAACAAGTTTATCTTGATCAATTGTAACTGATTCAACTTTTTCTTTTAGGATAGCTAAAACAGTTTTACGACATAATTTAGCAATATATCTTTCAAGTTCACGAACACCTGCTTCACGTGTATAATGTTGAATGATTTCCATGATGATATCATCAGAAATAATCATTTGTTCAGGTTTTAATGAATGCGCATCTAATTGTTTTTTAATTAAATGTTCTTTAACAATCATTAATTTTTCTTGTTCTGTATAACTTGAAACTTCAATAATTTCAAGACGATCTCTAAGTGGTCCAGGAATTCCTCCTAAATCATTAGCAGTCGCAATGAATAAAACTTTAGATAAATCATATGGTTCTTCGATATAGTTATCAGAGAATTGAGAATTTTGTTCAGGGTCTAAAACTTCAAGCATTGCACTTGTAGGATCTCCTTTATAATCACTTGCCATCTTATCAATTTCATCTAATAAGAAGACAGGATTTACAACACCAGCTTTTTTCATTCCTTGAATGATACGTCCAGGCATTGATCCTAAATAAGTACGACGATGTCCACGAACTTCTGCTTCGTCTCTTACTCCACCTAAAGAAGCTTTAACAAATTTACGATCTAAAGCACGTGCAATACTTTTAGCAATACTTGTTTTCCCCACACCTGGTGGACCTGCTAAACAGATAATTGGTGCTTTTAAAGATTGTGTCATTTGTTTAACTGCTAAGTGTTCAACAATTCTTTCTTTTACTTTTTCTAATCCAAAATGATCTTCTTCTAAAATTGCTTCAATTTTAGAAATATCTTCTTCATCTTTAGTTTCTTGATACCAAGGTGTTTTCATCACCCAATCAATATAAGTTCTAACAACGTTCGCTTCTGAAGATGCTGGTGGCATAGCTTCAAAACGACGTAATTCTTCTTCAATTTTATCCTTGATATATTGAGGATATGGATTTTCAGCTAATTCTTTACGAATTTGATCAGCATCGTCTCCTTTATCAACAGTATCACCAAGTTCATCTTTAATAGCTCTTAATTTTTCTCTTAGATAGTATTCTTTTTGATTTTCATCAATACTTTCTTTGACTTTTCTATTGATTGTATCTTCTAATTGACTAATCATTTTTTCAGATTCAATAGAACTTGCTACTAAGAATAATCTTTCATTAATTCTTTGTTCTTCAAGAATTTTTTGTTTTCTATCTAAATCAATTGGTAAATATTGACCAATTGTATCAGCAAGTAAACTAGCTGATGTTCCATTTGAAAGCAATGTTAAGCTTTCAGCTGGAATATGAGGCATATGACGTCTTGCTTGTTCAAAATAAGCTGTTGTTTTTCTTACTAAAGCAACTTCTTCATTTGTGTCTCCATAAATATCTTCTAAAACTTCAGCTGTTGAAAAAATTGAACCATCTTCAATTTTAAAATCTCGAAGGGCAACTCTTTTTTCTCCAGTAACAGTTAATTTGATTGTCCCTGCACTATCGCGACGGATTTTCTTTTCAATTTTACATAAAGTTCCAACATGATAAACATCATCATATTTTGGATCATCAACAATAGGATTGATTTGTGATACAAATAGGATATTGTTATCAAAGTCACGACTTGAAAGTTCAAGTGCTTTTAAACTAAGGGGGCGACCAACATCTAATGATAAACGGTTACCCGGAAAGACAATCATTCCTCTTGTGCACACAACAGGAAGGGTTAATAATGTACTTTCACTCATAATAATCCTCCTTTTTTAAAAAGACGCTTACGCGTCTTTTAAACTATTTCTTTAAGTTTTCTTTAACAACGTCTAACGCTTTTCTATTTAAAATATCAGCATCGATTTGGTACATATTTTGAGCGAAGATTTGTTTGATTTCTTCTAAGTCTCTATTATATGTATTTGCGATTGTTTCTAATTCGCTATTACGTTCTTCATCAGTTACTTCAATATTTTCAGCTTCAACGATAGCAGCTAAGATTAAGTTTAATTTAACTCTGTCTTTTGCTTGATCAGTTAAATCAGCTTTGATAGCATCTTTGTTTTTACCAGTGAATTGTTCATATAATTCAAATGATAAACCTTGTTGTTGTAAGTTCATTTCAACTTCTCTTAACATTGTATCTAATTCAGAATTTAATAAAGCTTCACTATCTTCTACTTTACAACATTCAATTAAAGCTTGAGTTAAATCAGAGAAGAATTTGTTTTCTACTTCATTTTCTTTTTGTGATTTTAATTGAGCTTTAATATGATCTTTTAATTGATCTAAAGTTTCAACACCTTCGATGTTAACATCTTTAGCTAATTCATCATCAGCTTCAGGTAAAACTTTTTCTTTAATTTCATGAACAGTTACTTTGAATGTAGCTTCTTTACCAGCTAATTCAGTAGCTTGATAATCTTCTGGGAATGTTACAACAACATCTTTTTCATTTTCACAAGTCATACCGATCATTTGATCTTCAAAACCTGGAATGAATTGTCCAGAACCGATTTCTAATGAATGATTTTCAGCTTTTCCACCTTCGAATGCTTCACCATCGATGAATCCTTCAAAGTCCATAACTACTGTATCACCTTTAGCAACTTCACCGTTTTCTTTAGTTGTTAATTCAGCGAATTGATGACGATAGTTTTCAACTTGTGCTTCGATATCTTTTTTAGCAACAGTTACTCTACCTTTTTTAACTTCTAATCCTTTGTATTCACCTAATTCAACTTCAGGTTTAACAGGACATAAGATTGTAATTTTTAAGTTATCATTATCAACACTATCAATATTTAATGTTGGTTGAGCAATTGGAGCAACTTCAGCTTTTTTCATGATATCAGCATATCTTTTTTGTAAGATTTGATCAGTAGCTTCATCATAGATAGCTTGTTTTCCAAGTCTAGCTTTAATCATAGCAACTGGAGCTTTACCAGGTCTGAAACCATCTAATTTAACTCTTGTAGCTAATCTTTTTAAAGCAGCGTCTTGAGCTTCTGCCCATTCTTTTTTATCAAATGTTACTTTAATTTGAGTAACAGCATTTTCTAATTTTTTTGTAGTTGTTCTCATTATATATTTCTCCTTATTCCGTATCAAAAGACATTATATACTAACCTTTTTTTAAATTCAACTATATTAATAAATTTTAATATTCGATTGATTGTATTGTTTCCAATACATCTTTTACATCCTCTTGATTGCAATTATATAAATATTCAATATCTTCTAATTCAATATCTATATATTGTAGAGATGCTAAATGATAATGAATAGCTCCTGCAATACTACGATAATCTTGTTCATCAATATATTTTGGATAGATTGAATAAAGATAAAAATTTAAAAATTGTTCACACATCGTAAGTAAAGATGGATTATCATCTTCTAAAGCATCCATCAACAATTTATAAATTTCAACACCAGATTCTTGATTCAAGACCATTGGGGCATAACTTGGGTTAATATCGTAGTGCACACCTTTTTTGACAACTTCCAAATCTTCATCAATTTCTTGATCAATCATTAATTCTATTAATAAACTTTTGGCAAAATCAGGTTGATCATTATCTCTAATAAATTGACGAATAGGAACAATCATACGACGAATATTCATGCCTTCCATTTGTTCAATAGCCATATAAAGTAAATCTTCATTTGTATCTTTTTTAGTTAAAATATTTTCGATATCTTCTTCATTAAAGACTTTTTGAGTCACCCCATCAAAAGATGCTTCTTGTTTTGCTAATAACAATTCATCATAAGCTGCATTAAAAACTGTTTCATATTGATAAGGAATATAAGGCATTGATAATTCCTCTACAATAATATTAATAGCTTCTTCAAATTCTTCTAAATCTTTTAAAATCGATACATAAATAGCAACAACATCATAATAAGTTTCTCCAGCAAGAACTTTTGCTTTCATACCTTCTCTTTTAGCTTGTTGTAATTCTTTCAATCCATATAAACAAACAAGTCTTTGATAACGTACTTGTTCATTATCCATATCATTTAAATATTGCAACGCTTCTTTATATTGACCTGTTTCAATTAAATCTTCTATCATTTTTCTTCTTCATCCTCATCATCATCTAATTGTAAATCATAAGTGATTTCGGGTTGTGTTTGTTCTTCTTCATGTAATTTTTGAATCATTTCACTATAACCCTCTAGTTTCCCAGTCTTCACAAAATCATCATCAGTAAGTGGCACAACTATCCCTCCTTCATTTTCGCTATTATAATATAAAATAAATCTTTAAAAAAGGCAAATTTTAAGACTATTTTATCACTCTTTTCATATTTTAAATAGTGAGGTGATTTCATGTATAAAAAATATTTAAGAAATATTTCAATGATTTTTTTATGTGCTTTTGCAACCTTTGTTTATTTTAAAAATGATGATGTTAAAACAGTGAAAAAGAAAGCCAATATGCAAACAGTTATTTTTAAAGATCAAGATGAAACGCTTATTCCTGTTTCTGTGGATATTGGTGTTAAGGATAATAAGGAAAATAATATTCGAGGGATTATTGAAACAATGAAATCAAAAGATTTTACTCAATTAGGACTTTATCCTATTTTTAATAAGAAATTAGAACTTAATGCTTTAATTATGGAAAGTAATCAACTTACGTTTGATTTTACAAATAATTTTAAAGTATCAAATAATCAACAAGCTTTAGATATTTGTGAAGCTCTTAGCTATTTATTTTGTAAAGATGGTATTTCTAAAATCAATATGAAAATAGATGGTAAAGCTGTTTCTTCATTTGAAAATACAACAATACCATTAAGTTGTATCACTCCTAATTTAGGTATTAATAACTTTGAAACATCCACTTTTGATCTTTATCAAACCTCTTCCGTCCTTGTTTATAACGAAAAAGAAATTGCTGGAAAAACATATTATATTCCTACAACAACACGTATTCAAAACACAAATCAAACAATTGATCAAAAAGTATCTTTATTATTAGATCATTTTGAAAATAATACTAAAGTAGAAACAACTAAAAAATCACAATTAAACGATGGCTTACTTTCTATCTATTTATCATCACGTATTCTAGATAATAGCGAAAATATTTCTCCTACTCTTTATAGTCGTCTTGAAAAATCATTTTTATCACTTCCTGATGTTAGTTCAGTCCATATCTATATTAATAATGAACTTATTCAAGAAGATCAAAATGTAAGTACATCAATCGATAATATTGTACAAATCTAGTAAAGTTTTGTTATAATATTTTTGGTGATGAAAATGAAAAAAATAGTAGTAATGTCAGATAGTCATGGTTATCATCAAATGATTGACCGTGTAAAAGAATTAGAACCTGATGGAGATTTTTATATTCATTGTGGAGACAGTGAAGCTGAAACATATATGATGCAAGATTGGTTATGTGTTAAAGGAAATAATGATTGGTATAGTGATTTTCCAAATCAAATCAAATTTAAAGTTGAAGATTTAAACTTTTTAGTTGCTCATGGGCATCGTTTTGGATATATGGATCGTGAAACAAGTATGATCTATACTTTGCAAGAAGCAAACTGTGATGTACTACTTTCAGGACATACGCATGTTCCTATGTATAAAGAAGTTGATGGTTATACACTTATTAATCCTGGATCTACAACTTTACCTCGTGGAGGAAGTAATCGAAGTTATTGTGTTATTTATGTAGAAGGTAAAGATTTAAAGGTTGAATTCAAAAATTTAGATGATTTTTAAAAAAGTATTGCTTTTTAAAAAAATATATGCTATTCTAGTTGAGCAGTTGAAAGTAAGCAATGTCTACGTAGCTCAGCTGGATAGAGCACACGCCTTCTAAGCGTGCGGTCAGGGGTTCGAATCCCTTCGTGGACGCCATTTAATAAGCAACAACCTTCGGGTTGTTTTTTTATTTTATGTAAATATTTTTATAAGCAAAAAGAGATTTCAAAATAGCATCCTTGAGAAATCTCTTTTTTTACATTTAAATTAAATCTATCAAAAAACACATATGGTAACAAAACAGATGGAACAAGTTTCATCTTTAATATTTAGTCTTATTCTAGCAAAAAATCATATGGTAACAAAACGACATAACGATTCTTCTTGGGCACTACTTCGTCTTATTCTAGCAAAAAATCATATGGTAACAAAACTTACTGCCTGTTGAGAAGCATTCTTTTCTTGTCTTATTCTAGCAAAAAATCATATGGTAACAAAACTCACTATTTACGCGGACTTGCGACCGCCTAGTCTTATTCTAGCAAAAAATCATATGGTAACAAAACCGTCGCCATAAAATACTGGTGTGTATCTTTGTCTTATTCTAGCAAAAAATCATATGGTAACAAAACAGAAAATAGCATAGAATATTGAACCCATGAGTCTTATTCTAGCAAAAAATCATATGGTAACAAAACTGTAAACCCTAAACTGTAAAAAGTCCCCAAGTCTTATTCTAGCAAAAAATCATATGGTAACAAAACTGTTCCGTTGGACGTCTACATTTTTAAATAGTCTTATTCTAGCAAAAAATCATATGGTAACAAAACTTGGTTTATGTCGCAGAAAACCTTTGACGGGTCTTATTCTAGCAAAAAATCATATGGTAACAAAACCTCAAATACATGTTACCATATATTTAAAAATAATAAAATATTGAATATTTTATAGAGTTATAGATATATCAAGTTTAGCTTTTATATTATTTATTATCATTTCTTTTGCCTCCTGTAGTGTGCATACACCTTTATTTAAATAGATATTATATATTTGTTCATCATTATTTAAATCTACTATTAAATCATCAAATATATAAGTATCTTTTATATTTAAAACACTGTTTGTTTTATAAAACATAACAACAATAAAGCAATTTTTCATATTTATGAGATAGTCATTTATTTCTTTTGATAGATATGGTAATTCTATAAGACAAATTATTTTAGTTGCTTGATGTTTAGATATATAATCTATCATTTTAAGTTGAAATAAAATGATTTCATCATAGGATAGATCATATTCATTTGCTTGATCTTCTTCTTTTAAAAATATTGGTAACAATATTTTTAAGAATTGTTTAGGTGTATATGTTATAAATTTTGGATATATTAATTCATTATCTAATTCATTTGTAAAAGATTCTAATAGAAGATTTATTGTATTGATTGTGTCTATGTTATCATCTTGTGCTATAAGTAATTCTATATATCTAGCAATTAGAGAATGTGCTGTTAGTTTTAGATCATTTGTGATTGAATAATGATGGTTTATTTGATAGAAACTTATTTCTTTTACTTTTATTTCTTTATCATTTATCAAAACTTGTGCTTGTCCACTATTATTTATCGAATATTCGCTTTCTTTAGATAATAAAAATACTTCTTTTAAAATATTTACAAAATTATATTTTTCTTCAAAATCATTTCCTATACAATATTTTATATTATTTATTTGTAAGTCATATCTTTTATTTCCTTTTTTTAATGTTAATAGATTCATAATTTTATAAAAGAATCCGCATTTACTGTTTTTTCTTGATTCGAGACCCCACCAACAATAATTTCTATTTTAGAATATTGCTTTTCTGTAACCAACAATAATCTAATTTGTCCTTCTTTAGGAACATTCTTTTTTAATATATTTACATGTTTAACTGCAGCTTCTCTATTTGGAAAAATCTTACAATAAACAGAAAACTGCATCATCATATATCCATTCTTTATAAGATATTTTCTAAAATGTGTATATATTTTTACTTCTTTTTTTGTTTTCATGGGGAGGTCAAAAAATAATACCAATCTCATAAATTCATAAATCATATAAAATTGGTTTAGGAAATAAATAGACATCTTTACTTGTTTCTAATTCTTTTAAAATACTTTCTAAATAAACATAAATAGCATTATTAACCGTTTGTTTTCTTCCATCGATTTCTATTTTCTTAGCTGTAAGTTGTATTAACGCTTCTCTATGTTCTTGTTTAAATAAAATATCTTCCATCATATTATTATAAACATAATGATCTACAATTGGTCTGAATACTTCTATTACATCATCACTTAAATTAAACATATTTTGTTTACCTCGATGAAAAATACCTAAATTAGGTAAATAACCTTTAGCTACAATAATAGAAGATATTAATGATCTAAAGATACTATATCCATAATTTAATCCAGCATTGATTACATCTTCATCAAATCGTATAAAATCATCACCAAATAATTCTCTAAAATACATTTTTGCAGCTAGACCTTCTCTATTTGTAACATCATCAATTTGAACCTCATTTTCAAATTGATATAGTTTATTTATTACATCTTGACTTTTATTATTTACTTTTAATATTTCTGCTTGATTATGTATTTTAGCCCTTACTATTTTTTGATGCATGATTTGTTTTCTATTATTATCCCATTCTATTTGTTTATTAATATTTCCACTTTGTGAAAAATGACCATTCATTGGAAGTATGTAACTTTTAGGAATATGATCTATTCCACATACAACTGTACATACATTATTTTCTGTTAATTTATTAATTAAGGGTATACTTAAACTTGATTTATAATTATCTATAACTAATATTTGAATGTCTGAAATTGGTAGTAGAATATCATTATCATTGTAAATAACTTTAATATTATCTAAATATAATTTCAAACATTCACATTTTTCAATATATATGATCCTATGACTCATTTTTATAAAAGAAAAAGGCTCCGAAGAGCCGAGTCCGGGATAAACCCTTGTTTTGTTAGGTCATATAAATTTTTGCTAGAATACAACCACCTATATTATAGACTAATCGAACTCTAATTTCAATCTATTATCTTTAACTTCATACATATTTCCTAAAACATCCGTAGCAAATTTTTGAATTTTGATAAAAGTTCCTACAGATGGCATTAATCGTTTTGAGCAGTTAGTGTTAATTGGTTTTACTTCAAACATATTAGCCTTATCATTGTTCGTCGCTGTAAACTTTAAGATTTCATAATGTTTACCATCATGATATTGTGTTTGACCACCATTAATTGAAGCATCATAAACAAACTTTTTACCCTCAGGTTTGATAAGTCCAATCAGTTCATCTCGATGCATTGAACATACAAATTTCCAACCATCTTGGATTCCTTTTTTAGTTTTTTCTTCATGATACCAATTTTCATCTATGACAAATTTATGAATTGTTTCTTTATAGAAAACATCTTTATATCTAATTGTAACAAATTTATATTTTCCTTCAGGAGATAAATAAAAGTCTGTTCGATATGGGCTTATTTGTTTTAAAATTACCTTTTTATTATTTGCATTATAATTACTTGTAATTGCTAAATGATTCCCTAGTTTTTCAGAGTAGAATTTCATTGATGTAATTGCTGGTCCATTATTTTTCTTAGAATATTTAGTAATAGCTCCATTTTCATTATAATACGATGTTAAAGGACTTTCTTCTTTTAAAGAATACTTACCTTTTTTATCAATTACATAATATTCTTTTGAATCTTTATAATCATTAAAATGATTTAATACCACTTCTTTTATTTTTTCAAAAGTTTGAGGATCTTTATGCTTCATAATATACTTATCAGTATCATCATTAATAATATTATTAACAAGTTCTATTGCCTTCTTTTCTTTAGGATCATAGATATTTTTAATTTTTTCAACTAACATATCTTGTCCTTCAATATTTCTTGTACTATAAATTGTTTCATCTGCAATTTGTCTATTAGGTTTAGTATCTATTTTATGTGACACTTTGATAAGTGGATAATGCATTTGTTCTTGTGTAATGTAACCTAAATTATATTGATTCGATTCTTGATAGATATTTTTCAAATCAGAAATAAATGAAATATATCTTTGATCAATAAATTGTTTATCAGGTAAAACATCAAATACTTCCCCTGTTTCTTCATCATATAAATCACTATAGTCATAATGCATCAAATATGAATTAACGATATTCATTTTCTTTAACGAAGCAACAATTAAAGCATCAATAGCATGATGGAAATAATCTTGTTCTCTATCTTTTTGTAAATTTATTCGTTTTCTAAAAATATTCGTTGATTGTCCTCTAATTGTATGAACTTTCGTATCTATTTCATTATCTTTAAAATAATGTTGTAAAGTATTTAATACTGTACGACACGCATAACTTGTATCTACCAAATTACGATTGATAAACTTTCTTGCCACATCTTCTTTTGTAATATCTTGTTCATCAAGTAAATTACTTCTTTTCTTATGATTAAAATTCTTATTACTATTTACAAATAATTTATATCTTTCTAAATTACCATCCGTAAATTTTCCCTTTAAATAAGCCATCATTGGTGTAAGATTACCTTTTTGTTGGTTTTCTAAACGAGATGCTAGTACCTTATTTGAAAGTGAATCGTCTAATGAAATAGATATCGGAATAATATGATCGATTTCATATGCTTTATCATCAAAAATCAATGTATGTAAATCAATATCTTGTTGCGTATAGGCTGTCTTACAATATTGTTGTAAATAAAGACGTACCTTAGTTTTAGTTTTTCCATTAACTCTTTCTGGATCAATACCTGCATTTTTAATAATTTCATCAACTTGATCATTTTCGTTCTTAAATCTTTTTTGATTATCATTTATTCTCTTTACTTGTTCTTTTGAATTTTTATCCCTTGTCATTTCAATAACAATACTATCAAATTCGCCATATTGTTTTCTTAACGCATTAATGACTTTAAATGTTTCTCGATGCGCTCTTTTAGCAACTGGAGATAGAATAGCTTCTTCATCAGGTTCAATATTTTTCTTACCCTTTAATGATTTTCTATTTTTATCAAACATTTCTATTTCATGAAGAACTTGTATTTGATTCATTTCTGTTGTAAGCATTTCTTTATTGATCATATGCATTGCTTTAAAAGATAATGAATGATAAGCAGAAACACCTTTAATTGAAGCTAATTCTTCAATTAACTCATTATCAAATTCAGGATATAATTCTTTAATATCTTTTTTTCTTTCATCAATACCTTTTGATTTTGTACATATGTCAATAACTTGATCAACAATCAATTTATCTTCTAGTAATTCTTGTTGGTTATATTTTTTAAAGACTTTTAAAACTTTACTATAACCCTTAAATTCTGTAATTAATGGTTTATCATTTTTATCAATTCTAAATCCTGTAACTTCATCTTCTTGAGCATCTAATAATTTAAGTAATTGTTTAACTGTAATATTTCCTTTTTCATTAACAACTGCGATAACCTTTTTCTTTTCTTCAACTGTTATTTTTTCACCTTTAATCGTTAGATTATTTAAATCATTCAATAAATTAAATAACTCAGCTGTATAGGATTGTTTTGGTGCTCTAAATTCATTTGGATAAACACTGCATCTTCCCCGCATTTCATCAATTAAATTAACATGTTTTAAAACACCATCTACCAGACGATAACTTCCATAAGGAGTAGGTGATTTTTCACTACCTGGACCTTGATCATAACGTCTTCTTCTTGAAACTATTTCAATAATTTGATTACATAATTCTTCATTTAAATCTTGATGTTTTAATATTTCTTTGAGTTCTTTTACATAATCTTCTGTTTTGAAATTATTTTCTGCGCCTCTTATTCTATGATTATTGTTTAATCTATCTAATTGAACTTCACAAACATATTTTCCATTGCTTAATTCTTTTGCATTTTTTGAAAGCGTTGCTTTTGTTCCTTCATCATCTTGACTTTCATCAGCAAGTACTTCTAAAGTTGTTCCTCTTGATTTTGTTATGTGCATAATGGCAGTACACAGTTCTTTAGAAGATAGTTTTTCGTTTAACCCTTTAACTCTCATTTCATATGGATTGTAGTTTCGATAATTATCAAAATAAAGATCATTTTTCTTTAAAAGATTTTTCATATCATTTAAACGATTTGATTTTCTTCTTTTTAGACGTCTAGATCCTCTTTTAGTTCTTCGTGTTTCATTTTCTGCAGCAGTTCCTTCTTTAAAAAGTCTTACCCCATAATCCACAAATAAATCATTATCAACATCTATTACACCATACCCTACAGAAGTAATTCCAATATCTAATCCTAATACATATCTACTCATGATTTTTCCTCCTAACTACTTATTAGTTTAATTATACACTTTTATTTTTCTATTCGATACAAACAATGGATATTTTTAATAATTCTTACATTTTCTAACATTATTTATAAGGTAACAAAACAGTTGTGTTATTTTAAGTGATTGTTTTATTTAGACTCTCTTTCACTTTAATTGATTTTATCAAACAAACAAGCATTAAAATATTTAATACAACTTTTATTATCTTTAAAATTACTTCCTTTAATAGCAACCCCATTACTTTATACTTGTAGTTTACAATATCAAAAGATATAATACCGGCTTATATAAGACGGTATTATGCTTTTTTACATAAAAAAAGAAACCTTTTTCAAGATTTCTTATTTCAATAAATTATCTAAGACTTTAATCATTTCTTCTATTTTTTGATCACAATCTTCACTATTTACAGCATCATGAACACAATGGGTCATGTGGGCTTTTAAGACTTCTTTATTAGCTCTTTTTAAAATAGCTTCACTTGCCATGATTTGATGAGAAATATCAATACAATAGCGATCTTCTTCTACCATTTTTAAAATACCATCTATTTGTCCTCTTGCTGTTTTTAAAAGTCTTGTGATCTGTTTTTTATCAGCCATCATACTTATTCAATTCCTTTATAAGTATATCCAGCTTCTTCAATTGCTTGTTTTAATGATGCTTCATCCACTTCACCTTCTACAAAAGCACAATTGTTTTCTAAATCAACTGTTGCATGAACACCATCAATTTCATTTAACGCTTTTTCTACGTGTGCCTTACAATGTTGACACATCATTCCTTCTACTAATACCTTTTTCATTTTCTTTTCTTCCTTTTTCCTATTTTCCTTTATTTGAATTATTTGATGTTGTGGTTTAAAAAATCTAAGTCTTAAAGCATTTGAAACTACAAAGACAGAACTTAACGACATCGCTGCTGCCCCAAACATTGGATCTAATAATAAACCAAAGAATGGATAGAAAACACCGGCAGCGATAGGAATTCCTATTACATTATAGAAAAATGCCCAGAATAAGTTTTCTTTAATATTTTTAATCGTTGCTTTTGAAAGTTCATAAGCAACAACAACATCTTGTAAATCATTTTTCATTAATACAATATCTGCTGATTCAATCGCAATATCAATACCAGAAGTCATTGCGATACCAACATCACTTCTTACAAGAGCAGGTGCATCGTTAATACCATCACCTACCATGATGACACGATGTCCTTTTTCTTGTAATTCTCTTACATGTTTTTCTTTATCTTGTGGTAAAACTTCCCCAATCGCTTCAATTCCTAATTCGCTTGCTATTGCATTGGCAGTTAATTGATTATCCCCAGTTAACATATAGATATTCATATGCATATCTTTTAAACAATCAATTGCATGTTTACTTGTTTGTTTTAAGACATCACTTACAACAATTAAACCGATCAGTTTACCAGCATAACTATAAAATAATGGTGTCTTTCCTTTCGACGATAATTCTTTATATAAATCATCAATCGAAGATAAATCAACATCATATTCTTCCATCAATCTTTTATTTCCCGATAAAAGAACTTCTCCACTGAAAGAACCTACAAGACCTAATCCTTGTTTCATTTCAAAATGATCTAAAGTATTAATTGATAAACCTTGATCACTTACATAAGTATAAATTGCTTTAGCTAAAGGATGCTTAGAATATTGTTCAATTGAACCTGCATATTTCAATAAATCATTTTCACCTATATTTATTGGATAAACTTCAGTCACTTGAGGTTTACCTTCTGTAAGTGTCCCTGTTTTATCTAAAACAATTGTATCACATTTAGAAAGCTGTTCTAAATGTTGGGCTGATTTTACTAAAATACCTAAATTAGCCCCTTTTCCTGTTCCAACCATAATTGCTGTAGGAGTGGCAAGCCCTAAAGCACATGGACAAGAAATAACAAGAACAGAAATTGCACAGTTTAAAGCAAAATGGAAATCTTTATTTCCAAGTGTCAACCATAAAATGAAAGTAATGATTGCAATCGTAATAACGGTTGGCACAAAGACACCACTGATCTTATCGGCAAGTTTCGCAATTGGTGCTTTAGAAGCCCCTGCTTCTTCTACTAAACGAATGATTTTAGAAAGAGTTGTATCATTTGAAGTATGACTGACTTCTACTTGCATATAACCATCTAAGTTATTGGTTGAACCAATAACTTGATCTCCAACTGTTTTATCAACTGGTAAGCTTTCTCCAGTAATCATCGCTTCATTGATTGAACCATGTCCTTGAATGATTTTTCCATCCAAAGGAATATTGTTACCTGGTTTAACAATCACAACATCACCCATTTGAACATCTTCAATGGCCACTTCAACTTCTTTGCCATCTTTTAACACGATAGCTGTTGAAGGCATCAGCTTCATCAATTTTTCAATCGCTTCTGAAGTCTTTTGTTTAGAACGTGATTCTAAATATTTACCTAAAGAAATTAATGTTAAAATCATACCTGCAGATTCAAAGTAAAGTTGCATCATATAATGATGGGTCATATCCATGTCCATTCTACCTAAATAATAAGCCATCATAAAAGTAGCATATAAACTATAAATAAAAGCAGCTGAAGAACCTAAGGCAATCAAAGAATCCATATTTGGACTTCTATTCCATAAAGTCTTAAATCCTCTAATATAATAACCTCTATTAATAAACATAATAGGAACAACTAAACATAATTGAACTAAAACAAAGAACATCATATTTTCATGACCTAAGAGAATACTTGGTAAAGGCCAATTCATCATATGTCCCATACTGATATAAAATAAAGGAATCAAGAAAATAAATGATAAAATCAAATTCTTCTTTTTATGTTCATTTTCATCTTCTTGAACATTTGAAACCTGTTTTTCACCAATATTTTGAGCTTTATAACCCGCTTTATCAACCGCTTCAAAAATCTGATTTTCATTTATTTTATTTTCATTAAATTCAACAGTCATTGAGTTCTGTAATAAATTGACATTAACATCATCAACACCATCCAACCCTCTTACTGCTTTATCTACATGGGCTGAACAAGCACTACATGTCATGCCAATGACATCATATTTCTTTTTCATCACTATACCTCCCACCCCTATGGGGTATCTATATCGTACTTGAATACTAGAAAATAAGCAAGAAATATGCTTACAAAATTTCTTGCTTTTCTAAGATTAGTTTTCCCTCTTTTATTTGATAAATACGATTTCCCCATTCTTTTCTTTCATCACTTTCTTCAACCAATTCATTCATACTTACCCCAAACAAACAACTTAATGCATATAAATGATGAATTGAGGGATATGTACTTCCTTTAAACCAACGATAAATTGGTTGAGGACATTCTAAACATAAATAATTTTGGATATCTTTGACTTTATATCCTATTTTCTTAATATATTTTTTTAAATTCATTCCTAGTTTTAAAGGGTCTATTAATTTTTTATCCATTTTTATCACCAACATTATTGTAAAACAAAAAAAGAAAGCTGTCATTGAACTTATAGTTCACTAGTCTTCCCTTTTTTCAGACATTCTAAACTTAAATCACCTTTTCTTTGTAACCTTAAAAAATGATTGATTTAATCTCAAAGATAACATTTTATCATTCATTTCTTTTGCCAACTTGTAGATAAAACTTATCATAAAAGCAAAGAATAAAACTATTATTGAAAAAATACTGGTAAAAAAAAGATACCAAAAATCGGTATCTTAATCATATTCTGGCATAAGGCTTTCATCAACAACATAGGCTATTCTATTGTATAGAATTTTTAATAGATCTTCTTTAGCAACATTTTCTAAAAGCTCTTTCCCAAGTTCAGATTTAACTAAATGAGTTAGACAGTCATATTGGAAAGCATATTTAAATGGGGCATAGTCATTTCTAAACATATAAATCGAATACTTATCACCAGCAAAAGGAATATCACTATCAACATGTACACCATATGTACCATATTTTTCTAATGGAAAATCATTTTTTCTATATCTATAATGAATTGTATCTTCTGTACCATAAATTTTAGAAAAAGCATAGAACTCCCTAAATTTATATATCTTATAGATATCCCCATCTTTTTCAAAATAATATGAATCTAAACCAATGGTCATAGTAAATGGAAAATCAAAGACTTTTCCACTTTTATGTGAGTTAAATGAAACACTTCCTATAATATCTAAAGAACCTTGGTTAAAAGTTTCTTCATCATATATTTCATTAAATCTTAATTCTATTCCAAGATCAAAATCAACATCCCCACAATTATTATATTTATTGATATCCTCTAATAATTTGTTATGAGAAACATTGTCAAAAAGTTCATTGTAAGAATAAGCACTTTTTAAATCAATATTAGCTATTTCATTGGCACTGTTTTTAAGCATGCTTATTTCTTTTTCATCTGTCATTTTTCTATAACAGATAAACTTATCAAAAACAGCTTCCTTTAAATTATTTTCAAATTTATTAAATTGATAAACAAGCTTTCCCAAAAAATTGTCTTGTATATAGATTTCATCTTGATTCAAACCTTCAAAATATTCTTTTAGGCCAGGAATATACCAATTAGCATCTTCATTCTTTACAAAATCAAAAAATTCATCAAATGTAACATGTTCCATATAAGAGTCCCCCTTAAAAATATATACTCAAATTTTAGCACAGAAATAAGGAAAGGGTAAAGAAAAAGACAATTTTAAATTTCCATCGTCTCTTTATAAAATTCTATAAATTCATTTTCAATTGTTTCAAAAGCTACAAAACTTAAATCAACTTTTCTTTGCAACTTTAAATAATCCCAATTGATTTCATCATTTAATAATTCTTTTAGTTCCAAAGATAACATTTCATCATCAATTTCAAAAACTAATTTAGTTTCATCTTTTGTTAAATCTCTTTGAATAAAATGTTTCCAAATCGTATTTTGTAAAACATCTTCCACTTCTAAATAATAAGTAAGTTCTTTTTTTATCGGTCTTGTAACATCACTTAAATAAACTTCACTTCCATCATGCAACAAACATCCTAAAATAACTTCTTTACTATATCCTCTTGTCTTTGCTTCTTTAGCACAAGCAAGACTATGTTGAGCTACGGAATAAAAATGTTGAACATGCCCATTTCCTCGACATATTAAAGAAAGTGCATGAGCAATATCTTTAATATCTAATAAACTTTCATCTACATTTAATGGATCAAAATATTTTTTTGTATACGTTGTAATAAAACTCATAAAAACTCCTTTATAACTTAATAGATGTCGTGCTTAGGGCACACACCATAATTAACAAACAACAAATTGTCATATTCATTCCAAATGAAAATGATAAAAAATAAGCTATTATTGAATAAAATAAATACAATAAACATGTTATAAAAAAACGTATAAAATGTTTATAAGCATACTTTTTTCTTGACATACTTGTTGCCTCAATTGCTTCTTGATAAGAAACTCCTGAATACCAATAAATACATTCATTTTTATAAATCATTCCTGTAAGCAAGGTTATCATCATAAGCATATAATTACCTAAAATCAAGCTAAATAGTTTAAGATTTTTCAAATCAACAATCATCATCAATACCATGCCAACACAAAATAAAATCATCCAAACAATGTACCCCTTATAGCTTTTTTTCATTTTAAACCTATTTCCTTTCAATATCCCCACATAAACGCTTACAAACTAAATCTTTACAACGTTTTTTATGAGCTTCATGCAATGGGTGATTTTGAAAATCCTTTAAAGCTTCTTGATTTTCAAATTCACTATAAAAAACAAGATCATAACCTGATGATAAGTTTTCTTCCATTTCCACACATAATAAACCTTCTATATCTTTTAATGTTTCAACAGATTCTTTTAGCTTTATTAACGTTTCTTTTTCTTGATGCTTTTCTTTAACTTCGTCTGTATAATTCCAAAATAAAATATGTCTAATCATTTTTCACCCCTACTTTCATAATTTCATTAACAACTTCCTCTACTGTTTTATAAGAAACATCTATTTTATAAGTATCTAATTTTTGATACATTTCCATTCTTTCGATACTTCTTTTTAAAACATCGCTCTTTCTAATTCCTTGATCAATATCTTTTTGAATACGTTTTTCTAAAGCTTCTTTTTGACAAACTAAAGAAATCGCTATTACTTTTACGTCATTTAAATCAAGACGTGAAAGTATATCATCAATTATACTTTGTTCATGCATTACCCAACAAAAAATAATATTTTCAAAAGTATTACATTTTATATCATTGTTCAATAAAGTACAGATATTGTTTAAAACAAGCTTCTTTGTTTCTTTATTTACAACAAAAGGATGCATATCCCAACACCAATCACCATCTAAAAATACACTTTTATCTAATTTTGTTTTTAAAACTTGGCATGTGGTAGTTTTGCCAACACCCATTGTTCCACCTATTAAATATAATTTTTTCATACAAATACCTCAAATTTAATTCTACATTAAATATTTTAACATATATTAAAATAGAATTGATTTATTTATGATTATCAATTATTATTTTTATATAAAAGGGAGTAGTTAGCATCTTCGATGTTCTAATAATCGTCATCACGCTTATAGCCGGTTATTATGAGTAAATAACGAGACTTTTATCAATCAATTTTTTTGATGCGATAAAAGTCTTTTTTGTTGACTTTTTTCGCAAGAAAGGGGAAAACATGGAATATATTTTATTAATGATTGGTTTTATTTTTCTAATTAAAGGTGCTGATTTATTTGTTGAGGGAAGCTGTAATCTGGCAAGATTTCTAAAAGTACCCAGTGTAATCATTGGTTTAACGATTGTAGCAATGGGAACGAGCGCACCAGAAGCATCGGTAAGTATACGTGCTGCATTTACAGGAAATAACGAAATAGCTTTAAGCAATATTATTGGTTCTAATATTTTTAATGGTTTAATTGTTGTTGGTATCTGTGCTTTTTTAGCTTCATTTAAAACAGATAGAACGATTTTAAAAAAGGATCTTCCTTTTAATATCATCGTTACTTTCATTTTACTTATCATGTTATTTGATGGAAAACTTTCAAGATTAGAAGGAATATTTCTTATTTTATTAATGATTATCTATCTTGGAAGAATGATTTATGAAGCGATTTGTCACCAACAAAATGAAGATAACACAAAAACACGTTCTCTATTAACGAGTATTCTATTTATTGTTTTAGGATTAGCTTTCGTTATTTTGGGTGGACAACAAGTCGTTGATCAAGCTTGTATTATTGCTAGAAATTTAGGTGTAAGCGAAAATTTCATCGGACTTACGATTGTTGCTATTGGTACTTCTCTTCCTGAACTTGTAACTTCTATTGTTGCTACAAAAAAGGGAGAAAGTGGTTTAGCTTTAGGTAACGCTATTGGCTCTAATATCTTTAATATCTTATTTATTTTAGGATGTTCTGCTACACTTTCACCACTTACTGTTATAAATGAATCTATTATTGATTGTATTATCTTACTAGTAAGTAGCATTCTACTTTATCTATTTGCAAAAACAAATAAATCAATGAACAGAAAAGAAGGTCTTCTTTGTATTTTACTCTATATCATTTATACAGCTTATTTATTCATTAGATAAATCAAAGAGAGCATTCCAAATAGGAATACTCTCTCCTTTTTAACTCGCTCTTTTCCAAATTATATAACTTGATTTGGTGGCGTACACCGCTTTTTTAACTCCCTCTTAATGGTTGGGAACACCGCTTTTTTTGGTGGATTACCACACAACTTATAAGATTCAATACAATACTTTTTAAAAATTTGAACTATTTTATAGGTATTATTACTTTTTGTTGTTTCATTTTTAATTTTGTGTTGTCTTTTTTCTGTATTTGCATATAATAATAATGTAAATGGCACTTGGTGCGGAAGAAAACTCATGAATAATCATGAGTTTTTTCTTTACATAATTCTTTAATCATATTTAAATATTTTTTCCTATCAGATACTTTTCGTAGTTCATGGGTCTTAGGATTATAAAATCTAATTAATATTTCTAAACTATTACTATGCATTACACAATTACGAATAGAAACCAAACAAAAAATTTTATTAATAAAATCTGGTATCTTTTGTACATTGAAATTCATATTAAATCGCTTTAAATCTTCAAAAATTACATCTTGTTGTTTTTTATCAAGACACGTGAAAACAGTTAACATATTTCCTAAACTCATTCTATCAAAGAAACAATAAATATCTGCATAATTAAAAATTTGTTCTTTTAGTTTTTCTAAATGTGCATTCATATGTTTTATTCTTTGTTCATTATATCTATTTTCTAAAATTGCAGCTCTTATTTTTAAGCCATCAAAAAACATCCTCAATTGATTAGAATCTGTTAATTGATTCAAAGTTAAAATATGATAAGCTGTTATTGACTTGAAATGAATTTCAAAATCTAGTATGTTTTCAATAATCATCGGATATAATTTTCTTTCATTCATAAACAAATCATAATATTCACTAAATTCAACATTTCTTTCGTAAATATGTTCTCCATTTACTTTAATCACTTCTTTTTTTTCATTTGTTTTTGCAAAGTTATGTTTATACGGAGTTATTAAATTTATATAGTTATATTCTAATAATTTCTCACCCGCTATTTTTTTAGACATTATATTAAATTGAACATGCTTTTTATTTTCTAAATACTCAATTTGATTTGAAATTTTTTTCGCTAATTTATATTTTTGAACACGATTTTCATTCATATTATTTCCCCTTTTATTAAAATATATTATATCGAATCATATACTTTCTTCCAAGTAAACCTGCAATATTCAATAAAAATAATACTCTATAAATTTATTGTCTTTTTAACTCTCATCAATTAAGATTAAATTATACGAGGAGGTCATTCTATGATTTATTTAAGTAGCTTTAAATTAAGTAACAAAAAACTTAAAAATCCTAATATTTATCCTTATAGTGTCTTTAAAGATAAATACATTGAACCCTTTTCTTTTGCACCTATTACTATTTTCTATGGAAATAATGGTTGTGGAAAATCTACTCTTTTAAATATTATTGCTGGAAAACTAAAGATAAAAGGAAAAGAAAGCCCTGCAAGCAATAATTATGGTTCAGAAAATTATTGTCAAAGATTTGAAAATGAATGTGCCTATAGTTTGGGAAGTAATGAATACGGTGTTCCTTTTTATCAACTACCTGAAAATAGTCGTTATATTAAAAGTGAAGATATTTTATATGAAATTAAAAAAATACAACAAAAAGCAATTTTAGAACATGGTTTAACTTATGATTATGTGCAAGAAGGATTATCTTTAGAAAAAGCACAAAGTGTTTTAAATAAAAAGAAAGAACAACGTATTGAAAATATTATTTTTTCTCAAGAAAAGTATTCCAACGGTGAAACCTCTTTACAGTTTTTTCAAGAATACCTTATACCTGAAGCGCTTTATTTATTAGATGAGCCTGAAGTTTCTTTATCCCCTGCCAACCAGGTTGCATTAGCTCATGAAATTAATAAACTCGCACATTATTTAGGATGTCAATTTGTTATTGCTACCCATTCTCCTTTTATGTTAGGAACTTTAGATGCTAAAATATATAATCTTGATGCTAAAGAATGCCAAGTCACTCCTTGGTATCAATTAGAAAACGTACGTTATTTTTATGACTTTTTCAAAAAACATGAAAAAGAGTTCACTCAATGAGCTCTTTTTTTCTTTCACATATTGACAAATCTTATAATGTATTATACTGTATTAGTGTACTAGTGACACTAATACAGTTAGGAGGGCTCTATGTTTATAATAGATATTCAAAATAAAGTTCCTATTTTCGAACAATTAAAAAAACAAATTTTAGAATTTATCTCTATTGGCATTTTACTTCCTAATGATAAATTACCTTCGGTAAGGTCTCTTGCAACAGATATTGGTGTTAATCCTAATACTGTTTCTAAGGCTTATCAAGAATTAGAGAACCAAGGTTATATTTATTCCATTAAAGGAAAAGGATGTTTTATTGCTGATAATCAAACTGATCAATTGATTAAAGACGATAAATTAGAAGATTTTAAAGGATGTGTCAATGAAATGAAAAAGCATCAAATTACCAAAGACAAATTATTAGAAATTATTGAAAAAGTATATAAGGAGGAAACTGTATGATTGAAATTAAAGATGTGATGAAATCTTTTGAAAATAAAAATGTTTTAAATCATTTAAATGTCACAATTTCCTCAGGAAGTATTTTTGGTTTGATTGGTCCTAATGGAGCTGGTAAATCAACCTTACTTTATTTATTAAATGGGATTTCTAAATGTGATGAAGGAAGTATTTTATTTGATGGAAAAGAAGTGTATGAAAATCCTGATGTAAAAAAAGATATTTTATTCATTAGTGATGATCCCTACTATTTTCACTTTGCTACTATTGATGAAATGAAAGATTTCTATCTTACTTTTTATCCACAATTCAATTTAGAAACCTATCAACATTATGTCGATTTATTCCGTTTACCACAAAATAAACCTTTAAAAGATTATTCAAAAGGAATGAAAAGACAAGCAATGTTTGCTCTTGCACTTGCAATTGCACCAAAATATTTACTATTAGATGAAGCTTTTGATGGATTAGACCCTGTTATGCGTTTAGCCTTTAAAAAAGCTATAAATCAAATGATTGATGAAAATATGACAGTCATTATTTCATCTCATAATTTAAGAGAGCTTGAAGATATTTGTGATAGTTTTGGTATTTTAGAAAATGGATGTATGACAACATCTGGTGATCTCTATGATATTAAAGATCATATTCATAAAATACAAATTGCTTTTAAAGAAGAATTAAACAAAGAAGAATTTAGTCATTTAGATGTTCTATCTTTCCATAAACAATCTCGTGTGATTAATATGGTTGTTAAAGGAGACATCAATGAAATTAAAGATTATTTAAGAATGTTCAATCCTATTATGTTAGAAGTTTTACCTGTAAATTTAGAAGAAATATTTATTTATGAAATGGAAAGAAAGGGGTATGGTGTCTATGATTAATAAAGATTATTTTAAATATTTAATAAAACAAAATAAGAAATATCTTATTCTTATTTATGTAATTGGAATCATTATTCCTTTTCTACTAATCAATAAATTTGATTATGTACCTTTAAACGATGAAAATATAACGCGTTTTGCACAAATAATTCCTTTAGCTTATGGATTTATGTTATCTTTTATTGTCCCTATTTATCTGTTTTCTTTTTTACAAAAAAAGAAAAGTAATATACTTTACTTTTCCTTACCAATAAAAAAAGAATCACTTTATTTAACAACAAGTTTATTTTCTTACTTTGCAACTATTCTACCTGTTGTTATTTACCAAATTATAAGCCAATTTATTGGTAACTATATGATTTCTTTTCCATTGGACAAATTTATTCTAGCAATAATTATCACCATCGTCCATATGTTTGCGATGAATACAATCATTACATTTGTAACACTTTCATCTCAAAATATGACTGATAGTTTAATTTGTTCGATTGCTTATATGATCATACCCTTTGTTGTTTTTCTTGCTCTTAATATTTGTGCAACCAAGGTAGCCCAAACATTTATGATGGGATATGGAAACTATTCACAATCATTAAAATTATTACTTAATTATATAAGTATTGTTTATAGTGGGTTTTTCCAAGGAAACTATTTATTATCGCCATTTGTTTCTAATACACCTATTATCTATTGGTTTATTTTAAGTATTATCTTTTCATTGATTAATTATCATTTATTTTTAAAACGTACACTCGAAAAAAGTGAAACATACACAAAATCTATCTTTATGTATCCATTGATTATTATTTTAAGTACATTATCAATGATGTTATTTGTGTATGATCTAGAGGATTTAAAAATGACAACACTCATGTTTTCTGTTATTTTCATCATTTATTTAATTATGTATTATTTTTCAAAAAGAAAAGTTTATTTCAGCTGGAAAATTCCATCTCTCTTTATTCTATTGATTATTGGTTGCATTGGTTTTTCTAATATTTATTCTAATACCAAAGGTCTTAATACAATTTATGAATTACCAAAAAACAAGGATATCCAAGAAATCTATTTTTCTACTGATCGTTATATTTTCGACGAAGATAAGCCATCAACTGTCGATAATCAAGAAATAGAGAATTTAACAACGAAAAATATTACAATTCAAAATAAAAAAAATTTCATGAAAAGTATGTACGAAATTATGAACAAAAATTTAATTACTAAATCCGCTGATTATCATGGTTATGAAAACTATTATGAATTAACGATTAGTTTTACAACTAAAAACACCATCAATCCAAACAGAAATTATATTATTAAGGATGAAAATATGGCAGCTGTACTCGATATTTTTTCTAAATATGACATCATTAAAAACAAATAGGTTGGGTATTACCTCAACCTATTTCTATAGAAGGAGTCTTTATGAAAAAAACTACACATATATTATTTACTATTTACATATTTTTAGTCATTTGGATCATACTTTTTAAATTATCTGTTTCTATCGATCAATTACCACATTTTAGAAGCATTAATTTAATTCCCTTCTATTATCCAAATAAGACAACTTATCAAATAAGAGAAGTTCTTGATAATCTGATTATTTTTATTCCTTTTGGGCTCTATTTAAAAACATTAAATATTAATAGTGATCGAACAATATTTCTTGGTTTTCTATTAAGCATTTCATTAGAATTATCTCAATATATCTTTTGTCTTGGAGCAAGTGATATTACAGATTTAATTACGAATACAACAGGAGTACTTGTCGGTGTTGGTCTTTATTATCTTTTAAAAAAGATTTTTAAAGAGAAGACCAATAAAATTATTTTAGCATTAGCAGCTATTATAACGATTTTATTTGTTTCTTTGATCATTATTATTCTTATAAACAATTAATGCACATAAATCACAAGTTATTCACAATTGTGCATAATAAAAAATGAGGTCTCCCTCATTTTTTTATTCTGTTGGATGACGATCACCTAATAAATAATCATCTACATGTTCAAAGATATATTGAATAGATAATGGTTTTCTTCCTGTAAGTGAACTAAAATCACTAACAGGAACATCTAAATAGCCTTGTGTGACAGTTGTTCCAAAAGTAACCATTCCTTCTGATGTTGCTTTAATTGGACTTTTTGAAAAATCTCCATCCGTATTTCTAGGAACACCAATTGAATCAAAATAAGCATAAAGTTCATCATCTGTAAGTCTTGTATAAGTGATATGATTTCCTGTTGCTTTGTTTCCAATAGCTAAGAAATCTTCATAAGATAGTGGTTCTAAACCATTAATATTTAAAACAGCTCGATGTAATAAATGATTATTTAAAGCACAAGCTGCTGCATAAGCGCAATCCTTACGTGAAATAAACCACACACGTCCATCACCCATATTTTTAGAAATTGTTGTTTCTTTAGCTTCTACGGCTCTTAAATAGTCACTTGTAAATGCTTCAACAAAAAGAGAATTTCTTAAAAAGATATAATCAAGCGATGTATTTTGAATAATTGCTTCTGTATAAGAATGATCTACATTTTCAATACTTGGATTAAATGGATGTGCTGCAGATAAAACAGATGTATAGATAATTTGTTTTACATTAGCTTTAACACAAGCATCGACAGCATTTTTATGCGCTTGTCTTCTTTTTTCACCAACAAAAGGCATAGAAATAAGTAAGACTTTATCAGCATTTTCAAATACTTTTACTAATCCTTCAGGATCATTGAAATTCGCTATTGCTGTTTGAATTCCTTGATCCTTATATTCTTTTAAACTTTCTTCTTTAGGTGCTGTAAATACTAAATCTTCTTTGTTCATCAATTTTAAGGTGTATTTAGCCACTAATGAACCAAAATTTCCATCAACACCATTAATAACAATTTTACTCATCGTTCATACCTCCACATGTGAAAATTATATCATGAATATTTTTATAAAATAGACCTTAAAAATTAATAAAGACTATAAGTTTTTCTTATAGTCTAAAATAATCTTCTACATATTTCATAAATTGTTGTATCGCCTTTTTTTCATTATCTCTATGATAGCCTACTGCATAATCTGCATGGTGATGACTTTCTTTTAAAGGAATAGCCACAACTTGATCATTTTCATTAATTACTTCCGTTGCTGTAAGACCAATACCTTCCCCTAAAGAAATAGCCATCATATATTCATTTAAATCATCTACTTCTTTTTTTATGTAAGGAATCATCCCATCTAAACGAAAAGATTCCATATAATCATGATAATATTCTTCTCCTTGTTTTTTAGATAAAATAATGAGTGGTTCATTTTTAATATCTTCTATCGTTAAATATTCTTTATGACTTAAAGGATGTTCTAATGAAGTGACAACACAAATATGGCTATGATGTATTGTTTGATAAATTAAATCAGGATATTTTTTAAAGTTATTGGTTAATCCAAAGCCTAAGTCTATTTCCCTTTCATTTAATTTTTCCATACATGTTAATAAATTAAACGCTTTAATATCAATAGAAACATCATGATTTTCTTTAAAACTTCTTACAATAAAAGGAATATGTTGTTTTTCAAAAGGTCCTGTTATCCCTATCGTTAATACATCCTTTTGTAAGTTTTCCATAATATCTTCATATTCATTATTATAATCATCTATTAACCTTTTAGCTAAATCATAATAACGCTTTCCTTCTTTTGTAAGAGTTGGACAATAAGTTTTTCGATTAAACAAAGAAAATCCTAAATCTTTTTCTAATTTTGTAATTTGTTGAGAAATTGCTGATTGTGAAAGATAGTATTTCTTAGCAGCTTTAGAAAAGCTCCCTTCTTCTACTACAGCCATAAAATAATAAATCACTTGTTTAAACATCTACATCACCCTATTTATCATATCATCTTATGCACATTTTTTCATAAATTGTGCGTAAAAAAGTGAATAACTTGAGTTATTCACCTTATTCACATATTTATTCACTTTTGTACAAATAAAAAACACATCTAAGATGTGAATCAAATAACCTGGCAGGGGTAGTAGGAGTCGAACCCACATCAACGGTTTTGGAGACCGGTATTCTACCATTGAACTATACCCCTATTGGGTTTGCCTAATTAATATACCATAATAAAAATAAATATGCAATAGGTATTTTCACTATAATTGTAAAAAAAATAAACATATGATAATTTTGAGGAGGTTAAATATGAATGAATTAGAATTAACTATTTCTTCTATCAAAATACAATCATTTAAAGATATTTATAAAATGAATGTTGCTTTTGATAAAGGAACTATTTTTAAACAATTGGATAAACCATGGGTGATGCAACGTGGATGATACATTATTACAAATAAGTAAATTGGATTTTTGTATCCAAGATGTTACTTTGTTTTTAGATACCCACCCTGATGATCAAGAAGCTAAAAAATATTATAAAGAAGGGATGAAGCATCTTTTAAAGATGAAAGAAACTTATTTAAAAAATGGCGGTGCTCTTACAAATAGAGACGGAAAGAATATTGAAAACTATATTAATGAACCATTTCCTTGGATGAAAGGAGGATCAACATGTGGTTGTATGAAAAGCGCTTGCAATATCCCGTTAATGTAAGAAAACCTGATGCTAAAACAGCTAAAATTGTTATTTCTCAACTAGGAGGACCTAATGGGGAACTAGGTGCTGCACTTCGTTATTTAAGTCAGCGTTATACAATGCCTTATCCTCGTATACAAGCTTTACTAACAGACATTGGCACAGAGGAACTTGCACACGTTGAAATTATCAGTACTCTATTCTATCAACTTACCAATGGTCTAACACCTCAAGAAATTAAAGATGGTGGATTAGATGCCTACTTTACAGATCATACTCTAGGAGTTTATCCAACAAATAGTGCTGGTATACCATTTAGTGCAGATACTTTCCAATCTGTTGGTGATCCTATTACTGATTTAACAGAAGATATGGCTGCTGAACAAAAAGCTAGAACCACTTATGATAACATTCTTGCTTTAAGTAAAAATGAAGACGTCAATAAAGTCATTCGTTTTTTAAGAGAAAGAGAAATCGTGCATTATCAACGTTTTGCTGAAGGACTTGAATATGTCAAGAGTCAATTAAATAAGAAGAACTACTACGCTTATAATCCCTCATTTACTTCATCAAAACGTGAACAAACATGTGAATAAGGTGAATAACTCAAGTTATTCACCTTTTATGCACTTATTCACACTTTCCCCACAAGTATTCACTTAAATCTGTTACTAAAAACATTTGTATTTCTTGAGCCATTTCCTTATTTATCTTAGAAATTCTCCCTTTATTTTCTACATAAACATCGATATATCTTTTTTTAGCCGGAATTTGTTTACAAAAAAATTCTTTATTTTTTCCTTTATAAACACAACTTAATTGTCGAAAATCATCCCATAACTGTTTAATTTCTTTATCTTTTATTAATAAATCAATAAAACTCTTTTCTTGAAGATAAAAATCATCTTCTTTAACTACACCTCTATCAACTGCTTTTTTAATGACATAAGATAAATATTGCATCGCATAACGATCTTCATCACAAATATAAACACGCGAACACTTCAACATCATTTTTGTAAAAAGAACAGCTTTGTCTTCATGTTTAAAAATAAGTTCATCTTTCTTGTCATTTACTTTGAGATCCTTATAAATCATTTGTATCATCTCTAAATCACAAAATCCATAACTATACATATTTCCTAATGTATATTCCAAACGATCTGCAGAAAGTTTAGGAGATTCATTATCAGCCAGCGGATATAAATGATAGTTACAAACATCTTCTATCGTTAAATGATACTTATGTAACAAAGAAACTAATAAGCTATCTTTTTCAATTACCTTTTTCGTATCTAATTCTGTTGATTCTTGTTTTAAATGATCTTGGTGATAGAAATCTATCGTATGTGCAAAGACAGGAGTTGCTATATCATGAAGCAAACCTGCAACTGTCTGTCTAAGATCATGTGTAAAATGATAAACAATTAATGCAACACCTATACTATGTTGATAACGAGAATATGGTACGATGTTTGAAAAGAAGTCAAAAGCAGTATATTCCACTCCACAATTCATCCCAATATCTTTAAGTCTTTGCATTGATGGAACATGTATAAGACTATTTATAAATTCTAAATGCTCTTTTTCATAAATTTTCCATAAATTGTTCAATTTTTTCAACTCCTTAAAATTCTAAATTACATTCATTTTATCACACTTTTTTAAAGTATATTAAAAAAAAGTAAAATTTATTTTAATGTTTTTTAAAATAAAGCTTGATTAAAACGGAAATATATGTATAATTATAAGGGCAGTAACGGGAAGTAGCACAGCTTGGTAGTGCACCTGGTTTGGGACCAGGGGGTCGCAGGTTCAAATCCTGTCTTCCCGACCATTTATAAAAATTGGGGCCATAGCTCAGCTGGGAGAGCACCTGCCTTGCACGCAGGGGGTCAGCGGTTCGATCCCGCTTGGCTCCACCAATAAATAAACTAACTGCTTCGGCAGTTTTTTTGTTGTAAAAAAATAAATATACTCTATAATCCAATTGAGGGGGTAAAATATGGCACAAAGTAGAGGAAAAGGAAATTATGTAATCAATACTTTTAATGGAATGGCTTATGGCTTTTTTGCAAGTTTGATTATTGGAACAATATTAAAACAATTAGGAACATTAGTTCATGTTGAACAACTTGTAACCTGGGGGACAGTAGCAGGTTATTTAATGGGACCGGCCATTGGAGTTGGTATGGGCTATGCAATTGATGCAAAAGGACTTAATTTGATTTCTGCGGTTATTGCAGGAGCAATAGGAGCTGGAACGTTTAATAATGGTGTTCAAGCGGGTAATCCAATTTCAGCTTATGTAGCAGTTTTAGCGGCTATTGAGGTAACAAGACTTATTCAAGGGAAAACACCGATTGATATTTTACTTGTTCCTTTTGCTTCTATCTGTATAGCAGGTTTGGTAACACAATTTGTAGGACCTTATCTTACACAAATGATTACTTGGATTGGAAGTGTTATTAATGATGGGGTTTCTTTACAACCTTTATTTATGTCAATTGTTGTAGGGGTGTTAATGGGAATGGCATTAACGGCACCGATTTCTTCAGCTGCTATTGGTATTATGTTAGGACTTGATGGTTTAGCGGCAGGGGCAGCACTTGCAGGGTGTTGCGCACAAATGATTGGTTTTGCGATGATGTCTATTGAAGACAATGATATTGGTGATGTTATTGCTATTGGAATTGGAACAAGTATGTTACAGTTTAAAAATATTATTAGAAGACCGGTTATTTGGTTACCTACAATTTTAACAACGATTATTACAGCACCTATTTCAACGGTCTTACTTCATATTCGTTGCAGTGCAATTGGCTCAGGAATGGGAACAGCAGGACTTGTAGGCTTATTGGATGCGATTCAAGTAATGGGAAATCAGTATTGGATACCACTTATTTTGATAGATGTGATTGCTCCAGCAATTTTAACATTTAGTTTTTACAAAGCTTTTAGAAAATTGAATTACATAAGAAAAGGAGATTTAAAGATTGAACGTCTTTGATCTCCTTTTTCTTTATTTAAATAAATCAATAATATCTGCAGTAGACATTTGGGTAATAGAACCATTATTGTTTTCAATAAACATATTCGATAAATCTTGTTTTTGTTCTTGAAGTTTTTGAATCTTTTCTTCAATTGAATTTTTCATAATCAATTTATAAACTTGAACATTATTTGTTTGTCCAATACGATAAGCTCTATCTGTTGCTTGATTTTGTGCAGACATATTCCACCATGGATCATAGTGAATAACGGTAGAAGCACTTGTTAAGTTAAGACCAGTACCACCTGCTTTTAAACTGATTAAAAAGACAGTTGTTTGATCGTTTTGGAAGGCATTAACAAGTTGATGCCTTTTGATTTTTGTTGTTGAACCAGTTAAAACATAATAAGAAATATCTTTTTTACGTAATTCAGCTTCGATTAAATCTAATGATTTAGTAAAAGAAGAGAATAGTAAGACTTTTTGATTATTTTCTTTTGCTGTTTCAATAATATCCATACAAGCTTTAAGTTTAGAACTTGGTTCAATAATATCTTTATATAAAATACGTTGATCACAACATAATTGACGAAGCCTTGTCATCATTGCAAGAATTTGGATCTTATCGATATGATTTACCTGAATAGCACTTTGTAATTCACTATTAATTGTTGATAAGTTAGCAAGATATACTTTTTCTTCCTCTGGTGTAAAAGGAATAATGACATTGTTTTCAATCTTGTCTGGTAATTCTGTTAAAACCTCTTTCTTTGTTCTCCTTAAAATAAATGGTTCAACTAATTGCTTAAGTTTTGCTTGTTTTTGTTGGTCTTCATTTTTTATGATTGGTATTTCGTAAGTTTCTTTGAAATGATGATAATTATATAAATATTGAGGCATCAAGAAATCAAAGATTGACCATAATTCTGCTAAACTATTTTCAATTGGAGTACCTGTTAAAGCAAAACGATATTTACCATTAATTAATTTAACAGTTTGAGCATTCTTTGTACTTTGATTTTTGATATATTGAGCTTCATCTAAAATAAAATAATAGAATTGATAATCTTTATATAATTCATAATCTCTACGAATATAATCATATGAAGTAATAACAACATCATATTCTGGAATGCTTTCAATTAATTTCTTTCTTTGAGCAATATTTCCAGTAATACAAACTGTTTTTAATTTCTTTGAGAATTTTTTGATTTCATCTTGCCAGTTATAAATCAAGGTTGCAGGAGCAACAACGAGACTGACATGATTTTCACCGATACCATCTTCAATCAATGTCATGACTTGTAATGTTTTACCAAGCCCCATATCATCAGCTAAGATACCACCGAAGCCATATTCTGACATTGTTTTTAACCATTTAAATCCTTGAACTTGATAGTCTCTTAAAATCTTAGAATAATTTTGTGGAACTTGAATATCTTCAGGATCTTTTTCTTCAATATGAGAAATCAAGTCTTGGAAATGTTGATCTCTGTTGAAATGTAATGATGAACTGTTCATAAAGTTTTCTAAATAAAGTGAATGATATTTATCAACTTCAACTTCACCATCTTTTAAATCGTTATATTCAATATTTAAATCATTAAATAATAAATCTAAATCTTTGATACTATCATCATCTAAATTAATAAATTCCCCATTTTTTAAACGATGATAATTCTTTTTGTGTTGAAAAGCATATAAAATATCTTTAATTTCTTCTTTATCAACATTGATACTATTAATATCGATTTTTAATAAATCATTTTGTAAACGAACACCGATATTTAATTTCATATTTTTAGGTTTATTCATTTGTTTGATTTCTTCACTAATATAAATTTCACAATCATTATTAAGTGAAGGTAAAACACGAGTAATGAAATCATAAATATCTTCTTCGTTATAAAGATAATACATTTGTGTGATTTCATCATATTCTAGGTATTTTTGTAGTGTTTGAATAACACCATCTAATTTTAATGGAAGTACTAGATCTTTAGGGTTTTCTAAGATTGTATTTCCTTGATCATCTCGATAATCTAATGTAACAGATAATTCGTTGTTGTTATTTAAATCGACATAAATTAATAAAGAAATATCCATAGGTAGATATTCATCGATATCATCTCCTGTAAATTCGACATAAGGAATAACAGAATCAATGATATATTTAGAAAAATGTGGTAATTCGTTATTTGGAATTGTAAGTGAATTATTTTCTAAATGTGTAAGTAAAGGCCTTAGCGCATTGCTACATTCTTTTGAATATCTATTAAGGGTATAGTGATCGAAATAATAGATATATTGATGACCGATGATAGTAATACCATCAGGTTCTTTGTATTTGATGGTTGTATAATCTTCATCTTTTTGGATTTCTAAAATGAAGTTTTGTAAATCGATTGTTGTAAAGTTAATGTTGATATCTAAATTATCATAATGTGTTAGAAAAAAATCATCAATATTATCTGATGTGATTCTAATACTACGATCATCATCTTTTAAATGAAAATATTCTTTAATAAAACGAATTTGTTTTAATGAAGAACTATCAAAGGCTTTAGAGTTATGATCGGTAACTAAAGCATTTCCATATTCAACAATTTCGTTTGCTTTTATATTTTGAATAAAAGTATTTAAGTTTTTAATTGTATAACTTCTATCGCTAGCAATCTTATAAGATAAACTTAATCGATTAAATGTACTTTTTACTTGTGGTATTAAATGAATGTGTTGATTAAGTTGTAATTGATGTAAACGATGTTGATTTTTATATTGTTCAATTAATGAAAAAGTTAAATTAGCTTGTTCTTTTAAATGTGCGGCTTCTTTTTTTGCTTGAAGTGCTTGTAATTGATCAGCGTAATTTCCTTTTTGATTGAAAGAATAAGGTAAATCACTTGCTTCAAGACCGTAAAATTTTAATAAAATAGCACCTATATGTCCACATGCCAGTTCATTAGGATTACAGTGATTACAATCACAGTTAAATTCGAGGATATGTCCTCCTGTATCAACTTGAATTGTAGCAGTATCAATTTTACCATTAACATTAGTACTTCCTACGATTTGGTAAATTTGACCATCTTTAATAACAGACATGTTAGATATTGTATTATGTTGAAATAAGTTATGAGCTACTTTCCAATTGGGCTCATTAAAATACTTATTAATTTCATCATCTTTAATATACATAAGTAGTCCCTCCCATTTAGCTATTATAACATTATTTTTCTAAAATGATGAGATAGAGATACGCATTTTTTTGTTTTTTTAAAAATAGGATTGTTTCCAATCCTATTTCAAAACTGCTTTATAAACACGTAAGACATTTTTATAAAAAATCTTTTCAATTTCTTCAATAGATAATCCAGCTTCAATTAAAGCACCATATAACATTTGATAACCACTTGCATCCTTCATTTCAAGCTTGGATCCAATACCATCAAAGTCACTTCCTAAACCAATACAATCAATACCTGCAAGATTTTTGATATATAAAATATGTTGAACCATATCCTTAATATAACTTGTTTGATGAGTACCTTCGGTAGTTAAAAAATCACTACAGAAGTTGATTCCCATAACGCCTCCACGACTAGCAAGTTTTAAAATCATGTCATCTGACATATTTCTAGCGACACCACATACTTGACGAGCGTTACTATGAGAGGCAACGAAAGGTTTTGTTGTATGATGATAAACATCATAAAATCCAGCATCACTTAAATGAGAAACGTCAATAATGATTCCTAAACGTTCCATTTCTTTAATATATTGTAAACCAAAAGGTGTTAAACCATCGTGATCATTGATTTTAAACATATCTTCATAACAAGAAATATTAGAAAGGTTAGGGTATCCAATGCCATTTACGTGATTCCATGTCAAAGTAATCATTCTAACGCCTAATCTATAATAATGTTCAAGTAGTGATAAATCATTTTCTACAACAGCACCTTCTTCTAATGTTAGAAGAGAAGACATGATACCTGCTTGTTGATGGTCGATAATATCTTGATAACAAAAGACAGGTTTAATGAGTTCAGGATATTTTTCTATTTCATGATAATAATGGTTAATGAGTTGATTTGCTTTTAAAAAAGGTTGAGGATTTTCACTTAAATCGACAAACATCGCAAAGTTTTGAAGTAAATAATTTCCTTTTTGCATTTTCTTTAAATCAATATGACCGTCATTTTCTAATAAAGAACCTTCTTTACCATGATGTAAATCATCATAAAGTTTTAAAATAGTGTCACAATGCATATCAACAACTTTCATCATTAATCACTCCTTAAATTTTATATGTAGTATGAATTGCACAACAGGCAAGACCACCATGGCATGTTAAAACAGCAGGCAAATAATTGATTTCTACATCAATACCATGGAAGGTTGTTTGAAATAATAATTTTGCTTTTTTAGCAAAAGTTTCATTATCAGCGTGTGAAATATAAATCTTGTGTTGTTTAGCGTTAACACCTAATTCATGGAATTTATCAACAATCGATTTTAAGATTTTTACTTCAGTTCTAGCCATTGTATATTTATCAACTGCTTTACCTTGTTCATCTAAACAAAGCAAAGCTTTGATTTTTAACATCGATGCCATTCTGGCTGCCATTGGTGATAATCTTCCACTACGTGAAAGTTGTTTAAAGTTATCTGGATAAAGGAACGAAAAAGAATGATTTGTTTTTTCTTCTAAAGTAGCAAAAATTTCATCAACAGTTTTTCCTTCATCTGCAAGTTGTTTTGCACAAATAGCCATATCCATAATAGGAGCACCTACTTGGCGACTATCATAAATATAAACATTATCTAAACCAACGGTATCTTTAGCAAGATGGAAACCGTTGTTTGTTCCTGATAAATCTGCAGAGCAAGTAATAATAATGATTGCTTCATAATCTTCTTCTTGCCATTTTTCCATTTGTTCAACAAGATAACCTGTATTTGGCTGACTTGTTGAAGGAATTTTACCATCTCTTAAATAGTCATAAAGTTGTTTGGTTGAAATATCGATTTGATCTTTATATTCATGACCATCAACGATGACACTTAATGAAATAAGTTCGATTCCGTTTTTTTGTGCAATTTCTTGATCCATTGCACTTGTTGTGTCTGTCACAATTAAATATTTTTCCATTTTTGATCTCCTTAAAATTCTAATTCTAATTCTTGATAATCTTCTGTAAGAGATTGAGTGGTTTTTAACCAAGCGTAGGCTTCCTCAAATTCTTCTTCAGTAATATCTTCTATTATTCCAAATTTAATAAGTTTACATACATCATATATACTTTGCCATAAAGCATCGAATTGATGATCTTTTGCATCAATATCTGCTTGTTCACTTTCTTGATAAACAATAAATTCATGTGCGATTTGACTTGCTTGTTCTCTTTGTTGGTCCATAGGATCCTCCTTATATTATATGTTTATATAATTATACCATTAATCAAATATAGAATGATATATAATATTACAAGAAGAAGCAGTTTTTGACATAAAATTAAATTTTTTTAAAAAAAATATAAAAAAGGGTTGATTTATTAGAAAAAGGATGCTAATATAAATGAGCACTGTTAAGTTGCTTGAATAGCTCAGTTGGTAGAGCAATCGGCTGTTAACCGATCGGTCGTAGGTTCGAGTCCTACTTCAAGCGCCATGTGGCTCGTTGGAGAAACGGTTAACTCACATGCCTTTCACGCATGCATTCACGGGTTCGAATCCCGTACGAGTCACCATTTGTCAATTACATCACTTCGGTGGTGTTTTTTTTATTTCTTCATCAAGTATGTTTATATAGATATTTGTAAGTTTTGTATTTCTTTGAACTATAGAAGAAGAAATATAAGATGTGAGTGTTTTTATTTTTTCATCATTATTTGCATTATAGCTTTCATTGCAAAATAGTTTAGTACTTGAACTTTCGTATTCTAACATCCAATAAACATTTTTTTTAAAACTTCCATGATTTACAGGCTCTTGAATAATTGGATGGTAACTAGAAGTATTAAGTTCTTGATAATAACGATCTAAATAAGATGCATTATTAAGTGTTTCTTCTTGAAAGAGTTTCATTTGATTTTCTAGTATTTTAGTTGGTGCTTGTAAAGCAAGAAGTTCATACATACTTGCTGAATAGAGTTGATTATAGATAAGATATTGTAAAGTTTTATTTGTCAAAAGGATCACCCTTTTTATTATATGTAGATCAAGGTTTTATATGAGGAGAATAATATGTCATATCAAGTATTGAAATTAATTGTTTATGTTTTTTCTGTTTTATCTGCAATGTATGGTTTAAGTTGTTTTCATTATGAAAAGTATATATTAAAAGGAAAGTTAAAACAGTTTTATTGTTTATATATTATTGTTTCCTTATCTTTAGGATATTTACTTGCTTCATTTATTTTAGATTTTGTAACAATACATTTTTAATTTAAGTTTTCATATATTAAAATATGAAAACTATTTTTTTTAAATTATTACTTATTCTATTTATTTTATTAGCAATTATTTTGTTGTATCAACCAACCAAAGAGAAAGATTCTTTATATAAAGGAAAAGAAAATGAAGATGTTTATGTAAGTGTAAAAGTTGGAGATAATACACAAAAAATTCTTTTAGATGACTATTTATTAGGGGTCGTTGCTGGAGAAATGCCGGCAAGTTTTGAACTTGAAGCAATTAAAGCACAAGTTGTCGCAAGTCGAACTTTTGTTTATTCACGTTTATTAAGTGTAGATAATACAACCAATACACAAGTTTATCTAGATGATGAAAAGATGAAGGTTTCATGGAGTGATCATTATGAAGAATATAAAGAGAAAGTTCAAAAAGCTATTGTAGAAACTAAGGGGGAAATCTTAACTTACCAAGGAAAGTGTATTTCAGCTCTTTTTTATTCAAGTAGTAATGGAAAAAGCGAAAATGTAGAAAACTATTTTAAAGGTTCAAGTCAACCGTATTTGGTTTCTGTAGATTCACATTGGGATCAAGAATATGATCCTCAGTTTATAAAAAAAGTAAAATATACTAAAGCACAGCTTAATTCATTTTTTGGAGGTTCGTTTCAATATCGTTTTTTAGAACGCTATCCTAGTGGGAGAGTTAAATCTATTCTTATTAATCAAAAACAATATAGTGGTAGGGAAGTAAGAGAAAAACTACAATTGTCTTCAAGTGATTTTGAAATAGTTAAAGAAGGAAATTCTTATATTTTTGTGACTAAAGGATGTGGACATGGAGTTGGGTTGTCTCAATACGGTGCACAAGGAATGGCAAAGGAAGGATATAATTATCAAGCTATTTTAAAACACTATTATCAAGGAGTAGAGATTTCAAAGAATAAAGAATGATTTTATGGTTACACTTCTTAAGAGGTGAAAAGCATGAAAGGATTATTGAAGAGGAATAAAAAAACATTTATTTTTATGACTTCACTTTTATTATTTTTAATAGGTGTCGGTGTTATTCAGGAAATTGTTAAGAATTTAAAACCATTCGAAGATGTACCAGTAGTTTCGGTAGAAACAAAAGATGAAAATAAAAATCAAGGAAGTGAAATCTTAAAAAAACCAGTCAATGATGATGTTAAAGTAAGTAAGGGTTTTTATGATACGTCTTTAGATGATAAAAAATTAGAAGAAGCACTTGTTTATTTTGAAGGAGTCTATCGTCCTAATGATGGGATTGATTATACAAAGGATAATGAAAGCTTTGATGTTTATGCGAGTGCAAGTGGGACTGTTATTAGAAAAGAAAATGATTCTTTATTAGGGTGGATTGTTACGATTGAACATCAAAAAGGTATTCAAACCATTTATCAATCTTTAGATGATATTAAAGTTGAAAAAGGAAATCAAGTGAAACAAGGAGATGTTATTGGAAAAGCAGGAAATAATGTTTATCAATCAACATTAAAAAAACATTTACATTTTATTGTTTCAATTGATGATAAAACTGTAAATCCTGATAAATATTTTAATCAAAAAATTGAAAAAATTAAGACAACATCATGATAAATTTATATTTATAAAAAAATTAGTGTCTTTTGTTTTTTTGCCTTGTAATTCAATAAAATCGTGATACAATATTGAGGAAAAAACATACAAGGAGGAGAAATAATGGCATTATCAAAAGAAATTGGTATCGATTTAGGTACTGCAAATATATTAATTTATGTCAAAGGTGAAGGTATTGTAGTCAATGAACCTTCAGTAGTGTCAATAGATGAAGAAACTAAAAAGCCATTAGCTGTAGGACAAGAGGCAAAAGATATGTTAGGTAAAACTCCTGGTAGGGTTCAAGCAATTAGACCATTAAAAGATGGAGTTATTGCAGATTTTAGAATTACTGAAATCTTATTAACTCATTTTATTAATAAATTAAATTTAAAAGGAATTTTTGCTAGACCAACAATCTTGATTTGTTGTCCATCTAACATCACTTCAATTGAAAAATCAGCAATTAGAGATGTTGCTGAAAGATGTGGAGCTAAAAAGGTATTTATCGAAGAAGAACCAAAAGTAGCAGCAATTGGAGCTGGTCTTGAAATTAATAAACCAACAGGTAATATGGTTATTGATATCGGTGGAGGAACTACTGATATTGCTGTATTATCTTTAGGTGATATTGTAACAAGTTCATCTTTAAAAATTGCTGGTGACGTCATGGATGCGGACATTATTAAATTTGTTAAAGATAAATATAAATTATTAATTGGAGATCGTACTGCTGAACAAATTAAATTAGAAATTGGTTCTGCTGTAAAAGGATCATCTGATAAAACATTTGAAGTACGTGGTAGAGACTTAGTAACTGGATTACCACATACAATTACTATTACATCAAACGAAACTGAATTAGCACTTAGAGAAACTTGTGCAACAATTGTTAAAGAAACTAAACATGTTCTTGAACAAACACCACCAGAATTAGCTGCTGATATCGTATCACGTGGTATTTTCTTAACAGGTGGAGGAGCTTTATTAACTGGCTTAGATAGATTATTAGAATCTGAATTAAATGTTCCTGTATTCGTAGCAGATGATGCATTAAATTGTGTTGCTAATGGATGTGGAGTTATGTTAGAAAACTTACATTATATGAAATAAAACTGTCTGATTGACAGTTTTTTTCTTATCTAGAAATTAAATAATATTATAATAGAATCATGATACAATTTCATTGAGGTGAAAGTATGAAGAAAGTATTATTTTTTGATATAGACGGGACATTATTGAATAGTGAATTAAAAATACCTGAAGGAGTAAAAAGAGAACTTAAAAGATTGAAAGAGGCTGGACATTATTTATTTGTTGCCTCAGGTAGACCTTTAGCCTTTATTTCAAATCAAATCATTGAGGCTGGGTTTAATGGTTTTGTATTATGTAATGGGGCACATGTAGAGCTTAATCATGAAATCATCTATGAAAATAGAATTCCTTATGAAAAAGTGAATGATTTAATGAATTTGTTAGAAAGCGTTGATTGTGAATACGATTTTGAAACAGCAACAGATTGTTATATTGATCCTTCTTATAAAGATTTTATAGAATTTTTTAAAGTATGTGATATTCGTCATGAAAAGTTAATCATTTCTTTTGATAAAGAAGAAGTAATGCATCGTACTTTAAAAATAGAAATTAGTGCTAAAAAAGATCATGATAAAATTATAGAATATATTGCTGATAAATTTTATTTTGATCATCATGGAACAGCTAATTCATTTGAAATATGTGCATTAGATACATCAAAGGCTACAGGTGTACAAAAGGTATTAGAACATTTAAATATTGATAAAGAGCATAGTTATGCTTTTGGAGATGGATTGAATGACTTAGAAATGATTAAATATGCAGGTCATGGGATTGCTATGAAAAATGCTGTTAAAGAGTTAAAAGATGTGGCTGATGAAGTGATTGGTCATGTAGATGAAAATGGTTTAGAAGAATATTTAAAAACAATAGATTAAAAATGAGGTTCGTTTTGAACCTCATTTAAATTATTTAATAAATTTGAAATGTTGACCTGGTTTAATGAAATCTAATAAACCTAAATCTTCATCTTTTACTTTACCAATTAAGTTTCTTTCACCATCATTTGGGATTTCAGTTAAAACAACTTCTAATTCACCACGATAATGAGCTAAGTTATCGTTAACCACTAAGATATCACCACGCGTAAATACTTTTTTACAACAGTCATGATGTGGAATAGATTTGTCTTCTTTAGCTTCTTTTTTATCACCAAATCCTGAATCTTGAACAGTTGCTTGGTTTTTGAATTGAAGTCTTGGGAAACTTGATCTTAACATAAATGATGAATGATCGTATCGATCCCAGTGTGGAGCAAATTCATACATGATGTATTTTTCATTATCAGTAATTTCTGGGACTTCATCAACACGTAATTCTAAAGCTTGGAAGTTGATTTTTGATAATGCTTCTAATTCTTTTGTACTTGCTGGATAGTTACCAACGATAATATCATCAACATCACCAGTGGCTAATAAATATCTTGCTTGTACTTCAATTGGTAAAGGTCTCATGATTTCTACTGTAGGTAAACCACAGAAAACTTCCCAAGGACCAATTGTTGGATCATTGTGACTTGAAACAAAGGCAGCTGTATGAAGATTTAATGCTTTCCATTGTTTATTAAATTGTTGGAATAAATCGAAATCTAGCCCAGTATATCTTTCTGGGAAAAAGTTATGACACATAATAATTTGGTCTTTATTTCCACCGTTTTTAATTAATAAATCAACACCAGCATCCATACTTGCATTGAATTCGATTTTAATACCATAAGGATTTCTAGTAACAGCGATATCTCCTTGAGTACCAAAGTTACCATCCAAACGAATAATATCTAATCCTAAATCTGCAAATGGTTTTAAATTATTTGGAGTAGCTCCAATTAATTTAAATACTTCTGGATTTGTATCAGCAGCAACAACAAATCCTAATTCATGAGCTTTATCCATGAATCCTTTAAATTCTTTTAAATAACTTTCTCTTTTATCATCTGGAATAGATAAAAAACAAGTAAAGATTCTAGTAAAACCTAATTTAGCAGCAGTTTCCATATAATCATAGACTTCTTTAATATCACTTTTATCTGGATAAACAGAGATTCCTAAACTATGCATAAACATATTCCTCCTTATATACTAGTATAGACAAGTTTTTGTCAGAATACAAGTCATAGAGCTATTTAAAAGTTGAAATTTACTAAAAAATAATGAATAATATAGGCATAAAGGAGGTGGCAAAATGTCACTGATGGTCATTCTTTCATTTGTTGTAACAACAATCATTTCAGCTTTAATGATTCCACTTGTAATTAAAGCTGGAAATCAATTAGGAATTGTTGCACATATGAATAAAAGAACAGTTCATAAACATGAAATAGCACGTATTGGTGGCTATGCCATTTATTTAAGTTCACTTATAGGATCAGCCTTATTTTTGAAAGCAGATCATCAAATAAATGCTATTATGGTTGCAGGGTTTATAATTTTTATGATAGGGCTTTATGATGATAGTCATGATTTATCCCCTAAAGTAAAATTAATTTTTGAAGTCATTGCGGCGTTGATTGTCATTGTTTATGGAGAAATCTATATAAAAGGATTTGGATATTTCCCAAGTGATGCGATGACATTTCTTTCAGGGGTTGTTACTTTATTTTGGATTGTAGGAATTACTAATGCGATTAATTTAATTGATGGGTTAGATGGGTTATCTGCAGGTATTTCAATTATTGTCCTTGTTACTATCTCAATGACTTCTTTATTATCTGGAAGAAGTGACATTGCTTCTTTATCACTCATTCTTGCTGGAAGTATTATGGGCTTTTTGTTTTTTAATTTTCATCCAGCAAAAATTTTTATGGGGGATTGTGGAGCTTTATATATAGGTTTCATGATTTCAGTTATTTCTTTATTAGGATTTGGATACAATGCTTCTACTTTTTTTACTTTAGGAGCACCAATTATTGTTTTAATGGTTCCAATCATGGATACTTTAATAGCAATTTTAAGAAGAAAAATACATCATAAAAAATTTAGTGAAGCGGATCGAGGACATTTACATCATAATTTGATGTTTAAATTAAAATTAGGACAAAGAAAAAGTGTTTTAGTGCTTTATTTAGTCACTTTCTTATTTTCGCTTTCATCTTATTTATATTATTATAATCCAACTGCAGGAACAATTTTATTTATTGCTTTAATGATTATGTTTGAAATATTTGTAGAAGTAACAGATATGATTTCTAGAAAATATAAACCAATTTTAACAATTGTAAATATTTTTATTGATTCTGATAAATTACCAAAAATTAAATTTTTAGATCGTTATCGTAAAAGAAGATCTCCTCAAAAAGCCATGAGAGATCATTTAATTATTGCGCTATGTTTTTTACTTGTGATTGTAGGTGTTGGTTATTTTATGACATCTAAAGATACGCCTTTACCAATAAAAACTGAAACAGTACAATCTCCATACACTAAATCTGGAGATAGCGAACTATTAAATAATATTTATGCAAGACTAGATACAAGTTATAAAAATAAAGATGAAGAAGATGAATGTCAATTAGTGGCTGCTTATTTTGTGTGTGATTATTATACTTTTGTAGATAAGAAAAAAAATGAAATAGGTGGTGTTGATTATATGTATTCTGAAATGGTGGAAAACTTTAGTCAATATGCACAAACATCATTTTATAGTTATAAAAATCAATATCCAGAATTAGAGGTTTTAAAATATAATATTATATCTTATTCACCTTCAAAGGTAACAATTGCTGGATTAGAGGATAATGATTATTATAATATTTTGATTTCATTAACGTTTAATGAAGAAATTGAAGGCTTAAATTCGACAGTTAATGTAACGGTTGTAAGGGTAGAAGATCGTTACTATGTTTGTGGGTTAGATAATGCATAAGTTATTTTAAAATTATGTTGTGTTTATGAGCTTTTTATGATAATATTTGCTATGCAATGTATTAAATTAATCGAAGGAGGTTAAAAATATGTTTGAAACAATTTTAAAGGTTGCTATGGTTATTATTTCCGTTGCTCTTATTATATTATGTTTATTACAAAGTGGAAAATCAGATGATATTGTTAATGCATTAACTGGTCAAAGTTCAAATCTTTTTGCTGAACAAAAAGAACGTGGTGTTGATTTAGTAATGTCTAGAATGACGATGATTTTGAGTATTGCCTTCTTCGTGATCGCAATTCTACTACGTATGAATTAATGAATAATAGGACGCAAGGCGTCCTATTTTTTTTGGAGGTGAGAAGATGAAAGAAAGAATTTTGGATATATTAAAAGATAAAGAAAGATCAATTCATGAATTACAACATGTATTAGATCTAAATAATAGTGAAGGTTTTACAGTTTTGCTTAAAGCTTTAAATCAATTAGAAGATGAGGGTAAAATTGTAAGAAATGATAAAAATGAATATTTATTAATAGAAAACTCTAATTATATTGTAGGTGTTTTACATATTAATAAAAGAGGTTTTGGTTTTGTCATTATTGATGAAGAAAGTGATGATATTTTTATTTCTTCAAGAGATTTAAAAGATGCTTTTAATATGGATACAGTCATGGTTGAACTTAAAAAGCATCAAACAGGATCGCGTCAAGAAGGTAGAATTGTTAAAGTTATTGAAAGAGGACAAACAAGACTTGTTGGGCTGTTGAAAAACGCTAAAAGAGAACTTATCTTTGATGCGGATGATCAAAAGTTTACACAACCTATTTATATAGATCATGCACATAGTCATGGTGCAGTAGCTGGACATAAAGTTGTTGTTGAAATTAAAACGTATAAACCTTATTTAAAAGGAAATGTCGTAGAAATTTTAGGACATGTAGGAGATCCAGGGGTTGATATTTTATCTGTTGTTTCTCAACATGAAGCACATGTTGAATTTCCTAAAGAAGTTTATGAACAAATCGAATCAATTGAAAATGAAATTGATCAAGAAGAAGCTAAAACAAGAACTGATTTAAGAAATGAAACGATTGTTACGATTGATGGTGATGATGCCAAGGACTTAGATGATGCAATTTCTTTAAGAAGATTAAAGAATGGAAATTATTATTTAGGGGTACATATTGCTGATGTTTCTTATTATGTAGAAGAAGGATCTGAATTAGATAAAGAAGCACTTGCAAGAGGAACTTCTATTTATTTAGTGGATCGTGTTATTCCAATGCTTCCTCATAAATTATCTAATGGAATTTGTTCACTCAATCCTCATGTGGATCGTTTTGCAATTTCATGTTTTATGGAAATTACCCCTCAAGGGGAAGTCATTGATCATGATATCGTTGAATCAGTTATTAATTCAACTGAAAGAATGACTTATAATAATGTTAATAAAATACTTGCAGGGGATAAAAAACTACAAGAAGAGTATAGCCATGTATGTGATTTATTTTTCTTAATGAAAGAACTTGCTGAAATTTTACAAAAAACAAGAGAAGATCGTGGAGCAATCGATTTTGATACAAATGAAGCTAAAGTATTAGTTGATGAAAAAGGTAAACCAATAGATGTTGTTTTAAGACAACGTGGAGAAAGTGACCGTATCATTGAATCATTTATGTTAGTTGCCAATGAAACAGTTGCAAAACATTTTAAATGGCTTGATTTACCATTTATCTATCGTGTTCATGAAAATCCTAAGGTAGATAAATTAAGAAAATTCTCTACAATTTCTAGAACTCTAGGTTATACAATAAAAGGTTCATTAGAAGATATTCGTTCTAAAGAATTAAGTAAAATCGTTGAAGCAAGTAAAGGAACAGATGAACATGTGATTATTTCTACATTACTTCTTCGTTGCATGGCAAAGGCAAGATATGATGAACAATGTTTAGGACATTTTGGTTTAGCAGATGAATATTATACACATTTTACATCACCAATTAGACGTTATCCTGATTTAATGGTTCATCGTTTAATTCGTACGTATTTATTTAAAAAGAAATTAGATCAAGAAACTCTTTTCCATTTTGCTTCTATTATGCAAAATGTTGCTGATCAAGCTTCTTCACTTGAAAGAAAAGCAATTGATATTGAACGTGAAGTTGATGATATGAAAATGGCTGAATATATGGAAGACCATATTGGTGAAACTTTTGAAGGAATTGTTTCTTCTATTACTAATTTTGGTATGTTTGTTGAACTTCCAAATACGATTGAAGGATTAATTCGTATGGAAGATCTTGTAGATGATTTCTATTATTTTGATGATGTGAATTTACAATTAATTGGAAAACGTACAGGAAGACGTTTTAAGATGTCAGATAAAGTCAAAATTAAGGTTTCAGCTGCTTCAAAAAGAGAAAAAACGATAGATTTTCAAATTGTTGGTATGAAATCTAACAAAAAGAAGAAAAAAACTGTTATAATAAATAAGCGACGAGATAGAAAGCCAAAACAAAAGTTTAAAAGAAAAAGAAGATAGAAAAGGTGGTGATATGTATGAAGATCATTTCTCAAAATAAAAAAGCACATCATGATTATTTCTTGTTAGATACTTATGAAGCAGGTATTGAATTAAAAGGAACTGAAATTAAATCTGTGCGTTTAGGAAATGTTAATTTAAAAGATTCTTTTGTCAGAATTAAAAATGATGAGGTTTATGTAGAAAACATGCATATCGCTCCTTACGATCATGGAAACATCTTTAATCATGAAGCAAGAAGAACAAGAAAACTCTTGCTTCATAAAAAAGAAATCCTTAAAATAACTAATAAGTTAAAAGAAGGTGGCTTAACCGTTGTACCTACTAAAATGTATTTTAGTGGTTCTAAAGCTAAATTAGAAATTGCGCTTGCTAAAGGAAAGAAACTTTATGATAAGCGTAATGATTTAAAAGAAAAAGCGGCAAAAAAAGATATCGAAAAATCGCTTAAAAATTATTACTAATTTGGGGATGTCTTGGATTCGACAGGGGTATGTTTGACCTTAGCTGCAGTCGTTGGAGTACGTTAAACTCAAACAAAAAATAACTGGAAACAGACAAACTAATTACGCTTTCGCTTAGTCGACATAGACATGAAAGCTGCTAACATTGAGTGAGCCTATAGCTTTTTGTTAGTATTATAACTTTTAGGATAAGGGTTGAAGGAGTCTTGACTTTAACCACGAAAATTTAAAGAATCGCTTGGTGTAAAATTGTTCATTGATTGTAGCCAAGTTAAATGATTCAATGGACTAAACTGTAGACGCTTTGGAGGAATTGCTTTTGGACAGGGGTTCGATTCCCCTCATCTCCACCAAAATTAAGAGTTAAAATGGATGTCATCGAAAAAATACCGATGAAATCAACGTTTTTTAAGATATTTTAAACAATCAAAAAATAGCGATTTACGTGGATGTCACCCATATAAAAGGGTGTCACTACCTAAAAATCGCTATTTTTTACTTCAAAGATGAGGCAAAATGGATGTCATTAAAAGAAAGCAGGGAACCAAATGAAATTTTATATTAACAACAATGAATTAAGTGAAAAAGTATTTTGGAGAACACTAGAATCATTAGTAAGTCCAATGCAAAGAGTACATATCTTGGATGGGATGAAAGTGAAGATTGCCGATTATTTATGTTGGATAGAAATAGTGTAATGCTTTTAAAAGTGAATATGAATAATGAGATAGTAGATTAGAGGATCTACTATTTTTTTATTATATATTATTCTTTATACTTTCTTTATACTTTTTTCCCGATTTTTTTATTAAAATAAGAGAACATTTGAACTATACTTTTATCCAGAAAGACGAGAGGTAAAAACAATGAGTGACACAGTAATAAAAATGAATAGTATTTCTAAAAAAATAAGAAATACAGTTATTCTTAATGATTTAAATATGACAGTTTATGAAAATGATATTTATGGATTTATTGGACAAAATGGTGCTGGAAAATCTACAACTATGAAAATTATTATGTCATTAGTAAAAGAAACACAGGGTCAATTAGAATTGTTTGAATCAACAGATAATCAGGTAAACAGAGGAAGAATTGGTGCTATTATTGAACAACCAGCATTCTATCCTTATATGACGGCTTATGAAAATTTGCAATACTACATTAAATTTAAAGGAATAGTTGAAGCAAATAGCATTGAAAATGTATTGAAAATGGTTGGGTTAGAAAATGCTGCTACTAAAAAATATAAAAATTATTCTTTGGGAATGAAACAAAGACTAGGGCTAGCACTTGCATTGATTAATAATCCAGATTTATTAATTCTAGATGAACCATTAAATGGTTTAGATCCACAAGGGATAGCAGAATTGAGGGAAACGTTAAGACACCTTAATAAAAAATATGGAATAACGATGGTTATATCAAGTCATATTCTAGATGAATTAGAGATGATTGCAACAAGATATGGTTTTATTCATAAAGGGCATATGATTGAAGAAATAACAGTAGATGAATTACATGAAAAATTAAAAAAATATATTTCTTTGGATGTTGAAAATATTTCACTTGCAACAATTACAATTGAACAAAAACTAAATACAGTAAATTATAAAGTTGTAAATGACCATACTATTTATTTATATGATTATGTAAATGATGGAGCAAAAGTGGCATCTACTTTGATTAAGGAAGGTGTTATGATTGAAAAGATGAATGTTTCAAATATGAGTTTAGAAAATTATTATTTTTCATTAATAAAAGGAGTTGAAAATAATGTTTAATATTATTAGTGCTGATTTATATAAACTAAAAAAAAGCAAAGTATTATTATGGATAATATTGGGGTTGTTAGGAATTGTTTTGTTAGGAAATATTTTAGCACAAAGTGGAGATGGGATAATGACTTTGATGTCAGATACTATGAATTATAATACAATTCATTTCAAAAAAAATGGAACTGAAATTATGCCAGAACTATTAAAAGGATCTAATATTCTTATATTCTTTTTAATACCAATTGTGATAAATGTATTTATTTCTGATTATAAATATGAAACTATAAAAAATACAGTTTCTTTTCAATATCCTAGAACAATGATTTATATTTCAAAAATGCTTGTTTGTTCTTTGTTTGCGATAATTATTCCCTTCTTATATGTGATTTTAGGATTAATAGTTAATTTGGCATTTAATGGATTTAACAATATTAAATTAGCTGATGTGTTAATAACAATCAAAATTGTATGCGCTCAGTTACCAATATATATTGGTTTTGTAGGATTGATGGTTTTAGTTGGAGTAGTTTTTAAAAGTAATACGGCAACAACAGTTTTTTCGATTTTGTATCAATTTGTTATATTATTTATTTCTTCTATTGCAAGTAATATTGATATATCAGCAGTTGATCCAATAACATGTTTGGATAGGCTAGCTTATCTTAATACATTAAGTACTACGAACATATTAGAAATACTATGTGTTGGAATTGTGCTAGTTATTTGTTCTGTGTTTTTTGGAAATTATATTTTTTGTAAAAATGATGTGAGGTAGGAGAGAATATAAATGAAATTATCAATTTATAATATAGAGAGAAAATAGGTTATATTTCTCAAAGAACTGAAATGTTTTCAGGTACGATTTTAGATAATATTACTCTTTTTAATTACGATATTACTAAAGAAAGAGTAATTAAAGTATGCAAAACGGTAGGAATACACGATGATATTATGAATTTAGAAATGGGATATAACACTTTTTATGGTGCGGAAGGAATTTCATTATCAGGTGGACAAATACAAAAAATTGGAATTGCAAGAGTACTTTTAAAGAATGCGGATGTATATTTATGTGATGAAATCTATGCATCATTAGACAAAGAAAGTGTTCAAAATATAAAAAATGTAATATTACAACTTTCTAAAAAGCATATTGTAATTGTTATAGATCATATAAATGATAATTTTTTAAGTGAAAATTTTTGTGAATGATAAATTAACACTTTATAAATGTTAATAATTAATTTTATATGATAAAGTAATAATGAATTAAAAGAAAAGAAGGTGCTATTCATGGATCGTGTTTTAATTGTTGAGGATGATACAGATATAAATAATTTTATAAATGATTATTTTATTATAAAAGGGTATTCAACTGTTCAATCATTTTCTGGAACAGAAGGATTGCTAAGGTTGAATACAGATAAGGAAATATGTTGTATTATTTTAGATTTAATGTTACCTGGTATATCAGGTGAGGAAATTATAAAAAATGTAAGAGATGTAAGTGATGTTCCAATAATTGCAGTTTCAGCTAAAAGTGGAGATGATACAAAGATTGAAGTTTTAAAACTTGGAGCGGACGATTTTTTATTAAAACCGTTCAATTTAGAAGAACTGCAGTTAAAAGTTGATAGAAATATAAAAAAATATAAAAAAGTAAATAACAAAAAACAGGAAACACAAATTAAATTTAATAATTTATTGTTAAACATTGAAACACGAGAGGTGTTTGTAGATGGAAAAAATGTTTATTTTACATCAAAAGAATTTGATATATTATTATTATTGATTAACAATGCAAATAAAGTTGTAAGTAAGGATAAAATATTTAAAGAAGTTTGGCATGAGGAGTTTTGCATGGATACACAAACTGTAACAGTTCATATTAAAAATATTAGAAAAAAAATTAAAGAAATTAATCCTACTGCAACAATTATAGAAACTGTATGGGGTATAGGATTTAAAATATGTTGATTTTATATATTGTAATTATTATTTTGGTGATTCTTTTACTTTTGAATAGTATGCACTTAATTTTATTAAAAAAAGAGATAAAAAATATTGATAGACAATTTGTAAAAATAATGAATGAATCAACAAATGCAAGAATAAATAAGGGATATGTAAATCATGATGCAGAGGCACTAATTAAAACTTTGAATCAATGTATTGATCAAACAAATAGATTGGCTCGAAAAAGCAAGGAATCTAATGATGTATTAAAATCAACAATTCTTAATATGTCTCATGATATTAGAACACCTTTAACATCTATACAAGGTTATTTGCAACTTATTAAAATGGATGAGATTGATGCTTTAAAAAGAAAAGAATACATAGAAATTATGGAATCAAGATTAGATTCATTGAAAAGCATGATGGAAAATTTTTTTGAACTTGCAAAAGTTGAATCAAATTCATTTCCTATAAATTTAAAAATTCTTAATGCGCATGAGATATTTGTAGAAATAATAGGGATGTATTATGATTTATTTCAAGAAAAGAAGATATTTTTGGACTTAAAATTAATGAATCATATGATTGTTATTGCAGATGAGAGTGCATTAAAAAGAATATTTAACAATTTAGTATCAAATATAGTAAAATATGGAAAATCAAAAGCACAAATAAAGAGTTATAGCAAGGATAATTATATTATATTTACATTTAAAAATGATACAAATGATATTAATGATGAAAACGTTAATAAGTTATTTGATAAATTCTATACGGTATCGAATAGTAGAACAGAGAAAAGTTCAGGGTTAGGTTTAGCAATAACTAAAGAACTTGTATATAAAATAAATGGACAAATATCAATTGATTATAAAAATGAGGAAATAACATTTATTTTAAAATTAAAGCAGTATATGGAACATTAATAGTTTAAGAAAAGATAGTAGATCAGAAGATTTACTATCTTTTTTTACGAAAGAAGGTGGTACAATGAAAGAAATAATCATATCTATTGTTTCAATGCAAATTGGTGCATTTATAGGAATTGCTACAATGTGCTTTTTCCAAATCAATAAAGGTAATGGTAGCTCTGATAAGCAATAAATACAAGTATAGACTTTGTACAAATTTAATGATGATAATGAGTAGAGGAGATGAGAATATATGAAAAAAAGTAATATTATAGTTTTAGCGTTATCTACACTGTTGGTTGTTTGTAATGCACTACCAATGAACAATGTAGAAAACAAAAAAGAAATAGTTATTTCACAAAAAGAGGCATCAAAAAAGAAATCAAAGAAAAAAGATGTATCCAAAGATGAAACCAATGAAAGTGATAAAAGTGTAAATGATACATCCAAACAAACAGCAGAAGAAAATACGATTCAGGAAGATCAAGAATCTGTAAAAAGTGATGTGCAAACTCAAGAGAAAACGAGTAATCAAAATACTAATGAAAATAAAACAAAAAAGAAAGTTGAAACAAAACAAACACCAGTACAACCTGTTGAAAGCAATCAGCCTTCTTCTGTAACCCCAAGTCAGCCAGCATCAAGTGGAAATACTACTAATGCACAACAACCTCAAAAGGAAGAACAAACAAAGATTTTAAGAGTGACATATTGGGTTAAATGTGATTGCGGAAAAGAATTGACACATTCAATAGATTATAAAGATTACGAGTCTTACTATAATAGTAACGATTACTCAGTAAAGATTTTAATTAACCAATTATTAGATGAAGGACATTGTGCAGGAAATGAAGAAGTATGTGGTGCTTCGCATTATCGTTATGGCACAAATGAAAATTGGATTTATAAGTAAATCATTATCAAACTATGTAGAAACATGATAGAATTAAATACGGATAAAGAATAAGTAAATAGTTTATCATAAATAATTACTGAAAAATTCAAAATATTACCAACAAATTTTTATAAAAGTCTCTCATTCTTTATCCATTTAATATTATAAGCAGGCAGGTTGATATGATCTGTCTTTTTTTGTTGGAGGAATATATGTATTTAAATAAGTGGGTATTCAAGCCATAGGACAATCGAAAGATTGTCCTTTTTGCATTTAATAAACAAAAGAAGTAGGGCAATGTTTGAAACTTGCATTGCAAACAATAAATAACAGGAGAAAAAGTAAAATGAAAAATAAACTTTCTAAACTATATAAGATTTTTTTAGCAGTAGGAATGGTATTTTCAATGTGTTTCAATACGCTTGGAATGAGTGTAGTAAATGCTTATGATCCATCCGTTCCTAAAGAATTTACAAGAGTGAAAAATATCAAGTATCCAGAATGGTGGGGCAGAAAGATTCCATCCATTGCTTCATGGTCAACGTATTCATGTAAATACGATGGTAAATGGGCTTTCTGTTTGGAAGCAGAAAAGAAGACACCTGCAAGTGGTAAATATCCTGCACAGGTTATTGAAAATAATGAAAACGTAAGAAAGCTACTTTACTATGGCTTTGGAGGTCCTGCAGCCTATGGTGAATTTGCTGCGGATGCTGATCTAAAGACAGCTATCTGTCCAGATGACCCTCTTACAAATGATGATATCAAATATCTTTTGACACATATCTTTTTAAGTGGCGCTTATTCAGGACAATGGAAAGGTTTTGATGAAAACTTGTTCAACCAAACATTCGGAAGTAATTATGGTACAAATATCATGAACATCTATCGTCGAATCATTTCATTACCTGATCCAGGTAATGGTGTTTCTTGGGAAGGCAACAAATCAGGAAACAGAGCATTGTTTAAAGCAAGCTATGATAAGACAAATAAGCAACAAGTTACAAATACTGTGAAATTAAATGGTGCTTCATCTGCTGAAGTGAATATCCCATTGGCTTCAAATGTGACAATTCACATTGCTGGAACTTCTGCAACACAAACAGGTGGTACTGCAAAAGTCTATGGCGGACAAAGCTTTTATTTCACAGCACCATGTCAAAATTCACCATCAAATTTTGTGAGTGACAATGTATGTGGAAACGGATGTGAACGATTTACAGCGTTAGCTATTCATGATGGAGGTGCTGGAACTCAAGCACAAGGAACTTGGAACATGGATCCTGATGATGCACGTCTATATTTAAATATTGAATGGCTTGATTTTGGTTCTTTGGAATTAACTAAAAAGAATACAAATCAAGATCTTATTGATGGTGCAAAATTCAATATCAAATCTGTTTCATATGATGGTTATAATGAAAATACCCTTGTAAAAAATGGAAAGATCAAAGTGAATGATCTAATGGTTGGAACTTATGAAGTCAAGGAAACAGAAGCACCTCATGGATATCTTTTAAATACAGATACTTTTACAGTCAAAGTAGAAAAAGATAAGACAACAGTATTGAGTGTTACAGATGATGAACCTAAAGGAAATATTGATTTCCAAAAAGAAATCGATACTTCTAAAACAAATGGTCTAAAAGGTGATGCTACTACTGAAGGTGTAACTTTTGAATTACACGCAAGTGAAAAGATTACAAATCAGGCTGGAACAAAAACTTATTATGAAAAAGGTGCATTGGTATCAAGCAAGAAAACAGATGCCAATGGAAAGATTGCTTGGAGTGAATTGCCATTAGGGAAATATTATATTCAAGAATCAAAAACAAATGATTCATTGGTATTCAATGATGCAAAGATCAGTGTATCAATCGATTATGAAGGACAAACAGTTTCAAAAGTATCAAGAAGTGCAAAAGGTACTAACAGAGTGAATATGCAAAAGATCCAAGTTTTTAAATCAGGAGAAAAGGACAGTATTTCAGGTCTTGTAAAAGGATTACAAGGAGCAGAGTTCACGTTCAAATTGTACAGTGAAGTTAACCATGTCGGATGGGACAATGCTACAACTTATGCAGTCATCACAACTGATTCAAATGGTAAAGCAAATACGCCATATCTTCCTTATGGAAAATATATTGTCAAAGAAACAAAGACACCTAAAGATTATATTACAGCACCAGATTTCACAATTTCAGTAACAGATGATTACAGTGAATATAAAGATGTTGAACAGGTAAAACGTGTCAATGTGAATAACCGACCATTTTCATCACAACTTAAGATTATTAAATTAGATGCTGAATCAGGAAAGAAAGTCACATTAAATGGTGCATCATTTAAAATCAAAGACTCAAAAGGAAACTATGTTGTACAAAAAGTTGGCGGAAAAAAATATGACACATTTACAACTAATTCTAAAAACGTTGTTACAGTAAAAGACAGCGAAGAAGGAACAGTAACACTTCCTTTACAGTTAGATGCAGGAGATTATTCTATCGAAGAAGTAGAAACACCTAAAGGCTTCTTGCAACTAGAACAACCTGTGAAATTCACAATTACAAATACAAGAGATTATGACAAGGATGAGGATGAAGATCCAATTCTAACTGTCAAAGTAAAAAATGTACAGCCAAAAGGAAAAATCATTTTAACAAAGACAGACAAGGCTACAAATGAAGCACTAGCTGATGTTGAATATGAATTAACTGCCAAAGAAAATATCTACAGTGCAGTTGATGGTACTTTACGTTATGCAAAAGGAGCTACTGTTGCCAAAGGAAAAACAGATGCCAATGGAAAACTTGTCATTGATTCGCTATTCATGGGCAAATATGAATTAAAGGAAACTTTAACAAATGAAGGATATGTGCTTTCAGAAAAAGTACATCAAATCAATCTTGAACAAAAAGATCTAACAACTAAAGAATATGTCATTACAAAGAATGTAACGAACATTGCACCTCATGGTGAAATCCATGTACAAAAAAGAGACAGAGATACATTAGAAGATCTTTCAGGTGTTACTTTCCAATTAACAGCAAAAGAAGACATTTATTCACTTGATGGAAGAAATACACTTCTTTATAAAAAAGGTGAAGCTGTTTCAATGGATATTTCAGAAAACGGATATTATGTGACTAATGAATTAGGTGAAATTCATATTTCAGGACTACCACTTGGAAAATATGAATTGAAAGAAGTACAAGAATTAGAAGGATATGTTAAAAACAATAAGGTCTATGACATTGACTTAAGCTATGATCACACAGATAAGATCATCTATTCAAAAGAACTTGATATTCTTAATAAAAAGACAGCAACTGAAATTTCAAAAGTTGATGCAACTAATGAAAAAGAACTTGAAAGTGCAAAGCTTTCATTAAGAGATGAAGAAGGAAATGTTTTGGAAGAATGGACATCAACAAAGGATGTTCACATTATCAGAGGTCTTGTATCAGGCAAAAAATATATCTTGCATGAAGAACTTGCACCATTAGGATATGCAACAGCAAGTGATGTAACATTTACAGTAAATGAAGATGGAAGTGTGACTAAAGTTAAAATGAAAGATGAAATCACAAAGGTAGATATTTCAAAAGTAGATGCAACAACTGGAAAAGAAATCGAAGGAGCTAAGCTTACATTAAAAGACAAGGAAACAGGTGAAGTAGTTGAATCATGGACTTCTGGAAAAGAACCACATCGAATCGAAGGATTAACTGTTTCAAAAACTTATGTGCTTCATGAAGATTTAGCACCTGCAGGCTACAATGTTGCAAGTGATGTTGAATTTACAATTTTTGATACAGGAGAAGTTCAAAAAGTAGTTATGAAGGATGAAGCAAAACCTGTTGTTGTAAAAACAGGTGATGATACAGACTATAAATCATTGAGTGCGTTACTAATTGCCAGTGGATTATTAATTGCAGCAGTGATCTGTAAAATCAAAAGAGGTAAAGATGAATAAAAAGGATTAGATAATTTCAAATTCAATTAATTTAAAATATTTTTAACAATATGAGTGCAATAAATACAGTTTGCGTGCAAGTTGTTGAATGTAGCAGAAGATATCATAAAATATAAGTAACAAAGAGCTCTTAAATAAAAAAATGGAGGAACAATAAAATGAGAAAATTATAAAATGAGAAAATTATAAAATGAGAAAATTATTAATTAGCCTTTTTTCGGCAAGTATGTTATTAAGTGGGATAACTTCTGTTAATGCACAAACTGTATCAAATGATGTTACAGTTCAAACATATCAAGAAGTAATCAATGGAGTAGAATGTGATGTTACTACTTATGACAGTGATAATTTATATAAAGTTAATTATCAAGATTCAATAGGAGAAAAACATATTGGGATTTTAAATAAAGATACTAAAGAATTAACGGTTGACGGAGATGTTATAGAATATTCAGTTACTTCAGGAACACCTGTTTTAGCAGATTCTCTCTCTATATCAACATATGCTAGTTCTGATTGGACACCAGTGCTAGTTACAAAAGGTATTAAAGTAAGTTGTTCACCAATTTTTAAATCATTAGGGTATGTTACAACAGCAATTATTACTGCGGCTGGAAAAACTGTTGGTGCTAGATTAGGTAGTGCAAAAGTAGGAGAAGTAGTAGGTAAGGCTCTTGGATCAGCTGCGAGAGATGCTGTAAGCAAAGTTAATGTTACTTTTAAATATGATTTGTATAGAACAAAAAATCCTGTATATGTTTCATCAAATGCATCAGTAAAAACAACAGGATACAGATATCAAAATTATGCTATGAATGCAACATATAAAGGAAAAACTTTTTCAAAAACTACTACGGTTTGTGGTAGCTGGTGGTCATCAAGCAATCCGTATTAAAGATTGGAATATTTTTATAATCCATAGTAAAATTGAATATGGGTGATGTTATGAAAGTTGTAATAATTGATGATGATATCAATTTTGCATATAAATTAAAGAATTATCTTATAAAATTTAACACTATTTCTTTTGACATAGAGATAAACAATTATGATAAAGAATTTGAATTATACTTTTTAGACATAGATATGCCAGATATGGATGGCATATCTTATGCTAGAAGTATAAAAAAGAAGTATCCTCTTTCACGAATTATATTTGTTTCTTATAGAAGCGATTTAGTATTTGATGCAATTCAGGTATTCCCATTTTCTTTTGTAAGAAAGGAAAAAATGAATGAAGAACTTCCAATGGTTTTAGAAGAAATTTGTGAACTAGAAAAAGATAAAAAGAAGATGCTAAAGATAAATGAACAGTTTTCGCTGCCGGTAAATAGGATATGTTATATAGAGAAAAGAGGTTCCTATGCACATATTTATACAGAAAATAACGTGTATAAGTTAAGAAAGTCTTTAAGTAATATATTTGATTTTATGAACAGCCATTTTGTTTACATTAATAAAGGTACAATTGTGAATATGAAGTATGTTAATGAGTACCAAAAAGAAAACATTATTTTAAAAGACGGGACAATACTATATATGAGTCGAGGTAGGCGTAGTGAATTTATGTTATCTTATCTTAAATACAAGGAGGAGATATAGTTGGAATATCTATACATTGTATTTTTAACTTTATTTATATCTATATGTTGTTTGAAGTATTTTGATGTGACAGTTGACAAGAAAAATATTCTATTGGTGATTATTATTTCTCTATGCTGCTGTATGATTAATTTTCTCAAATTGCCTGATATGCTAAACACAGTAATTAGAGATAGCTTAATATACTTGTTTATTAGAAAATATATTTCAAAAGATAGAGATTTGGAAATAGTATCAATTATTTTGGTATTAGAAACAATTGCAAAATGCAGCTATTATTTATTTGTTTTGTTTGTTCCCTTAATTATTCAAGCAAATATATCAAATATTCTTTTATATAGTAATTATGAGCTTAAAATTTTAAGTTTGTTTATTTTATTTGTATTAATGGCAATGTATTTTCGTTCATCATATTTTTTAAATGTAAGATGTAACAGAATAACTTATGCCTTATTATCTACTTGTTCAGTAATTTCTTTATATGGATTAGAAGTTATTCCAACATTAGGAAATCAAATAAAAGAAAATCAATTATATTTTCTCTTACTTTCTTTTATGTATATTGTTGTAGTTAATATAATCATTTATATTTATCATAATCAACAAACACAACAAGAAATAGAAAATAAGGTTGTTTTAGAACAGGCTAGAATTTTGAAACAAGAAAAAGATATTATTTCTATACAAAATAAAATGATTGAAAACATTAAACATGATCTTAATTATTTTAAAGAAATGGTAAATGACGGTGCTAAAGATCATTTAAATGGAACAATTAAGAAAATTGATAAATATAATAGTAATTTTATTTTTGAAGATTATTTATTAAATAATTTTATTTCAAGAATGAAAACTGAAATGAAAGAAAATAATAAAGATTTAAAGTTAATTATCACAAATACAAATATATCGATTGATTTAACAATATATAACCAGCTCATTTCTATTATGGAATTTATAATCCAAAACAGCTTGGAAAGATTTATCCAGTTTCGTATACACTCTTTAGAAAATATGTCTATTTTTGAATTTACGTATATGCCAAAGAATAAAGACGTAATAAAATCTAAAGATATAAAAAATAATGAAAATATTGTTTTTAATCAAGCGGCTCACCAATACATGGTATGCTCTTTGATTTTGGAAGGAGAAAGATCGTATGAAAGAAATAACAGATAAAAACTTATTGTATTCAAAAAAAGGATTTTTGATAATAATATTTTTGATTTGCCTTATTGCAATGCCTATTTGTGAATATTATTTCGGCTTAGAATTTTCTACTGTATTCCCAATAGTAATAACGGATACATGGTTTATTACAAAAGCAATATTTTATGATAGAGAGGATAAAAGAAAAATATTATTTGATATTCTCTTCTCTGTTGCTATTACAGCAGGATGTCTTTATTTCTTATAAGAAACAACATTGAACTATCGTTATAGATAGTTCTTTTTAATTTTAAAGGAGGTGATGACTATAAGATGAAAATGAACAGTTTGATTTCATGGGTAGGTGGAAAGAAGTCTATTAGAGATCTGATCTATGCAAGATTTCCACAAAACTATGGAAGATATATTGAAGTGTTTGGTGGAGGAGGGTGGGTACTGTTTGGAAAAAAGCCAGATAAGTTTGAGGTCTATAATGACTTCAACAACAACCTTTCAAATATGTTTGCGGTTGTAAGAGATCAGCCATTGGCTTTTATTCAGGAACTTGGTTATCTTCCTGAAAACGGAAGAAATATCTTTAATCTTTATAAAGAAATTATAACCAAGCAAAGAGTAGAAGATAAATTTTTACAGGAAGAAATGGAAAAGGTAAAGGTTTATTTTACCGAACTTCAGCAAGAAGAAATCATGGAAATCATGAAGCAAGAACGAATTGAAAAACAGGATGTAAAACTTGCTGTTGCATTTTTTAAGCTTGTCAGATATTCCTATGGTTCAGGGTGTAAAACTTTTGGATGTCGACCTTACGATGTGCGTAAAGCATTTAATACGGTCTGGCAAATCAGCGATAGATTAGCAAATACAGTTATAGAAAACAAGGATTTTGAGGCACTGATTATTCAATATGATCGATCAGATGCCTTTTTTTATTTAGATCCTCCCTACTATGAAACGGAAGGACATTATTCTGTCATATTCACAAAGGAAGATCACATTCGCTTAAGGGATACCTTAAAGAAAATACAGGGGAAGTTCCTGCTTTCCTATAATGACTGTGAATTTATACGAGATCTGTACAAGGATTTTTATATTGAAGGATTTTCAAGAATCAACAATATGGCTCTTCGTTATGATAAGGATTCACAGTTTCCAGAAGTGTTGATTTCCAACTACAATCCTATGAAGAATTCAGGAATACAGAAACAGCTTGATTTATTTGAGCAGGATGGAGGTGATGAAAATGATGAATGAGTATCATATGAAACTTGAGGAAGGGAATAAAGTGACCCTTCCTGAAAGTTTAGTTAACAAGTTGCTGTTAAGAAAAGGTGAAACAGTCTGTTTGATTCAGGAAGATGGTATCAAGGACAAGTGCTTTAAAGTAACTGCAGAAAATGAAAAAGAACTGTTCGATGAAGATTTTTACTGCATTCCCAAAAGGGTATTTGATATGTGTCATTTGGATTATGAAAGTATTCAAATCATCGTTGAACAGGGACAAATGGTCATTACCAATCCACAGTATGTGTTGAGTTATTTAGGAAAAGATATGATTACCTGTCTTTTAAAGCAAAATGTGGATTTAGGATTATTTGCAAAGGATCTTGTAGATTTATTAAATGAACAGACAATCGAAGAAGCTGTTTAGAAAAGGAGGAAACAATGGTACAAATTTTAAAGAATAAAAAAGTAAAGGTCATTATCTGTTTGATGATCATCTTAATAATGCTTGTATTAACAATGAAACAGTCTTATGCGGCAGGAGATGTTTCAAGTGTTATCCAGCAGGCTTGGAAACAAATGGAGTCGCAGATTAAAAACATTGTCAACAATGTTGTGTTTCCTGTTATTGATATCATACTTGCTGTCTTTTTCTTTGCTAAACTTGCAATGGCATATTTTGATTACAGAAAACAAGGACAGTTTGATTGGACAACACCAGCAATACTGTTTGCATGTTTAACATTTTCCTTGATTGCACCAAACTATATCTGGAAAGTCCTATAGAGGAATAGATTATGTTTTTATGGGATTTTGTCGCAGATAAGGTCATGGGTCAGATCGTTGACTGGATCTACAGTAAGCTACTTGAATTTTTAGGTGAATTCTTTGGCATGATGGGATCAATGGGAGCTGATCTGTTTGACTATGACTTTGTAAGAGCCATTATTGAACTGTTTAGACTTTTTGGATGGGCGCTGTTTGTTTCAGGAATGGTCGTTGCAGTATTTGAAATTGCTGTTGAATATCAAAGTGGGCGAGGCAGTATCAAAGATGCCTGTCTTAATGCTATGAAAGGGTTTATGGCTGTGTCTTTGTTTACTGTATTGCCAGTAGAATTATATAAGTTCTGTATTTCTTTGCAGGTAACCATGTCCAATGGACTTGCTAAACTTGTAGGAAGTCAGTCCGTAGGTGATTCAGCAATTAAGTCACTGTCGTATATGCAAAAGCTGTCGCTTGGAACAGTATTGCTTATCTTTTTGCTGATTATGATGGGCTATTCCATTATCAAAGTGTTCTTCGCAAATCTAAAAAGAGGAGGTATCCTTTTAGTAATGATTGCAGTAGGATCGCTTTATATGTTTTCAATTGTGCGTGGCTATACAGATGGTTTTATTCAATGGTGCAAGCAGATCATTGGTATATGTCTTACTGCATTTTTACAGGCAGTCATTTTAATTGCAGGTCTGGGTGTTATGAAAGAAAACTGTCTTTTAGGAATCGGCTTGATACTGGCAGCCAGTGAAATTCCACGAATTGCAGGACAGTTTGGACTTGATACAAGCATGAAAGCAAATATCATGTCTACTGTTTATGCGGCTCAGTCAGCTATGAATATTACAAAAACAATTATGAACAGAAGCTAATAATCATCTTGCATTTTTCCTGCTTATTTGGTATTTCTGTTGTAGGAGGTACAGCATGACTATCGAAGAACTGAAAAAATATAAATGGTTTGTTGCAACATGCAAGTATGAAGGTATCGTTGGGAAAAAGCATTGTTTTACATATGATGTTGATAATTTAAATACAAATTTGTTAAGTGGAATGATTTTAGTTGATGATGAACTTGTAAAAGAAACAGAAGAAAAGGGTGTCTGGCAGGACTGTGTTTTTGATGCGATTTGTGATGAAAAAGTTCAAATCGTACAGCAATGTTCAAAGCCAATCATTCTTTATGAAGAAGTTCCAGAATATGATGAGTGGGTGAATCTGTTATTGTATCGCTATCTTGAACAGCATTATTATGAAAAGAAATGGATGACCTATATACAGGTCGATAGAAAAATGAATGATGAAATGAGGTTGAACTAAAATGTATATGTATCCCGATAATTTAAAAGGGAAGGCAACATTATGGCTATGGTATTTAAGAGATATTGGAATCGTAGGTGTGGGGGCAATCATTGGAGTGATTGCCATTTCTCATGCCAATTTTTATATGCCAATGGCATTAGTAGGGTGCTATGCTTTTTTAACTATCCGTATGGCTGATACCAGTATCTTTGATTTTTTATCATATGCCTTTGCCTTCTTTATATTTTCACAACAGCTATATAAATGGCATTTTACAGGTGAAATAAAAACACCCTTGAATACAGAAAACAGGAAAAAGAAATGGAGGCTATGATGAAAAGAAAAAAGAAAACAGAGAAGAAAGATACCGTGAAAAAGAAAACAAAGAAAAATAAAAAAGTATCCAGTACAAGGATGCTAATCAATACTAAGACGATTACCGATTACGGTTTAAAACTGTTTAATGGAGAGGAAGTCGTCTTTTTTGTTGTTCAGCCACAAAATCTTTCTGTTATGTCAAAAGAAAACATAGGTGCAAAGATATTTGCACTTACAAATGTTGTAAAAGGACTAAATGATATTGAAATTATCTGTCTGAACAGTCGAGATAATTTTGAAGAAAACAAATATTTTCTGAAAAAAAGAATTCAGGAAGAAACAGAAGAAGTTGTTATCAGGCTTCTTAAAGAAGATCTGTATCATTTGGATAAGATTCAAACACAGACAGCAACAGCACGACTTTTCCTGATCGCTGTTCGTATAAAACCTGATGATCAGTTAGAAGTACATTCTTTGATCCATCGTATTGAAAAACTCATTCGTATGCAAAATATCTCTGTAACACGAGCAGACAAGGAAATGATTAAAAGAATGTTGGCTGTCTATTTTGAACAGAATGTTACGACAAGTCAGTTTGAAGATTATGATGGAAAGAGGTGGTATGATGGTGTTCAATAAATTATTTGGTAAATTCAAAAAGGCTGAAGTTGAAGATGAAGAAGAAATCAAAGTGCAGGATTACCTTGATATGATTGCACCTTCAACAATACGTTTCTATACAGAATATTTTATTTGTGGAAACAGCTACAGAAGTGTCTGGGCATTACGAGAGTATCCAACCTCTACAGATGAACAGGCACTTTTACGTTATATGGGTGAAAAAGACGGAGTCACCTTGCATATTTATGCCAGACAGGTCACTTCTGCAGAAGAAAAGAAGATTATTGGAAATGCAGCTAATAAAAACAGGCTCAGACAAAGCAATACGCAAGATCTAAAAGAAACAGTAACTGCTCAAAGCAATCTTAATGATGTTATTGAGCTGATTGCCAATATGCATCGAAACAGAGAACCACTTGTTCACTGTGCTGTTTATTTTGAGTTGATTGCTGACAGCTATGATGAACTTAAACTTATTCAGACTGAAATGATGACAGAACTTGTACGAAGCAAGTTGAATGTTGATCGTCTTCTTTTAAGACAAAAAGAAGGATTTCTAGCGGTTACTCCATCGGGATATGATGGATTCAAGGAGCAGTTTGAACGTGTTCTTCCAGCATCAAGTGTTGCAAATCTTTTTCCATTTAACTATTCAGGTAAGACAGATCCGCATGGAATCTATATAGGTCACGATAAATTTGGAAGCAATATTATTGTTGATTTCAATGAAAGAAGTGACGACAGAACAAATGCCAATGCTCTTATTCTTGGAAATTCAGGACAGGGAAAATCATATCTTTTAAAACTTTTACTGTTGAATTTAAGAGAACAGGGAATGTCTTTAATAACTCTAGATCCTGAACATGAATATGAAGAAGTAACCTATAATCTTGGCGGTGTTTTTATTGATATGATGGCAGGACGATATATCATTAATGTTCTTGAACCAAAACAATGGTCAGAAGATATAGAAGATTCAGGTGAAGATGATGTTCCTGTTGCATTTAAACAATCAACAGTTCTTGCACAGCATATTTCCTTTTTAAAGGATTTTTTCAAGACATATAAGGCGTTTACAGAGGAGCAAATCGATACGTTAGAAATTATGTTGGTTAAAGTCTATCAAAGATTCAACATTAATGAAAAGACAGATCTTAGTGTTCTAGAACATGACGACTACCCTATATTGAGTGATCTCTATGATTACATTGATGAAGAATACAAACATTACAACACAAACAGAAATAACATTTATACAAGAGAATCACTGCGTGAAATATTGCTTTTATTAAATTCAATATGTGTGGGAAGTGACAGTCGTTTCTTTAATGGGCATACCAATATTCATTCACAAAAGGTTGTGACTTTTGGTGTTAAGGATCTTTTACAGGCAAATAAGTCTTTAAAAGATGCGATGCTTTTTAATATCCTTTCCTATATGTCCAATGAGCTGTTGAAAAGAGGGTATACAGTAGCTTCAATTGATGAACTTTATCTTTTTTTAACAAATACAACAGCAGTAGAATACATTAGAAATTTTATGAAGCGTGTTCGAAAAAAGGAAAGTTCTGTTATTTTAGCTTCTCAAAATCTGGAAGATTTCAATATTGAAGGAATCAGAGAACTAACAAAACCATTGTTTTCAATACCAACACATACGTTCCTGTTCAATGCAGGAAATACGGATGCAAGATTTTATATTGATACGTTACAGCTTGAAGAAAGTGAATATGAACTTATTAAATATCCACAAAGAGGTGCCTGTCTTTATAAATGTGGAAGTGAAAGATACAACCTTATTGTTCATGCACCAGATTATAAATCAAAACTGTTTGGTGATAAAGGCGGAAGATAGGATGATGAATATCCATGAAAAGTCAGCGTTTTGGAATAGAAATAGAAATGACAGGTTTAACAAGAAGAAGCGCTGCTTTGATTATTGCTAAACATTTTGATACAGGTTTTAGGCATGAACGTGGTGTATATGATACCTATTCTGTCTGTGATCAAGACGGAAGAAAATGGAAAATTGTGCGAGATGCAAGTATTACACCGCAATGTGGAAATCGATTTGATTATGATCCTGATTATAAAGTCGAGGTTGTTTCGCCTATCTGTCATTATGAAGATATTGAAACGATACAGAGCATTGTTCGTGAATTAAGAAGGAATGGTCATGCTAAAGTCAATGAAAGCTGTGGAATTCACATTCATGTGGATGCTTCAAAACACACTGCCAGATCATTAAGAAATATTGCAAATATTATGTATTCAAAAGAGGATCTTATCTTTAAAGCTTTAAAGGTAAGACCGCAAAGAGAAGTACGATTCTGTAAGAAAATAGATGATGATTTTTTAGAAATGCTCAATCGAAAAAAGCCAAAGGATATTGAGGAAGTTGAAAATCTCTGGTATGACGGAAATACCAGCAGAAAATACGAACACTATGATGATTCGAGGTATCATGCCTTAAATTTTCATAGTGTTTTTTCAAAAGGAACAATAGAATTTCGGATGTTTAATGGAACACTTCATGCAGGTGAAATCAAGACCTATATTCAGTTTTGTTTGGCTATATCCCATCAGGCACTGGTTCAAAATAAAGCAAGCAGGGTTAAGACACATTCGTCTAATGAGAAATATACGTTCAGGACTTGGCTTTTACGACTTGGACTTATTGGCGATGAATTTAAAACAGCACGACATCATCTTTTAAAAAATCTAGATGGATGTATTGCATGGAAAGATCCACAACAGGCAGTTATGCAAAGAGAAAGATTGCAAAGTGCACAGGAAACAAATAATGAAGCATTGGAAGATGTTCAAGAAGAAATTGGAATGCACATGCAACAGATGTAAAGGAGGAACAGAAAAGAATGAAATATTATGTGGCTTATGGCAGTAATTTAAACAGGGAGCAGATGGCACACAGATGTCCAGAGGCTAAACTGGTTGGAACAGGTATGTTGTCAAATTATGAAATGGTGTTTAGAGGAAATAAAAGTAATGCAGTTGCGACTGTAGAACCAAAAAAGGGAATGGAAGTACCTGTAGGTATTTGGGAAATTTCAGAAAACGATGAGCATTTCCTTGATCGCTATGAAGGTTATCCACACCTCTACGAAAAGAAAAATTTGAGAATTTCTAATGGAACAATTACAACTGAGGCGATGGTTTATGTGATGAATGATGGTTATGAATATGGAGTACCAGGTAAGGAATACTATGAAATAATCAAGCAAGGATATAAGGACTGTTCTCTTGATGAAAAGTATTTAGATGAGGCTGTTGAAAAAATGAAAGAAACTGTTTTAAATCAAACAGAAGCAGCAATGTATCCTTATGGTTATAGAGATGTCAGACAGTAATGAAAACAAAACTTATAAAGTTAGCTCTGTCTTTTTTTAGCAGTGATGATGGTAGGAAGTTTGTCAGAAATGTAGCTGTTGTTATTGTTTCACCATTTGTTGCTATTACTGTTTTAATTGGTGCTATTTTTTCAGATGGTATTTCATTCAATCACAATCTTGTAACGGATCTGTTTGAAGGCAATCCAATTAGTGAACTTACAGGTGAAATGAAGCAATATGTTCAGGAAATACAGGATGGACTTGTGTTGATTGACAGTCATATTGACAAAATTAATCAGACTTTTACAAATGGATCATCGCTTAATATTTATCAGGTCAAAGGGTATTTTATTGGTTATATGGTTTCTTCACAGCATAAAGTATTTTCAGATGAAATGGCAGAGGCATGGGTCAACAGTTTTACAGAGGGTGAAGAAGTCAAAGTCCCTACTTCTGTAAACGCCGTCATCTATGCCAGTCTAGAAAAGAACCTGAATGAAAAACTGCTGAAAGATACAAAAAAGTCAATGGAAACCTGTTATGGTGCATTGATTGGAAATGATGGAAAAACAGTCACAACACTTTCCAAAGAGCAGATGGATGAACTGATAAAAAATATGCCTGAAGATACAAGTGAAATCAGAAAGAAAATAGTGATGCAGGCTGCGGATGCTGTTGGAAAGATACCTTATTACTGGGGTGGTTCTGCCAAGTGTGCAGGATATGATGGTAATGATTTTGGAGTAACTGTTGCTCCAGACAGCAAAGGAAGAAATAAAAAAGGACTGGATTGTTCACATTTTGTAGACTGGGTCTATTGGACTGTTATGAACAATAATCTTGGCAATACAAATACATCAGGACAGATAAAAATGTGCAAGAAAATAGCAAAGCAAGATCTCAAAGCGGGTGATCTTGCCTTTTTAATTAACAAATCAGGAAAGACAACTCATGTGGGAATCTATGCAGGAAAGAATGCAAAAGGTGAAGCTGTGTGGATACATGAAAACAGTAACGACAGCAATGTTGCCATGAATACTGTGTCTTACTGGAGTGGTTATTACAGACTGAATATGATGGAAGGACGATAGCAATGAATGAACAAAATGAATTTATAAAGAACTACTTGCATACAGAATATGTTGGCTGTTTAAAAACAGATCATGAAAAATGTATAGATCTTCAGTATGAAGAAATTGGAAACTTTGTACAGAATGCAGGGATGTTTGGTAATCTTGAAATCTCTATAAAGCATAATGGCTTGGTACTGTTTGATACAAATGGTATTTATATCAACAAGGTGTTTCCTAATACAGAATATTCCAGAGATTATCTTATGGAACTTATCAATTCTGTTGCGATGCAACTTCAAAGTGATTTCGATGATGGAGATATAGGACATCCAATAGGCAAAGTCAATGAGTTTATTAAAGAGAACTTTCAAGTTGATCTGTTGAATCTTGAACAGGAAAATAAAGTAAATTTTAGTTTGCAAATGTAAGGAGGTGAGGAAAGTGAATCAAGATAAAATTAAGGAAATCAAACAGAAATATCCAAAGGGAACAAGGATCATGCTCAATTCTATGGACGATCCTCACCATCCTGTACCCTCTGGAACATTAGGAACTGTAGAAACAGTTGATGATATTGGAACAATCCATATGAAGTGGGATAATGGACAAAGTTTAGGTCTTATCGTAGGTGAAGACAGCTTCTATGTTATTGAAAGTGTTCAAAATCAAGAGAAAATACGAGAAGCCGATGAAAAAATACGTGTACTCGTTGTTGAGCCGATGAAAGAACCAAAGGTTGAATATATAGAAAATACATTGGATGATATGCAAAAAGTTGTTGGTGGTCTGATTGAAGAAATCGACTTGGATAATAATACTGTTCTTGTCTGTAACGAGGAAGGAAAACTCATGAATTTACAGGCAAACAGACGTGTTGGCAGAGATGTTATTGCTGGCACTTTTTTTATTGCAGGAGATGATGGATCAGAAGATCTAGTTTCTTTAACCGATGAACAGGTCAATGAATATAAAGAAAGATTTCATGAATTAGAAGAAATCGAGCAGCAAGAAGTGTTTGAAAAAATTGAAATAACGATAAGGGGGTTTTAAAAATGGCTAAACAAAAAGAGATAAAAATAAAATATCCTGAAGCAAGAGTTCGAGCAATCAACTCAAACCTTGCAAAGAAAAATACAACACTTGAAGTAGAAATTATGGAAAGCTTGAATCAAATCTATAAAAAGCACGTCAAACCAGAGGTTAGAGAATTCATTGAAGAATTAGAAGGAGATGAACCTGTCGTTAGTAAAAAGCCTAGAACGATCATTGAGGAACATCCGTAAATCAATGTATCAAGGAGTGTTTGGCGGTAAATTTTGATCGTGTGCGCTTTTTATAGAAATATGGAATAAGTATGCCAATTTTATTTGTTTAAAAACGTGTGCCCTTATTTTAAAGATTTTTAAAACAGATGGATAGAATATCCAATTTGGATTGAAAAATAAGGGCAATTTTTAAGTATGTGGCGTGTGCAGGTTAAAGAAGCGACGTCGCTTCACCTTACAACAACGGGCAATGCCCGTTGTTTCAAAGAAGTTCACAAAAGAAAAACAACGTCATTATTGAAGACAGTGCGTCAATAGTGGCGTTGCATATTAAATGTTCTCCTATAAACAACAGGAGATAACAGGTCGTCAAAAACAGCGTAAGCAGAATTTTGACGAAAAATGTAGTTTGAAAATATGTGATATGTTATAATCATAAATGGAACAGCCGTATACGGTAGGTGGTTATCCTTGGTCGTCATGACGAAGGTACGCAATCCTTCGAAATTCACATTCCTAGAAGTTTTGGGAAAATCTGAAAAACGGAGGTGATGCGAATGACAACATATGAAACAGTCATGGTAGTGTTAACTTGTTTAACACTTGTCGTGTCTTTAATGATGCTTGTTATTAAATTACTTCTTATCATAATTGATAAAAGTGAAAAAAAATAACTACCTCACCCTCTGGAAAAGTATGAGTTAGTTATTTTAACAAAAATACAAAATCCAAGGATAGCCGCTTACTGGCAGTTCCTTTTTTCAACTACATTATAGTTTATACAAAACTGAAAGTCAATATACCAGATATTGAGAATTGGTACCTATACAGTACCTATGAAGTACCTACGACACAAATGGGGTCATTTATTATTGCTTGTAAATTCAAGAATATTTGATGAAAAAATGAATGTAAAATTGTGATTAGAATAATGAAATTGATAAATTTTAAATTATATATAATAGAGAAAAACGGATGCAGATGTATCCTTTTTTTGTTGGAGGAAAATAAAATGTGAATAAGAAAAGAACAACGATCTGGTTAAATCAAGATGTGATGGACAGACTGGATGAAATGACAAAAACAGATGACAGCAAAAGTCGAAGTGAGTTTATTGAAAGAGCAATTAAGTTTTATGATGGTTACAATCGCTCAACGTTGGAAAATCAGTATTTGCCTGTTGCTATTTCAAGTGCAGTTCAAGGAACTGTTAAATCAAGTGAAGATCGTATTTCAAAATTGCTATATAAAAATACTGTAGAGCTTTCAATGGTCATGAATGTTCTATCAGCAATAGCTGATGTTGATAATGATACTTTAAAAAAATTAAGAGTGAAGTGTATGAACGAAGTTAAAGCAACCAATGGCAAGATAAGTTTTGAAGATATAAATAAATATCAAAAAGGTTCATGATTCATAATAGCTATATAAAAACTGTTGTGATAGTATGTCGCCTAGAAAGGAATGGTCGACATGTCAAAACAGGATGAATTTATAAAACAGCTTTATTATGGAGATGACCTATTCTATGAAAATACTAGAAAGGATTCTTCAAAAAAATGTGAATTGAATAAAATCCGAGATGAAATTCATGAAAAAATTATGAAGGCATTGATACAGGTATATGGTGAGGAAGAAGCAAACAAAATAAATGAGGAATGGATAGGATGTTCATCAGAAATAGAAATTGAAAATGAGATAGTAGTTTTTAAAGAGGCATTGTATTTAGGATATGATCTTGCAGACGTATTTTTTAATAGAAGATAGGAATTATATGTTAGGAAACTTTAAAAAGGTTTCCTTTTTTATTTGGTAAAGATTATGGTAAGAATTATTGTTAAGTCAGGATACATGAAAGGTAAAAGTCATAAAGAATATTATGTGAATTATATTGCTACCAGAGAAGGTGTAGAAAAGTTTAAAAGTGATTATGGAAATATGAAGGCAACAAAGAAACAGCAGAAACTTATTCAGCAGCTTATAAAGGATTATCCAACTGCAACAGGAATGTTTGAATATAATGATTTCAAAGAAAATCCAACAAGAGAAAATGCCAGTGAATTTATATCGAGTGTGATTGATACTAATCTTGATGATATTACAACAAAGGAAAATTATATAGATTATATTTCACATCGCCCTAGAGTAGAAAAACTTGGTGAGCATGGTTTATTTTCAGATGCAGGTCTTCAATTTGAACTGAATGATGTTGTCAAAGAAATAGGAGAGCATGAAGGCAACGTCTGGACACATATCATTTCTATAAAAAGAGAGGATGCTACCCGTTTAGGCTTTGATTCAGTTCAAAGCTGGATGTCACTTTGTCAGGAAAAAAGAAATGATCTGGCAAAGGCAATGAAGATAGATCCGAACAATCTCAAATGGTTTGCTGCTTTTCATAATGAAGGTCATCATCCTCATATTCATATGGTTGCCTATTCAAAGAATCCTAAAGAGGGTTATTTAACTAAAAAAGGAATAGAGTCAATCAGAAAACAGTATGCTGGAAGTATTTTTAAAAATGATCTTTTACATATTTATGAAAATCAGACTGCCAATCGAGATGAAATAAAAAAATACAGTAAAGAAAAAGTCGTTGAAATTTTAAATGGAATGGATCATGAACATTTTGACAGTTCGCAGATCTTTAATGACCTTTTAAAACTCAAAATGAGCTTGAAAGATTATCGTGGAAGAATGATGTATGCCTATATTCCAAAGGAATCAAAGCAGATCATCAACGACATTTTAAGAGAGTTGGAAAAGGATAAAAATATAGCACAGCTATATGAACAATGGTATCTGTATAAACAACAAGTCAATGAAACATATAATGACACTGTCCTTGAACGTTTACCACTTCTTGAACAAAAAGAATTTAAAAGCATCAAGAATATGATTTTAAATATGGTCATGCAGGATTTTGAAGATATTCATAATTTCGGCAATAGTGAATTGGATGATGTGACTAATGAAACAGGTATGGAATTTAATGAAGAAAATAATTTGTTAGAAGAATATAAAATAAGACGTGACTATAGAAAAATAGGTGATATCAATTTAGCAATTAAAAACAATGAATTTGAAATGATTCCAGAAAGTATAGAATGGCTTGAAAAATGTGAACTTCCATTAGCTAAATATACACTTGGCAAAATCTATCATGATGGATTCTATGTAGATCGTGATTTGGATAAGGCAATAGAGTGTTATAAACAAAGTGGTGATAACAAATTTGCTTATAACCGACTAGCAAATATCTATAGGGAATTAGGAGATAATGATTTGTATGTTCATTATCTTTATCAGTCGGCAAATGAAAATTTTTCAGTAGCACAATTTAAAATTGGTAAAATTCTTGTTGAAGGTGAAGTTACTGAAAAGAATGTAGAGCAAGGAATTTATTATTTGAATAAAGCCTGTGAATATAGAAATGAATATGCACAGTATTATTTAGGCAAAATGTACCTTTTAGGAAAAGATGTTGAAAAGGATAAAGAGAGAGCTATAAAGCTATTAACATTGGCCGCTGAAAATGGAAATGAATACGCTCAATATTTTTTAGATCATATAGATGATATAAAAGAAGTTCCATTAAGTATGATGACAACAAGAATGTTTCGTCATATTGGAAGAATCATTGAAAATGAGTTGCCAATAAGAAATACGATTCTTACAGGAGTCGAACATAAACTCAAACAGAAATTAATAAGAAAACGAGGTGCAACGGGTCATAGAGAAGATGATCATTCACTTCGTTTTTAATTTGAAGAAAAAGGTGAAAGATATGAAGGATAAAATTAAAAGCATTACGCATATACAAAAAGATGAATCTATGAAAGTAAAGTCAATCAAAGGTAAAAAGCAAAATAAAAAGAAAAAAGCAAGGAGGCATCAGTAATGGCAAGAATGTTCAGTGAAGAACAGATTGCAATGGCTAATTCAGTTGATATTGCATCTTTTCTTCAAATGCAAGGTGAAGCACTTATAAAGTCAGGAAAGGATATGAGATGGGCAAGGCATACAAGTATTACTGTAAGAGGTAATCGCTTTTATGATTGGAAGGCAGAAGCAGGTGGTTATCCAATAGCATTTGTTCAAAGATATTTTAACTATAATTTTAAGCAGGCTGTGGAATTTCTTCTATCCAATGTGGGTGATCTTCAAATGTCAGTTCCTTATGAAAAAACAGAAAAGGCAGAATTTAAACTTCCTGAAAAAAATGAAACTTTAAACAGGGTCTATGGATATCTTTTGAAAACAAGATTTCTTGATAAGGAAGTTATTGATGAATTTGTAAGAAAAGGTTTGATCTACGAAGATAAGGAATATCACAATGCTGTATTTGTTGGTTTGGATGAAAATGGTGTGGCTCGTCATGGTCACAAAAGAGGTACTGCAACTTATGGTAAAAATCAGTCATTTAGAGGAAATATAGAAGGATCTGATCCATTATATCCGTTTCATTATAAAGGATTATCCAACAAGGTCTATGTTTTTGAAGCACCTATTGATATGCTTTCTTATATTTCTTTAAACAAAGCGAATTGGATGGAAAACAGTTATATTGCTTTGAATGGACTTTCTAAAATAGGACTAGATCATTTTTTAGATGTTCACCCAAATATTAATAAAATTTATTTGTGTCTGGATCATGATATTGCAGGTATCGAAGGAGCAGAGAGAATAAGTGATTTTCTAAATGAAAAAGGCAGTTACACTATTTCATGTATTCGAGCAAGAAATAAAGATTTTAATGAAGATCTGAAAGAACAAAATAATGTTGAATTTATTAAATCAACGGACAGTCCCAAATATCAGGAAGCAATGAAATATGTTTCAAATATCAAAAGTGATTTTAAAACAATTGTAAAAGACAAATTTCAAGAAGATGAATTTGATTCGCTTTTTGCCAAGTTTTATTATTCTTTTAATGGAAAAGAACCACGAGATGATTTTAAGTTTCAGGCACAGTTGGATAGACTTTTAAAAATGACAATGATCCATGAGCATTCTCTTTTAGGATTCTCTCATCCATTATCAGATAATTCACCAGTCTGGTCATATTTAAAACAGGATTATAGAAGTTATAGGGACAATGGCAATACAAAAAAGATGTTTGAAAATGTTTGTCAGTCAGTAGCTGACTATAAAAACTGTGTTAAAGAAAATAACAGAAATAATCTAGTAAAGGCTTGTAGAAATTTATCTGCAGGTCTTTTTTATATGGATGTTCATTATAGAAGGGAGATTTATAAAGCTATGGAAAATAAACAGGCATATGGTCTTCTTGAAGAAGAACGACCAAAGGCAAAGATGATAGGTGAAGATGGAAATATTTTTAATCTTATGGGTATTGCCTCAAGAACATTGAAAAGTGCAGGGTATGAAGAAAAAGCCAACGAGATGTTTGAAAGAATAACTTTCAATGCGAAAAGCTATGATGAGGCTTTGAATATTATCAGTGAATATGTTAAACCAGTTGAAAATTATGAGGAGTCTTTTCAAATGAAAGGATTTGAATGAATAGGTGAAGAAGGTGAGAAAAAAAGATGACAAAATCACAAGGAATATTTATAGCGTTTGGTATTTTATTTTTTCTTTTTATAGGATGTGCCGTGTATTTTAACGGAAACTATAATCTGAATAAGATCAAATCAAAAACAGTCGGTGATGGACAATACGGAACAGCTCGATTTGCGACAGATAAAGAGGTTCATCAAAGTTTGAAGTATATTGAATTTGACAGTGTGAAGTGGAGAAAAGGTATTGATCTTCCGAAATCACAGGGATTGGTTGTAGGAAGTAAAATAAACCTTGGAAAAACATTTGGATATGTTGATTGTGATGATATTCATTTGTTGATGATTGGTGCAGCTGGTGTTGGAAAAACAGCCCATTTTTTATACCCAAATTTAGAATATGCCTGTGCCAGTGGAGTCTCTTTTATAACAACAGATACAAAAGGTGATCTGTATCGTAATTATGGTGGAATTGCTCATGACTATTATGGGTACAATATTTCAGTTATTGATTTAAGAAATCCTCTTTTTTCAGATGGGAACAATATGCTTCATATGGTCAATAAATATATGGATCAGTATAAACAAAACAGAAATGATTTGTCATTAAAAGCCAAAACAGAAAAGTACGCCAAAATAATTGCTAAAACGATTATCTTTTCTGATGGAGAAAGTGCATCAAGCTATGGTCAGAATTCATTCTTTTATGATTCGGCAGAGGGACTTCTCACAAGTATCATTTTAATTATTTCTGAATTTTGTGATGATGGAGAAAGACATATAGTCAGTGTATTTAAGCTTGTTCAGGATCTGTTGAAACCTTCTGGAATAAAAGGAAAAACACAGTTTCAAATCTTGCTTGATTATTTGCCTGACAACCATAAAGCAAAGTGGTTTGCTGGAGCTGCTTTGAATACAGGAGAACAGGCAATGATGTCTGTTCTTTCTACTGTTTTATCACGTTTAAATGCATTTATTGATTCTGAAATTGAACAGATATTGTGTTTCGAAACTACAGTTGACATAGAAAAATTCTGCAGTGAAAAGTCTGCAATCTTTTTAGTAATGCCTGAGGAAGATAATACAAAACACTTTTTGATTTCTCTTTTTATTCAACAGTATTATCGTGAAATGTTGGCGTGTGCTGATAGTCAGGGTGGAAGATTAAAAAGAAAGGTCATTATGTATCTCGATGAAATTGGAACTATCCCTAAAATAGAATCAGCAGAAATGATGTTTTCGGCATCTAGATCAAGAAATATTTCCATAGTGGCAATAATTCAATCATTAGCACAGTTAGAGAAAAATTATGGAAAAGAAGGAGCAAGTATTATTGTGGATAACTGTCAGGATACACTATTTGGTGGTTTTGCACCTAATTCAGAAACAGCAAAAGTAATGAGTGAAAATCTTGGGTCAAAGACGGTTATGAGTGGATCAGTTAGTAAAGGAAAAAATGATCCATCTCAGTCTTTACAAATGATAGAAAGACCTCTTATGACAACAGATGAATTAAAGAGTATGCCCAAGGGACATTTTATTTTGATGAAGACAGGAATGCATCCAATGAAAACAGTATTAAGATTATTTATTAAGTGGAAGATAAAATTGGACAAGGAATATCAAGTCAATCAAAGAGTACAAAGAGAGGTTAAGTATGCAGATATAAATAAGATCACATCAATTTTAAAATATAAATTTAAAAAAGATGACAATATAAAATTTGATCTTAAAAAAATAATAAATGAGGCGGGTGTCAAAGTTGAATAAGGATTATATGTATTTTTATACAAAAGTATCAAGTGCCAATGTAACTCCAGCAGGAAGAATGGTATATAGAGCATTGCTACGATACGCAAACAGGAAAACATGGTCTTGTTTTCCATCAGTTAAAACAATTGTCAATGATACAGGACTTTCAGAAAGAACAGTAAGAAAACAAATAAAGATACTTGTAGAAGAAGAACTCATAATAAAAATTCCAAGAAAAAGAGAAAACAATGGAAATACATCTAATATGTATTTTTTTAATTGATCTTTATCTTGGGATAACTGTAATTATATAAGTACATAGGGTTGGTGCAATTAGGACATCCCTGTAACTAGTTTGTTGATAATTGTTACAGAGCACATATTTATACATATTATATACCAATAAAGAATAAGAAATATGCATGTTAGACATGATTGTTACCTCTTAATCAATTTGGCTTTTATTTTTGAAAATACAAATGTAGTATTTAGGTAGTAAGGAGATAACATTACTAAAAAGAATTATGGTCATTCCAAAAAAATAATTATATTAATTCTAATTTAGCAGTTTAATTTATAACAGAAAGAGGTGAATGGTGATGATAAGTATTGATGGATGAATGAGAACAAGAGCAGTATTTCATGGTATTAATGTTAATTTTTTATTCTTTTATATTTTTATTGGATAGAATTAGTTTAGTTATGTTAATAGAGAATATGATAGCAAGAAGGAAAAATGAACACGTAATACAATTATTTGAAAATGATTGTGGAACAGCAGTTGTTGTGGGTATTTTAAAGTATTATGGATGTAATGCAAATTATATAAGAATTAGAGATGCAATTAACAACTCAGATAAAGGAACAAACGTTAAAGATATAAAACTTTTTTTTAATAAATGCAACATAAGTTCTAAAATATTTAAATTACCTAAAAGTAATAGATTAAATATGTTAATGAATGTTTCTGAGGAAAATTTTCCCTGTATATTGATGTTAAGTGGAGAGGTAGTAAATCACTATATAATATTATATAAAATTTATAATAATGGTAAATGCTTGATTTCAGATCCTGAACACTCAAAAATTGAGAAAATAGAATTGAGAGAGATAGTAGAAACAATTCAATTAATTATCAGTTGTAAGGTAAAAAATGAATTAAATATTCCAGAAAAATATATTAATAAAAATGATAATTCACTTATGATGAAACTTGTAAAAAAATATATTCAACAAATAATAAATATATTTTTGATATCAGTTGTTACAGTTATTATAAACATTTTCATAACTTCTATATTTGGATTAGCAATCGATCAAATCATTCCTAATATTAAAACAATTTCATTTTTTCTGATTTTACTAATGATAATTATCTTTAGTATTTTAGGTATGAGTGATGCGTGTTTAAAATATTTTAAATTTACAATAGCACAAAGATTGACAAATTCAGTAGAAAAATCTCTTTATAGTGAATATGTTCATAAAATATTTAATTTAAAATATAATTACTATCAAAATATAAAATCTGGTGAATTAATGACAAGATTGAAAGAAGGAATACAAATAACAAATATGATTTCAACAATTTTAACTAATTTAATTGTTGATTTTCTAACGATAATTATATCGATAATTATATTATTTTGTATTAGTTCGACATTGAGCATAGTAATAGTTATTTCTTGCTTATTATGTGGATTAATCATTAACTATTTTTTTAACAAGATGGTACATAGTGGATATGAAATTTCAAAATCAAAAGCTGAACTCGATAGCGAAATTATATCATCATTATCAAAAATTGAAACTATCAAGACTTTTAATGAGGAAGAAGTAGTTGAAGAAAAAATTAATAAGTTGGTTGAAAGTTACATTGAAAAAAGAAATTTAAACTTAGAACTATCAAAAGACTCAATAGCTTATCAAAATATAGTTATCCAATTATCCAATATTATACTAATTACTATTGGAATATTGTTTATTTCTATAAATTATATGAGTATAGGATCATTGGTGATTTTTTTGAATATTTCAGGAATGTTGTTTTCAAATATATTAGAAGTTGTAGGAATACAAGTAGACATAGAAATGTTTGTAGTTGGCTATAAAAGATTTTTATTAATACTAAATGAATTTGAAATAGATAATGAAGATGATAGTTTATTTGTATTTAACGAAAAAATAAAAAGTATTGAATTTCAAAACTTTTCATTGTCTTATGAAGCAAATATATTATTAAAAGATATCAATTTAGATTTATTTCAAAACTCTAAGAATGTAGTTCTATATGGTGAAAGTGGATGTGGAAAGAGTAGCTTAGTTAGAACTTTGATAGGAATTAACGAAAATTATACAGGGCGTATTTATTTAAATAATATATGCATTGATAATATTAATAATAAAAGTATTAGAAATGAAATTATTTATTTATCAAATATTTCTACTATTAGGGAAACTAGCATTATAAATTTTTTAACGGATGGCAAAAAAATTCCTATGAGAGAAATTATAAAAGTATGTAGTGACTTAAATATATTGGATGTAATAGAAAGACTACCAAATCAATTCAATTACTGCATTTCAGATGATGGTATGAATATTTCTTTGGGACAAAAACAAAGGTTGTTAATAGCGCATGCAATATTAAAAAATCCTAGTTTAATAATATTTGATGAAACATTTTCAAATATAGATTTAAAAAATAAGAGATTAATATTAGATAAATTAAAAAATTATGACATTTTGAAATTATTTATTACACATCAAAGTTTAGATTTGGAGGATGCAAATATTTTTTATTTTAAAAATTTAAAATTAATTAAAAAGGGGGAATAGATAATGAATATATGTAAAAAATCATTAAATGTTATAATGATGTTATTTATTTTATTCAATATATGTGCTTGTAAAAATGAAAACAAAATAAGTGAATCATATCCTAAAATTTATGATTATTTAGATTCAATAACAATTGATACATTTAAAAATCAAATCAAGAATAAAGACACATTTATTGTTTATGTAGGTAGACCAACATGCTCGGACTGTGAACTTTTAGATGATAGATTGATTAGTAATATAGAGGAGGATAGCAGTCTAAAAAAAATATTATATATGAATATTACTATTATCCATGAAAATAAATCAAAATGGAATGATTTTAAATCTACATATAATATTAAAGGGACGCCAGCATTTATATCAATAAAAAATGGAGAAATTAAAAGCAATTATAGTTGGACTAAAGAAAATGGTTTTGATTTTGAAGTGTTCATGGAATGGATAAAAAAAGAAAAACAGGATTGTTTATATGAAAGTTAATAGAGTAAGTGAGATAATTGAGTGCTTATATTTAAATAATTTAATATCAAAAAAATATAAAATGATATTTCAAAATCAGTATGATTACTTAGAAAATGAAGAATTATTAAAAAAAATGGGAATTATTTTAAAAAAGGATAATAGTATTTGTGACAAACGTGGATTGATTGTAGATGTTAATAATAATTTAAGATGTTATGATCAATCATACGATAACAAAATTCGATGTAAATATAAAATTAAAGAATTTAATTATGCACAATTTGTTAAATTTAGAAAAAGCAGCTTAATTAGATTTATTATGTCTTTGCTAAATGAATGTAAAATATATTTTTTATTTGGCTTGGTATTATATATGATTTTATTATTAGGTATATATATTATTATAGCAAATTTAAAGGCGATAATTGATACAGCATTTACTATAAATTCGAAATATATATTTGAAACTTGTGTAATTGTTAGTATCGGTGTTATATTCTTGAGTTTTATTGTTATTTTATTATATAGATATATCTATAAATTAATTACAAAAGTGTTTTTAATAAAAAGACATATTTATATAGAAAAAGATGACGATATAAGTAATTATGAGGATATCAAGTTATACGTAATTAATAATTTGAACGGATTTTGTAATAGTATTATCTCTGTTATATCTATATGGATTGGTTTTGTTGTTTTATTTTTTTTCAGTAATACAACTTTAAAATTCTGTTTTATAAATTTACTTTCGTTAATATCTTTATGTGTTTTAATGGGTGCTATTCTTAAACCTCTAGGCTTTTATGATTATATAAAATGTATTAGAAAGTATAAGAAATACAAACAGTCCAATGACTTAGAGGTTATAAAAAAATTTAATAGAATAAAAAGTTTTTTGGCAGGATGCACAACATTATTTTTTATTGTTATATTAGTAGAAACTTTTGTGTACACATCCTATCAAATATTTAATGATAAATTGAGTATTGGTTCGCAGTTTCTCACAATTGTATTCAATTTTCTAATTAGCTATCCATTTTATACTATTGCACGTAATTTTTCAAATTATGTTGAAATTATTATTTTTTTGCGAGAAATGAAGTTTAAAGAAAAAGAAGATAATAGAGATATAGAAGAAATTATATTACCTCAAAAAATACAATTAAATAATATTTGTTTTGGGTATGATGAAAATGTTATTTTAAAGAATATATTTCTAAATATTGATCCATTAATAGTTATTGAAATATTTGGAAAATCAGGATGTGGCAAAAAGACTTTAGCAAAAATTCTAATGCAAAAACAAATTGCTGATAGTGGAGAATTGCTATTCAACGGAGTTGATTCAAAATATATTAATTCAGATTTGTTTGATTGCATGTTTGGATATATATCATTTTGTTGTGATTTTGAAGGAATATCAATAAAAAATTATTTTCTAAAAGGTAATAATTATTCTCCAAAGGAGTTTACTAAAATATTAAATAAACTACAATTTCTTAGTTATTTACGACGCTATCCAGATTATGTGGATACTGTTATTAATGAAAAAAGTGAATTGAGTAATTCTGAAATAGTTTTGATATTAATAGCTAAAGCGATATTTGATGACAAGAAAATACTTATTTTGGATAATTTATTAGGATTAATTGATAAAAAAATCATTGATGAACTTTTTATTGTTATCAAGGAAATGAAATTAACAGTTGTATTGTTGGAAAATAACTATATTGAATGTACGCATATTTCAAAATACTATGAGTTGTCTGACTGTAAATTAAAGGATGAATTATTATGAAGAAAAAAATTTGCGTTATTATGATTCTACTTGTTTTTTTTAACTATGTGAATATTAATTTAATTGTTTTAGAAAGAAAAGATATTAATGAATACATTATTTTAAAAGAAAGCGCTGAACTAGATAATTTATTAAAAAAAGATGACAAAATACTTATATATTTTTACCAAAAGGACTGCATGGCATGTAATGATTTTAAAGGAATATTAAATGAGGTTATAGTTGATAAAAAATTACAGGTATATGGTGTGGATTTAAATGGATCGGGTTTTAACTATTCAGATTTGATTACAAAATATAATCTAACAAAAACGCCAAGTGTTATAGCTTATAAAAATAAAATAGAAGAAAAAAGAGTAGAAGGAACCATTAGTAAAGAAAGATTTTTACAATTTATAGAAGATTAAATAGATAATTATTTAGAAAATATTAGATAAAATGAAATAAATATAGAGATGATTACATTTATTTTTAAGTAAATATTTCAAAATAATATAATTAATTACTAACATTTATTTGTCTTATTTATGTTTTTAGAAGGTGAAAAGGATGAAACAAATATTTAATCAAGATGATGATATGTTAAAATTTTACAGTAAAAAATGCTTAAATGCTCATAAGAGTATTTCTGGTGTGGAAAATTATTTGTATGTGCTAGATCAAATACTAAATTATGATGAGAATTTTTATGAAATAAATGAACACTATGAAAAATTTAACATTACAAAAAACGAGCTTGAAGCTTTGAATGCTATTGATTACCATAAAGAAAAAATATCATTATGTATGATAGTAAGAGATGAGGAAAAATTTATAAAAAGAAATTTGGATAATCACGTACGTTATTTTAATGAGATTATTATTTTAGATACAGGTTCAACCGATTCTACAATGAGTATTCTAAAAAAGTATGAAAAAGAAAATTCAAACATTAAAATTTATACAGCAAATTGGGAAAATGATTTTTCTAAAGCTAGAAACTATGCTAAGTCTTTTGCAACAAACAATTGGATCTTATTTTTAGATGCTGATGAGATTATTAGTAAAAAAGATATTGAAAAACTATTTAAAATAGCTGCAGCATTTAAGAACTTTAAATTCAAAGAATATTTAGCTTTTGCGATAAATGTGTTAAATGTTGAGCAAAATATAGAAATTACAACCATGCAGAGATTTTTTTACAATAGTAAATTTATTAATTATTATGGTATTATTCATGAATATGTTGTTGTAAATAGTGAAATAGCTAATTTTTCTGCTTTACAGTTAAACATTAGAATCAAACATTATGGATATAAAAAATCAATAATAAAAGAGAAAGAAAAAAGTAAAAGAAATATAGAACTGTTAGAAATTATGCTAAATAAAGATCCTGATAATCTAAGGTGGTTATATTATTATACTAGAGAATCTATAGGAATAGTAGCTGATGAAAAATTGATAGAGTGTATAGAAAATACGATAAATATTAGCGAAATTAAAAATAATGGCAAAATGCTTATATCAGACTATGAACTTGAAATACTATATAATTTACATATTTTATATCTAAGACAGAATAAATATGATGCTTGTTTAAATATCATGTCAATTCTTGAAAAAAATTGTGGAGAAAAGTATGATATTTTCTTTAATAAAATATATTTACAGTTATTAATTTATAGAAAAGATATTTCATTAATGTTGGTAGAAACTTTAAAATATAGAAAAAAACATTTTGAAAGAAATGTAAGTTATATTGATAATGATGGATACCATATAGATTTATTGATAGCAGTATTATTATTTGAAATGGGAGACTTTAAAAAATCAAAAAAATACTTTGATTTTTTGAATGGAAAAATAGATATTAAGAATTATTTTCCAATATTAGAAGAAGCGATTCATTTATTAGACAATTATTAATATTAATGTAGCTTGTAGAAATAATCTTTAACAAAAGAAAGGAAGCATATCTAATTTATAGATGTGTTAAATATAGGTAAAGAAAAATGGAAAGCAAAAAACTATTTGAAGAATTATTTGAAGAAGAAGACATTGAAGAATATGCAGGGGCAACAAAAAAAGAATGCCATAATTGGTATCAAAGTGTTATAGGTGGATGTTATGGAACAGGTATGTATTCATGCTCACTATGGTATTTATATTGCAGTAACCCACCAAGATATTAATTGAAAAGATTATAAATAATAATTGTATATTATAAATATTTTTACAGGCTACATCAATGTTTTATATAATTTTATAAATAAATAATTGTTTGTGTAATAAGAGGAGATGATTTGATGAATGTACTTTGGTTAGTAAAAAGAACATCCAAAAGAAATTTTAAAAAGGGTATAATATACGCAATAATGCTATTAATTACATTAATTATAAGTTTCATTTTTTTTGATATGATAGATAATCCCTTCTTGGGTGGTAATGATCAAGTTATTAGTAATAACATAAATGGTGAAATTATACTTCCAATATCTAAAATTCTTCCATTTATAGTTATTATTTTGAGTTGGATAATGATATTTTATGCAAGCAATTATTTTTTAAATAGCCAAATTGAACCCTTTACTTTATTGTTACTTTCTGGTGGAAACATGATAGAGGTTGCAAAATATGTATTATACCAAATTACTGTGATATTTATAATTGTTATCCCTTTATCATTGATTTTAGGCACGTATATATTAAAGAAAATATATACAATAATGTTTTTATATTTAAATATTGATGGTATATATACAGTACCAGTTAAAACATATATAAATTTATTAATATCCTTAATACCAATTTTAATATCTATATATATAGGAGTTGCAGGATTTTCACATAGAAATACTTTGCAAGTATTGCTAGGACGAATTGAGTCAAATAAAAATGTGAAAATAAAAAATAAAGACAAAGGTTGGATATTCTATATTATTCTTTATATTAGTTCAATGGCTATTATCTTGTATCAAGATCATGGCCCAACAGCATATGTTTTTCCTTCGGCAATAGGTTTTGTAAGTATTTATGGACTTTTAAAGAGAACAATTCCAAAAATGATACAGAATTGGAAGAGAAAAAAAGGAGTAGAAAAAGAAAAATTGTATATTTCTTTATCTAATTATGTAATTTCTTTACAAGGGACATTTATATTTTCTATGTTAATTCTTATGCTTGCATGTTTCTTGATTCCAATTCTAATCAGCCAAGATAAACTGTCTAAAGAGTTTTTTATTGGGATTGTAAGTTATTTGGTAATTACTTTATTATTAGTTATAGCTATTGTATACAAGTTTATTGATCATATAACAATGAGAAAAAAGGAATTTGTTTGTTTGAATCTGGTAGGTTATATAAAAAGTAAAATAAAGATCATTATGAGATATGAGGTAATATGTTATTATCTTACAATTATCTTACTACCGTTACCATTAGTGTTACTGATTGGTAGCAGGTATATAATGAATCAGGAATTGACAATTATTAATTTAATAATTTTTTTATTAATATATATGATTCCAATAATATTATCTATGTGTATAACATACTTTGTCTATTTAAAGACAATAATAACAAAGGAAGGAAAAATGCAATGAGAAAACTTTTATTAGAAGCAGATCATATATCAAAAATATACGATATAGATACGAAGAATCCATTTATAGCTATGAAAGATATTTCATTAAAGGTATATGAAGGAGATTTTATATGTATTATGGGGCCTTCAGGATCAGGGAAATCAACATTGTTAAACAATATTTCAACTATTGATATTCCAAATAAAGGACATGTTTATATTGATACTAGTGAAATAACAACAATGAGTGAAAAAGAAATAGGTTATTTTAGATATGAAAAGTTGGGATTTATTTTTCAAAATTATAGTTTATTGCAATCTTTAACTATGTACGAAAATATTATAGCGCCATTATCATTACAAAAAAAGAAAGTGATAGAAATGAAGAAAAAGGCGATTGAACTAGCTAAACTATTAAATATTGAACACACTCTAGATAAATTTCCAAATGAATGCTCAGGTGGTGAAAAACAGAGAGCAGCAATAGCAAGAGCATTAATTACTAATCCAAAATTAATTGTTGCTGATGAACCAACAGGTAACTTAGATAGTAAAAATTCCCATGAACTATTAGAAATGTTAAAAAATATGAATACTGAGGAAAGTAGAACAATTATTATGGTTACTCATGATCCACAAATAGCATCGTATTCTTCAAAATTGATATATATTACAGATGGGAAAATTGTAAAAGAATTAGAAAGAAAAAATATGTCTCAAAAGGATTATTTTTATGAAATTATGAAAATTACATCTACTGACGCACAATTGTTTTTTTAGAAATTATCATAAGATATTGAAAAGTTATATTGATTAATAGAATACAAGATTGTTAGATAGAAATTATTGAGATTAATTTAAATAATTTAATAAAACTTTATTTTAGAAAAAGAAAACTTTCAAGTATCAAAAAGATAGACCATATAGTTTACTAATAAGAAAAAGCAGACCTCATAAAAAAATAGAAGGGTCTGTTTTTTTATAAATATTAAAACTATTAACTTTCGGATAGCAATTTCAAATATATAGTTTGAAATAAAATCCAATCCAAAAAATAAAACATTCTTTTTTTACTATAAAAATTAGATAAAATAAATATTTTTATTCTTATTTAAGAAAAAAATATTTCATGATCATTTATCCTAATTAAATGTTATTAGAATACTGATAAAATTTTCATCAATTTGTTTAATGCTTAATTTGTAATAGGCATTTAATAAAATTTTTTCAAAATTACTTATAATAGATTTCTTATTTGATATTACTCCTGAATACAATATCTTTAGCACTACACGATCAGCTGATTTGATAGATTTTATAATTATAATTTTATTTAAAGTATTCGTTTGTATACATGAATCAATAGATATTTTTAAAATATATTCAAATAAATGTAATTGGGTAGTATAATCCAAATTTTCAAAATTACTGTATTCTATTACGGTTTTAATATCTATATTATGTTCAATGATTTTATTTAAATTGTTATTTATGACATAATTTAAAATAAATGAATTACTATATATTGCATTAAACTCTTTATAAGCAATATTGGAAAGTTCATCAAGAATAATTGCAGCTTCTGAATAGTTTGAATCGTTAAAATGCGAGTTCAATTTATTACAAGTATGAAGTAAATTGTGTAAAAATTGAAAATTATAATTGTAATGTTGAGATAATAAATTTAATTTTGAATTTATTAATTCTTCCCTTTGTTCAGCAATCTGTAATTTGTGTCTCATATTAGTAGAATGAATAGCTAACATAAAAATGAAGAAAAATATAATGTTTGATATTGCTAAACCAACTGTAGTAATAAGAATTTTTGGATTAGTACGTAGTAAATTAAAATAATCTCCCATAGTTACTAATAAGATAATTGTAATAATTGGAAGTATAAACGTTAACCAAGTATATTTTGGTAAGTATTCAGATTTAATATATTTTAATATTTTAACATAGATAAAAACAAATAGTGTCAAAATAGCATATGAAAAAAAAGTTCCAAATATAAATCCACGAGAAGATGTGTCTCGAGTTATTTTAATAAATAAAATATTATTTAAACAAAACGCAACAAGTATTTCTGACAAAATTTGAATTAAAAAATAAGGAATTATTGTCATTACTTTTTGTATTGTTTGTCCATTATATTGAATAAAAATATAGATAAAATATATTACTAATAAAATGATACTTTTCAATGGTGAAGCACCGTTATAATTAGTTAGACATACTACTGTAATTGTTAATAATAAAATTATTATTGATTTATTTTTTGAGTATTTTAAAGTCAAAAAAGAATTTGCTATGTAACTGATTAGAAGAAAAGAAATTATATTAGAAATAATAATCATAATGTTTCATGCAGAAAATCATTGTATTTTTGGTCAAATTCTTTTTTATAGTGTCTAGAAAGTGGAATACTTTCGTTATTAATTAAAATAATCTCATTTCTTTTAAATGCACTGATATACTCAAAATTTACTAAAAATGCTTTATATGGGTATGCAAAACCAAATTCATTAAGTTTATCATACCAGTATTTTAAAGTGCAGTTTGTAATAATTGTGGTACCATCCAATTTGTGTATTGTTGACTTTCTATCTACAAATTCTATATAGAGTATGTCTTTAACAAAAATTTTATGGTTGCTTATTTTTGAATCATAAAAGCCAATTGAGTTTTTTATATATTTTTTTATTATTGCTTCCATTTCTAAATTAAATTCCAATTGATTTATAGGCTTTATAAAATATCTATCTGCGTGTATTTTATAACCATCAATTGCATATTTTGAATAACTTGTTGTTATTATGATTCTACAATCATGTTTAAGCTCTTGAAGTTCCAATCCTATGTCAATACCATTTTCTTCATTGATTTCCATATCTAGAAAAAGTAAATCAGATTTTTTTATATTTTGTAATAAATCAGGTTTGTTTTTACAAATATGAATTTGATATTGTAAATTTACTTTGATAAAAAACGTTTCTATGCATTGTAAAAGTTGATCTATATCTTTTTGATTATCATCATAAATTAGAATATTTATCATTAACATCATCACCTCTTAAAATTATTTTATCAAATTATAAATGCTATGAAAATATTCTTTTAATATATGAGGCAGATAAACTTGTCAATGAAATAACAATAACTGAAAAAATAATATTTATTAATATATGTATTGAGTATTTATAAGATATAATAATAAATCCAATATATAAAAATTCGATTATGATAGATTTCTTTTTATATAGATTAATTTGATTGTTTGTCAATCGTTTGTTTTTGTGATCAACAGGTGCTATTAAAAAAGTTTCAATTAGTAGAATCAAACTTGTTAAAATAACTAGTCTAAAACTCACAAAAAATTGTTTAGATAACAAAGGTGGGATTATAGAAATCAAGGTAGAAAAAAATATACATATTATATTACTTGAGAAATGAAAACCGCCAATGTATCTTCGTAATGGAATGTATAATAAAAGAAAAATAATTGTTTGTTTAAAACAATTGCAATAGAAAGCTAATATAAAAGTAAAAATTAAGTATACAAAATAATGTGTAAAATTTGCCCATCCATAATAAAATAAGTCTTCATCTATTTTAATATCATTTTTTTTCAAAATATTATATATTTTTTTATTCATTATTACCCTTGTTCACATTATTAAAATAATTGATTATTTGAGTTAATATTTGATATTCTTCATCGTTGATATCTCGAACAGATAATTCTAAAGGATGATCATATTTTATTAAGTAGTCAGTTGTTATATTACAAACGAGAGCAATCATTGTAATATGAGCTATTGTTGGTGTTGATAAACCTTGTTCCCAATTATTTATAGTTGATCTTGTAACATCGATTTTCTTAGCAAATTTATCTTGACTAAGATCCAATATATTTGTTCTTAAAAATTTTATTTTATCTGCTATATCCATAATCTATTCCCTGCTTATTTATTATCTTTCATTAGTTTGTATAAATCGAAAATAACATCACGTTGCTCATCTGTTAATGTTTCAATATTTAGACCTCGTCTGCATTCATTAAATAATATCATTTCAGAAGATGTATCTAAAATGTTCATTAGTTCTATTACTGTATCTAAATGAATAATGCCACCACCTGCTTCCCAACCTTTTAAAACACTTTCATTGACCTTTAATAAAGCAGCTAATTCAAGGGGCTCCATTTGTTTTTTCTCTCTAGCAATTTGTAAACCTGATTTGTTTTTATTTATCATACTTATATCACCTTATTAATAATTGATTATAGATATAGTATATTTTTAATTTATTAAATTGTAATATACATAATTATTGCAAATATGATTAATACTATACAAAAATAATATAAAATTGTATAATTATAGTCATAAAATAAAAGATGATATGTGCTTTATATGTGAAAATGGTATTTTGAACACACTCTATTTATGAAAAACATAATAGATGATATTCTTTTTGTGAAAATATATTAGATGAAAGGAGATTTTTAAATATGAAAAATGGTAAAAAATTTTTTCTAAATTCATTTGCGTTTTAAATGTCATTTTTAGCTATTTCTTCTGTTAATAGTGCATGTGCCATTATATTTGGACAAGAAAAAGAGCCAGACAGTTTAGCACGATATAAAAAGTGTTAATTTATTTAGAGCGTATATTAACTTTGATATCATCAGTGTTTTTTACATTGATGATATTTAGTTATTAAAAAATTATTTGGGAGGATAAATTATGCGTTTTAAGAAATGGACGACAAGAAATATCATTGTTGGGCTCATCGTATTTTTATCAGTTGTTGGTGTTAGTGGCGCTGTTTATTATCAGACAAGTCAGAAAACACAGGCAATTGAGGATAATG
>ERZ838225.21-NODE-21-length-249952-cov-26.314362_pt1 | contig 249952 bp, 229 predicted proteins | sample MGYA00519684_ERZ838225 | MGnify/ENA primary metagenome ERZ838225 (study PRJEB31850, sample SAMEA3708829) | human gut metagenome | biome: human gut; feature: human-associated habitat; material: faeces | place: China | collected 2014 ... | reverse complement strand
CACTGTATTGTACGGAATTTTCAGTTCAGAAAATTCCTACCCGTGTACAGTAACCCACTTTGGATTGCCCATGAATCAGATTCTGCGCAGTCAATGTACTCTTCAGAAGGGAGATTTTTCTTATGAACAGCGAACTTCTCTACGTTTTTGGGACCGGAAACGCGACGGTCACAAATCTTTACAATACATGCTTCGCCCTCAGAGACGGGGATGAATATTTCATGGTGGACGCCGGCGGCGGAAACGGGATCTTAAAGATCCTGGACAACATGCAGGTTCCGTTAGAGCACATCCACCACATTTTTGTGACCCACGCCCACACGGACCATGTTTTAGGCATCGTCTGGATGGTCCGCATGATCGCCACAAAGATGAAAAAGGACCAGTATGTCGGAGATGCCTATATCTACTGCCATTCAGAACTTATCGAGACGATCAGGACGCTCTGCCGCCTGACGATCCAGGATAAATTTTACAACATGATCGGCAACCGGATCCATTTAGAGGAAGTGAAGGACGGTGAGACCCGCCATATTTTAAGCTACGACGTGACATTCTTCGATATCCACTCCACGAAGTTAAAACAGTTCGGATTCACGCTGACATTAAATAACGGAAGAAAGCTCACCTGTGCCGGGGATGAACCGTACAATCCGGTCTGTGAGAAGTATGTCCGCGGCAGCGACTGGCTGCTCCACGAGGCATTCTGCCTCTATGCGGAGCGGGATATCTGGAAGCCGTACGAGAAGCACCACAGCACCGTGAAGGATGCCTGTGAACTGGCGGAGTCCCTGGGGATCCCGAACCTCGTGCTCTGGCACACGGAGGACAGCAATGTTGCCGGTCGGGAACGGCTTTATAAGAGTGAGGGAAAACGCTATTACAGCGGAAATATTTATGTGCCGGATGATGAGAGTTTAATCGCTTTATAGTGAGACTGATCGCAGTATGGCACTCTGTTCTCCGTCATCTTTTGTCTGCCTGGGCATTTTGCCGGTTCGGCAATTCGTTAAATTGGTCTGTCCTCTTGCGCAGGCTGGATTTTAGGTTATATTTGTCCTGATTTAGGAGGAAAAGGTTATGTCTATTAAACCGTGGATCTGCAACGGATCCAGGACGATCGTAAAGGACCGCTGGATCGATCTTCACGCCGATGACTGCGCACTGCCGGATGGCACGAAGATCTCTCCGTTTTATGTAAATGATGTTCCGGATTTTGTTGTCGTGGTCGCCGTCACCGTTGACGGGGACTTCGTTTTCGTGCGCCAGTACCGCCATGGAACGAGACAGATTCTTTTGGAGCTTCCTGCCGGATGCATGGAGCCGACAGATGCGAATCCCGCAGCCGGGGCTGCAAGGGAACTCTTCGAGGAGACCGGGTACGCCGGAAGCGAGCCCGTATTTCTCTGTAAGGTCGCGCCGAATGCGGCCTGTATCAGCAACTTCGCCCACTGTTACCTGATCAGGGACTGCAAAAAAGTCAGCAGCCAGCATCTGGACGCCACCGAGGACCTGGAGATCGTTGTGATGTCTGCCGAGGAGACGAAAAAGCTTATGGCGGAAGGCGGACTCGTGCAGGCGGTGCATGTGGCGGCGATGTATTATGCGGAAAAAATTTTAAATAAGTAGATCTCTCCACTGCTATTTATTTTTGCTGGCTGGCATTTTCCAGTGCTAAGCACAGCAGTAACGCAGCACTGTCAATCAAGCTCTATTGATCATTAATGATTTTGTTACAGTTCAGCCATTACATCTTCTTGTTTTCATATTCATGAAAACAAGAAGCTTGGTGGTTCCACCATATGCTGATTTGGATGAAAAAGTGCTTATGCAAGCAAGCTTGCAACACACTTTCTCATTCAAACCAGCGCATGGCTGAACTGTAACATGATTTTCTATCCAGCCATACTTTCATTTTCTATTGCTTTTACAGTTAAACGGATGATACTTTATGGCTGGTATTTGTTTGAAAAGGATACGCATTATGAATAAACGTGAAATTTCAGAAATTAAGAAACAGTTTAAGAAGGACAACAACGCCATCACCCGCATCTGCGGATGTTATGTCGATGCGGAAAAGCAGATCAAGACGACCCTGAAGGAGGCGTTCTTTGCCCTGTCCGAGGAGGAGATCTTCAAATATTATGAGATCTTCAAGAAATCCCTGTCCGGCGGAATCGGAAAGAATCTCCACAACCTGGAGTACTCGATCCACGACGAAGGTCCGGACAGCGCCCACGAGCTTCTCATGAAACTCCGCGATGAGAAGCTCGCCGACGATGAGACCGTGGATACCTTTTATAATAAGGTAATCGAAAATTACGAGTACGGCGAAAACTACTATATTATCCTGATCCACAGCGCCTACGATGTGCCGGGAAAAGCGTCCGACAATGAGGAAATGTTCGACGCATCCGAGGAAGTCTACAACCACATCCTCTGCTGCATCTGCCCGGTAAAGCTCTCCGAGCCTGGTCTCTCCTACAATGAGGCGACCAACGCCATCGAGGAGCGCCCCCGGGACTGGTGGGTACAGACTCCGATGACTGGATTCCTGTTCCCGGCCTTCAACGACCGCAGCAGCGATATCCACGGTGTCCTGTATTTCTCCAGGAATCCGGAGGAGCTTCACTCCGAGTTCATTGACGCCTGCCTCGGCGCGCCGACACCGATCTCCTTCAAGTCCCAGAAAGAAGCGTTCCAGGAGATCCTGACGGATACTCTCGGCGAAGAGTGCGACTATGAGATTGTCCGCCAGATTCATGAGAATCTCACGGAGCTTGCGGAGGAACATAAAGAGGATGAGATTCCGTTAACGCTCACAAAGCCGGAAGTCAAAGATATTTTGGAAAAGAGCGGCGTGGAGCCGGAGCGCCTGGAGCACTTCGATAAAGTCTACGAGGAAGCCGCCGGGGAGAACACCGCGATCCTCGTTCCGGCGATCACCGGAACCGGAAAATTTGCCGTGAAGACACCGGATGTGGATATTAAGGTCAACCCGGACCGTCTCGATCTCGTAGAAACCAAGTTCATCGGTGGACGCCGCTGCCTTGTAATTGCCGTTGAGGACAACGTGGAAGTCAACGGCATGCCGGTGAAGATGTGGGAGGAGCAGAAGGAGGTGCAGTAACATGGCACCATCCGCCCGTTTTACTGAAGATTTCGCATACGAGGTCCTGTCCGTAGTCGGGGAGATTCCCGAGGGAACCGTCGCCACCTACGGCCAGATCGCCCGCCTCATCGGCAGGGACAAAAACTCCCGCCTCGTGGCCCGGGTCCTCTCCCACGCCTCAAACTACGGAGACTTCCCCTGCCACCGTGTCGTAAACCACTCCGGCCGCCTCGTCCCCGGCTGGCCGGAACAGGCATTTCTGCTACGGCAGGAAGGCGTAGAGCTGAAGGACGCGATACATGTGGATCTCAAGAAATATCAATGGGAATGCTGATTTGACAAATTTCTCCATTTTTGCTATAATTTCTTCGTAATAGTTTTGTAATATTTGAAATAATTCCCGCAATATAACCGGGACATTCAACTGATATGAGGAGATTTGGCATGAGAAAATTACAGAATCTGATTTCTGACTTTTCAAAGAAGTTTCTTTTAAAAGCGGCCGCTGCCGCGTCTGTCCTGTTCCTTTCCACTGCACTTTTAACTCTTCCATCTTTCGCCGCATCCGCCTACGACAATCTTGCCGTGGCAAATGTGACAAGTGAACCGTTAAATATGCGGACGAAACCGTCCACGGACGGAGAGATCGTCGGAAAGTGCTACCGTGGAGCGGGCGGAACCGTATTAGAGAAGAAAGATGGCTGGACGAAGGTCCGTTCCGGAAAAATTGAGGGATGGATGAGTGACAAATATCTGCTCTTTGGGACAGATATCGAGCCATTGGCGAAGGAACTCGGTCTTCTATCCGCGAAGATCACCGCGACGACCTTGAACGTCCGCGAGATTCCGTCCACAGATTCCGCAATCTTAAAACAGGCGGCCGAAGGGGATTCCTTCCCTGTCTTAAGTGAATCCGACGGCTGGACAAAGGTCCAGCTCTCCGCCGACACAAACGGCTATATTTCCAGTCAATATGCCTCCATCGGCCCGGTTCCTGCTGCCGCTGTCGACGCAAAGGAAGAGTCCGCGGCGCTGAGCGCATCCGGAAACGAAACCTCTGCGGCACCGTCCTATGTAATCTCCGCCACCGAAGATGAGATCTACCTGATGGCAGCCTGCGTCGCCATGGAGGCCGGTGACGATTCCTATGAAGATAAGCTCGCTGTAGCAAGCTGTATTGTAAACCGTGTAAAATCCGGAAAATGGGGCAAAACGATCTCCGACGTGATCTACGCCGATGGCCAGTTCCCCGGCGCGTCCTCCGGTCTGTTGGACAAATACCTGGCAAAAGGTCCGTCCAAGTCCTGCATCAAAGCCACCAAAGATGCTCTGTCAGGTTCCAACAATATCGGCGACTATCTCTACTTCAAATCCGCCAAACACGCCTCAACAGGCAGCTACTCTTCCTACAAGATCGTTGGCGGGAACTGTTTCTACAAAAAATAATATTTTATCTGCAAGACCTGCCATCGGCAGCTTCTTTCAGATGAATTGCAGCAAAAAAACAGGGAAAGCCTACCTTCTCCGAAGGTGCTTTCCCTGTTTCCGTACACATACCCCATTTCCTTTAATAACGCTTCAACTAAAAATGCTCTTCTTAAAAATCAACACCACTCTCCTACACTTCTGTTACAATCCATTTCTTAACCCCGTCTGTACTGAATCCAACGATTTCGGCAATCTCTTCAACCGAAATTCCCTTTTCGCTCATTCGAACCGCCGTATCCTTAGCTTGGCTTTCACGCCCTCCCGCATAGCTCTCATTTCTCAGGTCTTCCATCGCCTTACACATTTCTCTCACTCCTCTCTATTCTTCGATCTCCCTGCATCTCACCGCCGCCCGCGCTTTCCCCTTATTCGTGCAGGTAAACAGCGTCAGATCCCAGTCACCGGCTTCCATCTTTTCGATGTCATAACCGCCGACCGTCTCAATTTCCGTCACTTCATAGGAAAACACATTTCCATCCGCATCTGTAAACACCACGGAATCACCTGGATTCAGGCGTTTGATGCCGGAAAAATGAGTGCGGTAATTATGTCCGGCAATGATCATATTCTTTAAGTACGCAGAACCACTGTAGCGGCACGGCGCTTTTTTGAGCTTCGCGTCGCTCCACTCGCTGATAACCGGAAGCTTGAGCCCCAGCGCCGGAATCTCGATCATCCCCACACATTCCTGTCCATTTACCTCCACTGTCGGCATTTCCATCTCCGGATTCTTCTTATATTCCGGCACCAGTTCCTTTTTCTCCGTCTCCAGCCGCTCCGGCAGAGCTGCTGTCAGTGACTCCATCCGGACCACCATCTCCTCTGACTCTGCTCCGGCCCGGTCTGATTCTCTTATATTATAAACAGTAAGAAGAAGAGCCGCCGCGATCAGCAGCAGCCCCGCGCCTGTTAAAATCTTCCCTTTCATAGCCTTACCATCCTGTCTTCCATATTGCATATGCTGTCTGTGTTTTTTTTCAATTGTATTGTTTTTCTGTTCTGCAAGAACTCTAAAAAAGGATGTACCTTGGCACATTCTCGCGCCTCGTGCGGTCACTTGCGACAATCTACATCTTCGCGCGAGTGCGCATCATTGGCACGTTAGTGCCTGGCAGAATTCATCCGTCTCGAAATCTCAATTTTTCTCAGTCCTTAAATATCTCCTTCAGCCTCTTCAGCAGCCCTTCCTCATCATTCTTCCCGATCACCATCGGTGCCCGTCTCCGCACATTCTCCGGCGCATTTCCCATCGCCGCGCCAAATCCTGCCGCACGCATCATGGAAAGATCGCTCTCGCCGTCACCGAAGGCCGCTGCCTCTTCCGGGGAAATTCCGAGTTTTCCACAGAGCGTCTTCAAACCTTCCGACTTTTCCACGCCCGCTGCCGTGATCTCCAGATATTCCGGGTTGGATGCCGCGGACTGAAGATCAGAGAAATCTCTCGCCAGAACCGCCGCCAGCTTTGTCATCACGTCCGGATCTCCCATGAGGAGAAATTTATGAATTCCGCCTTCTGTTTCAAATGTATCTTTAATAGATCCAATTTCAGCCGGAAATCCCACGATTTTCTCTTCCCGCTGCTCTCTCCAATCGTCCCGGTCATCCACGATCCACTTCTCGCCGCCGAAGGTATTACAGGCAACAGCCGGAAAATCCTTATCCAGCATCGCCTTCAGTTCCAGTGCCCGTTTTAACGGAATCGTCTTACTGTAGATCTCATGTCCGTCGTTATCGAGGATCAGCCCGCCGCAGAACGCAATAATCGGTGCATGGTTCCCCAGCATTCTCTTAATGACCCGCACGCCTTCCGGTGACCGCGCGGAAGTCAGGATAAACGGGATTCCCTTATTCTCAAGATTCAGGATCATCTCCTTCGTCCCCTCCGTGATCTGTCCGTCCGACGTCAGCAGCGTGCCGTCGATGTCACTGAATACGATTTTGCAAGCTTTTTCTTTTTTCATCTTTATCTCCATATTTTTGATGTTTATCCGTTGTATTTCCACACCAGTACGACTGCCTGACGCAGTCCGCAGCTTCGCGCGAATGCGCCTTCTCCTATCCCCGCTGCAAAATACTCATCTCGTTCTCCCGCACTTTCCGTGCCAGCAGCGTATACTGTCTGATCTCTTCCTCTGTAAAATTTCCAAACTTCGCCTGATAGTAATCGTTCTCCGCCGCCTCAAGATCCGGGATCACAACTTCTGATGCCGGAAGAAGTTCCAGTCGGATCTTTCGTTCTGTTCCCCGCCTTCTCGGAAGCTCCGTTACCTCAACCATCTTTTTCGCGGACAGCCGCTGAACCGCCACCGCGAGGTCTCCGCGGCTAAGATCCATAAGATCCGCAAGATTCTTTCTGCTCAGTTCATGGCTTGCATCCTTCAGATATAAAAGCAGAGAAAGTTCCTCCATTGTCATATCATGCTTCAATGCCGCCGACTCCAGATATCTCTCCAGAAGTTTCCGGTCCCGGTATTTATCCACAATGATCCCATCATCGGAAATCACCTCCTGCAGCGCACTGCTCCGCTCCTCTCCCAGCTTCCGGTTTCCGGGGATCGATGCCGGGAAAACAAAGCCGTCCTTCGCTGCATCCACCAGAAAATGGTACACCTGAAGCCGGTTTTTCTCATAATCCTCTTCGTCCAGCACATGCTTATAAAAGTTGTTGTAGTACTCAAACATCATAAGCTTCATCTTCACAGTCTTCGTGATGCTGATCTTCTGGTTCACCAGCGAACCTTTTGTCTTTACATAATAATACACCGGTGTCCTCAGCGCATAGAATGTCTCTGCATAGCGGACATACTCCAGATTGAACATGAAATCCTCACACCAGCTGATCTCCGCATCCATCCGGATCCCGAAGCGGTTTACGAGATCGCGCCGGTACAGCTTATTCCACAGCACTCCATAGTAATAATCCGCCGGATTCTCCATCATAAACGACGCGAATTCCTCCCGGTCGATCACGCAGTCTGACTCGATGTCCCCTTTTCTGGATACCATATCCCCAACGACGCGGTAAAAATCGGAGATCACCATATCACAGCCATGTTCCTCTGCCGCCCGGACCATAAGCTTTGTCGCATCCGGCGTCAGCCAGTCATCACTGTCCACAAACTGGAGATATGTTCCCTTTGCCCTTTCAATTCCCTGATTTCTCGTATCTGAAACCCCGGAATTTTCTTTGTGGATCACCACCACACGCTCATCCGTCTTCGCATACGCATCACAGATCGAGCCTGACATATCTCTGCTCCCATCATCTACGAGGATCAGTTCAAAATCTCTATATTCCTGTCCGAGAATACTGTCCACACAGCGGTTCAGAAATTTTTCCGCATTGTAGACAGGAACAATTATACTGACGGTCGGTTTCATTCTCCTCCTCCATTCTCTATAATAACCTGTTGGAATATCTCCTATGAAATAAATTTACTATACGATCTATCATATCATATTTTTCTCACAATACGCGATTTATTTTTTTAAATTCTCTTGACTTTTGAAAATCTGTGACTATAATAAAGGGCAGTTTTAAATATTCCTTGCGATGATGGGAACGCTCTTAACGAAGGTCTTTCAGAGAGCAGCTGGCTGGTGAAAAGCTGCAGACACCGCGTTACAGACAATCCTCCCGGAGCTAACCACTGAAAGTGTTCCAAGTAGGCTGGTTCGGTTTACACCCGTTAACGTGTTGCCTGTTAATTTTTCATATTTGAAAAACGACGGGATCGAGAGGCTGTTTTTTGACAGCAACAAGAGTGGTACCGCAGAAGTTTCGCTTCTGTCTCTTAAAAATAAGAGACAGGAGTTTTTTTTTGCCCCGAAAGTGTTGTCAGGCGGACAGACAGACCGCGTGCTTGCACGCAGAGCTGTCTGTACATCTGACAACCAAGCCAGCATGAGTAAGCAGGGCGACAGCCCGGATTACGAATGCCGGATGAGATTGCGGGAGCACGCAGTGCGGAGCAATCTCCTTTCGCGCACTTTGCCAACACCACCATCAATTCCTTAGTTTCTTACCTGCGAGGGGCAGTTAAGATATATACTTATAATCAATCTATTCTTAAAAGACTTTAGGAGGTCATTATGAAAAAAAGTGCAAAATTATTATCCGCCGTTATGGCAGGCGCTATGGTTCTTTCCATGGCAGGCTGTGGCTCTTCCAGCAATTCCACAGAGACAACTGCTGCTGCCGCTGAGACAACAGCCGCTGCCGCTGATTCTTCCGCTGCTGAGAGCAAGGAAGCGACTTCAAACACAGACGCAACCGTAATAAAGCTTGGTACGACCGTAAACGAGCAGGACAGTTTCCAGGTATGTGCTGAGAAATTCGCTGAGCTCGTAAAAGAGCGCACAAACGGCGCCTACGAGATCGAGATCCATCCGAACGGAGCGCTCGGTGACGAGCGTACCATGCTTGAGAGCATGCAGATGGGTACTCTTGATATGGGTATCATCACAAGCGGTCCGTTCGTAAACTTCTCCAGCGCTATGGGTGTTCTCGATATGCCGTTCCTGTTCGCAAACAACGAGGAAGCTTACAAAGTCCTCGACGGTGAGATCGGTAAAGAGCTCCTTGGAACACTTGAGGATGCTGACTTAAAGGGTCTCGCATACGCAGAGCGTGGTTTCCGTAACATCACAAACAGCAAGAAGCCGATCACAAACGCGGCTGACGTTGCAGGCTTAAAGCTCCGTGTCATGGAGAACGATGTTTACACAGCTACCTTCAAGGCTCTTGATGTAAATGCGGTTCCGATGGCATGGTCCGACGCTTTAACAGCTCTTCAGCAGGGCACCATCGATGGCGAGGAGAACCCGATCAACGTTATCTACTCCTACAAGCTCTGGGAGTCCCAGAAGTATGTAACCCTTGACCGTCATTCCTACTCCACAGCGATCATCACAATGAGCAACGACCTCTTCAAGTCCTTACCGGAAGATGTTCAGAAGATCTTCGAGGAATCCGCACAGGAAGCTGCTGAGTACGAGCGCCAGTGGGTTGCAGATCAGGAAGCTGACCAGCTCCAGGAGATCAAGGATCATGGTATGGAAGTCGTCGAGAACCCGGATGTAGACAGCTTCCGTGCAGCTGTTCAGAGCGTATATGACGCTTACCCGGATTACGCTGATTACATCAAAAGAATCCAGGACGCATTAAAGTAATTTCGCAGCTGTTTGATTTTAAAGTTCGGTGCTAAAATCCGTTAACATTGCCCCGGCAATGGGATTTTTAAAGCAGGTTCTTCGGCTGCCCAGGGAAACCCGGGCAGCCGGAACTGTTACCACTGATGTATTGTATGGAATTTTCAGTTCAGAAAATTCCTACTCGCGTACTGTAAATCAGAACCGCTTTAGCACTTTCCATGTAATTGTTTCGGTTTTCAAAGGAGGAAACACCGTTGGCTTTCGTTAAGGGATTTCACAAACTCAGCGATGTTCTGGACACCATCTGTTCCTACATCATCGTTGTCATGCTCGGCGCCATGGTCGTTATTACCGGCGCACAGATCGTCTGCCGTATGGCATTCACCGCCCTCTCCTGGAGTGAGGAAGCGACCCGTTACCTTTTAGTCTGGTCATCATTTTTAGGCGCAAGCTGTGTATACAAGCACAGCGGCCATATCTCCATCACATTCATTCAGGATATGGTTCCGGCGGCGTTAAGCAAAGTCTTAAAACTTCTCGTCCATGTGATCTGCGCGATTCTCTTTGTTGTCGTGATCATCTATGGTATGAAATACTTCGGAAAACAGGGAAACCAGCTGTCCGCAGCGATGCGTCTTCCCATGAAATATATTTACCTCTGCATTCCGGTAGGATGCGGATTCATGCTCGTACACGCGATTGACGCGGTTCTTGGACTTTTATTTGGAAAGGAGGAGGCATAACATGGCAGCATTATTATTCATTTCCTTTATCGTTCTGCTTCTGATCGGCGTTCCGGTCGCATTCGCGATCGCGGCGGCAGCTCTCCTCGTCCTCTTAAAAGGCGATGTAAAGCTCCTGATCCTCGTGCAGCGTATGTTCGCCAGCACCGACTCTTTCTCCCTGATCGCAGTCCCCTTCTTCATCTTTGCCGGTGACCTTCTCGCAAAGGGAAAAGTTTCCAAGGTGCTCGTTGAGTTCGCCGAGTCCTTACTTGGTATGTTAAAGGGTGGTCTTTCCATCGTATCCGTCCTCGCAGGCATGTTCTTCGCGGCGATCTCCGGTTCCGGTGCCGCCACGACAGCCGCTGTCGGCGCAACACTGATCCCGGAGTTAAAGAAACGTGGATACCGCGAAGATTCCGCCGCTGCTCTGATCGCAGCTGCCGGAACCATCGGTGTCGTTATCCCGCCGTCCGTTCCGATGGTATTATACGCCGTGATCTCTGAGGACAGCGTAAACACTCTTTTCAAAAACGGATTTATCCCGGGAATTTTAATGGGTGTGATCCTCGTTGCGATCTCCCTCTATCAGGCACGCAAGTTCAACTACCCGAAGGGAAAAGCGTTCTCTGTAGGAAACGTGCTCCACACCTTCAAGGAAGCGATCTGGGGAATCTTAATGCCGCTGATCATCCTCGGCGGAATCTTCTCCGGTTACTTCACACCGTCTGAGGCGGCTGCCGTAGCGGTTATCTACGCGATCTTCGTCTCCTTCTTTATCTACCGCGACCTTGATTTCAAGGGTCTCGTTGAGATCATGAAGGGAAGTGCAAAGACATCTGCCGTTATCATGATCATCATCGCATGCAGCGGTCCGTTTGGCTGGGTTCTCGCAAACTACAAGATCCCGGAAGCCATCGCAAGCGGAGTATTGGGAATCTCCACAAACAAGTATGTGATCATGTTCCTGATCTCCCTGATCATCCTGCTCGCCGGAGTCTTCATGGAGACCTCCTCCGCGATCATTATTCTTTCCCCGGTGTTCCTGCCGCTTGTCAAGGCCATGGGCATCAGCACCGTACATTTTGGAATCCTCTTCGTAGTTGGTATCGCCATCGGTATGATCACACCGCCGGTTGCCATCAACCTGTTCGTTGCTTCCGGTATCACGGGACTTCCGATCGAGCGGATCTCCAAATCTGTTATCCCGTACCTGATCGGACTGATCATCGTATTCTTCATGATCGTATATGTTCCGCTTCTGATCCCGGGACTTATGTAATCGTATAAGAAATCATAATACGCAAAAAAAGTCCGCCGAACCTTTTCACGATTCGGCGGACTTTCTATTTCCCCATTCACAAGCCGCGCTCTGCGGCTATATCTTTTGCAGGACCTGCGCCAGGATATCACTCCGGACAAGTTTCCCGGAAAACTAAACTGCCTGCGCTTCCTCCAGTGTGGTCGTCTCGTACTTGTCGAGGATCACTCTCTGGATCATGTCCCGTGTTCCGGAATTGATCGGATGGGCGATATCGCGGTATTCGCCGTCAGCAGCTTTTCTGCTCGGCATCGCGATAAACAGGCCTTTCTCCCCTTCAATGACCTTGATATCGTGGATCACAAACTCGTTGTCCAGTGTGATGGACACGATCGCCTTCATCTTTCCCTCTTTCTCAATTCTTCTCACACGTACATCTGTTACCTGCATAATAACCTCCCCCATCTGCGCTCCCCGCAGATTTTATGTAATCACCGGCCAGTCAATATTTGAATGCCTGTCTTTCTGCCTTTGCCGCACCGTCCGGAATATCCCGTCTCCGAACTGCGGCACCCTTTTTACAGGGTATATCTCTCGTTCTTCTCAATCACGATCTTCACATCGTCCGGCTTTCCGATATACGTCGTATTCGCGCGGATCGTATCACGGCTCTCAACGATGCAGTTCTCAATAACGGTATTATCCCCAATATACACGTCATTTAAGATGATCGAATTCTTGATGATACAGTTGTTTCCGATATAGACCTTCTTAAACAGAACTGAATTCTCTACCGTTCCGTTTAAGATACAGCCGCTGGATACCAGGCTGTTCTTCACAACTGCGCCCGGATTGTATTTTGCAGGCGGAAGATCATCCACCTTGGAGTAGATATCCGGATACTCTTTGAAGAAGTAATTGCGGACTTCCGGTTTTAAGAAGTCCATATTTGTCTGGTAGTAAGCATCGACGGATGCGATGTTGCTCCAGTATGTATTTAACTTGTACGCATAGATCCGCTTGAGGCCCTTGTAGCGTACCAGAATGTCCTGTACGAAGTCATATCTGTCCTCGTTCGCGCAGCGCTCGATAAGTTCGATGAGCTGACGGCGGCGGACAACATAGATACCACAGGAGATCGTATGGGAATCAGCCACCATCGGCTTCTCCTCAAACTCAACGATCCGTCCGTCCGCGTTCGTCTTCACCATACCGAAGCGGGTCACATCCACATCGCCCGGCATGTCCTTGCAGACAACCGTGATATCGGCTTTCTTTTCGATATGATATTCCAGGACCTTATTGTAGTCCAGCTTATAGATACCGTCTCCGGCAGCGATCACTACATATGGTTCGTGGCTTCTCTTTAAAAAGTCCAGATTCTGGTAGAGCGCGTCTGCTGTTCCGCGGTACCAGTCGCTGTGCTCCGCCGTGATCGTCGGAGTGAATACATACATTCCGCCCTGTTTTCTTCCGAAATCCCACCATTTGGAAGAGCTTAAATGTTCATTTAAGGAGCGGGAATTATACTGTGTCAGTACGGCAACGCTCTGGATATGAGAGTTGCTCATATTGCTTAACGCAAAATCCACGCTTCGGAAACTGCCCGCGATCGGCATCGCCGCGATCGCTCTCTTATTGGAAAGTTCGCGCATCCGCTTGCTGTTTCCGCCTGCTAAAACAATACCGATTGCTCTCATACGATTCCACCTGCCTTTATAATGTAGCCGCCACTCTCAAGCTCGCCATTCGGATAATCTTCCGCAGCCGTCGCGCCTGAAATTGCTGTATTCTTGCCGATCTTTACGTTTTCCGGAATTACGGAATGTTCGCCGACCGTAACAAGATCAAACTGGTAAACCTTCTGGTCGTATTTGCTCGGTGCGTATTCGCCGACGCCAAGGTGTGCCCCAGCTCCGACCTTTACGTCCTCGGCAATGATGGACTTTTCGACCACGGCACCTTTTCCGATCACGCTGTCCTGCATGATGATCGAATCCTTGACCACGGCGCCCTCCTCAATCACAACTCCGGAACCGATCACGGAATTCGTCACCTCACCGTAGATCTCAGAACCCTCTCCGATGATACATTTTGTGATCTTCGCGTCAGAAGAGATATACTGCGGCGGGATACGGTCGCTCTTTGTGTAGATCTTCCAGTATTCCTCATATAGGTTGAACTCCGGAATAATATCGATGAGCTCCATATTTGCTTCCCAGTAGGAACCGAGGGTTCCGACATCTTTCCAGTAGCCATTGTACTCATATGCAAAGATCCGTTTGCCCTGCTCGAAGCAGTACGGGATCACATGCTTTCCAAAGTCACATCCCGGCTCTTCCGAAAGCTTGATAAGAGCTTCCTTTAATGCCTTCCAGCTGAAGATATAAATACCCATGGAAGCGAGGTTGCTTCTCGGATTCTTCGGTTTTTCCTCAAATTCCGTGATCCGGTTGTTGTCATCCGTGATCAGGATTCCGAAACGGCTTGCTTCCTCGATCGGTACCGGCATAGCGGCAATCGTGACATCCGCATTATTCGCTTTGTGATATTCCAGCATGACCTCATAATCCATTTTGTAGATGTGGTCACCGGAAAGGATCAGAACGTATTCCGGATTGTAGGACTCCATATACTCCAGATTCTGGTAGATCGCATTTGCGGTTCCAGTATACCAGTCGCTGCCTTTGCTTCTCTCGTAAGGCGGAAGAACCGTAACGCCGCCGACGTTGCGGTCTAAGTCCCACGGAATACCAATTCCAATGTGCGCGTTTAAACGTAAGGGCTGGTACTGGGTCAATACTCCCACAGTATCAACACCAGAGTTGATGCAGTTGCTGAGCGGGAAATCAATAATTCTGTACTTTCCGCCGAAGGAGACGGCCGGTTTTGCCACTTTCTGTGTTAACACACCGAGACGGCTTCCCTGTCCTCCTGCCAACAGCATCGCTATCATCTCTTTTTTTACCATGATATCACCTCTTGCTGCTCTTTTTGTCCCATACATTAGTTTCTTAGATGGTGACTCTATTATAACATACTTTTTAGAAGATGTGAACAAACTTTTCATCCTTTCAATCCCAATTTTGTGTATATTCTGACATTTTTTTCTTTTTGTACGATAAGCAATACAATACCTATGTTTCTGCTTGGTTACATAAGTACCAAAAATGCCGATTCAAAATTGTATAAACCTATTAATATGCAGGATTAAAGGAAAAGAATGATGACGTATCACAGAATCTATGTTAATATAGTAGATACACTACCTGTGCAGGGGATTTCACAGGCAGAGAATACAATTATGGGGGGATAAGCCATGGAGAAAAAAAAGGGCTTCCAGATGCCGCACACTTACATCATCATTTTTGGTGTCATTCTGTTCGCGGCTCTGCTCACCGTATTTATCCCGTTGGGTAAATACGACACAAAAGAAATCACGTATATGCAGAACGGCGTGGAAAAAACAAGAACCGTTCTGGATCCGGAAAGCTTCCAGTATATTCTGGATGAAAACGGAAATAAGGTGACCAAAGCAGCTCCGATCTTCGGAACCGAAGACTTTGGCGGTCAGGGAATTTTAAACTATGTATTCGAGGGTATGACCGTCGGCGATAAGAATGGTACCGCTGTCGGGATCATCGCCTTCATTCTGGTCGTAGGCGGTGCCTTCGGTATCGTTCTCCGGACAGGAGCGATAGAAAGCGGCATTATGCGGGTCATCGCTTTGACAAACGGACGCGAGATCCTTCTGATCCCGATCCTCGTAGTCCTGTTCTCCCTCGGAGGCGCAGTCTTCGGTATGGGGGAGGAGGCGATTCCGTTCGTTATGATCCTCGTACCGATGTTTATCGCAATGGGGTATGACGCAGTTGTCGGAATTATGTGCTCCTACGTATCTACACAGATCGGCTTCGGTTCTTCCTGGCAGAATCCGTTCGGACTGGCTGTTGCCCAGGGTGTTGCCGGTATTCCGGTCATGTCCGGTGCATGGTTCCGTATCCCGTTATGGATCTTCTTCACAGGACTTACGATCGTCTTCACAATGCGCTACGCAGTAAAGATTAAGAAAGATCCGCAGCTCTCCGTTGCGTATGAATCTGACGAAGAATACAGAAAAGAATTCGCAAAGAACGGCAAAGAGATGCCGCCGTTCACTCTCGGCCACAAGCTTGTTCTCCTCACGGTCGCTGCCTGCATGGTATGGACGATCTGGGGCGTTGTAAGCGAGGGCTACTATATCCCGGAGATCGCTTCCCAGTTCTTCGTGATGGGTCTCGTTTCCGGTATCATCGGCGTTGTATTCAAGCTGAATGACATGAAAGTAAATGATATCGCAAAATCCTTCGACCACGGTGCCGCCGATCTTTTAGGCGCTGCAATGTGTGTCGGAATGGCGCAGGGTATCATCATCATCCTTGGCGGCACAAGCGCAACCGACGGTACAGTCTTAAATACGATCCTTCACAGCATCAGTGACGGAATGCAGAATTTCCCGCCGGTGATCTCCGCATGGTTTATGTATATCTTCCAGTCCGTGTTCAATTTCTTCGTTGTATCCGGTTCCGGACAGGCTGCCCTTACCATGCCGATCATGGCTCCTCTCGCCGATCTTGTCGGTGTCGAGAGACAGGTTGCTGTTGTTGCGTACCAGCTTGGTGACGCCTTCACAAACTTCATTGTTCCGACCTCCGGCTGCCTCTTAGGCGCGCTGGCTGCGGCAAAGCTCGACTGGGGCAAATGGGCAAAATTCCAGATCAAATTCCAGGCTGTCCTGTTTGCATTCGGATCCATCGCTGTGATCCTTGCCGTTGTGATCGGTCTCTCATAAAAACCGGTCTGCCTTCGGTATCAGCCATCTGAAGCTCATTCAGATATAACACAAACTCCGTATCATCCGCGTGACTCGATCGCGGATAATACGGGGTTTTTTTGAACGCTTCCCGATGATATCCGAAGAAGGAGCTAACCGGCTCAAAAAGACTTTCTCCCTTGGGAAAAATATGATAGAATTTACTGAATACGATAGCACCGGTCGCGATACCGGAGAAAGGAGCTTTTAATGATCGAATCCAGCGCGCCTGCCATGAAGGGGGAAAAAACAAAATACCGTCTCGCCGCAGCCATGAAGGAATGCATGAAGACAACTCCGGTCGATGCGATCACTGTCCGCCAGATCACAGAGCGCTGCGGCGTCACCCGCCAGACCTTTTACCGGAATTTTCTTGATAAATATGACCTGATCAACTGGTATTTCGACAAGCTCCTCGCCCGCTCCTTTGAACATATGGGGCGCGGGACCACGGTCCTTGACAGCCTGGAGAAAAAATTTACATATATTCAGGAGGAAAAGGCGTTTTTTGCCGCCGCATTCCGCTATGACAGGCAGAATTCCCTGAGGGAGCATGATTTTAAGCTGATCCTCGCCTTTTATGAAAATCTGATCCGTGAAAAAAGCGGCAGGCCGGCCAGCCCTGAAATCCATTTTCTTCTGGAAATGTACTGTCAGGGCTCGATCACCATGACCGTAAAGTGGGTTCTCGGCGGCATGGACCTGACCCCGTCCCAGTTTGCCGGGCTTCTCGTCCGCGCAATGCCGGCAGCGCTGCGGGATCTGTTTCTTGAGCTTCATCTGCTATCCTGATCTATTGTTATTTTGCACAATTTTTCCATATCTTTCTTTTGCAATATGTCGATTTTCCTTGAAGTGTTACACTTGGCCTTTTCTGTAACTTTCTTTTTGCCCTTCGGATTTGTTAATATAACAACAAAGGCACAGAAAGCTTTTGAGTTCAAGTATTCATGGAAGGAGTTTTTTATCATGGCAAATCGTATTATGTTAAATCAGACATCTTATCACGGAGCAGGCGCGATTCAGGAGATCGCGAACGAGGCGAAAGCCCACGGCTTTAAAAAGGCGTTCGTATGTTCCGACCCGGATCTCGTAAAATTCAAGGTTACCGCCAAAGTAACCGACATTCTGACCGCAAACGGTCTTGACTACGAGCTCTACTCCGATATTAAAGCAAACCCGACGATCCAGAATGTCCAGCACGGTGTTGAAGCATTTAAGGCATCAGGCGCTGACTACCTGATCGCCATCGGCGGCGGCTCCTCCATGGATACCTCCAAAGCGATCGGCATCATCATCGCAAACCCGGAATTTGAGGATGTAAGAAGTCTTGAGGGTGTTGCACCGACGAAAAAACCGTGTGTTCCGATCATCGCCGTTCCGACAACAGCCGGTACTGCTGCCGAAGTTACGATCAACTATGTTATCACCGATATCGAGAGAAAACGTAAATTTGTATGCGTTGACCCGCATGACATGCCGATCATTGCGATCGTTGACCCTGATATGATGTCCTCCATGCCGAAGGGACTTACCGCTTCCACCGGTATGGATGCCCTGACCCATGCCATCGAAGGCTATACAACAAAGGCTGCCTGGGAAATGACCGATATGTTCCATCTGAAAGCCATCGAGATCATCTCAAGATCCCTGCGCGATGCTGTGGCAAACACAAAGGAAGGCCGCGAGGGAATGGCTCTTGGTGAGTATATCGCCGGTATGGGCTTCTCCAACGTTGGTCTTGGTATCGCCCACTCCATGGCACACACACTCGGTGCTGTCTATGATACCCCGCACGGTGTTGCCTGCGCAATGATGCTTCCGATCGTTATGGAATATAATCAGGAATGCACCGGCGAAAAATATCGTGAGATCGCGCGTGCAATGGGCGTTGCAAATGTTGATTCCATGTCTCAGGACGAATACCGGAAAGCTGCTGTTGACGCTGTCAAGAAGCTTTCTGCGGATGTCGGAATTCCGTCTGTCCTTGAGGCAATCAAAGAGGAAGACCTTCCGTTCCTTGCGGAGTCCGCACACGCAGATGCCTGCGCACCGGGCAACCCGAAGGATGCCAGCGTAGAGGACCTGAAAGACCTGTTCCGCAAGATCATGGCGTAAAAATGCTTTCTCTCATTTCTGAAAAGAGCTCCGGCAAAACTGGCCGGAGCTCTTTTTATCTGTCACTTTTTATCGCATGCATTTCTCACCCATTAGTGCATAATGTCATAAACCACACCGCAGAAGATCTTCACCGCATTCGGAAGAACCTGCTCGTCGATATCGAAGATACGGCTGTGACCCGGACCAGCTTCGTGGGTGAGGACACGCATGAAGGTCGCCTGTCCGCCCTGTTCCTGGACGCGGTTCATCATGTAGGAGACATCCTCGCTGCCGCCGTTTTTGCTGCTCATTTCCTTCGCAACCGGCAGATGGAGATCTTCCTCGCAGACTCTCTTCACCCGTTCCATCAGCGCTTCACTGCTCGTCAGGGAGTTTGCCGCGCCCATAAGCTTCATCTCGCAGGTGCATCCGTGCATTTTTGCCGCGCTCTCGATAATGTTCACTGCGTAATTTTTCATGTACTCGTTGATCTCGGTGGTCTCACCGCGAACCTCGATCTCCATCTTCGCCTCGTCCGCGATAACATTCCGTCCGCTTCCGGCAACAACAGTTCCCACATTTACTCTGGACACGCCGCCGGAGTGACGCGGAATCGCATAAAGGTTTAAGATCGCCGTCCCGACTGCCAGCATGACATTCCGCCCAACCTCCGGTGATCCGCCCGCATGGGCAGATTTTCCGTGGAAGATCACATCATATTTTGTCGTTGCGAGCGAGCCATAGCTTCCCGGAATTACCACTGCCGGATCGTCCTCTTTCTTATTCGTCACATGAGAGCCGATCAGGTAATCCACACCGTCAAGATGTCCGTTATCAACGATGGATTTCGCGCCGCGGACACCCTCTTCCGCCGGCTGGAAGATCAGTTTCACGGTTCCATGGAGCTGATCCTTAATAGACATCAGGACTTTCGCCACACCAAGACCAATGGTGGCATGTCCATCATGTCCGCAGGCATGCATGAAGCCTTCATTTACAGAGTTAAATCCCTCTTTCGCCGGTCTGTGGCTCGGATCATGCTCCTCAAATACGCCGAGGGCATCGATATCAAACCGCATGGCAACCGTCGGACCTTCGCCGCAGCGCAGGATTCCGATCACACCGGTCATTCCTCCCTTTGTGTACTTAACAAACTCCGGATCCGCTCCCTGGGCAACGGCACGCTCATACTGTTCCTCTAACTTTTCCTCAGACGGAACGCCCATTCTGGAATCCTTTTTGCAGACCTGATCTCCGACAAGCACTTCATATCCAAGCTCTGTCAGTTTCCGTGCAATAATGGACGATGTCCTCATCTCAAACCAGCCCGGCTCCGCGTACTTATGAAAGTCACGTCTCTGCGCTGTAAGGTCACCCGCCATCTCATCGCTCATGGTCTTGATCTGATCGTAAATATTCATTCGTTTGCCCTCCCGTGTGCTATTTTATTATTATTATAGTCGATATTTCGAGATTTTTCTATAAAAACTTATTTTTCTATTTCTATTTTACTTACAAATCTTGGTGGACTCTGTAATTTCTGCTCGGGAAGCCTTTAAAAAACTCCCGAAAACCCCCGTGTTATGCCCATTTCACCTTGAATCCCCATAAAAAATACGCTATACTAATACCAGATTGCACATTTATCTAAGAAGAGAGATATAAGGAGAAGGAAGAATCATGCAGTTGACAACAGTGAAAGAGCTCTTTAAAGAGCGTGACAAATATTTAAACCAGGAGATTCAGGTCGGCGGATGGATCCGCAGCATCCGTGATTCCAAAGCGTTCGGTTTTATCGTATTAAATGATGGTACAAGCTTCGATACCTTACAGATTGTTTACCACGACACAATGGCAAATTTCGCAGAGGTTTCCAAATTAAATGTCGGCGCCGCCATCATCGTTAAAGGTACTCTCGTGGCAACACCGGAGGCAAAGCAGCCGTTTGAGATCCAGGCAACAGAAGTTACCGTTGAGGGTGCTTCCAGCGCAGACTACCCGCTCCAGAAAAAACGCCACACTTTCGAATATCTTCGTACGATTCCGCATCTCCGCGCACGTACAAATACATTCCAGGCTGTATTCCGTGTGCGTTCCCTGATCGCTTACGCGATCCATCAGTACTTCCAGGAGCAGGGCTTCGTCTATGTCCACACTCCGTTAATCACCTCCAGTGACTGTGAGGGTGCCGGTGAGATGTTCCAGGTAACGACTCTCGATCTTGACAACGTTCCGAAGACTGAGGACGGCGTAGTTGATTACAGCAAGGACTTCTTCGGAAAACATACAAGCCTTACCGTAAGCGGACAGTTAAACGCTGAGACCTACGCAATGGCATTCCGCAATGTTTATACCTTCGGACCGACCTTCCGTGCTGAGAATTCCAACACGACCCGTCATGCTGCCGAGTTCTGGATGATCGAGCCGGAGATGGCATTCGCAGATCTCGATGACAATATGGCTGTCGCTGAGGGCATGTTAAAGTACGTGATCCGCTACGTTCTCGAGAACGCTCCGTCTGAGATGAATTTCTTCAACCAGTTCGTCGACAAGGGACTTCTCGACCGCTTAAACAACGTATTAAATTCCGAATTTGGCCACGTTACCTACACAGAGGCTGTAAAGCTCCTTGAAGAGCACAACGACGAGTTCGATTACAAGGTATTCTGGGGCTGCGATCTCCAGACAGAGCATGAGCGCTATCTGACAGAAAAGATCTTCAAGAGACCGGTATTCGTTACCGACTACCCGAAGGAGATCAAGGCGTTCTACATGAAATTAAATCCGGACGGAAAGACCGTTGCCGCTGTGGACTGTCTCGTTCCGGGTATCGGCGAGATCATCGGCGGAAGCCAGCGTGAGGACGATTACGAGAAGCTCCTCGCCCGCATGAACGAGCTCGGATTAAAGCCGGAAGACTACGGTTTCTACCTCGATCTGAGAAAATACGGCAGTGTCCGCCACTCCGGTTTCGGTCTCGGCTTCGAGCGCTGCGTAATGTACCTCACAGGAATGGGCAATATCCGCGACGTAGTTCCGTTCCCGCGTACCGTTAATAACTGCGAATTATAAAGAAACAGCAGCCCGCCGCGTCCTTTCGATGCAAGGCAGCCGCAAGGGAGCGCACAGAGATCTGTTGCGCTCCTTTTCACATTTACGCGACAGCAATCCTCTGGTGACCGAACTGCCGCGGTAACCTGAGAAACACGTTTTTGCGGACTTTCACAGTCCACTACCTTGATACTGGAGCGCAGTGTATCTGCAATCCATACACCATGGAGGAATGTATGAAATTTATTCACACCGCCGATATCCACTGGGGCATGATCCCGGACAGCGATAAGCCCTGGGGGAAAAAACGGGAACAGGCGATCCGTCTGACCTTTCAGGGCATCATCGAGGACGCCAGGGATTCCCGTGCGGACCTTCTTCTGATCTCCGGTGACTTATTCCACCGCCAGCCCTTAGCGAGGGATCTCAAAGAGGTCAACTACCTGTTCTCCACGATTCCGGGAACCCGCGTGGTCATCATCGCCGGAAATCATGACCGGATCCGGAAAAGTTCTGCACTTCTCAGCTTCACCTGGGCCCCGAACGTCACATTTCTGATGGGCGAGGAGCTCTCTTCCGTCTATTTCGAGGAGCTGAACACGGAAGTTTACGGTTTCAGCTACCACACAGCCGAGATCATCGAGGCGAAGGCTGACAATATCTCTCTGCCGGCGTCCAGACGCACCAGAATCCTCATGCTCCACGGCGGTGACGCGAAACATGTTCCTTTTGACCGGAATGCACTGGCCGCATCCCCGTTCTCCTACATCGCTCTCGGACATATCCACAAGCCGGAAATCCTTCTTGAAAACCGCATGGCCTACGCCGGTTCCCCGGAACCGTTAGACATGACGGAGACCGGACCACACGGATATTTTATCGGTGAGATCGACACCACCAGCGGACATGTGACCTCCCTTCAGTTTAAGGAAGTCTGCCAGGCCCAGTATATCCCGCTCGTGGTCAATGTGACGCCCCAGACGACAAACACCGAGCTTTCCCAGATCATCGCCGACGAGATCCGCAAGCGCGGTGCCAACAATATCTACCGCTTCCGGATCCGCGGTATGCGGGACCCGGATATCAGCTTTGACCTGGATTTTCTCTCCGGTCAGTGGAATATTATCGAGATCCTGGACGAGTCGGAGCCACAGTATGATTTCCACGCACTGTTCGCGGAACATCCAAGCGACATGATCGGCTTTTATATCCAGGCACTCATGAAGGATGATATGAGCCCGGTGGAGAAGAAAGCCCTGTACTATGGAATTCATGCCCTGCTTATGACAAAAGATGAAAGGAGCCAGCCATGAGATTACTCGAATTACATATCGACGGTTTCGGAAAATTTCATGACCGGACCATCTCCTTCAACGACGGGATCAACATTATCTACGGAAAGAACGAAGCCGGAAAATCCACGCTTCACACCTTCATCCGCGGCATGCTCTTCGGCATCGAGCGCGGGCGCGGACGGGCGGCAAAGAATGATCTGTATACAAAGTACGAACCCTGGGAGAACAGCGGAACCTACGAAGGATGGCTGAGACTGGAAAAGGACGGAACCATCTACCGCATCGAGCGCCGGTTCCGGAAGGAAAATAAGTCTTTAAAGATCATCAATGAGACGAAAGGACTGGAGGAAGAGGCGACACCTGCATTTGTCTCCAGCCTGCTTGACGGTCTCACCGAGACCATGTACAACAACACCATCAGTATTGGTCAGTTAAAGAGTGCCACCGAAGACGGGATGGTGACAGAATTAAAAAATTATATTGCCAACATGAACACGACCGGCAATATCTCCTTAAATATCACGAAGGCCACTGCGTTTCTGAGAAACCAGAAACGTGCTCTTGAGGCGGGCCTGATCCCGGAGGCGAGCCGGGAGTTTACTGCTCTTCTCGCGGAGATCCGGAATGTGGAGGCGGAGATCGCCGGGCCGGAATACGAAAACCAGCTCGCCGCCTACCAGAATATGCGGACCCAGGTCAAGGGCCTGATCGACAACACCCAGACACAGAAAAAGGATCTGGACAAGAAACTGGCAAATGGGAAAAAGGTGCTGTCTGACAACGGCTTTACAGACCGGGCATCCGTGGATGCCATGTCTTCCGACGCGGAGAGGCTTTACAGCGAATATAATACTCTGAATGGGGAGTGTAACAAGAAGTCCAGGAAGGTTCTTTCCGGTCTCACAGCGGTTCTCGGAGTCGCAGGACTGGGGGCTGCAGCGACACTTGGATATTTCAACCTCACCGCCTATCTTCCGGTCTGTGGCGCGGCAGCCACGGCGGCTGTGATCTTCTTTATCATCTCCCTGTTCATCCTCCAGAAAGATAAAGAATACCACAGATTGTTCGACAATACTTCCTCTGAACTTGGCGCGCTTCTCGCGAGACATCTCGGAGATTCCGCAGTGTCTGAGGATGCCATGAACGCGTTCCGGGCGAGAATGGGCGAATTCTCAAAGCTCTGCGATATGGTTACCCAGTCTGAGGCAGAGATCAGGAAGTTCTTAGAAGATTTAAGCAATCTCCAGACGAAACAGGCCGGCTGCAGCGAGATGATCGAGAAACAGCAGCGGACCCAGTGGGAGCTTGAGAAGAAATTAGAGCATTTGAGCAACTGTAAAAATAAGGCGAAGGCATTGAAGCGGACACTGGCGGAAAACGACAGGATCCACGATGAGATCGTCGCCATCGATCTTGCCCAGGAGACTATGGCAGATCTCTCCTCCTCAATCCGTGATTCCTTCGGACTCTACCTGAATAAAGAAGCGTCCCAGTACATTACCGGAATCACCGGCGGGATCTATGACAGCATGAGCATCGACGAGAATCTGAATGTCTTCTTAAACACGAAGACAAAGCTGGTTCCCCTCGAGAATGTCAGCAGCGGAACCATGGACCAGGTCTACCTAGCCCTGCGTCTCGCCGCCGCAAAGCTTCTCCAGGGATCCGGCTCCGGCTTCCCGCTGATCTTCGACGACAGCTTTACACAGTATGATGATGAGCGCCTGAAGACGGCACTGGAATGGCTCGCCTCCGCCTATGGCGGCCAGATCATTATTTTCACATGCCATCGCCGGGAAGCACAGATGCTGCGGGCCAGACAGGCGGAGTTTCAGTTGATTGAGATGTAAAAAAACGGTCGACAGTTTTTTCGCTGTCGACCGTTTTTATGTTGTTATTCAAATATGAAGTACTTTCGTAACTGTTCAGTAGGTCTGCGCACTTGCTGCGCTGACCGTAAGAAAACATAGGCTGGAAGGCAAAAATCCCATCAGCGAAGCTGATCTGGAATGGATTTTTGCACGTAACTATGAAGGTACTGAATAGTTACGTACCTTCTTAAAAAGCCCTCTTTTACTTATATGGATTTGGGCTCTGAACGAAAGCTTTCGCTGCCTCTGCTGCTTACTTTCATTCCCGGATTTTTCCACTTTTCCACGTATGATTTCCTCTTAAGCGTACTTTTCCACAATCGCCTTAAATTCATCCTCATGCCCCACGATCCATGTCTCCCAGTTCATGTTCCGGCTGGCAACGGCTTTTCCGAGTTCCACGAAAAATTTCGGCAGATCGCGCTCTAAGATCACAGCTCCGGCCTCGCCGAACTTTGCGGCACCCAGCTTATCACTTCCGCCCACAAACATCTTAAACGCGGACTCCGGCTTTCCGTCAACGGTCTTTGCCGCACCCTGGAAACCGAGGGCGGCCGCCTGGTGTCCGGAACAGCTGGACGGGCATCCGGAAATACAGATCCTCGGGAGTGCGCCGTCCGGGATTTTCGCCTCCCGTACAGCCTCCACAGCCGCTCTGAGCGCCGCCTGGCTGTCTCTTACGCCCTGCTGGCAGATCGCAGCACCGATACAGGCTACGCTGTTCTCAAAAGTGCTCTGGGCGCCGTCGTTTGTTGCTTCAAGGACTTTCTCCGCCTCATCAGCAGTGAGGTTGATGATGTAGATCGTCTCGTGCGGAGCGATCCGGCACTCCGCGTCCGGAATCTCTCTTACAAGAGTAAGAAGCTCCGCAGGTTTTCCTGCCAGAAGACATCCGCCGATCGGGTGGTATGCCACCGCGTAGAGACCCGGCTGCTTCTGTGCGACTACACGCTTTCCGAAAATCTCGCCGCTGCCTTTCTTTGTTACCGGCTTTGCTTCCACATGAAGGTCAAGACCGCCTTTTTCTTTTACCTTTGCCACATTCTCAAGGAACGCTGCCTTTAAACCGTCAACGCCCATAGTCTCCTGCATAAAGCGGGTGCGGGCTTTCGCGCGGTTCTCATAGTTTCCGTGCTGGCAGAATGTCTCGATCATGGCACGTATGTAGTAAAGGATCTCCGTCGCCGGAACATGTTCGTCCACGAGGACGCCCATCTTATAACCGCCGCCAAGACCACCCGCGATGCGGAGTGTAAAGGTTCCGTCCGGATTTGCCATAAATCCCATATCGCGGAAGGCGCTGTGTACGGAATCATCCGCACCGTTGCAGAATGCGACCTTCAGCTTTCTCGGCATGTGGATCTCACCAGCGATGGAAAGCAGATACTCTGCCGCTGCCTCCGCATACGGTTTTACATCGAATGCCTCACCTTTCTGCACGCCGGAGAGAGGACTCATCATGATATTTCTCGGATTGTCTCCACCGCCGCCTCTGCTGTAAATTTCACTTGCGATGGCTTTCTCCATGAGAACCGGAACCTGCTCTGCTTTCAGGTTGTGGAGCTGCACGGTCTCACAGGTGGTGAGCTTCATGAGCTCCACGCCGTAGTCTTTTACTGCCTCAGCGAGGAATTCCAGGCGCTTTTCCGTCAGGTTTCCGCCTGCCATTCTGAGACGCAGCATGTGCTTTGACGGGTCGCGCTGCGCGTAGCTTCCGAATCCGCCGGAGATTCCCTTGTATGCCTTGCGGTCGATCTCTCCCTTATCGAACTTCTCGATCGTTCCAACAAATTCATGGATCTGTTCACGAAACTGTTCTTCCCATTTTTCGTTCATCATAGTTGTTTTCTCGCTTTCCCCTTTTTATAAAACGCTTATCTCTTCCACAGTTGTCTCAAAAACATGCCGGAAATCCACAGCGGAACTGCTTCGTATCTTGTATACAATAAGCGCTCTATCATTTTTTAATTTTTCAATTATTCTTTCCAGTGTAAATGATGCAGATGTCCTTCCATCGTCATCTTCTCAAATCCGTTCTGCCGTAACGCCTCATATAGCACGATTGCAACAGAATTCGAGAGATTCAGCGACCGGATATCTCCCCACATCGGGATCCTGATGCAGTTTTCGCGGTTTTCCACCAGGATCTCCTCCGGGATTCCACGGCTCTCCGGCCCGAACATGATGTAGACATCCGGGTCATAAGGAACGTCCGTGTATACATGCTCGCCCTTCGTGGTCGCCATATAGATCTTCGCCCCCGGATTTCTCTTTAAAAAATCCTGATAATCGCTGTACACTGTTACGTCCAGCTTATCCCAGTAATCCAGCCCTGCCCGGACTAAATGCTTCTCGCTGAGCTTAAATCCCAGCGGCTCGATCAGGTGCAGCTTCGTGTTCGTCGCCACGCAGGTGCGCCCGATATTTCCTGTATTGGCCGGCATTTCCGGCTCGTATAATACGATATTCATTGTTGATCTTCTCCTGTCATGTCTGCCGCTTTCCGCTTTCCGCTTTCCACGATCACCCAGAACTAATGTCAGCAATCCGGATTTTCTCACGAAATATAAGGTGCAGACATATAAAACCCCGGCCCGACCACCTTCATGATCAAGCCGGGGAACTGTATTTTACATGACCGTCCGCCCAGCGCACAATCACAGCATCCATTTATTTCGCATCGTTCAGATGTCTCTTCACGAACCGCTCCATCCTCTCAAGAGCACGTTTCAGATCATTCAGGGAATACGCGTAGGAAATTCTTAAATATCCCTCTCCGCAATCACCGAATGCGGTACCCGGAACAACGGCAACCTTCTCCTCCTCCAGAAGCTTTAACGCAAACTCATCGGAGGTCATTCCAAATTTCTTGATGCTCGGGAATACATAGAATGCGCCCTGCGGCTCATAACAATCAAAGCCCATATCACGGAGTGCCTTCACGAGATAACGTCTTCTCTGGTCGTATGCACCCCGCATCTCAGCTACATCTTTGTCTCCGTTTTTTAATGCCTCGACCGCAGCGTACTGGCTTGTCGTCGGCGCACACATAATCGCAAACTGGTGGATCTTTAACATCTGTTTCAGGATCAGCTCCGGCGCACACGCATATCCAAGACGCCATCCTGTCATCGCATAGGATTTTGAAAAGCCGTTGATCAGAACGGTGCGCTCCTTCATTCCCGGGAATGCGGCGATCGTACAGTGCTGTCCCTTATAAGTAAGCTCTGAATAGATCTCGTCGGAGATAACAAACAGGTCTTTTTCGATACAGATCTTCGCAATCTCCGCCAGATCCTCCGGCTCCATGATGGATCCGGTTGGGTTATTGGGGAATGGAAGGATTAGAACCTTCGTTTTCGGTGTGATCTTCTCGAGTAGTTTTTCCTTTGTAAGACGGAATTTATCTTTTTCTTCGAGCTGGATCGTAACCGGCACACCGTCAGCCAGAACCGTACACGGGGTATAGGAAACATAGCTCGGCTGAGGGATCAGAACCTCATCCCCCGGATTTAACATGGCACGGAGAGCAATATCAATGGCTTCACTGCCGCCGACCGTGACCATAACTTCCTTATTATAATCATACTCTACATCAAAACGTCTCTTTAAATAATTACAGATCTCGATCTTTAATTCCTTTAAACCTGCATTTGAGGTATAAAAAGTCCGTCCCTTTTCCAGAGAGTAGATTCCCTCGTCACGGATGTGCCACGGAGTATCAAAATCCGGCTCACCGACACCAAGGGAGATCGCGTCCTTCATCTCGCTCACAATGTCGAAAAATTTACGGATTCCGGATGGCTGGATCGATACGATTTTATCTGATAATGGGTTTCTCACGGTGTAATCATCATCCTTTCATCTTCTGCCTTACCGCACATAACTGTTCCATGATCTTTATATTTCTTGAGGACAAAGTGTGTCGCTGTGCTGAGGACCGAATCCATCGGTGACAGCTTCTCCGATACGAACTGCGCGACCTCTCTCATCGTTTTGCCCTCAATGATCACGGTAAAATCAAAGGCGCCGGACATCAGATATACAGAAGTCACCTCACTGTACTGGTAGATGCGCTCCGCGATCTTATCAAAGCCCATTCCTCTCTGCGGGGTTACCTTCACCTCGATCAGAGCGATCACTTTCTCATCACCTGTGTTATCCCAGTTGATCATCGTGTGATAACCGCAGATAATGTTCTCCTTTTCCATCTCCGCGATCTCATTCGCGACGGCTGCTTCACTCTCACCCAGAAGGGCGGCCAGATCCTTTAAATCAATTCGGCTGTTCTTTTCAATGATCGCCAAAATTTTTTCACGCATAATTGTTCCTCCTCATTGCATCTATCATTCTTTTCCAGAAGCTGCATCCGTAAGCTTCCGGATCTCATCTGGTGCCGGTCGTTCCAGAAATCCGGTCGTTCCGATCCCGACCATTTTTCTGGCGATCCCTTTTTCGACTTTACCGATCACTGCGGACGGGATTCCGGCTTCACTCAGGAGCTTCACGGCATCCCCGCCGTTTTCCACTGCCATCAGGAGACATTCCCCCGATGAAAGTCTGTACGGATTCAGGTCAAAGAGTTCACAGATCTCGATCGTCTCCTGAGCCACCGGGATCTTCCTCAGTTCAAAGGAAATCCCCTGCTCGTAAGCTCCCGATATGGCCCAAAGGGCGGCCAGTATGCCGCCCTCCGAAATTTCTTCCCATTCTCCTGCGCCGCAGGCGTTCAGCATCTCCGGAGTCAGCTCTGATTTTTTATCTGCCTGCTCCCGGATCCGTTTGACAAACCACTCCGGGAATCGGGCTGATATCTCTTTTTCTTTTGCCGACAGAGCCGCCTTCACGCCGTTTTTTCCGACAGTTCCTGCAACTACCAGGTCCTGTCCCGGTCTGAAGATCCCAGCTCCGTTGGGTTCGCGCTCAATTTTTCTCATGATTCCGGTCTCTTTTCTATGCGGCCTAAGCCGCGTTCTCTCCCGCTTGGGCACTCATTCCCGGGCCGTAGTTCTCGCCCGGCTGCGGTCCGGCTGTCTCCGGGGCCGCGGTTTCAGGTGCCTGTGTCTCCGGCACTGCTGTCTCTGCCGGGGCCGCAGCTTCCGTTTCCGCAGGTGCTGCCGGGGCCACAGGTGTTGTCTCTGCCGGAGCCGCGACTCCTGTACCTACGCGGTAAACAGTCTTTGACGCGTTGTATGTGTCAGAATTCAATAAAGTTCGTTCCTGTAACTGTCCACCTACATAGACACACTTATACAATTTCGATTTTAATCCCGTATGTCCTGACTCCACTTTCACGCGCTGGCCTGCCGGGAGACTCGGGTCCTGGATCTCCTGGGTAGGGGACGGCGTCGTGGAAAGCGTCTCAGACTCAAATGCCAGAGTCCTGTTCGACGATCTCGTCTCTTTTCCGTAGATCGTAAAGGTCAGGGTCTTTCCCTTGGTATATCCCTCGATGTAAATCGGGGTGTCATACGGATTCTTTACCTTAAGGTCTTTATAAGTTCCGGCGATCGCCGCGTCCATGGACGGCTTTACATAGCTGACGGACATGGAGTGGTTCTGCCTCTGGACGATCTCAAGCTCCGCGTATAAGGACGCGTTGTAGAGTGTCGTTGAGATCTGGCAGACACCGCCTCCAATGCTGTCAACGGACTTGCCATTTTCGTAAGCAGTTGCCGTCTTGTATCCATTTTCCAGTGTAAACGGGTGCATGCACTCATATCCGGAGAGCACTTCGCCCGGCATCAGCACATGTCCGTTGATCTTTCCTGCACCCACCGCAAGGTTTGTGGAACGGGACGCACCACTTGTCGCAAAGCTGGTGGAGAATGTTCCGAGAACATCCTTGATCGTCGCGAGATCTTCCTCTGTCACCTTCGGCTTTTTAACGGTCACAGACGCCTCCACCCGGATCGCATCCGTATTTTCGCTGTTTAACGCCTCGTTGAGAGCCGCTTTTGTCGCATCCATATCGACAGCCAGACCTTCTTTTGAAGGAGTGATCTCAAATTTTCCGTCTTTTCTTGTGATCGTCGCGTCAACGGCACCCGCCACCGCGGAACCGCATTTCTCGGATACAAAGGAAGATACCTTATCCTGGTCCACGGAGAGATCCAGCTCGATCTTCACCGGATTTACCTCCAGGTCTTTCTTTTTCATATACCGCTTTACAAGGTTTCCCTTGAGCTCCGTCCCCTGAATGGCCTCAGCTACCTCATCCTGGTTATCCCAGGCGACGCCAAGGGTCTGCGCGTCGGACTTCGCCTCCGTGCCGTTTACCACAAGCGTGATATCCTGATTTAATTTTTCATTTACATAACTCTCAATCTGCTTTTCGGCTTCCTCTTCCGTAAGTCCGGAAAGACTGACGGCTCCAACAGAGACCCCGTCCGGGATCCGTTCATCTGCCAGTGTGAAAACCGGGGCAAGCCAAACAAGTCCGGCGCTTAAAATCGCCGTCATGCCTGCGATCCACACATTTTTCTTCATTCTTTTCTCCTCACTGATATCTTCCTGATGCCTGATAGATTTTGGGGCTTCAGCCCGTCACGATTAAAAAATAGAAAGAAGGGAGCCGAGGACCATCGGCACTACCATTGCGAGTACAACTAATACGATTACGATGGTAGAGAAAATCTTTCTTGTCTTTTTATTATTCATGTTAAACACAACATTCACCTCTTCTTGCTTTCCATTCCGGTTACAGCGCAGGCCCTGAGCAAACTGCATCAGATTTTACCGATGCTCCGCATTCCAGATCAAAAAGTCCTGGCTGCCATATGCTGTAACTCATTCTGAACTATATTCACTAATATTCATTTTCTCAGGGTTCCGGAAAACTATCCCTGTTTTTTCGCATTTTCCGGGATTCTTCCATACTGGAAAATGATCTTGTCGATCATCCGGGATATCTCATTTCCGGACATGTGATCAATCTCGACAGTTATGTCTATTCTATGATATTTTAGTAAATCCTGCAAGTGTTCTTTTTGCCTTTTCGACGCCGTCCGTTCCTTTTTTGCCTTATATTGTAGCATTTTGGCAGTGAAGAGTTCCGGGCGTTCCCCGCCAAACCTTTTTTTCAGTTCCTGGTATAGATTGTGGGCGGCATAGGCATCGGAAAGTGCCCGGTGTGCCGTATCCTGGGTAACCTCAAAGTACGCGCACGCGGCACTCAGATTCTTCTTTTCCTCCCCGGGCATCAGATACCGGCAGAGTTTCAGTGTGTCGACCCCGTATTTCTCAAATTTCCGCTTCTGGTTTACCGCGGCCTGCACGAGAAAACCGTAGTCGAAAATGATCTGGTGGCCGAGAAGTGGGAGGTCTCCTGTGAAATCCAGGACCTCGTCCAGGATCTCCTCGATCCCCGGTGCACCTTTTACCATATCATCGGTGATCCCCGTCAGTTCCACGATCCGCTTCGGGATCTCCCGGTGCGGATTTACCATAGTGTGGTAAGTGTCCGTCGTCTCACCGTCGATCACCTTCACCATGCCGATCTCCGTGATCTTTTCGTGGCGGGCACCGATGCCTGTCGTCTCAAGATCCAGGGCGACATAAGAATTTATCATTTCATCTGCCATGTCTGTTCTCCATCTTTACTTTCACTGCATCATCACATATCTGCACAATTTTCTTCATATCCGTGCTGGTTTTGCTGGCACCATCCGGTTTCCCTTCCAGTCATACCGGAAGCGGACTGCTCTGGCGTTTCCTGACAACGGATCCCGATTTTTATAATCAAACAATACAAACGTTCCATCTTCCATATGTTCCAGATGAGCCATTTTCGCCATCTGCTTCGAATCAAATCCCGCATAGTCCGTAAGCCACTGAGGACTCTCTTCCTCCGCCATGAAGAATTCCCGCACTTCTTTCTTGTATGGGGACTGGTCACTGGCAAAGGACGGGCGGCTCTTGATATTTTCGCGGACATAGAGGTCGTACATCAGGCTGTCGCGGAAGTCAGCTAGTGTCAGTTTTACTGCTGTTTCTGCAGCTATCACGCCGGTTTTCTGCTCCGTTCCTGCCGGTTCTTCTGCCGCAGGCGTGCTCTGTTCCACTTTAACCTCTTTTTCCTCTAAAAATCTATAAAGGATCTCATACCTTGCCAGCCTGCTGTGACTGATCCCTGTCAGTCCGTTCTTCTCATAATATTCCGCCAGACTCGTAAAAATTTCCGACGGCCGCGCAAATTTCTTTTCCAGCAGTTTCATGGTTGCCGGGAACTGTCCGCTGTTGTAGTAGACCTCCACCATGTCCTCCACGCCCTTCAGCCGGATCACATCGCTGTAGGGCAGCCACTTCGTGGAAAGGACTTCGTATGGCGGAATTCCCCGGTATTTCAGATCATATGCCGCGACCTGCTCTTCCATGTAAGAGCCCTTCAATACTTTTAAGAATCCCATCTGAAGCTGGTCCGGACGCATCCGGTAGACATCGTCGAAGGAGCGCATGAAAGACTCATAATTCTCATAGGGAAGTCCCGCGATCAGATCCAGGTGCTGATGGGTGTTCCGGTAATCGTAGACCCGGTCCACCGCCTGTTTTAGTTTCACAAGGTCCATGTGTCTGTGGATTTCCTTGATCGTATCCGGGTTTGTGGACTGGACACCGATCTCAAGCTGAATCAGCCCCGGGCGCATCTTTCCGATAAGTTCCAGTTCCTCCTCATCGAAGATATCCGCGGAGACCTCGAAATGGAAGTTTGTGATCCCATTGTCATGTTCCACGAGATAACGCCAGATTCCTAACGTGTGATCCCGCTTACAGTTGAAGGTTCTGTCCACAAACTTGACCTGTGGAACCTTGTGGTCCAGGAAAAACTGCAGTTCCGGGAGTACCAGGTCCAGACTCCGGAAACGCACGGTTTTATCAATGGAAGACAGGCAGTAGCTGCAGGAGAACGGGCAGCCGCGGCTGCTCTCGTAGTAGACGATCCTGTTCTCGAATCCAGCCATATCGTCATAGTAGAACGGGATCTCATCCAGGCTCAGAAGGCGCTGGGGACCACGTTCCACGACCTCGCCGCTCTCAGCGCGGTAGGTAATTCCCGGAATGTGATCTAAGTCTAAGCTTGCTGCACACAGTTCTTCCCTTTTCAGATACGCCCGCACAAGCTCCGTAAACGTCAGCTCGCCTTCCCCACGCATCACGCCGCAGACATCCGGCTCCCTGGTCAGCACTTTTTTCGCGTCATAGGACACTTCCGGTCCGCCGAGCCAGATCTCCACCTCCGGCAATACTTTCTTCACGTCACGGACGATCTCCATGATGTAGGAAATATTCCATATATAACAGGAAAAGCCGATAAAATCCGGCTTTCTCCTGTAGATATCCTGTAAAATTAAGTCCATCTGGTGATTGATGGTGTATTCTCCGATCTCGATATCCGCCCACGGGATCTTCGTCCTAGCAAAGGCGCGCAGACTGTAGACACCCGGATTCGAGTGGATATATTTGGCGTTGATCGCCGCCAGCAAAAATTTCATTCGTTCCTCCGTTATACCCGGTACTCGATCTTACGGCCTGTCGGGTTGTACTGGTAATAGCGCACACCCGCCGCATTCAGCATTCTCTTGGATGCCCGTGTGGACGCGTCGTTCGCGTACTTATCGCTCTCGTAGACGATGGTCTGGATGCCCGCCTGGATGATCGCCTTCGCGCACTCGTTGCACGGGAACAGTGTTACATAGAGCTTGCTGCCTTCCAAACTGCCGCCGCGGTAGTTTAAGATCGCGTTCAACTCACTGTGTGTCACATAGAAATATTTTCTATTATACGGATCCTCGTCTATCTTATCCCACGGGAACTCGTCGTCGGAACAGCCCTTCGGGAATCCGTTATAGCCCATGGACAGGATCTTGTTGTCCTCGCTCACGATGCACGCGCCGACCTGTGTGTTCGGATCCTTGGAGCGCATGGCAGAAAGCTTTGCAACTCCCATGAAATACTCGTCCCAGGTAATGTATCCGTTTCTCTTTTCTGACATAGATCGTCCTCCATTTCATATATGTAACTGCCCAACGCTCTCACAGTTACGGGTAAAATCCATTTCTCATTTTAATTGATCGTACTTTTGCCTTTACTGCAGCCACCGCAGCAAGCGCAGGCCTTCCTGCAATTTTATATGTTCACAATATGATATCCGGCTGCCTTGCACAGGCGGTTCATGATCGCCTGGCCGAGCTGGTCTTTGGAAAAGCTCTCGGAGAAAATGCAGTCAACCTTTCTGGCATCGAAATCACGCAGAACTGCAAACAAGTTGTGGGCCACCGTCTCCTCGTGTTCCCGGCTTCCGATCACCTCGAGGTTTCCGCCCTGGTACATGTCCTGACTCTCCTCGGTGCAGATGATGCCGACTTTCTTTCCCTCTGCTTCCGCTTTCTTTGTCTGCTCATTGATGTAGGCAACGACCTTGTCCATGTCGCCTTCCACCAGTGTCATGTCCGCCTTCGGGGCATAATGGCGATACTTCATTCCCGGCGCCTTCGGCTTGATATCGCCGCTGATCGGTCCTAAGATCACTGGATCGATATCCACCTGGCCCAACGTCTCACGCAGCATCTCAATGGTGATCGCGCCCGGGCGGAGAAGTGTCGGGATCTCGCCGGATACATCCACGATAGTGGATTCCACGCCGATTCCCACAGCGCCGCCGTCGATGATCATCTCGATCTTTCCGTCCATGTCCTCGATGACATGTTCCGCCTTTGTCGGGCTCGGTCTTCCGGAAGTGTTGGCACTCGGTGCCGCGATCGGAACACCTGCGAGATGGATCAGGCAATTTGCCACCGGATCCACCGGCATACGGACCGCAACGGTATCAAGACCGCCGGTGGTTCCGTAAGGTACGATGTCCTTTTTCGGGAAGATCATGGTCAGCGGACCCGGCCAGTACTTTTCAGCCAGTTTCCGGCCCGCCTCCGGGATCTCCTTCACGATCGCCGGAAGTTCTTTCATACAGGAAATATGGGCGATCAGCGGGTTGTCGGACGGACGTCCTTTTGCCGCGTAGATCTTCTTTGCCGCTTCCTCATTCAACGCGTTGGCACCAAGGCCGTAAACGGTCTCCGTCGGGAACGCCACGAGACCGCCGTTTTTCAAGATCTCAGCCGCCTCTAAAAGCCCTGGATTCTTTTCCAGCGTCTCTCTTGTCTTCTCTTCCTCTTTGATACGAACTACTTTTGTATTCATGTTCTGCACTCTCGATTCTATTACTCAATTGTCCAGAAAACCTGTGTTTCTTCTATACGGTTTCCCATTTTTACGCTCATGCGGCGGTATCGCTGTGGCCTGCCGCGTAATGATAAAGGTGCTGCATAAAACCGCAGCACCTTACTTTGTTCAATTGCGTATTCAGTTTAGCACATGAAAGTTATGGTTGCAACAGATTTCCGGCGGATTTACAGGCTTTTCCGGCATCGTTTCCATTCATTTCAATTTTTCTGTTCTTCTTAATATTGCTGTAATAATGATCTGTCCACCGATTTCTCAGCACTTTTTCACTATTTTCTGAAACAGTGCCTTAGTCTTTCCACTTTCTGATCTCTTTCAGCCCTGAAAGGATCGACTCCACAAAGCTGTCGTAGATCTGGTTGCCCTTCTCCGCCGTCGCCCCGCTTGGATCGCCGCCGATTCCGATGGGCTTTCCGTCCTCGGTCTCCCACTCTTCTGAAACCCAGCCAAGAGTGATCGGGCCATATACGGTGAATGTCTTGTTTCCCATGAACTTTCTCGGGATTCCCGCCTCGGCGGTCTCCAGCTTTACTGTCTCCGGGCGCTCCGCGAGAACCATGGATGTCTCCATCTCACCGCCGTGGAAATCCCAGATATTTCCAGGTGTCACAGTGTCTTTTACCGCCTGGTTTCCGAAGAATGCGCCACAGTTGATGATAAATACGGCGATTCCGAGTTCACTTCTTATCTCCCTGCTTAAGACCTGGACGATCGGGGAGTTTCCGCCGTGGCAGTTCAAGATTGCGATCTTCTTGAATCCGTGATGTGCCAGGCCTTTGCAGATGTCGTAGAGAACATGATAAAAGGTATCCGGCTTTAAGGTGACAGAACCGCAGAAGTTCACATGTTCCGTGCTGAGTCCCACCGGGATCAGCGGAAAGATCAGCATCGGATAGTCCGGGATCTCCCGGTCTAAGGCCTCTTTAATCCGTCTCGCCGTTCCCTCCGCGATGATCTCGTCTGTACCCAGCGGACACTGGTTTCCGTGCTGTTCCAACGCTCCCACCGGGATCATGACCACCGTCTCGTCCTTGTCGACCTGTTCCATTTCCAGTCTTGTCAGTTCATTATAATATCTTACCATTTTATTTTCTCCGTTTCTTAAGTCATTGCCGCTTCACTATCTCATTTCGGTCGTTATCCGTCAAGTACTGCTGCCACCTGCCAGCGCTCACTTTTGTGCCTGCGCAGGCTTTTGCTCACTTCTCACATAAATTGTAAGTCCCCCGAGGCAGACACGGCTTTCGCCGTCTCTATCCCGGGGGAATCTCCCATTTCAGGTGTTATGCCGCCGTATTTTCAGTTTTCTTTTCTCTGTGAACCCCTGCATGGATGATCACGCTGACATGCTTATATACAAGTGCTGTTACGATCGCGTTCAGTCCGCATTTTACAAGGTTGAACGGAACGATCATGAAGATCGCGAATGTATACAGGTTTGTAACTGCCGGGTTGATCTTTGTTCCCATTGCGATGATGTTCTCGATTCCGCCGAAAGCAACTTTTGCGTAGAACGGAAGTGTGATCGCGCAGTTTACGAATACAGCGCCGACGATAGCACAGATGACACCGGCAGCGAGAGCGACCATAGCGGTCTTTTTCGTTTTATGTCTGCGGTAGATCAGGGCAGCCGGTACGGAGAACATGCAGCTTCCAATGATGTTTCCGAGCTCGCCGACATAGTAAGTGCTTGTTCCGTTTAAGAGCAGCTTTAAGAGGTTCTTAACGATCGCGATCAGAGCTGCCTGGGCCGGTCCCATGGCAAAGCCGCCGATCAGTACCGGGAGCTCCGCGAAGTCCAGCTTGTAAAACGGCGGTGCAAACGGAACCGCCACCTGGATCGTCTCCAATACGGCTGCGAGTGCGCTGAACATGGCGATCAGCACGAGATTTCTGACACTTAATACTTTGTTCTGGTTCATAATGTTCCTCCTTGTACTTGTTGTTCTTCTGTTACAAGGAATTGCTGTGCAGGATTGCCGGCTCACACGGACTCGTGGGGATGATTCCCTGTCCATGTAAATAAAAAGACCCCGGACCATTGAAAAAGTCCGGGGCTTGAATGAACTACTCCTGTCATACAATTTCTTCTCTCATCCAGACTATACTGTCGGTTTTGGAATCTCACCAAATCAGCTGCTTTCGCAGGTCGCGGACTATACCGCCGGTGGGGAATCGCACCCCGCCCCGAAGAACGATATTTATTTGTTCGTTAACAGAATATCACATTTTGCTTCATACTGCAATATTTTTTATTCTTAGCGGAAATGTCCATAAGACTGTCCTGCCGCCATACCACCGCGGAGCTCTGCCATCTCGCTGACTGTCACGAGCTGGTAACCTCTTCTCGTGAGTTCAGGAATCAGCGTCTCTGCCGCAATGACGCTCTGCTCATAGAGGTCATGCATCAGGATGATATCTCCATCCTGCACCTGTCTGAGAACTGTGTCGATGGTGTGCTGCGCGTTTCTCGTCTTCCAGTCCAGTGTATCCACGGACCAGATGATGGACGGCATTCCAGCCTTTGCGAGGACCGCCTTACTGGCATCATTGATCTTTCCTCCCGGCGGGCGGACACCTTTCGGCGCGTTTCCGCCTGCTGCCACAATGGCATCGCGTGTCTGATTTAAGCTCTGTAATATCTCTCCCTCAGACATTCCTGTCAGATATGTATGTGCCCAGGTATGGCTGTCTGTCTCGCATCCGAGATCTGCCATGCGCTTTACGGTAGACGCATAGGACGCAACTCGGTTGCCCACCATGAAGAATGTGGCTCTTCCGCCGTTCGCTTCCAGGGAATCCAGGATCCGGGGCGTATACTTCGACGGGCCGTCATCAAAGGTCAGGGCAACCATCGGTCTTGTCGGGTCAACGCTCTTTCCATTCGGGCCTTCCGGTACCTCCGCACCTTTTCCCGTCACCGTTACCCAGAGACCATCCACACGGAGTCCCTGTCCTTCGGTTCCCGCAGTCTCCCCGTTCTTCACCGGAGTTGTCCAGGAGCCATTCTGATATACAGAGTAATAAACATCATAATTCTCCGCAAGCTGTCCGGTAAATGCCATGCGGACCGCTTCTAACGGCATATCTGTCTCGGTGCTTCCATTCGGAGTCATGTTTTCCTGCCAGGAAAGCCATCCGCTTCCGCTTAAGTTCACCTGGTAAGAAAGCGTGCCGCTCATTCCCTCAGGTTGTCCCTGAAGGCTGGCGCGGATCGCCGTCACATAGCTTCCGGTTCCAGCACGCGCTGTTTTGCTGTCACCATGATACCCACTCCAATCGGTTCCATGCTCATAAATTCCGTAAACTGCGCCCATATCCGCCGCATATGCCGGATCACCGGTGATTCCCACCGATGCAGCGCAGATCAATACAGCCGCCAGCACCGTGCGGACTGCCTGTCTGATCTTCTTCCAATCCATAAGTTCCCCTCTTTTCCCAGTGATCTTCTCACCATATTGATCGTATTTGTAACTGTTCCATACCTTCGCAGCTACTCATGCCCATATTTTAACATGAAACCGAGAATAAAGGTACCTCTTCCAGACCTTTTTCGTAAATTTCAGAAAAACGTCAGAATTATAACAGAAATCATATTTTAACACTTGCGCACATCATAGCGCGAGCTTGCCTGATCTGCATTTTTTTTATATAATGTAGTATGACTTACAGGGGTTATTTATCGAAAGGAGTAACAAAAACATGATTCAGAATCTGAATGAGGAATTATTTTCTTTTATCAAAAAGAGTCCGACCGGTTTCCATGCTGTTCATGAACTGGCAAACTACCTGACCGAGGCAGGCTTCGAGCGTCTCGCTGAGGGCAATACCTGGAATCTCGCTGAGGGCGGAAAGTATTTCGTAACCCGCAACCAGTCCGCGATCATCGCATTCAAGGTATCCCGCAAGGATTATTCCGGCTTCCATATCGCGGCAAGCCACAGCGACTCCCCGACCTTAAAGATCAAAGAGTCTTCTGAGATGAACATCGAGAACCAGTATGTAAAATTAAATGTTGAGAAGTACGGCGGAATGCTCTGCGCACCGTGGTTCGACAGACCTCTCTCCGTTGCAGGACGCATCATCGTAAAAGACGGCAACCGTCTCACAACAAAACTGATCAACGTTGACCGTGATCTTCTCATGATCCCGAACCTCGCGATCCACATGAACCGTGAAGTAAACGACGGTTACAAGTACAACATCCAGAAAGATATGCTTCCGTTATACCGCATGAGCAATTCCGGAAAGGCATTCAAAGAGATGATCGCTGAGGAGGCAGGCGTTTCCGTTGACCAGATCAAAGGAATGGACCTCTTCCTTTACAACCGTATGGAAGGTACTGTATGGGGCTGCGACGGCGAGTTTATCTCCGCTCCGCGTCTTGATGATCTCCAGTGCGCATTCACGTCCACAATGGCTCTCTTAAACAGTGAGAGCGACCGCTGCATCCCGGTCGTTGCCGTATTTGACAACGAGGAAGTAGGAAGCGGCACAAAACAGGGCGCCGGCTCCACATTCCTTTACGACATTCTCCGCCGCATCAACCGCAGCCTTGGAAGAACAGAGGAAGAGTACCTCACGTCCCTCGCTTCCAGCTTCATGGTATCCGCGGATAACGGACATGCCGTACATCCGAACTACGCTGACAAGACCGACCCGACAAACCGCACCTACTTAAACGGCGGTCTCGTAATCAAGCACAGCGCAAACCAGAAGTACACAACAGACGCTGTTTCCGCAGCTGTTATGCGCTGCCTCTGCGAGCGCGCAGGTGTTCCGTACCAGGAGTTCTTAAACCGTTCCGATATCCTCGGCGGCTCCACTCTCGGAAATATCTCCAACGCTCAGGTTTCCTTAAACACGGTAGATGTCGGACTTCCGCAGTTAGCTATGCACTCTCCGTATGAGACTGCAGGCTCCAAGGATATGGCCTACCTGGAAAAGGCATTTGAAGAGTTCTTCAAATCCGCGATCCGTGCTGAGGGCGACGGTACACTCGTACTTGAGTAATTCTGATAGTAAGATCCGCCGGAATATTCGTGTCTCCGGCGGATCTTTTATCCTTCCAGCCCAGATGAACGTACAGAACGTTTCTTTTTGCCTTCTGCCACCTGGAAAAACAGTTTTTCCGTATATCTCCGGGTAACTGCCTCCGATTCTGAAATTTTTCTGCCCAGATTTGTCTCTACCGCGTCGAATCGCTTAGGCACTGCGTCCATTTCTGCCCGCATCGCGCTCATATTCTTATCCATTCCATCCATCCTTGCAAGCATACGATCCAGTTTTTCATTTGTTTCAACCCATTTGGCATTCAGCTCCTGCATATGCCTTGTCATGCTGATACGATTCTTCTTTATTTCTGCACTCAGATTATTTTCCACCCTATCGATCTTTTCTCCTGTCCGCGCCTCCGATGCTACAATCTCCGCTCGCATCCGGCCTTCCGATGCAATAAACTTTTCATCCATAAGGTCTGAAATCTGTTTCATATCTTCTTTCGTCAAAGTATCCCTCCTTCATTTTTTTCGTCCCAATTGGTAAAAGAATCATAGCATATTGACCTTTTAAATGCCATATCGGATAGTTAAAAACAGGTGGACCTTTTTTGTATAATATGACGATTTTATTTCTCTTCATTTGTACATTTTCCTATCTCATTGCTTCTTATTCAGGTACTCCATGATCCCCATATGAATCGTATATGCCAGCTTATCCTGGTACTCCCCGCTGTTTAAAAGCGCTGCTTCCTTCCGGTTGCTTAAGAATCCGCACTCCACGATCACGATGGGACATTTCACATGCAGAAGGAGGTAGTAATTGGCATTCGCCTTCGGAAGTCTCCGGTTCTGGTCCCCCAGGACATAGTCAAACCGGTCCTGCAGGATCTCCGCCAGCGCCTTTCCCTTTGACGAATCCCGGTAATAGAATACCTGTCCGCCAGAGACGGATTCCTCGTGATAGCTGTTCTGGTGGATGCTGACCACAAGGTCCGCGCCGCTCTCCTCAATGATCTCACACCGTTTCTTCATGTCCGCCATCTTTTTCCGGCTGTCCGTTTCGGAATAAAGTCCCGTGTCCGTCTCCCGCGTCATAATGACCTTCACATCATCCTGTTCCAGGTACGTTTTCAACCGCTCCGCCACAGCCAGGTTGATATCTTTCTCCAGGCTCCCGTCGACTCCAACCTTGCCGGGATCTGTTCCGCCGTGTCCGGCATCGACCACCACCACCGGTGTCTCTTTTATGTAGGCGTCACCGCTCCCCGTCACACGAATACTCCCATATTTCACCGCCATGACCACCATGGCGAGCAGGCATATGCCGAGAACCGGCTCTATCACTTTCTGCTTCATGCTCTGTTTCCCCGAAAATCCGCTCTTCATAATACTCTATTTCATGGGAAACCTGTTTATGTGCGGATTTTCTTATCTCCATTCAATCCCACACAAGTTCTGGATTCTGGCTTCCGCTCTTATCGTCATCATCAGCTGAATCCCCATATTCCCCTCAGTGTTTTCAAATCTTTTCATATACTTTCCTGCATTGACACGTCAATATGCCATCTGTATAATAGAGTCAGACAACATGAAAGGTCAGGTTTTTAACATGGCAAATGAAAAATTGAAATTCGTCTGCGATTACATGGAAGGCGCCCATCCGGCTATCATGAATGAGCTGCTCGCCACAAATATGATGCAGACCTCCGGGTACGGTCTCGATGAGTTCTCCGAATCTGCCCGGGATAAGATCCGCAAAGCCTGCGGCGCTCCAAACGCGGAAGTCTATCTCCTCGTGGGCGGCACCCAGACAAACGCTACCGTGATCGACGCGCTTCTCCGCTCCTATCAGGGCGTTCTCTGTGCGGAGACCGGGCACATCGCAGTCCATGAGGCCGGTGCCATCGAATTCGGCGGACATAAAGTGCTCCCGCTGCCCCATACATATGGAAAGATCACAGCCGCCCAGGTCACCTCTTATATGGATACTTTTTTATCTGATGATAATCATGAGCACATGGTTATGCCGGGTATGGTCTATATCTCCCAGCCTACGGAATACGGAACCCTGTATTCCCTGGAAGAACTGACCGACCTCAGCGAGGCATGCCGTAAGTACCATCTCCCTCTCTATGTGGATGGTGCGAGACTTGCCTACGCTCTCGCTTCCCCGGAAAATGACGTGACATTAAAGGATCTTGCGAAACTCTGCGATGTCTTCTACATCGGCGGAACGAAATGCGGAGCGCTCTTCGGCGAGGCGGTCGTGATCCCGGATCCGGCGCTGATCCCGCACTTTTTCACAATTATAAAACAGCACGGCGCGCTTTTTGCGAAAGGCCGCATTCTGGGGATCCAGTTCGATACCCTGTTCACAGATGATCTGTACCTTCATATCGGGGAATCCGCCCTCGACTGCGCAGCCGCGATAAAATCCGCGTTAAAGGAAAACGGTTACCAGTTCTTCCTTGAGACTCCGACAAACCAGATCTTTATTATTCTGGAGGACGAAGTCCTGCACCGCCTGGAAGAGCAGGCGGAATTCAGCTTCTGGGAAAAATATGATGACTCCCATACCGTGATCCGGATCGCCACAAGCTGGGCGACAACGAAGGAACACACTGACGCGCTGATCGAGCTTTTAAAGATGAACCGGGCTTGACCTGATGCTCCCGTACAGCGCCTGGTTCCGTCCAATATTACATATTTCAGGAGGTATTTCCATGACAGACAGACAACAGCTGATCGTAAACAACGTAGATACCGTAAAACAGCTCATCCTCGACGCAGAGCGCTGGATCTGGGCTCATCCGCAGACCGGCTACACCGAGTGGCAGGCCCACGACTATCTCGCAGAGAAATACGAGGCACTTGGATACACACTCGTCAAAGCCGGAAACATTCCGGGCTTTTACACCGATGTTGAGACAGGAAAACCAGGACCAAAGGTAGCGATCTTCGGTGAACTGGATGCCCTCGATATCGCGAACCATCCGGAATCCGTAAACGGAATGACCCACTGCTGTGGACATAACGCCCAGTCCGCTGCACTTTTAGGAATCGCAGCCGCATTGAAACAGCCCCACGCCCTCGACGGTCTCTGCGGATCCATCCGCCTCGTTGTCGTTCCGGCCGAGGAGATGATCCAGCTGGCATTCCGTGAAGAACTCCGCCAGAAAGGCATCATCAAGTACAACGGCGGTAAGACCGAATTCATGTACCGTGGTCTCTTAGACGGCGTCGACATGGCCATGATGGTTCACGGCATGACAAAAGGCTCTGGTGTCAATGAGGACGGCGATACCGATCTTGACTTTCAGGCACTGCTCGGAATGAACGGATGTATAGCGAAAAATATCCGCTACAAAGGAAAATCTGCCCATGCAGGCGGAGCTCCTCATATGGGAGTCAACGCGGAGTATGCCGCTATGCTGGGTCTCCAGGCATGCAACGACCTCCGTGAGACATTCCAGGAGAAAGATACGATCCGCTTCCATCCGATCCTCATGGGCGCAAACTGCGCCGTAAACATCATCCCGGATGAGATGAAGATCGAGAGCTATGTCCGCGGTAAATCCTTAGAGGCGATCAAGCGCGAAAATATTAAAGTAAACCGCGCGCTGACCGGAGCCGCACTGGCTATGGGCGCAGGCGTAGAGCTGAGCGACCGTCCCGGATATGCGCCGGAGTATCATGATCCGGCATTCATGAAGCTTGCTGAGGAATGCTGCGTGGCACTCTGCGGAAGAAAGAAAGTTGTCTTCGACTACAACGGCTGGAGCACCGGTTCCTCTGACTTCGGCGATGTCACCTGCGTAATGCCGGGTGTACAGATCAACGCAGGCGGCGCTGTCGGCACTCTCCACGGCATCGACTTCCAGATCACAGATCCGAACCGCATGTGTGTGAACGCGGCAAAGGTTCAGCTCTTCCTCGTAGATGCCCTGCTCTCCAACAATGCCGTGACCGCGAAAGGGATCATCGCCAACTACAAGCCACAGTATCCGTCCATCAAGGCGTACCTTGATGCCATTGATGCGCTGACACTTGATAAGGATGCTGTTCGATATGATGAAAAGGGAAACGCGATTGTAGATTTCCAGAACTAAACACCCCAATTTCTTTCTGGTCAGCGCAGTACCACTGAACAGATCCTGAAAGCATTGCCTGTTCCGTTCCAATCATATACAGCTATATAATCATCCGCCGGAGATGTCCCATGTCTCCGACGGATGTTTTGCTTTTCCCCCTTTCTTTCCCTCATCAACAACGTATTCTCTGGTTTTCTCTTGCACTTTTTGTTTCCTGCGATAAAATACTTTTCAAAAACAGAAAGGTATGATAATACTATGAGAAAAACTGCTCTGCCCACAGACCTTCTTTCTGAAACGACCCGTCAACAGCTCTCCGGGTTCGAAGCGTGGCTGCTCCGGAATGGAAAATCTTACCAGACGATCCGTTCCTATCTCTATACTGCCAGGCATTTTCTTTCCCTGTACCCCGAGGTCTCCCATGACAATCTGATGCTCTACAAATGCTGTCTCATTGACCGGTACAAGCCCAGCACCGTAAATCTAAGGATCCGTGCGATGAACTGTTTTATGGAATTTCTTGATCTTCCTGCCTCCCGGGTCCGTATGGTCCGCCTTCAGCAGAAACCATTTCTGGAAAATGTGATCAGTCAGGCCGACTATGAGTACCTGAAAAAATGCCTCCTGCGCGATGGAAAACTCACCTACTACTTTGCGATCCGGATCATGGCCACCACCGGTGTGCGGATCAGCGAACTTCTCCAGATCCGTGTGGAAGATATGATCCGCGGGCAGATGGATCTGTACTCAAAAGGAGATAAGATCCGGCGGGTCTACTTTCCGCAAAATGTCCAGGAGACCTGCCTGCTGTGGCTTCAAAATGAAAAGCGCACCAGCGGCAGCTTATTTCTAAACCGTTTCGGAAATCCGATCACCACAAACGGGATCCGGGATCAGCTTAAGGTTTTTGCACTTCGATACAATCTGGATCTATCTGTCATACATCCCCATGCATTCCGACATCTGTTTGCCAAAAATTTTATAGAGAAATGTGATGATATTGCGCTCCTGTCCGACATTCTCGGACATGAGAGTATTGAGACTACCCGCATTTATCTGCATAAAAGCAGTACCGAACAACAGAACCTTTTCAATCAGATCGTAAATTGGTAAAATTCCTGCTTCCCTGTTATTATTCAAAGGATACATTATGAAAGAATTTCCAAAAGACCAGGAAAACCTGACAGAATCATTTAGATTGTATTTAAGAAAAAAGAATATGTCTGAAAATACCGGAGATGCATACGGACGGGCTATCAGACAGCTTCTGTCCACCTATCCTGTTCCAACTGAATCTCTTCTCCGAAAATACCGGAGTCTTTTAATTGCCAATTACCGCCCTGCAACGATCAATCAGCGTATCTACGCCGTAAACCATTTTCTTCTTTTCCTGGAAGAAGAACAGCCGGAACTCTCCCCAGATCTCTCCGGCTTCCGTCTTCACTCGGTAAAGATTCCCCGGGACACCTTCCAGGATTCCATCATCACAAACGAGGACTGTGAGACGCTCCAGCGGAACCTGAAAGCAGAACACCGCGACTTCTGGTATTTCATCGTCCGTTTTCTGGTGACCACCGGTGCCAGGGTCAGTGAGCTGGTGCAGATCAAGGCGGAACATTTAGCCTGCGGGTATCTTGATCTCTACTCCAAAGGTGGGAAGATCCGCCGCATCTACATCCCGGATTCCCTCTGTCAGGAGGCAAAAGCCTGGTGTGACCGCCGCGGTATCACCTCCGGCTTTCTTTTTGTGGGAAAAAATGGACGCCCCGTGACGACCAGAGGCATCCATTCCCAGTTAAAGCACTATGCAGTCCGGTATGGCATCGATCCCGATACCATGTACCCGCATTCCTTCCGCCACCGGTTCGCGAAAAATTTCCTTTCCCGAAGCGGCGATATCTCTCTTTTGGCGGATCTTCTCGGGCATGAGAGCATCGAGACCACCCGCATCTACCTCACACGTTCCAGCAAGGAACAGAAACTCCTGCTGGACAAGATGGTGACCTGGTAGGTCCGGCGTAAAAGCGCCATTATGATCTTAGTTCCACTGGATGGAATCCCACGCGGCAGAATCCTCAAACCCAAGTTTCCAGCATGCGACTCCCGCCAGATCGTTCTGACGGACCACGTTCATCTTTTCTTTCAAGGACCGCTCCTCCTCCATCCAGAGGAACTGGGCACCGTCATTTGTCTGTTTCTCACCGTAATATTGGGCGGTATCCGCCTGCCAGGTAAGCTCCACCTGGTTATTGTCTACCCACTTCTTCGCATCCGCAATTCCCATCGCCTTGGAGGTGATGGATCCGTCCCCGGCTTCGATCCAGAGTCTCGTGTAGAACGGAACGGCATTGATCAGCTTCTCCTTCGGGACATCCTCGAGCATTCCGGAGATTCCATTCTTCACGTAGCTGATAGAGGACACAGAGCCCGACTCGCCGCCCGCAAAGTGCTCATCATATCCCATCATAATCACATAATCCGCAACAATTCCCTGTTCTTTCAGGTTATAGAAGCTGTTGTATCTCGCCGGAACATAGTTGTCCACGGACAGGACAATGCCTTTCTGGCGGCACGGGATCGATAATTCCCGGATAAATTCGATATAATGGACGCCCGCCTCTGTTTTCAGGCTCTCAAAATCAAGGTTCAGACCATCCAGGTCATATTTTTCCGCATCCGCGATCAGGCTGTCGATCAGCTTGCGGCGGGTGGAGGTGGATGCTAACAGCGTCTCCGTCTGGACATCGGCACTGAAGTTGTCGATCAGCGCCCATACCTGGAGCCCCTTTGCATGGGCCTTCGCCACATAATCTTTGCTCGCCAGTGACCTATAGTTTCCGTTGTTGCCTGTCAGGGAAAACCATGTCGGGGAGATCACGTTCATCCCTTTTGTCTTTGCCACAATGCTGTCAAAGGTATTGTTTCCGTCCTGGCTTGTTACCTGGTGCCAGCCGAGAACGATCTTTCCGCTCATGCTGGTATTCTTGTATACAGGAGCTGTGAAATTTCCGGAAAATTTCTGGCTCTCCGCGGCTGCCAGGCGCTTATTTTCCACATATCCGATATTTCCGTCGGAAGATGCAACCTGAGACCATTTCTCCATCGTATCGAGAACGGTCACCGTATCGTCCTCTGCGAGGTCTGTGAGGATCTTACTCTTTACGCCGCCTTTTACTCGCAGACTTCCAGCCTTTTTCACCCGCGCGATATTTCTTGTTCCCCAGTCATTGATCAGGACACGTCTTCCATCCCCGGAGTCAAAGGTCTGGATCTGCACATCCGTATAGTTTGCGATCAAACCCAGCGTCAGATAGACCTCATCATCTTTTACAAGAAGCAGCGGAGCGCCGTTGGCCCCCTTTGTCTCCGCGTCCGCATAGACGATCTGGTCCGGGAGCGCGTACACGAGAAGGTCTTCCGTGCTGTCCCAGTAGAACCGCTCATTAATGTGGTCATTCACCCAGGAGACCGGCAGATACGTCTGTCCATTTTCATAGATTCCTGTCTGCTCCTGCCGCTCATAGTTATAGAGGATCGCGGTCTCATCCCCGGACACATCATAGACTTCCGCGAGATCCGCCCGCTCTTTCGTTGGCATATACCGGCCCAGTACCTGGAAACCGACAAATCCCACGGCGATCAGGATGATCAGACCGACAGCAACCAATACAGGAACTACTTTTCTCATTCGTTATCACTCTTTCCGCACGCCGGTTCCCAGAACTCTGCGTTCATTTCCGTCTCTCACCGGCGGCATGCTGAATCGTTATTTATTACGGATGATCCGGCAAGGTATACACAGATCGTATACTTTGCCGGATCTTCAAGATAGCTTAAGTATACCACAACGCAGAATGTCTGTCTGTTAACTTTTTGTAACGAATTGTTGTCAGCAGTCTTACGAATCATCTGGCAGAACGATCCCCCAGCTGTTGAATCTATATTACTTCGTACATATAACCTGGTTCATTTCCGTGTGATTTACTGCTATCCAGTACCGCCAGATCCATTCTATTCGGTATCTTCCGTCTTTCCTTATTTTCTCGTTCTTCTCCTCCGACCTTTCGTCTCCATGATATCCGCTTCGCTCAGATAGACCTTATCAAACCGTATCTCCTTCAGACCGCCGCCTTCCGCCTGGACATAATCTCCCATATAGAACATTCCATCCTCACGAACTTCAAACAGTTTCTCCCATTCTCTCTGCCCGGAAAGTTTTCCGTCCATGTAGATCGGGATCCCTTTTTCCGTGTACCGCTTAAGTCCATTCAGATAGCGCGTCATCTCCTCGACACTTCGATTTTCCGAGTCATACGTTCCACTTGCTGTTTCCATACCCATATACACCTTTCTTTTCTTCGTGCCGCATATCTATGGCATGCACGGTCTTATCGATGCTCTTCATTGAACGTTCTCCCTCTGCGCTGTCGATTTTAAGTTACTAAATGCCTCTGTTCCCGGCTTTTCCGCGATGACTGAAGAAGGTTATACTGTGACATGTTTTTCCCCGCTGCTGTATTCTTAGCCGGTCAGATCTCATTTATTGTGACATTTCTGAGTATCAGGCTTTTCCCTTTATAACGGTTAGGGAAATCGTCCTTTTATGTCATTTTTACAGGATACGCTGAAAAAATTCCCCGCACTCCTTCGTGACCGAGAAGGCATCCGCTGAAAACGGAATCCGTTCTGCATTGATCCGAAATCTTCTCGAGAATTCTCTTCTGGTCTCCTCGCTTCCAAATACCGCGAGACTCTGCCAGCTTTTTTTCTGTTTCGCTCTCTGTTCCATCTCGAATTCCCGGAAACTCTCCTGCTGCCACTCCGTAAAGGAACCCACCAGGAACTTTTTATCGCACCTCCAATATAATTCGTTTGCGCCATCTTTGACCGATCCAAAATCGATCAGGATATCGTCATATCCCCTCTGAAGCACCTCCTTCACAGCCTCCGGCCCTGCATACTTATAATAATCCGCATCCAGTACCCTGTATGGATTTTTCTGTCCCATCTGCCCCGTGCAGACGTATTCAAGCTTTTCTAAGTCCCCCGACTCATTAAATTCCAGCAGTATGGCTTTCCTTCTGAGGTATCCCGCGAGATAGTTTGTCAGCATGATCGAAAAATGGGTGCACCCCACCCCGGTATTGCTCCCAGCGATTCCGATCATTCTGCATCGCTTCTCCTGATTCTCTGTGATAATTTTTTTCTTTTCCATCTGGTTTCCCCTGTACCATCGTTCCATAGATCCCGGTAACAGGTGTTGGCAGCTTTATCTTCTCTGAATGGATTTGAAAAGAACGGAAGAAAGAAATAATGAATATCAGATAAAACTTTTGGAAGTTTCAGACGTGCTTTTTTCTCCATATGATTGAAGAGCAGGATCACATTCCCACGGCTTTTTAAGATCTTCGCCGCATTCACAGTCCTGTCGATCTCCCACCATTTTCCCCCGCATACAAGAACATAAAAATCTGCTTCCGGAAGTTTCTCTTCCGGGCGGATCACTCCCACATCCTTTATGATTACTGGAAAATAAAGATATGGCAGCTTCACAGCCTCGCCATAATAAGGCCGGATGCTTCCGCATCCGATTCGATATACGCCGGTCCGGTCCGTTTTGATTCCCATATTTTTCGCAAGTGTGCGAACCGCAGACGTATCATAAGCTTCCTGATATAAAGCCGGACACCCATTCCGGGTCAGAAAATGAGACATTCCGAGAGCCGCATGGGTTGTTCCGATCCCTGCTGCCGCCCCGGCAAAAACAACGATTCGAGATTCTGCTGCCTGTTCCTTCAGTTGATTTTGCAGCTCCTGCAGCGTTTCCTGCAGTTCATCCGCACTCTGGTAACGCGCTTCTTTCTCCTTTTCCATACACCCGCGGATGATCCGGTCAAACATCCTGTATCCCGGTTCATTCCTGTATTCCGGAACACTTCCCGGCGCATCCCCACGGCTCATAAAGTAGAGCAGCGCACCGATCGCGTACACGTCCGTCCGGCAGTCCAGTGGTTCCCCCGTGTACTGTTCCGGTGCCGCAAAACCGATCGTTCCGTACCGCTCACCAAACGCAGCGGCATCTGACGCGTATTGTGCATGATCAAAATCCGTCAGACGAAGGACTCCATTGCACACCAGCAGATTTTTGGGCTGCAAGTCTAAATATAAAATAGGATTTTCTGCTGAATTCATAAACTGAATGATACGGCAGATCTGTATTCCAAGATCAGCTGCCGCCTTAACCGACAAGCTGCCCAGGCGTTTTACCAGGGCATATAAAGATTCGCCTTCCAGATATTCTTCGATCAGATAACTGTATCCGGTATCTTCCTCCACATCGTAGACGATGGGGATTCCCGGATGTCTCAGTGTTTTCAGAAAAAGTGCTTCTTTTCTAAAAGTATCATAATCCGCCAGGGATTTCGGGACTACTTTTACCGCCCTGTATTCTTCCAGCTCAACGTGATACGCCAGATATACAGTACCGGATCGCCCGTTTCCCAGCTCTCTGCACAACCGATACTTGCCAAACAGAACGCGCTCGATAAACCGTCACACCTCCTTCCGGCAACACAACCTCTTGCGACTATTCTAATATACACACTCCCGCTTCAGACCATCTTGTAGATGTCAAACTGATTAAATTTTAATAAATTTCCCTCATACGATTGCAAAAACTGAATAGGATATAGTATATTATAAATATAAAAATGCGGTTTTCTGCCCTCTTATAATGGGAATTACAGCATACCGCGAATATTTTGATTTTAACCAGACAGGAAGTGATCCTATGAAAATAGAACGTATCAATGAAAATCAGATCCGCTGCACCCTCAGCAACTTTGACCTGAGTGTCCGGAATATGAATCTCGGCGAGCTGGCTTATGGAAGCGAGAAAGCCCGTAATCTTTTCCGCGAGATGATCCAGCGCGCCGCAAATGAGGTCGGTTTCGAGGCCGAGGATATCCCGCTTATGGTCGAGGCGATCCCGATGGCGAACGAGAGTGTTATGCTGATCATTACGAAGATGGAAGATCCAGAGGAACTGGATACCCGGTTCTCCAAGTTCTCACCGGAAGAGGACGAGAATGATAACGGATGGGGAAATCTCACCGCGGAAGTGCTGGAAGGCGCTGACGGCCTGATCAATATCCTGACCCAGAGCGGAATTTTAAAGCCGGAGGGAGAAAAAGCTCCTGCGGCACCAGCTGCAACGGCAAATGGACCGCAGGGAAAGGAAGAGACGAAGAATCCGGCTCAGTTTACAAGGATCTACCAGTTTTCTTCCCTCGACCTCGTCTGTGAAGCCGCACGGCAGACCGGTGCTGTTTTTAAGGGAAACAGTATTCTCTACAAGAATCCGGAAAATGGGGTCTTCTACCTGATCCTCAAGAAGGAAAATGACAGTGAGAGTTCCTTCAACAGAGTCTGCAATACTCTCTCCGAATACGGAACAAGGTTAAAAGGCGATGCCGCTGCGTCCGGCGCTTACTATGCGGAACATTATGATGTGATCGTAAAGAAGGACGCGCTTAAGGTGCTGCAGAACTTATAATCTGACTTCCCAATTGATCAATATTTAAATAGAGCATCTGTAAAAAGCTGCATTCCACAGATTTATACAGATGCTTTTTTATGTGCAAAGTCTGTTTCCAAAATGTCCCCATGTTTTTTCAACATACAGAGTTTTTATGGCACATTGCTCCATATATGTCAAAATGGAAAAAGGACCGCAGCCGGGAAAATTCTCCCTGACCGCAGTCCTTCTTACATTCTCCGACCTTTCGCACAGTCAGCAAACCAAAACTCTCTCGAGCGGTCACATACATTACTGCTGCTTCTGAGCCAGATACTCGTTAATTACACTTACAAGTTTTTCTACCGGAATTCCGTGAACCATGCAAGCCTCTTCCAGAGACTCCATCTGAGAAGACGGGCATCCGATGCAGTGCATTCCAGCGCCCATTAAAATCTGAGCCATATTCTCATCAACCTGAAGAAGCTCACCAATGAGCATTTCTTTTGAAATCTGCATGATAAATCCTCCTTTCACCTTCGAAATCTGCCGAGGGCAATTTTCTACGATTGTTTCCGGCATAACAGGCATACTGCTCTTATGCCAGCATATCGAGAGTATAATACTTTTTTCGTTTCTTGGCAAGGTGGTTTTGCAAAATCTGCTGGTACAGCCGCATCATGCAGTCATAACGGTATCATACGGAATTTTCAGTTCAGAAAATTCCTACCCGCGTACAGTAACCATCATGCATTCCTGCATGGTATGGTATTTCCAGTTTAGAAAATGCCTGTCCGCCTATGTTGACCATCATGAAATGCTTTCAGATGAATGACAGCCTGGTTGATTTTTGTCTGCAAAGGTAAGAATAGACTAACTCGAGTTGTGACTGTCTAACCGCATGTTTACTGGATTTTTGTTCCTCATTAGGTACATTTTTTCACAAATTTCCCCTTGAATAATTTAACCGTTTATTATAGAATGAAAGAAATAAACAAAGGAGGTATTTTGTTATGGCATATGTAATTAACGATAGCTGCGTTAGCTGCGGTACTTGTGCTGGTGAATGTCCGGTAAACGCTATTTCCCAGGGAGATGGACAGTACGTAATCGACGCTGATACTTGCATCAGCTGCGGTACTTGTGCTGGTGTCTGTCCGACAGGCGCAATCAACGAGGGTTGATCGCAAACGCAAACCAATACATAAAAGCCGTTGTTCTATTCGAACAGCGGCTTTTTGATTTCTGTGGATTCTGATCCAGAATCCGGATCTTCGCGAAAGGGGTTCTCATTTTTGCTCTCATCAAAGCTTATTCCCATTTCTTCCAAACTTTCTCTTTCTGAAGATCGACGGCAAAAACGGTGCTTTCGCCGCCGCGGCTTCCGCCCTCCCTTTATTCTCCTTCTGGTAGAGACGGATCGTCTCATCCAGCTGCCGGAACCGCTCTTCGTCCCGCTCATCTGCCACCCGCATCAGGTAATCGATCTCCTTTAACACTTTATCGTTCACCATCCGGCTGATATCCTGGCTCAGCTTCTCGTTGTTCTCCTCGATAGCCTGTCCGATCATCTGGGTAAGAAACTCCCTGAACTGCTCCGCTTTTTCCCGGTTCATGAGTTCCGCGGCTTCCCCCGGATCCAGCTTTTCCAGATCTCTCTTCTCCTGCTCCGTGCATTCCTTCAATGCCGTCATAACATCCTCCTCAAGAACATCCGTGGGCGCCACCGATTCCCCCTCCGCGTCCAGCGTTTTCGCCAGCGCTGTCTTGATCGCCTTTAACTGATACCCCTTTTCCTTCAATTCCTTGATCTGTTTAAAAAGACGGATATGAAAATCCGTATAATACCGATGTCCCATCTCGTTGCGAGGAATGTTCATCTCCAGTTCCTCCTCCCAGTACCGAAGTACATGAGATTCCACATCAACCTTTTTCGAGGCATCGGAGATCAGATAATGTGTTTCTGACATGGTCGTCCTCTTCCTTTCACTTGATTTTCGTCACAGTTCGAAATTTCTGACATGAACCGCAATGATTGTTCGACTCTGTTTGATCCAGTTTCTCAGCATGTCCACAGACTGCCGCATGCCTGCAAAACCGTTATCAGATTGCTAATAATATATGTGAAGTCATGTCCCAATATGACAAAAACGCCCGCTTCCGATGAAATTCCTTCAAATTCCATTCGAAAGCAGGCGCTTGACCATGCATTTACTGCTGCTCCTTCGCAATATTCACAAACCGGGTCAGTTCCGGTTTCCAGCCAAGATATACGGTTCCGATCGGGCCGTTACGCTGTTTCGCGATAATAACCTCCGCCGTGTTCGGGTTATCCGTATCCTTATTATAATAATCGTCACGGTACAGGAACATCACAACGTCGGCATCCTGCTCAATCGCTCCGGACTCTCGAAGGTCCGAAAGCATCGGCCTGTGATCCGTTCTCGTCTCGCAGGCACGGGAAAGCTGGGACAGGGCGATCACCGGAACGCTCAGCTCCCTCGCGATCGCCTTTAGGGATCTTGAAATCTCAGAAATCTCCTGCTGACGATTGTCTCCGTTCTTTCCGCTGCCCGACATTAACTGCAGATAGTCGATCATAACGAGGTCGAGACCATGTTCCAGCTTAACCTTCCGGCATTTGGAACGAAGTTCCATGATGGAAATACCCGGCGTATCGTCAATAACAAGCTTGGAGCTTCCGATCGTACCGATTCCTTCCACGACAGCGTCCCAGTCCGCATCCGTCAGGGTACCGGTACGGAGCTTCTGGGAATCCACGTTGGACTCCATGGACAGCATACGGTTTACCAGCTGCTCCTTCGACATCTCCAGACTGAAGATCAGGCAGGTCTTCTGTCTCCGGACCGCGATATAATCAGTAATATTTAACACGAACGCCGTCTTTCCCATAGACGGGCGGGCAGCGATCAGGATCAGATCCGAGGGCTGGAGGCCGGACATCCGGTAATCCAGGTCGATAAATCCCGTCGGAAGACCCGTTACCGTGGATTTTGAGCGGGTCGCCTGCTCAATCTTATCAAGGACGTTCAGCGCGACCTGACGGATCGGCACGAAATCGCCGGAAGCGCGGCTTTCCAACAGGTTGAAGATCTGCTTTTCCGTGTCAGCCAGGATCACTTCAAGGCTGTCCTTCCCGGAATAACAGTTGTTGGCGATCTCCTCGTTGATCCTGATCAGGCGGCGGAGAACCGCCTTTTCATGGACGATCGTGGCATAGGAGCGCACATTCGCGGAAGTCGGAACCGTTGCCAGGATGTCGCGGACAAAATCCAGACTGCACACCTCCGGCGGGACATCCTTTTCCTTCAGCCTGTCCTGAAGCGTGACCAGATCCACCGGTTTTCCCTCATTGAACAGCTCCACCATCGTATCAAACATGATCCCGTACTGACGCTGATAAAAGTCGTCCGCGACCACGATCTCCGATGCCGCGATGATCGCATCCCTGTCCATCAGCATGGAACCGATCACCGACTGCTCCGCCTCAACGCTGTGCGGCAAAACCCTTTTTACTAACGCTTCTTCCATCTGTCCGATTTCCTCTCTGTACGTCTCTGTCTATAACTTCGCACGGCTTCTGCATATATTTCTGCAGAAGCCGTTTTCTTTCTTATTTGCAAGCCGGAACCTCTACCTGGTTTCCTGCCCTGAATTTAAACTGCTGCTGTCCGCGTATTGCGCACGCGGCAGGCATTCCGTCTTTACGCCTCAACGACCTTCACGCTGAGTCTTGCTGTTACTTCCTTGTGGAGCTTGATCGGAACCTCAAAGCTTCCGATGCTCTTGATCGGCTCCGGCAGAACCATCTTTTTCTTATCGATATCAAGCTTTAACTGATCCTTCGCCGCCTTCGCGATCTCCTTTGTGGAAACGGAACCGAACGCGCGTCCGCCCTCGCCGGCTTTGATCGAAACGGTTACGGACATCTTATCGATCTCTTCCGCAAGCTTCTTAGCCTCCGCAAGCTGCTCTGCCGCAACCTTCTCCGCGTTTGCTTTCTGGAGCTTTAAATCGTTTAAGTTCTTGGATGTCGCCTCAACACCAAGCTTTTTCGGAAGGATAAAGTTTCTCGCATATCCGTCATTTACCTTTACGACCTGACCCTTTTTTCCAAGTGCCTTCACATCCTCTAATAATACAACTTCCATCTTAAATTTCTCCTTTCTCCAGCATCATATCGATGACGCCTTTCACCTTCTCCTTGGCCTCCTCAACGGTAGCACCCGGGAGCTGCGCACCTGCGATCGTTCTGTGTCCGCCTCCGCCCAGCTTTTCCATCATGACCTGGACATTGACCTCGTCGATCGATCTCGCGCTGATATAGATCTTGCCTTCATATGGGGTAAGAACGACAGATGCCTTCATTCCCACAATGTCAAGAAGCTCGTTTGCAGCCTGTGCGCCTACTACTGTCGGGCTTTCTACGCCCTCTGCCGGGCACACGCTGATGGCAAAGTATTTCTTATAGACCTCTGCCTGACGGACTGCCTCGGCTTTCGCCTTGTAGTCCTCCATACTGTCACGGAACAGCTTCCGGACTCTCGTCACGTCCGCTCCGTTTCTTCTAAGGAACGCCGCCGCCTCAAAGGTGCGGACGCCCGCCTGATTTGTAAAGTTGTTCGTATCGATCACGATTCCCGCGTACATAGCGTCCGCCTCCGGGGATTTGATCCGGATACTGTCAGCAACATACTGTAAAATCTCCGCAACCAGCTCACAGGCAGATGACGCGTAAGGCTCTACATAGGACAGAGTCGCGTTTGTGATGATCTCGCTGGACTGACGGTGGTGATCGATGACAACGATCGTCTTCACGAGTTTTAAAAGGTCCGGTTCTTCTGTGATACTCGGGCGGTTGACGTCAACAACGACAAGCGCCGTATTGTTATCCACGATATCCGCGGCCTCACTTCCCGTGAGGAACAGGTCCTTCGGATAATCGCCGGTCTCAAAGCGTTCCATCATCGGACGCACCGAGGAGGTCACTTCATTGATCACGATATGTGCTTTTTTGTTCAGGGCAGACGCGATCCGGTACATTCCGATCGCCGCTCCGAAGCAGTCGATATCTCCGATCTTATGTCCCATGATCAGAAGGCAGTCCTTTGTCTCAAGAAGCTCCCTGAGGGCATGGGCTTTGACGCGGGCCTTGACACGGGTCGTTTTCTCTAACTGCTGGGCCTTTCCGCCGTAATACTGGATCTTCTGGCCGCATTTTACTACCGCCTGATCACCGCCGCGGCCGAGGGCCATATCGATCGCTGTACGGGCATAATCATAGTTCTGGCTGTAGGTATCGCCGTTCATTCCGATACCGATACTTAAGGTCACCGCCATCTCGTTTCCGATATTGACGGTCTTTACCTCCTCAAGCAGTCCAAACCGCTCTTTTTCAAGGCGCGGCATATAGCACTGTTTGATCGCGAAGAAATACTTATCCTTTTCCAGTTTCTTTACGATACCGTTGACCGCCGAAATGTACTTGTTGATCTTTCGGTCGATCAGGGCCGTTAAGAGCGATCTGCGGACTTCCTCGACACTCTCCAACGCCTCATCATAGTTGTCCAGATAGATCAGGCCCGCGACCATCTTCTGGTCTGTGATCGCCTGCTTGTAGTTATAGAGCTCTGTCTCATCATAGAGATACACCGCAAGGATCTGCTGCTCCGTCTGCTTCTCCGGGATTCCGGAGGCAAGCTCATCCGGGCGGATCGTCACGCGTTTCATACTCACGCGGTATTTCGATTCCCCATAGATCACATGGACTTCCATCGCATTTTCCATCTTCTCGAGGGATTCCACTGTGATCTCCTTGAAGAGCATTGTCAGGCTTTTCCCTGCGCTCTTCTCTTCTTTGGTCACCGCCTCAAAGGCGCGGTTCATCCAAAGGATCTTACCATCCGTATCCGCGATCGCGTAAGGCAGTTCCAGAGATGCCAGAAGCTGTTTCTGACTCCAGCTGTACGCCGACGCAAAGGACACCAGACTGCCGAGAGCCCGCTTCTTTCCGTACATATACAGGGTTCCGGCACACGCCGCGTAGATCACCGTAAATGCAAGCATCACGAATCCCGCCTTGCGTGAGATCAGGTTGACCGCAGCTCCCGCAAGGATTACCAGTGCCGTTAAAAATACCGGCCACTGAAGGTAAAGCTGCAGAATATGGCTGACCTTTTTATCATCTTTCATTCTTATCTCCTATCCGCCGCCCGGTAAAATGGGCATAGCAAGACCATAAAAAGAATGTGCCTTGACACATTCTCGCGCCGAGCGCAGTCGCTTGCGATAGACTCTTCTTGCGCGAGTGTGCATTTGACACGTTAGTGCCTTTTTATGCATGGAGAAATTCGGGCAGAATCTCTCCATGTATCAGAACCGACTTTGGGGATAGTATACCATAGATACAGGCATTTGTCCATGATCCGCTTGGGGCGGACATGGCACTGCGGTCTATGAAATTCCTGACGTGGATAGCAGCGACGCGGCTTCTAAAACCACCAGTAGCGTAAAATAGACTTTATAGATCAAAGAATTTGTGATAGAATAATATAGGTGCCACCATAACGGTAGGCGGTTTGGCCCTCTTCGCAGAGGGCATGCGTAACCCTCTGATACATCGAAAAAAACGCAAAAAAATAACCGCCCAGTCCTCGCAAAACTAGCGGTTATTTTTTAATCCATATTTTCGAGGGCCAAGCCGTCTATCGGTGGCACTTCTCTTATCTATAATATAACATCTCTTCTTTAAATATTCAAGAGGTCTTTCTGCGATTTTCCTGTAACACTTTTCCATGCTATTTCCGTTAAAATCTTGGATATTTTCAAAATCAGTTGATAAGAGGACGGGATTTAAGTATAATATAAATGAACCAGAAAGGTTTCCATGTGGCGACACATGAAAGCAGTACTCCGGCTGGGGAGGGTAATTACCAGCACTTTATGATACTCGGCAAGGCATCGAGGCTGACAGCCAGCATAAAACTCGCAATCATAAAAAATGCGTCGGATAACTTTGGTTGTCCGGCGTTTCTGTTACCCAAATACCGTTGATAGGAAAAATCTAATGAGGAAAAAGATCGATAAGAAAGAGATTGCAAAAGAAATTTGTAAAGCCGCGAAGTTATACAAAACCTCTTTCCTGCAGGAAGTTCGCATTTGTGTTTAATGAAGAAAATAAAGTTATAAGGCAACTATCAATCAATACTTTACGAAAGGATTTTCATTTATGAAAGCAACCGTACTCAGCGACAACATCCCCGCCGAAAATCTCGGCTGTGAATGGGGATTATCAATTTTTATTGAATATCATGGGAAACATATCCTTCTCGATGCCGGGGCATCCGGACTTTTTCTGACGAATGCTGATGTGCTTGGACTGAACATGAAAGACGTGGATTTCGGAGTTCTCTCCCACGCGCACTATGACCATGCAGACGGAATTCCGGAATTTTTCAGGGTAAATTCGTCCGCACCGTTCTATTTTAGGGAAACCACCGGAGAAAACTGCTGCAAAGGTGTCTGGAACTATAAGAAATACATCGGTATTCCAAAGGGCATGTTAAAAAAGTATCCGGACCGGATCAAGCTCGTCTCCGGGGACTTTTCCCCATGTGACGGGGTTTATCTGATTCCGCATAAAACTCCGGGACTGGAGAAAAAAGGAATCCGGGAGCACATGTACCTGAAGGAAAAACGGCGCTGGAGACCGGATTCCTTCTCCCATGAGCAAAGTCTTGTCTTCGACACACCGGACGGTCTTGTGATCTTCAACAGCTGTTCCCACGGCGGCGCCGATACCATTATCCGTGAGGTCACCGCGACTTTCCCGGATAAAAAAGTAAAAGCCCTGATCGGCGGCTTCCACCTCTACAATAAGACCGACGCAGAGATCCTTGCCCTCGCCGAAGGGATCCGCTCCACCGGTATTTCTGAAATCTACACCGGCCACTGCACCGGAGATCATGCCTTTGATCTCCTGAAAGAGACGTTAGGAGAATCCGTTCATAAGCTGCATGCGGGGCTTGTGATGGAATTTTAAAAACAAACTCCGCACAGTTTCCCGTGCGGAGCTCTTGTACTACCCGTTTCAATTGTTGTTCTCTACCCGATCAGGCTCATTAAGTATCCTACAAATGCGCCGCCCGGTGTTCCAATAATATTGCCGAGAAGAGCCATCAGGATACCGATCGGAACCAGCGCGCTGCTGTATGCGCCTGCAAGTACCGGTGCTGTCGCAGTTCCTCCGACATTCGCCAGAGAAGCAACCGCACAGGTAAAGATATCCAGTCGGATCAGCTTTGCAAGGATTACCATAACCGCTATATGGATCAGCAGGATCAGGAATCCGGCAGCCAGCCATACCGGTGCATTTCCCATAGCAGAAATATCTGCTCTGGAAGCGATCATCGCGATGACAATGTAAAGCATGATATTGGAAACTTCTTCCGTTCCCTTAATCTTTCCAAAAGGAGTCATTGCTACAATCAGACCTACAGCTGTTACAAGAAGAACTGTCCAGGTTGCCTTATCAAAAACAGGCAGAACAGACGCAACCATAACACCGGCATCCTTGGACAGAGAGGATATAAAGAAGGATACGCCGATTAAAAGAAGCATGTTTTTCCAGGTAAGAGGTCTCTTGTCCTCCCTTGCCTCTTTTTCCAGAGATGCTCCTACTTCATCGATCAGACGTACATCTGCCTTTGTCCAGGAGTTGAATTCCTTAGAGAAGTTGATTACCCACAGAAGGAACATAACATAGATTACTGCACAAACCGAATCCATTACCAGAGAATATGCCAGACTTTCTTCACTTACATCCAGAATTGCCTGAATCGCCAGCATATTACTGCCGCCGCCTAACCAGCTTCCGCACAGTGCTGCAAGTGCTTTCCAGCTTTCCGGACCCAGTAATTTATGGAAAATGCCATAGCTTACTACAAAACCAACACCGATTGAAATACTCGCTGAGAAGAAACCGATCAGCATTTTCGGTCCTAATTTAATGATCTTTTTCAGATCACAACGCAGCAGCATTAAAAACAGCATTGCGTAGAGTAACGGATTTTTGATCGATACGTAAATGGCTGACGTATCCTGCAGATCCCATACTTTCATAGTACATAAAAGCATCATGCCTAAATAGATCAGAACAATCGGCGGTGCAAATTTAAAAAAGGTCTGTGCGCCTTTTCCCCGCAGGTACACGGGAAGATTGACCAGAATTGCTGCCAACAGCATTAAAGTGGCCAGATAGATAAATCCATCATGAATCATTTGAAATGCTCCATTCCGCCACCGGATATCGGTGGGCTTTATTTTCTTATTCAGAACAAGTCAAAACGGGCGGTTGAAATTTTCAGCTCCCCCTTCCTTCTCCTTTTCGATACCTTTTCACGAACCGCAGGGCAATGCGAGAATGGCATAAGCAGTGTACTGTTTCTCCTTTAAACTTCCGCAGAAGGCTAAAAAAAGGGTCCAGAATAATGTTCTGGACCCTTTCAATGACTTCTCGAATAGTGTACTGCCCTTCCACATTGCTGTTCCTTTTTTTGACTTTTCCTCTACGTAGTATAAAGGGTGTCAGCAAAAAAGTCAATTTTCAGACATAAATATCCTTAAATATCCTTAAATATCTTTAAATGCAATTTTCATGCAGTTCCTTATTGCAGCTTCTTATATTTTTCCAGCTTTCAGGAAAAACAAATTTCTTTTTCTTATTTCGATTTAATGTCAATACCTGTCATAACTCCATCTGTTCAGCGCGATCTTCGCGCGGGTGCACATCATCGACATGTAGTGCCTTTTTGTGTAACAGGAAATTCTCTGCTACGCCAAAAAAAGGATCCCACATGATCTCTCATATGGAATCCTCGAATGATGCTTCAAATTAATTAGATAAAACCTTACTTTATCCGTGAAAATCCTTATTCTAAGGAATTATTCACATGTGTACGGCATAAGAGCGATATGACGTGCTCTCTTGATAGCTACTGTTAAAGCTCTCTGGTGCTTTGCGCAGTTACCTGTGATTCTTCTCGGGAGGATTTTTCCTCTCTCGGATACGTATCTCTTTAACTTGTTTACGTCCTTGTAATCGATCTCGCCGTTCTTATCGCCGCAGAATACGCAAACTTTTTTTCTTCTATGCATGCCGCCTCTTCTTACTCTGGAAGAATCGGACTTGTCACCTTTATTGAATGCCATTTTAAATTACCTCCTGTTAGTTTCGTTGTCTGTAACCGTCCAACGCTTGTCCGGCCACGTGCAAACTCAGTCTACTCACAGCGAATTAGGAGTAACGCACTGTATTGTCTCAGACTGGTATTTAGTTGAATGGAAGTCCTTCGTCCTCGACTCCATCCGGAATATTCATAAATCCATCGCCGATGGCACTGGACGGAGCAGGTCTTGTTCCCTGCTGATAGCCGCCGCGGTTTCCGCCGCCGTAGCTGTTGCCGCCGCCAAAGCCGCTGTTATCGCCGCCCTGACCCTTGCTGTCAGCGAATTCCTGGTCATCTACAATAATATCTGTTGTATAGACCTTCTGGCCATCCTTATTTACATAGCTTCCGGTCTGGATTCTTCCGGAAACCAGTACACGCATGCCCTGACGGAAATATTTCTCCGCGAACTCACCTGCGCGGTCAAAAGCTACGATGTTGATAAAATCGGCCGTCTGGCCCTGATCGCCGTCCTGGTTTCTTCTGCCTCTTCTGTCAACTGCAAGTGTATATCTTGCGATCGCCATAGAGCGCTCGCCCTGGGAATAGCGTACTTCCGGGTCTCTGGTTAATCTACCCATAAGGATAACTCTGTTCATATTCTCACTCTTTCTTTATTAAGCGTCCTGTCTTACGCAAAGATAGCGAACAACCGGCTCCATAATACGGATGTGAGCCTCAACCTCGTTCGGGCAGTTTGCCTCACCCTCGAAGTGGATGAAGTAGTAGAATCCTTCTTTGCTCTTCTGGATCTCGTATGCAAGTCTCTTCTTGCCCCATTCGTCCACATCAACGATATTGCCACCGAAACGTGTGATATAGCCTTTCACTTTCTCAAGTGCGGCTGCTCTCTCGTCATCTTCAAGTTTTGCGCTAAGAACAACTGCTAACTCGTATTTGTTCATAGTTTCATAAACCTCCTTCTGGTCTTCCGGCCCCTGATTTTCAGTATCAGGAGCAAGGATTTTTTACATGTCACAGGTAATAATCTTAGCAAAAAAGAGCAGGAAATGCAAGCACTTTTTGCCTGATTTCCTGCTCTTTTTATACTTTTTTCATTCCTTACCATCTTTCACACCGGTGAGAGATCCTGCGCCGGTCGAAATTTGGTGATCCGGCCTGTTTTTCAGAAGTTTTATCTGAAATTACGCCGTTTTTCTCGAAAAGATCCCTTTTACTTTATCGATATACGGCTTCGTCCACGGAATATTTCCAAGAAGGACGAATAATGTACAGATGGACAGAACGATCGTGATCGGATGTCCGAACATCGCCATAAACGGGTTGTCGGAGGACGATGCCAGGGACACGGCCTGACGGAAGTTGGAATCCATCATCTTTCCGAGTACCATCGCAAGGATCAGCGGGGCAACCGGATAATCGAACCGGCGCATCATGAATCCCATCAGTCCGAAGAAGAACATGAGTCCCACATCAAACAGACGGTTGTTGCACGCGAAGGAACCGATCACACAGAGACTCGTTACCACCGGGATCATGATGTTCTTCGGGATCGTAATGACCTTACAGATCCTCGGGGCAACAATCAGTCCTAACAGTAAAAGCGCAAAGCACGCGATGATCCCCGCTACTACGATCGAGTAGAAGGATTCTTTGTTCTGGGTGATAAATAACGGCCCCGGCTGTAAGCCATGGACATAGAATACGGAAAGGATGATCGCGGTAACAGCATCACCCGGAACCGCCAACGTCAGCATCGGGATCAGTGCACCGCCGATACATGCGTTGTTGGAGGACTCACTGGCAACGATTCCTTCCACTGCGCCCTCACCGAAGGGAACCTCCGGCTTCTTTACGAGACGCTTCGCCTCATTATATGCGATAAAGGATGCCACCGGTCCGCCTGCTCCCGGAAGAGCGCCGACTAAAAGACCGATCGTGGATGTATATAAGGAAAGCTTCCAGCTTTTTAAGATCTCTTTCAGGCTGACCTTCGCCTTTTCCATCGCAAGGACATTCTGCTCCTGCTTCATGTTGTATACAACAGAGAGCACTTCTGCAAAGCCGAAAAAGCCGACAAGCGCCGGGACTGTGCTGACACCGCCCGCGAGGTTCTGGATCCCGAAGGTCAGGCGCTTTGTTCCCATCAGCGGATCCAGTCCGATCATGCTGATCACAAGACCGATCATAACGCTGATAAGACCCTTCGCGTAGTTCTTCGTGCTGACGGAACCAACCGTCGCAAGTCCGAAGAGGGCCAGAAGGAAATAGTCCATCTTTGTAAATTTGATCGCAACTCTCGATACCGGTTCCGCTAAGAGTCCCAGAGCCAGAAGGCCAAATAAGCTTCCGATAAACGAGTAGATCGTTGCGGTAAAGAGCGCCTTGTAGGACTGACCTTTTTTCGACATCGGATAGCCGTCCAGTGTCGTTACGACCGATGAAGGCGCGCCGGGGATATTGATCAGGATCGCCGATACCGCACCGGAGAAGACTCCGACTACATAGACACCCATGATCATCGCCAGGGCGTCTGAATGTTCCCAGGTATAAGTAATGGATACGAGAAGCGCGGTCGCCATGGACACGGAAAGTCCCGGGATCGCTCCTACGAACAGACCAGCCACAGAACCAAGGAGAACCATAAGGATAAACCGCGGATCGACCACGGATAACATCTGCATCATTTTCCTTTCTCCTTTCTATGGCAGAAGCACATGTAAGAATGTGCGGAATGCGAGGCTTAAGAACAAGGTGGTTCCGATCGGCACGAAGACAAGGACCGGAATTTTTCTGACACCCATGAAAATCATCATGGCGATCAGGAATACCACCGTCACAACCTCAAATGTCGAAAATGTATACGCAAAAGATAAAATTCCGATAGTGATATACGGAATTTTAATGAAGGCGAGAGCCGCATAGTAGATCGCACAGAGGATCAGGGCGATCACGACCCAGCGCCGCTTTTCTGTTTTTCCTGCCTTTTCCGGCTTCTTGTCATCCGGATTTGCGGCAGCCTTTTTCATCGCCGTAACTCCCTCTCCGACGATCCATAAGGACAGCCCGATCATGGCGATCGCCACGATCAGCGGAAACAGGTACGGGGACTGTGCCCAGCTTTTGTTAAACCCTTTCGCGTAGGATGAAAGAGAATACGAGAGCAGCACAAGGCCGCTCCCGCAAAATACAATTCCTTCGACGATCAGCGAATGAATCTTATTCTTCATTGATTATTCTCCAATTCTCTTGATGCCGAACTCTTCCGGACTCTTCTCGGCAACACCGTTGTCATACTGTAACCAGCAGATTACGGATTTCCAGTTGTCATAGAATGCCTGGATCGATGCGTCATCTTTGTACTCGTCATATACCGGATCCGCTGCGTTCTGTTTTACGAAGTCGGTCCACTCCGGATCTGCGAATACCTTCTCAGATGCTGCCTTTAATACATCAACGACCTCCTGCGGTGTATCGTTATTTACAACGAAGGAAAGGAGTGTGTACGGGATATTTAAGTACTTTTCAGCTTCCGGAACTGTCTCTGTAAACGCCGGGATATCCGGGTAAGCGTCCATTCTCTTATCGGAGAATACTGCTAACGGTTTCACATCGCCGCTCTCGATATAGCCGCCGAGTGTGGAGATATTCGGGTTTGTGAAGTCAACCTGTCCGCCGATGACACCGAGAAGCGCGTCGTTACCGGAGTCAAAGCTTGTCATAGCAACTTCATAGCCGAGCTCTTTTAATACAAGTCCCTGATTGTGTCCGCTTCCTCCAGGGCCGGAGTGGGACATTGTGATCTTTCCCGGATTTTCCTTGATCGCATCAAGAAGCTCCTGAAGTGTGTTGTACTTGGAGTCTTTTCCGACTACAAGAACCTTCGGATCACCAACTAACGGAGAGATAACGGTGAAATCATCGTATCCGAGGTCGCAGATATTCATGGTTCTGTAGGTTCCCATCGTCTCCGCGCAGACAAGAAGTGTGTAGCCATCAGACGGCTGCTCTTTTACGAACTGGCTTCCGATGGATCCGGACGCGCCGCCCTGGTTTGTAACGGTAATCGGCTGTCCTAAATATTTTTCAAGCAGAACTGCAAGCTTTCTGCCCCATGTATCGGTTGTTCCGCCTGCACCGTAAGGAATGATCATTGTGATCGGTTTTGTCGGATAATCTGCGGTCGCAACAAGATCGCCGGCAGCCTCTGCGGTTGTCTCGCTGTCTTTTGCTGCTTCTGCAGTTGTCTCAGCTGCTTCTGTTGCTGCTGCGGTCGTCTCGGTCTTGGAAGATGTGGAGACGCTGCATGCAGTCATGGACAGGCACATCATAGCGGCCATGCCCAGTGCAATCATCTTTTTCATTGTGGTACTCTCCTCTTTTTTGTATTTGCGATGATTATTATAACACAGGTTATTTCGATATTCAACATAAAAGCTTTTACGCTTTAAAGTTTTTATGTGTATATCGCGTTAAACCGATATGTTTTTCATAAATTCCTGTCTTTTTATGAATTTCGTGCATATCAGACAGCCTGTTATCCGATCAGTCCCTGGATCAGGATCACCAAAATCAGCACCGGAAGAACATACCTGAAATAGATCTTCGCCCAGTTCGCCCCCGGCATCTTAAGTCCCGCTCCCTTGTTTGCCTCCGCGAGATACTTATCATATCCCCATCCCCACTTGCTCACGCAGAATAAGAGATAAACAAGGGATCCAAGCGGTAAAAGCAGGTTACTGACTAAGAAGTCCTCAGAATCCAGAACATCTCTCGCGCCGATGATGTGAAGGCTGCTCCATACATTGTAGCCCAGAACACAGGGCAGGCTGGCGATCAGAACGAAAATGCAGTTGATCACGGAAGCCTTTCTTCTGCTCCATCCAAAGTTATCCATGCAGCTGGAAAGCAGATTTTCAAACACGGCGATAACAGTTGAGAAGCTTGCCGCCGACATAAATAAGAAGAACAGCATGCCCCAGATCCGTCCGCCTGCCATGTTTGCAAATACATTCGGAAGTGTGATAAAGATCAGCTGCGGACCGGCATCCGGCTGTACGCCGAAGGAAAAGCATGCCGGGAAGATAATCAATCCGGCGGAAAGGGCTACCAGCGTATCAAGACCGCAGATCCGTACCGCCTCACCTGCAAGCGTATGCTCCTCGGACATGTAGCTCCCGAAAATCTCCATTGCCGCAATGCCAAGGCTTAATGTAAAGAAGGACTGGTTCATGGCCGCCATGATCACCGATCCGAGCCCAACCTCCGACGCGCGTTTGAAATCCGGGAGAAGGTAAAAGCTCAGTCCCTCTTTCGCGCCCGGAAGGATCAGGCTGTGTCCCGCAAGCACCAGGATCAACAATAGCAGCGCCGCCATCATCCATTTTGTGATCTTCTCAAGGCCATTCTGAAGACCTCTGCTGCAGATAAAGAATCCGACAACAACGGTCACAGCCATCCAGAATCCCATCTCGCCGGGATTGCTGAGCATATCCCCAAATACTCCCGCGACCTGATCCGCATTCATTCCGGTGAATGTTCCCGTCGCGAACTTCACGAAATAGCTGAGCATCCAGCCGGATACGGTCGTGTAGTACATCATTAACAGGTAACAGCCAAGGATACAGAACCATCCGTGTACATGCCATTTACTGCCCGGCTTTTCCAGGACCCGATACGCGCCGACCGCGCTCTTTCGTCCCGCACGCCCCACCGCAAGCTCCATCGTGAGGACCGGGACGCCCATACACAACAGGAACAGCAGGTAGAACAGGACGAACACGCCGCCGCCGTTCTGTCCCGCTACATACGGGAACCGCCACACATTTCCAATTCCGATCGCACAGCCCGCGCTTACCAGTAAAAAGCCTAAACGTGAGCCAAAATTTTCTCGTTTCATAAGCATAACTCCCCTCTTACGGCTGCGGCCCGCGCCTGTCTTATCCGCAGCTCTTATCCTGCTGCCTTCACTGTATTCGGTATGGTACAGCATGTTCCGTTTGAAACATATCTGCCCTTGTACCGCCATCCAGCATCAGTAGTCTTATGATACCGCCCGGTAAAAGGATTTGCAACCGCGCATTTTGTATGATATCATAAGAAAAACTTATGTTTTACGAAGAATAACGATCCTTCCCACAGAGTGGGGCGATTTATTCCTATTTTTAGGAGGAGCTTATGAACACAAACCAGCTGCGCTACTTCGTGACCGCCGCTGAATGCCGCAGTTTCACAAAAGCCGCAGATCAGTTTTATATTACCCAGACTGCCATCACCCAGCAGATCCGCGCGTTAGAAGACAGCCTCGGCGTCCCGCTCTTTGACCGGTCGAGCCGCCCGATCTCCCTGACTCCGGCCGGAAGCGCATTTTTAAGTGATGCAAGGTCGATCCTCGGCCGCATTGATCAGGCGGTAAACCGGATTCAGGAGGTTTCAACCGGTATGGTAGGAACCCTGCGGATCGGATATACAAAAGGCTTTGAGCGAAGCAATTTTTCCAACTCCCTGCGTTTCTTCCATAATAAATATCCAAATATTCTTGTTTCCTGTTACCGCCGAAACACCGATCTTCTCGCCGCGGGGCTATTGAAGGACGAATATGATATTATTTTTACCTGGGACAGCACGGAGCTTGTGAAAAACGAGTCCATTGAATACCGGCTCATTGAACGCAGTCCTCTGATGGTCGCTGTTTACAGCAATCATCCACTTTCCAGGCGGGAATCCCTTCAGCGGTCAGAGCTCCACGGCGAACGCCTGCTGTTCATGACCCCGTCCAGCACCGGGGATTCCGTCAGTGACCTCCGCTTCTACGAGATGTATGAGCAGGCCGGATATCATCCGGACATCTTCTTCCGTTCCAACGATGTGGAGAGCATTCTCATGATGGTATCCATCGAGGAAGGGATCTCCATTATTCCCTCCTATGTGACGCATAAGCTGACAAATGCGGAAAACCTTGTGTTTATCCCGCTGATCGGCGAAGAGGAGGTCGTTGAGATCATTGCGGCGTGGAAAAGATCCTCCGGGAATCTGGCGCTGCAGCAGTTTTTGGGGCATTATCCATTGTTGAAGTCGGAGTAAAATATGTGTCGGCAGACTCGCCCGCCCACGTTTTAGGAAACCGCTTCTGCTATTCCCGGAAACTTTGTCCTCACTCTTATTGCCTTTCTTCTATATTTATGGTATTTTATATGTGCTTTTCATTTACAGGCCGACATTGCCGGCTCATTTGATACCCGGTGCGGTCTTATCAAAAACGCAGAATACTTTCGCCAGAATCAGCAGACCTTTCGAGAGGAACCAGACATGACACCAGAACATCCAATTATTTTATGCGGCTTCACAAGCAGCGGAAAGACCACTATCGGGAAACTTCTCTCCGAACAGCTCGGTCTCCCGTTTTACGATACGGATCAGATGCTGATCGAACATTACAAGATGACGATCCCGGAGATCTTCTCAGAAGGCGGGGAGTCTTTGTTCCGGGACTATGAACATGAGATCGCCCGTCAGGTATGCGGCCTCGGCCCGTCCGTGGTCTCCACCGGAGGCGGAATGCTGACCTTTGACCGGAACGGGGAACTCCTCGAAAAGAGCGGCATGATTTTCTATATCGACCGCCCGTTTGAGGACTGTTACCGGAATCTTGCGTTACATCCGGAACGACCGTTATTTAAGAATCACACAAAAGAGGAAATCGAGAATACCTATCTCACGCGACGCGGGTTATATAAAAAATATGCAAAGTACAATATCCCGAATACCGGGGAGCCGCAGGACGCGGTGGAGAAGATCTGTGCGCTTTTATAGTTGCCTCCGACCTCAAAAAACCAGCCACACGTTTTCCATTACGCTTCCCGCTCTAATGGATCCCATGTGACTGGTTTTTGTTTTTCAAGTTTCCTTTATTTTACTTCCGTCCCATCCGGCTTCCTGAGTCCTCTGGTATTCTTCTCCACCAGCCGTCTCGTCACCATGACCATATGGCCGCAGCCCATGCATTTTAAGCGGAAGTCTGCGCCCACGCGCAGAATTTCCCATTCCTGACTGCCGCAGGGATGCGGTTTCTTTAATTTTACGATATCGCCTACTTCATATACCATTCTCTATGTCTCCTGTTGCCTGAAACCTGTCTTCTCAAACGATCTCTTATTTCTTACAAATTTTCACACTTCATACGTTTTCTGCGTGTTGATCCTGTTCTAAATTCTTTTATGCCAGGATCTCGTCAATCTTTTTCAGCTCATTCTCCGAAAATCCCGTGCACTCAAGCGCCGCAAGACTGTTATCCAGCTGCGAAACCCTGCTGGCGCCCACCAGGACCGTTGTCACCTCCGGGCGGCGTAAGATCCAGGCGATAGCCATCTGCGCCAGCGTCTGTCCACGTTCTTCCGCAAGTTGGTTTAATTGTTTGATTTTTTCTAATTGTTCATTAGAAAGGTACCGCTGTGCCACCGTCGTTCCCTCACGGGATGCGCGGGAACCTGCCGGGATCCCCTTCAGGTATTTATCTGTCAATGCGCCCTGAGCGAGCGGGGAAAAGCAGATACATCCCACTCCGTTTTCATCAAGCGCGGAGAGAAGTCCGTCTTCCACCCAACGCTCCAGCATATTATAGCGCGGCTGGTGGATCAGGCACGGCGTTCCGTTCTCCTTTAAGATCCTGACCGCTTTTCTCGTTTCTTCCTCTTTATAATTGGAGAGTCCGACATAAAGCGCTTTTCCGCTGCGGACGATATCACTCAGTGCTCCCATCGTCTCCTCGATCGGTGTCTCCGGGTCCGGTCTGTGATGGTAGAAAATATCGACATAATCAAGCCCCAAGCGCTTCAAACTCTGGTCGAGGCTCGCCATCAAATACTTTCTGGAACCCCAGTTTCCGTAAGGTCCCGGCCACATATCATATCCGGCTTTTGTGGAGATCACAAGCTCATCCCGGTATGTACCAAGGCAGTCCTTTAATGCCTGTCCGAAATTTTTCTCCGCAAGGCCGTTTGCCGGATGTCCGTAGTTGTTCGCAAGATCAAAGTGTGTGATCCCGTGGTCGAATGCATGGCACAGGATCTCCTCCTGATCTGTAATCGTCTTTTCCAGTCCGAAATTCTGCCATAATCCCAGCGCGACCCGCGGAAGCTTTAAACCGCTTCTTCCACAGCGTTTATACTCCATAGTCTCATAACGATTCTCTGCTGCCTGATACATAGTTTCTGCCTCCCATATTTCCGCCTGTTGCAGTATTCCGCATTTATCCCGGCATAGTCCGCTATTTCCAGCCCTGATATTCTTTCCGGAATCACACTCCGACTGCGTCCCCAAGCACTTCACCGATCGGCCCGCTGATCACGAGATCCGCGCGGTTATCCATCGGTGTCACGGATTTATTGATGAGGACCAACTTATGTCCCCGGTAATAATCGATGAGCCCCGCTGCAGGATATACCGTGAGGGACGTCCCGCCGATGATCAGCACATCCGCATTCGCGATATATTTCACGGATTTTTCGATGGTCTCCTGATCCAGACCTTCCTCATAGAGGACTACATCCGGCTTGATCGTTCCGCCGCAGGTACATTTCGGGACTCCCGTAGAATTTAAGATCGCATCCAGCCCATAGAACTTTCCGCAGCGCGTACAGTAATTCCGAAGGACAGAACCGTGGAGCTCCAAAACCTCCCTGCTGCCCGCTTTCTGATGCAGTCCGTCGATATTCTGTGTTACGACCGCCTTTAATTTTCCCATTTTCTCTAACCTTGCAAGTGCCTTATGAGCTCTGTTCGGCTCCGCATTCGGAAACAGCATCTTGTTCCGGTAGAATCGGTAAAATTCCTCCGGCTTTCTCATATAGAAGGAATGGCTTAAGATCGTCTCCGGCGGATAATCATACTGCTGGTTGTACAGTCCGTCCGTACTCCTGAAATCCGGAATATGGCTCTCCGTGGACACGCCGGCACCGCCGAAAAATACGATATTGCTGCTCTCATCCAGCCACTTTTTTAATGTTTCCCGCTCTGTCATGACAGATCTCTCCTTTCTGTATTCAAGAACGTCTCGGCATTCTTGCTGCTCGTCACCTAAAGAGGTGGGCGTCATCTCACATCTGATATCATGCGCTTTTCTGCTTTGCCGTCAGCGGATCATGCACCGTTTGACCCTGATATCATTTATACAACTTCATCTAAGAACACTCCGTGAAACGGCTCAATATACTCCCCATACGGGATCTTCGCCACCTGCGCTGGTGTCCGGTATCCAAACAGCCACTCGGTAAGCTCCGAGATCGTCAGAACCTCCATTTTCCCCTTCGCGATAAACCGGGATTCCTGGATCATCCTCGAGCCTTCCTTTGTCAGCTGCCACAGCCATGCACCCTGATTCTGCGGTACGAAGAGATCGTTGATCCCGATCTCCACCGTCACTTCATCCTGCGGACAGTTCTCCGCCAGCCGGATCGTCTTTACGAACTCCGGCATGCAGACGATACGCGCCATGATCGCCGGCTTCCGTCCCGCCTCGCTCCGGTAATGTTCTCCGGTGTAGAGATAACGCATCTCCCGCTCCTTTAAGCCCCACTCACTCTGCATTCCGATAAACCAGTCATCGTCGTAGAGCAGTGTGCAGGTTCCATTTTCGCTGGCAAGCTCCTTCTCCATCCGCTGTAAATATGCCTCATCGCGGATCGCAAAGACCTCATATTGTCTCTTTAACCAGGCAGTCTGCCACTCCGCCAGATCTGCGCCCAGCGTCTTCAGGTTACAGGGCTCTCTGTGGATGTGGGGATTATATTTGAGAACCCAGCGCGGCTGATCATAAATATACCGAAAATCATAAGGACGGTACAGGGACTCTCTCGCCGGCATCAGGAACGTAAACGGCATCCGTTCTTCCTGCATATCCCGCAGCATCGCCAGCATGAGACTTCTCATGTATCCCTTGTGGCGCTCAGCAACCAGTGTGGAAACGCCGACGATATAGTCGCACACGGCCTCACTTCCCCGCATATAGATCTTATAAGGGTTCCGGTGGAGCATGGACACGATCTCGCCATTCTCCTCCCGGACAAGTACCTTGTTGTCCTTCATTTTTTCCTTAAAATAATAATCACAAAATTCCGTGGAATCTTCCGGGAACGCCTCTCTCCAGAGATCCAGGCATCTTCCCTTTTCTTCTGTCTCCAAATACCGTATCATACTTTACTCCGCGCTCTGTGCCTCAAAATCTAACTGTTTAATCCGATACTTTCTCGCGAAATCCATCGGCGCATAGGACATCTTCGCCTGACGGAGTCCCGGAAGTCCCATATCATCCTCGCGGTTTACGATCTCCGCCTCCGGGAATTCATGGATCAGGAACTGTTGGTTGATCATCTGGTAAAGGCCTCGCATTTCCGGGTTCGCCTTTTCGATATGGATGATCGCCATCTTTTCCTTATTATTATAGCTTCCGATGGAGAACGCCTCCAACTGGTCATCCACATAGATTCCGCCCATGCGGACTGACAGCATCGAGCAGTTCCTTAAGATCTCGTGGATTCCTTCCACTTCATAATCTAAGTGTCCCTCGACCTCCTGGCCTTTTCCCTCTCTCCATTGATCCAGAAACTTCCAGATCTCGCAGCCGTCCGAACAGCAGAGCGTCCGGTACTCATATCTTCCTTCATATGCTTTTTTGAACGCGTTCAGGTTGTTTTTCTTCTTATGAAGTGCTTTTCCGGACAATGTCTTCAACGCCTCCGCACTGTAAAGGTAGTCCTTTGCATCCGGAAGCTCCGTTACGGAGTAGCGGTCCGCCGGAAGCTTTAAATAATCCACCGCCTCCTGGTCCGCCAGATAAATCTCAAGCGGCAGATGAAGGTTCTCGTTGAAATATTGTTCGATCTCTTTAAAGTAGTGGGGCATATCTTCGATGGCGCACACAGGAAGAGATGCGTACATCTTTCCTAAAATCTTCATGATCCACAGAACCGCCTTGCCATCTCTCTCGCAGAAGTGGACATGATAGTAATCCGCCCAGAGAAAATTGTCAAGCATCACACTGTCACATGTATTGTCGTGGCGTCTTCCATAATACTTACTGAGTTCCGCAAAATTCTCGGCGCCCAGCTTCTGAAACTGTATATCCATATAATTGTTTTTTCCTTTCTAACTGCCGCTCATCTCCGGCAGCCGTTCCCGGTCTTTCACAGGAAATATTTTTCTGTTCTTATGGTTCCCTTGTTTTTTACTTTTTATAGTTTACCACACTTCCATAATAAAATGAAGCAATTTGTTTTTCGGCAGTTTTACTCAGAAAATCCAGTAAAATTAGGCTTTTTCGCTATTGACAATTCGAATCTCATGAGTATAATCTAATTTAGATGATACCGCAATGCGAAACTTAGTTCCGTATTATGAAACTCGGTATTAAGACTCAATATGACTTGATTATTGACTAAAACTGAATTTCCTAAATTTATAAAGCAAAAAAGGAGACAGGAATCATGAACGAAGTTTTAGAGAAGATCCAGAAAATTGGTATTGTTCCGGTTGTTGTACTTGACGATGCAAAGGACGCAGCACCGCTTGCAAAGGCACTTTGCGAGGGCGGTCTTCCGTGCGCTGAGGTTACATTCCGTACAGCTGCAGCAGAAGAGTCCATCCGTATTATGGCAAAAGAATTCCCGGAGATGTTAGTTGGCGCAGGTACTGTTCTTACAACTGAGCAGGTTGACCGTGCAGTAAACGCAGGCGCAAAATTCATCGTAAGCCCGGGCTTAAACCCGACCGTTGTTAAATACTGTGTAGATAAGGGAATTCCGGTAACTCCGGGTACTTCCAATCCGAGCGATGTTGAGATGGCGATCTCCCTTGGCCTTGATGTTGTTAAATTCTTCCCGGCTGAGCAGGCTGGCGGAATCAACATGATCAAAGCTATGGCAGCTCCGTACACACAGATGAAGTTCATGCCGACAGGCGGAATCAATGCTAAGAACATCAACTCCTACCTTGCGTTCGACAAGATCCTTGCTTGCGGCGGAAGCTGGATGGTTAAGAAAGACCTCGTAGCTGCAGGTGAGTTCGATAAGATCCGTGATCTTACAAAGGAAGCTGTTCAGACAATGCTCGGCTTTGAGCTTGCTCATATCGGAATCAACTGCGACAGCGAGACAGAAGCTGAAAAGACTGCTGACGCATTCGACGGTCTGTTCGGATTCACAAAGAAAGTCGGCAACAGCTCCGTATTCGCAGGAACCGCTGTTGAGGCTATGAAGTCCAAAGGACTTGGCTCCAAGGGTCATATCGCCGTTGCTACAAACTCTGTAGTAAGAGCAAAGAACTACCTTGAGATGATGGGATACAAGTTCAACGAAGAGTCCGCTAAGTTCAAAGGCGACAAGATGACAGCAATCTATCTCGCAGACGAGATCGGCGGCTTCGCAGTACATCTGGTACAGAAGTAAGCTTCATCTTCCGTTATAAAAATCGTAATTTATACCGCGTAAACAGGGAATCTGCTAACCGCTTTCCCTGCTCTGCGCGATCCATGACTATAAATCATATTAATTTTAAGGAGAATCCTCATGTCCAAGAGAGTTATTACATTTGGTGAAATCATGCTCCGTCTCGCTCCGGAGGGATACTATCGTTTCGTTCAGGCTAACAACTTCGGCGCAACATACGGCGGCGGCGAGGCTAACGTAGCTGTTTCCCTTGCAAACTACGGTTTTGACGCTGCATTCGTTACAAAGCTTCCGAAGCACGAGATCGGTCAGGCTGCTGTCAACGAGTTAAGAAAATACGGCGTTGATACTTCCACTATCACACGCGGCGGCGACCGTGTAGGTATCTACTTCCTCGAGAAGGGGGCTTCCCAGAGACCGTCCAAGGTTATCTACGACCGCGCACATTCCGCAATCTCCGAGGCTACACCGGAAGATTTCGACTGGGCTAAGATCTTCGAGGGCGCTGACTGGTTCCACTTCACAGGTATCACACCGGCATTAAACGACACTGTTGCTGCTATCTGCCTTGAGGCATGTAAGAAAGCAAAAGAACTCGGCATCACAGTTTCCTGCGACTTAAACTACAGAAATAAGCTCTGGACAAAGGCTAAAGCAGGCGAGGTTATGGGTGAGCTCTGCAAATATGTTGATGTCTGCATCGCAAACGAAGAGGATGCTTCCGATGTATTCGGTATCAAGGCTTCCAACACAGACGTTACAAAGGGTGCTGTAAACCACGAGGGTTACAAGGACGTTGCAAAACAGCTTGCTGACCGTTTCGGTTTCCAGAAGGTTGCTATCACACTTCGTGAGTCCATCTCCGCAAACGATAACAACTGGTCCGCTATGTTATACGATGGCAAGGACTACTACTTCAGCAAGAAATACGCAATGCACATCGTTGACCGTGTAGGCGGCGGCGACAGCTTCGGCGGCGGACTGATCTACGCTTGCTTAAGCGACATGGATGCTCAGAGCATCATCGAGTTCGCAGTAGCAGCTTCCTGCTTAAAGCACTCCATCGAAGGCGACATGAACATGGTTTCCGTAGACGAAGTTAAGAAATTAGCTGGCGGCGATGGATCCGGACGTGTTCAGAGATAATTGATCCCGTATTTCATATAGTTGCCCCATTTGCCAATAAGGGCAAGTTTATTCCTCAATATATACCATAAAACAAGGACCTCAGCGGCTGCCAATCGCTGAGGTCCTTGTTTTATGTACAAAATGTTGAGTTAAGTCTCTATTGTCAAATTTCTCTTACTAAACAATACTGCTTTAGCCCCATCCCCTTCTCGACGATCCCAAACACCTTAAATCCAAAATGCGCATAAAACGCCACATTCTTCTCATTATGTGTCTCCAGCGAGATCATCATCCGATGTTCCTCTGCATAGCGGATCGCGTCATCCATAAGCTTCTCCGCAACTCCGTGGTGCTGCACATTCGGGCTCACCGCGAGATAGATGATATGTAAACGGTTCTCCTGGTGGAGCTGGGCGGTCCAGTGGGAGTTTAAGTAATCACGTCCCCTGATAAAATTCCACAGCGTCTTTAAGCTCTTATCCTCCTTGATCAGATACTCATCTGTCTTCAAGGATGCCCACGCCTCCGTCAGGTAAAAGCGGACCGGATCATACTCCTCCGCCTCATCGGAGACGACCAACAGTCCGTTTAACTCCGGGCTGTCCGCAAAGATCTCACATGTCTCATAAAATTCGTTCAGATCACACTCAAAAAGCTCCGGCATCAGCCGTTTTCTCGTCTCGGCATCCGGGATCAGAGTCTCATAGAGCGGGTCCCTGGCAAAACATTCTACCAGCATCTTCTGGAGCCTGGGCAGATCTTCTCTCTGTACCCGGTACAATATCTGGCTGTCCATAACTAAAAATCCAACACCTCTTTCGCTTTTTTTAACCCCGCCGTCAACGTATCCACAGCCTGGGTCATATATCGTATATCATCGTCAAAGCAGACAAGCTGCTCTTCTTCCATTTTTCTGAGATCGGCAAGTTCCTCCGACACGTCATTTCTGCCTTCCGCGATCTTCTTTTGGAGGCTCTTGACCTCCTTCGAGAGATCCACATGGTGGACGATCCGTCCGGCACCCCACTGTAACCGGTCACAGTCCTGGTTCAGGACATATTCCGTAAAGTAGTGGTACACTTCATCATCGAACTGGAACGCGTACTGGTTGTTGTCCACCAGGTACAGGGCATCCAGGGCCCCCTGCACATCCCTGTTCTCCAGGCTTCGGACCGCGTCGCAGATATGGCGCAGATTGCTCTGGGCGGCCTCGTGGGGGAACAGGACCTCATCGTGCCAGTTCAGGCGGACGAAATAGTCCTGGCATTTGCGGAATAAGTAAAGAAGCTGTTTCTGGAGCGCAATGTTTCTATCATTCGCTTCTGTATCCGCTGCATTTTCGCCACGTTGAACAGTCGCACTTTCCGCTGCATCCGCCCCATCGGCCTCGGATTTTTCTTCTATATGAGATTCTTGACCACCTTTATGTATACAGCATGCAGCATCAGCATTCTTCACATCATTAATTTCTTTTACCTTCCGGTACACCTCATCCGCGATCTTCTTCGCCTCAGCCGTCCGCTCCAGCAGAACCCGGATACTCTTCTCGTCCTCCCGTCCCGTAACCGGTCTGACGCTCTCCTGGAGCGCCCGGAGCGTTCTTCCAACATTCACCGGCGCAACTTTCACCCGGTCGAATGCCATGACAAGAAGTCCATACAGCTCATGGTGGAACCGGAACACATCCGCGTTGTAATACTCGTCGTTGTCAAACTGGGAGTGATAATGGGTCTCCATAAACTCCGCGCTGCTGAATTCATTCACCATGGACGGAATTCCTGAGATCGCAACGGAGAAATCATCTGACCACGTCTCGATCGGGCACTGGACCCCGAGACCTTCCGGGTAGACCTTTCTCGCGTCCACGGGAAACTCTTTCACAAATTCTGTCAGGAAGTCTTCATATTCGTAGGTGGACCGGATCGCGTCCCAGGGATTGTGGGCGTAGGCCGGGAGCTCGAAATTCAGGTCCGCGATGACCTTTCCCTGCCATTCCGGCCGGAGCTTAAATACCTGCTGCCATGCACCGGTAGACCAGTCATACTTGGAGTTCTCGATCCCCCATTCCTCCGCCGCCATACAGCAGAAAACGATGGTCTTCTCAGGTTTATATCCAATCTCTAAAAGCGTCCTGGCGATCCCAAACATCAGCGCGATAGCGCAGTTATCATCCTGAAATCCATCAAAATAAGAGTCATAATGGCCGCTGAGCAGGATCATGTCCTCCGACCTTCCGGGAATGGTTCCCCAGACATTATAGGACGGCATATTTTCCTTCACTACGGATTTCGCATCAAACTGTACCGTGATCCGCGGTGTCTCCTTTAATGCCGCTTTCAGGATCTCCGCATCCTTTCTCGACATGGAAAACGCCGGGGCGTCCTTCGGTCCTGCGATATCCTGGGCATTTAACGCCTCACTGTCGATCTCTCCATAGCCGTTGTCCTGAACCGCGATCACCGCCGCCGCGCCCTTTAAGTAGGCCTGATACACCGGATAGTTGATCCACCACTCGTCTCTCTGGTTGATATCCACCATCACAAGGCATCCTGTCACATCCACGCCGTCATAGTCCGCTTCCTTTCCGCGTCCGGCGTAGACAAGCGGATAATCTTTCCAGCCATCCGTTACAAACTCTGTCTGGTAAGCACCGAGCTGGAATTCATGTTCCTTTCCGGCCCGGTCTGTAAAACGCATGACCGCTTTCTCGAATTCCCAGGAATCTAGGCAGAGCTCATCCTTATGGATATCAGAGAGCCCGATCCGCTTCATCTCCTCTTTCAGGAATTCCCCGGTGTCAAATTCCGCCTTCGATCCCGCCGTGCGGTAGCCGAGAACCGGATTGCTCTTAAATTCCTCCATCTTTTTCGCAAGGCGGTAGGAGTAGCCGATATCCACTGCCTTCAAATATATTTCTTCGATCTTCCTTCTGTCACTCTCCAAAGCTGTCAACCTCCTTATCCCACCTCTGCGGGCCTGTTCCCTGAGACCGGGAAGTATTACAAACTCCGCCGCATCCTGCTCACTGTTTTCCGTGATGCGGACACGCCGGAGTTTCATAATTTTTCTTTAGTTCTCTGCCTTATTCCCGGCTCCGCTCTCTTCCTCAGCGCCTGCTCTCTCATGAGTCGCATTGACCTCGACCTGAGTTGCCTGAACTGCCGCCTGGGCATCCGCATGTGCAGCAGCTTCCGGGTTCGGAACAGTACGCTTTGTGATCGGCATCTGGAGATTAACGCCAAATGGGTTTACAACCACTCCCTTTGCCTCTTTTACGAGGATGCTCGGGATCTTATCTGCGGTTACCGCGATCGCCTTGAACTGGTTCTTCGAGTTAAATTTTCCGAACTCAATGATGTCCGTAAAGATCGGCTGGTACGCATCACCGTTTTTCTGTTTTAATAACGGAACGCCCGCACCTTCCTGAAATGCGGTGATGTATGTTCCGCGGGTAAAGTCTGCAAGGATCTCCTCCTGCATCTCCTTTAACTCATCCGGCATCTTCTCGAATTTCTGTCTGCGGAGCTCCTGCATGAAGTACAGGGCTGTCAGGTGAAGACTCGGGTTCTCGATCCATGTCTTCTTCTCATCTTCCGGCGCGTCCGGCTTATTCTGGCCCGGACGGCTTACAAGCTCCGGAAGCTGGATCCGGCACTCGCTCTCCATATACTGGTCGACCATCAGGCAGTTTACACCCATGGTGTAGAGATTTCCGTAGAAGTGAAGCATCTGGTTCGCGTCCACCTTCGCGATCTGTACCGGGATCTTCTCCTCGATAAGGCGCTTACCTTCGCGTCTGATATCTTCCTCGTTAAAGTAGATCATAACCTCGTCATCGAATGTCTCTTTGTCACATACCACATACGGCATTTTTGTGCACAGAGACATGAGCACATAGATCTCCTTTGCGTTTCTTAACTGATTTAAAACCTGCTGTTTATCCATTTTTCTTTCCCTTTCGGTATTCATGCTGCGGCTTTTATCACCTTTTCCGGTGCATATGTCCCTCTGATGAATATTCTTTCCATAATTATTTTTCGTAAATGCGCAGCCATACTGAACAGTTACTTTTCATCCTTTTTGAGATCCGTCCCCGCTTTAGTTGCAGCAGATGATCGGAATTCCCTTATACGCGTTCTCATACACCTGTGCTGCTACCTTCGGCGGCAGGTTGATGCATCCGTGGGAACCGTTTGTCTGGTAGATCGTTCCGCCGAACTTGCTTCTCCAGTCCGCGTCATGAAGTCCGATCCCACCGTTGAACGGCATCCAGTATTTTACAGGAGTCGCATAATCTTCTCCCTTTAATACACGGTCTTTCTGTTTATAATACAGCTCAAAGAGTCCCGGAGGTGTCGTGTAGTTCTTTGACACGTTTCCGGATACGAACGGGCTGTCGATGATCACTTTTCCATCTTTATAGAAATAGAGATGCTGTGTGGCAAGATCCACCTCGATATAAGTCTGTCCGAAATCATAACCATCGTGGGTCGCGCCGCGGCTCTCGTAGATCGGCTCGCGCTCCGTTGTCTGGCACGCTTTTACTGCCTCCACGAGGGCGTCTGTCTCAGCTGTCTGGTTGATCTTCCAGCCATATTTTCCGTATACAACAACATCCCGGCCGGATGTCGTCTTATACTTATGGTTTCCGTAAGTGTCATACTTATCCGCTAAAGACTTCACATATGCTACTGCCTTGTCACGGTCTACCTGGATCTCGGTGCCGTTCGTCCCGGTCACCCATTTTGCCAGTTCCAGACCATCCAGGGTCTCTCTGCTGGATCCAAACACATATGTAATCTGGATATCCTTGTATGCGTTTAATGTTGTGCAGAGCTGTACCAGGTTCGCGTCATCAGATTTTACGGTGATCTTTTTATAGCAATCCTCGTCTGCAAGCCGGATCTGTTTTTTCTGGTTTAAAAGTGCTGATTTAACGGCAGCCTTCATTTTATCCATATCCAGTTCATTTCCCTGCACCTCCGGGATGATCGTAAAAGGCTTTCCCTCTTCGAAAGCAGAGATACAGGCATCGGAAGTCGGTGTGGCCGCCGTCACGCAGTGCAGGTTCGCAAGCGCCGCGGCAAGCTTCTCATCATCGAGCGTTGCCGCCACTGTCACAGTATAGGACTGGTCAGAGCCGGGTCCCGTCTTTCTTCCTGTGTCATTCTGCTCCTTTAAAATATCATCGACGCTGCCGGTAACGTTTAAGTGGTAACCGACATCGGTTCCCTTTAAGACTTCCAGGTTGCCGTCCGCGTCCTGTATTTTAATCTCGTAGTGTTCGTTGAAATAACCTTCCAGATATCCTTTCGCCTGCTGTGCCGTCTGCTTGGAGACATCCACCGCATTGATCGTAGTGCCGCGTACAAATTTTGCCGTATCGCTATCTGCCGCTGCCATCGCAGGAAACGCTGTTCCCACCACCAGCATGCCGATCACAGCGCCTGTCGGAAGAAGCATTCTTAATTTTTTCATGATTCCATCCTGCCTTTTTTATTTTCAGTTACCGGATTGCTCTCTTCTTGTTCGCCTCCGGCGCCCAAGAAGCTCCGGGCGTTGCCCTTATACCGCTTTTCATTCAAAAGCGTTTATGCAGGCAAGCTTGCAGCACGCTTTCGACTGCAGATTGGCACAATCCAACTGTCATTCTCTATTTTATCCAACGCACTACATAGTGTCAAGGTGATTATTTCTTGCTTTTTCCTTGATTTTCTGCGGCAAATGTGCGGCTTTTCATAAAAAGTGTCACCATGCAGATCGGTCGATCAAAAACGGCAGAACCTGTCGCCAGCTGCTGCATTCGGACACATGACAAGCAAAAAACGACACACGCCCGCCATTTACCTGACAGGCCTGTGCCGTTTTCATGCTAAGCTTTCATTTTGTCCTGCTATTTCTCGATAATGCTCTCCACATCATCCATGCCCGCGCAGAGCAGCGCAAGCAGCAATGTCTGCTGGCAGCCCTTATATGCGCCCTCGACCTTAAACTGCTCGGAAAGCATATGCGCGTGGATATCATAATCCGCGCCCATGCCGAGGCACACTGCCGGGAGTCCTGCTTCGAGAGCACGGTTGCAGTTTGTGGAACCACCATTTCCAAGCTTCGGCTCCTCGCATCCAAGATACTCTGCCGCCGCCATGGCGCCCTCTACGATCGGCGCATGGGCATCCTGATGGCCGGCATTGACATCACAGATATGTTTTACATCGTATGTGATCGTATCCATGCCCCAGCGCTCTGTCTCCTCCCTGCATGCCTCATCGATGGCATCGAAGATCTTCTTACGGAGCTTCTCAAGCTCTTCCTGAGAGTTTGAACGGAAGTTGAAGCGGATCTGTGCCACCGGAACGATCGCATGGACAGCCTCGAAGCTTCCCGCCTGCATGGTGGTCACCGCAAATGTAGTCATCGGCTCCTTCGGAACCTGGATCTCAGCGATCTTCGCGATCGCGCGTCCGGCCGCATGGATCGGGTTTGCTACCTTCGCGAAAGCTCCGCAGGCATGTCCGCCGATGCCGTGGAAGTTGATCTCGTATGTCTGGATTCCGGTCGCCTCATAGGTGATCTCCTGAAATCCCGGGCCGTCAACGGAAATGCTGGCATCCAGCTCCGGATGGTGGTTTACATAATACTGCATTCCTTTTAACGCACCGGTTCCTTCCTCCTGAACCGTTCCGACAAACTGAATATCGCCCTTTGTCTCAATTCCTGCCGCATTTAAAGCACGGATCGTAGACAGGACGGTCGCACATCCTCTCGTATCATCCACGATTCCCGGGCATTTGATAAAGCCGTCCTCACGGACGATCTCAAGCTTTGTATCAAGTGGGAATACCGTGTCCATATGTCCCTCTACAAGAACCTTCTTTCCACCGCCGGTACCTTTTCGGATGCCGACGCAGTTGCCGTACTCGTCGATATGGCAGTCTGTAAGTCCTTCCTCCTTAAACATCTCAAGAAGTCTCGCTGCCTTTTTCTGCTCATGGTTCGTCGGTGCCGGGATCAGGGTAAGCTCGATCTGTCTGTTGATGATCTCGTTCTGGTCATCTTCCATAAACTGAAGAGCTTTCTGAACCTTTGCATCCTTTGTCAGTGTGTCGAATTTCTTCTGAATCTTCTCGGAAACCTTATATTCCATCTGTCATTCCTCCGTTTTTCAATACTGAGTAACAGAAGCGGTCATCTCAGGCTGCCTCCTGTCCGATATTTTACCACAAAAAAGTTTTTTTGTGTATTTTTTATACGAACAAAAGTTTTTATGTCGCGAACACTCTCAAAAAAGAAGAGACCTGCCCGTGGCTTTCTTCCACTTTGGCAGGTCTGAATCTATGTATATGCTTTTACAGACGGATCTCCATCTCATCTAACGGCATTCTGTCGGTGTGAAGTCTTGACGGATGCGCCGTCTCTGCCGGATATCCGAGCGGAAGCATCGCAGTCGCAACAAGTCCCTTCATCTCCGGGAACAGCTCATGAAGCTTCTCCTGGCTGAACATGCCGACATAGCAGGTTCCAAGACCGAGATCTGCCGCCTGAAGCATCATCTGTGTCGCCGCGATCGTCGCATCGATCTCCCCGTGGTTCTTCATATCTCCCTCGCGGTTCCAGGCCTTCGCCGGATCATACGCGACAACAAGGATCACCGGTGCATGGAACTTGCATGCGGTGCACTCCTCTGCTTTCTCCAATGCCTCTCTGCTCTGCATCACAAGAATGCGCTGCGGCTGGAGATTGTGAGCCGTCGGTGCATTGTGACCTGCCTCCAGCACCTTTTCCAGCTTTTCTGCCTCCACCGGGCGATCTGCATATTTTCTAAGAGAATATCTTTCTGCGCATAATTTTTCGAAATCCATAATTGCCTCCTGTTTTGCGGTATTTCAAATATCAGCTCAGTGAAATAAAACGTCCCTGATGAAAACGCCTGCCTGATACCGCATATTTTGCGCTCATTATAGCCCACATCCGGTATTTTTTCAATAAAATAATAATAAGAGCCATCTGCCGGAGTTCCGATGAGATCGACAGGATCTTGTCATCCAGAAGACCTAAAACATGCGGTCCCAGAATAATTCCCGTGAACAGCATACCAATAATACGCGGCAACCGCAGCCCCCCCCCGCAGATTGCTGCGGCGGAAAGTCCCACTAAAAATATTAACGCAAGAGAGGTCAACATAATTACAGGATCTCCCCATATCGTCCCAGAAAGCTCTTCATTCTCTCATTATCGGATGCGAACACCTTCTCCGGCGTTCCCTCCTCGACGATCACGCCGCCCTCCATGAAGATCACGCGGTGGGAAATATCCCTTGCAAACGCCATCTCATGGGTAACGATCACCATGGCGATATTCAGATCTGCCAGAGAACGGATCACCTTTAACACCTCGGCTGTCAGCTCTGGGTCCAGAGCTGATGTGGGTTCATCGAAGAACAGGATCTTCGGGTTCAGCGCCAGAGCTCTCGCGATCGCCACACGCTGGCACTGTCCTCCGGATAACTGGCAGGGATAATAGTCTTCCTTGTCCGCCAGTCCCATCTTCTTTAACAGCTCTCTCGCTTCCTGATATACCGTCTCCTTGTCTCGCTTCTGCACATGGATCGGCGCGTCAACGATATTCTTCAGCACAGAATAATGCGGGAAAAGATTAAAATTCTGGAACACGAGACCATACTGGCTCCGGATCTCCTTCATGTCCTTCTTATCCGCATAGACCACATGTCCGTCCTTGTCCGTCCATGCCGCTTTTTTCCCAAGATATACGATCTCGCCGCCATCCATCTTCTCAAGCATTGTCGCGCACCTGAGCAGCGTTGATTTCCCGGATCCGGACGGTCCGATGATGGATACGATTTCGCCCTCGCCGATGCTGATGGAGATATCCTTCAGCACAGACAGGTTCTCAAATGATTTTTCTACATGATTTAACTCTAACAGATTCATGATCCACAGACCTCCAGTCCTACCGGTAATAATCCAGCTTTTTCTCGATCCACTCCATAACGACAGCCACGATGAGGTTGAACACATAGTAGAAAATTCCGGCTGCGACAAACGGGATCATATTTGTCTGGGATGCTGCCAGGGCTTTCGCGATCGTGAACATCTCAGCGACACTCAGGGTGAACGACAGGGACGTATCCTTTACAAGTGTGATCACCTCGTTTGTGATCGACGGCAAAATTCGCTTGATGACCTGAGGCAGAATGATCTTGAAAAAGGTCTGAGCTTTCGTGTAGCCAAGGATCTGTGCCGCCTCATACTGGCCGATCGGCATCGACTGAATGCCGCTGCGGTAGATCTCTGCAAAATATGCCGCGTAGTTGATCACAAAGCCGATAAAGGTCGCTGTCAGGCGGTAACCGCTGCCGACTTTAATATGAAACAGATAGTATGGTCCGAAATAAACGACCATCAGCTGCAGCATTAACGGAGTTCCGCGCATGATAGAGATGTAAAATTTTACGATCATGCTGATCACGCGATTTTTCGATAAGCGTCCGAACGCCACAATAAGTCCAAGTGGAAGAGAAAACAGCAGCGTGATCACGAAGATCTGCGTACTGATCAGCATACCACTGGCGAGCTGTGCGACCATCTGCCCGATTGTCATTTTACCCATACGATCTTTACCTGCTTTCCTTCTTAATAAATAACACAAATTACGGGAACTGTTTTCCGGTTCCCGTAATCAAAATTCTTTTACTATTTTAGCCGATATGGGAATGTCTGTCAAACAGCATTTCCATATCCCGCAAGATTTCTACAACTCCGACACGCGCTTACTTTCCGATCGTCGTAACGTCCTCGCCGAACCATTCATCAGAGATCTTTGCTAATGTGCCGTCGGCAGCCATCTCCTCTAACGCTCCCTGTACTTTATCTCTTAACTCTGTGTTGCCCTTCTTAAAGCCAACGCCATATTCTTCCTCGGAGAGGGAATCGTCAAGGATCTTAAAATCTGCATTTCTCTGCTTGATCTGGTAGCCTGCAACAATCACGTCCATTGCGACTGCGTCAACCGCACCCTGTTCGAGATCCATGAATGCGGTATTATAATCCGGTGTCGTTAAAAGCTGGCCGAATGTATTTGCGAGATCCTGATTCTCCTTTAACGCAGCCTCTGCGGAGGAATCGGCCTGTACTTCCACGACTTTTCCCGCAAGGTCAGCCTGACTCTTGATATCGGAATCGTTCGCTACAACGAATACCTGCTTGTTTGCCATATACGGTGTAGTCCAGGTATAATCATCCTCGCGGCCTGTGATCGTAAATCCGTTCCAGATACAGTCGATGTTGCCGGATTCAAGCTCCATATCCTTGGAGTCCCAGGCGACCGGCTGTGCCTTGTATTCGAGACCGAGACGGCTTGCGACTTCTTTCGCGAGATCAAGGTCAAAGCCTGTGTATTCGCCGTTGTCGCCAACAAATCCCATTGGCGGGAAATCCTGATCGAAGCCGACGATCAGTGTGCCTCCTGCTGCTTCTGCCGTCTCCGCAGCTGTCGTACCTGCTGTTGTTGTCTCCTCTTTTTTCTCGGCAGTTGTCTCTGCTGCTGTCGTCTCTGTCTTTGCTCCGCCGCATGCTGCGAGGGAAAGTACCATTGCAGATGCCATAACTGCGCTTAATAATCTCTTTTTCATCATTATTTCCTCCTCTTATCTGTCCGTGATCCGGCTGCCCGGACCAGCTTTTTGTCATATCCGAAAACCGGCCGCATTTTTCTGTCCGGTTTTACCTCTCTGTTTTCATCGTGCTATCATGTTACCATACTAAAGTGTTTTTGTAAAGCTATTTTTTAATGAATTTTTCAAAAAAATGCGGTATAATCTTTTTTATGCAGAAGAAACTATATCCGTATTTATCTCAGGCGAGAAGATTCCCGCCTCTTTCATGTGGTGAGTAACAGCAAATTTGTCTCAGTGGGAGTCAGGTCTCCGAATGAGATAAACGCGCTGCGAATTTACTATTTTTAAGGAGGTTCCTGTCTTATGTGTACAGCAGCAACTTACAAGACAAAAGGCTTTTATTTTGGAAGGACCTTAGACTACGAGTTTTCCTACGGCGAGGAGATCACGATCACTCCCCGCAATTACCCGATCCCGTTCCGCCATATGGGTACACTTACATCCCACTATGCCATCATCGGCATGGCGCACGTTGCAGACAATTATCCTCTGTATTATGATGCCATGAACGAAAAGGGACTCGGCATGGCAGGACTTAACTTTGTCGGAAACGCCGCCTATGCAGAGCCGGTGGATGGAATGCAGAATGTTGCTCAGTTTGAATTTATCCCCTGGATCTTAAGCCGGTGCGCAACTATTCCGGAGGTCCGCGAAGCGCTTGCCCGCATGAATCTTGTCGGAACACCTTTTAGTCCGCAGATGCCTGCCGCAAGCCTCCACTGGATCATTGCGGATAAAAACGAGGCGATCGTCGTGGAATCCATGACTGATGGACTCCATGTCCATGATGATCCTGCCGGTGTTCTCACAAACAATCCGCCCTTCGATCTGCAGATGTTCCATTTAAATAACTATCTCGGACTTTCCCCGCGCCAGCCGGAAAATCATTTTTCTCCGGAGCTTCCGCTTGCCACCTACAGCCGCGGCATGGGCGCTCTCGGTCTTCCGGGGGATCTCTCTTCCCAATCCCGCTTTGCCCGCGTGGCATTCACCCGCGCAAACTCGATCTCCGGTGACAGCGAAGAAGAAAGCGTCAGCCAGTTCTTCCATATCTTAGGCTCTGTGGACCAGCAGCGCGGCTGCTGTGAGGTTGCAGAAGGAAAATATGAGATCACGATCTACACCTCCTGCTGCAGTGCCGAGACCGGAACCTACTACTATACGACCTACGAAAACCACCAGATCACCGCGGTGGATATGAAAAAAGAAGCGCTTGATTCCGATGCCCTGATCCGCTACCCGATGATCTTAAAAGGCGAGATCCGAAGACAGAATTGACGGAAACGTCTGAACGGTTCCGTTACAATAAATTCAAAATATATTTTCAGGAGGAATTTCCCATGAATCCCTATGCTCTGATCGATCTGCACTGTGACACACTCACAGACTGTATCCATAAGGGGCTGACCCCGGACACACTTGATGATCCGGGTCGTGTCCTCTCCCTGTCCTCACTTCCGTCCGATGTTCACTGGGCACAGTTTTATGCCATCTTCATCCCGGATCAGCACCGCGGACAGGCTGCCATCGATTACTACGAAACAAACCGTGACAATTTTAACCGCCAGATGGAAAAATTCCATGACCGCATCTCCCCCTGCCGTTCCGCTTCCGATATGCATGCTGCATGGGAGGCAGGAAAGACGGCCGCTTTTCTGACCATCGAGGGCGGAGCAGCTCTCGCCGGTGATATCACCCGCGTAAAAAAACTGGCAGATGACGGAGTCCGCTGCATGACACTTACCTGGAACGGCGAAAATGAGCTCGGTTCCGGACACACCACCACTCACGGAATGACAGATTTCGGACGGCAGGCAGTCCGTGAAATGGAAGACCGCGGGATCCTCGTTGATGTCTCCCATTTAAACGACACCGGCTACGCCGACCTCTTTGAGACCGCCCGCCGCCCGTTCGTTGCGACCCACTCCAACGCGCGCGCCATCTGTTCCCACAAGCGGAACCTGACGGATGATATGATCCGCGAGATGGTCCGCCGGAACTGCCTCATCGGCCTCAACTACTGCAAGAGTTTCATTACCGATGGAGGCATCGGCGATTCTCCCGACGACCTCTACCGCCACATCGAGCACTTTTTCAGCCTTGGTGCCTATGAAAACCTCGCCCTCGGCTCCGACTTCGACGGTGCGGCACTTCCTACATACCTGAACACTCCGGCAAAGGCTGCTGATCTCTACGAATATTTTCTGGAAAAGGGAATGTCAAAGGAGCTGGCGGAGGGCATCATGTTCCGGAACGCAGAAGAATTTTTCAGGAAAAATCTGTAATTTGCATCCGTCTGCCCGCAAATGCGCACCATCGGCACGTTAATGCCTTTTGTGTAGCAGGGAATTCCCCGAAACTTCCTGTTACAAAAAAAGGGCGTATGAAAAATGAAACTTCATTCTTCACACGCCCTTCGCGTCCGATCCTGTTTTGTTTCAGGATCATTTTTTTAATTTTTTCAAGGCTCCCTCAATTCCGCCTTCTACCAGAATGCAGGCATCCGAAAAGCAGTCCAGATCCTTTGCCTTCATCCCATTGCTACCCAGTCCGGAAACAGACCGACAAACACTCTGCAATACGCCCTGCAGATAAAGTTCTGCTTTTCAACCGACATATTCGCAATTCCCGGATTGCTCTGCAGAAGGTCTGTCTCCGGATATCACATAGCTCTACGATCTCCCGCACGGTAATATCGTCGATCGTCTTCTTTGCCAATAACGTCGTCAATGCCGTCGAAATATCTACCTTTGTCCGATCCTTCATCGCTTTTCCTCCCCCCCAGTAATGCGAAAAATTCATTCCGGACCGACTCCGTCGATGGAATCTGTCAGAAAAAAGACCGTCCTATTTCACATAATGGATCCTGCTCTGATCGAACCGATCCTGCTGGGTCCGCTCCTCATCCGGGTAACCGAGAGCAAAGATGCCGAAGGCATGCTGTCCCGCCGGGATTCCGACGATCTTCTCTACATCCTTCATCCGTTCCTCTCTCGGAGCTACGCCGAGCCATACGCCGCCAAGTCCAATCTCATCCGCTGCAAGCCACAGGTTTTCCATCATGATGCTCATATCGATCTGTGCAAATTCCGGCAGATCGCATTCCTCACGGTATGCAGTCACGATCGCCACCGGTGCTTTTCCTGCCGGCGCGGAGAACGGGCTGGACTCTCCGAGCTGTTTTAAGACTTCACGGTTTTCTACTACATAAAACTCCCACGGCTGCTGATTCTTCGCGGACGGCGCTGCCATCGCTGCCTCCAGAATATAACCGATATCTTCATTTGATACAGCCTCATCTTTAAATTTACGAATACTCACACGGTGAAATAAATCTGCCATTTTTTAACCCCATTTTCTTTCTTGATATATTATAATTCTCAAAAACTTTGCTATTCCCGGACAGCTAAACTGAAGACCGTTATAGCCAGCTATTTTCCGGGAAAAATTCTCATATTTATATTTTTTACTGCAATTTCCTGATCTCCAGCGGAAAACTTACATCCTCGGAATCCATATATACAACGCCAATCTTCGCTCCGCTGTCTCCGCCCAGAGCATCCTCATCCATCGGACAGCCATCCTTCATGAACCCCATCTCAGTTCCATCTGCTGTCACCATCATAAACGTGCTCATCGCATTGGCCGTCGTCGTTCCCTCTGCGTATGCGATCGTCCAGTCATCATCTCCCGGTGCCGCGATCACCATATTGACTTTCTCCAGATCCATATTGTCATGGACCTCGACACCGATATAGCCGATCACAACAAGACTGTCATCCGCGATCTCGGTCTCCACGTCACCAATATTCCCGGTCGTGATCACATATTCTCCACCGTCATCTGCTTTGAGCGTAAACGTTCCTTTTTCGTCATTCGTCCCCGTCACGATTCCCTGAAGCAGGTGATAATCCGCAAGCCTCTCATCGTCCTGCGCCGCTGTTCCACTGGTTTCAGAAGACTCACTCTCTGCCATCCCTGTTCCGGTTGACTCAGCCACTGTCTCTGCTGCCGAAGTTGTCTCCGCCGGTTCTGCCTTCTGGCATCCGGCCGCCAAAGCTGCGCTCATTGCTACTGCTGTCATGTACAAATACGTCTTTTTCATAGCTGTCTCCTCTCTGTAAGCCGCATTTCATTATAGCATATTTCTTATATCTTATCAATCAGACTGCTGACGCACACATTGAACACACACATCAGCTCTTCTGTGCCAATATCATACCACATCCGGACAGCGGAAAATCCTAAATTTCTGTTAAATTTATTTTACCTTCTGACATGCAGTTACTGTTCGCGCCTTGCGCAAACAGTAACTGATTTTGCCGATGCTTCGCATTCCAAATCGGCAAAATCCACTACCACCACTGTTAAGAAACCCTCCGGTCACCGCATCTTGCGATTCCCGGAGGGTTCTTCATTCTCAATTTGGCAGGGTTTTCTCTATTTTCTCACAAACTCCCCATGTGCCCTCTTCTCGAGAAACGCCGTCGTCGCTTCCAGATGATCCTGCGTTCCAAAGCAGGAAGCGAAGATATCTGTCTCTGCCCCAAGGCTTTCCTCCAGTCCGGCGCTCATAGCGGTGTTGATGGACTTTTTCATATTTTCCACTGCAAGTGGTGCCATATCCGCGATCGTATCCGCTAATTCAAAGGCTCTCTTTAACAGTTCATCCGGCTCAACGACATCCTCCACAACACCAAGCTTCAGCGCTTCCTCCGCAGAGAGGCTGCGCCCCGTATATAAAAGCTCCTTGGCTCTGGAAGCGCCGACCGTTCTCGGAAGAAGGACTGTACTGCCCCATCCCGGAATCCCACCGAGCTTGATCGTTGGAATTCCGATCTTCGCGTCCATGGCTGCCACAGTGATATCTGCCGCCAGAATCATCTCCATTCCACCACCGAGAGCATAGCCGCGGACCGCGCAGATCACCGGAACTCTGTGATTTAAAATTGACCGGATCATCTTTTTCCCGCGTCTTGAAAATTCTGCCGCTGTTGTTTCATTCAGCTGAACTTCCTCCTTGATATCTCCGCCTGCCGTAAATGCCCGCTCCCCTGCTGCCGTGAGAATCACGCAGCGGACTCCTGTATCCTTCTCCGCCATCTCCAGCGCCTCTGTGAGCTCGTCCAACATCTGGGAATTAAACGCGTTTAACGCCTTCGGACGGTTGATCGTGATCAGTGCTGTTGTGTCTTTTTTCTCGTAAATCATGAATTCCATGGCAATTTCTCCAATTCTTTGTAGATCGTTTTTCCGGACTCATTTTTCGGTACCTTGTCGATGGGAAGAACCCGGACACCTCCCGGGTAAAGTCCTGTTTTCTCTGTCAGGAACTCCGCTGCCTCCTCACAGGATGCCGGATCCATTCCTTCCATATAGATCCGCATCCGGTCATCCTCTCCGGTACAGGCGAGCTCCACACCCTCATAGCGACCGCGAAGAAGCTGCTCAATCTCATCCATATTGACGCGCTTTCCATACATCTTCAAAAACCGTTTTTTCCGTCCGGTGATATAGTAATATCCCTCTGCATCGCGCTTTGCCATGTCTCCGGTAAACAAAACGCCTCCGCGCTCGTCTCCCTTTTCAAGATCTGCCGCACATTCCGCATATCCCATCGTGACATTCGGACCGCTATACACAAGCTCCCCCACCGTATCCGGCTCTTTGATCTCTGTCGGGCCATCCTCCATGATCCGGAATTTTCCGCCCGGGATCGCGATTCCCATGCTGCCGCATTTTCTGATGGCATCCTCTGCGGGAAGATAACTCATTCTCGCCGTCGCCTCTGTCTGCCCGTACATGACAATGAATTTTCGTCCTGTGGACATCGCATATTCCGCAAATTCCCGATGCAGATTCACCGGAAGCTTGCCTCCTGCCTGCGTCATCGTCCGTAAGGACGGCAGCTCCATTTTAAAGAAATCAAGTCGCTTCAGGATCTGATAGGTGTAAGGGACGCCGCCAAAGGAAGTTGCTCCCTGCTCCCGGAAAAAATCCCAGAACTCCCGCTCAAACAGCGTATGCTCTGTCAGCAGCACAGCTGCTCCCACCTGAAAATGGCTGTTCATGATCGAAAGCCCATACGTGTAGTTCATCGGCAGCGTTGTGATCGGACGTTCTGTCGGATCAAGTTCCAGATATTCCGCGATCGACTCCGCATTTGACGTAACATTTTTCCGGCTCTGTCTTACAAGCTTCGGGCTTCCCGTACTGCCGGAGGTCGTAAGGAGAAGCGCAAGCTCCGGATTCAGCCCCGTTTTCCGTTTGGCATCCCGCTTTGCAAGCTGATAACCAAAGCACTCCGAGCCCTCCAGTACCGTTCCATCCGTTCCTGTAAGGTCCTCCGGCATTCCGATCAGATAATCCGGCTCATAGGTCCCGATCAGTGTCCTTAAAAGCTCTCGGTCCATTCGATGCTCTAAAAGCAGAGGAACCACATGATTCCTAAGACAGCTCCTGTAATAAAGAACTGCTCCGACGGTATTCCTGCAATACAGGAACGCAAGCCTTCCCTCCTCCAGAAATTTTGATCGTTCCTCATATATCTTCTCAAATTCTCCGTAGGTGATCCGGTTTCCCTGATCATCCGCAAGCATCAGATTCGCTGAAAATTGATCATTTCTTTCAATAAAATTCATCCGGCACTCCTTTCTGCCCTACCGGATCGTCCGGGACAGAAGTTGGATCATGTCCTTTCCGTCCCAAACCAGATCCATCCATAGTGTCTGCCCCACAGGGACGATCTGATGGGTACCGCGAAGCCTGTGATGCAGAACACATCCACGGAGTTCCTGCTTCTCCACGCCGAAATAAACCAGGGCCTGTGTTTTTTCGGACACGGCAGAGATCCATTCTTCTCCGTTTTTCATATGATATTCCAGAAAGCTTCCAAACCGCATCCTTTGTTCCGAGGCTGTTCCGGGGATATCCTTCATTTCCGTGACATAAAGTCTGTTCTCGAATTTTCTGACCTTCACGATCCGCGCCCCGCCTGCTGCCAGCTCCCACAGATCACCATATTTCACGCTGACCTTGTGCTCTGTGAGCCCATACCGCTTCGCAGTCTGGGCAAGTGCCTGCCAGAATCGCCCGGCCGCCGCTTCTCCCGTTCTTGGACAGCTCTCCCTCCAGAATACTGCCCGAGGACACGCGCAGGCGTTCTGATCCATGCTGAAGGTATCGTTGTAAAAACGCATTGCCGTCTCTGCCAGCCCCTCTTCCGACAAGGCAAGAACGGCATCCGCGTCAAACACAGCTATGGACGCGCGGTCCGGAAAGACGACCTCCGACGCTGACGGGCCAATCGGAATCTTCCGGATCTCTTCCACAGTCATATCACCGCCCCAGATCACCCGGCCGTCACACTCTCTGCTGAATTTCTCCGTTGCCTCCCGGTTTTCCCTCCCGTATGTGACAATGGAGATCCGTCGTTTCAGAACTTGAAATTCCGGCAGTCCCAAAAGCTCATCGATCAGCTCACAGACCTTTTCGCTTTCCGTGTTTCTTCGCGCCGACACCCGCACCCGGCAGGAATTTCCTGCCAGCAATCCGATCGCCATCGTGTATACAAACAGAAGCGGAACATTCGACGGCGCAATATGAAATGTTCGTCCCAGCCCAAGCCGGAAACCACAGTTTTCATACCGTTTTTTATAGCTTTCGAGGTTGGAACGCCTGAGCCAGAATCCGAGAGAACGCATTTCCTCTCCGGACAACATTCTCGGAAGTTCCCGGATCCGCTCTGAGAGTGCCGATAGAAACTCCATGGTGGTCTCCTCAAACGGGATTTCCGGTACCGATGTGATCTCCATCTCACCTGCTAAAAGAGTGACCGCCTCATTCTCCCCACGAAGCTCTTTTCCTGTCTCAAACGTATCGCTGCAGCCCCGGATTTCCGCCTTTGGGATCCTGCCCGTGATCTTAATATATTTTCCTTTTCTTCCGCATGGGCAGTCATCCTCTCCAACGATCATTCCCTTATCTTCCGTCAACACCGAATGGCCCGGATAGGACCAGGCCATCGGTGTCAGGACTTGGATCACGCCCTCTGTTCCATTTTTGCAACAGGAAAAGTCTTCCATATTTCGGATCAGGACATCCGAATAGCTGCTCACATGCAGATGACCGCACTCGCATTCCATGTAGATGCAGCCGGTCTGCTCCGCCATCCCGTAATAATTCCGCACATCGAGGATCCCGCAGACTTCCCGGAGTCCGTCCCGGAATTTCTCTGCGGACACCGCCTCCTTCGCCAGCTTCTTCCAGCCGCCGCCATGGATCAGGAAACCATGTTCCAGATGAAGCCTGTGCCCCGATCTTTTCAACGGCTCATAAAAATATTTCCAGACCATATAGGTAAACCCAAACACAAGGACCGGTCCGTCACCGGCCTTCTCAAGAAATGCCTCCACAGTCTCAAGATCCAGAGACATATCTTCCTTCAGCGCGTAACAGCGTTTTGACCCGAAGATCGAAAATCCCAGAATCCCGGCTCCCCTCGCTGAAAACAGTGCCCGGTCCCGCAGGACATTCGGCGCGTCGATGATCAGCATCGGGATCCGCTTTTCCCCGATAAAATCGGCCATGATCCGCTGCAGCGTCTGCTGCTGCCAGGCTGCGGTCCGCTCATCCAGAACGATCTTTGAAGTCTTCTGTCCCGTAGTCCCCGAAGAAGTCACCGTCTTAAACACAGCTCCTGTGGGAACGCTTCGAAGCTCCATCTCCTTAAACATGGATACCGGAACCATGGGAATTTCTTCTTCTCTCCGTTGGCTTCCCGACACATCCCCCAGCGCGCTGCAGCACCGGTCATAGATCAGGCACCGGTTTCTGTGGCTGTCTGTCAGCTCACTGAGCATATCCGCGTAAATTTTTTTCTTCTCCTCCGCTCCCAGCTCATAGGGGCCGCGTTTTAAAAGCTCTTCATAATTCATGAAATTCCCTCACCTCCCTGTTCATCCGGAACGGCTCTCCGTGTCCCGGAAAGATCCATGTCCCATCCGGAATCGTTTTCAGCCAGGGTTTCGCGTATTTTTCATATGCGTCCCCATCTCCTCCCGGCAGCCTCGTAACGACCCTGTCCCCAGGAAGAAGATAGTCCCCGCAAAAGATACATCCGTCATATCGGATCACCATACTCCCGGGGGTATGCCCCGGAAGCGGGATCAGCTCCAGCTGCCTTGTTGCAAATTTGCAACAGATCCGGTCCGTAAATGTCAGATCCGCCTTCCGGCACTGAAACGGAGGATAATGTACAAGTTTCTTTTCCCCGCTTTTAAAGTACAAAAATGTCTCCATCATGCGGGACATATTTCTCGTCTGGTTCCCGATTCCCGCGCTGCAGGCCTCCGTTGCCGCCACTGTCACCGGATATGTCCTCCGGAGTTCATTTAATCCGCCGATGTGGTCACAATGTTCATGGGTCAGAAGGACCAGCCCCGGCATCAGGCCCCATTTCTGCAGCAGCTCCCGGATCGCTGTAAAATCGTTCGGATCGATGATCATGCATTTGTCCTCTTCCCGGATCACATAGCAGTTGCTCTCCGTCACCGGTTCCACGATCCGGAAGATCCGGTCCGGATATGGGTTATTCAATCGTTACCCCGTAACGTCCAAGAACTTCTTTTCCCTTTTCATAGGACGTGAAGTCCAGAACATCCGGCGTATCCATATGAATATCAAATGCCTCTTCCAGCTCCCCTACGAGATCCATATGTCCGATCGAATCCCAGAGCGGAATTCCGCGGTACTTTAAGCCCGGAAGCTCCTCCTCTGTCTTGTGAAACATTCCGATAAAAATTTTGTTGTATTTTTCAAGATTTGTCATTGTATTTGCCCTCGCTTGATTCTTTATATTTTTGATCTCTGCCATGAAATATCTCTTATCTCATTGCATCAAAAAGATTGTGCCTTTTGTGTAACAGGGAATTCCTCGGAATTTCCTAATTACATAAAAACAGCTCTTTCGACATGAACTGTCTGCATTCTGCCCATACCACCGTCTCATGATCCTGGTTTTCACACACTCCGGAAAACGTCCCGATGTAACCGTCCTCCCGTTCCTTACAGGCTGTAAATGTCACCTTTGCGGTGATCATATCCCCGTAAAAAACAGGCTTCAAAAACCGCACCTGCTCTTCGATAAAGACAGTCCCCTCACCTGGAAGCTTCGTGCCCATCACCGTTGAGATCAGGCTTGCCGCCAGAACACCGTGAACCACCGGCTTTCCGTAAGGCGTTTTTTTCGCGAATTCCGCATCCGTGTGAAGTCTGCTGTAATCTCCGGTGAGCGCTGCAAACCTGTCCACGTCATCCTTAAAGAACGTCTTTGTAACCTCTGCCGTGTCACCGATACGAACATGGATTCTACTGTCTGTCTCTTCTTCCGGCATCGCGTCTTTTCTGCCACAAACTTCCGCGTTCTTTTTCGCTTCCCTGTCCTGCTCCAGATACGTCTTTACCTCAGAAAAGCTCCGCTCCGTCGGGAGAAGAAACAGCTTTTTCTTTGGTACAAGCCCATCCACTGACGCACAGGCCCGGACGCAGCCGCAGACAACAAGTCCGATCTCGCATTCTTTCATGTCCCCGGCTGCAAAGTCAAACTCATGTTCCGGATATTGTTCCTGCAGGCGTTTTACCTGCCGTCCCCTGTTGTATACAGGATTGCAGCCGCCACAGTATTTGATGCCGATCCTCATATGCATTCCTGCGCTTCATGGTTATGATTCAGAAGCTTTCTCGCGAAATCCAGAAGCTCCGGGCTGATCTCATTGACGAGAACAACCTCCTTTACCTCCGGGATCTCTTTCTGGACCTCTGCCGCAATCAGTTCCTCCGTTGTCAGTCTCGCTGACGGACATCCGGAACAGTGTCCGGTCAGGCGGATCTTTAAAACTCCATCTGCATACTCTACGATCTGCACGTCGCCCTCATGGGATAACAGCGCCGGACGGACCTTCTCTTCCAATACTTCATCGATTCTTTCTATCATTGTGATACCTCCTGATCTGCCCTCGAAAGACCGGGGTCTTTTTCGTTGTTCCGAATCCGGAACACACACAGCGCTCCGAATTCTTTGTCCTTAGTTATGAGCAATTTTTATGCCAATCACCCCGGTTTTCAGGGAACCGGATCGTCCGTCCACGAACTGCCCGGTTTTCAGGCCTTTCATCCGCGTGCCATATTCTATTTTTCTTTATCTCAGTGATTCTCATTCCATATCCCGGTGCCTTTCTGTTGCGTTTTTGCAACAAACGACAATTTATTTCATTTATGCAACAGATTTTTCCGGAAATCGGGGAGAAAATCCCTGTTCTGGTCCCGGATCTCCGGTTACTTCCGTCAGGATTCTGTTCGATCATATTTCATTTCTTTTTTTATTTTTATTTCCTGTCATTCTTTTCTTCCTTAATATATTCTTTCTGGCTATCTCCCGAAAAAAATAAATTTCCCAAAAATCTCCCTCCCGCTTTTGTAACTTTGGCACATGGATTGCTTTATAGTAGGTCAGTTCCGAAAACGGAACACAAGAGCTTATGAATTCCAAAAAGGACCTGCAAACCAGAAGTCCTTCGGATGTATAGCAGCTACTCACAAAAACTTATCAGGAAAGGATGCAGCCGCAACGAAAATGGCTGCGAAGGGAACATGTGTTATGGCATTAATGACAGGTGAACAGTATGTAGAGAGCATGAGAAAATTGAATCTTCAGGTTTATATGTTTGGTAAGAAGATCGAAAATCCAGTTGACGATCCGATCCTCCGTCCGTCCTTAAACTCTGTAAAAGCAACCTACGATCTGGCTCAGGATCCGGAGTACGCAGACTTAATGACAGCAAAATCCATTCTTACAGGTGAGACCATCAACCGTTTCACACATATCCATCAGAGCACCGATGACCTGATCAAGAAGGTTAAAATGCAGAGACTCTGTGGACAGAAGACCGCAGCCTGTTTCCAGCGCTGTGTCGGCATGGACGCGTTCAACGCCGTTTACAGCACAACCTATGAGACAGATGAAAAGTACGGAACACATTACCATGAGAACTTCAAGAAATTCCTCCAGTACGTTCAGGAGCATGACTACACCGTTGACGGCGCTATGACAGACCCGAAGGGTGACCGTTCCCTTCCGCCGCACTTACAGGCAGATCCGGATCTTTACTTAAGAGTCGTTGAGAGAAGACCGGACGGAATCGTTGTCCGCGGCGCGAAAGCTCACCAGACAGGTTTCGTAAACTCTCACGAGGTTATCGTAATGCCGACACAGGCGATGGGCGAGGACGACAAGGACTACGCAGTTGCATTCGCAGTTCCGACAGACGCAAAGGGCATCTTCATGATCGTCGGCCGTCAGTCCTGTGATACAAGAAAGCTTGAAGGCAGCGAGATCGATGTAGGAAACTCCCAGTTCGGCGGAACAGAGGCTCTCGTAATCTTCGATGATGTATTCGTACCGAATGACCGTATCTTCTTAAACGGTGAGAATGAGTTCGCAGGTGTTCTGGTTGAGCGTTTCGCAGGTTACCACAGACAGTCCTACGGCGGATGTAAGGTTGGTGTCGGTGATGTCCTGATCGGTGCTGCTGCCGTTGCCGCAGACTTCAACGGTGCTCAGAAGGCATCCCATATCAAGGACAAGCTCATTGAGATGACTCACTTAAATGAGACCCTTTACTGCTGTGGTATTGCATGCTCCGCAGAGGGCCGTCCGACAAAATCCGGCAACTACCTGATCGACCTTCTTCTTGCAAACGTCTGCAAACAGAATGTTACAAGATTCCCGTACGAGATCGCTCGTCTTGCAGAGGATATCGCCGGTGGTCTTATGGTTACCGCACCGTCCGAGAAAGACTTAAAGGATCCGTTCCTGGGCAAGTATGTTGACAAATATTTCCGCGGTGTAAACGCTGTTTCCACAGAAAACCGTCTCCGCATCATGAGACTCATCGAGAACCTGACTCTTGGCGCAGCCGCTGTCGGATACCGCACAGAGTCCATGCACGGCGCAGGTTCCCCGCAGGCTCAGAGAATCATGATCTCCCGTCAGGGCAACCTCGCAATGAAGAAGAAACTTGCAAAAGATATCGCGAAAATCACAGAATAATAACGGGAGGTATCTTCCATGAGTTGGGAAAACGAATACAAATCTAAGCTCACCACTGCCGAAAAGGCAGTGGAGCTTATTAAATCCGGCAACCGCGTCGTGATCGGCCATGCCTGCGGAGAGCCGTCCTATCTGGTAGACGCAATGGTTGCAAATGCGGAAAGCTACCACGATGTGGAGATCGTCCACATGGTCGCTATGGGAAAAGCCGGTTATGCACAGCCGGGAATGGAATCCCATTTCCGCCACAACGCTCTTTTCGTTGGCGGCACTACAAGAAAAGCAGTCGCAGAGGGCCGCGGTGACTATACTCCGTGCTTCTTCTACCGCATTCCGTCATTATTTACAAACGGAAGTCTCCCGGTCGATGTAGCGCTCGTTCAGGCTACTCCGCCGGATGAAAACGGAAACATGAGTCTCGGAATCTCTGTAGACTACACACTTCCGGCAGCAAGAGCCGCAAAAAGCGTGATCGTTCAGGTAAACCATGAGCTCCCGAGAACCGGCGGTGACAGCTGCATCAATGTATCAGATACGAATATCGCTGCGATCGTGGAGCATGATGCCCCAATCATTGAACTTGCTCCGCCGAAGATCGGCGATGTGGAGCGCGCCATCGGAGCGAACTGCGCATCCCTGATCCACGACGGTGATACCCTTCAGCTTGGGATCGGCGCGATTCCGGACGCTGTTCTTCTCTTCTTAACAGAAAAGAAAGATCTCGGCATCCACTCTGAGATGTTCTCTGACGGCGTTGTGGAACTGGTTGAAAAAGGTGTTATCACAAACAAAAAGAAAAAGACCCATGTCGGTAAGTTTGTCGCAAACTTCTTAATGGGTACGAAGAGACTTTACGATTTCGTCAACAACAACCCGGATGTCGAGATGTATCCGGTCAGCTATGTAAACGATCCGGTCGTTGTCATGAAAGAGGATAACATCGTTTCCATCAACTCCTGCGTCCAGATCGACCTGATGGGACAGGCCGCTTCCGAGACTATCGGATATACCCAGATCTCCGGTGTCGGAGGTCAGGTAGATTTCGTCCGCGGTGCTGCCATGGCAAAGAATGGCCGTTCCATTCTCGCCTTCCCGTCCACAGCCGCGAAGGGAACCGTTTCCAAGATCGTTCCGCTGCTTGACGAAGGCGCAGCCGTTACAACCTCCAGAAATGACGTGGATTACGTCATCACGGAATATGGTATAGCAAAATTATCCGGAAAGACCTTAAAACAGCGTGCGCATGCTCTGATCGAGATCGCCCACCCGAATTTCCGCGACGAATTAAAGAAAGTTTACGAGGAGCGGTTCCACTGTTCCTATGAGTAAACGGCGAACTCCCTGCCGTTAGTCCGGTGCCCTCGGGATACGGCAGGATGAACCATCAGTCCTGTACCGGCCTTTCAGTTTCTGATCGTCTTCCAGTACGGGACTGCACTTCCATAATGTATGATAGGAGTTACACATATGGCCTTACATCGTGAAAATGGCAAAGAACAGCCCTTTATTCCGGCCGGTCCATTTAAGATCCGGATCCCGTTTATCCATTATCGCTGGGAAATTTCCGAATGTCTCCAGGCGATCTTAATGTGTGCGACCTGTCTCGGTGCGATTCCGGTTCTTCAGGAGCTCTTAGGTGTTCCTTACGAAGTCGCATGGAGCATGGTCATCATCAACGGTTTCTTCTACAATCTCCACTCTTTATTAGGAGATCCAGTTGTACCGGGATGGATCACACCGGCAATTCCCCTTGTAACTGCATTTTTAACGCTCACAGAGCAGGGACCTGAGCGTGTACAGACCATGATCGCCTTGCAGCTCGTTGTCGGACTGATCTTCCTCTTCATGGGAATCACCGGTCTTGCAAGTAGGATCATCGGTGCGATCCCGAATGCGATCAAATCCGGAATTCTCCTCGGCGCAGGCTTCTCTGCGATCATGGGTGAATTCAAAGCAGGCGGACGTGCCGGTCTTTATCCGGTAACCGTTCTCGTCGGTTCCATCTTTGCATACTTCCTTCTCTTCTCTCTTTTATTTAAGAAGATGAAGGCAAAAAATAAACTCTGGTACATGGTCGGCAACTTCGGCATGCTGCCGGCGGTCATCGTAGCCGTGATCGTAGGACCTCTCTCCGGTGAGCTTCCGGCACCGAATCTGGTTCTTGGTTCAATTATCAAGATTCCGGATTTCGCGATCATCTGGAATACCTTAAGCCCGTTCGCGATCGGTTTCCCGAGCATCGGAAAGATCATTTCTGTTATCCCGACCGCCATTGCCGTTTACATCATCGCTTTTGGCGATTTCGTTTCCAGCGAGCAGCTGATCCGCAGTGCTGAGGAAGTCCGTACCGATGAGCATATCGACTTCAACGCGAACCGTTCCAACATCATCAGCGCGATCAGAAACATCATTCAGGCGTTTATCTGCCCGTATCCGAGCCTTTGCGGTCCGCTCTGGGCAGCCGTTACTGCTGCTGTATCCGAACGTTACAAGGATGGCAGAAAAGCAATGGATTCCATTTTCAGCGGAGTCGGTACATTCCGTTGGTCCACCTTTATCTGTGTTGCCCTTGTTCCGGTTGCATCTTTTGTACAGCCGATCCTTCCGGCAGCTTTGTCTCTGACTCTTATCGTGCAGGGCTTTGTCTGCTGCCAGATCGGGCTTAGTATGATCCACACAGATTCCGAGCGCGGACTCGCCGGTGTTATGGCAGCTGTTCTCGCAATCAAAGGCGCAAGCTGGGGACTCGCAGTCGGCGTTATCCTCTACGTTCTGATCTACGGACATTTCAAGAGCGTTGAGGTTCCGGAAAAAGCATTAAACACACAGACAGAATAAAATCTCCTTTTATAGTTGAAATATTGAAATAACCTCCAATACCCCCTTTTCCCGGCAGACCACCCACAGGTCTGCCGGTTTTGTGTTGTCATACCCTCAAACACGCATCAGTCAACACATAGTTTTCGGAGTGTAAAGACCATGCTAAGAACATGCTCAGTTACTTTTTTAAAGAACTGCCATGAGTTTCTGTATAGATATTTATTTAACAATATGGTACAATGAAGGTTGGAATTTTCAAATCAATACTGATCAAATTAGGTAGGGGCATTACATATGGGATATACAAAAACAAATGAAGCAGTGTTTAGCAATGAACTGCTGGACACGGTAATTGAACATTCCTTTGACGGGATCTACATCACGGACGGTCAGGCAAATACTTTGAAAGTAAACCGCTCCTATCTTACGATCTCCGGACTGAAGGTGTCCGAGGTATTAGGCGTCAACATGAGGGAGCTTGTAAAAAATGGAACGATCTCCGCTTCCGGAACGCTGATGGCGATGGAGCAGAAGCGGCCGATCACGATCCAGCAGGAATTTAAGACCGGAAAACGGGCGCTTATCACAAGCAGTCCAATCTTTAACAATAAGAATGAAATCGTTCTGGTGATCACGAACGTGCGCGACATCACTGAGCTCTACCACCTGAAGGAAGAGGCCACACATCTGAAAACCGAGGGAAATCTCCTGAGGGAAGAGCTTTTAAGAATCCGAACGAGCCACCGGAATCAATGCAGTATGGTGGTGGAGGACTCCAGAACCGAAAAGGTCCTGTCCATGATCGACCGGGTAGCGCCCCTTGATACAACCGTGATCCTGTTCGGTGAAACCGGAGTCGGAAAAGAAGTCTTTGCGAAATATATTTATCAGCACAGCGCCAGAAAAAATAAACCGTTTATCAAAGTAAACTGTGGCGCGATCCCTGCCAATCTGGTAGAAAGTGAGTTATTTGGATATGAAAAAGGTGCATTCACGGGAGCTGACAAAAATGGAAAAATAGGTCTGTTCGAACTGGCGAACACCGGAACGATTTTCCTCGACGAGGTAGGAGAACTGCCCCTCGATATGCAGGTAAAACTTCTGCGCGTCTTACAGGAGCAGGAATTTGAGCGGATCGGCGGAAGAAAGCCGGTAAAAGTGGATGTCCGGGTCCTTGCCGCTACAAACCGTGATCTCGAGGAGATGGTAAAACAGAAGACGTTCCGCCAGGATCTCTATTACCGTCTGATGATCTTCCCGGTCCATATCCCGCCGCTCAGGGAACGTCCGGATGACATTCTTCCATTGGCGCAGCTCTTTTTACAGACTTTAAACCGAAAATATGATTTTAAAAAATACCTCTCCCCTCTTTCCGCCAAGATGATGCAGGACTACAGCTGGCCCGGAAATATCCGTGAGCTCAGAAACATTATTGAGCGGGCTGTCATCATCAGCAACGAGGATGAGATCGGTCCCGATGCTCTCCACTTATTTACAGTAGAAGATCGCCCGGAGACAAAGTCCAGAGTCCTCGACCCTGTAAAGGACCTGAAAACCGCTATGGAAGAGCTGGAGCTTGAATATATCAATCACGCCTACGAGAAATATGGAAATGTCCGTGAGGCTGCAGAGAGCCTCGGAATGACACCGTCAACGTTCGTCCGGAAGAGACAGAAATATACGAAAAATGTGGATTGATAGATGGGAAGCACAATGTTTATCTGGCTTTGAGGCTGCAGATGTGATATATTGATGATATCTAAGTAAAGGTATCATGTACCTGTGGACTGCCACAGGCAGCCCTCAAACCAATGATTCTGAAAGGGGTATCACTATGAAAAAAATCGGCGCGATTACTGTCGGCCAGTCTCCCAGAGTTGACCTGATTCCTGAGATCCAGCCCATCCTCGGAGACTCGGTTGAGATCATTCAGGCCGGAGCTCTGGACGGACTTTCAAAGGAAGAGATCGCAAAGTTTGTTCCGCGTCCCGGTGAAAATGTCCTTGTGTCGAGACTTACAGACGGAACCTCAGCGACATTCGGAGAATCCTACATTCTTCCCCGCCTGCAGCTTTGCATTGACGATCTCGAACAGCAGGGTGTTTCCCTGATCCTTTTCCTCTGCACCGGAGAATTTCCGGCTGAATTTCGCTCTAATGTCCCCCTGATCTTCCCTGACCATATTTTAAAGGGACTGATCCCGGCCATCGGCGTGAAAAATCTGTCTGTCATCATTCCTACAAAGGAGCAGGAGGCACAGATGCCCGGAAAATGGAAAGACTGCTGTGACTCTCTCCACGTGACCTCTGTATCCCCATACGGTGATCCTCTCGCTGTTTTTGCAGCTGCAAAGGAGATCCCCGCCGATACAGATCTGATCCTTTTAGACTGCATCGGATACACCATCGAAATGAAGGAGCGCATCCAGGCTCTGACCCAAAAACCAGTCCTTCTTTCCCGTACACTCGTAGCACGGGTGATTCGTGAATTAGTCTAATGTTTTTTCCCCTGGCAGTTTTTCCCACTTCATTTTCCAAGGGATTTTCAGCATCTCCTGTTTCCAATACTGTTCCGGTTATCGGGCCAAAACAGCCGAATATCCTGACATCTCAAGGCGCTGCCTGCAATATAAGATCAAAAAGTACCATATCTCATCGCAATGTCACTATGATGAAAGCTGAATCTTTCATAAGAGTCCCAGAAATAAAGAAGTGCCTGTCCTTCTCCGGAAAATTTCCGGTAAAGGACAGGCATTCTTATATGGTCACATAATTTCTAATTCACTGCGGTTCGTTCACTGCCAATATTCTTATCTCTCCCCGGCGCGGTACTTCGCCAACAGGCGGTTGATCCTTCCTGTCGGGTTTAAGAGATCGCTCAAGGATGCGTCGTGGTTTAAGTTGTCGATGATAAGAGCAATGTACTTACTCATATCAACATTGATATAGTACGGTTTTGAGAGCAGCTCCGGTGTCTGATAAACAAGGTTCGTCGTCAGGACGCGGTCGATGATGCCATTCTCGTAGTACTCATCAAATTTCTTTAATCCGCCTGTAAAGAGACCGAATGTCGTGCAGATGAAGACCTTTCTTGCCTTCATTCTCTTTAACTCTTTTGCGGTGTCGAGCATGCTCTCGCCGGAGGAGATCATATCGTCAACGATGATCACGTCCTTGCCCTCCACGCTTGCGCCGAGGAACTCATGGGCAACGATCGGGTTGCGGCCGTTGATGATCTTTGTGTAATCACGTCTCTTGTAGAACATACCGAGATCCAGTCCGAGAACATTTGCGAAGAAGACTGCGCGTCCCATACCGCCTTCATCCGGGCTGATGACCATCATGTGGTCACTGTCGATCTCAAGCTCCTTCTCGTTCTTTAACAGGTATTTGATAAACTGGTAGATCGGCTGTACCGTCTCAAAGCCCTTTAACGGGATCGCATTCTGGACACGCGGGTCATGTGCATCGAAGGTAATGATGTTCTCGACACCCATGTCGACAAGCTCGCGGAGCGCCATCGCGCAGTCTAAGGACTCACGGCCCGTTCTCTTGTGCTGGCGGCTCTCATAGAGGAACGGCATGATCACATTGATCCTTCTGCCCTTTCCGCCTACGGCTGCGATCACACGCTTTAAATCCTGATAGTGGTCATCCGGAGACATGTGGTTCTTTAAGCCGTTCATCGTGTATGTCATATTATAATTGCAGACATCTACCATAATATAGAGGTCATCACCGCGGACAGACTCTGTCAGCTCTCCCTTTGCCTCACCAGAGCCGAAACGCGGAGTCTTTGCGCCGATAATATAGGAATCTTTCTGGTATCCAGCAAAAGCGATCGTGGTCTTATGCTCGCTCTCTCTTTCTTTTCTCCACTCGACCAGCCAGGCATCTACCTTTTTACCCAGATCCTCACAGCTTTTCAGCGGAATCAGACCTAAAGGTCCAACCGGTATTGTCTCAATCTGCTTTTCTTCGTACAGCATTCCTGTTCCTCCCTGTTTTTTCTACTCATTATTTGATATTTTTATCCGCCGCTCTCCGGGCTGCCTGTTCTTCACGGCATTTACCCGGTTCCCCATTTTTGCAGCGTACATACATTTCATTTATAGCACCATCCACCCGCCCCGTCAACCGGATTTCCGGCCGTCTCCGACAGGATTTTCCTTTTTTCTCCGGCTATCCCGGCACGTTTTATTATCCTCTGCGCATAAATCCTCTGCGCACGAGACGGAGGTCATCCCCGATCAATGGTATGATCTTATACCGGCTCATGATCCTTGAGGTCACGCGCTCCGTGAACGCGTCCTGAAGCTCGCCAAGTGTCAGGTTTGTGGAGATGATCGTTCCCTTATTTCGGTTCAGCCGCTCATTAACACAGTAAAACATCTGGGATGCCGTGAATGTATTGATCAATTCAGTTCCAAGGTCGTCGATGATCAGAAGGTCACAAGCCAGAATATAGGACGCCCGGTCCTTCGCCTCATCGTCATCGCCTCCACTGAAACGGCTTCCTGCCAGAATGTCGAACATATCCGTTGCCGTGAGATAGACCACAGAAAAATATCTTCGGATCAGCTCCCGCGCGATGCAGTTGCTCAGAAATGTCTTTCCGCAGCCAGTATTTCCGGTGAACAGGATACTTCCTTTCTCATTTTTGAAGTTTTCCACATATTCCCTACATTCCCTGATCACCCTGGACATATAGTCGTAAACGGTCATCCCTGTCTTTTCGTCCACATGATCCCTGTCGTAGTATGCCATAGAAAGTGTGTCGAAATTCTCCCGTTCCAGAACTTCGCGGATATTCGACTGGTCATACAGGATCTCGATCTCCATGTGCTTGAAGCAGTGGCATTTTTTTCCGCCCGCATATCCCGTATCCTTACAGTCCGGGCAGACATACTGGAGTTCCAGATAGTTTGTTGGGTATCCGTTCTGTTTTAAGTAGACCGCTTTCTGCTCTTTTAAAAATTCCGCGTCTTTTTTCAACTGATCCGCTGCCGTGCGGTTACCGGCGAGGATCTTTCTCGCCGCCTGAGCCATAGTCGCCGCAATCTCGTCGGACAGTGCCTCTACCTGTGGAACTTTCTCGTACACTTCCGCGATCCGCTTATCCTGCTCGCGCTTGTCCTGAAACTGTCTCTGATTGTAGACACGCATGATCGCGTCGTACTGGGAATTACTGAGTGCCATCCGCACTGCCTCCTTTTTTCCTGCTTTTTTTTCGAGTTTCCATTCAGAGAACTTATTCCCCGTACACAGTAACTCTTGCGGCCCATGCATCAAGGTGCAGACCGGCTGACCGTTATTTTCTGTTCTTTATGTCATCCCAGACATAATCATCGTAATTGTAGGACCGCTGTTCAAAGTTGTTGAACCGGTTCGTCGATGTGTTCCGGGTCTGTCTCGATGCCATGCCGGATTTTTTCGCCTGTTTCTCCTGACGAAGTTTATCTAAGGCCTCAACGTCCTGTAAGGTCCGCACGCCGTTTTCCTTCCAGCCTGTGAGGATCTTGTCGGCATATGGGAAGCTCGCCGCTCCCGTGGCTGTGAGCGTCCTGTTGCATGCCTCCGTGACGATCGCAGCGTCAAAGCCGAACTCTTTGAACCAGCGGCGCATAAACTCCTGCTCCGCGGTTCCGGCGTTCCGGCCCATGATGCCGAAGGCTTTCATGACAGCGGAGGTGTCTTTTGAGTATCTCGTGGAGTGCTCTCTCGCCTCGTCGCGGGTACGGATCCCGGCCTGATACCAGTTCAGCGCCACTTTTTCTATGTAACGGATGCTGGTGTGGCCGCCCTCAGCGCAGTATTCCGCCAGGTATTCCAGAAGCTCGCAGGACATGTGGAGAACGTCATAGAAATAGGCGAATTTCTCGCACTCGATGGCGCTGAACGTCTTTCCGAGGTACTGTTGGACCGCATAGAGGAGAGCAGAGAATTCTTCATCTGCCGACAGACGCTTCATGCGGTCGTAGCTGTTGCCGGCGTCCGGGATATCCGGGGTTCCGGATTGCTGCTTCGCCATGCCGCGGTCGCTGCTCTGCGGCTGTTTTCCGTTGTCCTCCATAGTCTCTTCCGGCATTCTTCCATCCACATCAGTATCCCCGTAATTTCTCCGTGATTCCGGTGCCATGTATCCGGTGTCTGTCATATTTTCTCTCGTAACCGCAGATTCACTCACCACCGTTTCCTCTTTCTCCGGTGCAAGCACACCGGCGCGCTCCCAGTATGCCAGGGCACGGCGGACATCTGCCTCTGTGTGGTTCAAAGCGTCCGCGATATCCGGGATCTCCACGCTTTCTCCGGCGTGGCGCAGAAGATATAAGTACACCTTTACATATTCTCCGCTGGCTGTCCCCATGTATTCGTCAATAAATGTATTGGAAACGGCGGTCACTGCCGCATTTATGTTGTTTTTGTAGCCTAAACCCATTCTTTTTTCACCCTTTATGTTCACGTTCCATTTCAAATCTGCCTGATATATCCGCCTTCTGCCCTATCGGTCGTTCTCTCCATCGGCCACTTACGTCTCACATTTTCAGTTTTCCGGGCAGCACCGCACTTTCCGGCACACTCGTTATCTCTTCTCATCTTGAAATATCATAACATACCCCCACAAAAAATGAAATAGCCGGAATTATCCACTGCGCTGATTGTGGATAATGTGGATAACGTGGATAAATGCGTTACATAATTATCAATGAAACTCGAAAAATTCCCGTTTTTCCTTATTTTTCCCTACTTTCCGGCATTTTCAAATTTACAGTTATGTAAATCAAAAAATCCACAGGGTATTCAACAGGATTCTGTTGAAAACTCTGTGGATAATGTGGATAACTTACTGTCCAAGGAGCTTTTCGCCTACTTTTACAATATCTCCGGCCCCCATAGTTATCAACAGGTCGCCGTTGACACAATTTTCAAGAAGAAATGTCTCGATCGCATCGAAACTCGGGAAATAGTGGGTATCCGTCCCCAGCGCAGCGATCTTTTCCGCCAATGTCCCGGAGCTGATTCCCAGATTATCCGTCTCCCGGGCTGCATAGATGTCCGCGAGAACAACATGGTCCGCTGTGGATAACGCCTTCGCAAAGTCCTCCATCAGCGCCTTGGTTCTCGTATATGTATGCGGCTGGAAGACGCACCAGATCTCACGGTGTGGGTAATTTTTCGCCGCTGCCAGAGTTGCCGCGATCTCCTGCGGATGATGCGCGTAATCATCGATGATGGTCACACCGCCGATCTCGCCCTTTTTCTCGAATCTGCGGTGAGTACCTGTAAATCTAAGAAGTCCGTTCTTGATTCCTTCTCCGCGGATTCCCAGCTCATGAGCCGCCGCGATGGCCGCCAGGGAATTGTATACATTGTGGATTCCCGGAACGCCCAGTGTAATTGTATCAATTGCTTTTCCGTCTTCTAAAAGTGTGTATGTCGCGCAGGCGTTCTCGTTGAATGTCACGTCCATGGCGCTGTAATGGCTCTTTGCCGGATCACTTCCGACGGTGATCACCTTGATCGGAAGTCCGTCGCAGATCTCCTTATAGTCGTGGATATCGCTGTTGATGATCAGGATGCCGTTTTCCGGAAGAAGCTCCGCAAATTTGCGGAAAGAATGGCGGATATCTTCGATGTCTTTGAAGAAATCGAGATGATCTGCTTCTATATTTAATATGATCTCCATGTTCGGGAAGAAGGACAGGAAGCTGTTTGTATACTCACAGGCCTCTGTCACGAAGAGCTCCGGACCGCCGACACGGATGTTGCCGCCGATAGAGTCCAGCATTCCGCCGACAGAGATCGTCGGGTTCTTCTTCTCGTCCATAAGGATCTCCGTCAGCATGGAGGTCGTCGTTGTCTTTCCGTGGGTACCGGATACGGCGATGGATTTCTCATAGTTTTTCATGAGCTGTCCGAGAAGCTCTGCTCTGGAAAGGATCGGCAGATTCTTCGCCGCTGCCGCCGCGTACTCCGGGTTATCCGGGTGGACTGCCGCTGTATATACAACAGCGTCGATATCGTCAGTAATGTTCTCCGCCCGCTGCCCGTAGACGACCTTTGCGCCGTGGGCGGTGAGCTTATCGGTGAGCTCGGATTCATGGGCATCGGAGCCGCTTACTGTGAATCCTCTCTCCAGCAGGATCTCAGCCAGTCCGCTCATGCTGATTCCGCCGATTCCGATAAAGTGAATGTGTTCTGGTTTATTAAAATCGATATGATACATCGTTGTCTCCTTTCGGATGTTTGATCTCTATTTTAAATGTTTTACACTGTATACATTTAAGCACGTATAAAATATGTGTTTAAATATACACAGTCTTTTACACATGATATCACAAAAATTAAAGAAAATCTATCCTCGAGGAAAAATTAACATGAGGCGAAATTCACGCAGATCTTTTCTTTTCTGTGCAGCACTTTCTATATAAAAGGGGCGTGTGAAAAAATGAGAAATCATTTGGCCCTTCTTTTTTATAGGCTATGTTTTTTCACAGCCCCTCGCGCGGTCACTTGCGACAATCTACATCTTCGCGCGAGTGCGCATCTTTGGCACGTTAGTGCCTTTTTATGGAACAGGGAATTTCTCGAAATTTCCTGTTCCATAAAAAATCCCGCATCTACTGGATTTTTCATCCAACAGATACGGGATCACTAATTTTACGCTGCAGCTTTTCCAAAAATCACATGCTGATACCGGATCAGAACGGATAACAGGATCTGTCCGAGAATACCGATAGCCAGGATCTCTCCGATTCCGACTGTGATCGTGGAAAACCAGATCATGTCCTCAGAACCGTATGCGAAGCGGAGCACCCACGGAACAATGATCATGTTCGCGAGGATCGGCGGAACAGATACCAGGTAACGGTTTTTCCGGAGCAGGTAAGAACCTACCGCACCGATCAGAGTCGCAATACTTCCAAAGATCACATCGAGAGCCGCCGCGCCGCCAAGGAAGTTGGCAAGCAGGCATCCGATAAAGAGTCCCGGAATTGCCGCCGGGGTAAAGTACGGAAGTACGCAGAGAAGCTCAGAGATCCTAAACTGGATCGGTCCAAAGCTGATCGGCAGGAACACCATCGTCAGCACCACATAGATCGCCGCGATAGCCGCCCCGTATACAAGTGTCAGTACCGGGCTGTTTGTTGCGTTGTTTTTCATATTCAGTTTCTCCTTTAGTTTTGTTTTACGAGTGGAAGGTCACGAACACTCGATTCATTTTCACGCAGCAATGAGTCAGGCGGACATGTTCGCATGTACATCTGACGAATGCCGCGGAAGGCATATACTGCAAGTATATGACCTTACGCCGGGAATCGGCGAAAGCCCTTTAAGACCTTGGTTTTTGCGGGCTTAGCAACGTTTGAAAGTATATCACTGCCTTTCTAAGATTTCAAGTTAAAAATTCAATTTTTCCAGAAGATAAATGGGTACGGTCTCTATTTTTCCTTCCTGCCCCCCTAACGTATCACCTTTCAAATACAATAAACAATCAGCTTTTCCCGATTCCAATACTTTTTTTGCCGTATTTCCAATGTGTTTTCCAGTTTTCACTTCTATTGCATATCTCCGGGAGGACTTCAGACCTTGTACCACAAAATCTACTTCTCCACCCTTAAAAGTCGCAAATGCTGGCATTTCAAAGGCAATTTCTTCTGGAAAATCCTGCCGCTTCTTCAAATTAATATATACAAAGTTTTCACTCAGCATGCCTGCAATTTCTGTTTGTGCAGCCCCAACTCGCGCCATATAATAACTTGCTAATCCCAGATCCATAAAATAGCATCTGCATCCTGGTTTAAAATTTAGAATGTCCATTTCTATAATTTTCCCACAAAATCCAATTACGCCGCAAAAACGTAACCAACTAATTGCCCGGTTGCAGACTGCCTTGCTAATATTGCTGGAATAGTCTCTTGTTACCAATTTTTGAAGTTCTTCACTGATACTATCTTCTTCAAGTCCCTTTTTTTCTCTGCCAAGTATCCTGCAAATTGAAAGAAAAATATCCGTAAATACCTGAGTGTCAAGAACATCTGTAAAATAACGAATTGATTCATTCATAAAGGTATCAATGATTCTAATCAATTCACTCCGTGCTCGCTCTATACTTTTCGAATTTAAGTATTCACGAACAACAGATGGATAACCACCAATTTGACAATATATATCATACCATGATTTTAATTCTGCCCCTGTCGCTGAATCCAGTTTTTTTCCATGCAGCTTATATTTTTCATATAGATCCGTATCTGCTGCTTCCAGAAATTCTTCATATGATAAGGTATAGATTTGAATACTTGTAACATCCCCACTTGAATACCGAAATTCCGGTTCATAGATCCTTCCAAGATAGCTGCCTGTAACAATAAAGCGGCACCGAAACTGTCGTGTGAATTCACGAATTCGGTTATAAATTTCTGCTGACTCTTGAATTTCATCTATGATAATAACGGTGTCCTCTGTGTCTGAAAAATTTTCATCAAACAGACGAAATGCATCATGCAGCGGAGCTTGAGGGCGCGGTCCTTCTCCCGGCCGCCAATTGCATGCTTTTTGGTAGCAGGAAATGAACTGTTCTCCGCTCAGTTCAAATAAGTTTATATACACTTTATGACTAAAATTTTCATCTGCAAATTTGTTAATGATATACGTCTTTCCTACCTGCCTCGCACCATTAACCTCTAGTGTCGTATGACAATTGTCATTTTTCCATTTGAGTAATGTCTGGTAAACATGCCTTTTAATATCCATACATTCACTTCCTATTTTAATTTTATTGGCTTTCCCTTCTTCAGCTGCTTTCATATTTAACAGGTTATATTCTTTTGTACTCAACAGGAGTATAATTTCCTATTACCACTGCTGCATTGAGTGCTGCCAATTTTACAAGAGCGGATACTGACAATTTTTTATCTTCCCAAAACAATTCCATAGGAATATAAAATTCCGGGAAAAATTCTCTTGAATTTGAATGCCAATAGCCATATTTTCTCGCAAACACAGGAGCTGCCTCATATTCCAAGTTAAATGCATTTCTATGAGTCCCATCTCCGCTTGATCTTCCCCGCGTCAAAGAAAGCACAAATGCACAAATCCAAACAGCAGCAAACTCTTCTTCCTTTTCACAAGAACATAACAAGGCAGCCGTTCTAATTGTTCCTTTGCTCCACCCTGCTTCAATTTCCATTCGTCCTGAAGTTAGGGCCGCTACATCAGATTCAATAGATTCCTTCTTTCTTTTTCAATCCAGTTGAAGCTGTAACACGGTCCAAATCGCGGTTTAGAAATTTCTGTTTTTAAACAGTACTTTTGAGCTGATAAAACAGGAAATTTACACATTTCCCATTTCCAGACTTTATAAATGTCTTCCCATTTCATTGTATCATTTTTATTCATACTATCTCCCTAAATCTTACACTATCTCTTATTCATTATCCATATAAAATTGCTGTTCATTCCAATGCGTGAAAAAATACGGATGATCTTCCTCTAAATTACTATTGGAATATAAAAAAGTAATAATATCTTCATCATCAAACATGTCAAAAACCCAGTCCTCTGAATAGCCCAAATTTTTACTATCTGTTGCTACCCGTTCATCGCTGACTTCCATAAACGCCATTGCTTCCTCATTACATAAATAAATAATGAGTTCTTCCATAACTGTATGTGCTTTAACCATTCTCCCAGTACTTAAACTTCTGCGCAAATGAACAAGTGTACATTTCATTTGATAAAGAAAATCATACGTATATCTCATCAGAAACTGTGCAGGAAGATCCATCTTAATAAACGATGTGTTTAATTGACCAATATGAGAACCCACAGGCATAGATGCAAGATCTGATAGATCCTGTTCAATATAATCAAGCAGGACATCACTGCCTACGGCAAAAGACACAGCTGCTTTAACTCCATAGTTATCTGCTAAAAACTGTGACCATGCTTTATGTCCCTTGTATTCTTCAATCAAATTTTTCCCCGGCTCACTGCCTGCATTGTCAGGAAAACTGCGCCAGTTTAGAGCCTTACAAATTCCTTTACATTTATCTTTTCGAATAGAGCCTCCTGATTCATAGCGGCACCAGGTTTTTACACCTACGCCCGCTCGCGAAGCCGCTTCTTCAATTGTGAGTCTAAGTTCATTGCGCCTGACTTTTATTTTTTTTCCAAGATCCTCATTGCTTAATATTGTTTTAGGAGCCATATTCACTTTCCTCCTTGGCGTTTATTGACATGTTATTATATAGTCATTATGTCATTATGTATTATAATTGTCAAGTTAAAATTCTCCTCAACTATAAAAGACCTCCATTCTCAATTGACATTTCCCTACTAATCTGCTATGCTGAATAATATTGGTTAGTTATAGCTAATTGAAAGGAGTTTTACTTTGACTTATCTATGGATCAATCCAGTATCGGAGAGGATGATCTCGGTGGAGGCACTGGAGAGGATGCTGGAAAAGCATGACCTGACGCGAGTGGTCTGTCGGGAAAGCTGGGGCGAGATCGTGCTTCGGAAGTATCGGGAGCTTTTGGAACATGCAGATGGAACTTTTGCGGACGCGAGATGTCCGGCAGCGGTATCTCTGGTACATTCCCTGCAGCCTGGGATCAGGATCGCGGATATTGAGCCGATCCTGATCCACTGTGCGAGAGAGCTGGCAGAACGTCCGGATCTCGCGGATGGCAGGAAGATCATCACGACTCCATGCCAGATCTTAGCCGACATGGGAAATAAGTTGGAATTAAAAGACACACATTTCGTACCATGGAACCGCTTTCTCGTTGCACTTGGCGAGCCAACGGAACCCGCGCCGGACGCAAGTCCGATTCCACCGGGATTCTTTAAGGATCTGCCGTTTTCCGTTGTCAGCCGATCCGGTCGTCCGGCTATTGAATCCTATGTGACCGGAAATGACTGGAAAAACGCAAAACTGATCGAGCTTTTGTACTGTGTTCAGGGCTGCCACAGAGGAGATGGAGTGCGATGAATCAGAAGTTTAAAAAATATTTCCCGCCATTCATCGGCATCCTTGCGGTCTTTGCCGTCTGGTATATCGTCTGCCGTGCAGGCATCTTAAGTTCCTATGTGCTCCCGTCCCCGTGGCGGGTCTTCCAGAGCTTCTGCAAAATGCTGCAGAGCGGTGAACTCTTCCGTGACTTAAGGATCAGCTTCCTGCGTGTCGGAAAAGGCTTTGTGATCGCCTTTATCCTGGCATTTGCCTTCGGCATGCTGCGGGCGATGATTCCGACCTCCGCAGGCTACTATGAGTACCTGGTGCAGTTCTTCAGGAACGTGCCGCCGCTCAGCATGATCCCGCTGCTTATTTTATGGTGTGGAATCGGCGAAACTACGAAGACGGTCATCATCGTTCTGGCCTCCTTTTTCCCTATGTACTTAAACATCGTCAAGGGATTTACGGGCTGTGACCGGAAACTTCTGGAAGTCGGAACCATGTTCGGCTACACGGACCGGCAGAAATTCTTTCGCATCATGCTGCCCTACGCCATGGCGGACATTCTCGTGGGAATGCGCATCGGTCTGGGTTACAGTTGGCGTGCCATCATCGGTGCTGAGATGGTCGCAGCGTCCACCGGTCTGGGGCACATGATCCTGTTTGCCCAGCAGATGTCCCGGACCGACAAGGTCATCGTCGGCATCTTCGCCATCGGCATCGCAGGTTATCTGACAGACCGGATCTTCGGTCTTCTCATCAGCATCTTTCTGAAAGGAGCCGGTGAAAATGGCTGGAATTAGATTAAAAGACATTCATAAAACATATCAGGTTGACGGCCGGACGTTTCCTGTCTTAAACGGCGTCGATCTCGAGATCCCGGAAGGAAAGATCACCGTGATCTTAGGTCAGAGCGGCTGCGGAAAAACGACTCTGCTGCGGCTCACCGGCGGTCTGGAATCCGCTGACAGCGGTGAGGTTCTCTGGGACGGCGCCCACAAGACCGCCTTTGTGTTCCAGGAACCGCGGCTCATGCCATGGCTCAATGTCTGGAACAATATTATTTTCGGTTTGAAGAAAAATCAGGTCGATCAGGAGAAGATCCAGGACATCGTCTCCACGGTGAACCTGTCCGGCTTTGAAAAGGCATACCCGTCCCAGCTTTCCGGCGGCATGCAGCAGCGCGCGGCCATCGCCAGGGCACTGGCCTACGAGCCAACCTTTATCCTGATGGATGAGCCATTCGCGGCTCTCGACTATTTCACGAGGGAACAGATGCAGAGGGAACTTCTCCGCGTTCAGCAGAAGGAACGTTCCAGCATCATGTTCGTGACCCACAGCATCGATGAAGCACTGATCCTCGGTGACCAGATCGTGATGATTGAAAAGGGGCTTGTGAAGCATGTTTATCCGGTGAAGACGCCATCTGGGGAAAGAAATCTGCTGAATGAGGAGTTTATTGCACTCAAGAGGGATATCATTGAGAATCTGAATTTTATAAATTAAATATATTTTATGTGTAATTTAAGATATTCTGATTTTTATGATATTATTCTTACGCTATTTCCAGCAGATATTACATTCAAAGCATAAACATAATGTTATGAGCTGTCCCAAAAAAAATTTTAATAGCTGGTTTCCTTATTTAAGGGATTCCCATCATTTTATTAAGTTCGGATATCTGCCTATTAACTTAGGCGTATCATACACTTATTTTTTCAACTTACATGAGGAGGACAAAACAAAATGAAAAAACTGATCGCATTAGGACTCGCGGCATGCATGACATTTTCCCTTGCAGGCTGCTCCGGATCTGCAGGCAAAGAGACTGCGGCTGCTTCTGCTGCCGAGACAACCGCTGAGACTTCCGCTGAGGCTGAAACTTCTGCCGAGGCTACAGCTGACGCTGAGACATCCATCGATAAACTCACAGTTACCTATGTAACATCTCCGTTAAATGTACCGACCATCATCGAAAAGGACCAGGGAATCTTCGAAAAAGAGCTCGGCGTTCCGGTTGAGTACGCAGAGCTTACTTCCGGCGCTGACCAGACACAGGCTCTGGCTTCCGGCGACGTTCAGGTTCTCTACGCAGTAGGTGCAACATCCGTGATCCTGTCCGCTGCAAACGGTGCTGACATCAAGGTATTAAACATGTACAGCCGTTCCCCGAAGGCATTCTGCATGTACTCCAAGGATGAGACTCTGACAACTCCGGAGAGTTTAAAAGGCAAGACGATTGCAGGACCAACCGGTACCAACCTTCATGAACTCCTTGTCTCCTACCTTGCTCAGGCAGGCATGACTCTTGACGATGTAAACTATGTAAACATGACCATCCCGGACGCAAAGGCAGGTCTTGATGGCGGCAGCGTTGACGTTGCCCTGCTCGCAGGCGCAACTGCTTACAACGCAGAACAGCAGGGCTACCACCTTGTTGCAGACGGCGAGGGCCTGATCAGCGCACTGATCGCAGTTGCAACGACCCTGAAGTTCTACGATGAGCATCCGGATGTCATTAAAAAATTAAACGCTGCACAGGAAGAGATCGCATCCTACATGGCTGATAACCAGGAGGCAACCATGGAGACTGTTGCCGCAACACTTGACCTTGATGTTGACGCGGTAAAGGAAATGTACGGTTTCTATGACTTCTCCACAGAAATCACTGACGCTGACAAAGAAGGTTTCCAGAAGACAGCCGATTTCATGTATGAATCCGGCATGATTGAGAATGAGCTTGATGTGAACACGCTGTTCATTCAGTAATTCCGATACTCAGAAACTTTTCGCACTGACATTTTTCGGTGGAGCAAAAGAGATCCAACGCATTCTATGCCTGGATCTCTTTTTTATTTCAAATTGTATTTTGAGTTATTACATAATCATCTCTATTATTTATTGAGGCTGCAAGCAACTCTGTCAGCATATATCCGAAATCAATAAATTCTCTTTCTCACAGAAATACTTTCTATTACTGCAATTTTACGGTATACTAATCCATGTGCGCATTCCTCCATGCCCGTCGGATACCCCAATTTTCCGAACCGCGGCACAGAATTTACGGATGCTGCACTGCAAAAGCCTGTCACGAAGCCCATTCTCAATGGTTTTTCACTTGTAATTTTATCTTTAGAAAGGACACGTACATGACAAATTTCCACCCCATCACAAGACTCCAGAAATTCCGTCTTCTGTCCCTGATCCCACTCTATTTCATGATCGTGGGACTGTTTTTACAGCCCATCACTGAAATCCTTCCGGGACTCTGGACATTGATCAAGGAGCCGGACTTCCTGATCACGGACTACTTCCTGGTCGGCGGCATCGGAACTTCCTTTATCAACGCCGGACTGCTGACGCTTTTATGTATCTGGACCATCTATTTCCTTGATATGGAGATGGACGGACATACGATCACATCCAGCTGCCTGATGTTCGGCTTCTCCCTGTTCGGAAAGAACCTCTTAAATATCTGGGCGATCCTGTTTGGTGTGTACCTCTACTCCCACTACCATAAAACACACCTGTCCCGTTACGTTTACATCGGTTTTTACGGCACCAGCCTGTCCCCGATCATCACGCAGATCATGTATATCTCGGATCTCCCCTACCTGCTACGGCTTCTCATCAGCCTCGCTGTGGGACTCATGATCGGTTTCGTGCTGCCGCCGTTATCCACCCATGTTCATTATTCCCACAAAGGTTACTCCCTCTATAACGTAGGTTTTTCCGCCGGGATCATCGCCACCGTCGTTGTATCCGTGTTAAAATCCTTCGGCATCACCACTGAGTCCCGCCTGATCTGGTCCGAGGGCAATAACCAGCTGCTGTTTGCGATCCTCTGCGGGCTGTTTGCCGCCATGATCATTGCGGCATTCCTCTTCGGCGGAAAGGAAGTCGGTGAATCCTACAGAAAGATCTTATCCTGCTCCGGAATCGGCGGAACCGATTATCTCCGGGATAACGGGGGCGCGGCAACGATCCTCAATATGGCAGTCAACGGTTTATTTGCAACGATCTTTATTCTCGGCGTCGGCGGCGAGTTAAACGGACCGACTATCGGCGGAATCTTCACGATCGTAGGATTTTCCGCCACAGGAAAACATATCCGGAACATCGCCCCGATCATGTTTGGCGTCCTCTTCGCGAGCTTCACAAAACGCTGGACCATTAACTCCCCGTCACCGATGCTGGCACTTTTATTCTCAACGACACTGGCACCGATTGCGGGGGAATTCGGAGTTCTCATGGGACTTCTCGCCGGATTCCTGCACTCTTCCGTCGCCTTGAATGTCGGAATTGTGTATGGAGGCATGAATTTATATAATAATGGATTTGCAGGTGGAATTGTGGCGATTTTCATGGTTCCGGTGATCCATTCCATCCGCGACCGGAGAGCGCGGGCGAAAGGAGAGATTTCGCTGTAATGCATGTGGTATCTGAAAAAGGAAATATGAATGATAAAAAAGAATATCCTACTGCCGCAAAGCTGCTTTCCTGGCTCCCAGCGATCTTCGTCGCAGCCGCCATCTCCTGGTTCTCCGCCCAGCCGGCGGCGGAGTCCACGGAGATGAGTGACACCGTAAGCCGCTTAATTCTTTTACTCGGCACAAAACTCGGCTTTTTCCACGGAAATCCGGCGCAGTACGCCGACCTCATCGAACTTATGAGCTTCCCCGTCCGAAAAACCGCTCATATGACTGAATATCTGGTATTTTACTGCACCGTCCGTTTTGGACTGCACTTTACGTATCGGACCTCCAACGTGAAACGCCGTCTTCTCACCGCTCTCGCCATCGTCTTCCTCTACGCCTGCACCGACGAATTCCACCAGCTCTTTGTCCCGGGCCGCGCAGGGCGGTTTACGGACGTGCTGATCGACTGCTTTGGGTGCGCAGTCGTAACGCTTATTTGTACAATAAAAAAGTCTTCTTCCCAGCGATGACCATTTTGCTGACGTCAGCAAAATGGTCATCTGTTTTTATTTCATTATTTTCTTATCGCATAAAAACGGGAGTCCCACATTTCAGAGACTCCCGCACCCAACATTCTTATTTCATTTTCATTCGCTTCTCTACATCTGCAAGCAACGGCATCGATGGAATTCCACCGAAATTTTCTACACATAGTGATGCCGCTGCATTTGCAAATCCGGCATATTCTACCGCCATATCTAATGTAATTTTTTTGATGGATTCATTTGACTGACTGAGTTTATAAAGAAATGTTCCCCAAAATGCATCTCCAGCTCCGGTCGTATCTACCACATTACTTTCAAATCCGGGAACTCTCTTTCCGCCTTCTGCATTTGCTATATATGCGCCGTCTTTTCCAAGGGTAACTGCTACAAGTTTTACTCCCTTCTCCATCAGCACTTTTGCAGCCTGCTCCGGTTTCTTCTCATCTGTTAGAAGTTCTGTTTCCTCATCCGAAATTTTCATTACATCCACAAATGGAATCAAACTTTTCATTTCGCGCTTTGCTGTTTCCACATTCTCCCACAACGTTGCTCTGTAGTTCGGATCATAAGAGATGACTGCGCCTGCTGACTTGGCTGCCTTTATTGCTGCAAACGTAGTGCTGCGTGCCGGTTCCGACGTCAAAGACAGAGAACCAACATGGAATATTTTCGTGTTCCCAAGAATTTCCATATCCAGTTCTTTCTCTGTGATCTGCGTATCTGCCCCTGGCTTTCTCGCAAATGAGAAGGTACGTTCTCCTTCCGGTGACAGATCCACGAACGCGAGCGTTGTAAAATATCTTTCATCCAGGATAAAGCCTCTCGTATCGATCTGTTCCTTCTCTAAAATCTCCTTTAAAAACCGTCCATGCATATCCGTTCCGGCTTTTCCCAGAAATGCGGTTTTTGCCCCAAAACGAGCCGCTGATGTCAACGCATTCGCCGGCGCTCCACCTGGATTCTGTGCAAATAGTTTTTGTCCGTTTCTGCCGATTCCCTGATACGTAAAATCAATCAGGATTTCACCCAGTGCTGTTATATCGTACATGCCTTCTCCTCCATAAATTTTACTCTCTCCAGAGCTGTCCCGGACAAGTAGTCATTTCCTCCGAGAATAAGCCTCTCAATTACCGGATGTCTCTGGACAGAAAGTTCCGGTAAATCATGAAATTTATAAATCTCAATTACCGTCTCACCGGCAGCAACCATACAGCAGAGAATCGTATGTCCGTCCACATGATTTACAACCGGATCAAAGCACGCGGTGAATCCCAGATTCTCATAAAATTGAATTGCAGCAGACAGGTCTGAAACCTGTAGTCCCACATGTTCAAGACCACAGATCGGTGTCCTGTTCGGCGGAATCTTTTTGTGCAGCTTCTGGCTGACCTCTATCGTAAATCCATATCCCGATATAATGTTGAAATAATTCATTCCTGTTCCATATACTTTTCCACTATACCGCGGTCCTCCGTTTTCTCCGAGCTGCAGATTTAATCCCCGGCTTTCGCAATATGCAATCGCCGCCTCGATGTCATGTGTCTCCAACGCAATATGTCGGAATCCCAGACACATATCATCCGGCCCGTATTTGTCTGCGAGATGTTCCCTGTCTTCTCTTAAAACCAACCGGAAATTTCCATTACGCAGACAAATCATCCCTTTATGTTCTTCTTCCACAAAAAACAAATTTTCACAAAGCCATCTTTTCGCACCGGGCACATCTTCTACCAGAAGCTGCACTCCCCAAATGTACCTGTCGCCCATCCACTTTCACCTCTATATTCTCTGTCAGCCTGCCTTCTCTGTTGTTTTTCTGTTTCAGCCGTCATAGCGGATACTTCCGTCTTCATTTCTGCGGAAATGGCACATAAAGTGATCCCACGTAAGCTGCGCCATTTCTGCTGTGTAGGTATGCGGGCAGCTTCGAATGACTGTAAAGCACACCATCGGAGCATGATTTTGATCATACATTACCAATGTATGATATTTTCCATTATCGTACCAATTCTCAAACCCCGGTTCTACTCCGTTGCTGTGGCAGTAATTTTCAAGTGTTGCTCTCGCAATTGTACCCGGATCCAGCGATACGGAAGCGATGTCATATTCTCCAAGCATAAACCATACCGGTCTCTGTGCGCAGCCTTCCAATGGCCGTACCTGTGGATCCCACCCGTCCATTGCCCCGGTTGGAGCAAAAGCGGCAAACCGTTCCGGGATTCTCCGCGCCAGTTCCTGCGTCATATGTGAACCGTTAGAATGTCCTGTCACATAGATTCTGGATGGATCGATTGAATATGTCTCCTCCATGTAATCCAGCATTTTCTCAAAATAAGGCACCTCATCATGAAGCGGAACTCCCATTGATTCCAACGCCCAGTGCGGAACCGGAAATTTTGCCAGTCCGTCATTATAAGGATATGCTGACGCAAAGCATACAAAGAAACCTCTCTCTTCTGCAAGGCGATACCAGTCACTGGTACGTTCAAAATATTCTGCATTGCAGGACATGCCATGAATCGCCACAACGAGAGGATACTTTTTTCCATCTCCAGATCGATATCCGGACGGAACATAGATATCCCAATATCTTGGCAGACCTTCTACGATTTGTTCTACTCGTACAACCCCAATCTCCTCCTGCGTTCTCATAGGCCTTAAACAGTTATTTCCAAAACTGCCCCAGCGTGAAAACCGCAGGACAAATTTTATCATTTCTTCATTAAGTGTTTCCCGTGATACCTCACTCACACTCTCGGAATTTCCAAGCCATGCCTGTGCAACAGGCTGTGCATTAACATAATACTGTCCGCGCTCCGGCTGCTCCAGATAAACTTCTCCATATGCATTTGCCAGACCTTCTTCTTTAGCCCGAAGAATCGTCCTCATATATTCGAATGTTTCCTTTGCTTTTCCACTTCGGTCAATCAGGAATCCGGGAATCGCAATATCTGTTTTCTTTAATGTCAAATCTCCATCCGATGGAAGTTTTCCGAGTATCTCCAGCAATTCAGGATCTACCGCACAGTTTCCATCAGCCGCAAAAGCTGCAAACGTCGCACTGTACGTCAGGGCAAATGCCGCGGCAATTTCCGCACCGGCACCGAATCCCATAACATACATATAGGATTCACAGATATCGACTGTCAGCCGCTGCACAAATTCTAATGTGATGATCTCCCACGCATAATCAAATTCTTTATCAATCTGTTCTCTGTCCCATTGGCTGCTTTCAAATACTACCAAAGCTGTATGATATTTTTCCGCCAGTGCGATCCAGTTTTCAGAATGAATAAATGCTTCCGCGTTCGTCCCATTTTCCGGGAATACAAAAATCCCTGCTCCCTTTGAGATCATTCCATCCGGCACATAGATTGCATATTTCCGCTCCTGGCCATTTATCACGATCGTTTTTTCTGTAATTCCAAGATTACACTGATAATACGGGCTGCTATGATTTAATTTATCTTCCGGGATCGGCGGAAACAATTCTCTGTGTCTGTTCCGTTTCGGCGGGTGATATTCTGTTCCTCTTGGTGCCCGTGGCATTAAGATCGATCGGTTATTTTCCGGGCTAAAATGAAAGCTCTCATATTTTCCCATAATCTTTACCTCTTCCTGCATTGCAGCAGTCATTATCCATGATATTGAATACTTCCGTCAGCCTCTCTTGTAAAATGGCATAAGAATGTATCCCAGGTAAGCTGTGCCATCTCTCCGGTATAGGTATGCGGGCAGCCTTTCATGATCGTATATCGGATCATAGGAACATGATCCTTATCATACATCACCAACGTATGATAAATTCCATTATCATACCAGTTTTCAAATTGCGGCGTCATATGGTTTGCACGGCAGTATGCTTTCAAAGTCTCTCGGGCAATACTTCCTTCCTCCACTGACGGCGAAACCATATCATACTCGCCCATCATAAACGCAATTGGGCATTTCATATGATCATCGATCGGTTCGATTGCGTCCGCCGACTTGCCGCCCAGTGCACCCGTCGGCCCAAATGCCGCAAATCGTTCCGGCATTGTCCTTGAAAGCCTCTGTGTCATCCGGCCGCCATTAGAATGTCCGACCGCATAAATCCGTTTCTTATCGATCGGATACTTTTCTTCCATATCATCCAGCATTACCTTGAAATATTCGGATTCGTTCACACCTTCCTGATCAATCGGCCAAACACACCAGCCTGGAAGCGGAAATCTGCTTCTCCCTACATTTCTCGGATACGCGGCTGCATAAACTACAAAAAATCCACGTTCCTCGGCAAGCCGGTGCCAGTCACTTGTCTGTTCAAAATATTCCGGGCTGCAGGAAAATCCATGAATTGCTACAACAAGCGGATATTCCTTTTGGTCATCCGGCCTATAGCAGGAAGGTACATAGATATCCCAGTACCTTGGCAGTCCTGCGATTTCTTTCTCTACTCTTATTACTCCGATTTCCTCCCAGCTTCTCTTCGGCCGCAGATGGTTATTTCCAGATCCGCCCCACAGGGAAAAACGAAGGACAAACCGAAGCATCGCTTCATTTATTTCATTCTGGTCAAATTTCTTTGTACTATTTTCATCCGCAAGCCATACCTGCGAAATCGGCTGCTCGTTTACATAATAAGCACCGCGTCTCGGCTGCTCCAGATATACGCTTCCATACTGATTGATCAGATTTTCTTCTTTCACGCGGTTGATCTCTTTTATATACTCGAATACAGCTTCAGCATTTCCCTTCTTATCAATGAGAAATCCCGGCATTGCAATTTCTGTTTTCTTCCATGTATCAATTCCATCGGACGGTAATTTTCTCAACACATTAAGAAGTTCTGGATCCACGCTGCAGTCTCCGCATACCGCAAATGCCGGAAATGTCGCACTATATGTAAGCGCAAACGCGGCAGCTATGCCAGCGGCGTCCCCCAAACCGATCGGATAGAAAAACGACTCACAGATATCGACCGTTGGTCTCTTACTGAATTCGTGATAAACAGTCGTCCATGCATAGTCAAATTCTCTTTCAATCTGTTCTTTTTCCCACTTCGGGCTCTCCAGGATCAGCAGCGAGACAAGATATTTATCTGCCAGTTGTTTCCAGTTTCCTGTCTTTATAAATTCTTCTGCTGTAACACCACTTTCCGCAAAGATCACTGCGCAGGCACCTTTTGACCAAAGATTCTGCGGTGCATAAAGTCCATACGGCCGTTTTGCGCCTTCCAGTTCTATCTCCTTCTTGAAAAATCCGGAATTCAACAGGCTATATGGAGCTCTTCCCTTCAGTACTTCCTCCGGAATCGGTTCAAACGGGTTTACAAGCCTGCTGCTGTCCACATGATACTCTGTTCCTTTTGGAATTCTGGGCATCAGCATCGAACGGTTATTAAGCGGACTGAAATGAAAGCTCTGATATTTTTCCATGATGACCTCCCTGTTTATCCAACTCACAACTTTTAAAGAGAATTGATCTCACGTACTCTGCAGCAGGATACAAAATGTCCCGGTTTGATCTCCTCAAGTTTCTGTGGCTTTCTGCAGTTTTCTGTCGCATAAACGCAGCGATCTGCAAACCGGCAGCCCGGCGGCGGATCGATCGGTGATGTGATCTCTCCCTTTAATACGATTCTTTCCTTTGGATGCAGAATATCTGTTGTCGGAATTGCGGACAAAAGAGCTTTTGTATACGGGTGAAGCGGCTCCGCAAACAATTCTTTCGTCGGACTTGTCTCTACCAGCTGCCCCAGATACATAACAGAAATATTATGTGAAATATGGCGTACTACAGACATATTATGCGTAATAAACATATACGCAAGTCCATGTTCTTCCTGCAGATCCATCAAAAGATTCAAAATTTGTGCCTGAATGGAAACATCCAGTGCAGATACCGGCTCATCACATACGATGAACTTTGGATCCAGAGCCAACGCTCTCGCAATTCCTACTCTCTGTCTTCTTCCGCCATCCAGTTCGTGCGGGTAGCTCATCTTGATTCGTCTCGCAATACCCACCATATCCATCAGACGTTCTGTCTCTGCGTCTACATTCTGCTTGTCGCATTTTCCACTAATTAAGAGCGGTTCCTTAATCGTATCCTCGACTGTCATTCGAGGATTCAGGGATGAATACGGATCCTGGAAAATGATCTGAACATCACTTCTCAATTTTTTCAGTTCCTGCGGTGTCGGATTTGTAATATCTTTTCCATTAAAATGAACAGATCCCCCCGTACTCTTCTGAAGATGGATGATCGTTCTTCCAAGCGTTGACTTTCCACAGCCGGATTCTCCTACAACACCCATTGTCTCTCCGGCATCAATATTCATCGTTACGTCATCTACCGCATGAACAGCACCTTTGGGACCATAGAAATATTTTTTTAAGTTTTTTACCTCTACAAGTGCCATACTAATCCTCCTTTTCTGCTGCTTCACAATATGGGCAGCTGCAGAAATGCCCCGGTCTTACTTCTGTCAACGGGAATTTTATCGTTCTGCATTTATCCGTCGCATGCGGACATCTCGGATTAAAACAGCATCCTGTCGGAAGATCTGTCGGATCCGGTGGGAGTCCTTCAATATTGGCAAGTCTCCGCGTATCTACAGAAAGATCCGGAATTGCTCCGAAAAGGCCGATGGTGTATGGATGCTGCGGGTGAAGGAATATCTCCTCTTTTGAACCATATTCCAAAACTTCACCGGCATAGATCACTGCCACATTGTCGCACATTCTTCCAACAACACCGAGATCATGGGTGATCAGGATCATGGCTGTATTGTATTTCTTCTTCAGGTCATCCATCATATCGAGAACCTGAGCCTGAATCGTTACATCCAACGCGGTCGTCGGTTCATCAGCCAGAAGAAGATGTGGATTGCAGGCCAGTGCCATTGCGATAACAACTCGCTGCTTCATTCCACCTGAAAACTGATGCGGGTATTCTCCATAACGTTCTCTCGGAATACCAACCATAGCAAGCATATCTTCGGCCATCTCTCTTGCGGTTTTATCTTCTCTTGTCTGATGTTTTCGAATTACTTCCGCAATCTGCTCTCCAACCTTCATGATTGGGTTTAACGCTGTCATCGGATCCTGAAATACCATCGTGACCTGTCCGCCGCGGACCTTTCTCATTGCTGCCTCGCTGAGAGATAAAAGATCCACACCATCCAGAATGACCTTTCCACTCTTGACCTTCGCCTGAGCGTCCGGAAGAACACGAAGAATCGTTTTCGCAATGGTTGTCTTTCCTGCGCCGGTCTCGCCCACAAGTCCTAAAGTTTTTCCTCTTTCCAATTCAAAGGAAACATTGTTGACCGCATGTACAACTTTTCCACCTGTACGATACTCAACAACGAGATCCTCCACCTTTAAAAATTTTTCGCTCATAACATGTCCCCCTCTTTAGTCCTTTAACTTCGGATCAAGTGCATCGCGCAGTCCATCACCAAACATGTTCAGGCAGAGAACTGAAATTGCGATAAATAATCCAGGGAAAATCAGCATGTACGGATAATCACGAAGGAATCCTCTTGCGCCTGCCAGCATTGCTCCCCATTCAGGAGTCGGCGGCTGTACGCCAAGACCTATGTAACTCAAAGCCGCCAGTTCCAAAATCGCTTTTGCAACGCCCATTGTCGCAGCGACAATCAACGGAGACCAGCTGTTGGGAATAACATACTTCATAATTCTTCTTGCAGTACTACATCCGATTGCTTCTGCAGCTTCCAGATACTGGTTTTCACGTGTCTGCATAACCGTTCCTCTTAAGAGGCGGACATTGCCAGGAATCGTTCCGACTGCAATCGCAATAATTGTTTTATCAATTCCAACACCGAGAGCCGCGGAAATAATGATCGTTAAAAGCATCGAAGGAATTGCCTGAATAACATCCAGAAGTCTCATAATGACCGTATCGGCTGCACCACCGAAATATCCTGCGATTGCTCCAACGACTGTACCGATAGCAGTTGAAAATAATACTGCCGCAATACTGATACTTAAGGAATATCTTCCGCCGTAAAAGACTCTGGTAAAAATATCTCTTCCGAGATCATCTGTGCCAAACAGGTGCGCAGATGACGGTCCCTGCTTGATTGCCATGACGTCCATCTTATCATACTGATACGGAGAAACGATCGGGACAATGATAATCGCCAGAACCAGGATCACAAATAATGTCAGACCAAACATTGCGTTTTTGTTTCTGGACATCCGTTTTGCGAGGACCAGAAACGCATTTTCTTTTTTATATGTATTGTCCTTCGCCATCATTTTCCCTCCTTGCTCGGTTTCTTCTTTTTGCCCTGATTCTCGTAACGCGCCTTGATTCGCGGATCATTAAACGCGTAACAGAGGTCAACTAACAGCATAATTACCGCAAATACTACTGCAAGCATGACAACGCAGCCACGAACGATCGGATAGTCACGCTGATTGATCGCCGTAATCATATACTGGCCGATTCCCGGAAATGAGAATACGTTTTCGATAACAATGGAACCGCCGAAAATAACCGCAAGGTTTGTTCCTGCCAGTGTAATGATCGGGTTCAATGCATTCGGAAGTGCATGTTTTAAGATAACTTCTCGCTGGGTCAGTCCTTTTGAACGCGCTGTGACAACATAATCCGCACGGATGACCTCAAGCATACTTGATCTCGCCTGTCGTGCCTGAGTGGCAAGACCACCGAAACAAAGTGAAACTGTCGGAAGTACATAATACTCCCAACCGCCGATTCCGCTTGCCGGGAACCAGCCAAGTTTTAATGAAAATAAGAGTACAAACAGCATTGCAAGCCAGAATGTCGGAATCGAAACGCCGAGAAGTGCAATGATCATGCTGATTCTATCTCCCCAGCCATTCTGGTGAACCGCTGCCGTTACGCCAAGCGGGATTCCGATACCAAACGCTAATACCATTGAGGCAATTCCCAGAATCAATGTTCTCGGAAGTCTCTGCATAATTTCTCCCGCAACCGGAGCACCTGTCAGATAAGATTCACCCAAATCAAAATGAAGAAATACATCTGATAAAAATTCTCCAAGCTGCACGATAAATGGTCTGTTTAAGCCAAGCTGTTCTCTCATCTCCGCAAGTTCATATTCCGACGCTGTACTCCCCAGCATGATCTGCGCCGGATCACCGGGAACCAGGTACAGAATACCGAAGATCAATGTCGCAACGAGCAGTACTACAGGTATCATCTGCAGAATTCGTTTGCCAATAAATCTGATCATTCTTCTTCCTCCCAAATACCTCTGTTTTTAGGAATCGGCGTGCCGAATCCAACTATATGGTTCCTGCACGCCGATGCTTGTTGTCATGTAACTATAAAAACTGCATTGCAATTTTCATTCATTTTTATTCCATAAGCTTAGTTCCAAACGTAAGTAGATGCGCCCGGAAGGAAGTTGGAACGGATGCTGTATTTTGCACCTGTAATCTTATTCTTGTTTGTAATATAGTAGTTGTCTTTATGGAAGAGACCATAATGATAAGCTTCTTCAACCATGTACTGCTTTGCAGCATCAATGTCCGCAGCGTCCTGAGAAGCAGCCGCTGTCATCAGGAGATTGTCCAGTTTGTCATCTCTTACCATTGCCATGTTATGCTCTGCGTAACGTGTGCTGTTTAACTGGTTCCAGATACGGGTAATATAACCGTATGCGGAGTTATAAGAAATATTAAGATCGAACTTAGTCGGGTCTGTCTGATATGTATTCCAGAGAGCCTGTTCAAAGGATGTAACCTCACTGTCAATTCCAACTTCTTTTAAGTATGCCTGAATGATCTGTGCAGTCTTTACACGAACCTCATCTGTATCGCAAAGAATTGTAAGTTTCAGACTTCCATCAGCAACTCCGGCTTCCTTTAAGAGTTCTTTTGCTTTTTCCGGATTATAGTTATAATAATCCTCTGTTTTCCATTTTTCCTGGAATCCAATGTTCAAATCACTGCCATAGCAGTAAACTGGCTCACCATGGCCTTCCATAACCACATTGATCAGTCCCTGCTGGTCAATTGCGTAAAGAACAGCCTGTGCAATTTTAAGATCGTTTAACGGACTTTCTGTAGAGCGGTTGACCCACATCTGCTGAATATAGTTATCACGGGCTTCTTCTACATTAAAGTTCGCAGCACTCTCTCCGCCTTCCATAAAGCGGCTTGCATTTGAATAGTTCAGAGAGGTCGCAACATCATAAATACCGGTCTCAAGTCCGATTGCGATCTGAGAGGACTCTGTAACGAAATAATATTCGATCTTATCGACATTCTGTTCCTGACACTCAACACGAAGATCTTCCTTCTGCCAGTAGTCTTCATTCTTTACAAGTGTAAGGGAAGAACCTGTTACCCAGGACTCAACCTTGTATGGGCCGGTTGCAACCGGCATGGTTCTCATGCAGTCTCCGCTGTCCTTGTATGCTTTCTCTGAAACGATCATAACCTGAGTCAGCATATTCTCAACTTCTCCTGCTGCCTCACTATTGCACACAAGTTTTACTGTATAATCGCCGGTCTTTTCAATTGATACAAGGGAACCGGTCAATGCTGTATGCTGGTTTCCTTTACCATTTTCAAGACACTCGTTAAAGCTGAATACTACATCGTCTGCGGTAATATTGTTTCCCGCTGTATCTTTAATATAATCGTAAAGTTCGATATCCCATACCACGTTTGTCGGAGTAGATTCCGCTTCATTCTTTGCCCAGTTTTTCGCAAGTATTCCGTAGTACTCACCATCACCACCCATATAGATCAGGTTCTCATATGTATACGCCAGAACTGTCCAACGTCCGCTGGAAGATCCCTCATCGAATGTTCCAAGGGAACCCGGGTCTGAAGTATATGCAATTTTAACAACCTTCTCCTGATCACCTGCCGGTGCTGCTGTCTCAGTTCCAGCTGCTGCCGTTGTTGCCGCTGCCGTTGTTGCCGCTGCCGTTGTTTCCGTTGAACTGCCTCCGCCGCATGCTGTCAACGAAAGCATCATTGCCGCTGCCATAGCGCCTGCAAAAATTCGTTTCGCACTCTTCTTCATATCGTCCTCTCCTTTTTTGTTATATAGTCCCCGATGGACCATTACTCGTTCTGTCAAACGTTTGCGTAAACGTTTAACTTGTTCTGTGGTTTCATTATACCCCTGCCGTATATGTATTGTCAATTATTACTAATTTACAAATACTTTTTCGCTTTTTTGTGTACTTTTTACATATTCCTCAGCTTTGCGTTATGGTTAATTTGTCTTGTTTTATTTAATTGACATCAATATTTTTGGGTGATATACTTATGTTAAACGTTTTACAGTGTTGTGAAGGGGGAATAAATGCATATGTCAAAAGTTAGTATTCGTGATGTCGCTGCCCTTGCCGGCGTATCTACTGCCACCGTCAGCCATGTCATCAATAATACCCGTTATGTAAAAGAAGAAACGAAACAGCTCGTTCTGAAAAGTATCGAAGAACTTCACTACAGTCCTGATGCGACTGCACGAAGTTTTAAGACGGGAAAGAAAAATTTAATTGCATTTATCGTACCTGATATTTCAAATCCCTTCTTTGCAACAATGATCGAGGAAGTTGAAAATGTTATCTCCAGAGAAGGCTTCAAGCTGCTCGTTATTAATACAAAGGAAACGAAAGAGCGCGAGATTGACAACCTGCGAATTTTATCCAGCGGTATTGTCGATGGTTTTGTTCTGGCCTCTACGGTTGAAAACTACTCTGATATTTCAGGAATCGTTCCTCCCAGTATTCCTGTTGTCTTAGTTGACCGTTCCCCTTTAGGCGCTCCCTATGATTCTGTGATCTCCGCAAACTATCAGGCCATGTCAGATGGAGTAGAATACCTTATAAAGAAAGGACATTCTAAAATCGGATTCATCACCGGGATTCCCCGCATTTCCACAACAAAAGAACGTCTTGATGCCTATCGCGATACGATGGAAAAACATGGAATCTTTTCTGAAGCCCTGATCCGTACCGGAACGTCTATGACTTCTCTGGCAGTTGAGAATCTCGATGCGCTTCTGGCGCTTGGCTGTACTGCTCTGGTTATTTCCAACAACATTATGGCGATTGAGACTATGATGATCTTAAATCAGCGTGGAATCCGCCCCCACCATGATATTGATCTGATCGGTTATAAAGACAGTGAGCAGGCACAGTATGGTCTTCAGCATATGAGCCTGATCAAGCAGCCAGTTGCCGAAATGGGGCGCGCGACAGGAAAGCAGCTTCTGGAACGCCTTTCCCATCCTGATATGCCGATTCAAAGAATCATACTCCCAGCAGAATTTCTTCCGGTCGATTGAGTCCTCCCATTTTTTTATATCATTTTCTCATACATAGGAAGTTCTATTTGAACTTCCACGCAAACAAAAAAGCTTTTTCAGCATCAGTTTTATTCCTCTAAAACATGTACTGAAAAAGCTTTTTTATTTACAGCATCGGCACCACCACATTCCCCCAGAACCAGCTCACCGGCATGACAAGCACCATGGCGGGGATCATATCAGCAACCGGGAAGTTGTGGATTTTTGCGATGCGGAAACCTGTGGCCAGAAGAAGGAAACCGCCGCAGGCCTTGAAGTCCGCGATCATATCCGGTGTGGTAAGCGGAAAGATGAACTTCGCCGCAGCGAAGATCGCGAGAAAGATCACGCACTGCGGGATCGCAACAGCTGCGACCACCATTCCCAGGGTTCCTCCAAAGATCATCGCGGTAAAGAAGTCCAGAATGGACTTGGAGATCAGGATCGTGTGGTCACCGCTCATTCCGGAATCCAGGGAACCATAGATTCCCGTTCCGCTGGCACAGAATAGCACGATGATCGTCACGAGCATCGTCATATACTCTTCTCTGGACATGGACGCATTCTTATTCGAGAAGATCTTTCCGACCGGCTTCTCCATGCACGCCGCGCCGCTGTTGATGATTCCACCGAGATTTACCGCCAGTCCAAACGCGGTTCCAATGATCACCGCAAAAATAACGGCGGGCATATTTTTCATGAGTCCGATGGAACTCACGCCCATTCCCATGGAGCAGACACCGAAGATCTTCGTGAGTTCTGAATTGATCCTTGTGGGCAGCTTATGCCCAAATAAAGCCCCAACCACACCGCCGATGGCGACGGACAGGGCATTGATGATAATTCCTACTGGCATACATCCTTCTCCTTTGCACAAGTAACTGCGGTGCAAGGGAGTCCCTGCACCGCAGAATTGACAGTTCGTTATTTAATTTTAGCACAAAGTACGGTATAGCACAAACACTTTACCTCGCAAAAGTGCATGTTCCCAATTACCATTTCGACAACATTCTTCTGCATTTAAGTCGAACGACCGTGAGACTTGGCGTGTGATTCTGGTCAGCGAAACTGGCTTATTCCTATCAAAATCACTGTACATCCTCGCGGAGCGTTTCCCGGACGATTCTTAGATCCCATGCACCGCGTCACACATCGACTTCACATATTCCTTCACATACGGAACCGCGTCCTTTCCATACGTTCCGCAGAGCTTCACGATTGCGGAACCAACGATAGCTCCGTCGGAGAGACCTGCCATCTTCTTTGCCTGCTCCGGTGTGGAAATTCCGAAACCAACTGCACACGGGATGTCCTTCGCTTTCTTCACAAGTTCCACCATCGCGCCGATATCCGTTGTGATCTCGCTTCTCGTTCCGGTAACGCCGAGCGAAGATACGCAGTATACAAAGCCGGATGCCTCTTTCGCGATCATGCTGATTCTCTCATGGGAGGTCGGGGCAATGAGGGAGATCATGTCCATGTTATACTTCTTGCACACAACATCGAACTCCTCTTTCTCCTCATACGGAACATCCGGTAAGATGATTCCGTCCATGCCGATCTCAGACGCCTTCTTAATAAAGCGCTCTGTTCCGTAGGAGAACACAACGTTCGCGTATGTCATGAATACCATCGGAATTTGTGTATTTTTCCGAATTTTTTCAACCATTGCAAAAATTTTGTCGGTGGTCACGCCGCCGGACAGAGCGCGGGTATTGGCCGCCTGAATCACCGGTCCCTCTGCCGTCGGATCGGAGAACGGAATTCCAAGCTCGATAAGGTTTGCTCCTGCCTCCTCCATTGCGTATACAAGCTGCTCTGTGACCTCTAAGGACGGGTCACCGCAGGTGATAAACGGGATAAATGCCTTTCCATTTCCGCCTTTGAAGGCGTTTGCGATCTTACTCATGAATATCCTCCCCTCTGTATCTTGCGATTGCTGCACAGTCCTTGTCTCCTCTTCCGGAAACATTGACAACAATGATCTTATCCTTTCCCATCGTCGGTGCGAGCTTCATTGCGTATGCGATGGCATGGGCGCTCTCGATCGCCGGGATGATTCCCTCGATTCTGGAGAGATACTCGAACGCATCGACTGCCTCGTCGTCAGTGATCGCCACATACTGGGCCCGTCCGGTATCGTAAAGGTTCGCATGTTCCGGTCCGATTCCCGGGTAATCAAGGCCTGCAGAGATGGAATATACCGGGGCAATTTGGCCGTACTCATCCTGGCAGAAGTAAGATTTCATGCCGTGGAAGATTCCGAGACGTCCTGTGGCGATGGTCGCCGCTGTCTCTGCCGTGTTCACACCGCGTCCTGCTGCCTCACAGCCGATGAGCTGAACGTCTTTATCTTCAATAAAGTTGTAGAATGCGCCGATGGCATTGGATCCGCCGCCAACACAGGCAAGAACTGCATCCGGAAGACGTCCCTCTTTCTCTAACATCTGCTCCTTGATCTCCTTGGAAATAACCGCCTGGAAGTCACGGACGATAGTCGGGAACGGATGTGGTCCCATACAGGAGCCGAGAACATAGTGGGTGTCCTCGATCCGGTTCGTCCACTCTCTCATTGCCTCCGAAACAGCATCTTTGAGGGTTCCTGTTCCGGTTGTCACCGCATGCACCTTTGCTCCGAGAAGGCGCATTTTGTAAACATTTAATGCCTGACGTTTTGTGTCCTCCTCGCCCATGTAGATCTCGCATTCCATGCCGAAGAGCGCTGCCGCCGTCGCTGTCGCTACACCGTGCTGGCCTGCGCCTGTCTCAGCGATGACACGGGTCTTTCCCATCTTCTTCGCGAGAAGCACCTGACCGAGCACGTTGTTGATCTTGTGGGCACCGGTATGGTTTAAGTCCTCTCTCTTTAAATAGATCTTCGCTCCGCCGAGATCCTTTGTCATGTGCTCCGCGTAGTAGAGCCTTGACGGTCTGCCCGCGTATTCATTTAAAAGTGTTGTGAGTTCTTTCTGGAATTCCGGGTCATTTTTGTAGTGGTTGTATGCCTCTTCGAGTTCCAGTACTGCGTTCATAAGCGTCTCAGGAATGTACTGACCGCCATGCGCGCCAAATCTGCCTTTTGACATATATTTTTCCTCCTCGTGTAAACTGGTTTATTGTCTGTAACTGTCCATACCCATATTTCCGGAGTGATTTTTCAAATCTCCGCCAGACAGTTATCGAAATCGTGATTTTGTAGCAGCGGAAATGTTACTTAACCGTTACCATATTTTCTATTTTTGCAGACCACAGGTTTAAAAAAATCATGGCTGCCGACTGACCTTTATCTGCTGTAAAACTCTCTTACCAGCGGATAAATGTTCTTATATTTCTGATAGATTCTGTGGTATTTCTCCGAGACTTCCGGATCCGGCTCCACCGTATCACAGTGTCCCTGGCTCTCCAGTGTCTCGATAAAGGACTTGTAATCCGGGATCACGCCCTCCGCCACAAACACCGCCGAGGCGATGGCCAGTGCCGGTAAAAGGTCCGGATCCTTGTATACAAAGATCTTCTGTCCCATGACATTGCTTAAGATCTGGCACCATCGCCGCTCCCTCGCTCCACCGCCGATCAGCGTAATCTTTGACGCCGGATGGTCGAACAGTTCCAGACCCTGACGGATGGAAAATGCCACGCCCTCGAGGACACTCTGTGCCATGTCCGCCGCCGTGGTCGCCTGGGAGAGACCTAAGAAGCTTCCCCGGACGCTGCTGTCCATGATCGGGAACCGCTCACCTGCCACATAGGGCAGGAAGAACAGTCCGTGACTTCCGGGTTCCGCTTTTTCAAGAAGCTCTGAGATATACCCGAAATCCGGTGCCTCGTCGGGATCCCTGGACAGGATCTTCGCGATCAGCCGATGGACGTTTCCGCCGTTTAGGAACGGGACTACATTGATGAGCAGGTCCTTCTGCATCGCCGCCAGATTGAATCCGCCGCCTTCACTCTCCATCCTTCTGTTGGATACGGCTGCCACCCAGCCGGAGGTTCCGAGGTTGATGTTGTACTCCCCCGGTGCCAGGATGCCGCTGGCAAGTGTCGTTGCTCCCGCATCCCCGGTTCCGGCATAGACCTTTGTTCCTGCCGGATAACCACTCTCCGTCGCTCCGGTCTCCGTGACCGTGCCGACATACTCATGGGCGTAAAAAAGTTTTGGGAACTTTTTAATATCGACTCCCGCCGCTCCAATCAGCTCCTCCGACCAGATCTTCTTGTCCAGATCCATGGCCCCCGCCGTGGAGCAGGCGGTCATGTCTCCGGCGAACACACTGGTAAGTCTACCTATTATATAGTCCTTCGAGCTGATGAGAAAACATGCGGTCTTCTCATAAATCTCCGGCTCATTTTCTTTTAACCACAGGATCTTCGCAAGCGGCATCGATCCGTCAAAGTGGTTTCCCGTAATCTCCGCAATATACGCATCCCCGAGAGGCACCACGTTTCGGCTTGCCGCCTCTCTTATGATCATCCGTGCCTGCTCGTCCGCCCGACCGTCCGAATAGAGGATCGCGTTCCGGAGCGCTTTTCCCTCGGCTCCCACAGAGATCACATCCTGCATCTGCCCGGAAAAGATAATAGCCCCGATCTCCTTTGGCGGGATGATCTCAAACATCTCTTTTGACAGCTTACAGAACGACCCATACCACTCATCCGGATCCTGTTCCTTGAAGTTTCCCGTTTCGATGGTGTGGATCACGGAGCTTCCGGTAAAGACGGGCTCTCCATTTTCGTTCACGACTACCGCCTTAACGGCTGTCGTCCCGATATCAAAGGTTGCTGCTAACATCTGCTCCCTCCCCGCTCAGTACTGTTACACAGTACCTGGAATTTTACCAATGCTTCGCATCTTAAATTGGCAAAATCCGCTCTCTAAATGTTATTTTACTATATTTTCGGTGCCGAAAATACCTACCGTGAACCATAACCGGCGCCAAGCTTCTGTACTACAACAGCGAGAATAATGATCCCACCTGTAATAATGTTCTGCATAAAACTCGGCATCTGTAAGATCGTAAGTCCGTTTGCCAGAACCGCCAAGATGATCGTTCCGACTAAGGTTCCGATCACACATGGAACACCGCTCTTTGAGACGGTGCATCCGATAAATACCGCCGCGTAGGACTGTAAGAAGTATCCCTGTCCGGCAGTGGTGTTTGCGGAACCCACACGGGATGCCACAAGAGCACCCGCGAGTCCTGCCATGGCTGCACTCAGTGCAAAGGCGAGAACTCGGTAGCGGAAGATCCTGATACCGGCAACCCTGGCCGCCTCCTCACTTCCGCCAATAGCGTAGAGCTTTCTTCCTGCGGACATATGATTCATAAAAATATGAAAAACCATGTAGAGCACCGCCGCCACGATCGTGATAAACGGGATGCCCGCGATCTTTAAGATTCCAGGGATCGTAAACGCTTTCGGGATGCCGTTAAATACGGTCGTTCCTCCTGTAAGTCCGTAAATCACGCCGTCCAGCACGGTTCCCATGCCCAGTGTCGTAATAAAGGAAAGGATCCCAAACTTCGCAACGATCACGCCGTTTACACATCCAACGACAAGTCCTGCCGCAACCGCCGCCAGGAAGCAGACCGGGATCGGAACACCCTGGATCGATAAAAGTGCCGCAACCACGCCGCCGAGACTCACGATGTTTCCGATGGAAAGGTCGAACTCGTTGACGGTCATAACGAAGGTCGCTCCCAGCGCCACCATTGCGAGAGGCGCTGCCTGGCGTGTTATATTAAGGAAGTTTTTCAGTGTAAAAAACGACGCAGGTCTAAGGAGTCCGAAAATTCCGATGATGATGACTAACGCCGCCACCGTTCCGTAATTCTTTAATGCTTTTCCTCTCATCTGTCGTTTTCCTCCCTCTCCGCCTCATAACAGCACGCCAGCACGTCCGTCGGTTTCAGGTCTTTATTCTCAAATGTCTTTCGTACTTTTCCGTATGCCATGACGGCAACCTCATCGGCAACCTCTAAAAGTTCCGTGAGATCGGATGACACATAAAGGACGGCTTTGCCCTTTTTTGCCTCTTCCTTCAGAAGCCTGTGGATCTCCTGTCGTGTTGCCACATCCACCGCCTGAGTCGGCTCATCACAAAGCCAGATCGACGGCTCCGTGAGGAGTGCCTTTGCGAAAACGACTTTCTGCTGGTTTCCGCCGGAAAGCTCTTTTGCAGGCTGGCTGGTGCCGATGCACTTGATCTTTAACACCTTGATCATGTCCGCCGCCTTTTTGCATGCCGCCCGTTTCTGGAACCAGCCGCCTTTCGTGTAGCGGTCGATGGAGGAGAGCATCATGTTTTCCTCGACAGTGAAGGACGGGATCATGGCTTTCCCTCTCCGATCCTCACAGATGAACGCCATTCCCTGTCGGATAGATTCCGGCGGAGCAGGGTGGACCGTGGTCTTTCCGTCGATCGTGACCTCGCCGCCCGCCAGCTTTCTCGTTCCGTAAATGCATTCCAGAAACTCTGTCCGCCCGCTTCCGCATAGGCCAAACATTCCGGTGATCTGACCGGACTTTACGTTCAGGTCGACGCCGCGGACGATTCCGTCTTTGGAGCGGATCCCATGGACTTCCAGAGCTGTTTTTCCAATCTTTCCTTCGGCATCCTTTCCCGTTTCCGCATCTTCAACTCCGGACGCAGCCTCATTCCCGCTCATCAGCCGTACCAGCTCTTTTCTGCTGGTTCCTGCCGTATCCACCGTGGACACCAGCGTTCCGTTTCTCAAGACTGTGGCCCGATCTGTCAGCTCCATGATCTCTTCCAGCCTGTGCGTCACATAGAGAACCGAAGTCCCCTTTGCCTTTAAGTTTCTCACAATAGAGAACAGCAGGTTCGTCTCCTTATCGGAGAGTGATGCCGTCGGCTCATCGAGGATCAAAAGCTTACAGTCACTCATCATCGCCCGGACAATCTCCACACATTTTTTCTGTGCCAGGGTCATCATGGATACCGGTCTCTTAAGGTCAAGATGGATTCCAAGCTCCGCCGCTTTCGCCGCGGCTTCCCGTTCCATCTCTTTCCATTGGATCAGCCCGCCTTTTACCGGATAGGGTCTTCCGAGACAGATATTTTCCATTCCCGTAAATGCCGGGATCAGGACGTTGTCCTGAAAGATAATGTTGATCCCCAGCTTCCGGCTCTCTTCCGGCCGGATCGCCTCCGGGAGATCTTTTCCGTTCCACAGGATGTTTCCGCCGTCTCTCTTATAGACACCGCCGAGGATCTTGATGAACGTGGATTTTCCGGCTCCGTTCTCACCGACGAGGCCATGGACCTCCCCCTCACCGAGAGAGAAGTCCAGACCTTTTAATGCGTACACACCGTTAAATTTTTTATCTACGCTCTTTACATCCAGCAACATCCTGTTTACCTGCCTTAATTTTTGTTTCTATTCTCCGTTTTATGCCTGTTCAGCGTTTTTAGTATCATGCCCGTTGAAACAGCGCTTCTAAAATTTTTCGGCATTTTTATCCGGATTCATTTGCTTACTGTGCATTCTCCTGTGTGATCAGCTCCGCCGGTGCGTACATCTCACCTTTTTCGATCTCCTCACCGTCAAAGTACTTCTCCATCTGCTCACAAACGATATCTGCCATTCCCTCAAAGTTCTGTTTTACAGTTGCCTTTAAGTTTGTTCCATCCTTGATCATCTCAACAGCCTGCTCGTTTCCGTCAACGCCTGTGACGATGACCTCGTCACGTCCTGCCTCCTGAAGTGCCTTTGCAGCGCCGATGGCCGGTTCATCCCATGCCGCAAATACGGCTGTGATGGAATCCTTGTCCGGATTTGCCGTTAAGAGATTTGCAACGATGTCCTGCGCGTCGTTGATCGGCTGCTCTGCCGGAACGTGCTGCTCTGTGATCAGCTTGATATCCGGATATTCTTTTATGATGTCATCGAATGCCTCGCAGCGCTTTACAACGCCCGGATGCGGTCTGTGGGTCAGGGCGATCACGGTTCCCTTTCCACCCATCAAATCGTCAAATAAGTACCTCACAATGAGCTCGCCCATCTGGTAGTTGTCGCTTGTCGCGTTGATCTGCATTCCATCGATAAATCCGCTGTCGCATCCGAATACCGGGATGTCCGCGTCAAAAGCGTCCTGAAGCTGGTTCGCTACCTGGTTCGGGTCAGCGCTCACAAGGACGATCCCATCGGTTCCGGAAGAAACAACATCCTCGATCCGGCTCGCAAGCTCCGCGAAGTCATTTGCTGTGTCGATCACGAATACCTCCGCACCCTCGGATTCCAGGTCTTCCTTAATATAGCCTGCCATCTGGTTTGTCGTGACAGATGTGAGATACGGGGTCATAACGGAGATCTTCTTTCCGGCAAGTGCGCCTCCCTCTGTCTTTTCCGCCTCGGTTCCGGTCCCGGAAGCCGCCTCTGTGGCTGCGGCTTCTGTTGGCGCTGCCGTCACTGCCGTCTTCTCATCCGCCTCTGTGGAGCATCCGGTAAGCAGGATTCCTGCAAGAGCTGCGGCTGCAGCAAGGCTCATGATGGTTTTCATTTTTCTCATAATCATTTCCTCCTCGTTTTTGTCGACTGCCTCTTGCGGGAATCAGTAAGGGATGCCGCTCCGAAAAGTTCTTTTTTTGAACTAAAAAGTCCCGGACATAGTTCTCACTATGCCGGGACGAAATTTTTCGTGGTGCCACCCGATTTCACAGATCAGTCTTCCTCGAAAGCCAACTGCTCCGTGCCTACGGCACTCCCACAGTTGCCGCCTCCATTCGTAATCCGGGCTATCGCCCTACTTACTCATGTAGGCTTGATTGTCAAATGTCTATCCAGCCTGACGTGCAAGCACGTCATTCTGGCTATCCGCTTGACAACACTTTCAAACAAAAATAGCAGCTATCCCACATCGGAATATCTGCCACCAATCTGTCTCATTTCAGAGTACGGAAATCTCTTTCGATACTCTTATCCTTTAACGCAGGAATCACGGCCGCAGCTACTCGGATCTCTTTCACCTGGCGTCTCACAAACCCATTCCATGGGGAATTCCATACTGTCTTCCACCACCGACAGCTCTCTGTGATTTCATTCCAAATGTACTCTCTTTGCTCATCGACTTTTTGTTTTTAATTTTTATGGATTAAAGATTAGCACACTTCTTTCCATATGTCAATTTTATTTTCAGAATCTTTGCTATTAAAAATTCCTATATCCAGTCACTATTTTTTCCAATCATATCCGGTTCGAACAAAAATCGGCTCCTGAAAGACTTTCCAAGATCAGATCTATCATCTCTTTGTTGACAGTTTTTTCCATTTTGTAGAAACAAAAGTTACATAATTCTTATTTTTTGATTATTGTGCCGAATTAAGTAAAGTTAATTTAAAAAATACTTGACTTTTTTAAGTTATGGTTTTATTCTTAAGCACATAATTTTATTAACGATCCATTCCAACTATCAAAGGCGATAACTTCTGACAAAAGTGCGCCTTTCTTTTTTACCCGGACTTAACTGTAAGATTATTGAGCAGTTTCTCCGGTTCTCCGGAAGCGACTGCCGGATACCCACCGGCACCGGAGATTCCCCACCCGGATCGTTCGTAAAAGGAAAGAGAGAGGAGAGATTCATTTATGAAGAAGAGACGACTTATTGCACTCGCAGCTGCAGCCGTTATGGCAGCATCTTCCCTGGCAGGATGCGGCGGTTCCCAAACATCCTCAACAACAGCAGCAGGTTCCACTGCTGAAACAGCAGCGGCTTCCTCCAATGCGGTATCCCCGGACGCAAAATCCACGGATCAGACACTCGGCGGCGGTATCGCGGTCGGCTCAAGTGACGGCGAGGCAGTAAAAGGCGGAACACTTGTTGTGTCAATGCCTTCATCCCCACGCACTCTTGATCCGAAAGCCTACTCAACCATGTACGAGAACCACATTATGTACAATGTTCTCGATACCCTGTTTGTCTGGGATAAGGATTACAAAGAGGTGATCCCGAGTTTGGCAACTGATTACACTGTCAGTGATGACGGCCTGACCTACACCATCAACCTCCGTGATGATGTATACTTCCAGAAAGGTAAATTCCAGGACGGAAGAAAGATGACCGCGGATGATGTTGTATACTCTCTTGAACGAAGTAAAGAGGAGAGTACCACAGACCGTATCTGCCGCGATTTCTTCGATTACTGCGAAGCTGCAAGCCCGACACAGGTCGTTATCCATATGAAATCCGTTGCAGGACCGTTTATCTCCCAGTTAGCCGGTATCGGAAACGCGATCCTCCCGAAAGAAGAAGTTGAAGGCTGGGGAGAAGACTTCGGTTCCCACATCGTCGGCACAGGTGCTTTCACACTGGAAGAAATTGTAACCGATGAAAAAGTCACATTAAAGAAAAATGAGAATTACTGGGGCACAGAGCCGAACGTAGACGGTATTGAGTTCCGAATCACCTCCGATTCCAATCAGGCGATCAACGCAGTCCAGACCGGTGAGGTCGACATTGCGATGTATCTTCAGGGTGAAGCTATCAAGCGTGCGCAGGATGCGGACCTCTTACTTCAGGCCCCGAGTTCCGCTGTCACCTATGTCCGCTTCAATATGCAGAACGGACCGACCGCAAACGCTGATGTCAGAAAAGCACTCACAATGGCTGTCGATATTGACTCCATGGTAGCCGGTATCTATCAGTACGGAGAAGGCACAAGAGCTTATCAGCCGCTTCCGGTATACTCTTTCGCTTATGACACTGCATACAATGATCTTGTACCATCCTACGATCCGGAAGGTGCAAAGAAGCTCCTCGCGGAAGCAGGCTACCCGGATGGCTTTCCCATGAGCCTTTACATTGGTTCCACTACCTATCGCGAGAAAATGGCACAGATGTTACAGTACTACTGGAGCCAGATCGGTGTAACACTTGATATCAAGTCTTCCACCATGGCCGACTGGTCCGCAGCAGTTGTTGATTCCTGGCAGTCCGATGTTGTAAACAGCTACGGTGTAAGCTGGAACAGCGATCCGGATCCTTACGGTTTCCTCGGAAAGTTCTTCAGCTCCCAGACACTTCATGCCTCCTCCAACGCAGGCGGCTACAACGATCCGGAGATGGATGAACTCTTAAATGAAGGCTTTGGCTCCACAGACACCGCAAAGCGCGCGGAGTCCTATAAGAAAGTCATTGAAAAGGTTATGAACGAATACACCGGTATCTACTACGCATATGAGTGCCGGAACTGGGCAGTATCCCCGAAGGTACATGACGCGGTTCTCCGTGCTGACAACCAGATGTTAGTCGCAACACCATTCAACAATATCTGGGTTGAAAAATAGAATTTGACGACCAAACCGGTTTGAGTAAGCAGGGTGATAGCCCGGATTACGAAAACCGGCGGTCGCTGCGTGAGTGCTAAAGACACAAAGCAGCCGGATTTCACACATAGAAAGGGGGAGGCAAATCCTAAGTTTGTTTCCCTTTTTCTGTACACTCACAGAGATTTAACTGTTCCATTCTCTTCACATTCTTCCCGGTGAAGAGAACAGGACAGCTATGAAAGGATTGGATTTATATGGGAAAGATCATCATAAAACGATTATTGCAGACGATCCCCACACTTCTGGTCGTCGTCACACTTACCTTCTGCCTCACACGAATGCTTCCGGGCGATCCGGCAGTGGCGATCTTAGGTATCGAGGCAAATGCGGAGGACATCGAAGCTATGAGAGCCGAGATGAACCTCGACAAATCACTCCCTGAGCAGTACGCCCTCTATCTTGGCGGACTTGTCCACGGTGACTTTGGTTACTCCTACAGCTACCGTCAGGACGTTCTTCCACTCATCACTTCCAGAATTCCGAACACATTAACCCTGACGCTGACAGCACTTCTCTTCGCTTTCATCATCGGAACCAGCGTTGGTATCATTGCTGCATTAAAGCAGAATACGATCTTCGATTACATTGTCATGGTCATCACGCTCATAGGTGTGTCCATGCCGATCTTCTGGCTGGCGCTCATGCTGGTTCTTCAGTTTTCCGTTAAAATGAATCTTCTGCCTGTTATGGGTATGGGCGATCTCTCCAAAGGCTTCGGCGATGTTGTGAGCCACATGATCCTTCCCGGCTTCTGTCTCGCGACGATCCCGATGGCAACCTTTGCGAGAACCATGCGTTCCAGCATGATCGATATCATGAGCAGCGACTACATCCGATGTCTCAGAGCCCGTGGAATCAAAAAACTCAAAGTCATCCTGATCCACGGATTAAAGAATGCTCTCCCGCCGCTCATCACAGTTTTAGGTCTTCAGATCGCCGGAACCTTCACCGGTGCCATCATCACCGAGGGAATCTTCTCCTGGCCGGGCATGGGAACCATGATCAACACCGCGATCAACAACCGCGATTATTCCCTGATCCAGGGTGCGGTCCTGTTCTCCGCGATCATGTTCGTCTTCTGCAACATGCTGGTCGATATCGCCTACGCGATTCTGAATCCGAAAGTCAAACTGGAAAAGGGGTGATGAGTTATGACATTATCAAAAAAGAAAAAACCTGCTGCTGCGTCCTCCGTTGTTTCCGGTGAGGCGCTTGGAATGGATGCCAATATCGCAATGCTCGTAAAAGAGCGGAACGCGAACAATGCCTGGCATAAATTAGCGAGAAACAAAACAGCCCTCGTTGGCTTCTTCATCGTGGCTTTTATGGTAGTCATCGCCGTATTTGCCCCGCTCATCGCGCCATATGACCCGAACGCGATCAACCCGGTCCTGCCCTTTAAGGGAATCGGCACTCCCGGACATCTCTTCGGCACGGATGACCTTGGCCGTGATATCCTGTCCCGTATCATCTACGGCTCCCGTATTTCCATGATCGTTGCCGTAGGCGCCACCATCGTCGGCGCGATCATCGGCGTTCTCATCGGACTTACCGCCGGATATTTCGGTGGATGGATCGACGCGGTGCTCATGAGGATCATGGACGGCATGTTCTCCTTTCCGTTCATCCTGTTAGCCATGATCCTGATCACCGTTCTCGGAAACGGCGTCATGAACGTCATTCTGGCCATCGGTATCGCAAGCGTACCGGGATTTGCCCGTGTCACAAGAGGCCAGGTACTGATCGTAAAGGAAGAAGAATACTGCAACGCCTGCCGCGTTGTCGGTGTTTCCCCGGTAAGACTTCTGTTCTTACATATTTTGCCGAACTGTGTATCCCAGATCATCGTTTACGCGACACTCCGTATCGCAAGTGCCATCATCTCCGAGGCGTCCTTAAGCTTCTTAGGACTCGGCATCGCGCTTCCGACCGCCTCCTGGGGCAGCATTCTCCGTGTCGGCCGTGACTGTCTGACAACCGCACCGCACGTTGCGGGAACCGCAGGCGCGTTTATCCTCGTGACCGTTATCGGTTTCAACCTGTTGGGCGATGGTATCCGTGATGTCATGGATCCGAAAATGAAACAGTAGGAGGTGCAGGTTATGAGTGAAAACGATGTTATTTTAGAAGTAAATGGATTAAAAACATATTTCTATCAGGCAAGCGGTGTTTCCAAGGCTGTCGATGGTGTAAGCTTCAGCCTGCGTCAGGGCACGACCATGGGGATCGTCGGTGAGTCCGGTTCCGGAAAGAGCGTCACAAGTGCCTCCGTGATGCGGCTCATGCCGTCAAAGACCGGAAAGATCGTAGATGGCTCCATCATCTTCGACGGTGTGGACATCCGGAATCTCTCCGAAGCGCAGATGGAAAAGTTCCGCGGCGATGAGTGCTGCATGATCTTCCAGAACCCGATGACTTCCCTTGATCCGGTATTCAAGATCGGCCACCAGATGGTGGAAATGATCAGAGAGCATGAAAAGATCAGCAAAAAAGATGCCTGGGACAAAGCCGTTGAAGCCTTAAAGCTTGTCGGCATCCCGGAAGCCGGGAAACGAATGGACGCGTATCCACATGAGCTTTCCGGCGGTATGTGCCAGCGTGTCATCATCGCCATGGCTGTCTGCGGACATCCGAAGCTCATCATCGCTGACGAGCCGACGACCGCCCTCGATGTGACCGTACAGGCACAGGTTCTTGAGCTTTTAAAGGATCTCCAGAAGAAGCTCAACACAGCGATCTTACTCATCACCCACAACCTTGGCGTTGTCTGGGAGATGTGCGACACCGTCATGGTCATGTATGCAGGAAATACCGTAGAATATGCGGACACAAAGACTCTTTATCAAGAGCCGCTTCACCCGTACACCTGGGGTCTTTTGGACTCCATGCCGAAACTCAGCAGCTCCGCGAAAGAGGATTTGAAGACGATCCCCGGAACACCGCCGGATCTCCGTCTTACCGGTTACTGCTGCAACTTTTATAACCGCTGTCCTTATGCCACAGAGATCTGTAAAAATCAGGTACCGCCGCTGAAGGAGGTCGCTCCCGGACATTTCGTGGCATGCCACAGGCAGGACGGAGAGCACAGATTAACACGAGGGGAAGTGAATGAGACATGCAGAAAAATGTAATCATGAGTGTCGATCATCTCAGTAAGGATTTCGTGATCCGCGGAAAAAAATTAGGGGAAAAGAGTAAGCTTCTCCACGCATTGAGCGATGTTTCTTTTGATATTTATGAGGGTGAAACCCTTGGCATCATCGGTGAGTCCGGATGCGGCAAATCCACACTTGGACGCTGTCTTGTAAAGCTCCACAAGCCGTCCGCCGGAACGATCACCTACAACGGAAAGGATCTCTGGAACCTGCCGGTCTACGAGCGCGAGGCGGCCCGCAGGGATATCCAGATGATCTTTCAGGATCCGTATTCCTCTCTGGACCCGAGAAAAACAGCTTCCTACTCCATTGAGGAAGCGATGAAGGTCCATCACATCGGTGACACCGCAAGGGAACGCCGCCAGAAAGCGTTAGAGTATCTTCAGGAGGTCGGTCTCGACATCCAGCACATGGAGCGCTATCCCCACGAGTTCTCCGGCGGTCAGAGACAGCGTGTGAACATTGCCCGCGCCCTCTCCATGGAGCCGAAGATCATCGTCTGCGACGAGCCGGTATCCGCACTGGACGTTTCGATCCAGGCACAGGTCATCAACCTCTTCCGCCGCCTGCGGAAGCAGTTTAACCTGACATATGTTTTTATCTCCCATGACCTCGGCATCATCAAGTACATCAGCGACCGGATCATGATCATGTATCTGGGACGTGTCATGGAGTTCTACACTTCGGAGGGAATCTACGCAGATCCGAAGCACCCGTACACTAAGGCGCTTCTCTCCGCGATCCCGCCGGAAAGCCCCTTTGATAAAAAAGAGCGTCTGCCCCTCACCGGCGATATCCCGAGCCCGATCGGGGATCAGGTCGGCTGCCCGCTCGCGGGCCGCTGCCCGCATTGCACGGAGCGCTGTAAGAAAGAGATTCCGAAGCTCATGGACACCGGGGACGGACATATGGTGGCGTGCTTCCTGTACGAGTAAACTTTCACGACTACAACACCTGTCCGGGCATGAAAAACCCTTTTTAGTCTTTTCTACTCCCGGGCAGATTCACAGCTGACTTTTTTATCATGTCTAAACAATACATGGAAAACGATCTGGCTGTTAGATGCCTTGATCCTTACAACTTATATATTTAAAAGGAGTAATACAAAATGGTAGATTCTAAAAAATTAATTTCTCTCGTTGAAAAATATGAAAAACTGATCTATGACACCGCTGACCATATCTGGGCACACCCGGAGACGGGATACCGCGAGTGGAAGACTTCCGCCTACATGGAACAGCATTTTGAGGAGCTTGGCTACACACTTACAAAAGCCGGCAACATCCCGGGATTCTACACAGATCTCGACACAGGAAAGCCGGAAATCCTATTTCAACCGGCTTCACCGGACAGTTTATTCTGTTTTTAGTGTCAAATTTACGGAAAGGACGGGAGATCTTGTATGAAAAACTTTGTTATCACAGTTGCCAGAGGATTCGGTTCAGGCGGACGTGCAATCGCCGCCAAGCTGGCAGATGAGCTGAATATCCACAGCTACGACAACCGTATCCTGACGCTCGCTTCCCAGTACAGCGGTTATCCGGAACATTACTTTAAAGAGGCCGACGAGACCTTAAACGGCAGTCTGATCTCGAAACAGCTTCAGGCACTGCCGAAACGCCATTCACCGACCGGTGAGTTATCGAGATTTACTTCAGATGACCGGCTCTTCGAGTACCAGAAGATCATCATCGAGAAGCTTGCCGCTTCGGAATCCTGCGTGATCGTCGGAAAGTGCGCCGATTATATCTTAAAGGACTATGACAACGTGGTCAGCATTTATGTGGAGGCACCGAGAAGCTATACCCTGCGCCGTGTCATGGAACGCATGGATGACATTACTGTCGAGGAAGCGCACCATCTGATCACGAAAACGGACAAGTACCGCGCGGACTACTATAAGTATTACACCGGCGGCAACTACTGGACAAATCCGGTCAACTATGACCTGACCTTCAACAACGCCAGACTCGGTGACGATCGCTGCGTGAAGCTTGTTCTCGAGTGTATGAAGTTGAAATTTGGGGATGATTTCAAAGAATATATGAAGAGTATCGGAAAAGATATTTGATATGCTATTTCACTTAATTTTGTAATACCGGCACCGGGGTCTTTCCAATCCTGTCCCCGTGCCCGGGTTCCCCGCCGCGTTCCCCTCTCTCTCACGCGGCGGGGATATTTTATTTCTCTAAATTCTCAAAATACGTTCTCAGCTCATCCACCAGCTCACCGAACTCTTTTCCGGTCTCATCCAGTGTGATGTCCGCATATTTCTCGTAGTACGGAAGTCTCTCATTGTAGAGATCCCTGAGTGTCATGCCGTCCTTTAAGACAACACCGCGGTCCACAAGGTTTCCGAGACGTGATTCCAGATCCTCATAGCAAAGTTTCAGATAAACGATCGTCGAGGTCTCTTTGTAGTGTTCCATGGCCTTCGCCTCATAGATCACGCTTCCGCCCGGCGCGATCACGGACTTCTCTACATCGAGATCCAGATTCGCCTGCTCCTCGACACGCAGGAAACCGTCATCGCCCTCTTCTGCGATGATCTCCTTCAAAAGCTTTCCGGTCTTCTCCTGGATCACAAGATCCACATCCACGAAGGAATATCCAAGACGCTTCGCAAGAAGCACGCCGATGGTGCTCTTTCCGGACGCCGGCATTCCGATCATCAGAATATTTTTTTTCTTCATAACTTATGCCTCGCTCTTTTGTCTGTCGCTGTAATTATCTCTGGCTAACTGTTCCGTATGACTGCAGTCACTCTGCAGACTACTTCTGTCTCTTCTTATCATTCCGCGGACCGTCGGATTTCTGACTATTCGCCTTTCTGGTTTGTTCCGGCCGGGTAGTTGCTTTCTTTCCGCCGTTCACGTCTGCAGACTTTCGAACTTTCCCGGCACCTCCGGCTTTTTCCGCTGATTTTGAAGTTTTCCTGCCAGCCTTCGCACCCTTTTCCTGCTTTCTCACGCTGTACCCGAAGCTTCCCAGCTCCTCGCCCATCCCATAATATCTTCCATGGGAATAGGCAAGCGGTTTCGCCATGGAAAGATGGAAGGTGTCCTTTTCATCCATGTACGCCTCGTCCACATCCACTGCCACGACATCGGCGATAAACATATGATGGCTGCCAAGCTCTTCCACTTTCACAACACGGCACTCGATATTCACCGGACTCTCTTTGATCACCGGTACATTCACCACGTTCGCCTTCTCCGGGGTCAGCCCGGTCTCTTTCCACTTATCCACGTCGCGCCCGGAGCGCACGCCGCAGTAGTCTGTCGCCCAGGCCATGGACTCCGTCGTCAGGTTTACGACGAACTCCCCAGTTTCCTTCATCATATGGTAGGAGTGTCGTTCCGGCCGGACACTGATGGACAGCATCGGCGGATTCGTACAGATGGTTCCCGCCCATGCCACCGTAAAAATATTCGAATTTCCTTCCCGGTCAGCCACCGTCACAAGGACAGCCGGAACCGGGTACAGCATATTTCCTGGTTTAAACTGTCTTTTTCCCATCTTTACAGATCCTGCCTTTCTTCAATCGCAACCTTTCCGGCATCTTACACCTGCAGTGTCTGCCATCCGCACTTCCTTTCAAATGCGTAACAACTGCTGCTCCCAACTTATAAATACAGCAGCCCGGTCATGACTTCTCCCGATCCAACCGTGTCAGACAACCGGGCTGCTGCAAAAAATTTGCTACTGTAATGCCATCATGATCTGCGGCGCAAGCTGTTTCTTTCTGGAAACAACGCCCGGAAGCTTCACGATTCCGGTCTGTCCGCTGACGTTCTCCATATCCTCATCCTTTACATGGAACGCATTGGCGATAAGCTGCTCCGCTCCCTGTCCGGTGCAGATCAGATCTGTGGACTCTGTCAGAATGTTTGTGAGCATGAAGAACATCATGTCGATCTCATGCTGCTCTCTCTCTTTCTCCGTGTATGCGGACATTCTTGTTCTCAGATCCTTGAGCTCCACTGCATTTAAGGAGGTGATCTGGCCGATTCCGAATACGGAATTTCCTACTGTGAATCTCTTAAAATCCTGGTAGAAAATATCGCCGTCGGATTTTCCCTTCAGGTTACTTCCTGCGGAGAACATGTCGATGGCGTACTTCTCGATATCGAGACCAGCGATCTGCGCAAGAGCGAGTCCGGCTGCCTTATCGATCGGCGTGCAGGTCGGGGAACGGAATAACAGGGTATCGGAGATGATCGCACTGCATAAGAGTCCTGCCGTTGTCTTGTCGATCTCTATGTGGTTCTCCTGGTACATCTGGTAGATGATGGTCGCGGTGCAGCCGAGGGGCTGGTTTCTGAAGAATACCGGGGACATGGTCTCAACAGTTCCGAGACGATGGTGGTCGATGATCTCGCGGATATCGGCGCTCTCCATGCCCTCTACGGCCTGGCTCTTCTCGTTGTGGTCCACAAGGATGATACTCTTTCCCTTTGCGCCTAAGAGGTTACGTCTGGAGATCATGCCGATGTACTTTCCGTCAGAATCAAGAATCGGGAAATCGCGGTGTCTCTTGCTCGCCATGATCTCGCGGATATCGTCGAGGTAATCTTCCTCAGAGAATTCGATGATGTTTTCCTTCGTCATAAAGTAGCTGATCGGCATGGACTGGTTGATCAGACGGGCTGTTGTGTAGGTGTCATACGGTGTCGTAATGACTGCACAGCCGCGCTCCTGTGCCAGTTTGCGGATCGTAAGGGATACACCTGCGCCCTCGCAGACGATAATGCAGCCTGCTTCCATCTCGATGGCGCAAAGCTGGGACTCATAACGGTTTCCGAGGATGACCAGGTCATGTTTTTCGATGTAGTTCTCCATCAGGTCCGGGTTTGCGGCCGCGATCAGGACTTTTCCGCGGTCAAAATATGCCTCAGAATCGCCGACTACCATACTTCCTTCCAGAGTATCAAGGATGTTCGCGTACTTCGTGCACGCTTTTGAGATAATGCTGCTGTCATATAAGTTCATGTAGGATTTGGTGATATCGCCGATCGTGATAACGCCCTCCAGGAGACCTTCCTCCGTCACGCACGGAAGTGTGACGACGTTGTTCTCCTGCATGAGTCCCCATGCGTTCTTTAAGGAAATTCCGCGGGACACGCCTTTTGTCTTGCGGATCTCGATGTCCTTGACCTGCGTCTTGACGTTCTCCACGAGGCGCGGGGCCTTTAATTTAAAATAATCCAACACATACTGTGTCTCCGGGTTTACATTTCCGGCACGGCACGGCTCATAATTCTCGCCGGTAAGCTGATGCTTGAAACCAGCATAGCAGATGGCTGAGCAGATGGAATCCGTGTCAGGATTTCTGTGTCCCAGGACAAGTGTTTTTTTCAGTTCTTCAACTGCCATTGATCTTCTCCTTCTATTGCGTTTTTCTCAGACGTACAAATAAGAATGTGTTACAATAACTTCATAGTTCATTCACAATTTGTTCACATTTGTTTTTTATACTTATTGCATAAACAAAAAGTCGTTTGACTTAACCAACTAGACAAATTGCACATAGATTTTTCATAATTGCCCCGGTTGTCGCGACCGGGGTCTCCTCTTTTTTAGAGGTAATGTGTGTCCGCTTATGGCGGACACTTTTCTTTTTCACCCATACATGCGCTATGTGCGTTCACAGCAAAAAGGGAGTCCGTCACCGGACTCTCTCTTCTTTATCCGATGATCAGCTTCGCGGCACCGTAGATTCCGGCATCATTTCCAAGCTTCGCAAGAACGATGTCCGCCTTCTTTGTTGCCATCGGAGATAACTCATCGTGGTACCTCTTAATAATATCAGTCAGGAATGTTCCGGCCTTGGATACACCGCCACCGATCAGGAATGCCTGTGGATCCAGAACCATGGAGATCGTCGCAAGAGCCCAGCCAAGGTAATAGCAGGACTTATTGAGGGATTCCAGTGCAAGCGCATCTCCCGCCTTCGCTGCATCCAACACGTTCTTCGCGCTGATGTTCTTTAAGCTTCTGAGAGTGGACGGGCGGTTATCTGCCGCCAGCATTCTTCTTGCGGTTCTGGCGATTCCTGTCGCGGAAGCCACCTGCTCTAAGCAGCCGTGTCCGCCACAATTGCACGCCTCTTTCTCACCTTCCATCACATGGATATGGCCGATCTCACCGCCGACCCCCTGTTCGCCAGTCCAGATCTTTTCATTCAGGATAATGCCGCCGCCGACGCCGGTTCCCAGAGTTACCATGACAAGGTTTTTGTAGCCTTTTCCGCCTCCCTGCCACATCTCACCGAGAGCCGCGACGTTCGCGTCATTTCCGCTTTTTACGACCATACCATCCAGCAGTCTGCTGAGCTCCTGCTGTGGATTTCCGGCCTTCCAGCCGAGGTTTACACACACTTCGCAGTGTCCGTTCGGAAGAACCGGTCCAGGGAATCCCATTCCCGCTCCGGAAAAATCAGAGAGCTCCAGACCGCTTTCCTTTGCCATTCTGCGGATCGAAGCCGCAATATCGCCCAGGATATACTTTCCGTTCTCCTCTTTTCTTGTCGGAATCTCCCACTTCTTTACGAGAGTTCCGTCTTCCTCAAAGATACCGAGCTTCACGCTTGTTCCGCCGATATCGATTCCAATACACTTTAAACTCATGTGTGCTCCCCTTTTCCCTGATTTTCCGCTATCCGTCCAACAACAGCTTTCAGCCATCTGTCCGGACAGCACACGACCTTGCGGAGCTGCCGCCCCATAGTCCAGGCGCCAGCCCCTATTTTTCACAGCCGCCCATTTCACATCGGGCTGCCGCATTTTCCATCTATCTGATTAGAACAGGGTCTTTACAGTATTTACAACGTTCTCGACCGTAAATCCGAACTTCTCGAACAATTTTGCTGCCGGACCGCTTGCTCCGAAGCTCTTCATGGTCACATAAGCTCCGTCGAGGCCGACATACTTGCCCCAGCCGAAGTCGGAAAGTGCCTCAACGACAATTCTTCTTCTGACTTCCTTCGGAAGTACGGACTCCTTGTACTCTGCGCTCTGCTCCTCGAAGATATCCATACACGGCATGGATACGACGCGGATCTTCTTGCCTTCAGCTGTAAGCTCTGCTTTCGCCTTAACCGCAAGATCAACCTCCGAACCGCTTGCGATCAGGATTGCGTCCGGTGTTCCCTCGCAGTCATCGATCACATAGCCGCCCTTTAACGCGTCCTTGCTGCTTCCCGGGATCGGATTGAGGTTCTGTCTGGAAAGGACAAGCGCTGTCGGTGTCTTCTCAGATGTTACTGCAGACAGCCATGCTGCGGATGTCTCTGTCGCGTCACACGGACGGAATACATGGAAGTTCGGCATTGCGCGGAACATAGCGAGCTGCTCGATCGGCTCGTGGGTCGGTCCGTCTTCGCCAACGCCGATGCTGTCGTGAGTCAGAACAAATGTCAGCGGAACTCCCATCAGTGCGGAAAGTCTTGCCATCGGTTTTACATAATCACTGAACACGAAGAATGTCGCAACATAAGCGCGGAGACCGCCGTGAAGCATGATACCGTTGCCGATCGCTGTCATTGCAAGCTCTCTTACGCCGAAGTGGAGGTTTCTGCCTGCCGGGTTCTCTGCGGAGAAGTCGCCCGCATCCTTCATGGCTGTCTTGTTGGACGGAGCAAGGTCAGCAGAACCGCCGATCATGTTCGGCATGATGTCCTTTAAGATGTTGATCATCTTGCCGGAAAGGGAACGTGTTGCCTCTGCCTTGTCTTTTGTGAGCCAGAGTGCCTCGTTCTCGATCAGTGACTTTGCGTCCGGAGCTGTGTGGTACTGCTCCCAGAGCTTCTCCATCTCCGGGTACTCGTCGCAATATGCGGCAAACATAGCGTTCCATGCTGCCTCAACATCTGCCTTCTCCTCCGCGAGACGGGAATAATGCTCATAGACCTCTTCCGGTACAAAGAACGGCTCCTCATACTGCCAGCCGAGAGTCTCTCTCATTGCTTTGATGTTGTCAACACCTAACGGCTCGCCGTGGGCGCTTGCCTTGCCCTGTTTAGCCGGGCAGCCGAAGCCGATCTCAGTCTTGATGGTGATGAAGGACGGATGCTCAGTATCAGCCTTTGCAACCTCAATTGCTGCGCCGATGGCATCGATATCTGTTCCGTCTTCAACGGTAATTGTCTGGAAGCCGAATGCTTTCATGCGCTCTTCCACGTTCTCGCGGAATGCGATGTCTGTGCTTCCCTCGATGGAGATGCGGTTGGAATCGTAGAGAACGATAAGTTTACCAAGTCCAAGTGTTCCTGCAAGGGAGAATGCCTCAGAGGAAATTCCCTCCATCATGCAGCCGTCGCCGCCGAGTACATATGTGAAGTGATCGACAACCGGGTAGCTTTCCTTGTTGAATACGGATGCCAGATGCTTCTCAGCCATTGCCATACCAACAGCCATGCCCATACCTGCGCCTAACGGTCCTGTTGTAGCCTCAACGCCTACGGTGTGGCCGTATTCCGGATGTCCCGGAGTCAGGGAGCCGACCTGACGGAAGTTCATAAGGTCTTCCTTTGTAAGGCCGTATCCGAACAGGTGAAGCAGGGAATACAACAGCATGGAGCCATGTCCGCCGGATAAGATAAAGCGGTCACGGTTTGCCCACTCCGGGTTTGCCGGATTGTGGTTCATGTGGTGTGCCCAGAGCTCATAAGCCATCGGCGCACTGCCGAGGGGAAGTCCCGGATGGCCGGAATTTGCCTTCTGGATCGCATCTGCGGATAAAATTCTGATGGAATTGATCGCCAGATTGTCGATTGTGTTCATTGTTTCATTCCTCCTGATAATCCATAGGTGTGGTAACTGTTCATTTTCTTCACAGTTATCAGTGTTGTAACATGTTTTCACTATTACATTTATTTACCTTAATTTAATCTCTTTCATTACCTCGCTGCCTGCGGTAATCAGAGAATTGGTACGATTTTTGCCTGCTCTTACGAGCGATACAGAAAAGTCAAACTGTCCGTTAAACCTCTCGTGTCCGTCCAGGTTGTATTCCCTGCACGATTCCTCATTATACAGGATAAGCCTGTCCCCGTCAATGAGGACGCCTGTGTAGGCGTAGTCAAAATCAATGCTTGTAACCTTCTTTCCATCCGTGTTGTATACATCAAGCCGGTACGGACTTCCGGAGGTACTGTCGACAACGACAGCCGCATATTTATCTGAGTAGCAGATACTCTGGATCTCTTCATCCACCGGAACAAACGTGACATTTGTGTCCGGGATCACATTTTTTACAGAGATAAAGGTCAGCCCTTTATCGGAAAAGGCGCAGACCGTCTGATCATTTAAGTAGCGGATGCGTCCCACCATCTTGTCATCAAATTCTTCTTCAAAAGCGGCGATAAAACGGTTGTTGACATTTTTTCCGATCTCAGAGAAATCGTAGAACGCCACCTTGTTCTTCAGAGCGCCATTTTTCATGTACATAACGGACATGACGATCTGTTTTCCGTCTGGAGAAAGCGCGATGTCCACCGGATATCCATCTCCGGATAAGAGCATCTTGATGTTGATCCCCAGCGACTCGCCGTCCTTCTTGAAGTAGAATATGTAGCTCGCCGTGCTGTCCTCAACAACTGCCGCCGCAACGCCGCGGGCAGATACCGCTGCTTTCGTGATCGGAAGCTGTGTCTTCGCCGTTCCGGTACATCCCTCTTTGCTGCAAATGTACATCTCGTTTCCCTGCTGGTCCGCGATCACAGCGTAGTCCCCGTTGATGTTGATGATCGGTGTTTTCATCTCATAGCTCTGGGTCCAGATCGTTTTGCCGGAGGCATCGATATAGGAAGCGCCGTCCTTTGTATACTTGATCACGTTGTCGCCGAACATGGCGAACTTCACAAAGCTGCTATCACCGACCGTTTTTGACGCTTCTGCCGGTGCAGAAGTTTCCGCGGACGCCGTCTCATCTGGGGTTCCGCTTCCCGCCCCGGAAGAGCCGGAGTTTTCTGCCGAAGCAGTCTCACCGGCTCCGTCTGTCCCTGCACTGTCAGCCGCAGCACTTGTCTCTGCTGCCTGTGTTTTCTTATCCGTGCCAGAGTTTTCTGTGTAGCGCATGGACCGCTCCCACTGGACGCTGTAGCCGGTATACTCATATTCATTCATGTACCGGTAGCCGGTAAAACCTAATGCCGCAATAAAACAGACGGCCGCGGCCGCGATGATCCGCTTTTTTCTTTTATATTTGGCAAGCCGGCCACCATCCATCGGTTCTTCCGATCCGTTGTCCGGCATCTGTACGATATTCTGTCTGAGCTGCCTTTTTTTGTTCTCTCTGTCCATAGATTGCATATCACTCATAAAAAATCTCCTGAAAATGGACATATATAGGCTAGTATACACCATTTTCAGGAGATGCGCATTAAATTCTTTGTTTTTATTGCAGTTCATTTTGCGGGGCGGAACCAATCTTGACCTGCAAGATAATTTTTCAAAATTTTTACAGGTTCTGATACATTTTTAACAGGAGAAAAGTCTGAAATTTACGGCAGAACCAGCTTCTGCCCTGCCACAATATGGTCCACATTGTCCAGATGGTTCAGTTCGCAGATTTCGGACAGCCGCTTCAAATTTCCATACTCTTTCCAGCAGATTCCGTATAACGTCTCCCCGTCACCGATCTCATAGATCCGGTAGCCGTTTGCGGACGCGGCAGCGTAATCGACGGGTTCCTTCTTGGAACTTTCCGTGCTGCTCTGTTCACTCTCTTTTCCCATTCCGACGCGGGGCTGGGTCGGAGACTCGGCGCTGATGGACGGAACTGCCTCCTCTACAGCACCGGATGCGGCGGCGGTCTCATTGCTGGCTGCCGCCGCGGTGTCTGACGGCTGGCTCACTGTGCCCGTCTGCCCACCGGAACTGCCTGGCGTGGACTGCGCCTGCTGCCCATCTGTACTGCCTGTACTATGATTCTGCGGCTGACTGTCCACGCTGGCGGCCTCCGTATCCGTCGCGGCTTCCGTCGTCTCCATAGTCTCCGCCGCATAACTTTCCCCGGTCTCACCGCTGGCCTCTGTCGGGAACACATTTCCCGGGCGCTCCTCGATGACAAAATCCGGCTCCTGATTCAGCTTGTCCAGGTAATCACTCCAGTTCGCCGTCCCCGCAGGCACCACAGAAGTCAGCACAGACTCCATCTGCCGCATCTTGTGATAATTGTTGACGAGGACCACACCTCCTGCCAGCACCGCCACCGTGAGGACCCCGCAGGCCGTCCCCAGGATTCCGGACATATGCCGTCCGGCATCCGCCTGTTCTTTCCGAACCGTCATACGCTGGCGGAAATCCTTAATGACCTTCTCGTGGGACCCGGACTCCACCCGGCGAACATCTTTCCGCGTCACCATGTAATCCTGCATCATCTGATTCCGCTCATAGTAGATACAGTGGCCCTTTAACCGGTAAAATCCGTCCTCCGATGTGACATAGACCGCCTCCTCGCCTTCCAGTCCATGATTCAGGTACATAAGCTTGTTCTTCCCATTGAAATACTGGTTGTGCTGCTTCCAGTAATTCAGCGGACTCAACTGGCTCGACGGCGCCCCGCAGATAAACCATCCCTGGACCGTCCGCTTCGGAAATGACTCCTCAATTCCCCGGTATGCCTTCTTCCAGGCATTCTCCGAGAATTCTATCTTCTCCCCGGACACCTCCACGTCCTCCATCTCGATGGCCCCATCAATAAAGATATACGGCGTCCCGTCATAATTTTCCGTGCTGCCCAGCAGAAGTCCCACCCGCAGCGTCTGGTTTCCCGCCGGATACAGGCGCTTTAAATATGTATTTACATAATCCTCCACATACAGCCGGACCACCTGGTCCGTGTCACCGATCTGGCGGATATTTTTCGGAAGTTTCGGAAACGGATTGTATAATTCTCCCATGCTGTCACCTCGTTCTATCTTCAGGCGGCCGGCATGTCCAGATACCGGCCGCCTCTATATTTACGCGAACCACGAAACCGTGCTTCGTCGGATTCTTTCCGAAGTATAGCATGATACACCCGCAAAACATGTCAAAACGGTGCAGCCTGACTGGAAAAGTTTTCGACACGTCTCCCAATGATCCGCATCCCGAGACAGATGCTGCGGCTGATGCAGTCCGCCAGGCGCATGACCATGGACAGGCGGATGCTCTGCAAAAACAGGGGATCCCCGCTCTCCGCCCCGCCGACGATCCCGGTAATGGAGATGTCACCCACGGCGGCAAGCTCCTTCCGAACGCCCAGTCCCGGGCGGAGCGGTCCTTTTTCCAGTGTCACGAGCCCCACATGATCCCAACGACCAACGGCGGCATCCACGGCGATGATGATCGCGTCCGGATAATGTTCCTCGATATGCTCCAGCGTCCGGTCAAGATTCACCGCATGGACCGGATGTTCCAGTGTCCCGATCACCACCACATTGCTGATCTCCTCCGCCTCCAGCCGTGAACCAATGAGCGGCCCCAGGCTGTCCCCCGTGGACCGGTCCGTCCCGATACACAAAAACACCACCTGGCGGCGGCCAGATGCCCGCATCTCATTCATCAAAAGAAGCAGAAGTCTCGCCGCAAATTTCTCCGCTTCAAATCCCGCTTCCGTATCATAATAAGTGATCTTCCGCCTCCCGAATATCATGGTAAACACTCCGTTTCCTGGCTGGTTTCTATGAGACATTATAGGCAGAATACGCAGAGATTATACATGTTATTCCCTCTCCGTTCTGTTCGTTACTTTTCACGATATTTTTATGTAATATGGAATTTCTCAAAAATCTCCCATTATAAAAAAGAATGTGCCTTGGCACATTCTCGCGCCTCGCGCGGTCACTTGCGACAATCTACATCTTCGCGCGAGTGCGCATCCTTGGCACGTTAGTGCCTTTTTATGTAACAGGGAATTCCTCGGAATTTCCTGTTACATAAAAAAGAGACCAGGTACCCTCAAATACCCAGTCTCTCATCAAATCTCTATTTTGCTTAGTAATCAAAGTGCATCATATCCGCTCTGCTGAATCCGGCTCCCCAGTTCCATCCATGTTTTCCAAATGCCTTCACAACATCACTGTCACGTCCAATGGAATACGGATTCACGCCCGGCTCCCATTTATTTCCGACGAGAACTGTTGTACCGTCTACATCGATCTGCGGGTTTGCGTCAGGATTGATATCAATGGCAGTTCCAGAACTATGGTTGCTTCCAAGTCCGTTGCTTCTCCAGTTGTATCCGCCGACACTCTCGATCGGGAACTGCTCCGGTCCATTATAGATCTCTGTAAAGATCTCCTTTACATCATTCGCGATGGAGCTTAACACCTGCACATGCGCTGTTCCGGCAACCTTCTGGCCATTTCTCAGTCTCCATACCGGAATCTCCACACTGACCATCTCAGCGGATGCGGTCGCATCACACGGATTGGCCGCGATTCGGTCAACCTGTTCTCTCACTTTTGCTATTTCATCCGGATTGTAAGCATCCCAATTATAATATTTTGAAGAATAGTGATAAGCTGCCTTATCTATTTCGCTCAAGTAATCAGCTTTCAGATACCAGTCCGGATCATAATTATAGCCATAATTCCAATAACCGGAATTATTCGAATTGCTGTTACTGTTGGAACCACCGCTACTGTTTCCGGAAGTTCCAGAGCTGCTGTTCTTCGTCTCCCCACCGGCTTTCTGCTTTACCTCGCCGCCAACGACCCAGGCACCGATCCTGTTTACCTGATAGCCGTCCGGTGTTGTCGTATTTCTCAGGACATAGCCGTTTTCATCAAAATAGAAGCTCTCTGCCATTCCATCATTGTCCGTATCGATCCATGCCCATCTTCCCTTCGGATAGGAACCGTCATCAAACTGGTACCACATTCCGTTCGCGTCGGATTTCCATGTTCCCGCAAATGAGGCAAATGGCATTGCCATGCAGAATACCGCGGCAGCAACCGCAATCTTCATTCCAAGCTTTCTCATCTTTTGTTTTCCTCCCCTGTGATGCCGTTCTTCCTGTCTTTTTCGCACCACTTTAAAATATACTTTTTCTCCAACTATCCAGTACCTTTATAGTTACAAGCAAAAATCCATTCCGGATCAGCTGCGCCGATGGGATTTTTGCCTTCCAGCTTATGTTCTCTTGCGGTCAGCACAGCAAGTGCGCAGACCTACTGAACAGTTATCTTTTTCTTTTCCATTCGTTTTTTATACGAATCGGTATTTTCGTCGGACTTGCTGAGCGTTTTTTACTTTGCCGTCTCTTCCTGGCTCTTATAAATAGCAATCGCGTCACTTATATTGGACGCTGCTCCGCTTCTCACGATATCCGCCAGAGCCTGCAGCTTCTCAGAAGTCATATAGCCTTTTCCTATATATACCTCGTAGTTATCCGTAATAAACAGCGATTTCTCCTTCGCCGCTGTACGCGTACTGCGGAGTTTTTCCGACAAAGAAGCAAGATCATCCTCCATCCGGCCGATCTCTTCTTTATTGTTTGCCGTGATCTCGTCGGAGATGATCGTCCGCGTCACGGTATCGAAGGTCGTCAGCGCTTCTTTCTTTTTCCGGTTGATCTCAGCCACATCCTGATCGAGCTGGGCGATCTCATCATCGAATTTCTGGAGATTGTAGATCGTCTCGTTCTTGTCCCGGCGGATCGTCTTCGCGATCACTTTCATCTCTTTTTTATTTGCACGGATCTTCGCACGGATGCCAAGTCCCTCTTTCAACACGTCCATGTAGCGCACCTTGGTCATATTTCCCACCGTCACATAGATTCCGCCGAAAATGAGGATCGCCGCCACATAAATTCCAACGAGATACATGGTCCGTCTCTCCGGGATCAGAAAATACGTGCCGCAGGGAATCGCAAGAAAACAGATCAGGATCGTCACAAGAAGTGCCAGAAAATCCTTAAATGTCCTCGTAAAGTAAAGTGCGTAGTAATAATTTCCCCGGCAGAAGCCCGGAACATGATTGGCCTTAAATAAGGTCTTCATCTGATCCGCCAGTTCTTTATTTTCCCGCACAAGTCCCCGGGTGTCCTCCTCGATCCGTTCCTTGACGCCCTGGTTTTTTGCTTTTTCACGCTTCGCTTTTACTTTTTTAAGCCGCTCCTGGGCCTTTCCGAGTTCCGCGTCATAGCTTTTTGTGATCTCTTCTTTCCGCTGCTTCACCGTCTGACTGATGGTTTCTGTAACAGAACGCTGTTTTCCCTTAAGGGAACTCTCTAACTTTTTCTCGTCCGCTTCGAGCTGCTCCACTTCTGTATTCAGAGCTTCCAGTTCCTGTACTGCCTGTCCTGCGCTGGCAAAAAAAGCAGCATAATCTGTAATTGGCTGTCCCATCTTTTGTCCTCCTGGCTCTGGTTCAAGTATGTCATCAAAATGTCCATATAGATATAGATTACTACAATTTTTCTGACGATACAAGGCATTTTGGGCAAAATGTTGTGCCTTTACTTTCTGGAAAAAATCCGTTATACTGTTTTTCAAATCATGATCGTGAAAGCAATCGAATGGAGGACGTTTTTATGTTCCGGATCTGGGGAAAAATATGGAAAGATAACCATCTTGTGCGAGATATGGTTTCCTGCAATAACGACTATTCCATGTCAAGAACTGCCATGGTATTTCAGGCACTGGATGAGATCTGCCATGAATTTGACTTAAGCCAGCCAATCTGGCTCGACTCGAATATCCGCGACTTTCAGCTGCATGATAAGACGCGGTTTACGAAGGACAGTTTTATTGAATCGATCGATTTTGATTATCTGGAATTTCAGGTGATCGAGGAGTAAGCTCCGGTTCATGCACCGTGCAGGCAGGAACCGGAACGGAAGCAGGATAACCTTCCGGGAAATATGGTAATCACCTGATGGATCTCCGCAGGCAGTGTCTTGCCGACGGAGAACAATCAAATTCAAGTCGAACGTCCGTGAGACTTGGCGCGTGATTCTGGTCAGCGCAAGCTGACATATTCTTTACAGAATCACTGCGCATCCTCGCGGAGCGTTTATCTCAGTCGGAGATTGGACTCCCACTGAGACTAATTTGTTATGACTCACCACCTGAAATGGTGGGAGTCTTCTCGACTGAGATAAAAATCAGCCCAACATCCTATCGTGTATTTCCTGTCTGGAGAACACCTGGATATCGGGCTGATTTTTATTTTCATCTCTATCTACGGCTGACTTTTTGCGAATGTTTTTTCTCTTTCTGCCATCTGCATACTTCGCCTCACAAGCCGCATAAAATATTCGTCCTTATAACTTATAATCTCTTGAGAAGCGCCTCTCTTGCCTCCTCATAGCCCGGTTTTCCGAGCAGGGCGAACATGTTCTTCTTGTAGCTCTCAACACCCGGCTGGTTAAACGGGTTGACACCAAGGATGTAGCCGCTGACGCCGCAGGCAAACTCGAAGAAGTAGAACAGCTGGCCAAGGCTGTAAGCATCCTGCGCCGGGATCTTCACCATAAGATTCGGCACGCTGCCGTCTGTGTGCGCGAGGATCGTTCCGTTCATGGCGCTCTTGTTTACAAAATCAACCGTCTTTCCTGCCAGATAGTTCATACCATCTGTGTCGACATCCTCTTTCTGAAGGACGATCTCCGCCGGAGATTCTTCCACGTTCAGAACGGTCTCGAACATGATACGTGCGCCGTCCTGGATAAACTGCCCCATGGAGTGAAGGTCTGTTGTGAGATCAACGGCTGCCGGGAAAATACCTCTCTGGTCTTTTCCTTCGCTCTCACCGAAGAGCTGTTTCCACCACTCAGATACATAATGAAGGCTCGGCTCGTAGTTTGCTACGATCTCCACCTGTTTTCCTTTTCTTAACAGGATGTTGCGGACCGCGGCATATAAAAGTGCCGGGTTCTTCTCATACTCTGTCTCAAGAGCGACCTTTCTTGCGTCCGCTGCACCTGTCATCAGGGCGTCGATATCTGCTCCGCTGACTGCGATCGGTAAAAGACCTACGGCTGTGAGCACGGAAAAACGTCCTCCAACGTCATCCGGAACAACGAAGCTCTCGTATCCCTCTTCGTTTGCCAGATTCTTTAAAGCTCCCTTTGCCTTGTCTGTGGTCGCATAAATTCTCTTGTTGGCCTCTTCCTTGCCATACTTGCCGATCAGCATTTCCTTGAATACGCGGAAAGCGATCGCCGGCTCTGTGGTTGTGCCGGACTTAGATATAATATTAATGGAGAAATCTTTTCCTTCCAGTACATCCTGAAGATCATGGATATATTTGCTGCTGATGCTGTTTCCTACGAAATAGATCTCAGGAGTTTTTCTCTTTCCCTTCGGCAGCACATTGTAGAAGCTGTGGGATAAAAACTCGATCGCAGCGCGGGCTCCGAGGTAAGATCCGCCGATACCGATCACGAGAAGCACATCGGAATCTCCCTGAATCTTTTCTGCCGCTTTCTTGATCCTTGCAAACTCTTCTTTATCATAATCAACCGGGAGGTCGATCCATCCAAGATAGTCATTGCCTGCACCGGATTTTGCTGTCAGGACATCTTTCGCGCCCATAACGGTGCTCTTCATGTTTTTCATTTCCTCTTCGCTGATAAATCCGGCTGTCTTGGAATAATCAAATACGATTTCTTTACCCATAACCCTGTCTCCTTTTCTTGTGTGAGATTCACAATCTCCGTTCGTTATTATACCACTTCGTGAAACCCTTGACAATGGACGGAAGCAATTTTATCGGCACTACATCTTCACTCATCATCCGCTTTCCTCCCCCAGGTTTTAAGCACTGCGCCGTGCTCCTGATTTTTCGATTTGTTTGCCGTTCTGTTTCACCGTCTGCCTTGTATTGTTAAAATATGGACTACCTTGCTGATTTTATACCCCGCCACTCTGCAATGTATTAAACAGCGTCTTCAGCATGTCCAGCTCCGCCGGCGGGATTGAATTCCGTATCAGATCCAGCCTGTCCGAATCTTTCAGCATCTCCTCCGGTTGCTCCCTGCTCGCGGCGATCTGCTTCAGGCTCTCGCTCAGATGATTGATACTCTGGGCAAGCTCCGTCTCACTTGTCGGTACTTTTCCGCCTGTTCCTGAATTTTCCTGTCCAATATCCCGGACATTTTGAACTGTGCCTCTATTATAATCGGCCTTTCCCGCCGTTTTTTTTGATGAACTGCCTGCGCTGTTCCCATTTACGGCCTGGTCGTCCTCATTTTCCTGGAACGCGGGTCCTTTTCCGTCCAGACGTGACGTTCTCCCGGTGTCCCTGGTCCTGGCGAGACTCCCTTTTTCCACCTGGTCCGTTTCCCCGTTCCCGTTAGCAGCCTGTGCGTCCTTCTTTTTTCCAAGGACAGAAAAGCGGCTGTTGAGCTTTTCTTTTCTCGCATTCTCCTGGTTTCTTCCATATCCAATGCCGCTGGTGCCTGAAAAATCTACGATATCGGAAGAGCCCACCGCCTTTTTCCGCTCCTGCCCGGCGTAGGCGCTGTTATCCACACTTTTATAAAAATGCGGAGAGTTTTCCACATAATCAACTAAATGATCCGCAAGCTGTTTCCGTTTTGTCCCGGCACCGATCCCGTTGTCCACAAATGCGAGGAACAATCCGCCAAAAACGCCCGCTGCCCCGTAGAGCACAATATAATAGTTGTCACACCGATACCAGTAAGCACCGAACGCCGCCGCTCCGCCTGCCATAAAGCAGAGGATCATCGCCTGCACCGACAAATTGTCCCACCCGTCAAGGCTCATGTGCATGAAACGGAATCCGTAGAGCTGTTTTTCTATGTACGCGTTCACATTTCGGATCCCGTGGTTAATAAGGAACACATTTTCCATGCGCTGTTTCAGCGCCTTTAAATTTTTATCCTTCGTGAGAGCCATGTTTCCGGTTTCTTTGATCAATCTTTTGTAGAGGCTGCCTGTTACGAGTGTGCTGAGTGTCCCGAGCGCACAGATCGCTGCCAGGACATAGAGCATTCTCCCTGTCTGTAAAAATTCCAGCATAATCAGTTCCCCTTTCTTCGTCCAGATCAATTCCAGATGATGCCACTAATTATACCGGCCTAGAATGTTTTTGAGAAGGTTGAGAACGGAAGAATCGTTCGTCAAATGGGGACAGGAATCGCGTTTTAAGGTGATAGTAGAGGTAAAATATTCTCGTAGAAAGTAGTTCTCGCAGCTTTCTTGCTCCAGAAAACTTTTTGAGTCTTCTCTTTTTAGATTCTCTTTACAAGTGCAAGCATCAGGTTCACGGAATGCTCAACAGCCTTTGCCTCAAACTCGCCGTAATCCATATGGGCGCTGTCATCTGCCTTGTCGGAGATTGCACGGACGATCAGGTACGGAACCTTGTTTAAGTATGCGGCCTGAGCGACTGCTGCACCTTCCATCTCTGTGCAGTACGCGTCGAAGGTGTCATGGATCCAGTTCTTTTTCTCCTTGCTGTCGATAAACTGGTCACCGCTGGCAACGCGTCCCTTGAAAGTGCTGATATCCGGGTTTGCCTCTCTGCATGCCTCTTCCGCGAGAGCTAAAAGTCGCTCATCCGCCGGGAATTCCTTCACGCCAAGCTGGGGAATCTCACCTGCCGGATATCCGAATCCGCCTGCGTCCACATCGTGCTGTACTGCAACAGTAGAGAGAACGAGGTCACCGATATTGATCTCATTTCTTAAGGAACCTGCGATTCCTGTATTTACGATTCCATCCACCTGATAAAGATCCACAAGGATCTGGCTGCAGATACCGGCGTTTACCTTACCGATACCGGAACGAACGATGACAACGTCCTTTCCCTCCAGTTTTCCCTTGCAGAAATTCATTCCTGCCACTGTCTTCATCTCTGTCTCTGTCATTTTCGCGCGAAGCTTCTCGACTTCCACTTCCATTGCTCCGATAATACCAAGCATTTGAATTCCTCCGTGTTGTATCATATGATTTTAGTCTGATCTCGAAAGCAGCAGTTCATCTGCTGCTCTTAAACATAGATTCTGTCTGAGTTTTAGACGCGTTCTTACCGTCTTTATCGTTCTCATTATACGGGATACAAAGCGGAAGGTCAAATAAATCCTTAGCTCATCCGCCGATAAAATCCTCAACTCATCCGTCGATCTCCAGAATGACCAAGTCACTAAGTTCGCTCGCTCTTCTACTCACCTCGAACTAAGCTGACCCGTTTTTAATAATTCCGATATTTGCTTCGTCTGTAACCTGTAAACTTATTTTTTCCGTCTGGAAATCTTGCTTTATCGCCTATCCTCAGCTCTTTCCGCGCTTCTCTTGACAACGATTCTCTGCTGTGAGTATAATAAGGATACTTTCAAACTGGCCGCAAGGTCATATTTTTTACAAACGGAGGTTTTTATATGGTATACAAGACACAGGGCACCTGCTCCAGAGAAATCCATTTTGATGTAGAGAACAACAAACTCAAAAATGTAAGCTTCGTTGGCGGCTGCAATGGAAACTTAAAAGGTATCGGCCTTCTCGTTGAAGGCATGGATATCGACGATGTCATCAAGAGAGTCGAAGGCGTAAGCTGCAACGGCCGCCCAACCTCATGTCCAGACCAGCTTGCAAGAGCTTTAAAGCAGTATAAGGAGCAGCAGGCTTAAACATCAAAAGTGAGTCATTTCCAGACGTAAAAATAGCCCCGCAAGAGGTTTGTTGTGCGCGGGGCTATTTCTTTTATTCAGTTCATAAATTGTCGAATCATTATTCTCACCGGCCTCGACCGGTTTTATCTACGGTGTCTTCCCATCAACCATCTCCCTTTATCAGTTTGTGTCTATATTATTCGGCCGAAATAATATACTAAAGTATTAAAGGTTAAACTGCATGGTCGGTGAGAAGAACACCGTCTGTCTGTGTGGATTTGCCTTCTGCATCATCGCCCCACTGAACTAAATGTATTGCACGAGCACGGTAATAACGATTAACTTCACATCCTGACACTGTAAATCCTACATGATATGATGTTAGGTTCTCATCTTCTTTAATAGTTTTTTCAAATTCCCAATGTCCAACCTGTACCCACTTTTCTTTTGATTCATCCCACATATCCAAAAATACAGATTGATAAATATCATCCACTACACTATGTGCAAATGTATCTACAGAAATATGTAATGTTCCATCTTGTTTATTAACCAGTTCCAACATTCCTGCTGAAAATACTATTCCTCTTGCACTGTTAGGTGTAATATCACCATCATTTACACATGTATCAGCTAATAGCCTACTTTGTGTGTATGTAGTTAGCAGACTATTCCTCACGTCTTTTAGTCCTGCAAACGCAGTTCCACACGTCATCAATGTAAATATTAGTGCCACCCCGATAATCCTTTTCATTGCTTTCATTCACTAATCTCCTTTACTTATTTTTATAAATATAAACGTATGTAAAAGAGATTTGTGACCGATTTTTAAAAAAAATTTAGATATTCTAATATTTTTTCAAATTCCTCTTTTTCTATATATCCAAATAAGTAATAATAGCTATTGTTTATTGTAATAAAGCATTCACATTCCTGATTGTTATCCTCTAAGTCATTAATATAATATTCTATATCTTTATTAATCCATTTGTTAAATATAATTCCTTCCTCATTTCTATCTGACTTTATTTCTGCAGAAACACTCATTTCCTTCTTTCGTTGAATAAGGTAAACACTTTTTCCGCAATAAGAAAATTCTATCTGCCCTCCGTCTTCATAAATATCATAATTTATAAACTGTAATTCTTTCGGAATATACCCCAATTTTAATACGGGAAGTCCTAATTCACTCTCCAATGCTTCATATGCCTGTTCCAATTTTGAATTACTTGGCATATTTTTATCATTATCTAGAGAAATTGTAGTCTCATTTCTTCTAACCTTTAAAAAATAACTCTTCTTCCCAATCGCCGTCCCCCCAAGCATCCCTGCAATCACTGCCACCAACGCCGCAGTAGCAAGGACCTTCTTCTTTCCGAATCGTATCACTTTCTTCTCATTCTTCTTTTTCTCTTCCGCTTCAGAGATTACTGTTACCGTCTTCTTTGGAAGCTCTTCTGCAATTTGAATGTTGGCTGATTCGTTCTGTGGAACCAGAGTCGGTGTCTGGGAGGCGGTTTCCTTTTCAAGTTCGGCTTTTCGTGCCAAGAAACGTTTCATGAGTCGATCTTCGGCGCCAGTGAAGTTTACATCTTTGAAAGTCTCGTTTGCCTGATCCAGCTGTTTTAACAGCTGATCATCCGAATAGCCAAACGCTTCCCGAAGACATTCGCTTATTTTCTGATCCTCACGATTCTCCGTGTCTGCCATGATTCAGCACCTCGCTTCTTCCTTTGTATCTATTAGGGGTTGACATTTCTCTTTCAGCCGTTACTATTAAATAGTCAGCAGCTGTGAAATTCTTGCTCCATGGAGGCAATTTTTATGAAAACCATTCTTCTCACCGGCGGTGGTACAGCCGGTCACGTTACTCCGAACCTTGCCCTGATTCCGTCTCTCAAGGCAGCCGGATATGATATTCGATACATTGGTTCCTACAATGGTATGGAACGCAAACTGATTGAAAACGCAGGTATTCCTTACGACGGAATCTCTTCTGGAAAACTGCGCCGATATTTCGATTTAAAGAACTTTACCGACCCATTCCGCGTATTAAAAGGTTACGCAGAGGCCTTAAAATTGATGAAAAAATACAAACCGGATGTTCTCTTCTCTAAGGGCGGCTTTGTTGCGGTTCCTGTTGTCCTCGCTGCAAAGCATTACCACATTCCGACGATCATCCACGAGTCCGATATGACTCCAGGTCTGGCAAATAAACTCTGCATTCCGTCTGCAAAATGGGTATGCTGCAACTTCCCGGAGACCTTAAAGTATCTTCCGGAAGGAAAGGCAGTCCTCACAGGATCCCCGATCCGTGCAGAACTCCTTCAAGGTGACCGTCTTGCCGGTCTGCAGTACACAAACCTCTCTGCGGCAAAACCGATTATTCTTGTAATCGGTGGAAGTCTGGGCTCCGTAAAAGTAAACGGCGCGGTCCGCAGTATTCTTCCAAAGCTCTTAGAACAATTCCAGGTGATCCATATCTGTGGAAAAGGGAACCTGGATGAGTCCCTGATTGGAACTCCCGGTTACGTTCAGTATGAATATGTTGACAGTCCGCTGAAGCACTTATTTGCGGCAGCTGATCTGATTGTCTCCAGGGCAGGTGCAAATTCCATCTGTGAAATTCTTGCACTCAGGAAGCCGAATGTCCTGATTCCGCTCTCCGCAGCGGCCAGCCGTGGAGATCAGATCCTGAATGCCAATTCTTTTGCAAAACAGGGGTATTCCACGGTTCTGGAAGAGGAGAAAGTGACTGACGCCACTCTTTTTGACGCGATTCACGATACCTACGAGAACCGCCGGACATTCATTGATAGTATGGAAAAGAGCCATTTAAATAATGCAATTGATACGATCATGAAATTGATCAACGATTGTGCTGATCACAAATGACCGCGGTCCATACGACTTTTCAGGTTTTCTCTTAAGTATTTTCTTGCTCTTGAAATTCGCGAACGACACATGTCGTTCGTGATTTCAAGACGCTCACAAATTTCTTCAGTCGTAAATCCCTGGATGAAATACATCACCGTGACATCCTTCCACGATTCCCTTAAACCATCCAGGACCTCGAAGATCTGACCGCAGCTTTCTCTGCTAATTACGGATTGCAGCGGATCGTATGTGGAAAGATCTGCGACATACTCCAGTTCACTCACATCTTCGTCCTCATTCGGCTTGATGCTTCGCTTCTCTTTTCTAAAATAGTCGATACATTTATTCTCGACAATACGCGCCAGCATCACTTTTATAGCTTTTTCACTCTCTAGCTTCCCGCCATAATCCGCCCGGTAGAACGACCAGAATGCTTCCATGACAATGTCTTCCACATCATCATATGGCACTCCGATCGCATAAGCCAGCTTCATATACATTTGAGCATATTTCGTAATCAGTACTTGCAGCAGTTCATCTTTGTCCTGCGGCATAAATTCTCCTTTAAAAATCTCTCTGATTACAGTGCATCTTTAATCTTTTCTGCTGTCTCAGCAAGAACCTCCGGATCTTCTTTTCCCGGTTCCCATCCAGCGATCACCGGACCGCCCTCATAGCGCGGGATCACATGTACATGGAAATGGAATACCGTCTGTCCTGCTGCTTCACCGTTATTCTGTACCAGGTTGAAGCCTGCGCAGCCCAGGGATTTCTTCATTGCGGTTCCGAGTTTCGCTCCTAACGGAAGTACTTTTGCAGCAATCTTCGGATCCAGCTCGGTAACGTCCTTAAAGTGTTCTTTCGGAAGGATCAGGGCGTGACCTTTCGCAGCCGGACCAAGGTCCAGAATTACACGGAAATCTTCATCCTCATATACAGTTGAGGAAGGAATCTCACCATTCGCGATCTTACAGAAAATACAGTTACAGTCTTTCATCTTTTGATACCTCCGTCCGCCCACCAGTCTCTGGCAGGCCTATGATATAAAATTATAGCAAGCACAAAGCCTATTACAAGGCCAGACAGGTGTGCGATATTGTCCACACCGGTGCTTGTATATCCTAAATACAGGGAGAAAAAGATCATGATCACAAGTTGTCTTGTATTCAGATCTTCCAACTGCCCTCTGTTGGCCGTAACCACATAAAGCAGGCCGCCGACCACTCCAAAAATTGCGCCGGATGCCCCGGCTGATACTGTCATTGTATCAGCTGTGTGCGCCATCATAGACACCCAGTTCGAGCCAATTCCGCAGAGCAGGTAAAATATCAGGTACTTCACATGTCCCAGTGCCCGTTCCAGGTTGTCCCCGATCACAAACAGGACCAGCATATTGTTCATAATATGCCGGATTCCAAAATGCATAAACATCGCTGTCAAAAGCCGGTAATACTCACCGTCCTCCAGGACTGCAGGTGCAAACATCGCGCCCTTTGTATACATGAAATACGCGTCCTCCGAGGAATCTGTGATCTCCAGATACAGGAAAAACAGCACATTCAGAGCGATCAGAAGTCCATTTACATAAGCCTTCTTTCCATATCGGCTTCCCATGGGTCTCATCCTTTCTACTCTGTTATTTCATGACGCCAAGTCCTTTTGCGATGATCGTGATAAAGTCCTGGACATTCGTCACGATAGTCGTTGCGGAGAGGCTTCCGCGGTCCATCAGCTTGTTTACCACAAACTCGTCCGCATCAACAGTATAGAGATATACCGGGCGGATCGTTCCGTCCTTCATAACGCGGAATGACGGAGTCATATTGCCCGTGGCAATCGTGTGAAGCATTGTAGCTAAGCAGATCACACAGGTGGCATCCCGCACCATATCGCGCATGGCGCTCTGTCCTTTATACGCGTCTCCGATGACTTCCGGCATTGGACCGTCATCGCGGATCGAACCGGTCAGAACAAACGGAACATGATTCTTCACGCATCCATAGATAATACCATTGTCAATGTGATTATCCTCGATAAATTTCGGAATGGAACCGCTTCTGCGGACCTTATTTAGTACATCCAGGTGGTTGTAATGGCCATTCGGCTGGGATACCTGCGTGTAGATATCCTGTCCTAGTGCCGTATGCAGCAGCGCGCCCTCCAGGTCGTGGGTCGCGAGCGCGTTTCCTGCCATCAGACCGTGGGCATATCCGTTATCGATCAGGGACTGCATTGCGTTTCTCGCGTCATAGTCGAAGGAAAACGCCGGTCCCATGACCCAGACGATCTTCCCATGTTCTTTTTCATAGCGAAGAAGGTCCATCAGGCGGTCATAGTCTCTCGCATAGGAGGTCTCCCTGCTTCGTCCCTGGCGGAACACAAATTTATCCGCAAGCGCGTCCGCTTCTGTCTGGAATCCTGTACTGTGGACATAAATTCCCTCCTCGCAGGCTTCGCTCCGTCCAAGAATAACCTTGTCACCTTTTTTGAGATTTCTGTTTTCGACTACCTCCAAATGTCCGTCCGGGCAGATCACAACGCTGGAATCCATGCGGCTCTCTTCCGCTAACACCCACTTGCCCTGGATCTTAAAATATTCCGGGAACATAGATGTGCTGTGAAAGTATTCTGGGGCAACCCCATCGATCTCCACGATTTCCCATTTCGCGTCAGGGGCCTTGATAAACTGTTCCTTTGAAAAATCGGGCTGATGATATTCTGGCATCTGAAAAGCCATAATACCCCTCCTTTCATCATTGATGGATATATCATAGACCAAATGTCCGAAAAACACCACCCCTGTTTTGTATTTTTACTTTCTCTTTAACGGAACTTTTACCCAGGAGATCCTACAAAAAACGGTATCTCTGATCCGCAAAAGAGAGCATTTCCCCTGGTTCTATATGAATACTCTCATTTGTCTCCAGGAACCGCCCATTTACACTGGTTCCATTCGTTGAATTGAGATCCGTGATCATATATCCGTCCTTATCTTCTTCAATTTTCGCGTGGATCCGGCTGATCTGAGGCAGATTCAGGCAGAAATCCGATATTTCCCGGTTCTTTCCAATAATAAACGGGAAATATCGGACCAGGACGTCCTCGCCCCCATTTTCCGGGACGAGACGTCTTGTCGCCGGGTATATCTGTCTTCCCGTAAGAAGCACTGTCTGCATTTCATCAGATTCTCTTTGTCTTACATCAGTTCTTAAGTCATTAGGATCAGTATAAATGCCATTCTCATTATTTTCTGCATCTCCCCACACTTCCGCCATATCTCTCCGGTATTCAATTTTGTCCGGCATTCCTCCGCGCTCCCTGTCCTCTTCTTCCCGGAACTCAACTTCCCAGTCCTCTTCTGTTTCCCCGGTCTCTTCTTCATCTTTTTTCACACGAAAGAATATCACGCCGGCCATCAGCACACCTTCCGCCGCAAGGATTCCCCATTTCCATTCCAGAATCCGATCGATTCCGACGATAAAGTAAACTGCCACCGGAACAGCTGCCATCAAAACCGCAAACAGCACTGAAAACAAGTTTTTCCCGTGCTTCAGCCCTTTCTCCTCTGCCAGTTCTTCTGTCTCGCCTGAAAGATCCGTTTTCTTGATCTCAGAATATCTGTACTTTCCTTCTGATCCATTTTGCTTTTCTCCCTGATGTCGCGGCAGCTCTCCTGCTGCCCCTGTCCCATATTCCCTGACCATTTTTCTCTCTGCTTCATATAACTTTTCCTTTCCAGTATTTTCCCCGAAAATATCTTCTTTCCCGTCTCTTTCTCCCGCCCGCAGACATTTTTCCAGATCCCGGATCCCCAGATTTTCCTTTTCTCCTGCCCGAAACAGAGCGAATGCCAGAACTACCGCGTCTCCGTCTGTGTGATCCACATGGTCCAGAATATACCGTGCCAGTTTCCGGAAACTCTCCTCAAACTGACTGCCACTCCCTGGAAGAAGGCAGAAATTCGCTTTCAGGTCATCCGGATCCACATAGATCATATCCGGTTCCAGACAAAGCTGGTCTCCGTCCATCAGGAACCTTTCCAATGCCGTCATGGTGACGACCAGATCACTGGTGATCTGCCGGATCTCCTTTGCCTTAAATGACCGGTATTCCATCATTCTGGCTAGCGACTGTCTCGACGTGATATTAAAATACAGGAATGTCTCCCCATCGATCCTTTTTTCCTGAAACGGCAGAAGTCCGTTGATCCTGTTTTCCGACAGCATCCGCAGCGCATAGGATCCCCCGATCTCTTTTTCCGGGTGCAGTACCATGTAATTTCGGTTCATTTCTCGTTTAAATTCTGTTTTCATCAGTCATCGATCCTGTCTTTTATTTTCTTCAAGGCATCCTGCTGCCGCAGAAAAGTCTCCGGGTGGATATCCGCCCGCTCTATATGAAGACTCCAGTCCCCCGCCGCCGCGTCACCTTCTGCCGTCAGCGCTCCCAGATTCAGATGGAGCTCATATGCTCCCAGATAAAGCCTTGGGTTCCCCATCTGGCTTCCCTCCTGCTCAAAAGAATCTATCGTCTTTTTCTCATTGACGTTATTCCTGGCCCGCTCCAGTGTTTCCTCCAGGATCATACTGCCAGTCACCGTATCATGGACCGTGTAGGCATATCGGATAAACGCCGCCAGAGATAGTAAGACCACAGAAAGAATTATGGATGCCTCTACCGTTATGCTGGCGCTGTAATATTTCTTTATGCAAGTCGTCTTTCTCATATCATCCTCATAAGCACCATCCACAGTGACGCAGGTAAAAGGAACGGCAAAAACGGCAGCCGCAGTTTTCGGATATTTTCCCTTCCAGTTCCGATCTGTGCGCCGACCATTATCGCAAGCCCAAATATTCCGCAGAAAATCTGCCCGGAGATCAATAACATCACACACTCCTGCCACCCAAGGAAAAATCCGGATACAATAAAAAACCACCCGTCGCCCTCACCCTGGAGCCCCCTTGTCAACATTCCAATCAGCAAAAGCATAATTCCAGGAATCATCGCCAGAACGATCTCCCCCGGAAGCCGTTCCTTCCATATGCAGGTTATGATCCCTACTGCCGCTCCGCCCGCCAGTACCTCCAGGCTGATGCTTCTCGTTCTGAGATCCTGCCAGGCTGCGGTTCCTAAAAAAACAAAAAACAGATTCATTCTGTCTCCCCCTTTTTCCTCACACAGTATGAGCACAATCCCAGATGTTCCGCCTCATCCTTCGGTACTTCCCGCACATAGGATATCATAGACCTGCAATTTTTATTGCAGTGATAGTGCTCGCCTGCCGTCGTGATATAGACGGTCTCCGATCCATCTCCCTTTTTCCCGCAGACGGCACAGGGCGTTCGCTTTTCTCCGGGAACCTTGCCGTTTTCTGCCTCAGATCTTGTGACAGTCATGTACTCATTCGAAATATAATGGCAGTCCCGGAACAGGTGATATCTCCCTATTCCGGCCCCTACATAGACCATCTCCGTCTGCTCATCCCCATCACCATCTTGAGAAGTCCCGTCTCCCTTTAATTTCCCGGGAATTCCGATCCAGGACCTCCGTTTCACAGCCACAGTCTCCGTCTGTTTTCCCAGAACTGTCTCAAAAAATGGAATCTCCTCCTGATACTCCGCCGCAAACTCGATCTCACCGTTCTCTCCGTATACATCTGCCTTTTTCACCGTCACATGATCCGCGTACTGCCCGACTTTTCCCCGGATCCAAAGAGCTGCCGCAGCGTCCGTACAGAATGCCGGCAACTCACTGTCTCCGGTTTCCACCGACTCCGCCAAAATCCCATATTGACTGATCTCCTCGCCAATCCGCTCCATGGCAGTCTGAACCTTTCTCTGCCTGTCAAGCCAGATAACTGGTTGGAGAAGTGCCAGAAAGAAAAACAGGGCGAGTGGAAGGACAAGCGCAGCTTCCACTGTCATGGAGGCCGGGAGTGAGGAGGTGCATGGATGCGCTCTCCTTGCCAGCAGGGGATCATGTACTTGGAGAGACATATTTTTTCTATAAGAATAGCATTGCTTATTCATTTCATCAAAACTGGCAAAGAAGAGCACAGCCATACACCTCCTTTATCTAAATTAAATGTAACTACTCAGTACCTTCATAGTTACAATCAGGAATCTATTCCAGATCGGCTGCGCCGATGGGATTTTTGTCTTCCAGATTATGTTTTCTTACAGTCAGATGATGGGGGCTGTTTCCACAGCATTAATACGATCCCGCCACATACACAGTTCCCTTATATTCCTCTTTCTGAAAAAACATATGCTTCTGCAAAACCTCCGCCTCGATCTCAATCTGGTATGCGCAGTTCGCCACTGAGAAATCCGCCTGTTCCGTCCGGATATTCCACTGGATCAGATCCATCATCCGGAAATTTCTTGTTTTCCGATCCATGAGAAAGATCAAGCAGCTTAAATACTCCGTATATGTTCTTCCATCCCCGGAGCATTCCCCTGTCTCCTTCAAAAACGACTGATCCAACAGCCCGGAAAGACAGGTCTTCCAGGTTCCTTCTGTCTTCCAGAACGGTATCTTTCCGCCCGCCAACAGCATTTTTACATCCAGCACTGCTTCCCCGAACGCCCACAGCGTCAGGATAAAAAAAGACAACGCCATCTGCGCTGGTACGATTCCCACCGCCACTGCTGCCGCCAGGGCATCCGCCTCCGCCTTTTTATCCGGAGAATTCAGCAAAAACAGTAAGTTCATTGCTCCTCTGAGTGTAAGTACCTGGTTCACAGCATCCTTTAAGTTTTCCCGGTCCGATTTTTTTCCTGCAAGAAGATATTCCATCTCATATCGCAATGCCGATGGTTCTGATTCATTTTCTTTTAAGAATGAAGAGAAATACAGCGGAACATATGCATTTACAGCCATCTGTCTCGATGCCGCCTCCAAAAGCCCGGTTCCCTCTGTATCTGAGCTTTCCGTATCATTCTGATATTTCGACGCGGACGGAATTCCTTTTAAGGAAACAGCGTTCTGCGAGATCGCCGTTCCGGCAGGAAGAAGAATATCCAGCAGTTCTTTGTCAAAAAGCTCCTCCAGGCGGTCCAATGCAGCCGCTTTCTTCTTATCCTTCGGCCCAGAATCCACTGACTCCAAGTTCTCCATCTCCTCCACGCACTGACTGATCTGCTCCCATTCTGTTTCTTCCTCCTCTTCATCCTCCGCATCCGATTCCATATCGAGAAGCCCGCATGCCTCCTCCAGAAGCTCCAGGTTCCGCTCTGTTTGCGTTTCATTCTGCAGATATCCCTCAAGCCGCTCCTTTGCGCTTTTGACCACCTCATTACATGTTGATATTTCCTGTCCCAATGTCCCGGACGCTGTCTCGTCTTCCAACTGTCCGGAATCCATTTTTTTGTTCTCTGTTTCCAGGCGCTCCAGTTCCTTCTGAAACTGTTTCACCAGACCCGGAAATCCTTTTAGTTCCCGCTTTAAAACAGCCGCATGCCTCTTAAATGCAGCCGCTCTCTCTTCATCTGCCGCATCGCAAAGCTTTTCCCGAGTTTCTTCTATCGTCTTCAGTGACTTTTCAACCGCCTGCCCCGCCTTTTCCAGCCTGCGCACCGAACGCCCGGATCCGCAGCAGGAATCATACAGAGTATGGAAGTCTCCCGCTTTCTTTACCTGCTCCGCTTCCTTCAAAACCCCGCTTCCGGACACTGCAAGCTCCGGGAGACGGTACTTCATATAGGCAGCGATCTCCTCCTCAAGCCATCTCCCATTCTCATCCACCATACGGGACATTCCGGAGAGTGTTACGTTTTTCCGTCTTGCCGGATACATATTTGCCTGTTCCAGATAGAAATCGAGATAGCGGCCGAAGGTCTCCTTGATCGCCGCCTCCGATTCATATTCCAGAAATAGGAGCTGATAGCGATCCCATAAATTTCGGTTATAGTAACTCATCACCGATGACACCGCCGAATCCGATGCCATCCGAAGATACAGTCTCGCTCCCGCCGTTCTCGCCGATTCCACAAGTCCCAGGACAAGCGACAGCACACATATCAGCGTCAGACTCAGAAAAACCGTAATCTCTCCCCGGTACCTCATCTAATATACCTCTTTCGCCTGTTTGTTGATCTCCGTAAAGATTGCCGTCAAAAGCTTGTTGATCTGGGTCTTAAACACAATGACAAGCCCAATGAGCACTACGAGGATCAGAACCACCTCAATAACTCCAACGCCATCTTCTTCCATAAGAAATCTCTTCAACTGCATACATACACCTCCCATATCCCTTCTGGATCTTCTCATTCCTGCCGCAGGCATTTTCCGCCGTGCGGCTAAAACATAAAGGATCCTTTTTTCAGTCTCTACAGTGACAAAAATGCCGGTGCCACCACCATGACCATCACAACTCCCAGCATGAGAAACATCGGGATCAGAAGCTTTGTGGACGCCTCCTCGCCTTTTCGGAGCGCAAGTTCTTTTCTCTGACGGAATGCCGTCTCCATCTCCTCCTCGAGAAGCCGCCTCAGATCTTTTCCTCCCGTACTCACACTGTTTCCGAGCAGGGACGCAAATTTTATATAGCATCCCAGACCGATCCGCCGTCCAAACTCCCCGTATGCCCGGATCTCAGGTGTCCCTGTCTCCATCTGGTTCAAGGCAGTCCTCATCTCCCGATATACCGGATGGATAAGCACTGTATTTTTGCTCTCTGCATCCACGACCTGCTTTTTCCATGCCTGGCGGACCGGATAACCGGCCCCGGTCAGGACCACAAAGTCCGACAGCAGCTCCGGATAGTCCAGGATCATCCGGTCTTCCCACTGCTTTTTCGCTTCCTTTGCGTCACTCTTTTCCTTCAGGAACAGACATAGCGCCGCAGCGATCCCCAGAAAGATCAGTCCGCCGTTTCCGCATCCATCTGCCGACCGATAATGGAGAGTTCTCCCGTCAAAAGTTTCTGGAAGCACCACCTGTCCTGTCTCCAGATCTTTCTCCGCAAGCTTCCCCAAAAACGCGGAAAATGTTTCTCCCAACGTCTCGGTCTCTGGAAACACCGTCACAGGAATCTCCACCCAGGTAACCGAAGATCCGTTCATAAGTCCTGCCCGCAGAGTCACCGTTTTCCCGCTCTCAGGCATCTCAGATCCGATCAGTCCCATATTGCTCACGGTCTCGGGGTCCCCGGACTCCCATTCAACAGAAAGTCCATACTTTACGAGGGTCCTGGTAAGGTTCAGGTCACTCTGTACCTTCGAAAGAGACGAATTTCCCCCTAATATCTCCCCCTTCAGGTACTCCATGATCCCCGGAAGTTCTCTCTGAACCTCCGCGTCTGACATTTTCCTCTCAGGAACCGTGACTTTCACCTGTTCCTCCCCGTTTTCCAGGCCTTCCACCAGAAGCTCATACTGCCGATCCCCGCCGCCATACTCATTTCGGGCAAGAACCCCGTCACGGACAGGATCCCCTATTTCTCCTACCGCCTCCGATAACCCGTAAAGCACAAAACCAGAGAGCACACATGCCGCATACTTTCCATACTCGTTTCCGTACTCGTTCAACCTGCCTCTTCGCGTTTTTTCTCTCATACTTCGATCTCCAGGAAATAATCAGCCAGCCAGCATGAAGCGAGATAGACTGCAAGGCAGACCGTCATCAGCATCCGTCCGATCAGCGTTGTATACAGAATCCCAAAGAACCCCGGTGACGTCAGCTCAATGTAGATTACGATCAAGACGGGAATCCCACTCATGATCCTTTGCTCCATGCGTTTTGATGCCGTTGCCGTCAGGATCTCCTCCTGGATCCGGATCTTTTCCCCGATGATCTCTGCGGTCCTGGTGATGATCCGCATCAGTTCTCCGCCGCTTTTTCTCGCCGCAAGAAACACGTCCGCAAAATTTTTCACATCGTCCAGGCCGCTTCTCGCCGCAAAGTCCCCCAAAGCATCCTCAAATGTCAGATTCATCCGGACCTTTCGCAGGATCAGCCGGATCTCCTTCGCGATCATGGAATCGCTCCCGTGGATCTCCTCCATCTCCTTTAAGCTCACCGCAAACGCATTCTCCACCGAATACCCCGCATTCAGCCCTGATGCCACTGCGAGGATCGCGTCCTTAAACTCTCCCCGCAGTTTTTCCATCCGCCTCTGCTTCAGCTTTTTCTTTAAGGCCAGCGGAAACAGGATCCCCGCCGGAAAAATAAGCAAAATCAAAAGGAAACTCCGGTAAAACACATAGTCCAGCACCGCTGCCAAAAGAATTCCTTCTGCCCCGTAAAGCACCCACTCCCTTCGGCTCAGCGTATACGTCGCATACTCGATACCCTGCAAGTCTGAGTTTTTCCCGGTGCTTAAGCGTTCCGATCTGCTCAAGACTTCCTTCCACTTTCCCTGTATTTCCGAAACCGTCTCCTGCTTTTTCTGCTTCACGGAAGGTAAACAGGGGATTGAGGATGATCTCGCCGTTTTCAAATCTGTCCACCTCCTCGATCGCCGTTACTTTTCTCGTCTTGTCCCGCATTCTTGACACATGGACCATAATGTCCACCGCCGACGCGATCTGGCTCCGGATCGCCGCCAGCGGCAGATCAGCTGCCATCAGCACCATAGTCTCAAGCCTGGACAGCATATCCTTCACACTGTTGGCATGTCCGCTGGAAAAGCCGCCGTCATGTCCTGTGTTGAGGCTCTGTAAAAGGTCCAGCGCCTCTTTTCCACGCACTTCACCGATAATCAACCTGTCCGGCCGCATACGAAGGGCCGCCCGGATCAGCTCCCCGATTCCAATAGCCCCGGCACCTTCCGCATTGGCTTCCCTCGTCTCCATCCGCACCAGGTTTTCGATGTGGTTTAACTGCAGCTCCGCTGCGTCCTCGATCGTGATCACACGCTCACCGGGCGGGATAAACTCTGAGAGTGCATTCAAAAAGGTCGTTTTTCCCGCTCCGGTTCCGCCGCTGACGAAAATGTTGTACCGCGCAGCTACAAGTGTTTTTAAGAGGTCCGCGGCTTCCGGGGAAATACTTCCATAATCCAAAAGGCGCTCCATCGTCATTGGCTCCGGGAATTTCCGGATCGTCAAAATCGGACCGTTTAACGCTATCGGCTCCAACACCACATGAACTCGGGATCCGTCTGAAAGCCTGGCGTCCGCCAGCGGCATCGACGTGTTGACGATACGGTTCACACTGCTGACGATCTGCTGGATCAGATCTTCCAACTGCTCCCTGGATTCGAAAGACTTTTCCCACCGCCCGATCTTTCCCCCTGTCTCTACGAATACCTGGTCCGGCCCGTTCACCATGATCTCCGTCACCCTCGGATCGTCCACCAGCTCCTGCAGGATATCCAGACGTCTGAACGAATCAAAGAGTTCCCGGTGAAGCTTTAGGCGCTCCCCAAGTGTCTGCGGGAATTCCTCCGGCTGTTCCTCCATACAGACATCCATCCTCCGATCGATAAGCTCCGCGATCTCCTCGTCCGACATCTGCCGGTCATATGTCATCTCTGCCAGGATCTGCGCCCGCAGCATCTGTTTCAGCTGTCCCATAAGTTCCTCTGTCCTTTCAGCAGACTCCTCACAAAATCACCCATATCCCCCCACAGAAGTTCCTGGGGAAAATGCTCCATTCTTCTCCCGCCGGTCACCATCGGCACATGGATCTTCTGGATCTTTTCCATGACCGCGCCGTTTCCCACTGCCTCCAGGTATTCCTCAAACTCCCGCATTTTTTCTGCAGAAAACGGGTCCTCCCGGATCGGCGTGTAGATCACCTGGCATTTTTCCAGTAACGGCAGCGCATCCCGCCCGTAATCCCCCACATCGAGAACCAGCGTCGTATAATTTCCTTCCTGCAGGATCCGTTCCAAAAGATCCGCCATCTCCTGCACCGACAGCTGCGTATAGTCCTGTGGAATGCGGATCGGCGGGATCCACGCCATGTCCCCCAGATAATAGACGATAGAATTCAGCCGGATCACATGAAAACGATCCTGTTTATAGTAGTAGATGAGGTCAGAAAGATCACGTTTCCACCGCTCATTTAAGAGTCCTGTAAACCCCGTAAAGGTATCCAGTGTCACAAACAGGACCTTCTCCTCCTTAGCAAGGATCTGTCCGATTGCTAACGCCAGGCATGTCTTCCCGCATCTTCCGATGGGCGAGTAGACTCCGATGATCCGCCTGGACTGCCCCATAGCTCCGGCAGTATTGGGCCTGATTCCCGGAATCTCACTGTAGGCAGCCATCACCTCCCGGATAATATCGTCCCCGGATTGGAACTTATAGATCTCCTTTCCAGAATCCATCTGCTTCTCTGTCTCCTCAGACATATAGATCTTCTGGGCCGACGGGATTCCGGAAATATCCCCGGAATCCGTCCGTTCCCCCGAGAGCAGAACGTCGATCTCATGCTTTTTCGCGTACTCCGCCAGCTTTTCCTTTGAAGTAAAGGCCTGGGCGGTAAAAACTCCCTTTTCCTTTCGGTTTACATAATCAGACAACCGTTCCGCATACCTGGTATCCGCGTCATAAACCGCTATCAGCTTTTTCATGTCTTCTCATTTCCTTTCCCCCGCCGGAATCAGACTCCGGCATACGTTCAATCAGACCGCTAAGCAGTCCTGTAAGATATGCGTTCCCGTCTCTTTACTGGATCAGTAAAAACAGACAGTACCCCGCAAACAGATACGGCCCCAGCCGTAAAAGACTTTCTTTTTCAAAATACCCCGGATATTCCGTAAGCCGCCCTTTAATTCCCGTCTCCACCGCAAATCTGGCGGCCCGCTCCAGGCGGAACCAGACAGTTCCCTGCTTGATCATCCGGTAAGACGCCGCTGCGGCAGCAAAGACCATTCCAAGACCAATTACAAGCACGCCATCCCAGACTCCCAGAAATCCAGTGACTACTCCCATAAGCTTGATATCCCCCGCGCCGATGGTCCGGCACAGGAAAAACGGGTAAAAGACCGCGCATGTCCCCACAAACCGCAGGATAAATGATCCAACCTCGATAAACGCCAGAGTCACCAAAGGCTGCGCCCCCGACGACTTGTTGCTTTCTACAAAAGCAAGGACTATTCCAGCCGCAATCCCTGCTATGATCTGAATGTGAAAGATCTTTCCTTTCTTTCAGTCTGTCACCGCTGCGGACAGCAAAACTGCAAACAATACAACGATAAGATCACCTCCCGCACAGCCATCTTTTCCAATCACCTTCCCCGGAGAACAGAATTCTCCCGAAAGGATCAAAAAAGAGCCTTTTCCCAGTTACTGCAATTCAAAAATCAATACGTTAAACGGATTTCATGCCCTGAATCCGGGCATCCGGCGAAGCTGCCGGTCATACATCTGCTATCTAGAAATGAAGAACTCATTTCTGAATGTGCCCCTATTATCTCTGAATTTTGGCCGAAAGTCAATTTCAGTTTCGTAAAATCAAGGTGCCATTTTTCGTCAAATTTTACCAAAAAATATTATGTCGCCCATCATTTTCCAGAAATGTTGAACAATTCATTGACGCAATTCAGGAAAAATGGTAAAATGCAATTAAGTTTAAATTTTTAAACCAAAACATTCTGGAAAGGAGAGAATTCATGATCTCAGAAAATCTTCTGGGCGATATCTTTGAAGAGTGCATTCCTTTATTTATTGCGCTCGGTGACCGAACAAGACTGACGATCCTGCAGTGTCTCTTTGAGACACAGACCACTGGTGAAGGACGGATCCCCGGCTTAAATGTCAACGAGATCACGGACCGGACAAGTCTCTCCCGTCCAGCTGTCTCTCACCATTTAAAGATTTTAAAAGATACCGGCCTGATCGATGTTTTAAGAAAAGGCGTGTGCAATTATTATTATCTCACAAACAAAAGCGCCATCGACAAGCTCGGCCGGCTGAAAGAAGAGCTTGAAAAATATCCGGAATCCTGAATATTCCGGGTGAATGATCCTCATACTACCAATTACAGAAACTTCTGGTTTTCTCCACAGACAGACGCGCCGCGATCCGGCAAGCCCATCTGTGAACAAAATTCGGCAAAACAGCCTTCGGTCGCCTGAAACAGACTGCTGTTGGCACTATCCGTAAAGGAATTGGGGTATGATATTTATGTTTTTTTCGAAAAAAAATGCTTCCAAACAGGCTTACCGCCGGGAAACAAATGAACTGAAGCGCCAGATCGAGCTCAGCAAAACGGCGATCTTATCCGCCCAGAACCAGTTCGAACAGGTCGTTGACCCGACCTTAGTCGACTGCTATATCTATGAGCTGAACGCCGCGCAGCTCCGGTATCAGTTTCTTCTCCGCCGCCTGAAAAAACGGGAGCTTCAGGAGGTCTGATAACCATGCATACCTGGTACGAACAGGCTGTCTTTTACCATATTTATCCCCTTGGACTTTTGGGGGCAGAAAAAGCAAACACGCTCACAGAGACCGCACACCGGCTCACGGAGCTTAAGTCCTGGATCCCGCATATCAGCGACTTAAATGGCTCCGCGATCTACATCGGACCGCTCTTTGAGTCCTGCACCCACGGCTACGATACAAAAGATTTCCGTCTCGTGGACCGCAGACTTGGTTCCAACGAAGATTTTGCCCGTTTTGTGCGCCTCTGCCATGAAAACGGAATCCGCGTTGTGGTGGACGGCGTCTTCAACCATACCGGACGTGAGTTTTTCGCTTTCCAGGATATCCGCGAAAAGCGGGAAGCTTCCCCGTATAAGGACTGGTACCGCGGCGTAAACTTCGGCTGGGAAAGCCCTTTGGGTGACCCATTCGGCTACGAGGCCTGGCAGGGACATTTCGAGCTCCCCTGCTTAAATCTCTGGAACCCGGAGGTCCGCCAGTATCTGTTCGACTCGATCCAGTTCTGGGTCGACAACTTCAATATCGACGGGATCCGCCTGGACTGCGCGAACGTCCTGGATTTCGGGTTCATGAAAGAGCTCCGGGAAAAGACCTCCGCCATGAAACCTGATTTCTGGCTCATGGGCGAGGTGATCCACGGCGAATATAACCGCTGGGTGAACCCGGAAATGCTGCATTCCGTGACAAACTATGAGCTTCACAAGGCGCTCTACTCCGGTCACAATGACCACAACTACTTTGAGATTGCCCACAATGTGCGACGTCTGGAGGCGGTGGGAAGATCGCTTTACACCTTTGTGGACAACCACGACGAGGACCGGATCGCAAGTAAATTAAACAACCTGGTAAACCTGTTTCCGGTGTACCAGCTTCTCTTCACTCTCCCCGGAATTCCTTCTGTCTATTATGGAAGTGAGTGGGGAATTGAAGGAAAGCGCTCCAGAACATCCGATGAGGTCCTTCGCCCGGCACTCAACCTGTCTGACATGCATGAAAAAGCTCCGGAGCTCGCGTCCCACATCGCGGCACTCGGAAAAATCCACACAGAAAATGACGCGTTCCACAACGGCTCCTACAAGGAACTTCTCCTCACGAACCGCCAGTATGCTTTCAGCCGATCCGGGGAACATGGAACCGTGATCTCCGCTGTCAATAATGATGAACAGCCGGCATCCATCTCGATCCCGCTGCCATGCGCAGCCTCAGATGTTGTATCCCTGCTGCCCGGAGAGATCCCATTCTCCCTCGAAAACGGCAGACTTTCCGTCACGCTCCCGGCAAACGGCGGCGCGATCTTTAAACTTCAGGAGGTTTAAGTGATGACAAGAACAAAGAAAACCACAGCTCCTGCCAAAACAAAGGAGATCGGTCTCGGTTTCATCACCGAACTGGACCGCTATCTCTTCGGACAGGGGACCCATTATAAAATCTTCGAAAAACTTGGTGCACATCCAAAGACTTATAAGGGGAAAGCCGGAATGTATTTTGCCGTCTGGGCTCCCCACGCAAAGGCCGTCGGTGTTGTGGGCGATTTCAACGGCTGGGATCCGGACGCCGCACCGATGTCCCCGTTAGCTGACTCCGGAATCTACGAGGCGTTTATTCCCGGCGTCGGTCTCGGAGAACTCTATAAATTCGCGATCACCACACAGGAGGGAATGATCCTGTTCAAGGCTGACCCGTATGCGGTCCATGCGGAATTCCGTCCGGGAACCGCTTCTATCACAGAAGACATTAACGGCTTCAAATGGGATGACGCAGCCTGGATGGAGACAAGAAAAAAAGCTGATCCTGTGAAATCCCCGATGGCAATCTACGAGGTCCATCTCGGTTCCTGGCGCAAGAAAGACCGTCCACAGAAGGAAGGTTACTATACATATATGGAAGCTGCCCACGAGCTGGCTGATTATGTAAAGAAGATGGGCTACACCCACGTAGAACTCATGGGAATTGCGGAACATCCATACGACGGTTCCTGGGGCTATCAGGTTACCGGCTACTACGCGCCGACTTCCCGTTACGGCACTCCAAAAGAGTTCATGTACTTTGTGAACTACCTCCACAAAAAAGGGATCGGTATCATCCTTGACTGGGTTCCGGCCCACTTCCCGAAGGATGCCCACGGACTTGCCGACTTCGACGGTCAGCCGCTCTATGAATACGCAGATCCGCGAAAGGGCGAGCACCCGGACTGGGGCACAAAGGTCTTCGATTACAGCAAAAATGAGGTCAAAAACTTCTTGATCGCTAACGCCCTCTACTGGGTAGAGAACTTCCATGTTGACGGTCTCCGCGTAGATGCCGTCGCGTCCATGCTGTACCTGGATTACGGCCGCAGCGATGGAAACTGGGTTCCGAATAAGTACGGCGAGAACAAGAACCTCGAAGCCATCGAGTTCTTCCGCCATTTGAACAGTGTCCTCACCGGACATCTCACCGGTGCCATGATGATCGCTGAGGAGTCCACCGCATGGCCGGGTGTCACAAAACCGCCGGAAGAGGGAGGTCTCGGCTTCACCTTCAAGTGGAACATGGGCTGGATGCATGATTTTCTGGAGTACATGAAACTGGATCCATATTTCAGAAAATTCAACCACAATAAGATGACATTCGGCATCACCTACGCCACCAGTGAGAATTATATCCTGACGCTGTCCCACGACGAGGTCGTTCACCTGAAGTGTTCCATGATCAACAAGATGCCGGGCTTAAATGGTGACAAGTTTGCGAATCTGAAAGCAGGATACACCTTCATGATGGGGCATCCGGGAAAGAAGCTCCTGTTTATGGGCCAGGATTTCGGTCAGTATCATGAGTGGGATGAGAAGGTTTCCCTCGACTGGTATCTCGCCGACGAGCCGCTTCACAAAGACCTGCAGAAATATTACAGCGACCTGCTGCATGTATACCAGAAATATCCGGCACTGTGGCAGCTGGATTCCGACTGGAACGGTTTCCAGTGGATCAACGCCAACGATGGTGACCGCAGCATCTTCAGTTTTATCCGCCGTGATGAGACGGGCAAGAAAAATCTCTTATTCGTCATTAACTTTACACCGGTTGCACGCGACGATTACCGGGTAGGCGTTCCGAAGTCCGGAACCTACTCCCTGATCCTGGATTCCGAGCATGGGCTCTACAAGCGCGGCGAGCATGCATTCTCCGCCCGCTCCAAGAAGAGCGAGTGCGATGGCCAGCCATACTCCTTTGCGTATCCGCTGCCGGCGTACGGGACTGCAATCTTTAAGTTCAACTAAAAATATATATTTTGCAAGTAACACATCCGTCCTGAATCCACTAAAAACAGGTTCAGGACGGATGTTCTGATTTTCACAAACAGCACACCCAGATACATATTTTCAGGAAATTCTGACACATGCAGCTTTGTTGCAATTTCCCACATAAAAAGGCACTGCCCGCCTCCCATTCTCCTCAGAAAACGGTAAGCGGACAGCACCTCAATCATCACCTATATTTCTTGCATTTATTGACCTTACTTACTCTTACTCCACGTTCTTCGTCGCCACAACATCAACTCCCGTTCCGGCAACGTCCTTCATGATCACATCCCCGATATGCACCGGAGCAGCAACCTCGACTGTCTTTAACGCTTTCACACAGTCAAAGATCTTTCCCTTCGGGATATCTTCTTTCGTCTTCACCGACACCATGTCGATACTTCCGCCGGATACCCGGACTGTGGAAGTCACGATCCTCGTCGGGTTTGTCACTTCTTTCCGTCCATAGATCTCGCCGCGCTTACAGGTATTTCCCGTCACGCTTACGACCTCACCGCCGTCCATCGTTACGACAAGAGGACAGCCCATCGGACAGCCGATACATGTTAATCTTCTTTCCTCCATCGTCTATGCCTCCTCGATTTTGACCGTGATCGTCTCAAGATCCGGATATTTCAAAAGATCTGCCTTTTTGAATTTCAGTTCCTCCATCTCCCCCGGTGCCACGACCGGACGTTTTCTGTGGATCACACGCTCGTCACCGAAATACGCACTCACATAGCAGTTCTTATAAACACCACCCACGCGGAAACGAACGGTCAGCTCCTCGTCCATTCTCGCCGGATCGATGGTTCCCGGAACTGTGTAGCGCACACCTTCGATCGGATTTAAGACGATCTCATGTCCGCCGGACGGACGGTTCTCGCCCTGTTTCACATAGGCCGCCGCATTCTTTCCGGCAATCGCCGCCTCCTCAGATACAAAATCCACGAGATCATGGACATGAAGCACATTTCCGCAGGCGAAAACACCCTCAATATTCGTCTCAAGACTTTCATTGACCTTCGGTCCGGATGTCACCGGGTTCATGTCCACGCCCATTCCCCTGGATATCTCATTCTCCGGGATCAGTCCGACGGAGAGAAGCAGCGTATCACAGCTGTATTCCTCTTCTGTTCCGGGAATCGGCTTTCCTTTTCCGTCTACCTGGGCCAGTGTAATTCCTTCCAACCTCTCTTTTCCCTTGATGTCCACCACCGTATGGCTCAACTTTAGCGGAATTCCATAATCATCGAGACACTGGACGATATTTCTCTTTAATCCGCCGGAATACGGCATCAGCTCCGCAACGACTTTAACCTTCGCGCCCTCAAGCGTCATTCGTCTCGCCATGATGAGTCCGATATCTCCGGAACCTAAGATCACAACTTCGCGTCCCGGCATATATCCCTCAATGTTTACAAGCCTCTGAGCCGTACCTGCAGAGAAGATTCCCGCCGGGCGGTATCCGGGAATGTTTAAAGCGCCTCTCGACCGCTCTCTGCATCCCATTGCGAGGATCACTGCCTTCGCCCGGATCTCAAAGAGACCTTCCTCCCGGTTCATGGCCGTCACGATTTTCTGCTCACTGATATCCATGACCATGGTATTCAGTTTATACTCGATATTTAATTCTTCTGCCTGTTTAATAAACCGTCCCGCGTACTCCGGCCCCGTGAGTTCTTCCTTGAAGGTGTGGAGTCCAAAGCCGTTATGAATGCACTGGTTTAAGATTCCGCCTAACTCCCTGTCACGTTCCAGAATCAGAATACTCTCGATTCCGTTTTTCTTCGCGGAAACTGCAGCGGCAAGACCCGCCGGTCCGCCTCCGATGATCACAATATCATACGATTTCATGCTCTGACACCTCCCTTTTATAACGAATCCTTATTGATTCCCTTGACGATCTGCGAGTTTCCGCCGGATTTTGTGATCTCAAACATGCTCTTATGGCATTCTCTTGCAAGGATCTCCATAGTTCTCGGGGAACAGAAGCCTGCCTGGCAGCGCCCCATTCCGGCTCTCGTTCTGCGTTTTACTCCGTCTAAGGATTTTGCGCCTAAAGGTCTTCGGATCGCATCAATGATCTCACCTTCCGTGATCATCTCGCATCGGCAGATAATATTTCCGTACTCCGGTTTTTCCTTGATTAACCGGATTCGTTCTTCCTTACTCAAAGTATTCGGGTTCAGAACGCCTTTTCTCGTCGCGATAAAGTTCTCTTTTTCCCTGAGATCCATCTTCTCTTTCAGGATATCCGCCACCATCTCACCGATCGCCGGGGAGCTTGTCAGACCCGGAGACTCGATTCCCGCACAGTCGATAAAGCCTTTCGCGTCCTCCAGCTCACCGATCAGGAATTCATGTCCATCCTCATGGGCACGGAGTCCTGCGAAGGAAGTGATCACCTGACGCATCGGGATGTTCTTCACATTCATCTCTGCCTTTGTGATAACCTCATTTAAGCCCTCTCTCGTCGTATTGGTTCCCTCTTTATTCTCAATATCGATCGCTGTCGGTCCCACCAACAGATTTCCGTGGACCGTCGGAGTCACGAGAACGCCTTTTCCGTATTTTCCGGGAAGAGCAAACACCGTATGGCTCACATGATTTCCGGCAGTTTTATCGAGCAGACAGTAATCTCCACGTCTTGGGGTGATATGGATCTTCTTGTTGCTTACCATATTGTGGAATTTGTCTGCGTAGACACCCGCCGCGTTCACGACATACCGCGTCTTATACGTGCCCTTGCTTGTCCGGATCTCCCAGCCGTCTTCCACCGGTCTTAAGTCGGTGACCTCCGTATCAAAATGGAATTCTACTCCATTCGCGTTGGCATTCTCCGCCATCGCGATATTTAAGTTAAACGGACATACGATTCCGCCTGTGGGCGCGTAGAGAGCTGCGCATGCCTCATCGGAAATATTCGGCTCCATTGCCCGCAGTTCTTCCCGGTTTAAGATCCTGAGACCCGGAACTCCGTTTGTGATTCCTCTTTTATAAAGAGCTTCAAGCCCCGGCATCTCGTCTTCATGCAGGCAGACTACCAGTGAACCATTTCTCTTAAACGGAAAATCCAGGTCCTTCGACAGTTGTTCCATCATTTCATTTCCGCGTACATTGAGTTTTGCCATCAGGGAACCTTCCGCCGCGTCATAGCCCGCATGGACGATGGCGCTGTTTGCCTTGGAAGTGCCACAGCACACGTCCTCTTCTTTCTCCAACACGCAGATCTTTGCCTGATACCGCGACAATTCCCTCGCAGATGCCGATCCGGCTACACCTGCTCCGATTATGATCACATCATACATTTACCGTTCACTCCTTTACATCCTGTCTCTTTTAGAAGGTTTCCGCCATTTCTGCCGTTTTTGCAGATCCAGCGATGTTCCGGTCTTAAGAGAAAAGAGCCTGCCAAGTAAACGCATACCCTTATGCGGTTATCCTGTCAGGCTCTCTCATCTCATGCCATAATTATCTGATTGTTAAGCTGTACTGCACCGGGCACAGCCCTCTGTTTTTTATCCTACCACGGGATCGCTCCATAAAGGAGAACCGCCACGATTGCGCCGATGATCGGTCCAACAATCGGAACTACAAGACCGTAAGAGAAGTTGGAATCGCCTTTGCCCTTGATCGGAAGGACTGCATGTGCAAGACGAGGTCCTAAATCTCTTGCCGGGTTGATCGCGTAACCGGTAAGTCCGCCGAGGGACATACCTACGGAAACGATAATTCCGAATACGAAGAGTTTATCAACACCTGTGGAAAGTCCTGTTACATTGCCGATACCTTTGATCGCGAAAACGAGTATAAATGTACCGACTGCTTCGCTTAAAATGTTTAATCCAGTGTTCGGGATCGACGGACCTGTACAGAATACGCCAAGCTTTGTTCCCGGATCTTCTGTAGCGTTAAACTGTCCCTTAAAGAGCAGATAAACGATCGATGCGCCGACAAACGCGCCTGCCAGCTGTGCGATCACATATCCGGGCACCATAGACCATGCGAAACTTCCGTCAACCGCAAGAGCGATCGTGAGTGCCGGGTTAAAGGATGCGCCGGAAGCTTCTCCGAAGATAAATGCCGGCACCAGAACCGCAAGGCCCCATGCCAGTGTGATCTGGACAGCTCCTGCACCTTTCATTCCGGACTTGTTGAGGTTTACGTTTGCAACAACACCATCACCGAGGATGATAAGCATCATGGTTCCAAGAAACTCTGCAATATAAGGCAGCATAAAAAATCCCCCTTTTTGTTGTTTTAGTCATCTCCGGCTTTCGTTCCCCTCAAAAGCCGGAGACAGTTTTCTGTTTTTTCAAAACTTTCTGTTTTGTTCCCACAACTTCGAGTAATCATTCCATTCAAGTCCGTTCTCCGCAAGCTGTAATTCTTACCCGAAACCTTTTCCTCATTTTATATCTCGTTTAGTCTTCCTTCGCCCATCCGTAAGCGTATTTCACAGCCTTATTCCAGCCTTTGATCCGTTTTTCTCTCTCAGCGGCTTCGATCTTCGGCTCGAAGGTCTTATCGATTGCCCAGTTCTTGATGACGTCTTCCTTGCTGCTCCAGTAACCAACTGCGAGACCTGCAAGATAAGCAGCACCCATAGCTGTCGTCTCTACGCACTGTGGACGGTTCACCGGCGCGTTGATGATATCGGCCTGTGTCTGCATTAAGAAGTCGTTGGCACTTGCGCCGCCGTCAACCTTAAGAGCCGCAAGCTCGATACCGGAATCTGCCTTCATCGCTTCCAGAACATCGTTTACCTGATATGCGAGGGATTCCAGAGTCGCGCGGATAATGTGGTACTTATTGACACCACGGGTGATTCCTACGATCGTTCCGCGCGCGTATTGATCCCAGTGCGGAGCTCCGAGACCTGTGAATGCCGGTACAACATAGCAGCCGTTCGTATCCTTTACTTTCTTTGCCATGTACTCGGAATCCGGTGCGGAATCGATAATTCTTAACTCATCGCGGAGCCACTGGATCGCAGCGCCTGCAACGAAGATAGAGCCCTCAAGAGCGTAGTTGACTTTTCCGTCTAAGCCCCATGCAATTGTTGTAACAAGACCATTCTTTGAGAAAATCGGCTTCTCACCGGTGTTCATCAACATGAAGCAGCCGGTTCCGTATGTATTCTTTGCCTCGCCAGGATTGAAGCAGGTCTGTCCGAACAGTGCGGACTGCTGGTCACCAGCAGCTCCTCCGATCGGGATCGGTCCGCCGAGGTAAGACGGATCTGTCTCTCCGTAAATGCAGCTTGACGGCTTCGGCTCCGGAAGAATACACTTCGGGATATCGAGTTCCGCTAAGATCTCATCATCCCACTGCAAAGTATTGATATTGAAGAGCATTGTACGGGATGCGTTGGAATAGTCTGTGACATGAACCGCACCCTTTGTAAGTTTCCAGATCAGCCATGTCTCAACCGTACCGAATAACAGCTCGCCCTTCTCCGCTCTTTCTCTCGCGCCCGGTACATTGTCAAGCAGCCATTTTACCTTTGTGCCTGAGAAGTATGCATCGATCACGAGGCCTGTTTTCTCTCTGAACTTGTCGGTCAGGCCTTTTTCTTTTAAGGTGTCGCAGTATTCCGATGTTCTGCGGCACTGCCAGACGATCGCGTGATGGATCGGCTCTCCGGTATTCTTATCCCAGACGATCGTTGTCTCACGCTGGTTTGTGATACCGATCGCCGCGATGTCCTCTGCGGTGGCACCGATCATGTTCATCGCCTCTACGGCAACACCCAGCATACTTGCCCAGATCTCGTCTGCATCGTGCTCTACCCAGCCCGGCTTCGGGAAGTACTGGGTAAACTCTCTCTGCGCTACACTGCACATCTCACCTTTTTCGTTGAACAGGATACACCTGTTGCTGGTTGTCCCCGCGTCGAGTGCCATTACATACTTTGCCATACCAATTCCTCCTTCAATATAGTTTTTCCCATGCTTTATCTCAACTGCCCTTTTCCCGGCGTTGAAACTGCTTGTGTTATCAGTCTATTCACAGCTTCCAGACTTCATGATTCGTAGATGAAACTGCCATTGCTCCTGCTGAGAGGGCGCTCATAACGGATTCTTTCTCGGAGATCAGTCCACCCGCGATGATCGGCGCTTTCGACACCTTACACATCTTTGAGATGACCTGCGGCATGATTCCCGGAAGAACCTCGATATAATCCGGCTTCACCTGATGCTGCTGCTGTCTTAAATTTTCATACGCCATGGAATCCAGTAAAAAGCACCTCTGGACCGTTATGAAATTCAGTTCATTTCCCCTTCTGATCAGTGGGACCTTTGTACTAATAATCCCATCTGCCTCTGTCGACATTTTAATGAAGTCCACCACGATCTCCTTGCTGCTTAAGCCCACGATCAGGTCTACATGCACGATTGCGATCTTCCCAGCGTCCTTTAGGCGTTTTACGATCGTCCGGATCGTACAGATATCGCCGAACAGGACGAATACCACGCGAATCTCTTCCAGAGAACAGCAAAGTTCCAGATCATCCATGTTTTTGATTGCTGCGATGATCGGGGTTTCTTCCAATGCCTGATAAAAATAATGTTTCACTAAACTTTTCTCCATTTCTCAAAAAGAAAAGGAGCGCACCAAGCAACAGCTAATCGTTAGCTGATTACATTTTGCTCTCCTATCACGGCTTCTTTTTTAAGTTAACTCAATCATAGCACATTGCACAATTATTATCAACCATTTCACATTAAAATATATATTTTGTACAATTCTCACAAAGTTTTCTATATTTTTTTATTGTTTTAACCTCTTGCGCGATTATTTATTCTTCTATTTCACAACATTATACACAAATTTTTACGTTCGTATTTTTTTACCTATGTCACTGCATCAAAGCGCCGCGTCGTACCAAAAGCTTTTCTGAATCGAAAATTCCGTACAATACAGTAACCCCTTTACATCTCTACATAAAAATTTAAGAACGTTCCTTATGTTTTTGCGTCATTTTTATGCTATACTGGATTATGATATATTTTTTTCTTTGATTCGATTTTTCGTAACTGGAAACATGGTCAGTTACGATTTTTCATCTTAAATCAGTTTTATATGAGGAGGAAACAATTATGCCAACCATTCTCGTCTGCGATGACGACAAACAGATCGTGGAAGCGATCAATATTTATCTGACCGGCGAAGGTTTTAACGTGATCAAGGCTTACGACGGCTATGAAGCTCTGGAGCTTCTGGAAAAAAACGAAGTGAATTTAATGATCATCGATGTCATGATGCCTGGGCTCGACGGGATCCGCACCACATTAAAGGTCCGCGAGACCAGCAGTATCCCGATCATTATCCTCTCCGCGAAATCTGAGGATACCGACAAGATCTTAGGCTTAAATATCGGCGCTGACGACTATATCACAAAGCCGTTTAATCCGTTAGAGCTGGTAGCCCGCGTAAAATCTCAGCTCCGCCGCTACACCCAGCTCGGAAATTTAAACCAGCAGGGCAGCTCACAGGTCTACAAGTGCGGCGGCCTGATGATCAATGATGAGAACAAGGAAGTCACCGTTGACGGCGAACCGATCAAGCTGACACCGATCGAATACAACATCCTGCTTCTTCTCGTAAAGAACGCGGGAAAAGTTTTTTCTATTGATCAAATTTATGAAAAAATCTGGAATGAAGACGCAATTGGCGCGGATAATACCGTTGCGGTCCACATCCGCCACATCCGCGAGAAGATCGAGATCAACCCGAAAGAGCCCCGCTACTTAAAGGTAGTCTGGGGCGTCGGATATAAAATTGAAAAACAGTAAGGAGAATCCAGATGACAGAAAAAAAGACACGCTCATTCTTCAAGCGTCTCGTCGGCTTCCTCCACTTTCTCTTTGCCTGCGTGACACTCGTGGGAATCGGGTTCATGTATTTAAACAGCAACTACGGGCGCGGTCTGGATTGGATCAAGACGGAGACCTTCGAACAATCCCCGGATTTCAGCAAAAAGGTTCAGGCTGATATCACAAATATCTTTGATTATGTCCAGTATCAGGATATTTTTGAATCCAACGGCGAGGTCGACTACTCCCAGGTCGTCCTGGAAGTCACCACGGGACCTGGCGGTGAGAAATCCTACACTCTGGACGATATTATCCAGTACGGAAAATCCCTGGGCTACTACATGGACGAGTCCGACAACTACGCGTTAAAGGGCGGTCCGGAGACACTCTCCGAGGAAGATCAGGAACAGGTCTATGTCCGCTACCGCTGCTACCAGTCTGAGGAAGACTTAACGAGCCCGGATCAGTCTTTCTCGACGATGCCGGATCTGACTTATGAGATCTTAAAACGCTTTTCTTCCTACTACTCGATCTATTCGAGACTCATGAGCGACTTTACAAACCTCTATTTCCGCGTGGCATACTACTCAAAAAATAATGCGATCTATGAGATCCATACCAACGCGCCGGAAATGTCCAACGATGACATTATGGCCATGGGAAGATATATCTACTATTCCGGAGACTCCAACGACCTTGCGGTCCGGACGAACTTCGAATCCAACTTTCCGAGTATCCCGGCGCTGATGTCGAAAAATAACCCGTACAACGGCAACAGCTACTATGTGGTCATCGGTCTCGACACATCCTATAAGGCGAACGATGACTATGCCCAGGCATATACCGCCTACAATAAGTCCCGCGTGAATTTCTCCAACGGACTTTATATTACGATCGCAGGTCTCGCAGGTTCCCTCGTGACCTTCGCGTTCCTGCTGTTCCTGTCCGGACATGCGTCGATCTCTGACCGGACCATCACGCTCTACCCATTTGACCGGACAAAGACGGATTTCATGCTGCTCCTGATGGCATTCGTGTCCTACCTCTGCATCCACATCATGGCACCGGTGACATCAAAGCTCCTGCACCTGGTAGTGACATCAGATTACTGGGACCGCGCGAACCTGCTGGTGGCCTTCGGATACCTGTATTTCTGCGTCATCCTGACCTTCTTCAGCCTGATCCGCAGATACAAGGCGGAGACACTCTGGAAGAACAGCTTTCTGCATGATCTTACAGAAACACTCTCCGAGAGCACGTTCCGCTACCGGATCACAATAGGCTTTGTGCTGTATCTTGCATACAACGTATTCATGATCACCGTGGGGGCATTCATGATCTTCCATCATGAAAATTCCGTTTTCCAGTTCATGCCGTTCATCTTCGTGATGATCGCCTGGATCGCCGGAAACCTTCTGGTATTCTACTTTATCTACCGGAATGCGGACCAGACGGACAAGATCCATGCCGCCATCGAAAAACTCGCCTCCGGGGAGACGAGCTACAAGGTGGATGTCAATGATTTCTCGAGTCTGGAGGCGGAACTCGCCGAAGGACTGAACCGTATCAGTGACGGTCTGGAGACAGCTCTTGCCGAACAGGTAAAGAGTGAACGCCTGAAGGCCGACCTGATTACGAACGTGTCCCACGATATCAAGACACCGTTGACCTCCATCATCAACTATGTGGACCTTATCAAGCGCCAACACATTGAAGACCCGACGGTTCAGAAATATCTGGAGGTTCTGGATCAGAAATCCCAGAGGTTAAAGACACTGACCGAGGATCTTGTGGAAGCTTCCCGCGCAAGCTCCGGAAATATCAAGCTGGAGATCACAAATATCGATTTCGTGGAACTTGTCCAGCAGACGACCGGAGAATTTGAGGAAAAATACGCGATCCGCCATCTGGAGATCGTCAACACACTTCCGAACGAGGTCATCATGATCGAGGCAGACGGAAGACGATTATGGCGTGTCCTTGAAAACCTCTATAATAACGCATTCAAGTACGCGTTAGAAGGAACCCGCGTCTACGTTACGATCGAGGACCATGGCGCCGACGTTGTGTTCACGATCAAGAATGTGTCCGCAAACCCGTTAAACATCAGCCCGGATGAGCTCACCGAGCGATTCGTCCGCGGTGACGTTTCCCGAACCACGGAGGGAAGCGGACTTGGACTTTCCATCGCGAAAGACCTGACAACTCTTCAGGGCGGAAAGTTCGAGCTGATCATCGATGGCGACCTGTTTAAGGCGCAGATCACGTTTCCGATCAAAAACTAAAATTGTTTTTTGCGCACCATAGCAGTTTCAGTTGTATGGTGCGCTTTTTCTTTTCCATAACTTCTTATAAACAATGTATTTTCGTCACGTCGCAGGCAATAAAAAAGAATGTGTCTTTTTATGCAACAGGGAATTCCTCGGAATTTTCTGTTACATAAAATAGAGCGTACCACCTTTTTTAGGCAATACGCTCTCTGTTTATATCTTATATATTGAAATCTCTCAGATTGTCAGCACAAACGAAGCCAGCATCGCGATCCTCGGAATATACTGGTCGATCAGTATGTACTCGTTTGCGGAATGCGCCCCGTCACCGGCTGCGCCGAGACCGTCAAGTGTCGGGATACCAAGTGCCGACACCTCGTTTCCGTCGCTTCCGCCCCCCACAAACTGGTGGGAGAATGTAAGTCCGACCTTCTCGCCGCAGATCTTCGCCTTCTCGAAAAGTGCCAGATTCGCCTCGGTCTCCTCCATCGGCATCTTGCTGTCCCGCTCGATGACTTCTCTTGTGGTCCCCGGAACCGTCGTCCTGATCTCGTTGATCGCCTTGCGGATCCTGTCGCCCTCGGCGGCTGTCTTTACGCGGCAGTCGATCTCGATCTCCGCCTCTGCCGGAACAACGTTCGGTTTTGTACCGCCGCTGCAAACGCCCACATTGACGGTAGTTCCAGCCTCGTAATCTGTCAGTTTCTGGATTGCGAGGATCTCATGTGCCAGCTCCTCGATGGCATTGATCCCCTCTTTATGGGCATTTCCCGCATGGGATGCCTTTCCGTGAATCCTTACGGTAAAACGGACAAGGCCTTTTCTTCCTGTCTTTAAATCTCCGTTCGCTGTACACGGCTCGCAGACAAGCGCCGCCTTCGCGTCCTTCGCAAGCTCACAGATGATGTCCGTGGACTCAGCGCTTCCGGTCTCCTCGTCACCGTTAAAGATGAATTCCAGCCTCTTTCCCGGATCGATCCCAAGATCCTTATATGCCTTTACAGTCCAGATCGCGGAAATAAGTCCGCCTTTCATGTCATAAACACCCGGTCCGTGGAGCTCATTTCCTTCTGTATAATACTTCAGCGCACCGATGAGATGTACGGTGTCATAATGACCGATAAACAGGATCTTCTCCGTACCCTTTCCATACTGGAACCGCACCGGACAGTGTCCGTTCTCCGCTTCGTAGACAAAGCTGTCCTCTCCTGTGCGCTCCTTGATCAGCATGACCAGCTTTTCCCGCACCTTTGCCAGAGCCTCAATATCTGAAGTGCTGGCCTCTGTCAGGACCAGAGATTTTAAGTCTTCAAAGATCTCCGTCTCATGTTCTTTTAAGTAAGCAAGTATTTTCTGTTCCATGATTTCTGTCCTTTCTTCTGTAATTGATACTGTATGCCCTTCCGGCCAACCAGATCGATCCGTTTCCATTTTACATCAAATCTGAACCATCGGAACTATTTTTTCATATTTCATAAAATCTGCCTGCACTTTTGTACAGCATTTCTCAGTCCGGAGATTTCCTATCCGTATATTACTTCTTTATCACGCGGACCTTCTTCCATTTTCCTGTCAGATACCATCCAAACGAGATCACATAATTCGCGGCCCAGCCAAGGGGAACCGCCATCCATGCTACCTGAATCCCGTAGACCGGAGCAAACAGGTTCGTCACGCTGACACGGATCGCGAGATTCACGAGGTTTGCCACCGTAAATGCCGTCACATCACCTGCGCCGCGCAGCAGACCGTCCGTGGACGCCTTGAGGCCGATAAACGAGTAGAAAAACGATAAGAACTTCACATAACTGAGTCCCACCGAATACGCCTCACTGCTGCCGCTGTCAAGGAACAGGGACACGAACGCGCCTCCTGCCAGCTGGTACATCACGCAGAGCACAGCACCCGCCGTCAGGACGATCACATAGCACATCCGGTAACCTTCCTTCACCCGGTCGATCTTTCCAGCCCCCATATTCTGGGCTGTGAAGGTTGACATAGCATTTCCCATGGCCAGCATCGGCACGATACTCAAGGACTCGATCCGCATGCCTGCGGAGTATCCGGCGATTGCCGTGGAGCCGAAGCTGTTGATCACAGACTGGACCAGCAAAATTCCGATCTGTACGATGGACTGCTGCAGCGTGGACGGAACGGCGATCTTCACCATGGAGACCGCCATCTCTCCGCTGTAGAGACGCACCGGCTCCTCGGCAGGATACCCCTTTAGCTTCCGCATCAAAAGAAGGAAGGAGATCACCGCCGAGATTCCCTGTGCGATCAGTGTCGCCAGCGCAACGCCCCGGACACCCTGCTTGAAAACGATCACAAGGATCATGTCCAACGCGATGTTTAACAGGGAAGAAAAGATCAGAAGGTACAGCGGCTTCTTTGAATCTCCCAACGCGTTGAAGATCGATGCCTGAACGTTATACATGAACAGGAACGGCAGTCCGATAAAGTAGATCGCCAGATACAGCGCCGCGTCGGAGAAGATATCCTCCGGTACGTTGACGAGATTCAGGATCCGGTTGTTGAACAGGATCCCCACTGCTGCCAGAAACGCCGCAATCCCAAGGAAATTGAACATCGTCGTGTAGACTGCCGTCTTCATCTTCGCGAGTTTTCCCGCCCCCAGGAACTGGGAGATCACCACGGAGCTTCCGATTCCGCCGCCGATGGCGATGGCGATAAAGACGTTCGTGATCGCATAGGATGCGCCAACCGCCGCTAACGCCTGTTCCCCGACGAATTTCCCTACCACTACTGAGTCCGTGATGTTGTAAAACTGCTGAAAAAGATTTCCGAGTATCATCGGAAGCACGAAGAAAAGCAGGGATTTTCCCGGATTGTCCGTCAGCATGTCATATTTTTTTCTTGTCTCTTTCATGTCTGTCAAAACGTAATGATGGAAGCCAATGCCAGTTTCGCTCTGGAAAACAGCGTCTCAGCTACCGCATACTCCTCCATTGAATGATTGTTCGCGCCCTTGACGCCCATGGCGCAAACTACCGGAACGCCTTCCGCCGCAGCCAGGCAGGAATCGGACCATCCGCCGACTTTCTTTGTCTGCAGCTTTCCGTAACCGATCATATCTGCCGCCTTCTGGACATGGCGGAAAAGCTCCAGATTTTTCTCCGATACCGGCATTACCGTACTCGGCTTCGTCCAGGTCACATCTGCCGTCGTGTCCGGGACAGTTCTCGTCTCCGCAATCCTTTTGATCGTCTGAAGTGTTTCCTCAAGGCGCTCAAAGCTGTCGTAGCGGATATCGATTCCAACCTCACAGGACGCAGCCACTGCGTTTGCAACCGTTCCGCCCTGGATCACACCTACATTCACAAAAAGTCCATGTTCAAAGTCATGAAGTTTCTGGATCTCGATGACCTTATGCGCCATCTCCAAAATTGCGTTTCTTCCGCGCTGTGGATCATTTCCAGCATGGGCCGCGACTCCGTGAACGGTGAGTGTCACACGGCAGGAACCTTTTCTTCCGACAACGAGTCCGTCATCGATAAATCCCGTCTCAAAGTTGAATGCCGCCGCACATCCCGCGCAGAGTTTCCGGATCTCTGACTCCGCATTTGTCTGACGGTGTCCGTTCTCCTCATCTCCCGCAAAGACAACGCGGATCGGGCGTTTCCCGTATCCATATTCATGGAGCGCCTTTAAAACGTAGACAGCGATCACAAGTCCCGCCTTCATATCCAGAACTCCCGGTCCGTGGGCATTTCCGTTCGCATCGATGCGGAACGGATTTTTCTCCAGTGTGCCTTTCGCGAATACCGTGTCCATGTGTCCGATCAGGACGATGGGCTGGCCTGCTGCCTCTTTATTCCATACACCTGTCAGGAGGTTTCCGAAACGTTCCATCGGAATCACAGCTGTCTCCACTCCGGCACTCTCCAGTTCATCCTTTAAGACCGCACCTACCCGGTCAACGCCCTCTTTATCCGGGGTTCCGCTTTCGATAGAAACGATCTTTTCCCATAGCGACAGCATCTCGTCCCTGTGACGGTCTATATACGCGGATGTCTTCACGATTAGTTCTCTGTCTTCCATAGCCTGCATCCTCCTTGCCATTTTATTCATCTATGATATAACAAACATACTGAAATGAAAATACTGAAAATCTATAAAAATCGGGAATTCCGCCTGACGGTAACACCTTCCCGGTTACAAGCTTGACTTCTGCGTCTCTGCGAATTATAATGAGTAAATTAAACCTACCAATTTGCTATGAAGATATGACCACCCGTACGAGGCTGCTAAGATAAACGCTCCGCGAGGATGCGCAGTGATTTTGATAGAAATATGTCAGCTTCTCTGACCAGAATCACGCGGCAAGTCTCACGGACGTTCAACTTGAGAATATGAAAGGACGGAGAATTCCTTATGAACAACACGATCAACGTTTCCATAGACTGCGTTCCGGCCGCACTCCGGGAATTTTTTGCGGAGCATTCTACCATCGCTCTTGCTTTTTCCGGCGGAACGGATTCCTCTTATCTTCTCTATGCCGCAAAGGCCTGCGGAGCAAATGTACATGCCTACTATGTCTCCACGCCGTTCCAGCCGCAATTTGAGTTAGATGACGCGAGGCTTCTCGCTGAATCATTACACGCGGACATGACGGTCCTGCCCTTTGATGTGCTGACGGATAAAGTCGTAAAGAGCAATCCGAAAGACCGCTGTTACTACTGCAAGAATCAGGTATTCGGCGGAATCCTGAAAGCCGCAAAGGAGGACGGCTTTACCGAGATCATGGACGGAACGAATGCCTCCGATGACGCCGGTGACCGCCCGGGCATGCGCGCTTTAAAAGAAATGAAGGTACTGTCCCCGCTGCGCCTTTCCGGAATAACAAAAACGGCACTCCGGGAATATTCCCGAAATGCCGGATTATTTACATGGAACAAGCCCGCCTACGCCTGTCTTGCGACGAGAGTTCCGTCGGGAATTTCCATCGAAGCTTCTGTGTTAAAGGATGTGGAATGGGCGGAGAAATCCCTCTCCGACCTTGGATTCCGCGATTTCCGCGTCCGCGTGTACCCGGATCCCGCTGCCGCGGACCCAAAGGCCGACGCGCCGTGGTGTGCGAAGCTCCAGCTCACCGAGGACATGATCCCGAAGCTTATGGAGCAGCGGAAGGAGATCTGCGCGCTCTTAAAGCAGAGATTTACGGATGTGACACTGGATCTTGTGGCGAGAACACCGTCGATGTAGGGAACGTCTCCCACATCTGTACATCAGATCTAATGCTCTGTATACGCAGATCGGCTAAAGTCTATAAAACAGGGAACGAGTATAACCGGCTTAACTTCACCGGTCATACTCGTTCTTAAAATATTTTCACCCCGAAAACTTCCGGGCCTTTTTGTATACAGGATTCCTCTCTATGTCACCTCATTCAGCCAGGCTACTGCCGCTTTGATCCCGTCCTCGCTGAATTCAAATTCCTGATACGTTTTTTTTTCATCTTCCGTCACAGAAAAAATAAACGGTCCCGGCCAGATGACCGCCTGGATCTTATCCGGCTCGCCTTCCTCTCCGCTGATCTTCCGGATCATAAAATTCGTTCCCTTTTCACTCCCGGTAAATGTTGTCTTCTTTAAATATGGAATGGAGATCATTCCTGTCAGATCGATCATAACAACCTCTTTTCTTCTTTTCCATTGCAAATTGCTAAAGTGTTCGCTATACTTACACCATAAACCACCGTACAGGAATCATTATACACCATTCCTGTCCACGAAGCATCAGGAGTATCTCATGTTAGCTGTATTTTTATCTCCGATCTACCTGTTATTTCAGGCATACATTCTTTTATGGCTCTACGCCTGGGCGGATTCCTGCTCCCCGGCGCTTCATTCACTGTTTTTCAGGATCCCTGTCACAGTCCTCTATCTATTTTTTGCCGTCAGCCCGCTGACCGGATTTCTGATCACAAAAGAACCACTTCACCATTTTCTCCGGGTGATCAGCAACTACTGGCTCGGCACTCTGGAATATATCCTGCTTTTTATCATCACCTTCGACGTGATCCGCCGTGTCACCGGCCATTCCTTCTTTATGAAATACCGGTATCCGGCCATGCTGCATACCATGCCGAAAAATCTCGTGATCTTTGGCGGCTTTGTCATTGGCCTGATCCTTATGGTCAGCATTTACGGTGTCCTGCATGCAAGACGGGTCTATGTGCGGCAGGATCCGGTCGTCATCGAAAAGAGTTCCTCTCTTCCGGGACTTAAGATCGCCCTGATCGCGGATCTTCACCTTGGATACAACTCCACAAAGTCCCATGTAAGAAAGATCGTAGACACCATTAACTCCCAAAATGTCGATCTCGTCTGCATTGCCGGAGATCTCTTCGACAATGATTACGACGCGATCAAAGACCCGGATAAGGTGGCTGACATTCTATCCGATATCAAGAGCCGGTACGGCACATACGCCTGCTGGGGCAACCATGACGTAAGCGAGAAGATCCTCGCCGGATTCACATTTCCACAGAAGGAAACGATCGTCCGGGACGGGCGGTTTACGGAATTTCTGCACCACGCCGGTATCACGATGCTGGAGGACGAGACCGTCTGCATCAATAATGCCTTCTATCTTATCGGCCGCCGGGATAAGGATATGGCAAAAAAAGAACAGCTCCCGCGGAAAACCTTCGCTGAGATCACCGAACCTCTCGATCCCTCACTTCCCATCATCGTCATGGATCACCAGCCGGGAGAATTGTCAGAAGCCTCCGATGCCGGTGTCGATCTGGACCTCTCCGGACACACCCATGACGGTCAGATGTTTCCGGCAAACCTTGTGGTCCATTTTCTCTGGGAAAATGCCTGCGGAGTCCTGAAAAAGGGGTCTATGACATCTATTGTCACCTCCGGTGCCGGTGTCTGGGGACCGGCGATGCGGGTCGGGACTAACAATGAAGTCGTGATCGCAAATGTGTCGTTTGATCCAGCCACAGACTAATAAGCTGTTATTTCGATAAGTTGTTCCCATAAATAGTATAAACGAAAAAACGGAGGTCTTATATGAAAGAATTTGTCAAGTCCATCACAAGCCCTTATGAAAAAGAACTGATCGAAACACGCCGTTACCTGCACCGACACCCGGAGCTCTCCTTTCAGGAGACAGACACTGCCGCTTACATCCGCAGCACCCTGAATGCCCTGGGCGTCCCGCTGATGGAAGGGATCTCCGGAACCAGCACGGTCGCTGTCATAAAAGGCGAAAAAACCGGTCCATGCATCGCGTTCCGCGCGGACATCGACGCGCTCCCGGTGGAGGAAGAAAATGATCTCCCGTTTAAGTCCGAGGTTCCCGGCGTTATGCATGCCTGTGGACACGATATCCATACCGCAGTCCTTTTAACCTTCGCAAAGGTCCTCACAGCCCATCCAGAGCTTGTCCGTGGAACTGTGAAGCTGATCTTTCAGGCAGCCGAGGAAAAGCTCCCGGGAGGCGCTAAGGCGCTCTGCGAGGAAGGTGTCATGAAGGATGTCGATCTCATCTATGGTTTCCACTGTGTTTCCGCGTTTCCGCTCGGCACCATCGCCGTGACTCCCCGGGCGTATTCCGCAGCGATCGGTATTTATGAAGTGAAGATCCATGGAAAGGGCGGTCATGGCGGTTATCCGCAAAATGCCCTGAACCCGGTCCCCGTGGCCTGCATGGTCGGATCTGCTTTAAACCAGATCCTGGCTGAGAAAAAGAATCCGCTGGAAGGCGGTGTTCTTACGGTTTCCTATATAAATGGCGGCCAGTATCCGAATATCATCACGGACACTGTGACTCTCGGCGGCAATGTCCGCACTTTAAACAATGACCTGATCGACAAAGTCTTTGACTCCATCCACTCCATCAGCAGGGGGATCTGCGCCGGATTCGGCCTCACCTGCGATGTGACCACGACTCTGGGCTATCCGGCAGCCATCAACGTGCCGGAGGAGATCGAAACGGTCCGCAGCGTCACAAGGGACCTCGGATATACCGTCTACGAGCGCCCGGATGCCCTTGGCGGTGAGGATTTTGCCTACTATCTTCTTGAGAAGCCGGGTGCCTACTTCCAGATCGGAATGGCTGATCCCGAACGCCCGATTACCTCTTCCCCGCACCATAACTGCCATTTCCAATTAGATGAGCGCGGAATTTCAGAGGCGCTTGAGATGGAGCTTGGTCTGTACCTGCGCGTGACAGGACAGATGTAACCGTATAGAAAAAGCGGCTGTCATATCGGCAAAGCTTTGCCGGGCAGCCGCTCTTTTTCGCTCTTTTTTACAAATCCTTTGCTCCAACAAGTCCGTAGGCCGACTCCGCGCTCCTCACAGCCCTCAGGATCGCCTCCGCCATAACCTGGGCACCGAGGGTTCCGACCATATCCTGATCTGCCTTCACATCGCCCACAGACAGCGCGTAGATGCTGTCTCCGTCGGAAGAGGTATGAACAGGACGGATCGCCCGCGCATAGCCGTCGTGGGCCATCCCGGCGATCTTGCAGAGGCTGCTCTTCGGGAATGCCGCGTTCGTGATCACCGCACCGATGGTCGTATTCTCTGTCGCGCCGGTGAACTTGTTCTTGACCACTTCATAGCTCTTATAAACGGCTTCTTCTGTGTCCGCAAATGTCTTCCTGTCCGCATTTAAAAGACCGGCGACCTTCTTTCCGTCCTTCCAGTCATAGATATCGCCTCTCGCATTCACCGCAACGATTGCACCGACCTTCAGATCCCCAATCTGCACCGCATAGCTTCCGATTCCGCCCTTCATGCAGAGAGACTTGTCCCCCAGCTTTCCGACGGACGCACCTGTTCCAGCGCCGAAGTTTCCATCCTGATAATTATTCTTCTCCGCGCCCTCACACGCCGCGTATCCCATGGCCTTATCCGGTCTCGTCTTAAAATCCCCGACCATCAGGTCAAACAGGCATGACTCGCATACAAGCGGCACCTTCGTGATTCCCACATCAAAGCCGATCCCGCGCTCTTCCAGGTACTCCATAACGCCGCCTGCCGCGTCCAGACCGAACGCGCTGCCGCCGCTGAGTAAAACTGCCTGGATCACGTCAGCTGCCGCCATAGGCTTTAAAAGCTCCGATTCCCTGGATGCCGGACCGCCCCCGCGGACATCCAGCCCAGCTGCCGCGCCCCGCTCGCAGATAATAACCGTACACCCGGTCCCCGCTTCTTTATTCTCCGCGCTGCCGATCCTGATGTTTTCGATCTCTGTGATTTTGATTTCTTTCATCCTTTTAATCTCCCTTTAATTACCTGTGATTCCGAAACAGGATCCCCTAAATGAGGATCCTGTTGGTAAAATTTTCATACACTTCTCCTATTTATATAGTATATCACATTTTTAAATTAAATTAAAATCATAAAATCGGGAATATATAACGGGTAACAAGTATTTGAACGAATGATATGATTATTGAATGATTCGATATCAGTGTAACAAAAAACACCGTCCCGGCGGCTTATCATCCGCTAAAACAGTGCTTTTTTCGTGCACCTTCAGGGATTCGAACCCTGGACAAATAGATTAAGAGTCTACTGCTCTACCAGCTGAGCTAAAGGTGCTTGGTTTGTTGTTTTTCTTTGTTTTGTTTGCCTCATCCGTGGCACGTTTTGTATTATAGGATAAACCAAGAAAAAAGTCAACACCTTTTTTGAAATTTTTTTAATTTTTTTGTTTTTCAAAAAACAGGTACAAATGAAACGATTAAAAAAGCCAGCAAACATGCGGGTTTGCCGGCTTTTTTGTCCCTGTTTCTTACAACATCTCTTTGATCGCATTTTCCAGAACTTCTTTATCCTGAAGTCCAACGCTCTTGGAAAAAATTTCTCCATCCTTGAAAAGAATGATCGTCGGGATAGACATAACTCCGTAGCGGGCAGCAATATCACTGTTCTCGTCTACATCGAGTTTGCCGATCTTTACTTTTCCGTCGTACTCCTCAGCGAGCTCTTCGATCACCGGAGCCATCATACGGCACGGGCCGCACCATGTCGCAAAGAAATCCACAACTACCGGGATCTCTGAGCCCAGAACATCAGCATCAAAATTTGCGCTTGTAAATACTGTTTCCATATTATTTTCTCCTTCCATAATATCCTGCTGCATTCAAAGCTTTTCCACCGCATTCGCTTACCGCTCCGGCGGTCACAGAAAACCTCTCTGCCGCGCTTATTTTTTCTTTCTGCCGCAGACAACATCATTTGCCTCGTCAAAACATTTCCTGATCCGGATAATTTTCCGATTCAGTTCCATCTTGTCGCAGGTTGCCTGTGAGAGCCACCGCTTTACACATGCCCACATACTCATCCGGCACACGGCCTTTCCGTCATTTTATGTCTATTATATGCAGATATTTATGACTTATCACGGCGGGCGGTCAGCTTACAGATCGGCTTGCCCTCCGCGGAGAACTTCGTCTCGTACTCTGTCATAACATTTCCCTCGGCCATATCACTGTGGTGAAGATCAAATGTATGGGATGTCACCTGCCAGCCTGCCTCCGGAATGGATTCTAATGAATAGCGGAACAGGTCCTGATTATCAGTCTTAAACTCGATGATTCCGTCCGGCTGTAAGATCTTATCATACACCGCAAGGAAACGGTCCGATGTCAGACGGCGCTTCGCGTGGCGGTCCTTCGGCCACGGATCAGAAAAGTTTAAGTAGATCCGCTCCACCTCGTCCTCCGCGAACACGTCCGCAAGCTCTAACGCATCGATTCTCATAAAATAAATATTGGAAAGCTCCAGCTCCGCGCGCTTCTGAAGTCCGCGAAGCAGAACGCTGGAGTAACGCTCGATTCCCACGTAATTGATATCCGGGTTCATCTGGGCAAGTTCCATGATGAATTTTCCTTTTCCCATTCCGACCTCAATGCGGATCGGATTATCGTTTCCAAAAAATTCATGCCACCTTCCCTTCAGTGACTGCGGATCCTGGACCACATATGGGCTCTCAGCAATCTCTTCTTCAGCGCCTTTGATATGGCGTAATCTCATAATGTATTTCCTCCTGATATTGCTTGTGTCTCATTTTATCATTGAAAGCCTTATTTTGCAAGGTAACAGTGACGCGCAGAATTTTTCTTTCAATATATCTTTTGGAAACAGAAAATTCTTAAATTGTTCAAAAATTTTTCGTGCAATTTTCCTACTGTTCCAGTATAATAAAGATAATGGCTGACAAAATCGCTCTTTTCGTGTCTGCGATCGTTTCATCAGGCGCACAGCATTACATAGAAGAAAACGGCATCTGTGAGTATCCGGCACCTTCACCGGCACCGGATTTTCACCTTCACGCGCCGTTAAAATACATAAAACGGAGGGATTTATATGGCAAGAAACGACATTCCTAACGGATGGGATAAGATCCGTCAGAATGTTCAGGAGACCGAGCGTCTCATGGGACAAAAACAATACAACCAGTCCATGATCAAAGCAAAACAGACCGTGGAATACATGGTTAAGCTCCAATGTGAACAGGCGGGGATCATGGAAGGCTCCATGGACTCTATGATCCACGAGCTCTACAACAACGGCTGGATCTCAAAATCCACCGCCGAGCACTACTTACAGATCTACGACATCGGCACAAAAGCCGCAAAAAACGGCGATAACGGTGCCTACAATGCAAACCAGGCCTACCACGTGCTGTCCCAGGAGATCTACTCCTTTGCAGACAACGGGAAAGCCCCCCGCGGAAGACGCCCGGCCGGTAGCCGTCCCCAGCAGTCCAGAAACCGCAGCGCCGGTTCCCGGCAGTCCGGAAGCGGCATGCAGCCGGCTGATCTTTTAAAATTTGTGGTTCCGATCGTCCTCGTGATCATCCTGATCGTCCTGATCCGTGTCCTCACGCCGAAGAAACCGGCTACAGAGGAGACCTCCGCACCAGTGATCACAACGGAAACAGCAGAGACCACAGCCCCGGAGACTGAACCGGAGAGCACAGCTTCCGGCTCCTCCTACAAGACAACAACGACCTTGAACGTCCGCAAGGAGCCGTCCACCGACGCTGACCGCATCGGAAAACTGGACCCGGGCGCATCCGTTGAATATCTCCGCGACCACGATGATACCTGGGCCGTCATCAAGTACAACGGACAGGAAGCCTATGTCGCGAAGGAATTTCTGACAGCGGAGTAATAACTTATTGGAATATCAAATTCAAAAAAACTCTAAAGCCAATATTTAGGGCGGGATTCCGATAGATCCCGCCCTATTGCTGACTTCAGAGTTCTTTTTTCATTTATACTACATTCTTACACCGTCACATCTCCCATCCCCGACGGGTCTTTCTCAAAATACTTACAGAAATAATTCACAAACTCATCCACCACCGGCTTATTTCCTGCCTCCTCAAACACCGTAACCACCAGGTCTCTCCTGCAGTTCGGGTAACGGATAGGGATCAGGACAACACCGTGCCCCGGCTTTCCACCCCAAGCTTTTTCCGGCCAGAAGCCGATTCCGAGCCCTGCCGCGATCAGGTTGCGCACCGACTCCGGACTGTTGCTCTCGAACACCGCCTGAGGACGGATCCCCGCTCTCCTGCAGAAATCATCGCAGATCCCGCGGAGCTGCCAGCCGTTTCCGAGACGGATGAAATTTTCTTCCTTCACTTCCCGCAGATCGACGGTCTTATGCTTCGCAAACTTTGAATCCGGCGGCACTGCCAGAAAAATCTCCTCCCGCAGATATTCCCGTCTTACCACACCATCCGGAAGTTCCTGCGGATGCGGAGGCGTCACAGATATAGCGATCCTTGATTCGATATGGATATCACAGCTCTCCGTCATCTCAAGCTGGGATACCTGAAACTGGACATCCGGTTTCAGGGCCCGATAGGAAATAATACTGTTCGTAATGAGGTTCGACGCGGACAGGAAATTTAAATAGATTGTGCGCTCCGATGAATAAACCGACTCCCAGAGCTCATCCTTTAGATTATCGATGGATTCCAGAATCGGGATCAGGCGTTTTTTCAGGAGTTTCCCCTGTTCGTTGAGCTCGATCCGGTGATTTTTCCGGTCAAAAAGGCTTACGCCGAGCTCCGTCTCCAGACGTTTGATGGACTGGGACAATGCCGGCTGGGCGATATGCAGATCTTCTGCCGCTTTTGTCAGATTTTCATACCGCGCTGCCGCCAAAAAATACCGAAACTGCTGGATTTCCATATCATTCCCCCTTTTTCTTTCGCGCCTTAACGATCATGTTAATTTTGTGCTAATTTTTTGTTCATTTATAGCATTTTCCGATTATTATAACATTCATGTTATAACAGCATAATTATTATATATTTGAAATTCCTGATTTTCAAGCTATATTATAATGTTACCGGGGTCAGACACCCAGGAAAACCTGACTTGAATTTTACCGCATAAAACTCCGAGGTTTCTGGCCCCATCCCCCCGGATGAGGGAAAATCCTTCTCAGAAAGGAGACAAATCAATGAACAATATCATCAATCAGCTCTCCCAGATTGAAGAAAAGACTGTCGCGATCTTAGACGGCGCTGCTGACAAGAAAAAAACTCTTGCAGCAGAATATGAGGCAAAGACGAAACAGTTTGACGAGGAGCTGAATCATGAAACCGAACTGGAGATCCAGTCCATGCGCCAGAAAATGGAGGCAGAAGCCGCCGCGGAGCTTGACAGGCAGAAAACCGCCGCCGGTGACCAGATCGCCCGCCTGGAACAGCATTACGAAGAAAAGCATTCCTGGTATGTGGACTCCCTCTTCCGTTCTATGACCGAGGTGTGATCTATGGGAAGTCTCATCACTTACAGTGCGATCGCTGCCAAGCTTGCCGCGATGCGCGGGCATTTCCTCACGGATGATGAGTTCTCGGTCCTCGCGGGAATGGAGAATGTACCGGCTGCCGTCGAATACCTGAAAAGTTCTCCCGCCTACAGGGATGTTTTTTCCGGTGTCGAAAATGAGGAACTCCACAGAAGTAAGATCGAAGAGCTTTTGTGGCACTCCCTCTACGGTGATTTCTCAAGGCTGTTCCGATTCGCAAACGGAACCCAGAGAAAATTTCTGGATCTCTACTTTCTCCATTTCGAGATCGATGTCATGAAACGGTGTCTGAGGGACGCGGTTTCCGGAAAACGCTCAGATCTGAACTTTAAGAGCTTTGAGCCCTTCTTCCGAAAGCACTCCCACCTGGATTTCACCGCCCTGACTGATTCAAAAGATCTGGACGAATATCTGGACAGCATTCAGAACACCCCTTATTATAGCCCGTTAAAGGACTTAAAGGATCAGGGCATCACTTCCCTGTCTGAGTTCGAATCTGCTCTGGACATCCTGTACTTCATCCGTTTCTGGAAAAGTTTAAAAGACCAGCTTTCAAAAGACGACCGGGAGGCCATCGCCGACTGTGCCGGTGAAAAGATCGATCTTTTAAATATTGAATGGCTTGCAAGAGCGAAACGCCACTACAAATTATCTGCCGATGCCATTATGGAGCTTCTGATCCCCGTATGGCACCGTTTAAAAAAGTCTCAGGCAAGGGAGCTTGCCGAAGCGCCGTCTATAGAGGAATTCGACCGGATCCTAAAGGGGACCCGCTACGGAAACCGGATCTTTCGGGCATCCGGCGAACAGCAGGAGAATCCGGAACTGCATTCCCTGTTCCGGGCGCTTCTGGATGCTGTGTACAGCAAATCCGGACGGAATGATCCGTATTCCGCGGCTGCGTTAAACAGCTACTTCTATTTTAAGGAAGAGGAGATCAGAAAAATCATCACCACCGTTGAGGGGATCCGTTACAGCCTTGGCAGTTCAGAAATTCTCACCTGCCTGGCAGAAAGTTAGAAAAGGGGGTATGCTTTGTGATCGAAAAAATGAAATTCGTCAGCATCTCCGGGCCAAAGAACGATCTGGACCGAATGGTCAACCAGTATCTCTCCCACTATGAGATCCAGCTGGAAAACGCGCTGACCGAATTAAGATCCGCATCAAAATTAGAACCATATCCCGGAACCAATCCATACCGGGAACCGCTTCAGAAAGCGCAGAAACTTCTCGCTTCCTGTCCCGGCGCAAAACAGCAGGAGATTTCCACCGGAACAATGCCCGTGGAGAACGCCATCACACTTGTAAATGACATGGATACGGAGCTCGCCGCCTCCGATGAGGAGCGGGAGTCCTTAAAGGCAAAAGAAAAAGAAGTCTCTTCCCTGTTGGAGCAGGTACGCCTCTACGTGGAACTGGACTTCGATATTCCGGCAATTCTGAAGCTGAAGCACATCAAATACCGGTTCGGACGTATCAGAAAGGAAAGCTTCCCGCAGCTTCAGGCATTCGCCGACCGCTCGGATGAGACGATCCTGTTCAAATGCCACGAATCAGACCACTATATTTCTTTGCTCTACTTCACACCGGATATCACCTCCGACCGGATCGACACCGTCTTCTCGTCCTTGCAGTTCGAGAGGATCTATCTCCCGAATGAGTACGCCGGAACCCCGAAGACCGAGGTCGAACGTCTGGAAAACGAGCTTGCAAATCTGAAAGCAAAGGAACAGGCCCTGGACGCAAAAGATTCCGGGTACCTGCTGACGAGACAGACCAGTCTCCGGGATGCCAGCCAGGTGCTGAAATCCTATGAAGCAAACTTCAATGTGAGAAAGTATGCGGCATGCACCCATGATAAGGATCATCCGTTCTACATTCTCTGCGGCTGGATGACAAAAGAGGACGCGGAAGCTCTCCACAGGGACCTCGCAAAGGACGCGGACACCTTCTTCGTCTTAGAGGACAGCAAAGAGCACGTGACCAGCATTCCGCCCACCAAGTTAAAAAACATTCCGCTGCTGCGGCCGTTTGAGATGTTCGTAAAGATGTACGGACTTCCGTCCTACGACGAGTTTGATCCGACGCTTCTGATCGCCATCACCTACTCCATCTTCTTCGGCTTCATGTTCGGAGATGCTGGACAGGGACTTGTCCTTCTGATCGGAGGTTTCCTGCTCTATAAGTTCAAAAAAATCAATCTGGCAGCCATCATCTCCTGCTGCGGATTCTTCTCAACGATCTTCGGATGCCTCTTCGGAAGCGTCTTCGGATTTGAAGATGTGATCCCGGCGCTGTGGTTAAAGCCGACCGAAGCCATGACGGATCTTCCGTTTGTGGGTCGTCTGAACACCGTGTTCGTCGTTGCCATTGCTCTCGGCATGGGAGTCATCCTCTTTACGATGATCTTAAACATGATTACGAGCTTTAAGAACCATGACACCGAAAAGACCTGGTTCGATACAAACGGTCTCGCAGGCTTTGTCTTTTATTTCAGTCTTGCAGCCACCATAGTGATGTTCATGAGCGGACATACACTTCCGGCGGCAGCGATCCTGATCATCATGTTCGTCCTGCCGCTTCTCGTGATGTTCTTTAAGGAACCGCTCACAGCAGTTCTGGAAAAGAAATCTGAGAAGATCTCCGGTGGCGTGGGAATGTTCATCACACAGGGATTTTTCGAGCTGTTTGAAGTACTCTTAAGCTACTTCTCCAACACGCTTTCCTTCGTCCGTGTGGGCGCCTTCGCCGTCAGCCACGCAGCCATGATGCAGGTTGTTTTAATGCTCGCAGGCGCAGAAACCGGAGCACCGTCCATACCGGTCATTGTTCTCGGGAACCTGTTCGTGTGCGGCATGGAGGGCCTGATCGTCGGGATCCAGGTACTCCGTCTCGAGTACTACGAGCTGTTCAGCCGGTTCTATAAGGGAAGCGGCCGGGAATTTAAACCGTTCTACGAGAAATAAAAATAAATGGTAAAATACAGATTTTAGGAGGTCATCGTCATGACAATCGCAGTAAAACTTCTTTTAACCGTTGCACTTATTTTCAGCATTGCTGTCCCCTTCGGAGCTTTCGCCGCAGGTGAAAAGACAAAAGGACGCTATAAAACAGCCCTCGCTGCCAACACCGTAATGTTCTTCGGAACCATGCTCTTCGCCGTCTGCGTACTCTTTGGCGGCACTGCATTCGCAGCCGAGTCCACAGCTGCAGCCGGCGGCATCTCCACCGGTATGGGCTACATCGCAGCTGCTCTTTCCACTGGACTTTCCTGTATCGGCGGCGGCGTTGCCGTTTCCGCGGCAGCATCCGCAGCACTTGGCGCTATCAGTGAGGATTCCTCCATTCTTGGTAAATCTCTTATCTTCGTAGGTCTTGCCGAAGGTGTCTGCCTGTACGGACTTATCATCTCCTTCATGATCATCGGTAAACTTTAATGCCTGACAACATGGCTGAACTATTACCAGGAATGGAGACCGGCTATGAGAATGTATTTGATCAGCGATAATACCGACACGCTGACCGGCATGCGGCTGGCGGGCGTGGACGGTGTGATCGCAAACGAAAAAGGAACGCTGGAAAAGGCGTTGAACGAAGTGTTAAAAGACAAAAATATCGGGATCATCCTGCTCACTGAAACGCTCGGAAAGAAGTATCCGGAGCTGGTTAAGACGGTACGCACAGAACATAAAAAGCCGCTTCTCATCGAAATCCCGGACCGCCACGGAACAGGACGGCGGCCCGATTTCATCACGGCATATGTAAATGACGCGATCGGACTAAAGTTATAGTATGCACACAGCGGTTCCGTCCGCAGGCGACAGCGATCCGGAACCGCTGCAGATCGATATTGGAATCAAGGAGGTGGCTGCTTTGACAACCGAAGAAAAATTACAGCATTTTGAAGACATCTGCACAGGCGACGCATTAAAGAAATACGAGCAGGCAGTCTCTGATTATACCGCTTATGAGGAAAAGATCCTGAATGAGCATAAAGAAAACGCCAGAAAGCAGGCAGCATTGCAGATCGCTGCCGAAAAAGAGAGGATCGCACGGGAGACCAACAAAAACCTGTCCTTAGGCCAGATCGAGATCCGCCGTTCCTACAGCAGAAAAGATGAGGAACTCCGCGGAAAAGTCTTCTCTGAGCTTCGCGACAAACTGGCGCGGTTCATGGAGACCCCGAAATATGATGCACTCTTAGAGGCGCAGATCAAAAAAGAAAAAGCATTTGCAGGATCCAGTGAGATCCACATCTATATCGACCCGTCCGACAAGGAAAAGCAGCATCTTTTATCCTTAAGGACCGACTGCGACATCCGCGTCAGCCAGTACCCGTTTCTCGGCGGCACGCGGGCCGTCATCGCCTCGAAAAATATCCTGATCGATAACTCCTTTGAGACGAAGCTCAAAGAAGCTGAACAGGACTTCCAGTTCTCACTGTAACTGTGCGATACGTTTCCGCGGGCAGCGCGGTACATGCGCAGACCTGCCGGCCAGTTACTTTTTATAACATTTTTGGAGGAAATCAACATGGCTGCAAAAGGCACAATTTACGGGATCAACGGCCCGATCGTCTATATTGCCGGTGATTCCGGTTTTCAGATGAATGAGATGGTCTACGTCGGAGAGGCAAACCTCGTCGGCGAAGTCATCGGACTGACCTCCGAACGCACAACGATCGAGGTCTATGAGGAGACCACAGGTCTGAAGCCCGGAGAGCCGGTCACAGGAACAGGAGCTCCTGTCTCCGTCACACTTGCCCCCGGCATTATCACAAATATTTTTGATGGAATCGAACGTCCGTTAGCCGCTATCAAAAAATCAAGCGGCTATTATATTGACCGCGGTGTTCATGTAACATCCCTTGATACAGAAAAGAAATGGCAGACCCACATGACCGTAAAGCGCGGTGATCATGTCTACGGCGGCACCATCATCGCGGAGGTTCCTGAGACGAGAGCCATCACCCATAAAGTCATGATCCCGCCGGATCTGGAGGGCGATGTCCTCTCCGTTGTCTCCGACGGTGAATATACGATCAATGATACACTGCTCACGATCATGACAAAGGACGGAACGGAAAAAGCGATCACTATGACACAGAAATGGCCGATCCGCATCCCGCGTCCGACCGTAAAGCGCTATCCGGCATCCAAACCGCTGATCACAGGACAGCGTATCCTTGACACCCTGTTCCCGCTCGCAAAGGGCGGCACGGCGGCGATCCCGGGCGGATTCGGTACCGGAAAGACCATGACCCAGCACCAGATCGCCAAGTGGTCCGATGCCGATATCATCATCTACATCGGCTGCGGCGAGCGTGGAAATGAAATGACACAGGTTCTGGAGGAATTCAGCGAGCTGATCGACCCGAAGAGCGGAAACCCACTGATGGAGCGGACTACGTTGATCGCCAATACCTCCAACATGCCGGTTGCCGCCCGTGAGGCGAGTCTTTACTCCGGCCTGACACTTGCAGAATACTACCGCGACATGGGATACAACGTAGCGATCATGGCAGACTCCACCTCCCGTTGGGCAGAGGCGCTCCGTGAGCTCTCCGGCCGTCTGGAGGAAATGCCGGCCGAGGAAGGTTTCCCGGCTTATCTGGCATCCCGGCTGTCCCAGTTCTATGAGCGTGCCGGAATGGTCCAGAACTTAAACGGAACGGAAGGTTCCGTATCCATCATCGGAGCCGTATCCCCGCAGGGCGGCGATTTCTCCGAGCCGGTCACACAGAACACCAAGCGTTTCGTCCGCTGCTTCTGGGGACTTGATAAGAACCTCGCCTACGCGAGACACTTCCCGGCGATCCAATGGCTGACCAGCTACTCGGAATACCTCACGGATCTTTCTTCCTGGTACTCTGAGCATGTGGATAAAAACTTTGTCAATTACCGTAACCAGCTCGTCACGATCCTGAATCAGGAAAGCAGCCTGATGGAGATCGTAAAACTGATCGGATCCGATGTTCTCCCTGATGACCAGAAGCTCGTCCTCGAGATCGCCAAGGTTATCCGTCTCGGTTTCCTTCAGCAGAACGCTTTCCATAAGGAAGATACCTGCGTTCCGCTGAAAAAGCAGTTTAAGATGATGGAGATCATCCTTTATCTCTATAAAAAATCCCGTGCCCTCGTTGCCATGGGCATGCCGGTATCCGTCCTCAAAGAAGAAAAGATCTTTGAGAAGATCATTGCCATCAAATATGACGTCCCGAATGACCGTCTCGACATGTTTGACGACTATAAGAAGCAGATCGATGACTTCTACAATTCCGTCATCGAGCGCAACGCATAAGGAGGCAGATCACAATGGCAGTCGAATATCTTGGCCTTAGTTCCTTAAACGGCCCTCTTGCCGTCCTCGAAGGCGTTTCCGGGGCATCTTATGATGAAATCGTGGAAATGACCGTCGACGGAAAAGAAAAGAAGCTCGGACGCATTATCGAGGCGTACGAGGATAAAGCCGTGATCCAGGTGTTTGAGAGCACCGGAAACATGGCATTGAAAAACACTCATACCCGTCTCACCGGACATCCGATGGAGATCGGCGTCTCCGCCGATATGTTAGGCCGTACCTTTGACGGTCTTGGAAATCCCATCGACGGTCTGGGACCGATCTTAGCTGATAAAAAACTGGATGTAAACGGAAAGCCGTTAAACCCGGTGGCCCGTGAATATCCGCGTAACTACATCCGTACCGGTATCTCCGCCATTGACGGTTTGATGACCCTGATCCGCGGACAGAAGCTCCCGATCTTCTCCGGAAACGGACTTCCCCACGACCAGCTGGCAGCGCAGATCGTCATGCAGTCCTCTCTGGGAGACAATTCCGATGAAAAGTTCGCCGTCGTATTCGCAGCTATGGGCGTCAAGTACGATGTCGCCGAATACTTTGAACGTACCTTCCGCGAGAGCGGCGTTCTGGACCATGTTGCCATGTTTATCAATCTTGCAAATGACCCGGTCGTCGAGCGTCTGATCACACCGAAGGTTGCCCTCACAGTCGCCGAATACCTCGCATTTGAAAAGGGCATGCATATCCTGGTCATCCTGACGGATATGACCTCCTACGCTGAGGCGCTGCGTGAGGTCTCCTCCTCAAAGGGCGAGATCCCGTCCCGTAAGGGATATCCGGGATACTTATACAGTGATCTGGCATCTCTCTATGAGCGCGCCGGAATCGTCGCCGGAGTCAACGGATCTGTCACACAGATCCCGATCCTTACCATGCCGAACGATGATATCACCCATCCGATCCCGGACCTTACCGGTTACATCACAGAAGGTCAGATCGTTCTGGACCGCAACTTAAACGGTCAGTCCATCTACCCGCCGATCAGCGTGCTTCCGTCCCTGTCCCGTCTTATGAAGGACGGCATCGGTGAGGGATTTACCCGTGAAGATCATCAGGATGTGGCAAACCAGCTGTTTTCCTGCTACGCAAAGGTGGGCGACGCGAGAGCCCTCGCATCTGTTATCGGTGAAGATGAGCTCTCCCCGATCGATAAAAAGTATCTGGAATTCGGCCGGGAATTTGAAAAACGGTTCATCGGACAGGATATCCATGACAACCGTACCATCATCGACACCTTAAACATCGGCTGGGAGCTTTTAGGACTTCTTCCGAGAGAAGAGCTCGACCGTATTGACACGAAGATCTTAGACAAGTATTATAAACCTGCAGACGCCGCTTCAGACGCTTCATAAGGAGGGGATCTCATGAATCCGAACACATTCCCCACCAAGGGAAATCTGATCCTTGCGAAAAACTCCCTCGCCCTTGCGACTCAGGGGTACGGACTGATGGATAAAAAGAGGAACATCTTGCTGCGGGAACTTATGGGCCTGATCGATCAGGCAAAAGCGATCCAGTCCGAGATCGATTCCACTTTTACCACCGCCTACAAGGCACTCCAAAAGGCCAATATCGAGATGGGAATCCACTATGTGGAGGAGATCGCAGGTTCACTTCCCGTCACGGATGATATCCGGATCAAGGCGCGCAGCATCATGGGAACGGAGATCCCGCTTGTCGAGTATACACCGTCAAAAGATGAAAAACCGCCTTATTCGTTTTACAGCACCAGCGATTCGCTGGACGAGGCACGGATCGCCTTCGAGCGCGTGAAGGAACTGACCGCAGACCTCGCAACCGTGGAGACATCCGCCTACCGTCTTGCCGAGAGCATTAAGAAGACCCAGAAGCGGGCTAATGCACTAAAGAACATCACGATCCCGTCATACCAGGCACTTGTGAAGGACATCACCAACGCCCTGGAGGAAAAGGACCGCGAGGAGTTCACAAGACTAAAAGTAATCAAACGGAGTACCACGAAATGACAAAAACAGCAAAGACCATTACCTACGCCGCCGGGATCTTCACCGCGTTCTGGCTGATCATCGCGTTCCTTATCACGTCCGTGGAGGCGGTCGCCTACTGGACGCCGGGATATTATGAGAAGGAATACACGAAATATCAGGTTCTGAATGATCTTCCTGAGATGAACATGGATGATCTTTTAGACGTTACCGATGAAATGATGGCGTTTCTTCGCGGAAAGCGCGAGGATCTTCACGTATACACCACCATGGGCGGGGAATACCGGGAATTTTTTAATGACCGGGAGATTGCCCACATGGAGGACGTGCGGGGACTCTTCATCGGCGGCCTGTGGCTCCGCCGGATCGGGATCCTGATCACCCTATGCTTCGCGGCCCTGGCTTATTTCTGGGGACGTAAGAGTGCGGAGCGGACAGAGGCGTTAAAGCGCCTGATCCCGAAATCCCTCTGCATCGGCACCGGCGCAGTCTTTGCCGTAGCACTGGCCCTGATCGGCATTATATCCACAGACTTCTCAAAATATTTCATTGTTTTCCACAAAATCTTTTTCAACAATGATCTGTGGGTCCTCGATCCACGCACCGACATGCTCATCAACATCGTTCCGGAAGGTTTCTTCTTCGATACCGCCGCGCGGATCGCGCTGGTGTTTGCGGTGATCGTTGGGATGTTTTTTGTTGGAAATCTGGTATTATATAAAAGAGCCGGCAGATAGATCTGTCGGCTCTTTTTATATCATTTATCGGTTGCAGCCCTGTCTTCAAACTGCTATAATCCATAGTACGAGTACTGTGATCGTTCAATCCTTCACAATTACAGGCAAAAATCCATTCCTGATCGGCTGTGCCGATGGGATTTGAGACATCAAAACAGCCGCCACGTCGGGTAAACATAGCGGCAATTTTTTCAAGGAGTTCCATGAAACGAATTTTAAGTATTTTTCTCTGTCTGACGCTGATCCTCGGCTTTTGTCCGGGACAGACGGCATATGCGGCGGCTGAGTGGCCGTCGGAGATCTCGATCTCGGCGGACGGCGGGATCCTAATGGACATCAATTCGGAAGCGGTTTTGTTCGAGAAGAACAGCCATGAACCGTATTATCCGGCAAGTATCACAAAGATCCTGACGGCACTGATCGTGATTGAAAACTGTGGGCTTGATGAGACCGTGACGTTCTCCAACACAGCGGTGAACTCTCTTGAGCCGAACTCCTCCATTCTGGGGGCCCGCGCCGGAGATACGTTAAGTGTCCGGGACTGTCTTTATGCCCTGCTTTTACAGTCCGCGAATGAGGTTGCAAACGCTCTGGCTGAACACTGCGCAGGCAGTATTGATGCTTTTGCGGAGAAGATGAATGAGAAGGCGGCGGAGCTTGGATGTACAGACTCCCATTTCGCAAACCCGAGCGGTCTGAATGATCCGAATCACTATGTGTCCGCTTATGACATGGCACTGATCGCAAAGGCGGCGTTTAATAATCCGACATTTGTAGAGGTTGATTCCACGACGTACTATGACGTTCCTGCGGGGAAATTAAAGCAGTACCCGGATGGCTGGCGCTACTACGCCCACCACAGAATGCTGCGGCGGAATGATTCCCTTTATTACGACGGTGCCATCGGCGGAAAGACCGGTTACACCTTGCTTGCGGGAAATACATTGGTGACATGCGCGGAGCGCGATGGAATGAAGCTCATAGCTGTCGTTCTCAATGGTCACCAGACCCATTATTCCGACACAAAAGCACTGTTTGACTATGGATTTAAAAATTTCAAGTCCGTTCCGGTTGCGGATCAGGACAGCACTTACAGCAAGGTGGCTGATGATCTGACGATCTCCGGGATCTTTTCCGGGAGTGCTACAAGACTCACGGTAAATAAAAACAGCGCGGTGACTTTACCTGCGGATGGGAACTTCTCCGATGTGACTTCCACACTGGACTACAACCTGGCTGACGATGCACCGGATGGGGCGATTGCACGGATCGATTACCGCTATGGGGATAAGCTTGTGGGACAGGCTTATCTGGAGGCGACTGTGACACAGGGATATGTGCCCGGAGCAGTGAAACAGAGCACGGATACCGCGGAGACTGAGACTGTGGCTGAAACCGTTCCTTCTAAGGCACCTGACAAGAAAACCGAACCTTCCTCTAAAAAAACGGGCAGCAATAAGACATCCTGGACCTCCTCTCCTGCTTTCGGCATTGTTAAGAAAGTCCTGATCGCTGCCGCTGTCATCGGAACCATTGGCGGCGCCGTCTTCGGAATCATGATCTATCAGGAAAACAAGACCCAGAACGAGCGTTTTCTCCGTCATCAGCGGCGCGAAAAACGTTTAAAGGAATGGGGATATTCTTCCACAGAATTTGATATGCTCATGGAAGAGCACTTAAGATCCAAGTCTGGGATTAAGCAGCCGGGATTCCGGGAGCGGCTCAGAGATCGTTTTCGGAGACGATAAGTTTTATTTTATGTAAACCAAAAGAGCAGATGTATGCTTTTTGAAGCAATACCTCTGCTCTTTTTCTATCGTTTCACATCCGTTTTGTTCAGGCGCAAAGTGCTCAATCGCTGCCGTATCTTCCGGGCTGCCGCCTCTATTCCACTCCATGGAGTTTCTTCTGCCTGCTTTTCTCCGCACGGCGGATCCGGGCCTCCTCTTTTTTCAGGAAAACAGCTTCTGCACCTTCCTCATCCACCGGTTTTACCGTCTTTACGGCAAAAACTCTGCCGTCCTCCGACTTTTTCATCCGGATTTTTCCTTTCATCATACCGTGTTCCGGACATGTTGCAAGACACAGATAATAGCGCTGTCCTGAGGAAAACCAGCGGATCTTCTTCCGCAGCATCCGACGGCATTTCGTGCAGATGATATCCGTCACCCGCTTTTCCTCCATCGCCTCCTCCTTCGTCTCAAACATCCGTGATACGAACTTTGTATACTCCGGGAACCGCAGTGTGAACTCCTCATCCTCGCTCTCCGGCGGCAGATAATAATCCACAGACACGTAATCTTTCACGGAATCAAAATCCATCGCCTGCAGCACCCGCCCCGTATATTCCGCGTCCCCCAGTGCCCGGTGGAACGGCGCGTCCACATCAAGCGCAAAGGACTCCACCGCTTCATCCAACGAAATTCTCGCCTTTCCGTCCTGATAGCACAAGCTGTACAGTTTCTGGACATCATAAAAAAGGAACGGTTTCGGGAACGGGATCGTCATCCCATGATAGACCATGTTCCTCTGCAGCTCCGTAAGGTCCATACTTCCCCAGGTGCAGAATATGCAGTCCTCGCCGCACCATTTAAGGAAATCCTCCATCACCGCCGCAAACGGCTCTCCATCCCGCTCTAACTCTTCGATGGAAACATGGGTCACCTCAGAGATGATCCGGTGCATCTGGCGGTACACGCAGGGACGGATGATCCGGTGAAACTCCGCGACCTTCTCACGCTCTTCATTCAGTTTTACTGCTCCGATCTCAAAGATCTCAAAAGGAAGCCGCTCCACAGACGCTTCTTTACCGCCCGGGTTCTGGTTCCATTCCAAATCAAATACAATAAAATTTTTCATAATACAAGAGTATAGCACAGTTTTTTCTGCCCGTCACTGAGAAAATTGTTGCTGTACACGGGCAGGGATCAGCCGCTTACTTTTTTCTTGCACTCTGTTTCAAATAATCCTATAATAAGCATAGTTTGAGATAGAAAAACTACAGCAACAGCGTTTCCGCCTCTGTAGGATCACTCAGGTAAGACCATCTGCTTCTGATCTGGTGCTTTTATCTGGAGATTTGCTGCGCTGGAACGCGGAAAGGATTCTTATCATGAAACACATCACAGGACTTGCGCATATCGCGCTTTTCACAAAGGATCTTGAAACATCCATAAAATTCTACGAATGTCTCGGTGGAAAGGTCACTGGACAGGCTGATGTCCAGAAGCCGCTTGGAACTAACCACATCAAGATCGTCAGCATGCCGGGCTTTGACCTCGAGATCATCGAGCCACATGACGGCACTGATGTGACCGCCCAGGGCGGTCTCTTCCCGCACATCGCAATCGAAGTCAATGACATCGACGCTGCCATCGCAGACTTAAAGGCAGCCGGGATCACAAACTTCCGGGGCGGTGTCGACAAGGCAGCTGACCTCCCGATCTTCGGCGGCATCCGAAACGCGTTTTTTATCGGACCGAACGGAGAACAGCTGGAGCTTTTACAGCATCTGTAAAATTCGGTTGACCGCAGATCATGCGGATCACTGTAATTTAAGTACATAAGTAAAGTCCCCGGATAAGGAACTACCGCAGCTGGTCAACTGACCGATGGCACATTCCCTATCCGGGGGCTTATCTTATCCCAATAACGCCTTCAAATCCTCCTCCGGCGTTGTCACCGGCCCGATTCCATAATTTTCCACAAGGAAATTCAGGATATTCGGGGAGAGGAACGCCGGTAAGGACGGGCCGAGGCGGATATTCCTGATCCCAAGATGCAGGAGTGTCAGGAGAATACACACTGCCTTCTGCTCATACCAGGAGAGCACGAAGGACAGCGGAAGCTCGTTCACCCCGCACCCAAACGCCTCAGCCAGCGCCATAGCCACCTTGATGGCACCATAGGCATCGTTGCACTGGCCCATGTCCATGATCCGCGGGAGACCGCCGATATTTCCAAGGTCCAGATCGTTAAAGCGGAACTTTCCGCATGCTAACGTCAGGACAAGGCTGTCCGCCGGAGTCTGCTTTACAAAATCCGTATAGTAGTTTCTTCCCGGCTTCGCGCCATCGCAGCCCGCAACGAGGAAGAAATGTCTGATCGCGCCGGATTTTACCGCGTCGATGACCTGATCAGCCATGGAAAGGATCGTTCCATGTCCGAATCCTGTCATGACCTGAGTTCCGCCGTTGATTCCCGTAAACTGGCGGTCTTCCTGATATCCGCCGAGTTCCAGCGCCTTCTCGATCACCGGGGTAAAGTCTTTCTCATCATCAATATGAACCATTCCCGGATATGCTACGACCTCCGTCGTGAACACGCGGTCCGCGTAGGATTTCTTCGGCGGCATCAGACAGTTTGTGGTAAAGAGGATCGGAGCCGGGATATCCGCAAATTCCTTCTGCTGATTCTGCCATGCAGTTCCGAAATTGCCCTTTAACTGCGGATACTTTCTGAGCTCCGGGTAAGCGTGGGCCGGCAACATCTCGCCGTGGGTGTAGATGTTAACGCCTTTTCCCTCTGTCTGCTTTAAGAGAAGCTCCAGGTCCTTGAGGTCATGTCCCGTCACAACGATAAACGGTCCTCTTTCTACTACAAGCGGTACGCTGACCGGGATCGGAGTCCCGTAAGTTCCCGTGTTTGCTGCGTCCAGCATCGCCATGCAGGTGAGGTTCACCTCGCCGACCTTCAGGACCGTCGGGAGCAGGCTTTCGACGGTACCGTCTTTTGCGATCTCCCGGAGCCCCGTTAAGAAGAACTGGTTTACCGTCTCATCAGATGCCCCCAGCATCAGCGCATGGTACGCGTACGCCGCCATACCCTTTAATCCGAACAGGATCAGGGATTTCAGGGAGCGGATATCAGGGTCCATGTCCCACAGCAGACCGAGATTATAATCATCCGTATCTTGCACACTTGCTGCCGCACCTGACTCTCCCGCTGCCTTTTCGCGCGGTCCTGCACTTTTCTTCACCGGCGCTGCGAGCAGCCGCTCCTTCTCCCTGTGCGTCTTCTCAATCTGCGCCCGGATCGCGTCATCATCAAAGCTTACATTCGTAAGTGTCGTAAAAAGCCCCTCGATCACCGTGCGGTACACTCGATCTCCCGGACATTCCACGCCTTCTGCCGCTCTCGCAAGCCCGATCATCGCACCTACAAGCTGGTCCTGCAGCCTTGCTGTCTCCGCCGTCTTTCCGCAGACACCCGTGCTCCCGGTACATCCCGCGCAGCCTGCGGTCTGCTCACACTGATAACAGAACATTTTTTGATCCATTTCATATACCTCCATATATTTCCCCGACTCTTCCCGCGTGACTCCAGGCAGCCCATACAAGCAGCCAACACTGTCTTCGCAGTTTTGCCGATCTCAAATTATCCTGACACGCCTGCCGTCCCTGCGGCAGCCATAACCGATAAGTCATCATGTTTCCCTGTCCGGCACCGCCGAACCATGTACACATTATATCCGCGAAATCAGCTTTCGTATGTTGTAATTACAACATTTTTAAACAGACCACCTGGAAATAATTTCCACACGTCCACCTCTCACACTTTTCGCAGACCAGAACGGATCCAGCCGCTCTTTATAATTTCCTGTGCGAATCAGGAATTTTCAGGACTTTAAAATCCATAAATTTCGCTTTTCTTTACATCCATAAACGTTTATAATGGAACAAATGCTTTATGAAAGGATTCAGATTATGTTTCGTATTCTTTCCGCTTTCAGGCGGTTAAATTCATTTCAGATCATTGTTTTAGGCTTTGCCTTCGTGATCTTGCTCGGCGCCGGCATCCTGATGCTGCCGGTATCCTCCGCGGACGGAAGCTGGACTCCATTTGTAAACGCCCTGTTTACCTCCGTCACCTCCGTCTGCGTGACCGGTCTTGTGGTCTGTGACACCGGAACCTACTGGTCTTCCTTTGGACATGCCGTAATTCTGCTTCTGATCCAGACCGGCGGTCTCGGCGTTGTGACGATCTCCGCTTCCTTTACGATCCTCTCCGGAAAGAAGATCGGTCTTTCCCAGCGGAGTATCATGGCGGAATCGGTCGCTGCCCCTCAGCTCAGCGGAGTTGTCCGCCTGACCGGTTTTATTGTAAGAGTCACTCTCGGTATCGAACTGATCGGCGCTCTCCTGATGGCACCTGTATTCTGCCGCGATTTTGGTCTCTTCCGGGGACTCTGGATGTCTTTATTCCACTCCGTATCCGCATTCTGCAACGCCGGAATCGATCTGCTTGGTGTCCGGGGAGCATATTCCTCCCTGACATCCTACGCATATGACCCGCTGATCAATCTCGTGATCATCCTGCTTATCGTGATCGGCGGAATCGGTTTTCTGACCTGGGATGATATTTACAGAAACCGGCACCATATTTCCCGATACCGAATGCAGAGTAAGGTCATCCTCTCCTACTCGCTGGCACTGATCTTTATCCCGGCTATCCTCTTCTTTTTTCTGGAATTTCAGGATATCCCGGCCGGAAAACGGATCCTTGTATCCTTATTCCAGTCGGTGACAACGCGAACTGCCGGTTTTAATACAGCGGATCTTTCCTCCATGCGGGAATCCGGCCAGTTCCTTATGATCCTTCTCATGCTGGTCGGAGGAAGTCCGGGATCCACCGCCGGCGGAATCAAGACGACCACTCTGGCCGTTCTGATCTCCTGCGCGACTGCTGTCTTTGCCAGAAAGGACAGCCCGGAAATGTTTAAACGGCGCATTATCCCCGATATTGTCGCCACAGCGATCGCGATCCTTTTCATGTATACAAGCCTCGGTATCCTGTGTGCCATGACGCTCAGTATTCTGGAAAGCCTGCCTCTTATGCCGTGCCTGTTTGAGGCGTTTTCCGCCCTCGCTACGGTAGGCTTAAGCTTCGGGATCACCCCGACACTTTCCGTTCCATCGAAGCTGATCCTGATCGCATTTATGTTCATCGGCCGCGTTGGCGGACTCACGATCATCTACGCGACCATGTCCGGGTACAAGATTCAGTGCGGAAAATTCCCGCAGGAAAAAATTTCCGTCGGATAATATATTTAAGGAGAAAATTATGAAATCAATTCTTTTGATCGGCCTCGGCCGTTTTGGAAAACATGTTGCCATGCATCTTCACAATCTCGGACATCAGGTCATGGCCGTTGACAGTACGGAGGAACGCGTCAACGCAGTCCTTCCCTATGTGACAGAAGCACAGATCGGTGACAGTACAAACGAGTCCTTCCTTTCCTCTCTGGGAATCCGCAATTTTGATGCCTGCATCGTCGCGATCGGCGATAACTTCCAGAGTTCCCTCGAAACAACGTCACTCTTAAAGGAGCTCGGCGCAAAGCTTGTTGTCTCCCGCGCTTCCAGTGATGTTCACCAGAAATTTCTTCTGCGGAACGGTGCCGATCAGGTCGTCTACCCGGAACAGCAGCTTGCGAAATGGACTGCGATCCGTTTCAGCTCCAACCACATTCTTGATTTCGTCAATCTGGAAGGCGACTACGATATCTATGAGGTTGATCTTCCGGAACGATGGGTTGGCATGAGCGTAGGTGAGATCGATATCCGGAAAAAATACGGCATCAACATCATTGCCGTCCGTCGAAACGGCACCCTGGATTTCTCCGTCAAGCCGGAAACCAGCTTTGAAGAAGGCGATACGATCCTGGTTCTCGGACAGTATCGAGAGCTGCAGAAATGCTTTAAGATTTAATATCCTGTTTGCTCCAATGCGCGCCTGCGAAACCTGCCGCCGGCAGCTTCTTTCGTATACATGGCAGCATAAAAAGCCATTTTATGGATATCTCCTGAATTTTAGGACTTTCCCATAAAATGGCTTTTTATTGACATTTTTATTTCACATCTGTTATTTATCTATCCACATATTCCCCATAGGCGATCAGCGGATCCCCGGCTTTCACGCCAAGACTCACCGTCTGGTACAGAATAATTCCCGGATAGTCTGCCCGATACTCCAGTAAAAGGTTTCCCCAGATATCTCTCACCGTTCCCAGAACCGCACCTCCCGCGAACGTATCTCCTGCGGAAAATACCGGATACCACAATCCATCTGTCTCTGCCTCCAGATACTCTGCTCTGGTCACATTTTTCTGCTGCACTGTATGAACCTCTTCACCGGAAAGAAGTCCCATGCGGATCATAATATTCTTCACATCCTGCTTATATGCCTGAACTTCGCTGTCCGTAAATCTTCCGCCTCCTCCGCGCTCCATGAGGATCGCAGGAAGACCTCTCTGACATGCGCTGCCGTACAGTTATCTGTGATATGTTAGCATAGACTAACTTTTAAGGCAAGCAATTTTTCTTGCCAATGACGGTAATTCTGGTAAAATGTAATTATCTACGACAGAGGAGTGACATCCATGGTTACATTAAATGATTATCTTTATTCTGGCGATACCATGTTCAAAATTTTAAAAAACTACAGCCAGGACCTGAAGAAAGAGGCAAAATGCACCGGCAATGAGATCGACCTGATGCATGCGAACTTTCTGCTCCAGATCCGGGAGCTGCTCGAGCACAATGATTTCCTTACTGCCCAGTCCCAGAAGATCCGGGAATTTTATATCCATATGGCAAAGGAATATCCGCTTTTGGCCTTTAACTTCAAAGGGCGCATCAAATCCCTGATCCGCGCGGAGGCAAAGTTCAACGGCTACATCGTCGAATATATCTATGATTACTATATGGAAAATAAGGCCTACCCGTCGATTTCCGAACTCAAGCAGCGCCTCAGCTGTTTTCGGGATCTGATCGCATACCGGATCGTGACTTCTCTGCCGAAATGCTACCTGAAACCTGATGAATCTCAGGAAGAAGCTGACCTCCGATACCTCTACCAGATCGCCAACGAACTTCCGGGCTTTCTCGAAGAGCGGGGATTTACCGCGGAACCGGCCTGCGGTGTGAAGAAAAGCACCTCGCCGTTATTAAACGATGATGTGAAGTCTTACTACCGCGACTATATCTGTGGAACTACTTCTGAGGACTACCAGTCACTCCACATCACCTTCTACGACAACAGCTCCCGCAGTTACATGGAAGTCCAGCTCCGCACAAAGCACATGGACGATATCGCCGAAATCGGTGTCGCCAACCACTTAAGCTACGAGAAGCGCCAAGAGGGCGAGCGCGCCCGCCGCGATGAGATCCCCAAAGGTGAGTGCGTCTATTTTGACGAAGCCTACGAACGCTGCCGCCGCCTCGTCACCTTAAGCCTCGCCGATCTCGACGTAAACATGTTCTCCGCCATCAATAATGACCTCGTAAACGATGGCTGCGGCCTCTACCGCGGACGCCTGATCCTGCCCTATGAGCATTTGTCGAGACATCAGAATGAGCTGGTGGATTAACCCTCAATCACTGATCATATAAACAATTTTGTACTCCTGCAGGAGTATCGCCGAAGATCCTGTCTTACTATGGGGCAGGATCTTTTTATTTCTATCCTCACGTTATTTCACTTTCTGAACTATCATTGATATTTCTCCGGTTCTGCCATATATTTAGGTTCCGAAGTAATATTTGGGTTTGCTTTTTTCGCAGAGGAACTGCTTCTGCTACATGATCCAATGGATCTTAAAGCTAAAATCCATCTACAGGAAGGGATTTCTTACATGGATATCGGAAAAATCATCAACCATCTCTCCAGCCGTCTCCGCTCCCGCTCGCAGGCAGTACACGCGAAGCTCAGGATTGAGAATGCACAGGGGAAGATCTTAAACTTTATTCTGGTGGAATCCGCGCTTCATCCCGTCTGCCAAAAAGATATCGAAAAGGAATTTTCTCACCACATCACTCAATCAAGTTTATCGTAGAAAATTCCGTGAATAAGACAAAGGTCACATGACTCCCACCGATCAAAGGGTGCCAAGTGACCTTTACTTCTTCTGAATGCACTACCCAGCTTATCTGAAGCGGCAATACACTTTTACAGCATCTTCAAAATCTCATCCCGATCCAGTACAATACTCTGGATTCCTTCTCCAGACAAGATCTCCTCCGCAAGAGCACTCTTGCTCTCCTGAAGCTTTTTGATCTGCTCCTCGATCGTGTTCTCCGCGATCAGGTCATAGACCGTCACCGTGTTCCTCTGACCGATCCGGTGCGCACGGTCTGTTGCCTGATTCTGCGCAGCGACATTCCACCATGGATCGTAGTGGATCACGATATCTGCCGCCGTCAGGTTCAGTCCTGTACCACCGGCTTTCAAGGAAATACAGAACACAGGAACATCGTCCGTCTCAAAGGAATCCACAAGCCGGATCCTCTGCTCCTTCGACACGCTTCCATCAATTCGGTGATCCTCGATTTTCTCTTTCGCAAGCGCCTTTTCAATTTCATCCAACACACTCGTAAACTGGGAGAACAGAAGCACCTTATGTCCACCGTCGACTGCCTGTCTCACAAGTTCCACACAGGCATCCATCTTCGCGTTTTCACCGTGATAGTTTTCCAGAAATAACTCCGGACCGCAGCAAAGCTGGCGCAGTCTTGTGAGTTCCTTCAATACTTCCAGCTTGCTCTGTTTAAATTCCTCTTTGTTCTGCTTTTCCAGATACAGTTTCAGCCGCTTTGCGTATGCGTCATACAGCTTTCTCTGCTCTCCTTCAAGCTCAATCGTTACCGTCTTTTCAATCTTGTCCGGAAGCTCCGTGAGCACATCCTTTTTCAGTCGGCGAAGAATAAACGGATGTACCATGCTGCGCAATCTCGCACTCACTTCTTCATCTCTGTCATTCATGATCACTTCTTCAAATTTCTCCCGGAAGCCTTGGTATCCATAAAGGAAGCCTGGCATCAGGAAATCGAAAATACTCCAGAGCTCACTGAGACGGTTTTCCATCGGAGTTCCCGTCAGCGCCATCCGGAATCCACTCTGGATCAGACGCACACTCTTTGCCGCCTGGGTACCATGGTTTTTGATGTACTGCGCTTCATCGATCACCTGATTTGCGAACCGGATATTCTCGTAGCATGCAATATCGCGTTTCAGAAGGTCATAGGATGTGATCCAGATATCCCTATCTTCCTCATTCTGGATCATTTCCTGCCGCTCTGCCGCATTTCCTGTAATCACCTTGCAGGAAAGCTCCGGCACAAACTGACTGATCTCTTTTTTCCAGTTGTAAACAAGAGAAGCCGGAGTAACGATCAACGTCCGCAGTTCATCTCCTGTCTTTCCTTCCTCTTTCTCAGATAACAGGAACGTCAGCATCTGAAGAGTCTTTCCAAGTCCCATGTCATCCGCAAGGATTCCGCAGAAGCCGCATCGTTTTAACGTCTTCATCCACCGGAATCCATCCGCCTGATACGGGCGCAGGATTCCCCTCAAGGATTCCGGGACCTCATCATTTGCCTCTTTTGCTGTATCCATATTAAAGAGCAGCTCTTTGTACTTCCGATTCTCCTCAAGGCTGATCCCATTCCGGTTCTTCAGCATCTCGTCCAGATAAAGTGCCCGGAACGCCGGAATCTCCATACTCGCCGGATCTTTCTTTCCATACTGTAAAAAGGTCTCAGCAAGAACCGCCCACTCCTTCTGTTTTTCCGGATCTGTTGTCATAAAGCTGCCATTTTTCAGGCGGAAAAATTTCTTTTTATTTGAATATAACGACAGGATCTCCGCAAGCTCATCCTTTGTCATATCCGGCGCCTGAATCGACATATAAAGAAGACCTGTATCCATGCGGATTCCGATATCCACCGATGGCAGCTTCCGCACCTTCAGTTTCTGAAGCGCGTCCGAAATAAATACTTCCCCGGATTTTCCTAACTCGGTCACACTCTCCGTCAGGAAATGATACAGTTCCTCCGGACCGCCGGAAAGACACATTGACTTGTTGGTCTCATCATAAGCATTGAAATATTTTCCAGTCACTCTCCGCAGCTCTTCCTCAAATCCGTTGTTTCTCACGGAACGGTCTGCTTCATCATAAAGAAGATATTCTTTCCCGCTTCTGTCATACCTGCATTTTACCTGGCAGGAGATGATCTCATCCTGAGAGATATCAAGATAGATCGATACTTTCGGGATCTCCGGACGATACTCATCCAGCGCAAATCCCGTTGTCTGGATCTCTGTCTGATCCTCAATTGCCGGAAGCATCTGCCCAAAAAACAGGGGAAGTTCTTTATTTCTGATATAAAATTCCGACTTTCCAGACAATAGCTCCAAAATTTCTCCCAAACGTCCACCCTGCTGATTTCTGGTACGGCTGACCCTGTCTCCTGTCTGAAAATAGATCCAGTCTTCCGTCTTAGCAAGGATAAAAAAGCTTTCCGTCTTTAAAAGCATTCCATATGGCTGCCTCTCCATGGAAATCTCCGGTCCCGCACCATCAAGTCTGATTCTTACCTGATCATCTCCGACATAGCATGGAATCTCTCCCACATTTTCCATCCATGCGTCAAGATCGCGTCCTTCCAGATAAACATATCTCTCATTGTAACTGCCACTCGTGCGCAGAAACATAGTTGAGAAATATGGTGTGCTCTTTTTATGACGGTACTGTCCCAGCAGAAGCTCCATCGCTCTCCGCCCATCCATGTCAAACTGGTCAAGCGATGAAAGACAGTCTGTCTTTCCGATCTGGTACACTCTTCCCTCATCGCAGGATCTAAATAATTCCAGCATGCTTTTTACCACATACTTTCTCTTACTTCCGATCTTCAGCTCCAGGGAGACACCACCCTTTTCTTTCGCCAGATGGCATTCCATATGAAGTTCCGTGTTTGTCGCAAATTCCGCCAGCGGATCCATATTCCCGACCTGGGGCATGTTCAACATTTCAAGAAGATCCTGATCCGTTTTTCTCAGAACTCCCGGAACAAACGGGTCCGGAACTCCGGCCTGCTCCGCCAGCTTCTTTTCGATTTTTGTTCCCCGGAAAATTTCCGCTCCCCAATGATCCATCAGATATTGGGAGAGAAGCGCGGTGACATGACAGCAGCAGTATCTGTTCCTATTAAATTCTGAGCAGCTGCAGTTTGCCGAGATCCATTCCCCGTGTGTTTCGTCCACGTACACGTTGCATAACGCGCTCTGCGTATTGGAATCATTCTTCCAGACTGCCCTCAGTGAAAAGATCTTATCCCCTGACACATAAGGAATTCCAGCCTCCCTCTGCTCGTTTGCCAACATCTTAATCCTGATATCCTTTTTAGGCTCCGCCAGAGCCAGCTCCAGACCATTGACCTGCTCTGTCCCATTGAAATCTCTTTCAAAATGTCTGAGATCATAAACTATCTCATTCTTTGTCCCCACGCCTTTCACCTTCTTCCACAGCAATTCTTGTATTTCTTTCCGGAACCGCACGGACACGGGTCATTCGGATATATCTTCTTTTCGACCCGTACTACTTTTTTCTTTGTCATCGCACGGTTGATCTCCGTCTCCGTATATCCTCCCAGTGATATTTTCCTCACTGTCCACTGTGCACGTTCAAGGATCTCCATGATATCGCCAAGGTATGAGGATCTTCTGCCCGATAATAATACCTTCTGAAGATATCCGGTAAGCTCTCCCACCGGAATTCCTGTATGTATCGCTTTTTCAAGTTCCCCAACTATAAATCTTCCGTTCGTTCTCTCACAGCGGTATTTTCTCTCCATCATGTCTATCAGCGCTTCCCTGTCTTTTTCTGAAAAACCGATGCCGGAAATTGCGATATCCTCGATCTCCGCCTTTGTCGGAACATAATGGAACCGGTCTGACGTAAGAAATGACCGATATAACAGCTTTACAGAATTGGAGGAAACACTCTGCGAATCATAGTAGACTTCCATCCCCACTATCTTTTTGATATTATACTGGAGTGCGCACTGCATCGCCTGTTTCCAGAAATTTCCTACCCGCTCTACCGCATTTTGCTCCGGACACATGATCTTATAAAATTCAGTCACCAGCTCCCGGTCCGCAAAGCCGTAAAGCCTGCATGCTGCCAGAAAACAGGTCTGCTCCGCATGGTCCTTTATGTATTCTCTTTCTTTTCCGCTCCCCAGCCAGTTTTCAAAAAATTCCATGAATTCTTTTGCCAGTATCGTGCGGTACCAGTAATTCTCATCAACAAGCCGGTTCCTGCTTAAAACCGGGAATGTTGTATCCACCGCGTCTCCATTTACAAATTTACTGCCCTGAATGCAGAGCTCTTTGACCTGAAAATACTCAGTGATTCCCATTGTCTGCATGATATTTTCCCAGAAATCTGATTTTCCTGCTTCTTTTATGATCCCCTTTTCCAGCTCCGCTTTTCTCAGATAGACATTGACGGGAAGCTTGTTTTCTTTTATTAATATTTTCAGATCCGCAGCCGTGCCGGAATCCAGCAATGATTGCCATGGTGTCGCAATTTCCCAGGCAAAGTCCGGCACCACAAGTTCCGGGGCGAATACCTTACTGATCTCCTTATTCAGATATTTTTGAAAGCGCTCCGCCTCTTCAGGCGCAAACGCAGGATAACCAAATGCCGTCTTTCTTGTCCGCCTTGGAATTGTCCTGTATCTTTCGAGAATCGGGGCTGTCTCCCCGGATCCATCAAACTCCTCAAGGACTTCCAGATAAATCGGTGTGATCGATTTGTCCGTATAATTTACGGTCAGGAGATCTCTGACGTGGATCCGGTCCTTAAGCTTTGTCTCCGGGGACTGGCTGGCTCCCGCCTCATTTAACAGACTTCCTCTTACATCCCCATATTCATATACAATACGGACAAGTTCCAGAAGTTCTCCCACCGTTTTTTCCGAATCGATCCGCACCTCGCGGATCTGCTGCGGGTTTGTCCTCGCCGCCGTCATTTTTATCCTGAACATCCTCATTATTTTTCTCCCAGCTGCCTGACAGGCACCTCTGTCTGTGTATTTTTCTCTCTAAATTTTAAAAAAAGGAGATAACTCTTCCTCAAGCTATCCCCTTGTCCTATATTCAGAATTATATGTACTTTTACAGTTTCCGTCAAGATATTTGCCTTCTACACCAGATTCTTCATATCCTTAAACGCTGTCCGCTCCATCTTCTCCCGAAGGTCATTCCTGATCTTCGCGAAGTCCTCACGGACAAGCTTCTTTTCCTTTACAAGGCACTCACCCGCAACATAAACATCTCTCACATTCGATGCAATCGCGCTGTACACAAGCGCCGAATACGGATCGTATACCGGGAACATATTCGGGGAGTCGGTCTCTACGAGGACGAGATCCGCCTGTTTTCCGGGCTCGATGGAACCGGTGATGTCACCGAGTCCTAACGCTCTTGCTCCCTCGATGGTCGCCATGGAGACCACCTCCTTTGCCGGGAACGCGCTGCGGTCACGGAGCTCATTTTTGTGGAAGTTCTCACACATCCGCATCTGGATGAACAGGTCTAACGTATTTCCGCTCGCCGGACCGTCGGTGCCGAAGCCGACGGACATGCCGTGCTTATGCATCAGTGACACCGGGGCTACGCCCTTTGCGGCCTTCGTGTTGGAGGCGATGCAGTGGGCCACGGACGCGCCATGCTTCGCGAGGATCTCCACATCATGTTCCGTCGTGCGGATGCTGTGGGCCGCCAGCGTATTCGATCCGAGGACTCCGATATGCTCCATAAACTCGATGGGCGTCATGTTATACTGTTCCCTTAACTGGGTCATCTCGTAGTCCATCTCCGCCACATGGAGCGTAAATACGGTTCCCGCCTTTACATCCTCCTCATAGGCCCTCTTTAAGGTCTCCGGGCTGCAGGTCGTCGTTCCGTGGGGCGTGATCGCTCCGGAAACACGCGGGTGATCTTTGTACGCCTCGATCAGGGCGATTCCCCGCCTGATGGCCTCATCCGCGTTCTTACTGTCGCAGGAATCCTTTTCCATCACCGTCTCACCGGCGATTCCGCGGATCCCCATCTCGTCCATGACCTTCGCCACGACTTCCTCGAAATAGTACATGTCAAGCACTGTCGTCACGCCGGAAAGCAGCAGCTCGCCGATGGCGTATCTCGTGGAAAGCCTGGCCATCTCCGCGTCCATAGCCTGGTTCTCCATCGGGAGCAGGAACACCCGCAGGCGGTCCTTGCAGTCGTCCCCGAGACCGCGGAACGGGATCATGCCGAGGTGGCAATGGGTGTTTACGAGGCCTGGGATCACGATAGCGCGCTTCGCGTCGATCTCCTCGAAGGTCTCGCCAGCTTTTAAGATCCCCTGCGCAGTAAGCTCCTGAAGCGCCTTCTCAAGCTCATCTTCCGGACCTGCTGCCAGGATCTTCGTATCCTCAAACATTACATAACCATGATCCCAGACATCACCTGCCGCGTTCATCGTCACAACAATGCCGTTTTTGATAATCTTCTTCATCGTTCTAATTTCATCCTTCATAATTTCGATCTGATCCGGCGCTTCCACTATCCGGGGAGAAAACCGGCGGCGGGCCGTAAAACTACTTCCCGTACTTCTCAACCAACGGCACATGTTCCTGCCCCGGCACCGTCAGCAGCCCGTGATCTGTGAGCTTCAACTTCGGTGACACCGGAAGACAAAGCGTGGACATAGACATGATCACATTGTTGTTCACATATCCGAGACCTTCCATCGCCGCCCGCACTTCCTTTAATTCCTGTCCAAGAACCTCGACGGGCTGATCCGACACGATGCCGCCGATCGTAAGTCTCGCCTCTGCCAGGGATCTTCCTTCAGAGAACACCACATATGCCCCCTGGAGCTCCAGGACGCGCCTCTGGGCCAGTTTCATATCGTTCTCATCTGTTCCCAGGACAAACAGGTTATGGCTGTCGTGGGACCACGTGGTGGCCACAGCACCCGGTTTCGTCAGCGCTCCTTCCACAAGACCATATCCGACATTTCCATTCTTGCCGTACCGCTCGAAAACGACTGCAAGGGAAAGTCCCGCCGACTTCCAGTCAAGCACACCGTCCTTCACCTCGACTCTGCGCTTCACCGGCGTGGTAGCCGTTCCGAAGGTGCCGATCTTCATGACATTGACTTCCGCCCATTTCGCGTCTGGATCTTCCGCCTTTAACACAAAGTCGGAGATCTCCGCCGGACGGCAGTTGATCGTGTGGTAGAACGGATCAGGGAAACTGCATGCCGCAGCTTCTGCCGCACCGCACGCCTCCTCGTCCTTGCAGTACACACACTCGCCCTTCTTATAAACCACCACCGGCTCGATCCCGTCCAGACTGTCAAGCAGCATAAAGTCTGCGATCTTTCCCGGCGCGATCATCCCTCTGTCATCCAGATGCATCCGCCGCGACGGTGTCCAGGTCGCGCAGTAGATCGCCTTCTCCATCGGCATCCCCGCCTTCACAGCCGTCTCGATGATCTTATTGAGATGTCCGGTCAGAAGCTTATCTGCCATCGTGTCATCCGTCACCAGCGCCACATTCTCATAGAGTTCATGATCGCAGACGGTCTTCACGACCTCCGGTGTCAGGGATTTGAACTGCAGCTCCAGAAACATCCCAAGCTCCGTCTTCTCCATCACCGATTGCGGTGTCTGCTGGGTGTGGTCCGCATCAACACCTTCATAGATAAAGCGGTTAAGATCCGTCCCCGTAAGTCCCGGGCAGTGTCCCTCGATCCTTAGATTCTTTCCCGCCTTCCGGCACACATCGATGAGGGCCCTCGTCCGGCTCTCGCCTTCCGCCGAGAGATCCTTATAGTTCATGATCTCTCCAAGGCAGAGAACTCCATCTAAGGATGCCATCTCAGAAATTTCCTTTACACCAAGGGCCGCCCCGGCTGTCTCTAACTTCTCATTTGTCGCCGGTACACTGGACGGGATCGCCCAGAAAATGTCCTGCTTCGTCTTCTGCGCCATAAAAGCACGGATGCCGTCCATGCCGAACACATTCGCCATCTCGTGGGCATCGGCAACCACCGTTGTTACTCCATATGGAAGCGTGATCCTTGAAAACTCGCCCGGATATGTCATCGAGCTCTCGATGTGCATATGGATATCCACAAGCCCCGGCAGCATGTATCTGCCTTTGCCGTCCCGCTCCTCAACTCCCGGATATGAAATTGCAGGGGAAATGCAATAAAACGTTTCCCCTGCAACTGCCACATCCCGTTTTTCAAAGCACTGTCTGAAGGTCTGATAGACCATGACATTTTTCAGAATGAAATCGGGTCTCATATAAATTTCCTCATTATTAGTTGTTGATCGTTCTGTTCCACTGGTCGATCCAGTTATTTAAGATCGGGTTTACGAAAGCGTAGTCAACAACTTTAACCTTCTCAGCTGCATCGCCGTAAGTCATGTTCTGGGACTCTTCCTCAGTGAATGTAACATCCATGTTGGTCGGAGCTTCGTTTAATGCCTTACCAGTCTTTGTCTGGAGCTCCTCGCTGATGCGGTAGTTGATGTACTCATAAGCGAGTTCTTTGTTTGCGCAGTTCTTTGTAACATTGATGGTGTTGAAGTTTGCGTAAGCTCCGTCCGGTGTTACATAAACAAGTGTCGGGTTTGCTGCTACGATCGTCGGAACGCCGAAGTCGCCGACAACTGCCGCTGCAACCTCACCGGATGTGAACATGTTGATCAGGTCGGAAGACTTTGTGTATGTCTTAACAAGGTTCGGCTTTAAGTCAGCAAGTGCCTTGAAAGCTGCCTCGCCGTTATCAGTTGTCACATCAACGCCTGCATGGTCACTTGCAACATAAACCATAGCCGGTCCGAATGTTGTTGTGATCTCCGGGATGGAAACCATGCCTGCAAGGCGCTCGTCCCAAAGGTCGTCAAAGCTTGTGAGCTCAAATCCTGTAAGCTCCGGGTTGTAGATGATACCGATGCTGTTGATGGTGTACGGAACACCCTGACCAGCCTCTGCAAGCTCTTTTGCAGCCGGAATTAACTTCTCAGCGTTCGGGATCTTGCTTAAATCGATCGTATCGAAAAGTCCCTCGTCAGCGCCCTTCGCTGTCATAGCCTGGGAGAGTTCGATCACGTCGATGGTGGAGTTCGGGTCTGCCGCTAACTTTGTATAACGGTCGTTTGTGCCGCCTGTCTCAGTAACGATCTCACAGTTGAATTCGTTCTCAAACGGTGTGTAAACCTCTTCCTCGGAAATGTCCTCGCTGAGGCCATATGTGGATAATACGAGCTTCTGTGCGTCTCCGGAAGCTGCCTTTGTCTCTTCTGCGGAAGCTGTGGTCTCAGAACCTGCTGCCTGGCTTCCTGCTGCTGTGGTCTCTGTTGTGGATGCGCCGCCGCAGGCGGTAAGCATCATTGCTGCGCAAAGTACAACTGCTGCTGTTTTCTTCATGATTTTTTTCTCCTCTTTCTCTCTTTTTGAGATAATATTTCTTCGCGTTGACAGGATCTCTGCCCGCGCGATGGTTCACTAAGTTAAATTTTTATTTTCTCACCAGGATCAGCTTGTCCTTCGGGAGATACAGGCGGATCTTTTCGCCCTCTTTGTAAACATGGTCGGTACCCATATTGACCTTTAAGACTCCGGCTGAAGTCTCGACCTCGTACTGGTAGCTCTTTCCGAGGAAGGTGCGGACGCCGATCGTTCCGCTTAAAACATTCTCTGTCTGGATCTCATCCGCCAGGCAGATATCGTCCGGCCGGATCGTTCCTGCAAAGTTTTCACAGTCAAGATCCATGGAAGTTAAGAACTCACTTCCGTCCGGCGCTGTGTAGACGCCGTCCTGCTTTTTCGCAAGCTCCAGGAAGTTCTCGAAACCGATGAATCTTGCGACGAACTCGGTCGCCGGTCTCTTGTAGATGTTCTCCGGTGTGTCGAACTGCTCGATCACGCCGCCGTTCATAACGGCAACTTTATCGGAGATAGAGAAACATTCCTCCTGGTCATGGGTGACAAATAATGTGGTGATTCCAAGGCGCTTCTGAAGACGTTTGATCTCAACACGCATGGAAAGTCTTAATTTCGCGTCAAGGTTGGATAACGGCTCATCTAAGAGCAGTAACTTCGGCTCGATGACAAGCGCTCTCGCGAGGGCAACTCGCTGGCGCTGTCCGCCGGACATCTGCTTCGGGAAACGGTCTGCAAGCTCGGTCAGACCGCAGACCTCAAGGATCTCTTTGACCTTCTTATCGATCACGTCCTTGTCCATCTTTCTCGTTCTGAGTCCGAATGCCACGTTGTCGTAAACACTCAGATGCGGGAACAGGGCGTAGCTCTGGAATACCAGACCGAACTGACGCTTGTGGACCGGGACCTTTGTCATGTCCTCACCATCTAATGTGAAGGTGCCGCCCTGCGGGTCGATAAAGCCTGCAACGACGCGGAGTGTCGTGGACTTACCGCATCCGCTGGGTCCTAAGAGGGATACGAGCTCGCCCTCCTCGACTTCCAGATTCAGCCCCTTTAAGATCTGTTTCTTTTTATCGTAACTTACGTCGATTCCATTTAAACTCATAAAAGCCATGGTCATATTCTCCTTATTTTGCCAGGGCTGCGATACCCAGTGTGCGGTCTACGATCACCATGATGATCACGGTAGCTGCCATTAAAAGCACGGAAACCGCCGATACGGTCGGATCATAGTTGTATTCAATATAGTTCATCAGTGTCGACGGGAATGTCGAAACGCCCGGTCCGGATAAGAACATGGACACCGGAATGTTGTTGAAGGAATTGATGAACGCCAACATGAACGCGGAAGAGATTCCGGAAGTCACGTTCGGGAGAACGACTTTGAAAAACGCCGCTCCCTTCGGACATCCGAGGCTCCATGCCGCCTCCTCGATGGAAAAGTCGAACTGTTCCATTGCGGAGCCGACTACGCGGATCACATACGGCAGTGTTACCATAAAGTGTCCTGCCAGAAGTCCCGCAAATACCGGGATCCTGAGTGTCAGGATCAGGCACTGGTACATAATAAAGCCGATTACAATTCCCGGAACGATGGTCGGGGAAAGAAAGATGGACTTTAATAACTGCTTTCCTTTTAAACCGGATCTCGCCAGCGCATAAGCCGCCGGGATTCCGACCAGAAGAGAGATGCAGGTCGCAAGGAGTGCAACCTCAAGGCTGGTCAGAAATGATCTGCGGAAAGACTTTAACGCGAATACGTTCGCAAACCATTTCGTCGAGAATGACTCGATCGGGAATGTGATGGCGCTTCCGCCGCCGAACGCCGTTACGGTGATGATCAGTAACGGGATCATCAAAAATGCAAATACGATCGCTGCCCAGATGGTCAGCACTTTATTTTTACGCATAATCTTCTCCTCTGCGGTCCAGCCGTGCGGCCAGAGCGTTAAATCCTTTGATCACAACCAGAGTTACAACGATCATGATGAGGGCGATCACGGACGCGCCGGTCCAGTCACTGACAGACATCGCTCTCTGGTAGATCAATGTCGCCATTACCATGTTGCTGTTGCCTCCTAATAACTGCGGCGTCGTGTAAGCTGTCAGGGTTCCGGTAAATACCAGAATACCGCCGACGATGATTCCAGGAAGACTCATCGGGAAAATGACTTTCATGAACGCTTCCGTTCTTGAAGCTCCGAGGCTCTGTGCCGCCTCCATCATATCATCGTCAATATTTTCCATAACACCGGCAACTGTCACGATCATTAACGGAAGGAACAGGTAGACAGAACCAATGATGATAGAAAAGTCGGTGTATAAAAGCTTCATCGGTTTCTCGATCAGTCCCATAGCGATCATGGCCTTGTTGATGATCCCGTTGCTGCCGAGAATATTGATCCATGCAAAGCTTCGGATAACGGAGTTCGTCATCATCGGGAAGATCGATGCAGAGAGGAGAAGTCCTCTCCATTTCTTATCACAGCGGCTGATGAAATACGCCGTCGGGATTCCGCCGACCATACAGACAAAGGTGGTGATGACCGCGATCTTCACGGTTCTCAAAAAGATCTTTCTGTAATACTCGTCCTTAAAAAAGTCCACGTATGCGCTGAACGGGTAATCTCCCGTAAACACGCTTGGAACCAGAACGCGAAGCAGCGGGATCATCAGGAAGAGAAATAAGATCACCAGTCCCGGAACCAGCATGCACCATGCACTGCTCTTTTTCATTGGTTTGCCCCTTTCTTAACTGTGCGTTATAAATTTTAATTAGCGTTTCTTATAAATATTTGTTTTTTCATCAATTACACTTATATTTTACATTCATTATAAAAAGTGATATACTATACGTCAAATACATATTATCTATAATTTTTATGCAGTAAAGCTATGAGGAGGCCCTGTATGGAATTAAAAGAAGCCCGCTATATCCTGGCGATCGCCCGCCACCAGAGCATCGGCAAAGCCGCCGAATCCCTTTATATCTCCCAGCCGTCCCTGAGCAAGTACTTAAAGAACCTGGAAGAACGTCTCGGCGCTCCGCTGTTCAGCCGCCACGAAAACCGCTACTACCCAACCTACATGGGTGAACGCTACCTCCACTACGCCGAACAGATCGTTGCCTGCGGCGATGAGTGGATGCAGGAATACGACGATATCGCTCACCGCCAGCGCGGCCGTTTAAACATCGCCGTGCCGATCATGATGGGCAGTACGCTGATCGAACCGATGTTGGCGCCGTTTCATAAACGATACCCCTATGTGACCTTAAATATCATGGAAGCTGTAAATTTCATTGCGGAGAACAGTCTGGAGACCTCATCCATCGACCTGACCCTTTACAATATCCATGAATTTCCCGAGACCATGGATTACCAGATCCTGCGCTCTGAGGAGATCGTTCTGGTCCTGCATGAAAACCATCCTCTCGCCGCAAAAGCCATCACCCGCCCCGGCTTCCGCTACCCGTGGCTGGATCTTTCCCTATTAAAAGAGGAAAACTTCATTCTCCTCTACCCGGACCAGAACACCGGCGGCATCGCCCTGGATCTCTTTAAAGAGTATAACATCAATCCACCGGTCTCTCTCCACACGAGAAACTCCTCCATGTCGATCCATCTGGCCATGGACGGCGTCGGCGCTGCCTTCGCTCCGGAGAGCTATTTCCACCATGAAAACCAGTACACCGGAAACCGCGCCCTCTGCTTCTCCGTCGGCCACAGACCGGCTCTCACAACTACCATCGCCGCCTATCGGAAAAACCGGTATCTGCCGCAGCATGCGAGGGATTTTCTGGAAATGATCCGGGAATATTGCCGTGAGAAATAAAACGTTCTCCCAGAAATTTATATCCATCTGCAAAGTGCGCCGTCTGGCGCACCTCGTAAAAGAAGCCGGACAATCTCTTTCAGTATCCGGCTTCTTGCTGCGAATCTTCTGGCACCTTTAGCTCTGGTAAACAAACAGACGGTTCATTCCCTCCTGCCACGGGTATTCGAATTCCAAATATATGATCTCTTTCCCAAAACGTGCAAATTTTTCTTTCCAATAGTTTGTAATTGCCTGTCTTAATCTCATAATATGATCTTTTTCATAAATATTATTACCCGCATTTTTATATTCAAAGCTTTCAAGCTCTTCTTTTGAATAGTACGGATTCATCTTAATAAACCAATATCCGCCGGGCTTCAGCACCCGTTCCAGATCATCGATCACGGTTGTTGATATGTCCTTCGGCATTACATCCAGAACATTGGACAGGATCACTCCATCAAACGACATGGGTTCCATCTTTAAATCCAGATTTCTCAGATCCACCGGTATACATTCCTCAAAAACCCGGGTTCACATTTCTATTTCCTGCTCATATGCTTTCTTCAAAGCTGATCATCTCCAATATGAATTTTATCTCTTCGTTGTTTGGCAGTTTAAAATCTCTCTAAGATTTCTTTATCTATACTCGACAACATCTCTTAATGCTTTTCGTGGCCTTTTCGGCGGAGCTTCATTTGCAGCTCCAACAGCAACAATTCCTGTCAGCTGGTTGTCTGTTCCGATAAATTCTATCAGCTCATTATAGGCAAAGCAGGTATTGGCAATCCATAATGTACCTAATCCATATCCGGTCGCTGTCAATATCATATTCTCAACAGCCGCACCGATCGACAGCGAATCGCAAATTTCTACGATCCGTTTTTCTCTCTCGATGCTTGCAAATGGTGTATATTGATTTGTATTAAGCACTGCTATAAGGCACGGCGCCTCCTGCATGATTCTGACTGTATTTTCAGCATCGGGGATTGCAAATGCCCATTCCGGCATAAGTTCATGTGTGATTTTTTCTGAATTTATACCATGGCGCATAACCTCAACCAGTTTATCTTTCTCTTCTCCCTGATATACGATAAATTTCCATGGCTGCCGGTTTTTGGCTGATGGCGCAAGAGTAGCACTATATATGATCTCTTCGATCAGCTTCCTGTCAATCTCATCGGATCTATATTTTCTTATACTTCTTCTGTTCTCAATTTCTCGTATCATAGTCTTCTCCGTAAATTTTGATTTCAATGTTTTTTCCAGTCAATACATTTCTGACCACCGGACATCGTGTACCACTTACTTTCTTTCCAATCCACCTCACTCTGCATCTGCGGTCACCCCGGTTTCCTTTTTGTTCGACGTAAACAAATAACACATAGCACAAAATACAAATGCAAATACAACGCCGAAAACATTCTGAATCACTCTCTGCAATATTCTCCCATGTATTATATCATGTATTATACATTATATCATTGCAGATAATATATGGTGTACGAATTTTCACGCGCTCTTTATAAAAGCGCTTCTGGATTTTTTTCTATGATCACTGCCCGTTCCGTATTCTCGCTGCGTTCATTCCACGAATCATTTTGTGTTTCTTTTCAGGTCGTCACCCAGTTTTCGGCATCAAAAAAACGCCATACTCATCACCATTCCGGCAATGAGCAGACGTTTTATATTTTGTCCGTATTCTTTTGCAAAAGAGAAACAAATGAAATGTAAAAAGGACAGTAATTGGTAACAAAATGGGAGTAATACGGAAACATGCTGCACATTCCCCTATCCTCTCAGATTTAAAAACCATCTATCAGGCTGCTGATGAGCAGAAGGCTCAGGCTGCTTTAGACCGTGTGACAGAAAAATGGAGTCCGAAATATCCGAATTCCATGAAACGCTGGAAGGACAACTGGGATGCTGTTTCTCCAATTTTTAAGTTTTCAACCACTGTCCGGAAGGTCATTTATACAACAAATGCGATAGAATCACTGAACTCCACATACCGGAAACTGAATCGTCAGAGAAGCGTATTTCCAAGTGATACAGCGCTGTTAAAAGTCTTATATCTGGCCACTTTTGAGGCTACTAAGAAATGGACAACTACCATCCGGGACTGGGGTCAGGTCTATGGGGAGTTGAGTATCATGTACGAAGGACGACTTCCAGAATAAGTAAAAACATAATCTAAGACAGGCGGCCAGCCGCCTGCTCTTGACATGCCTAGCAGTAACTGTTATATATAAAACAAGGGTGAAAAGCCTGATTTGTAAGCTTCTCACCCTTCATTATCATAGAAGAATCTAATTTACAGAGATTTTCTCATAGTCTCTCCGCAGACTCTACACATATAACCATAATCTGTTCATCTTGATCTTCTATCGCATCATTATGATGTTCTATAAATTCATCAAGTTTGTGTATAAATTTCAGATGTTGAACTTTCTGTGTAAATAACTTCTTATAATTAATAGATTCCATATACTGCTCTTCATCAGTAAAGTGTTTTACTGTATAATCACGAAGATTTTCCAATATTATGTCAATTCTATCATATTTATTCCAATATTATATTCTGGTTTCATTTCATACATCCATTAGTCCTGCTTTCATTTTTATTCAGCCTTTGAAAACTGGTCTTTGCCTACAGAACATAACGGACATTCAAAATCTTCCGGAATATCCTCCCACTTTGTACCAGGTGCAATACCACCTTCTGGATATCCCTTCTCCTCATCGTATTCCCATCCGCAAACATCACATACATATTTCATTGTTGTTCCTCCTTGTAAATACATTAATACACAGCCTATATTACGGTTATATTTGTGTTGTTCTTAAATCTTAATATGTATAATAAATGCTTTTAGCATTTCCATAATCCATGCAGGTTACAATATGCATATACTTCTTCTACCTGTTCACCATCGCAAAGACAAAAATCTGCTACCGGCTCCTGCCCTGGATTTAACTGTTTTCTGTATATTCCCTGGTTTGTATTTAATGTAATCCACTCAATGAAATGCTCTTCAAGCATTGGATGTTTTGTCTCTCCGACTACGACATGAACATGACTGCCTTCTATCGTATATACAGGTACATGCTTCTCGACAGCAGCATCTGTCACTCCGGCTTTTAATTCCTGCATAGGTTCTCCGCAACAAATTACAGGAACACCTTTATCCTTTACCTTTTCAACAATGTTTCCACAATGCTTACATATATAATACTTTACTTCCATGCTTTTATCTCCTTCCATGTGTATAATTTATAGTTCAATTGTCTCTATAATCTTTTTCAAAAAATCTGCAGATTTCTTAAGCTTTAATGCTTCCTCACCACTTAAATTAATAGGTATATTAGACTCAATACCATCAACACCTACAATAACTGGCATACTTAACGATACTCCGTCAATATCATATACGCCATGAATCATGTGCGATACCGGAAGTATTGATTTTTCATTTCTCATAATCACTTCACAGATTCTTTTTACAGACATTGCCATTCCATAATATGTAACTTCATTTGCCGTAACGTGTATTCTCATTTCGTATACGGCATTTCTTGCAAGATCTTTTTAAATGGTATTTCTCCTACTTGTCATTCGTGCTCCTTATTAGTATTAGTTCTTAATAAGGATTATATACCACTATTATCCTGTTGTCAACAAAAATAGTAATAATTATCATTATTATAAAAGATGCCAAACTGAGCATCTTTTATCTGAATAACTATTGTATTTTGCGTTCAAAAACATATTCTGAATCTGATGATAAATCAGACCTAAAGGAATATCCAAATCTGTCAAATTTCTGAATTTCCACCAGATTTTCAATGTTATTTTCTGCCATGAATCTGACCATTTCACCACGAGCCATCTTGGCATAGGTACCTTTTGTTACCA